>OKIX01000009.1_pt1 | contig 201149 bp, 138 predicted proteins | sample 1611191 | NCBI WGS metagenome assembly OKIX01 (sample SAMN04436716, study PRJEB24849) | human gut metagenome | biome: human gut; feature: NICU; material: stool | host: Homo sapiens | place: USA: Saint Louis, MO | collected 2010-09-26 | reverse complement strand
CCAGAGGAAGGAACCCGCCGCGCTGAGCGGCAACAGGTGAATAACTTACACGCATGTCCGGATTCACGCAAATCAAGGCGCACAAAAACCCAAGGAATCGTTGCAATCACACGGTTCCCTCGGCGTGTCGCAAACAGCCTATTTGCGCTGTTCTGATATCAGAATAATCCGTTTTGCATTGCCGATGCGTAACAAATTCATGTGTTCATCGGCGTGTTGCAAGAATTCGATTGCGTGACCATCCAGGTTCACCTTCTCGCAACCGGTCATCGCATATGCAAAAAGGGACTTCCCTTTACGGGAAGTCCCTTTCAGTAGCTATTGAAGCTCGCTAGCTTCAGGCCAGGGTGTTCGGGTCAACCGGAACGCCCGGGTTCATCGTGGAGGTGATGGTTGCCTTGGTCAGGTAACGGCCCTTCACGGTGGACGGCTTCAGACGCTTGACTTCGTCGGCCACAGCCTTGAAGTTCTCGTCCAGAGCGGACTCATCGAAGCTCATCTTGCCGATGAGGAAGCTCAGGTTGCCGTTCTTGTCGACACGGAACTCGATCTTGCCGCCCTTGATGTCCTTGACAGCCTTGGTGACATCCATGGTCACGGTGCCGGTCTTGGGGTTCGGCATCAGGCCACGCGGACCGAGCACACGGCCCAGACGGCCGACCTTGCCCATCATGTCCGGAGTAGCAACCACGGCGTCGAAGTCGAGGAAGCCGCCCTGAACCTTTGCGATCAGGTCGTCATCACCGACGATGTCGGCGCCAGCCTCGGTAGCCTCGGTAGCCTTCGGGCCACGGGCGAACACGAGGACCTTGGCGGTCTTACCAGTGCCGTGAGGCAGGTTGACGGTACCACGCACGAGCTGGTCGGCCTTACGCGGGTCAACGCTCAGACGGAACACAGCCTCGACGGTCTGGTCGAAGTTGTAGGAGGGCATGCTCTTGAGCAGAGCGATGGCCTCGTTGGCGGTGTAGAGGTTGTTGCGATCGACGCGCTCAGCGGCTTCGCGGTACTTCTTGGAACGCTTTACCATCTGTCCTTCTCCTTATCAGTCCGTAACCGTGATGCCCATCGAGCGAGCGGTGCCCTCGATGATCTTCATGCCGGCCTCGATATCGCGAGCAGACAGATCTTCCATCTTGATCTCGGCGATTTCGCGAACCTGCGCCTTGGTGACAGAGCCGACCTTGTGGGTCAGCGGGTTCTCGGTGCCCTTCTCAACGCCAGCGGCCTTCTTCAGCAGAGCTGCAGCCGGCGGGGTCTTGAGCACGAAGGTGAAGGAACGATCTTCGTAAACGGTGATCTCGACAGGGATGACCTGACCCATCTTGTCCTGCGTCTGGGCATTGTATGCCTTGCAGAAGTCCATGATGTTCACGCCATGCGAACCCAGAGCCGGGCCCAGCGGCGGGGCCGGGTTGGCCTTGCCAGCCTGGATCTGGAGCTTAATCAGCGCCGAGACTTTCTTCTTGGGAGCCATATTATGGTTCTTCTTTCTATAACGCGGTTCGAATGGTCGCCGTCCTCAGGTTCGGCTGTCTGCCATCATGCTCGGTCTTGACTCATTATTTATCCGTGCATGCTGTAGGCAATCGGCCTGTGGTCGGTCTCCTCCCGCAACTTATATTGCTGTGCTGTGCTAGCGAGTCTCCTCTCCAGACACAAGCTTTCCTATTATGCAAATCCACCCGGACAACACAAAAAGCCCGACCACGATGGTCGGGCTCTGCAAAGTTTGGGAGTTAATCTAGCTTCTGAACCTGGTGGAAGCCAAGCTCCACCGGCGTATCACGGCCGAAGATGGACACGAGCACGGTGAGCTTCTGAGTGGTGGGCTCCACGTCGGAAACAACGGCGGCCATGGTGGCGAAAGGCCCATCGGTGACGGTGACCTGATCGCCAACGGCGTAGGAGACCTCGACCCTGCGCTTCTTGGCGGCGGCGGGCTTGTCGCCGGCGGCCTTGAGTGCCTCGGAAGCAATCATCGGAGCCATCATCGCCACGACTTCCTTGCGGGAGAGCGGCGCCGGATCCTTGGTCGGGCCAACGAAGCCGGTCACGCCTTCGGTCTCACGAACGATACGGCGGGCGTTCTCATCCGGCCACATACGAATCAGCACGTAGCCAGGAACACGCACGCGGGTGATGACCTTCTTGCCCTTCTCGGTGTGCTTCTCGACTTCTTCCATCGGCACCTCGACCTGAAAGATCTGGTCTTCCATGCCGAAGGAGGCGACGCGGGACTCGATGTTGGTCTTCACGCGCTTCTCGTAGCCGGAGTAGGTGTGCAGCACGTACCACTTGCCATCAAGGGAACGCAGGGACTTGGAGAATTCGTCAACGGCCTGCTGACCGGCATCGGTCTCCTCGGCCTGCTCGGATTCGTTGACTTCTTCCTCGTCCTCATCCAGAGAAACGGTCTCGGTCTGAGTGGAAGCAACGGGAGCGGATTCAGTCGCCGCCGGAGCGTCGGACTCAACATCTGCATTGTCGACGGATGCGTCAGATTCTGCGGAAAGGTCAGCGACCGGTTCGACCGGGGCAGCTGCCTCATCGGCAGCAGCTTCGGAAGCCTCGACAACAGGCTCCTCAGCCGGGACGGCGTCGAGGTTCTCGAGATTCAGTTCATCACTCATGCGTTGTTATTCACCTTAGGTTGTGCGGATCAGCCGAACACCCACAGCGTGGCCTTGCCTAGACCGAAGTCCATGCCAGTCACGAGGGCCATCAGCAGCAGCACGAAGATGAATACGGCCAGAGACCAGAAGAACAGTTCCTTGGCGGTAGGGGTCACGACCTTGCGAAGCTCGTCGATGATCTGCTTGATGAACAGACCGATACGCATGAAGACATTCGGCTTGACTGCCTTTTCACTCTTGCTCGTCTTAGCCATTCCGTACCTCGCGTCAGCTGCTTGATTATTAGAAACTTGGCAGGGAAGGCGGGACTCGAACCCACAACCTACGGTTTTGGAGACCGTTGCGCTACCAATTGCGCCACTTCCCTAGGTGAAAATCCACCTCGGCGTGCGTTCCGTAGAGAACGCTTCGCCACGGCGAAACCGCCAAGTCGTTATAGTAACGGCTCCGGTGGATTATCGCAAATCGCGTGTCGCGCGCGTAGCACGCGACTCTTCTCAGTTAGCCCATTCCTTGAATCGACGCATGCCTTCGGCTAGGTCTTCGTCGGCCAGTGCGTAGGAGAAACGCAGGTAACCGGGAGCACCAAAGGCCTCGCCGGGGACGGCGGCCACGTGGGCCTCATCCAACAGTGCGGCGGCAAAGTCAGCGGACGTATCGGACACTGTGCCCTTGGGACCCAGCGGCTTGCCAAGCAAAGCGGTGATGTCCGCAAAAGCGTAGAACGCGCCGGTCGGAGTCGGGCAGTTGACGCCCTCGATATCGTTCAAGGCGGTCACAATCGCACGGCGGCGCGCGTCGAAGGCCTTACGCATCTCGTGCACCTCATCCAGCGGGCCGGCCACAGCAGCCAAAGCAGCACGCTGGGAGATGTTGGCCACATTGGAGGTCATATGACCCTGCAGCTTGGCGGCGGCCTTGGCCACCTCAAGCGGAGCGACCATCCAGCCGACACGCCAGCCCGGCATCGCATAGGTCTTGGCCACGCCGTTCAGCACCAGCAACTGCCCGCGGCATTCCGGCACGGCGGCACCGATGTAGGTGGTGTGCGCATCGTCATAGTTCAGGTGCTCGTAGATCTCGTCGGAGATAACCCAAATGTGGTGCTCGACGGCCCAACGACCGATCGCTTCCACGGTTTCCGGCTTCCAGACGGCTCCGGTCGGGTTGTTCGGGGAGTTGACGATGATTGCCTTCGTATGCTCGGTACGGGCCGCTTCCAGCGCCTCAAGCGAGGGCTCGAAGTTCACGTCGGCACCGGCGAATACTTCGACCGGCACACCACCGGCAAGCTTCACAGCCTCGGGGTAGCTGGTCCAGTACGGAGCGGGAATGATGACCTCATCGCCATCGTTGAGCAAGATCTGGAAGGATTCATACACGGCCTGCTTGCCGCCGTTGGTCACCACGACCTGATCGGCATTGACCTCATAGCCGGAATCGCGCAGCATCTTAGCCGCAATCGCTTCGCGCAGCTCGGGCAGGCCCGGCGTAGGCGTGTACTTGTAATTCTTCGGGTCAAGGCAGGCATCTGCCGCAGCCTTGACCACGTTTGCGGGGGTCGGGAAATTCGGTTCACCTGCGCCGAAGCCGACAACGTCAAGTCCGGCGGCCTTCATGGCCTTGGCCTTGGAATCGACGGCGAGCGTAGCGCTCGGTGCCACAGTGTTGATACGGTCGGAAAGAGTCTGCCATTGCGCCATAGTCATGGCTCCCATGCTAAACCTACAGCACGAAAAATCGCCAGAGCCGCACTATGGTGATGGAATCTGTCGTGTGACAGATTCCATCAGTCACACGAGCACGAGATTGTCGCGATGAACCAGTGGGTGGGCGTACTGGGGGCCGAGGAAACGCTTGAGTTGGGCGGTGTTACGCCCGAGCATCTGCGGAATTTCTTCGGAATCGAAGCCGGCGAGGCCTCGGGCCAGGTGTTCACCGCTTTCGGCATCGATCCAGACCGGATCGCCGGCGGAAAAATCGCCATGTACTTCGAGCGCGCCGGCCGCCAGCAGCGAGGCACGCCCGCCGCGAATCGCCTGGCCGGCACCCGCATCGACCACAATCGTGCCGCGCGGGTCGGCGGCGAAGCCGATCCACAGACGGCGTGAGGAGCCGCGGGCCTTAACCGGTGCGAACACGGTGCCCACCGGATCGCCCATCATCGCAGGGCCCGCGTTCGAGGCGCAGGTGAGTACCGTGGGGATGCCCGAGACGGCCGCCACGCGCGCGGCCTCGAGTTTGGTGACCATGCCGCCGGTGCCGACCTTGGAGCCGGAGCCGGAGACTTGGATGTCGCCCAGCGCATCAATCACGTTGGGCACATATTCCACACGGCGGGAGCCGGGCTGCGAGGGCGGCGCAGTGTACAGCGCGTCCACGTCGGTCAGTAGCACCAAGGCTTCGGCCCGCACCAGGTTGGCCACCAACGCGGAGAGTCGATCGTTGTCGCCGAAGCGAATCTCGTTCGAGGCCAACGAATCGTTTTCGTTGATGATCGGCACCACGCCGAGGTCAAGCAGACGGTCCAGCGTGCGTTCCACATTGCGGTACTGGGTGGCACGAATCGTATCTTCGGCAGTGATCAGAATCTGGCCGACGCGAATACCGAATCGACCGAACGCAGTCTCGTAGCGGGCCATCAGTAGCCCTTGGCCGACGGCTGCGGTGGCCTGCTGAGTGGCCACGTCCACCGGCCGCGAGTCAAAGCCCAGAGGCCCGAAACCGGCGGCGATAGCACCGGACGAGACCAGCACCACACGTCCGCCCATCAATCGGACCTGAGCCAAGGCCGCGGCCAACGCGTCGAGCTTGTCCGGGTCGAGGTGACCGCTCGGCTGGGTCAGCGAGCTGGAGCCGACTTTCACGACAATGGTTCCGGCTGCGGCGATCATGCGCCGCACCTCGGCCTGACTCGGAGTGCTCATTTATTCCTCGGTTTCACCATCTTCGCTGGACTCACCGTGGCCGAACAGGCTGGTTTCGTCATGGCGATCGTCGTCAACGGTCGGGTCGGCCCAGTGGCCGGCCTTGCGTTCGGCCATCATCGCGTCGCGCACGGCGGCACGGGCGTCCATCATCTCGTGGTATTGGGCACGACGTTCGGCGTTGGAGCGGCGGTGCGCGCGCGGGTCCAGCTCTTCGAGACGCAGATCCTTGCCTCGGGCACCGAGGTTGGAGCCGTCGAGCATTTCGGCACCAGCGGAGATGGTCGGATCCCAATCGAATTCGACCATACGGGCACCACGACCGATGCGCACTTCGTCGCCGGGGTGAGCACCCTTGCGGCGCAGCTCGTCCTCCACGCCCAGCTTGGCCAAGCGGTCAGCCAGGTAGCCCACGGCCTCGTCGTTGTCGAAGTTGGTCTGCATGACCCAGCGCTCCGGCTTGACGCCACGCACCTCGAAGAACACTTCGCCATTGCCGAGTTCGCGGCGCTCGACCGTGAACTCAAGCGCACTGCCGCCCTCGTCAGCACGACGCGGACGGCGGCCCTTGGTCTCCAATGGCTTGATGACCACGCGAGCCTCCTCTTCGGCCTGCTCGCGGTTGGCCACTTCCTCACGCATCTCGTGCACCAGCGCAGACAACGCGAAGTTGAGCTCCTTTAGACCCTCGTGCGAGGCAGTGGAGATCTCAAAGACCTTCAGCCCGAGTTTCTCAAACTCCGGACGCACGAACTCAGCCAATTCCTTGGCCTCGGGCACATCGATCTTGTTCAGAATCACGATGCGCGGGCGTTCGGGAATCGGGATGGCACCCAACGGCAGCTCGAGCTTGTCGGCGTAGAGCGCCAACTCGTTTTCCAGCGCGTGGTAGTCGGACATCGGGTCGCGGTCCGGTTCAAGCGTGGCGCAATCGATCACATGGGCGATGATTTCGGTACGTTCGATGTGGCGCAGGAACTCCAGTCCCAGGCCCTTGCCTTCGGAGGCGCCCGGAATCAGGCCCGGCACGTCGGCGATGGTGTATCGAGAGTCGCCGGCGATAACGACGCCGAGATTCGGCACCAGCGTGGTGAACGGGTAGTCGGCGATCTTCGGCTTGGCGGAACTCATCGCCGCAATCAGGGACGACTTTCCGGCCGAGGGGAAACCGACCAACGCCACGTCGGCGATGGACTTCAATTCCAAAATCACGTCGCGCTCTTCACCGAGTTCGCCGAGCAGGGCGAAGCCGGGGGCGCGGCGGGTCTTGTTAGCCAGGGCGATGTTGCCGAGGCCGCCGGCACCGCCTTGGGCGACGACGCAGCGGTCGCCCTCGTGGCGCAGGTCGGCGAGCTGCGCGCCGGGATGCTTGGCTTTGCCCTGTTCGCCGCGCGCCTCAAAGACGACGGTGCCGCAGGGCACGGGCAGAATCAGGTCCTCGCCCTTGGAGCCGTCCTTATTGTCGCCCAAACCCATGGTGCCGCTGCCGGCGACACGATGCGGCATGAAACGATAGTCGAGCAGGCTGGTGGCGTTACGGTCGGCCACGAACACCACGGAACCACCGTCGCCGCCATTGCCACCGTTCGGGCCGGCCAACGGCTTGTATTTCTCACGACGGATGCCGGCCGAACCGTTGCCCCCATCGCCGCCCTTGACATGGACGGTTACTCGATCCACAAAATCACTCATATTGATTACCTTACAAAAAAGCCGCGTCCTTACGGGCGCGGCTTGAAAAAAGCTTGACGCTATATCGCTCAGGCGATGACGTCGACAACCTTGCGGTCGCGACGCACACCGAACTTCACGGAGCCATCGGTGAGGGCGAACAGCGTGTGATCCTTGCCCATGCCGACGTTGTGGCCCGGGTGGAAGTTGGTGCCACGCTGGCGAACGATGATGTTGCCGGCCACGACGGCTTCGCCGCCGAACTTCTTCACGCCGAGGTATTGCGGGTTAGAATCGCGACCGTTGCGAGAGCTGGACGCACCCTTCTTATGTGCCATGATTCATGGTCCTTTCTATAACTCAGGCAATCGCCGTGATCTTGACGATAGTCAGCTTCTGGCGATGACCCTTACGGCGAGCAACACCAGTCTTGTTCTTGTACTTCTGGATGCTAATCTTCGGGCCCTTGGCTTCGTCGTTCACAACCTCAGCCTTGACGGACACCTTGGCCAGATCGGCGGCGGCAAGGGTGACCTTGTCACCATCGACAACGAGGGAGACCGGGAATTCCACGGTATCGCCCTTCTTAGCGTCGAGACGGTTCACGAGGATGACGTCGCCAACCTCGACCTTTTCCTGATGGCCACCGGCCTTCACAATCGCGTACATTATCGTTCCTTTTATGTTTTGGAAAGCTACCTTGCCTAACACGCACCGAGCTTGCGGTCAGACACCGAGTTTCGAATCTACACCACCATGCGGACTAAATCAAATGATTTTTGCCCGCGTGTCAAGCACGACACACCTGTTACGCTTCCGCTTACTCTTCCGCCGTGTTGTTGGCAGCGACGGCAGCGGCGGCAATCTGAGCCAGTTTGGCTTTGACGTCGGCGCTGGAACCAGCCGGTTCGGGAGCGGGAGCGGTGCCGCGACCGTGCTTGTTGGTTTTGACGAACGGGTCGCCACCGCGAAGCGCGTAGGGATCGTCGTAGTCGGCCGAAACGGTCGGCTGATCATGCAGGATGAAACCACGGCCCTTGCAGGTCGGGCATTCCTCGGAGAACGCCTCGACCAGACCCTGGCCGATGCGCTTGCGGGTCATCTGCACCAAACCGAGCGAGGTGACTTCGGCCACCTGATGCTTGGTGCGGTCGCGTGCCAAGCATTCGACCAAGCGGCGCAGCACCAGATCGCGGTTGGCGGGCATGACCATATCCACATAGTCGATCATCACCATGCCACCGATATCGCGCAGGCGCAGCTGGCGGGCGATCTCTTCAGACGCCTCCAGGTTGCAACGCGTCACCGTTTCTTCCAAGGACTTGCCCTTGCCGATAAAGCGGCCGGTGTTCACGTCAATGGTGGTCATGGCTTCGGTGCGATCGATGACAATCGAGCCGCCGGACGGCAGGTAGACCTGACGCTCCATGCCCTTACGCAGCTGGGAGTCGATGGACCACTTGTCGAACACGTCCTTGCCTTCATGCTCGGCCGGGTCCCACTTCTCCAGCTTGTCCTTCAAGTCGGGGGCCATGGTGTCAAGGTATTCCTCGATACGGTCGTAGACCTTGTCACCTTCCACGATGAGCTTGCTGAAGTCGTCGTTGAAGATGTCGCGCACCACGCGGATGGCCACGTCGGGCTCGCCCTGCAGGAGCTTCGGGCGCTTGCCGTGCCAGAATTCCTCGCGCTTGGCGTTGATGCGCTCCCACTGGCGGACCAGTGATTCGAGATCCTTGACGATGGCGTCTTCGGATGCGCCCTCGGCTGCGGTACGGATGATCACGCCCATATCTTTCGGGGCGATCTTGGAGACGATGTTCTTCAGACGGCTGCGTTCGCGCTCCGAAAGCTTGCGGCTCACGCCGGTCATGCCGCCGGATGGCACGAGCACCAGGAAGCGGCCGGCGAGCGTGACCTGAGAGGTCAGGCGGGCACCCTTGTGGCCGATCGGGTCCTTAGTGACCTGCACGAGCACCGGGTCGCCGGACTTGAACGCCAGCTCGATGCGGCGCGGCTGGCCTTCGAGACGAGCGGCATCCCAGTTGACCTCGCCGGCGTAGAGCACGCCGTTGCGGGCCTGGCCGATGTCCACAAATGCGGCCTCCATGCTGGGCAGCACGTTCTGCACGCGGCCAAGGTAGATGTTGCCGACGGTCTGTACTTCCTGAATGTCGGAGACGTAATGCTCGACCAGAACATTGTCTTCCACCACGGAAATCTGGGTGTGATGTTCCTTCTCACGCACCACCATCAGGCGGTCCACGTTCTCGCGGCGTGCGAGGAAGTCCTGTTCCATGAGCTGGCTCTGGCGGCTGCGCTCACGGCGGTTGTCACGGCGGCGCTGCTTCTTGGCCTCGAGACGAGTGGAGCCCTCCACATCAGTGATCTCGTCGATGTACTGCTGCTTGCGGGAGCGTCGGACCAGCGGCTGTTCGCTGTTCTGACTCTGGTCGTCGGTGCCCTCGCCGTTCTTGCCGCCACGACGGCGACGGCGACGGCGAGTAACGGTCTGCTCCTCATCGTCCTCATCGCGATCACGGTCATGATCATCGCGATCGTCACGACGGCGGGAACGCGTATCTTCGGCATCGTTCTCGGCGGTATCGTGCTCGCCGTTGGCACCGGTTTCGCCGCGTGAGCCGCGACGGCGGCGACGGCGCGAACGGGTGCGGGTGGCGTCGGATTCTTCGTCGCCCTCCTCTTCGGCAATCGGCGAGTAGGCGATATCGTCCAGCTCGAGGTCTTCCTCAATCTGCTCGACTTCGGCGGCTGCACGGCGCTCCTGGGCGTTCAGGCGGCGGGAGCGACGGGAACGGCGAGAGTCGGAAGCGTCATCGGAATCGAAATCATCATGGTCCGTGTTGGCGCTGGCATTGGCGTCACCGGCGGCAGCGTTGCGGGAAGCGTCACGAGACGCATCACGGTCGGCGGCATTGCGGCCACGATCGTCACGGTCGTCACGGCGGCGGCTGCGCGGCTGCGCGTCGTCATCATCGTGGCTGCGCGAGCGGCGGGAGCGACGCGACGGACGTTCGTCGTCGTCAACATCGTCATCACGAGTGTCAGCGGTATCGTGCGCATCCACAGCGGCGGGCAGTACCGGTTCCTGGAAGAGCAGGGACGTCATCGGCTTGCCGCGACGCACGGCCTCGTGGCCAGAGGGCAGGGATTCGACCGCGTCGAACAGGCGCTCATCCGGGGTGTCCTCGTGCGTATCCGCAACTGCACGGCGAGAACGACGGCGAACCGGACGGTCCTCGTCATCATCATCCATATCCATAGACGCACGGCGAGAGCGGGAGCGAACCGGCCGATCCTCGTAGTCATCATCGTCGGACTGGCGGGAGCGAGAGCGGCGGCGAACCGGGCGGTCCTCGTCGTAATCGTCATCGTCCACAACCGAACGGCGGCGGGAACGTGGGGCGTCATCGTCATCGAAATCATCGGCACTGACAGTGCGGCGCGAACGACGAGGACGATCATCCTCGCTATCCGAGTCGGCCACTGCGGAAGCGGCGCGGCGCGAACGGCGGCGGGTTGGACGTTCGGCGGAATCCTGGGAATCGCTGGATTCATCGGAATCGCTGGAATCGGCTGACTTGGAATCGGCCGCAGTGCCGGCATCGGGAAGCGCGGGGGCTTCGAACAGCGGGGCGCGTTCCTGCACTTGCAGTTCCAGAGAAGCGCCGGCAGCACCGGTGCCGCGGACCACGCGGCGGCCGCCACGACGACGGCGAACAGGTTCGGCGGGCTGGGAGGCGGCGGCAGGCGCAGCGTTCACGGCTGCAGCCGAATCGGCATTGGATACGGTTGAATTATCGGTTCCGTCGTTGACGAAACCTTCACGGTTGTCAGTGGGCACAATGCTCCTCGCGGCGCGCTGCATCACGACGCCTATTTCCAGGCCTATACGCTTGTCTCACACCACGCTCTCACCGTGGCCGCACGAAAACGCGCCGCGTAAAGGCAACTTCGTCTCAAGTCTGTCCTGCGGGTGGCGGACACCGGCGCTTGCGTTGTCTCATTCTCAAGAGCCGCAAGGGGATCGACGCCATCTCGCACGCTGATGGTTATGCAGAACCACCATCCTTTAGTATGCCACATATTTTGTGCGGGCGTGGCCCGGCGAGGCTGACGTTCTCTCGGCTCCCCTCCCCCGCGGTGACAGCTCCCCTCAGGGAGGGGAGCTAGAGAGGTGTCAGACCAGCCAGTCGGTAAGGATTGCGGCCATGGCGGTCAGGTCGGATTCAGGCACCTGCTCGTCGTGCTTGTGAGCCAGCAGCGGATCGCCGGCACCGAGGTTGACGGCCGGGATACCGAGCTGAGAGAAGCGTGCCACGTCGGTCCAGCCGAGCTTGGCCAGCGGGTCGCGGCCAGTGCGCTCCTTAACCAGTCGGACCAGATCCTGGGCGAGCGGGGCGTTCAGGCCCGGGCGCGCGGAGGGGCTTTCGTCCTTCATTTCGATGCCGTAGCCCTCGAACACGCCGCCGGTAGCCACATGCTCGCCATTGCCGAGTTCGGCACCGGCGTCCGCGCCCATCATCAGAGCCTTGGCCTCGGCCAACGACTTGTCCGGGGCGAAGCGGTAGTTGACGTGTACGCGGCATTCATCCGGAATGACGTTCGTGCCTTTGCCGCCGGAGATCAGCGTGGCGTTGAGGCCCTCGCGATAATCGAGCCCGTCCACGTTCACGGTGGCCGGCTCGTAGGCGTTGAGTCGGTTCAGAATGTCGGCCGCCTTGTGGATGGCGTTCTCCCCCATCCATGCACGGGCGGAGTGCGCGGCCACGCCGTGGGTTACGACGTCGAAGCGAATCGTACCGTTGCAACCGCCCTCGATGCCGCTGTTGGTGGGCTCGCCGATGATGGCGAAATCGCCGGTGATCCAATCGGGATGGGCCTCGACGACTTTGCGTAGGCCATTCTTTTCGGCGACGACTTCCTCATGGTCGTAGAAGACGTAGGTGAGGTCGACTTTCGGGGTGGTTTCCGGCGTGCGGCCGTCGAGCGTGGCGGCGAGGTAGAGCATCACCGCGTCGGAGGCCTTCATATCGGTGGCACCGCGGCCCCACAGCACGCGGTCTTCGGGATGAGCGTGGGCGATTTCTTCGCGAATCAGCGAATCGCCGGGCTCCAGCCACTTTGGTGGGAAATTGTCGATGACCGGCACAGTATCGAGGTGCCCGGCCAAGATCACACGGCTCGGCTTGCCGAAGTCGGTGCTGGCCACCACTGTGTCGCCGTGACGGCGGACGGTCAGGTGCTCTTGCTCGTTAAGGAAGGCCTCGACCTCGTCGGTGAGGGGGCCCTCGTGGTCGGACACGGAGAAGTTCTCCATGATCTGGGTGAGCAGGCTGTTCAGCTGCTCGGCAGTGGATGCGGTGCGGTTCAATTCAAGCGTCATGTGAACAGCGTACCGCGTGGGCGGCGGGCCCAGCACACTCACTACATGAGATTTTGCGGCCGAATACATTTTTATGTGCCACACTGGGGTGGCGAAAGGGAGGATTATGCCAGGTCTAATCAGCGCCATGCAAGGCTTCTGCGTTATCGGCATCGTAATCGCGGTGGGATATGTTGCCGCACGAATGCGAATCGGCGGGCCGTCCGCTCAGATGGTGCTCAACCGGTTCTCCTTCTTCGTATCGAGCCCGTGCCTGATGTTCGCGATTCTCTCCAAGGAGCCGATTTTCGACATCTTCCACCCCTCGATTATCGTGGCGTTCTTCTCCGCCGTGCTGGTAGGCGTGGTGTTTTTGGTGCTCAACCGTATGTTCTTCCACCTGAATGCCCCGGACGCCACCATCGGTGCCCTGAATTCGCTGTACCTCAATTCCAATAACATCGGCCTGCCAATCGCCACCTACATTCTGGGCAATCCGGCTCTTGTGGCACCGATTCTGGTCATGCAGCAGGCCATCTTCACACCGGTGGGCCTGACAGTGCTGGACGTGACCACCAAGGGCAAGGTCTCCATCAAGGAAATCGCCAAGCAGCCACTGCATCAGCCGCTGCTTATCGGCTCGCTGCTGGGCATTGTGGTCTCTGCGATTTCCGCTAAAAGCGGCTGGTTCCCAGTGCCGAAATTCATTTTCGACCCGATCGACATGATCGGCGATTCGGCTGTGCCAATGATCCTGATGGCGTTCGGCATGTCCCTGCACGGCACCAAGCCGCTACAGCAGAAGGGCGATCGCCCGGCCATCTTCACGGTCGCGGTCCTCAAGAACATCATCATGCCAATTATCGCGTTCCTGCTCGCCTACTTCGTGATGGGCTTCCGCGGCTCCGAGCTGTACGCCTGCGTGGTACTCGCCGCTCTGCCCACCGGCCAGAACGTATACAACTACGCGGCCCGCTACAACGTGGGTCTCACCTTCGCGCGCGACGGCATTCTGATGAGCACCATGACCAGCCCGGTGTTTATCGCGATCATCGCGGCGCTGCTGTCGTGATGGGTGCGCAGAGAAGCGTTCTCAATAGTATCCGTGCGCGCAAATGCACAGATATCGCACAAACGAACATTTGCTCATCCGCATATTTGCGGTGATTTCAGCGTTTCTACGTTCGATTTGCGTATACGAAAGTACGCACAGTTGTTATTGAGAACGATTCGCTGCGCAGCTCGGCTCAGTCATCAGCCCGATAATCGGTCAGATTCAAGCTGGCCGCCACATGATTGGACGCGAACGCGCCGATGGAAACCAGCGCATAGCACAACACAAGCCCGCCGAAGAAGCTGGCCAGCGTGGCCGGTTCGGTCATCGAAGCGGCGAACAGCGGGGCCATAAGCAGCATGGAACAGCCGCCGGCCACGATCACCACGATGTTGAGCGGGGTGAGTACCTCGATGAATCGCGCACGGTTCAAGGTCTTGACATCAGTGCCCTCCAACACCAGCATGCGATATTCGCCGGCCTGATCGTACACGCTGCCGGCCTGCATCACACCGGAGCTGACCGCGGCAAGCACAGCGGCGAACACGAGCGTCAGAATGCCGCCGGTGCCGATGTCGCGAATGAACACGGTGAACGGGTCGTTGGCGTCATCGACCACGGCGGCCGATCCGAAGAATCCGCAGATCGACGTGATGCCGGCGATAAACACGGCCAACGCAATGCCGGACACATTGCGCCAGGCGCGCTTAGGGTTGTCGAGAATACGGCGCATGGCAATCATCGTGGCCGCATCCTTGGGGCGCTTGGCCTTGGCCTTGGCGCGAGCGGTGATCACCCACGTGCCGATAAGATTCACCAGCGCGAAGCACAGCAGCATGAAACCGATGATCACGCCGTACATCACCGCCTGGCCGGCCTGAGCCAGCATGGCCGGGTTCTTGAAGACGATCATGGCCACCACCACGACTACCACGAACAGCACCATACGGGTGCCTGAGGGCAATGCGGTGGCGGTGCGCGAGGTGACACCCAATGGGGTGATTGCCACGCGGCGCAAGGTGACCAGCGACGATATCAGCGCCAAGATGGCCACGCCCGCCAAGGTGATTACCAGCGCCAGCGGGCCGACCCATAGCTGTTCGAAGGTGAACCGCTGCTCCTGGAAGGGAATCAGCATGACTGCCGGCATCAGGGCGCAATAGCCGGCAATGCCGATAAGCGCGCCGATCAGCGCCTGTCCGGCGGCGTCAAGCGCGGTGAGACGCACCACCTGACCGGTGGTCGCGCCGGCCAGACGCAGGGCGGCGAGACGGGCGTCGCGGCGGGATGCGGCCAGTCGTGCGGCGGAACCGGCGAGCGCCACGAACGGCACGACGAGCAGCATGCAGGCGAATACCGCCAACGCCACATAGGCGGTGGAGAATTGGGCCAGGCTCGTCGGGTCGCTGATCTGCCGTTTCCACGCGGCCACCGTATCGGGCCGGCAGGCACCGAAGTCGAACGCGCAGGCGACGGTATGATCGGCCGAAGCCCGCCAGATGAAACCGTGTACGCCGCCGAGCACGGTGAGGAAGATGGTGGTGGCTGCGGCGAAGGCGATGATTGCCAGCATCGAGGTGTGGCCGGCGCTGCCGCGCAAGCCGGGGCGGTGAAACAGCCGCCAGAGGGCGAACGTGCTCATCGCGTGCCTCCTGCGGTGGTTTCGCTCCCGCCGGCTGGAGCTGCCGAGCGTAGCGAGGCTGAGGGTGGTTCAGCGCCCTCGGGCCACCCCCAGTCAGCCTGCGGCTGACAGCCCCCGCCAGCGGGGGCGGAGTTGGGGTTGGCGTCTGTCTGGTGCAGACGGCCGTCCTGCATCATTACGGTACGGCCGCAGAACGAAGCGACGTTGGGGTCGTGGGTGACGACGACCACGGCGGAACCGTTGTCCCGCGCGGCGGCCATGAGAATGCCCATGACCTCGCGGCCGGTGGCTTGGTCGAGCGCGCCGGTCGGCTCGTCGGCGAAGACCACGGCAGGTTTGACGGCGAGTGCACGGGCGATGGCGATGCGCTGCATCTGTCCGCCGCTCATCTCCCCCGGCCGGTGCGTGGCGAGCGCGCGCAATCCCATGCGTTCCAGCCACAGGATCGCCGTGTCGGTGGCGGTGCGGTAGGGCATGCCGTCAAGCATCATCGGCAGGGCGATGTTTTCGACCGCCGGCAGTTCGGGCAGCAGCTGGCCGGACTGGAAGACGAAGCCGAAGTCGTTGCGGCGCAGTTTGGTGCGCTCGGCGTCGCTCATGCGGCTCAGGTCGGCACCACGGAAGATGACGGTGCCGGCGGTCGGCTTAATGATGCCGGCGAGCGCGTGCAGCAAAGTGGATTTGCCGGAGCCGGACGGGCCCATCACGGCTACCGTCTCGCCCTCCCGGAGCGTGAAGTTCACGTGGTTCAGGGCGAGCGTGTGCATGGTCGGCATGGCGAAGCCGGGCTGGGATGGCTGGGATGGCTGGCCGGCCTGAATGGCACCCGGTCCGGCCGCAGCGGGATTCGCCGACGCATAACCGGCTCCCGTGCCGGCTGGTATCACGCCGGTGACGCCGTGCCCGGCCTGTGCGCGGGCCATGCTGGCGGTGTAGTCCATGACCAGGTCATGGGCCTCGATGACCGGGGCCCACTGCTGGGTGTGCGATGCCGGCTGCTGGAACTGTTGGGGTTGCTGAGACTGCTGAGGCTGAGCCGCCGGTCCCGGCGCCGGCTGAGGCTGCTGCAATTGCGATGCTGCTGTATTCATACTCCCGAGCGTACGGAGCGAACGCCCAGCCGACCATCGGGCTGCGGTATGAACCTTTCTGGATTACCGGCCCGCTCCTCATCCGCAAGGATTAGAGATACGCAGTCGACGCGACAATCCATATATCAGATGTTCATTGCTCGAGAAGACGAGGAACAGTGGAAGACCGGTTCGGAAGCTGGAACCACATAGGCCGGTTCGGCTGGATATGCGAATCGCACGCACGGTATGTTCAGGGAACCAGCGCGCTGCGCGCCTGTACATCGAACAGACCAAGCAAAGGAGCCCACATGGCCATCGCAATCGACATCCCGCACACACCAATCGTGTCCGTACAAAAGTCGTACAACAGGAGTATGACTACAGAGAATAACAAGAACAGTCGTTTTGAAATGAGACTCACCTAAGAGCAACGTTCCAGAATCGACCAAGCGGCCGAGTCCAAAGGCATGACTTCGTTGCAATGGGCATTATCGAATCTGCTCGCCGCCGCAGATCGGGACATCCATGAAGCTCATATCATTCGGCTCAACAGTAAAGCGTGGAATGATTTCACCGCAGCATTAAACGAACCTATGGGCCTACGTCTGAATGAATTGTTGGAGCGTGATCCCATATGGACGTGACCAACTTCACTGAGCCTCGGCACCTGACTGCGAGCGAGGATATTTCTGGTTTCGACTGCGGCCTGCCATTGGTCAATGATTGGCTGGTTTCCACACACTAAGTGCATACAGCATTGAGCATTCGGAAGCTCCCGGTTGGCTGAGGCGAAATAGTCCGAACCCCATTCCCGTAATTTTGCTAGGCATGATGGGCGTGGATATCAGATTTCAAACCATGCACGTCGACAGTCAGTTACTCCGAGATGCGGTACTTCATTCTCTGAACGATATGATTTTCGGCATATCCCTGAATCATCTAGAATGTTTACTCCGCTCAATGTCCACAATCACCAATGATTAATGGCTGGAGACCGCTATTTGACGCCGACCATTGTCTGAATCGCATTCAGACACAACACTCCTCATTGCGCGCAGACCAGCGAGTTCCGCCGAGTCGGCGATGTGTCTCTTCGGCGGTTGATTTAGGATTTTCCGCATGCGACAGCTGACCACACCGCTAAAAATGCCATTTTCGCACTGACTTGGGGCGGAGGTCGTGGCGAAACGCACGAGGAAACGTGTGTCATCCGATATGGTCATGCCCGCCAGGCATTGAAGCGTCCTGTCTATGCGCGGTTGATGTCCCGGTGGCGGGGTCAATCGATCGACATACGAACCGGGACAGATTCGGCTGTCCCGGTTCGGGATTTCGGCCTCTTTTGGCGAACCGGGACAGGCCCTTCCATGAACACCCGATATATGCAAATCCAAAACCCCGGAATTCCGCCATTCCCCGACGGCGACCATCGCACGATAGGGCGTCAGGTGAATGAGATTCTGTCCCGGTTGCCCAAAAAGAGGCAAAATGACGAACCGGGACAGCGAAATCTGTCCCGGTTGTCCCAAAAGAGACGAAATGACGAACCGGGACAGCAGAATCCGTCCCGGTCCACACGCGGTTCACACGGCATTACCCAAGTAAACTCATCGGCAAAACATTGGCCCAGCCAACACCACTACCGATGTCCAGCACAGGCCAACTCGTCCAGGCGGGCGGCGAAGCGGGGCCAGTCGGTCTTCATAGCGGTGAGGAGCTTGCGGTTGGGCACGTCGTCAATCGGGACCCAGCAGATTTCCATGCTTTCGTCGTCGTTTGCCTTGGGCTCGACGGTGTGGCCGGGCTTTTCGAAGGCAAACACGGTGGTGTAGGCCCACGGGCCGTGGTCCTCGCGGTAGGAGCCGACTACCTCGATGTCTTCGGGAGTGATGTTGGCTTCCTCATAGCTTTCGCGCAGCGCGCCCTCGATGGGCGATTCGCCGTCCGCGGTGGCACCGCCGGGAATACCCCACGTGCCGCCTTCGGCGCTCCACGCGGCGCGATGTTGCATGACCACGTGGGTCACCTTGCCACTCACCGGGTCGCGACGAGCCAGCAGAATACCGGAAGCACCGTTGGTGCCCCAATGCTTGCGGCCGCAGGCGCAGTCCACCCAGCCATCGCCGGGCTGGTGTACGTTTTCGACCGGCGGCAGAATGCCAGCGTGCTGGTTGCCCGATGCCTTGCTTTCCGGTTCCAGTTCACCACGGCCGACATTCCACAGGTCAGTCCACGTGATGCCCAGTTCGCCGGCCAGATGCCGGGCCAGCGGCAAGCTGAGGCCGATGATGCCGTGCGGATCGCCCTCAATACTGTCGATAAACGCACCACCGAAGCCTTCCAGCGTGAACGATCCGGCGACTTCCAGCGGCTCGCCAGTGGCAATGTACCGTTCGACGTCGGCATCGGTGAATTCGCCGAAATGGACTTTGGCGTGGCTTGCGCCGCGCACGGTACGCCCGGTCGCGAAATCGATCAGGCAGTGGCCGGTCCACAGTTCGCCGGTCGCGCCGCTCATGCGCTTCAGTCGTTCGCGGGCCACGGCTTCGCTGTGCGGCTTGCCGTAGCATTCGCCGCCCAAGAGGAACATCGAATCACAGCCGAGAATCAGCGGGCCGACTGTCGCCTCGGTCAGTCCCGGCTGTCCGGCAATAGCGGTGGCGATGGGTTCGGTGACGGTCGGCATATCGATGCCGGAGAAGTCGCGCGTGGTGGCGATTTCCGCCTTGGAATAGTCAATGGGCTTGCCAGCGGCGGCTTCACGCAAGTCTTCGACGGCAGCTTCGCGTTCCGAATCCTTGATTTCCTTGGCCTTGAGCGGGTAGGCGATCACGCGGTCACCGGTCGCAGCGGCGGCAGTATCGGCCACATCACGATACGCACGATGAACGGCCTCGGCCTTGGCCGCGGCCAGAATCATCACGCGCTGCTTGATGCTCAAATCGTCGACGGTGACGCCTTCTTCACGGGCGGCCGCTTCCAGCGCAGCAGGCTCATCCACATGCGAGACGCGAATTGTGGGGCAGATACCCGCCGAATACAGCACGTCACGGCGAGGCCTGGACTTGGAAGCAAGAATTAGTGGAATGGGCATGACTTAAGTCCTTATGCTCCCGCTGGCGGGAGCTGTCGAACGAAGTGAGACTGAGGGTGGTCTCTGCCGGTATGGCGGCCCCCCCTCAGACCGCCTGCGGCGGCCAGCTCCCGCCAGCGGGAGCCTTCTCCTCGACTTAGCGACGCTCGATTTCGACGCCGGCGGTGTTGATGGGCAGGTGAAGCACACGCCAATGGCCGGAAGCAAGCTGCTCCGATGCGATCTGGTCGATGGCTTCGCGGGCGTTGCCGTAATGCAGCACGAGCACGCAGGGGCCGGCACCGGAGACTGCGGCGGCATAGCCCTTGGAGCGGAAGAGCGCAATGAGCTCGGTGGACGGCGGCATCAGGGCACCGCGATACGGCTGGTGCAGTTTGTCCTGCGTGGCGGTGAACAGCAGCGCGTTGGACTGGGCCTGAGCGGCCGCAAGCTCGTCGGCGAACGCCGATTCACGGGTTCCGCCAGAGCAAGCGCACGTATCGGCATCCTGAGCCGGGGCAGCGGCGACGCCGGACTTGCCCTGCTGGGCGGCCTGAGCCAGCACCACGGGATTCATCGCAGCGGGCAGCAGACCCACGCGAGACACGTTGTAGACGGCGTCCTTGTATGGCAGTTCCCTAGGCAGCGCCTGACGGGCCTTCTCAGTGGACAGCTCATAGTCGGGCACGAACACGGCAGCGGTGATGGACGGGTCCACCGGGTAGTTGACGGCGTGGAATCCGCCGTGCAGCGGTTCACCACCAGGAACGGCGACCGAGCCGACGCCTTCCGCGGTTTCGAAGTCCCAAGAGACGGTCAGGCCACCGAACACAGCCGGGGCCACATTGTCCGGGTGGCCTTCGATCTGGGCGGCCATATCGAAGATGGCCGGACGGTTGAGGTCACCGGTCTGGGCGAAGGCCGCGGCGGCGGCGATGCCGGCCACGATGGCCTCGGCGGAAGAGCCCATGCCACGAGCCTGAGGGATGTTGTTGGTCGCTTCCAGCGTGAAGCCGAGTCGGCCGAGGCCGAACGTGGCACAGGCACGGCGGAAGGTGGAGACCACGAGATGGGTTTCGTCGCGTGGGAGGGTGTCGGCACCCTCGCCGTGGATGATCACGTGGGCAATGCCGTCGTTCGGGTCGTCGTTGAGCGTGAAAGTGAGCTCGTCATGGTAGTCGAGCGCCAGACCCACGGTATCGAAGCCGGAGCCGAGGTTGGCGGACGTGGCGGGCACGCGCACGTGAACGCTATTGCAGATTGGATTCATGGTTGTTCCTTAAAAAGGAGCTCCCCTTGTCAGGGGAGCTTGGGTATTCAGCTTTCAACTCACGGGCAGCCGTTCGACCGCCTCATCAGAGGGAGCTTAGGTCTTGTCAGTCCAGCACGCGCAGGATGGACGGGTCGCCGGTGACGAAGTCGAGCGCCTGCACGGCCTTGACGGTGTTGCGCAGGGTTTCCTCGTCGGTCAGGTGGGTCACGACGCGCAACTGCTGAATCTCGCCGTCGTAGCCGGGATCGGTCATGGTGGGCTTCAGGTCCTGGTTCACACCGTTGATGGAGACACCGTTCTTGGCGAACTCAGCGGCGATGGCGGCCAGCACGCCCGGCTTGTCGTGAATCAGGAAGCGCACGGCGAATGCAGCCTTGGAGGCGGTAATCGGAGCCTTCGGCAGATTCTTGTACAGCGGGATGGACGGGCCGGTGCAGCCAGCAGCAATGTGGCGGGCTTCGGTCACCACGTCGCCCACGACGGCGGAGGCGGTCGGAGCGCCGCCGGCGCCACGGCCGTAGAACATGAGGTCGTCGGCGGCCTCGGCCTTGACGAACACGGCGTTGAAGGAGCCATGCACGGAGGCCAGCGGGTGGTTCTCGTCGATCAGGGCCGGGTAGACGCGGGCGGAGACGCCGGCCTCGCCGTTCTCGACCACGGCGAGCAGCTTGATGACCTTGTGCTCGGCGGTAGCTGCGGCGATGTCGTCGGCGGTGATCTTGGTGATACCTTCAACGGACACATCGTCGATGGTCACGGAGGTGTGGAAGCCGAGGGTAGCCATGATGGCGGCCTTGTTGGCAGCATCGTAGCCTTCGATGTCGCCGGTCGGGTCGGCTTCGGCGTAGCCCTTGGCCTGGGCGTCCTTGAGCACGTCGTCGAACTGGAGACCCTTGGTGGTCATCTCGTCGAGGATGTAGTTGGTGGTGCCGTTGACGATGCCGAGCATGCTGGTCACCTTGTCGCCGACCAGGGACTCGCGCAGCGGGCGCAGGAACGGAATCGCGCCACCCACAGCGGCCTCGAAGTAGATGTCGACGCCCTTGGCCTCGGCGGCGGAGTAGATCTCCGGGCCGTACTTGGCCAGCAACGCCTTGTTGGCGGTGACCACGGAAGCACCGGATTCGATGGCGGCAAGCACGAACTTGCGGGCCACGGTGGTGCCGCCGATGAGCTCGATGACGATGTCCGAGTTGGTGGCCACGCTCAAAGTATCGGTGGTGACGATGGACTGGTCGATCCACGGGAACTTCTCAGTTTCCTTCGGGTCGAGGCAGGCGACGCCGGTCAGTTCGACCGGGCGGCCGATACGAGCGGACAGTTCGTCCTTCTGCTCGACAATCAGGCGGGCGGTCTGGGAGCCGACGGTGCCGGCACCAAGCAGGCCTACGCGAATCGGGGTTTCGTTGTTGCGAGCCAATTCAGGGTCCTTCCAAAAAGTTTTCTATATCCCACCGCTATTTTACGGATTATTTCCGACAGCAGACCGAAAGTACTCATCAAAGCTGACGGCCCTTTTCGTATTATGACGGATTTGGCCGCACATTACAGACTGTCAGGCGCTCGCCTCTGCACGCCGATCACTCGCTGACGTCGAGGTTGAGTAGGTCGTCTACGGTCTGGCGGCGGAGCATGACGTGCGCACCGGACTCGCTGACAGCAACCACCGCCGGAATCAGCGCTTGGTTGTAGTTGCTGGCCATGGTGCGGCCGTATGCGCCGGTAACCGGCACGGCGAGAATGTCACCGCGCTTCAAATCGGCGGGCAACTGCACCTCGTGAACCACGATGTCGCCGGATTCGCAGTGCATACCGCACACACGGGCAAGCATCGTTTCAGCGGAACCGGTGCGATTCGCCAGACGCGCGGTGTAGTCGGCACCGTAGAGTGCCGGGCGAATGTTGTCGGACATGCCGCCATCCACGGACACGTACACGCGCTCGGTAATCGGGTTGCCGGCACTGTCTTTGGCATCGGACAAGTGCACGTGCTTGATGGTGCCCACGCGGTACAGGGTTACGCCGGCGGGCGCCACGATGTAGCGGCCGGGCTCGAAGCTGATGGCCGGGGCGGGCATGCCGAGCGCACGGTTGGTGCTGTTGACCGCATCCGCCAAGCGAGTGAGTTCCACGTCAATGTCCATTGAATCTTCGCCATCGGTGTAGGCCACGGAGTAGCCGCCGCCGAGGTCGATTTCGGGCAGGATGTAGGCGTCGGTGGCCCACAGGGTCTTGCGCAGCAGCATCATGCGCTTGGCCGCGTGAATGAAGGCGTCCGCATCGTGGATGTTGGAGCCGATGTGCGAGTGGGCTCCGACCAGTTCGAGTACGTCCTGGTTGGCGAGGATGGTCTTGAGCACGGCGATGGACGGACCGTCCGCAATGGCTTCCATCGCGGCGGCCAGCGCCTTGTCTGTGTCGGAGACTTCCTCGTGGCTCAGGTCGTACGGGTACTTGACGTCGTAGTGCAGCTCGCGCTCTGATTTCTCGGTCTTTTCCGCGCCATTTTCCGGGGAATGCGTCGCAGAGATACGCGCGTTGGTAGCGGCAGGCGTCACGTCTTTGAGGTCGTTCAGCACGTCGAGCACGGCGGCGTCGGCCCCGGCGGCCAGCAGCGGCACGCCGAACTTCTGGTCCTCGTGAGCAGTGGAGATGTACTCGTGGCCGCCGGCGTGGACACCGACGGTGACGCGCAGCATCACACGGGCGCGTTTGCCGAGCTTGCGGGCGATGGCAGCAACGCGCTCCGGCTCGTCGGGCTCGTCGATCACGATTTTGGCGAAGCCCTGTTCGATGGCCAGCGCGATTTCCTCATCGGACTTGTTGTTGCCGTGCAGCACCAGACGACGTCCGGGAACGCCAGCGGCGAGGGCGATTTTCATCTCGCCCATCGTGCAAGTGTCCACAAACATGCCGGCCTCGGTGACCAATCGCACGACTTCTTTGGACAAGAACGCCTTGCCGGCAAAGCTCACGTGCGTAGTGGAGGTGTTGAATGCTTCGGCGGCAGCGCGCACGAAGTGCCTAGCACGTGCGACTACTTCATCAGTGTCGATGAGATAGAGCGGCGAGCCGAACTCGTCAAGCAGCGATTCGGCGGTACGACCATGAAATTCGATGGAGCCTTCGGCATTCACAGCCGTAGCGGCCGGCCAAATTGGAGAAATAGGCATAATCACATCTTTTCGGGGGCGGTGACGCCGAGGAGGTCGAGGCCGTTGGCGATGACCTGCTGGACGGCGTCATTGAGCTTCAGGCGGGCGGCGGCACGGGCCGGCTCCGGGTTCTTGGCAATCTCCAAGGCCTTGCGAGCCTCGTCGTCGCCACGGGTTTCCGGATCGGTCAGGGCCATCGGCACCACGCGCTCCACGTTGTACCACTTGTGATAGGTGGCGGCCAGTTCTTCGAGGTAACGGGCCACCTTGTGCGGCTGGCGGTCGTCGGCCGCAGTGGCGAGCACGCTCGGGAATTGGGCGAGGGCGGCGAGCACTTCGCCGTCGGCCTCGGTGTCGAGCAGGGCCAGGTCGGCACCCTCGTAGCTGATGCCGGCGGCGGCTGCGTTGCGGTCCACGTTCTTGGAGCGGGCGTGCGCGTACTGCACGTAGTACACCGGGTTGTCGTTGGTGTGCGAGGCGAGCAGGGCCAAGTCGATGTCGAAGTTCTGGTTGTAATCGGAGCGGGCCAGCGAGTAGCGGGCGGCGTCCACGCCGACCACGGAGACCAGGTCGTCGATGGTCACGACGTTGCCGGCGCGCTTGGACATGCGCACGGGCTTGCCGTCCTTCATCACGTTGACCAGCTGGCCGATGAGAATCTGCATGTTCTTGCCGGGCTCATCGCCGAAGGCCGCGCACATGGCCATCATGCGGCCGATGTAGCCGTGGTGGTCCGCGCCAAGCATGTAGATGGCCACGTCGGCCGGGTTTTCGGCGCGATGGCGCTTGTCCCAGTAGTAGGCGATGTCGGCGGCGAAGTAGGCGAACTCACCATTGGACTTGATGATCACACGGTCCTTGTCGTCGCCGTGCTTGGTGGATTCAAACCAAGTGGCGCCGTCCTTGTCGAAGATGTCGCCGCGGGACTTGAGCTCTTCGATGGCGGCGTCGACCTTGCCGTCGGCGTACAGGCTGTTTTCATGGAACCAGACGTCGAAGTTCACGCGGAAGTCCTTCATGGACTTCTGAATCTCGTCGAACATCATCGGTACGGCGCGCTTGCGGAATTCCTCGCGCACTTCGGTATCGGCCTCGCCGAGCGGTTCACCGTCATCGTTCAGGCCCTGATCTTGGTGGGCCAGTGCGGTCAGGTCCACGCCGTCGGACTCGGCTTCGGCCTGAACACGGGCGGCGATCTCGTTGATGTAGGCACCCTTGTAGCCGTCGCACGGGGTTTCGGTCTGGTAGCCGGCCTCACCCAAGTTATTGGCCTCGGCCCAAGCGGCGACCAGCGACTTGGCGAAGCGGTTGATCTGCTCGCCGTGGTCGTTGAAGTAGTATTCGCGCACCACCTTGGCGCCGTTGGCCTCGAGCACGCGGGCCATGGCATCGCCGACGGCAGCCCAACGGGTGCCGCCGATGTGAATCGGACCGGTGGGGTTGGCGGAGACGAACTCGAGATTCAGGGTCTGGCCGCCCAGATGGTCGTTGCGGCCGTATTCGTTGACCTTGTTGAGATGCTTGTCGGCGTCGGTCACGGCACCGGCGGCGAGTACGGTGTCCACCACGGCGGCGGCCGAGGCGGAGTCAAGCGTGATGTTGATGAAGCCGGGGCCTGCCACCTCGACCTTGGCAATGCCGTCAGCTTCAGCGAGCGCGGCGGCGAACGGCTCGGCCAGATCGCGCGGCTTCATGCCGGCCTTCTTGGCCAGCTGCATGGCGATGTTGGAGGCCCAGTCGCCATGTGCACGGTCCTTCGGGCGCATCACGGCGAGCTTGTCGACGGGCGGAATCAGCTCGTCGGTCAACGCGCCGGCCTGGCCGGCGGCGACGAGGTTGTGGGCAATGCTGGAAATCAGTTCACTTAAGGCTTCAGGACTCATTCTTCTAAGGATACTGAGAACGGCGACACTTGCGCTCTGGTATGCCTATATGCTGCCCCTGCTGGCGGGGGCAAGCACACAGCCGAAAGATACCAAGCGAAAAAGGGTAGGCGACAATCGCCGGAATCGTTGGAGGCTCGCCGAAACCGCTATACATACCGTCGGTCGGTATCTATAGTGATCTGCAACATCAAGCACAGTAGGGAGGCCACCATGGCACGTAACACTCACCCCGAGGTGACGCGCACCCGCATCCTCGACGCCGCACAACGGCTGTTCATGGCCCAGGGCTATGAGCACACCTCCATCCAGAACATCGTGGACGAGCTCGGCGACCTCTCCAAAGGCGCGATCTACCATCACTTCAAATCCAAGGAAGCCATCCTCGAAGAGCTCATCAACCGAGACAACAATGTGCAGGACGACTTCAACGAATCCGTCATGAATCGCACTGACCTTACCGCCCTCGAAAAGTTCCGCGTGCTATGGCGGCATTCGATGACCGAGCAAGACCACGTGCAGATCATGCGAGCCGCCATGCCGATGCTGAGCGATCCGGTTTCGTTCGCCGCGAATATGCAGGTATGGAGCAAGCATCTGCCCGAACGCTTCCTGCCGCTGATCGAGGCGGGCGTCAAGGATGGCTCCATCCCCACCGAGTATCCGCGCGAGGCCGCCGAGCTGCTTTCGTTGCTGCCGAATTATTGGCTGATGCCGTATTTCTACCCGGCGACCCTGCCCGAAATGGAGCATCGCATCCGCTGCTTGGCCACCATGCTCGACGCGATCGGCGTGCCGATTTTCGATGACGAGCTCATCACGGTCGCCGCGAAGGGCATGATGACGTTCGCAGGGGAGCCGGAGAAAGGCTCAGAATGAATAGCACAGTGAAACCCGAGAATGACATCGCCGGCACCGCCACCCAACGCCCGCTGCTGTCCCGCGACTTCGTGCTGCTGGTCGCCGGACAAGGCATCTCGCTGTTCGGCAATATGATGCTGCGATTCGCGATGTCGATGTGGGTGCTGGACAAAACCGGCTCAGCCACCATCTTCGCCTCGGTGCTGGCCATCTCCATCGTGCCGACCATCCTGCTCTCCCCGTTCGGAGGCGTGCTGGCCGATCGCGTCAACCGCCGCACCATCATGGTGGCGCTCGACGCCATCTCCGCCGTGCTCGTGCTGGCGAGCGCCATCGTCTTCGCCACCACGGGCTTCCATATCGTAGCCATCGCCACCATGCAGGTGCTGCTCGCCGTACTCGGCGCCTTCGAAACCCCGACCGTGCAGGCCGCACTCCCCCAGATGTTCCGGCAGTACGGCCCGGCCACCATGCGCCAAGGCATGGCCGTGATCAATCAGGTCCAACAACTAAGCAGTCTGCTGCCGAGCTTCCTCGGCGGCGTGCTGTATGCGATGTTCGGCATCCGTCTCATGATGATCATCGCCATCGCAAGCTTCGCCGGCGCAGCCGCGCTCGAATGCTTCATCCGCCTCAGTGCCCCGGATCGCGGCGACGAGGAGCTGCCCACCCCACTTGAAGACCTCAAGGCAGGCGTGCGATTCCTCATCAAGGACCGGCCGAACGTGTTCAGACTGCTGTTGTTCGCGGCGGCGCTCAACTTTGTGCTTATCGGCTATTCCGGCGTCGGCTTCCCGTACACGATTCGTACAGTGCTCGGCTTCGACGCCACTGTCTACGGCATCGCCGACGGCCTGATCGGTGTTTCCGGCGTGGCGGGCGCATTCATCGCCGGCCTGTTCGCCACCAAGCTCACGATGCGCTGGCTGCCGGGGCTGATGGCGACGCTTACGCTGGCCATGGTCCCACAGGGTATTGTGTTCCTGCTGCCGGTCGACGCATGGACCAAACTCGTGGTGCTGATCGTATTCACCTGCGGCACGATGGTCGCCAGTTGCTTCACGAATCTCATCGCCGTGCCCGCCATCCAGCTCAGTACGCCCGAGGCAATGGCCGGCAAAGTGATGTCCATGGCCGCGGCCGTGAGCATGTGCGCCCAGCCGCTCGGCCAGATGGTGTACGGCTGGGCCTACGACCAAATGCCGGTCGCCATCGTGCTGTTCATCACCACCGCCCTGTTCGCCGTGCTCACCGTGCTGATGGTTCCGCTCGCCAAGCAGTTCGAGGACTGACGATCGGCGCGCACGCCACATCCTGCCGCCCGGCCATAATTGAATCACCGCACGAAAAGGCACGAAAAGGCACGAAAGAGGTACCTATGGCCACGCTCAACCCCCAATCATTGGTCACGTTGTGGCAAATCGAACAGTATGGTTCGTTCTCCGCCACGGCCAAGGCCACGGGTTGGTCGCAGCCGGCCATCAGCCAGCAGATCAAAAAGCTGGAGGCACAGTGCGGTTCGACTCTGGTGCAACGCACCTCGCATGGCGTGGAACTCACCGCCACCGGTTCGATGCTCGCCCGCCACGGCGAGGCCATCGCCGATCGGCTGGAGCGGGCGGCCCGTGAAGTCGAGGATTATCGGCATCATCGGTTTGATCACCTGCATTTGGTGGCCCCACCGTCAATCTGCTCTACTATCGCGGCCCGTACCGTGGTCAAGCTCAGTATGTTCACGGACATCGAGCTGAGCCTGATTCAGATGGAGCCGCCGGAGGCGATCGGTCTGATTTCCCAAGGCAAGGCCGATACCGCCGCCGTGTTCCGCTACAGCAGCATCCCGAACTTCCTGCACATCGGCGACGACCTGACCTTCCATTCGCTGGGTTACGATCCGATGCGACTGCTGGTGCGCCGCTCCAGCGGCATCGCCAAACGATTCGAGGAGACCGGCGAACCTGTGCCGCTGTCCGCCGCCAAAGACGAGCATTGGATCGCCGGCTGCCCCACCTGCCGCGCAAATTTGGTGAAACTGGCCACCCGTGCCGGATTCAAGCCGGATATCCGCCACTGCACGGATGATTACTGGGCCACGCAGAACCTGGTCGAGGTTGGTATGGGCGTCTCGCTGGTGCCGGCGCTCGATACGCATATCAACTTGCAGGGCGATCTGGTGGCCTGTCCCATTGCCGACGATTTTGCGGCGCGCGAGGTCGGCATCGTGACTCGTGCCGGCGACCATCGCCCCGCGCTCGGTTCATTGCTCGAAGAGCTCGAGCGCACGTCACTCAAATATTTGAGTGCCAAGTAGTCGCACAGCGATAAGCAAGCTTGCGAACGCCATCACGATTTCGGGGAGCCAGACCGTTGAGCAGCCCTTCTGTACCAGGAACAATGACATGTTATGAGCATGAACAACATTCCCCAGTCAACGACTTTGAGCAACACAACCGCCGGCACCTCTTGCTTTGATGCCAATCACATCGACGTGACGACCATCGAGGATCTGAAGCAGGTCGGTTCGGATAAATGGACCCGCTACCCCGGCTGCATCGGCGCATTCATCGCCGAGATGGATTACGGTCTGGCACCATGCGTGGCCGAAGCCATCGAAGAGGCCACCGAACGTGGCGCGCTCGGCTACATTCCCGACCCGTGGAAGAAGGAGGTCGCCCGCTCGTGCGCCGCATGGCAGCGCCGCTACGGCTGGGAGGTGGATCCGACGTGCATCCGCCCGGTGCCGGACGTGCTGGAGGCGTTCGAAGTGTTCCTGCGCGAGATCGTGCGCGCCGGCAACTCCATCGTGGTACCGACTCCGGCCTATATGCCGTTCCTGAGCGTGCCGCGTCTGTATGGCGTGGAGGTCCTTGAGATTCCGATGCTGTGCGCGGGCGCCGGCGAGAGCAGCGGGCGCAATGATGAATGGCTGTTCGATTTCGACGCCATTGAGCAGGCGTTCGCGAACGGCTGCCATGCCTTCGTGCTGTGCAACCCGCACAACCCGATCGGCAAGGTATTGACGCGCGAAGAAATGCTGCGATTGTCCGATCTGGCCGCCAAGTACAACGTGCGTATATTCTCCGATGAGATTCACGCGCCGTTCGTCTACCAAGGCCACACGCATGTGCCATTCGCCTCAATCAACCGGCAGACGGCCATGCAGGCTTTCACCTCCACTTCAGCCTCGAAGTCGTTCAACATTCCCGGCACCAAGTGCGCGCAGGTGATTCTCACCAATCCGGACGATCTGGAACTATGGATGAGGAACGCGGAATGGTCCGAGCACCAGACGGCCACCATCGGTGCCATAGCCACCACAGCGGCCTATGACGGCGGCGCGGCATGGTTCGAGGGCGTGATGGCATATATCGAGCGCAATATCGCGCTGGTCAACGAGCAGATGCGCACGAGATTCGCCAAGGTGCGCTATGTGGAGCCGCAGGGCACGTATATCGCGTGGCTGGATTTCTCGCCACTGGGCATCGATGACCCGGCCAACTATTTCTTCAAGAAGGCCAACGTGGCGTTGACGGACGGCCGTGAATGCGGCGAGGTCGGGCGCGGATGCGTACGCATGAACTTCGCCATGCCCTACCCGCTACTGGAGGAATGCTTCGACCGCATGGCCGCCGCGCTCGAGGCGGACGGGCTGTTGTAGAAAATTGTGGCTCCCCTCAGAGAGGGGAGCCGAGGAACGGCCGAATTAATCGAAGTCGGCACCCAACGCTTCGAGTTTGCCGCGGAAGTCGGCGTAGCCTCGGTCGATCAGGCTGATGCCGTGCACGTCCGAGGGGCCTGACGCGGCCAAGGCCGCGATCAGATGGCTGAACCCACCACGCAGGTCCGGCACGTCGATGTCGCGTCCGGTCAGCGGGGTCGGTCCGAAGATCACGGCGGAATGCTTGTAGTTGCGCTGCCGGAAACGGCACGGCAGCGAGCCCAGGCACTCGCGGTACAACTGGATGGTGGCACCCATCTCGACCAGCGGCTTGGTGAAGCCGAAACGGTTCTCGTACACGGTCTCGTGCACGATCGACAGGCCGTTGGCCTGGGTCAGGGCCACCACGAGCGGCTGCTGCCAGTCGGTCATGAACCCGGGATGCACGTCCGTCTCGATCGCCACGGGCTTCAAGTCCCCGCCCGGATGCCAGAAACGAATGCCCTTATCGGTCACTTCGAACTTGCCGCCCACCTTGCGGAACACGTTGAGGAACGTAATCATCTCCGGCTGGGTGGCACCCTTGACGAAAATGTCACCGTGCGTGGCGAGCGCGGCGGACGCCCAGGACGCGGCCTCGATACGGTCGGTCAGCGACGTGTGCGTGTAGCCTTGCAGCTCCTTGACGCCTTCAATGCGGAAGGTGCGGTCCACGTCCACGGAAATAATCGCACCCATCTTCTGCAGCACGCACACCAGATCCATGATCTCGGGCTCGGTGGCCGCGCCCGACAGTTCGGTCTTGCCTTCGGCCAGCACGGCAGCCAGCAAAGTCTGCTCGGTGGCGCCCACGGACGGGTACGGCAGGTGAATCTTCGCGCCATGCAGGCCATTCGGAGCAGTGATGTGAATGCCGTCCTTATGTTCCTTATCCACGGTGGCGCCGAGCTTGCGCAGCGTCTCCAGATGGAAGTCAATCGGACGTCCGCCAATCGCGCAGCCGCCCAACGCGGGAATGAACGCTTCACCCAAACGGTGCACGAGCGGGCCGGAAAACAGGATCGGGATGCGCGACGAACCGGACAGTGTATCCACGTCGGCCACATCGGCCAGCTGCACACGCGAGGCGTCGATGGTCACAATGCCGTTCGCACCGTCCACATCCACGTCCACGCCGTGCAGACGTAGCAAATCGGACACCACATGCACGTCACGAATCTCCGGCACGTTCTTCAGCACCGACTTGCCCGGTGCCAGCAACGCGGCGACCATCGCCTTGCTCACGAAGTTCTTCGCGCCACGCACCTTGATCGTGCCATTCAAAGGCTTGCCGCCCTCGACATGCAACACGTCATCCGGATTCTCAGCCACGCCACTCTCCTCAATCAATCAAGATTCAAAAAATGCTACCGTCCAGTTTGCCATAAGCCATGTGCCGACTCCGTGAAATGCACCCCAGCCGAACTTTGATCACCGTGCACAACGGATCCCATACCCCCCGTCGAATCAAACCGATAACGTGATCTTCCTCACATTTGCCGCCACGGCGTTCTCCATACTTCTACGCTACGATTCAGGGCAATGGCATCAGACGCCATGTCCACAAGCAAAGGAGCATTCATGACCACAGTCGCCGTCATCGGCTGCACGCACGCCGGCACGTTCGCCACCACCTCGATTCTCGCCGAGCACCCCGATTGGACCGTCCATGTTTTCGAGCGCAACGGTACGCTGTCCTTCCTCTCCTGCGGCATCGCCCTGTGGGTGGGCGACCACGTATCCGACCCGAAGAAAATGTTCTACTCCTCCCCTGCCGCTCTGGCCGAAGCCGGCGCGACCATGCATATGCGCACCGACGTGACGTCCGTGGACCTCGACGCCAGAACCCTCACCTACCGCGCGCTGGACGAGGCCGGAGACCCCGCCGAACAGACCCTCGCTTTCGACAAACTGGTCGTGACCACCGGCTCGCGCCCGGTCATCCCGCCGATCCCCGGCATCGACAGCCCGCATGTGCTGCTGTGCAAGAACTGGGATCACGCCATCGCCATCAAGGAAAAGGCGAAAACCGCCAAGTCGGCAGTGGTGATCGGGTCGGGCTATATCGGCGCGGAAATCGCCGAGCAGTTCAGCGTCACCGGCGTCAAGACCACGCTGGTCGACGGCCTTGATCGCCCGCTGGCCAATAATTTCGATAAGACCATCACCGATCAGGTGGCGGCCGCGTTCGAGGAGCACGGCGTCACGCTCGCGCTCGGCCAGAAGGTGGTCGAGTTCCGCGACAATGACGACGACACCGTCACTGTGGTCACCGAAAAGGGCGAGTACACGGCCGAAATGGCGATTCTGGCCGTCGGCTTCCTGCCGAACACCGACCTGCTCAAGGGCAAGGTGGACATGCTGCCGAACGGCGCGATCGTGGTCGACGACTACATGCAGGCGTCCGCGCCGGGCGTGTACGCCGCCGGCGACTCCGCCACCGTGTTCTACAACCCCACCGGCCAGCACGATTACATTCCGCTGGCCACCAACGCGGTGCGCCAGGGCCTGCTGGTGGGCCGCAACATCGAGACGCCGACCGTGAAGTACATGGGCACGCAGGCCACGTCCGCCGTGCAGCTGTACGATCTCTCGCTCGCCGCCTCCGGCCTGACCCGCGCCGGTGCCGAACGCCGCGGGCTCACGGTCCGCGAGACCTCGCTCACCGAGGATTATCGCCCGGACTTCATGCTCACCACCACCCCAGTCACGTCGATTCTGACCTGGGACCCGGAAACCCGCAAGGTCAAGGGCGGCCAGTTCTGTTCCAAGGCCGATATCTCCGGCGCGGCAAACGTGATTTCCACGGCGATTCAGGCCGGCTTCACCATCGACCAGCTCGCCAACGTGGACTTCCTGTTCCAGCCGAACTTCGACAAGCCGGTCTACTACGTCGGCGCCGTGGCCATGAAGGCGGCGGCCGAGTAAGACGGCTGTACCCACCGCAAAAAAGAAACCCCGGCGTGATGGGCGCCGGGGAGAGAAAGGAGAGAAGAAGAAAGAGGTTAAGTTATGCAGCTTGTTCGGCCGTGATTACATATAACAGCAACAGGTTCAATGCAACATGGGCACTGTCTGGGAATCGTCTGGGAATCACGGCCCGTACAGGCTGTTGCTTGTTTTTGGAGCCGATTTACCGGCTGGCCTTGATCTTGTGGGCCAGTTCGGCGTCCCACATCGCGCCGGTTGCGGACATCACCGAATCCGCGCCGGCGTTTCTGTATGCCTGATAGTCGGCCGGCGAAACCACGCCGCCCACGCCATTGATCTTGAAATCAAGACCGAGCTTTTCACGAATCGCGGCCAGACGGGCGACCATGTCGAGGCCGGCGCCACGAATCGCATTGCCGCACACGCCTGAGCGATCGCGGCCCGCGCCGGGCAGGGCCTGATTGCCATTGGCATCGACCAGTTTGGCGGAAATCGTATTGATGGTGCTGAAGCCCTGCACGGTGCCGTGGCCCACGGTGGAACGCACCATAAGCTCCAGAGCGTCGTCGCTGGGGATGTAGGCGAGCTTGACCATCAGCGGGATGTCGCCGATCTCCTGCTTCACGGCCTCGGTGATGCGGCCCACGAGCAGCGGATTGTGGCATAGCAGGCGGTTGTGGCCCTCGTTGGGGCAGCTGGTGTTCATCACCATGAGCTTGGCACCGGTCTCCTTGACCAGGCGGGCGGTAGTGGCATGGTCGGCGATGTATTCCTCCTCGCTCATGCCCTCCACACGCGAGCCTTGGAAGCTCGGGACCAGCACTTGACCGGGACCGGCGGCCTCGATGGCGGCGCGCATGTCCGGCTGCCAGGCATCCGGGCTTTGCGAGGGCACGCCGAAGCTATTGGAGATGGAGATCGGAGTCTCGTAATTGGTGTCGGCGAGCACGCCCTCGTCCAGTTCGGCGCTGCCCGGTGTTAGTGAACCGTCCGCCGACTTGGGGTGTACGGCGAGCACGTTCGGGAACGGGTTGCAGCCCCAGGCGCGCGAACGCACGGTTTTGTAGGTCGCCAGATCGAAGCCCATGCGGAAGGCGGCCGTGGTGAAACGGCTGTTGAGCAGCGGGCCTGCGGGAATGCCGAAAGGCAGGTTGACCGGCTGGCCCAAAAAGGTGGCCAAGGCACCCTCGGAGGCACCCTCGCTGGTGGTTCCGGCGGCATCGGCACCGTTGCCATCCTTCAGCGCCTCGGCGAACGCGCCGAACGGCCCTTGCTCATAGTTGTCTTCGTAACTGCGGCTGACATCGTAAAACGGCTCAAAATCACTCATGCTTCAACGATAAGCCAACCTGCATGCGCACACGCACACTCAACCCATCATCGCGCCGACAAACGAAATAATGGCGAAAGCGGCATTGGCTACCACAAAGATGATGAACGTCGGAGCTGCCCAGCCAAAGTACGTGTCTGGAATACTACGATTCGTACGGTGATATTGGCGCAAACTTAAATAGTGCAAACACACCCTAGAAGAGATAGGAGGGAATGGCACTTTCTCGCGTTGTTGGTGGAAGTATTTGGGATGCTAAGCGAGTTGCCGCATTGGAACCAGACGATTGCGTGAAGTGACCCTATACGTAAAAGGTCTCACTGGCGAGAGCCAGTGAGACCTTTGTCTGATGCGATGCGAGCGACCCAATAATCTCAATCAGACACAGAGCCAACGGCCCTGGGCCTGCAATTATGGACTCGCCTTTCGGCGAGGCTCAATGCTGGCCTCGCTGCTGTCGCAGCTCGGCAGGCCGATCGCGGCTAAATAATGCCTCGATCGGCCAACGGCCCTGTCCAGTCTGCGTCCTCAGGCTCGCGGGCGGACTCGATTCTTTCTTCGGCCCAGTGTTTGGCGGGGATGGTCTTGGGCTTGAAGGGGAACTTTTCGGCGCGCATCTTTTCGTAGGCGGCGATGTCGTCCTCGTGCTGCAGCGTCAGATCGATATCGTCGTAGCCGTTCATCAGACGCCAACGCACGTAATCGTTGACCTCGAACGGCAGGGTCACGTCGCCGCAAGTGACAGTGCGGGTCTCCAGCGAGACAGTCATCTCACGACCAGGCTCTTCCTCCAGTAGCTTCCACAGGAGTTCGACGGACTCCTGCGGCATAATCGCGGCCAGCACGCCGTTCTTGGCGGTGTTGCCGTAGAAGATGTCGGCGAAGCTCGGCGCGATGACCACGCGGAAACCGTAATCGTGCAGCGCCCACACGGCGTGCTCGCGGGAGGAGCCGATGCCGAATTCGGGGCCGGCGACCAGAATCTGGCCCTTACCGGCGTATTCCGGCTTGTTGAGCACGAAGTTCGGGTCTCGGCGCCATGCGTAGAACAGGGCGTCATCGAAGCCGGACTTGGTCACGCGCTTCAAGAACACAGCGGGAATGATCTGGTCGGTATCGACGTTGGAGCGGCGCAGCGGCACGCCCACGCCGGTCAGTGTGGTGAGTTTTTCCATAACAATTTTCCTTTCGGGGATCTCTCCCCCAGTCAGTCTTCGACTGACAGCCCCTCGTCAGAGGGGGCTCACGTGTATTGACTCAGAGATCGGCGGGAGACGAGATTGTGCCGCGGATGGCGGTGGCGGCGGCTACGGCCGGCGACGCCAGATGCGTGCGCGAGCCCTTGCCTTGGCGGCCCTCGAAGTTACGGTTCGAAGTGGAAATCGAGCGCTCGTTCGGCACCAGCTTGTCCGGGTTCATGCCCAGGCACATCGAGCAGCCGGCGTTACGCCATTCGGCGCCAAAGTCCTTGAACACCTTATCGAGGCCTTCCTTCTCCGCCTGCAAACGCACGCGGGAGGAGGCCGGCACCACCAGCACGCGGTGGATGTTCTCGGCCTTGCGGTGGCCCTTCATAATCGCGGCGGCCTGGCGCAAATCGTCGATACGACCGTTGGTGCACGAACCAATGAACACGGTGTCCACGGCGATGTCCTTGATCGGCATGCCTGGCTTCAAACCCATGTATGTAATCGCACGTTCGGCGGCGGCGCGCTTGGTGGCGTCGGCGATCTTGCCCGGCTCCGGCACGGAGGCGGTGATCGGCAGACCTTGGCCGGGGTTGGTGCCCCACGTCACATATGGACCGAGCTTGGTGGCGTCAATATCCACCACCTTGTCGAATACGGCATCGTCATCGGTCTTCAGCGTCTTCCAGTACGCCACGGCCTGATCCCACAGCTCGCCTTCCGGCGCGTGCGGACGGCCCTTCAGGTACTCGAACGTGGTCTCGTCCGGCGCGATCATGCCGGCACGCGCACCGGCCTCGATGGACATGTTGCACACGGTCATGCGCTCGTCCATGGTGAGGTTGCGAATCGCCTCACCACGGTATTCGATCACGTAACCCTGGCCGCCGCCGGTGCCGATCTTGGCGATGATCGCCAGAATGATGTCCTTGGCCGTCGCGTCCGCGGGCAGCTTGCCGTTGACGTTGACGGCCATGGTCTTGAACGGCTTCAGAGACAGCGTCTGTGTGGCCATCACGTGTTCGACTTCGGAAGTGCCGATGCCGAACGCCAGCGCGCCGAACGCGCCATGCGTCGACGTATGCGAATCACCGCACACGATGGTCATGCCCGGCTGGGTCAGGCCCAGAATCGGGGCGAACGCGTGGACGATGCCCTGATCGGCGTCGCCCAGCGGGTGCAGGCGCACGCCGAACTCCTTGCAGTTCTTCTCCAAAGTCGTCAACTGCAACGCGCTCGTCTCATCCGGGTTCGGGCGATCGATATCAACGGTCGGCGTGTTGTGATCCTCGGTGGCAATGAGCTGATCCACGTGACGCGGCTTGCGGCCGGCCAAGCGCAGGCCCTCAAACGCCTGCGGGCTGGTGACCTCATGCATGAGCATCAGATCGATGTACAGCAAATCAGGGGCTCCGTCGCTGCCCTTGCGCACCAGATGATCGGCCCAGACCTTCTCGGCCAGTGTCGTTCCCATAGTGATTCCTCCAAAAAATTCCGCGCGAGGTATTGTGTTCGCGCCTTGTTCGTGGTATTAGCCTATGTGCTTGCGATGGGCCCGGCCATGAGCATGCCGGATATTGAGATACGGTCAAATGATGGCCTCAATATGACTCGGATACGACTCGAACATGACCTAGTCATGACTCGGTTCCGCTCCAGACATGTCTCTTCGGCATCCACGAACGCCCTTTCAACTTCATGGCCACCCTGTGAGACACTTCCCCAATTTGCTATTTCACTATGTGAGATGGCATAATCGCCCTTATTATGACTGATTCCCAAGAAGAGCCATTGAACAACAGCTTGACCGAGTCCGAGCCGGTTGAAGACACCACCGCCAAGGACGATGGGGAAATCCATTCCGGCGTTGGCGTCCTTGATAAAACTGTAAAGATTCTTGACGCACTGGAATCCGGCCCGTCCACGCTGGGACAGCTTGTGGCCGCCACCGGTCTCGCTCGACCGACCGCACATCGTTTGGCTATTGCACTGGAACGCCACCGTTTCGTACTGCGCGACCAGCATGGCCGATTCGTACTCGGCTCCCGTTTCGCCGAACTTGCCGCCGCAGCAGGCGAGGATCGTCTGCTGACCGCCGCCGGCCCGATCCTGCAGACCCTGCTCGATCGTACTGGCGAATCTGCGCAGATTTACCGCCGCCAAGGCGATCAGCGCGTGTGCATCGCCGCTGTGGAACGCACCTCCGGCCTACGTGATTCCATTCCCGTGGGTGCCATGCTGTCGATGGAAGCCGGTTCCGCCGCCCAGATTCTTCTGGCTTGGGAGGATTCCGACCGTCTGCACCAGGGATTGCGCCACGCCAAGTTCACCGCCACCAAGCTGGCCGCCGTACGCAAGCGCGGCTGGTCCGAGTCCGTGAACGAGCGCGAAGAGGGCGTGTGCTCGATTTCCGCCCCGATCCGCAACGCCTCCGGCCAGGTCATCGCCGCCATCTCGATTTCCGGCCCGACCGGCCGCATGGGCGCCGCTCCCGGACGCCGCTATGCGCCGCTGGTGATGGCCGCCGGCAAGTACCTCACCGAGGCACTGGTCAAAGCCGTTCGCTGAAACATACCAGTCAATCCAACCGATAGCCCAACCGGCAGAAATCCCGCGTCACAACGAAAGAGACGCGGGATTTCTGCCACTAATCGTCCAACACAGCGGAAGGCCACCGAAACCTCGAATACTTCGCGCCGCTTTCCGCCTCTATCAGGAACAGTTACCTGAATAAACCGGACAGTTGACTCCATAGCGACGGCTTGCGCAGCAAATCATCGCCCTCACCCTCGCCAGGCGTGGTCTGGTTCACCGCATAGGTGTAGGCGCGTTTGGAACTGGGCTTGCCCACCAGTTCGCCAAACTCCAGCAATTGCGTACGCGGCTCGTAAGGGTGACGGATATCAAATTCGATCAATCGCGTGGCACGTTTGGCCGGAGCCGGTCCGTACGTATTGAATCCGCAGGTTGGCGTAGCGATAAGCAACAGACCCTCATGTTCGCCGACGAAACCGTTGCGATGATCATGACCAGCTACGACGCCGAAATACCCCTCGCGCAGCAATTCGAATTCGCCTGACGTATCAGGGCAGGATATGCCTTCTCCCAAATATCCGCCGGGCTGGGTTTGCAATTCGTCCAGCACGTAGTAGGTATCGGCGTGCGAACGATAGCCCTGCATGGCAAACGCCGCGTTGGCCGCCACCGGCTTCAGCACGTTGTAATACTCGGGCATCGGCATGTGCTGGAACACCATTGATTTCGCACCGATACGGTCGGGCACGGCGTTCAGGAAGGCGAGCGCTGCGGGCGATGGTGCGCCGAAGCCGCCGCCATGCACGTAATCGCCGGAGTCAAGAATGACCAGACCCAGCACATTGCGCGTATGGTCAACGTCCATAACCGGCAGCGCGAAGGTGCCTGGTTCACCGGAACCCACTGCGGATGCGGGGGAAGACACAGCAGAAGGCACAACAGCATCGGCACCAGCATCGTCAACGACGCCCAACGTATCAGCCTTCGCGGTAATCCCCGCACCGGAGCCAGTGGCACCAGACGGCGTCTGCACAGCGCCACCCGCTCCACAGGTATATGCAATCTGGTTCGGCAAGGTCTCACTCGGCGGATTGACACAACCGGGGAACTCACGATAGATACCGTCCAGTTCCGCATTGCTTAGCCCGCATTGGAAATCATGGTTGCCATACGTCACAGCCCACGGAATGCCGCGCGCCGCCAACGGCTCAGTGAACTGGCCAATGGCCTTGCGCACCAGCGCTCGGGTATGGTTCAGCGCGGATTCGGCAATAGGTTCGTCACACCAGCGACGTTTACGGAATGAATCGGCGAACGCCGGATCGTAGCCGGCGATCTGGTTGCCGGAGAAAATCACCAGATCAGGCCGTGTGGCATCAAGGCTGGCCTCAATCAGGGTGATGGTGTCTTTGGAGACTTTCGGCCCATCCTGAATGTCGGCAATCTGCAGCACGCGGAACTTGCCGGAATAGTGGAATTGCAGTCGTCCGAGACGCGCAGAGATAGAGACCGGACGGCCGTCTTCGGCATCGGCCGGCTTGATACGAGGTTTCGACGACATCCCCTCTGGCGTACGCTGTGTTTCCGTCATGCCCTCCACTGTACACACAAACGAAAAGGCCCGCCGGAGCGGGCCTTTTCTACAAGTTCAACTACTGGAGCAGAATCTCTGCACAACATCATCGTTGTAACGGTAAGTCTTTCCAATGCCCGTCCAACGTAACAGTCCTCGTGACCATACACTATTTGTGGGCTCTGCTCTGTTCAGTTGTTCTTGTACCTCATAATCTATTCATCACTCCCGTTTCTCGCAACCTGCAGAGAGTCGTTGTGCGTTTTTTATCACAACTGTTCAATCGCACTTTCTGGCTATCGGAAAACGAGCTGAACCGTTCACATCGAACCCGTCCGATGTTCGATTTCGTTCGTTTCACCGCCGCTCACGGCGTGTCGCGAGCGACGCTAGCACACTCAAAACCAACCAACACCGAACTAACATGAACACCCGTTGAATTCTGGCGCGTTCAGTCGTTTTCCGGCCACGCCAAAGCTTACGATATAAGCTATGGCACAGATATTTGACGCACCCTCGAAGGCAATTCTGCGCAGCCAAATCGCAGAGCATATTGCCGAAAACGACAACAACGACCGCCGCGTCGATCAGGAAGGCGAGGCACCGCTGCCCAAGGACCGTTTCTTCGACCGCGAGCTCAGCTGGCTCAAGTTCAACCAGCGCGTGCTCGAATGTGCGGAGAACGAAGACATGCCCCTGCTCGAGCGCGCCAACTTCGCCGCGATCTTCGCCTCGAACCTTGACGAGTTCTTCATGGTCCGCGTCGCCGGCCTGAAGCGCCGTATCGACTCGGGCATCGCCGTGCCATCTGCCGCCGGCCTGAGCCCGCGTCAGCAGCTGCGCGCGATCAGCGAGACCGCACACCGTCTGCAAGACGAGCACGCACATTACACGATCGACACCATTCTGCCGGAATTGGAGAAGGAGCGCATCGTCCTGCTGACGTGGGACAAGCTCACATCCTCCGAGCAGGAGCGCCTCTCGCGCTACTACCGCCAGCAGGTGTTCCCGGTCCTGACGCCGCTCGCCGTGGATCCGGCCCACCCGTTCCCCTACATTTCCGGCGGTTCCATCAACCTGGCCGTGATTGTGGAGAACCCGGCCTCCGGCAAGTCGCACTTCGCCCGCGTCAAGATCCCGGGCAACCTGCCGCGCCTGGTGCCGGTGGACGACATGACCGATGAGGAGTCCAAGGACGAGCGTTACGGCTTCATCGCCATGGAAAAGCTCATCGCCGCGCATCTGGAATCCCTGTTCCCGGGCATGATCATCAAGGAGGCCCGCTCCTTCCGCGTGACTCGTAACGAGGACATCGACGTGGAAGAGGATGACGCCGAGAACCTGCTCAACGCCATGGAGAAGGAGCTGCTGCGCCGCCGCTTCGGACCGCCGATCCGCCTGGAGATCACGGACACCACGAGCCCCTTCCTCTCCCAGCTGCTCGCCGACCAGCTCGGCGTGAGCCAGGACGAGGTATACCGTCTGCCCAGCCCGCTGGACCTGACCGTGCTCTTTGAGCTCGGCAGCGTGGACCGCCCGGACCTGAAGAACCGTCCGTTCGTGCCGACCACGAACCGTCAGATCGCCGAGGTCGAGTCCTCCCGCGCACAGGATATTTTCGCTGCCATCCGCGAGCGCGACATCCTGCTGCATCACCCCTATGACTCCTTCTCCACTTCCGTGCAGGCCTTCCTTGCGCAGGCCGCCGCGGACCCGAAGGTGCTGGCCATCAAGCAGACCCTGTACCGCACCAGCTCCAACTCGCCGATCATCGACGCCCTGATCGACGCCGCTCATGCCGGCAAGCAGGTGCTGGCTTTGGTGGAAATCAAGGCTCGTTTCGACGAGGACGCCAACATCGCGTGGGCCCGCAAGCTCGAACGCGCCGGCGTGCACGTGGTGTACGGCATCGTGGGCTTGAAGACCCACTGCAAGCTCATCGAGGTCGTGCGTCAGGAAGCGGACGGTCTGCGCCGCTACTGCCACGTAGGCACCGGCAACTACAACCCGAAGACCGCGCGACTGTACACCGATCTGGGTCTGCTGACCTGCGACCCGGTGGTCGGCCAGGATCTGACTCGTCTGTTCAACCAGCTCTCTGGTTACGCGCCGAAGTCCAGCTTCCACCGTCTGCTGGTGGCCCCGCGTACCGTGCGCACCGGCCTGATTCAGCGCATCCGCCGCGAGGAGGACGCCGCCCGCGCCGGCAAGGAGGCCTGGATCAAGATCAAGGTCAACTCCATCGTGGACGAGAAGACCATCGACGCCCTGTACCGTGCCTCTCAGGCCGGCGTGAAGATCGACATCGTCGAACGCGGCATCTGCGCTCTGAAGCCCGGCGTTCCCGGCCTGTCCGAGAACATCCGCGTACGTTCGATTCTCGGCCGCTTCCTGGAGCACTCCCGCATCTACGCCTTCTGCAATGCGGACGGCCCGCAGATCGGCGAGGGCCCGGCTTCCGGCCCGGAGGTCTACATCGGTTCGGCTGACCTCATGCACCGTAACCTTGATCGCCGCGTCGAGGCTCTGGTGCGCGTCACCGCCCCGGAGCAGATTGACGAGCTCATCAAGTACGTGGACCTGCAGATGGCCGACTCCACCATGAGCTGGCACATGCAGCCCGACGGCACGTATGTGCTGCACACCAAGGACGACGAGGGCCGCCCGCTGGTCGATAGTCAGGAATACCTGATTCGCAAGCACCAGCGTCGCCCCAATTCACACAACTGATTTCACTCGATGCTCCCTGTCAGCGCAAGCTAACTGAGGGTGGTTACGATGCCCGGCTTCTCTTTCGAGAGGATGCCGGGCATCGTTGTTCAGCGCGCAAAAACTACGTAGCAGCGGTCCAACGTGACCTACAATACAAGAGATGGGTACGAACAGTATGAGACGAATCGTGGAAGCCGCCGGCGGTATTCTGTACCGGTGGAAGGATGATGCCGAGCCGACGCGGGCATCATCTCCATCAGTGAAATCCAATATTGCCACCGATGGCACCATCATCGCGAACACCACGGATTCTGACGGCGAGACCACGGCAGCACCCGGCGCATCGGACGCGGCTTCCACCCCGGACCCGGCGCAGGCCGACAGCCCAGCCACAGCGGACAACGTACTCAACCGCATCGAACTGTGCATCGTGCATCGCCCGAAATACGACGACTGGAGCTGGCCGAAAGGCAAGGTCGACCCAAACGAATCACACCGGCATGCCGCCGTGCGCGAGATCGGCGAGGAATCGGGCCTGCCCGTGGAGCTCGGTCCCTATCTGGGCGACATCGAGTACCCGCTGTCCGAAGAGGGCCGCAAACAGCGCCATACCAAGGATCGGTCGGCGGACACCAAGCACATTCAGTTCTGGATGGCCACGCCAATCAGCGCCATCGACAATCTGCGGCGCACCCATGCGTTTGGCCCGGTGCATCGGGCGGACATCGGCGAAATCGACGAAGTCCTGTGGTTGACGCCGGCTGAGGCCCGCAAGAAACTCAGCCATTCCACCGATAAGGACATCCTTGCGCTATTCGTTGACCGGGTGCAGGAGGGCGCGCTTGACGCCGTGCCGGTGATTATCGTGCGCCACGGCAAGGCAGAAGCGCGCAAACTGTGGAAGGGCTCGGACGAGAACCGTCCGATCACGCCGCGCGGCGCGGCTGCGGCATACGCGCTGAACCGCGAGCTGGCGTGTTTCAATCCGAACCGACTGGCCACGTCGCCTTGGGTGCGCTGCCAGGAGACGTTGGAGATGTTCGCGTGGCAGACCGGACGAAACATGGTTCATCTCGATCCGCTCACCGAAGATGCATACGCCGCTGCGCCGGACACCGCATGGGAGTGTCTACTCAGCGAAATCGAGTTCGCACTTGAGCGCCGTCAGCCCATAGCGATATGCATGCACCGGCCGGTGATTGGTGGTATGTTCGAACACCTGCGCAGCATGTGCGTTGCGCCGTCTCTGAGCAAACGCCTAATCGCCAAGACACCGTTCATGCCGACCGGCACGGCGGCGGCGCTGTTCGTCACTCCGACGCCTCATGGTCCCAAAATCATCGATATTCAGAAGGTTCAACCGCTTGTCTACTAGACCCGCATTCCCTGATTCATCCAACTCCTCGGCCGCTGCCGCCGCAGCTCATGCCGCGCACAATGGTGCCGCCGGCAGTCTGGGCCCAGGCTTCGGCTCGCTGCGTGCGGCCGGAGCGGCATTCGGACCTGCTCGCATGGGTTCTTCACGTCCTTCGCGCCCGGCTCAGCTCGACCCGGCTGTGGCCGATGGATTGGCCGGCGGCATGGACCCGCAAGCGTTGAGCGAGATGAGCCATCTGTCCGCTGCCGCATTGCTGGATCGTGTGCGCCATAGCGAAGACCCGACGGTTGTCGAGCGCGTGCTCACGTTGGTGGAGACGGTCGGCGTGGATGAAATCGCCGAATTGTGGAGTGACGCCGAACCGGATTCGCTGCCTGGTGTGCTGTGGCGACTGTATATGTTGCGTACGTGGATGCGATCGAATCGCGACTCAATCGCGCATCTGTGGCGCTTGGCGGAGCCGGTGGCCACTACCGCCTCCGCCATCGCCGGCGTGGATCAGGCTCCCAGTGAAGATGACATCGTGCGATTGGCCGATTCGATTCTCTCCGGTGCTTTTGTGGGCGATTTTGCCGTGGCGCTTGAGCGTGCGGCGGCGTTTACCGATGTGGTGGCGTTGGGCTTGCGCGTGGAGGCGCGGCGCATGGTGACCCGGGCCGAGGCCAACGGCGGCTTCTCCTCGGATGCCGATGAGAAGGCCGTGCGCACCAAAGCCGCCCGCCTTATGCACACCGCCGGCAGCCTCATGGCCACCGCCAAGGATTTCCAACACGGTGCCAACCTCTGGCGTCGCGGACGGTTGGAGTAACCCCGCTCCAGGCTCCCTCTGATGAGGGAGCTGTCACGGGCGATGCCCATGACTGAGGGAGAAACCCACCGACCGCACCCCAACAATCAGCTACCGGCCAACGCCACCCCTTCCCCGGCGCGGCGAGACCCATCGCAAGCTATACTAAGTATCCGCGTCGGACCGTGCTTAAGCCCCGGGCTCCATTTTTTGCCGCCGCGAGCGGCCCTTGCGCCGACAGGCGCTTTCGCGGTTCGGCGCTTCTTTTCTTTTACCAGATTCACGCCCCGAACGTTGCGATGGGCACGACCAGTATGCCGTCATTGCGGCGATAGGCCTTCCCACCTCGGCCGGTAAGGAACATCATGAATTCGGGGTCTCGGACCTGAGCCATGGGATTGCCGCAGATTTTGTTGCGGAAGGATTTGAGCTTATCCGCATTGTCATCGTTCACCTTAAGGTCACTGAGTTTTATTTCGATGGCACCCCACCTGCCGTCAGACAACTCGATAATGACATCAACTTCAAGCCCCTTGTCATCGCGGTAATACGCAATGCGATTCCCGGCACCCGGCATGGCCGACAGATATACATTCAAATCACGAATGCACAGCGTTTCAAACAGATCGCCGAGCGTCTGTGTATCGCGCATCAGAGTATTCGGCGCGGCACCTAAAACCGCAGCAGGCAACGAAGGATCCACGAAATATCGCTTGGGCTTGGTTCGCACACGACTCTTTGCGCGGAGTGGCGGCTCCCAACCCTCCAAATCCGTCAGAAGGTACAAGTCCTTGAACATTTCCAAATAGCTCTTCACCGTCTGCGTATCCGGCTCACGCCGCTCATCGCCATATGCCATATCCGCAGCCAGCGTCGCATATTTTGGTGCCTGCGAGATGTTCACGGCAAGAGCTCGCATCAAAGCTCGTGCAGTTTCAGGATTCTTCTTCATCTTCGGCACGCTGATATCCAGCACACTTGCGATATATTCGCCCGGGATTTCCAAGGCGAATTCATCGTCTAGCTCAAGATTCGCGGGCCATCCGCCACGGCAACACCATCTGGCGATGTCTTCGATACTCGTATTGCATTCGGCAGGCTCGAATTTCCCCTCGAACAAATCGGATAGGCTGACCGCGCCCGTGGATTCTCCGGATTCAGCCAAGCTCATGGGCCACATGCGCAGACGAGCAATGCGACCAGTGCCGCTGTGATGAATGGCGTCACGATCCTTTGGAATAGCCGAACCTGTAAGAATCAGCTGCCCCTTGCGGTTCGCATTGTCATCTATATGGCGACGAGCGGCATCCCAAATTTGCGGTACATCTTGCCATTCGTCCACCAGATGGGGCTCCTCCCCCATCAGCACCAATGCAGGATCGGTTTGGGCGGCCGCGAAAACTGCCACATCATCCAGACGATCAACGCTTCGAGACCGGGAGAGCGCGGTCCATGTCTTGCCGCACCATTTCGGCCCAACGATTTCCACTGCACCGAACGCCTTGAGCAGTTTACTTAATCTGCTATCTACCAAGCGTGAACGATAATCAGGCCTGGTCAAGGTACCATCGCGACCACTCAAATCGTTCATATTGCAGCCTTTCCCAGTTCTATCGTTCTAACAATATAGATTTTACACCAGTTTCATTCCCGATTTTACACCTATCTCATTCCCGGTTTTACACCAGTTTCATTCCCTGTTTTACACCGTGTTGTTTTTTACGCTTTACCCTCTCAGAGGTATCAGAGGTAGATCTCGGCACGGACAGGGCATTGTCCTGCTGCAACTGGCCTATCGCAGCAAAAAGTCGAATCACCCACAAATCCAATCCGATAAGCAAGCCGCGCCATTACCAATTCGGCAGGTCGGCAAACTTGGACTAGGCTGGGAATCATGGAACTCCATGTTTTGAATCATCCGCTGGTCGAGCACAAGCTCACCGTGCTGCGCGACAAGAGCACCCCCTCCTCCACCTTCCGCGAGCTCGTCTCCGAACTCGTGATGCTTGAGGCCTACGAGGCCACCCGCAACCTGTCCGTGGTGGCCGCGCCGATCGAGACGCCGGTCGCCCCGATGACCGGCAAGAAGCTCGCCTCCCCGCGCCCGATCATCGTGCCGGTGCTGCGCGCTGGCTTGGGCATGCTCGACGGCATGACCCGCCTGATTCCGACTGCTGAAGTCGGCTTCCTGGGCATGAAGCGCGACGAGGAGCACCCCACCCAGCAGGTGACGTACGCGAACCGTCTGCCCGAGGACCTGTCCGGCCGCCAGTGCTTCCTCATCGACCCGATGCTCGCCACCGGCGGAACGCTGGTCGCCGCCACGCACTACCTGGCCGAGCGCGGCGCCAAGGACGTGACCGCGATCAACATCATCGCGGCCCCCGAAGGCATCAAGTACGTCGAGGAGCACATCGACCCGTCCATCGACTTCAAGGTCGTGGTGTGCGCGGTCGACGAACGTCTTAACGACAAGTGCTACATCGTGCCGGGACTCGGCGACGCCGGTGACCGTCTCTATGGCGTAATTGACTGATTTCCCTGGCTCCCCTCCCCGAGGGGAGCCAACATAACGGAACATCTATGCAAATCGACATTATTGCGCCGGGGCGCGTGAAGGAGCGTTACCTTCGCGACGCCATTGACGAGTATTCCAAGCGACTTTCGCGCTACTGCAAGCTCAACATCATTGAAGTGGCAGATGAGAAAACGCCTGACCATGCCTCCGAAGGCGTTGACCGACAGATCAAGGCCAGAGAAGGCGAACGCATCGCCAAGCATCTGAAGGACGGCGCGTTTGTTATTGCCCTTGCCATCAATGGCAAGCAGCTGTCCAGTGAAGAATTGGCCGCCAAAATCAACGACCTTGGATTGCGTGGCACCAGCCATATTCAGCTGGTCATCGGCGGTTCAATCGGCCTTGACGACGCGATTCTGCGTCGTGCTGATTTTCTGCTGAGTTTCTCGAAGATGACGTTCCCGCATCAGCTTATGCGCGTGATTCTGCTGGAGCAGATCTATCGCGCTTATAAAATCAACGCTGGCGAGCCGTATCACAAGTAAAACGCCATACCTCATGGGGCGGGAAATCCCCCATGGGGCGGTAATTGCCCCATGAGGCGGCAAAATCCTCATGGGGCGGTATGCCAAAATGGCTTAATTCCGCGGTTTCACATATTCTTCAAACCGCCCCATGGGCAAGTTACCGCCCGATGAGCCTGTAACCACCCCATGGGCGCATCAATAACGCCCTCAACCTCACACTGCGTCGGGGACGAACGCTTCGAAGATGTGGCGGTCGAAGTAGGGGGCGCACTGGGCGAGTTCATCGCTGCTGCGCACGGTCCATGAAACCGGCATCGCACCCATCGAACGAGCGAGCTTGACTTGCGGCGAAGCGCCACCGGTCCAGTCATAAGCCACGAAATCAGGACGAGACAGCCAGTCGAACGCCAGTAAGCCGGCGGCCCATTCAGCCGCACCATTCTTGCTCAGCTTCGCCGGCCAGCTCAGCTGACCGCGGCACACCTCAGGGTGATGCTCCTTGTACCAATTCACCGCGCCCGGGTGGAAGGATTCGATCACGTACGGGCCGTCATACGCCTCAAGCAAGGCGTGGCCCTTTTCCATGAGCTCTTCGCTACGCTCATCCCAAGCCCTGTTGTTGCTGAACTTGTATTCCACAATCAGCGGAGCCTGGCCGGCCACCACGTCCAGCACATCGGAGAACAGCGGCACATGCTGGTAGTACCCCTTCGGCGCGGCGGACGGCGTGACCACCAGCGGCGGGTTCGCGTCGGCACCCGGCAACGGTTCGGCCTTCAAATCGCCTGACTCGCCGTTCGGGAAGAGCGGAATACGGGCGAGTTCGTCGTAAGTCAGGTCTTCGATGCGGCGCGGATCGCCGGCCACGCGCAACAAATCGGCGTCATGGACCACGACCACTTGGCCGTCGAGCGTAAGCTGCACGTCGAGTTCGATGCCATAGCCAGCCTCGCAGGCGGCGGCGAACGCGGCCAGCGAGTTTTCGGGAGCAATCGGACCGGTCATATCCGCACTGCCGTAGCCGGCCTTGACAGCCATGCGACGGGCAAGCGACACATAATCATCGTTTTCGGCGATGGATCGCTCAGTGGTATCGGCTTGGGCGCTAACCGGATTATCCCCACCATAATCAGCGATATCGGTATAGCCGACCAAACCAGAACCCGCATCATGCAAGCCACGATGGGCATACCATACCTCCGGAATGGAGGGCACGAAATTACGACGCTTGTCATTGAACGTGCGCGGGGCCACGGCCCACACGGCAGCACCGGCGGCGGCCACGCCTGCCAGCGCCACGTTTCTCCAGAGCTTCGACGACATTGGAATCCTTCCTGTTGGGCTGCCTCTAGCCTAACGCTTCTGCCAGCCATTGTGGAGTGGTTGGATCATCCGGTTTCAGCGCGCGGTCCAGGTGGTTGGCGCGCAGTGGCTCCCAGCTGAAATCTGCCAGCAGATCGGCGGGTTTGCAAGGAATTGGAGTGGGTTGCAGACGCAGCAGCCAGGCGCAGTATCCGATGATTTGCTCGGGGGTTACGTTGCGGGCGCGCAAGGCTCCCATATCCAGCGAACGTTCGCGCTTGGCTAAACGCCGGCCGGCCGCATTGTCGATAAGCGGCAGGTGCGCATACTCGGGGTGCTCGGCGAGAGGCTTTTCCGTGTTGCCGCATTCCGGCTCAAAGCCGCCAGCCAACAGACACTGGCGAATCCACATTTGCAGCGCGGTGGAGCGCAGCAGATCACGGCCGCGCACGATATCATCAACACCCATATCGAGGTCATCCACGACCACGACCAGTTGATAGCCGAACAGTCCATCGGCTCGGCGAATCACGGAATCGCCTACCTCGCGGGCCAAATCGTAGTGCTGTGGACTATAGACACGGTCGTTAAAGCATGCGACACCATCAACGATTCCGGCATCGCCCTGCTGTTCCGGCGGCACGGCTCCCGACAGCGCAGCGGAATCGTCAGGCACTGTACGTTGCTTTTCTCCCGCTGCCGATTCCGGCATGGCGATACGGATGGAATGCTGGTCGCCGCGAACCAAACGGGCACGGACCTCGTCGGGATGGTCGTGCAGCAGGCGGCGGCACGTGCCGGGGTACACCATGAAGCCGTCGCCCTCGTTGGGGGCCGAGGCGGCGCGAATGTCGGCACGCGAGCAGAAACAGGGGTACAGCACACCTTGCGAGCGCAGGCATTCGAGAGCGTATTCGTATCGTTCAGTGCGCTGGGATTGGAACATCGGTTCGCCATCCCAGTCGAGGCCGAGCCAATGCAGGTCATCCATCATGAGCTGGTCCGCACCGGCGACCACACGCGGCTTGTCCACGTCCTCGATACGCATCAGCATGCGGTCGCCACGCGAGCGGGCCGAAAGCCATGCACCCAACATGGCGTACACGTTGCCGATATGCATGCGCCCCGACGGCGTCGGCGCGAATCGTCCAGTCACTGGCCCTCCTCGTATGAAGTTCAGCACCATGGTAGCGAAAAGGCTCTCCTCCTCAGAGGAGAGCCAATATAGTGAAGCTCGCCAGCCCGAACTCCCCTCAGTCAGCTTCGCTGACAGCTTTGCTCAGAGAGGGGAGCCAGTGATTGTCACTTGTCTTCGGTGACGTTGTCCACGCTCACGTCCGGATTGTCGGAGACAATCTGGTCGCTCGCCCAAGCGGAGAGCTCCAGATGTTCGCCGCCGGTCTGGTCGACGAGCACGGTGTCACCGTCGTGGACCTTGCCGGCCAGCAGCATACGGGCCAGCTGGTCGCCCACTTCGGTCTGTACCAGGCGGCGCAGCGGACGAGCGCCATAAGCCGGGTCGTAACCGGTGTTGGCAAGCCATTCGCGAGCCGAGTCGGTGACGTCCAGCGTGATGCGGCGATCGGTCAGACGCTGGGACACGCCAGCCACCTGGATATCCACGATGCCGCCAAGCTCCTCGCGCGTAAGCGGGTGGAACATGACGATGTCGTCCAGACGGTTCAGGAACTCCGGCTTGAAGTTCATGTGGACAGCGTCCATCACGGCCTTTTTCTTGGCGTCGGCGTCCATGTCCTCGTTCACGAGGAACTGCGAGCCGAGGTTAGAGGTCATAATCAGGATCGTGTTCTTGAAGTCCACGGTCCTTCCCTGGCCATCGGTCAGGCGACCATCGTCGAGCACCTGCAGCAGCACGTCGAAGATCTCCGGGTTGGCCTTCTCGACCTCGTCGAACAGCACCACGGAATACGGGCGACGGCGCACGGCCTCGGTCAGCTGGCCGCCCTGCTCGTAGCCCACGTAGCCCGGCGCCGCGCCAATCAGGCGCGAGACCGAAGCCTTCTCCATGTATTCGGACATGTCGATGCGGACCATGGCCTTCTCGTCGTCGAACAGGAAGTCGGCGAGCGCCTTGGCCAGTTCGGTCTTGCCCACACCGGTGGGGCCGAGGAACAGGAACGATCCGGTCGGACGGTTCGGGTCGGAGATGCCGGCACGCGAACGGCGCACCGCGTCGGACACGGCGGCGATGGCTTCCTTCTGGCCGATCACACGCTTGCCGAGGTAGTCCTCCATGTGCAGCAGCTTCTCGTTTTCGCCCTGCATCAGGCGGCCGACGGGAATGCCGGTCCAGTCGGAGACGATCTCAGCCACCGAGTCGGCGTCCACACGGTCCGGGACCATCGGCTCATCGGCCGGGTTGGCCGCGCTGGCATCAGCAGATTCAGCATCCGCGCTCTCCGCGGCGGCAAGCTCCTTCTGAATGGACGGAATCTCGCCGTACAGAATCTTCGAGGCCTCCGCCAAGTTGCCTTCACGGGTATACTTATCCGCCTGCACGCGCAGGTCGTCGAGCTTGGCACGCAGGTCGCCGACCTTGTTGTGGCCAGCCTGTTCCGCATCCCAACGCGCCTTGAGACCGCTGAGCTTCTCACGGGTGTCCGCAAGTTCGGCTTGCAGCTTGCCCAGACGCTCCTTGGACGCAGGATCCTCGGCCTTCTTGAGCTGCATTTCCTCCATTTCAAGACGGGTCACCTTGCGCTGCAGCTCATCGATCTCCTCAGGCGAGGAGTCGAGCTCCATACGCAGGTGAGCGGCCGCCTCATCGACCAGATCGATGGCCTTGTCCGGCAGCTGACGACCCGAAATGTAACGGTTCGAGAGGGTCGCGGCGGCAACCAGCGCGTCGTCGCCGATCGTTACCTTATGGTGCGCCTCGTAACGCTGCTTCAGACCACGCAGAATGGCGATGGTGTCTTCCACGCTCGGCTCACCCACGAACACCTGCTGGAAACGACGCTCCAGCGCCGGATCCTTCTCGATGTTCTCGCGGTACTCGTCCAGCGTGGTCGCGCCGATCAGGCGCAGCTCGCCACGGGCCAGCATGGGCTTCAACATATTGCCGGCATCCATCGAGCCTTCGGCCGCACCCGCGCCGACGATGGTGTGGATCTCATCGATGAAGGTGATGATCTGACCATCCGCATTCTTGATTTCGTTCAGGACGCTCTTCAGGCGCTCCTCGAACTCGCCACGGTACTTCGAACCGGCCACCATGGAGCCCAAGTCAAGGGAGATGAGCTTCTTGCCTTGCAGGGTGGTGGGCACGTCGCCCGCCACGATACGCTGGGCCAAACCCTCCACGACGGCGGTCTTGCCGACGCCGGGCTCGCCAATCAGCACCGGGTTGTTCTTGGTACGACGGGAGAGGATCTGAATCACGCGGCGGATTTCCTGGTCACGTCCGATGACCGGGTCCAGCTTGCCTTCCTTGGCGGCGGCCGTCAGGTCGGTGGAGTACTTCTCTAGGGCCTTGTACGAGCCTTCCGCGTCCGGGCTGGTGACCTTCGCGCCACCACGCACGCCGGGTACGGCCTTGCGCAGGGAGGCTGCGGTGACGCCGTTCTTCTCCAAGATTTCGGCCGACTGGTTCGGCTTGCTGGCCGCGATGCCGATAAGCAGATGTTCGGTGGAGACGTATTCGTCGCCCATCTGCTGCATTTCCTTCTCAGCCTGGGCGATGGCGGCGGTCAGCTGGCGGCTGGCCTGTGGCTGCGAGGTGCTGGATCCGGATGCGCTCGGCAGCGCGACCAAAGCGTTGCGCACCGCCGCGCCGATGGCCTGCGGGTCCCCGCCCGCGGCCTCGATCAGAGAGCGCGCCACGCCGTTTTCCTGGCGCAGCAGCGCATCCATGACGTGCAGGGTCTCGACCTGCGCGTTTCCTGCGGCGGACGCACTCTGAATCGCGTCGCCGACGGCTTCTTGGGCCATAGTGGTGAACTTCTGTTCCATATCGTATTCCTCCATATCATGCGGTCTGCGCAGTGCGGCTCGCGGGCTTCGAAAGCCCTGCGAGCGTTGCGACAGACCGCAGCTTGTCGTTGTCTGATATGGTCAACCGACCTGGAACCCATTCTATTCCCAAAACTTGAGTGCATATGACTCAAGTTTTGGATTTTGGTGGGGAGGGTGACTAGTAGCCCCCTCTGATGAGGAAGCTTGGGCAGCCGCTACTTCAGTGCGCCGACGGCGGATTCGGCGGCGGCGAGGACTTCGCCGGAGAGAATCGCCTCGGCCACGCCCTCAATCTGCGGGGTGGTCCAGGTATCGCGTACGTCGGGGCCGATTTCGTTGGCGTACTGGCGCACCACGCGGTATACGGCGGAACCGGCCGCACCCGGACGGTACGGCTTGCGGAAGTCGAAGGAGCGGCAGGAGCACAGCAGTTCCACGGCCAGCACGCGCGCGAAGGCCGGAATCGATCGGCGCAGCTTGCGGGCGGCGGCCCAACCCATCGACACGTGATCTTCCTGCATGGCGGAGCTTGGAATCGAATCGACCGAGGCAGGCACGGCGTTACGCTTCATTTCGGAGACGATGCCGGCAGCGGTGTATTGGGCGATCATGAAACCGGAGTCCACGCCCGGGTCACCAGCCAGGAACGCCGGCAGGCCGCGGTTGCGCGCCACGTCAAGGAAGCGGTCGGTACGACGCTCGGAGATAGAGGCTACGTCGGCGGTCGGAATCGCCAGGAAATCGAGCACATAGGCCAGCGGCGCGCCATGGAAGTTGCCGTTGGACTCCACACGGCCGTCCAGCGTGACGCACGGGTTATCGATGGCGGAGGCGAGTTCCACGCCCGCCACGGAGGCCGCGTATTCCACGGTGTCGCGGGCGGCGCCGTGCACCTGCGGGGTGCAGCGCAGCGAGTAGGCGTCCTGCACACGCACGGTGGAGCCCGGGCGGCCGGCCTCAATCAGACCAGAGTCCTTGAGCATGCGGGCGATGTTCGCAGCGGAATCGCCTTGGCCGCGATGCGGGCGCAGCGCCTGCAAGTCGGCGGCGAATACGCGGTCGTTGCCGAGCATGCCTTCCACGCTCATCGCGGCGGCGACATCCGCGGTCTTGAGCAGCAGGCGCAGATCGGTGATGGCCATACACAACATGCCGAGCATGCCGTCGGTGCCGTTGACCAGCGCCAGTCCTTCCTTCTCTTTCAAATCGACGGGCGTGATGCCGGCCGCACGCAGCGCTTCGCCGCCGCCGATCTTGAGGCCGTCAGCGTTGCGGGCCTCGCCTTCACCCATCGCCACCAAAGCACAGGCTGCGAGCGGCGCCAAATCACCGGAGCATCCGAGTGAACCGTATTCGTAGACCACCGGGGTGATGCCGGCGTTCAGCATATCGGCGTAGACCTGCGCGGTTTCCGGGCGCACACCGGTGCGTCCGGTGCACAGGGTGCTCAGGCGCAGCACCAGCAGGCCGCGCACCACCTCACGCTCCACTTCCGGTCCGGCACCGGCGGCATGCGAGCGAATCAGACTTTTCTGCAGCTGCGCACGCTGTTCCTTGGGGATGGAGGTGGAGGCGAGCGCGCCGAATCCGGTGGAGATACCGTAATGCGGCACGGTGTCGTCGGCCAAATGATCGATAACCGCGCGACTCAGCGCCATCTCATGCTTCGATTCGTCCGAAATCGCCACTTTGGCACCGCCGCGCGCTACGGCGATAACGTCCTCGATGCTCAGCGCTCCAACACCTACGGTGACCGTCTGCTCTGCCATGCTCATACCTTTCTATATATGTGCCGCATTCCGCATATACGACATATGCGGCACATGCTTCGCCGGGGATCCGCGACTGCCCGCATTCGCTCACCGCACCTGCCCATCAACAGCAGGCGACGCAAACGCGACCAATCGCTCCCCGAGTAATCAAACCTTGGCCATTTCACCTCAGTCGGATGCCCGCCATAAGCCACTTCGTCCATCTTGTGTCTGAAATCTCAGACATGTAAGGTGATGGAAATATGAGCCATGCCTCGCAGCAATACGCCTTCACCGAGCCACGTACCGTCAAGCGGGCGCAGGTGAAGCCATCAGAACGGGAACATCAGACATCATCATCCGCGCCACGTGTCTCGCTGGCTCCGGCGGCCGACCGTACGCTCGACATCCTCGAGTTCATCGCGAGCAATGGTCAGACGCAAGCCGCCACGCTCGCTCGCGAACTCGGCATTCCGCGCTCCACGGTGTACCAATTGTTGGAGATTTTGGAGCGTCACGGACTGGTCACCCGCCTTGCCGAGCAGCGCGCGTACGGCATCGGACTCAAGACTTTCGAGCTGGGATCGGCCTATTCTCGCCAACATCGTGTATCGCAGGTCGCGCATCCGGCGTTGGCGCGTCTTGTTGACGAGACCGGCGAAAACGGACATCTGGCCGTGCTGCACGGCAACGAAATCATTTATGTGATTGAGGAGCGCGCCGCGCATCGCCCGCCGCTAGTGTCAGGCGTGGGCGTGCGCCTACCCAGTCACCTGACCGCCACCGGGCGGGCCATTCTGTCCGCACTCCCCCGCAATCAGGTCCGCGCGCTATATCCCAATCGTCAGGCGTTCACCGACCGCACCGGCATCGGCCCCAAATCGCCCAAGGAGCTGGAGGCAACGCTCGCCGAAACCCAACGCACCGGTTTTGCCGAGGAACACGGAGACGTGACGCCCGGCTTTGATTCATACGCCGTCGCTGTGCGCGACTACAACGACTTTCCCATCGCCGGGCTGGCTCTCACTTTCGTGAGCGGATCGCTGCGCCCCGAACAGGAGCGGTCGCTTAAGACCAAGCTGCGGCTTGCCGGCACGGAACTGTCCCGGCGTCTCGGCGCGGTCGGCAGTTTGACATGAGGATTCGCGAGATCATCGTGCTGGGCTCCTTCGCCCCGATCACGATTTTCTCAACTAAGTTCACCGATTCGCTGACCGGCAACGCCAAACTCGCCGGCTTCTCGCTGACAGTGACGGCCATCATCAGCCTGGTGGTGATGACCGCCCTGCACGCACTTCTGCCGGGAGCGTAAGGCGCGTTCTTGGTTCCCCTCAGTCAGCTTCTCCGCCTGGACGGTTCCCCTCAGAGAGGGGAGCCAGAACGAGTCACGCCCGAACGATTACGTTGCGCAGATCACCGATGCCTTCGACGTGCACGATGGTCTCGTCGCCTGGGTCGAGGTGGCCGGAGGCGTTCGGGGTGCCGGTCATGATGACGTCGCCAGGCAGCAGCGTGGAGAACGACGAAATGGCGGCAATCTGCTCGGGGATGCCGTGAATCAGGTTCGCGGTGGTGCCAGACGCCATCGGCACATCCTCGCCGTTCAGCGTGAAGGAAATCTTGGCGTCCTTCCAGTCGAGGTCGTCACGCATCACGATCCACGGGCCAAGCGGACAGGAGGTATCGAAGCCCTTGGCGCGCGTCCACGTGGGGTCGATGCCCTGCAGATCGCGCAACGTCACATCATTGACGCAGGTGAAGCCGAGCACGTAATCCATCGCGTTCTCGACGGTCACGTTCTTGGCGATACGGCCCATCACCACGGCCACTTCCGGCTCGAAGTTCATGTCCTTGGAGCAGGCCGGGTACACAATCGGGTCGTCGGGGCCGATTACCGAGGTGGACGGCTTGGTGAAGATCACCATGTCTTCCGGCGCGTGGGCGATTTCGGAGTGGCCGGCCTCGTGCATGAACTGGGCGTGGGCCTCATAGTTCTTGGCCAGACCGTAAACCTTGGAGGGGATGACCGGGGAGAGCAGACGGATGCCATCGCCGTCGACCGGGTAACGAGTGCCGGTGGGCTTGACCTGGTCGCCGGCCAGCGGATGGCCGTCCAGTTCGATGAGGTAGTCCTTGCCGTCCGTTTCGTCCTTCTGCACGAAGGCGTAGCGCGGCGAATCATTCAAAGAAAAACGTGCGAGTCTCATGCCTGTAAGCCTACTCCTTGGCGGTTCCTTCCGCAGAAGCATCCGTCCAAGGAGCAAGCAGACCGGCCTTCAATCGACCAAAACGCACGTTCGCTGGGATTGCTACTTTTCGGTCCAGGTTTTGTCATACAGCGACTGGCCGCTTTGCGTGTGCATGATGACGCGCAATGATGCCTTGCCGCTGGAGGTCTTGCACATCGAGCCCAGCAGATTCGCGGTGGATTGATAGGTGCTGTCCATAGCATCCAGTGAGGAAGCGGCGGTATCGCCTAGCGAGGCATAGCTGTCGTCGAGCACGTACTCGTACACCAAGGTGTCACCGTCGACACGGTAGTTGAAGGTGATGCCGGTGTCTGCAAACGTATCCGCTTCGGATTCAATGGAGTCCTTGAATTCCAAAGAGTCGACGAAATCCTGAATCGAATCGTACAGCCCATAATCGCCGTCGGTTAGATCGTCATGGGTTTCGCCCAACGTGTCGTCCAGCGCATCGTCAAGATTATCTTGAGCTTTGCTCTTATCGCTGCTATCACCGTTGCCCGAAGAGGACTGACTATAGAAGGAATCGGTTTTCGCCTCATCTATAGCCTTGCTGGCATACGAGGCACCGCCGACGATCAGCGCGATGACCAGTATTACCTGTATCACCATGCCCGCCGCACTGATGATGATGCCGGCGATGGCCAAGCCCTTGCCCTTGCCGCCCTGTTTCTTAATCTGGTTGAGGCCCACGATGCTCAGGATCAGACCGAGGAGTGAGACAAGGAACGAGCAGATAAAACCGGCAATAGCCAGACCGTTGTACTTCTGGTTCGCTTCAGGCGGCACACTGCCGTAAGAACCAGACCATCCCGGCTGGCCGTTCGGTTGGCCGCCTTGCATATACGGGTTATAGGGCGTTTGCGGAGGCACGGCCCCGCCGCCCGGATATACCGGAGCACTGACGCTGCCGTAGACCGGAGGAACCGATCCGCCTGCCGGAGCCGCCCCCGGATAGGGCGAATTGGGTGCTGCCGGTGCGGGCGCAGGCGCGGGCGCTGCCGGTGCGGGCGCGGGCGCAGCGGCAGGAGTCACTGGTGGCAAAGCCTGCGTAGGCGGTACCGGCTGATTGACCGGCGCAAAAGGCTGGGTGGGCTGCTCGGCAGGTGTAAACGGCTGCGTAGGCTGTTCAACAGGAGTGAACGCTTGAGTGGGCTGCTCGCCCGCTGCGATTGCTTGGGTTGGAGCATTGTTGGCGGCGGTTCCCGTTTCCGCCGTCATCGCATTTAACGGCTCAGTCGGATTGGCGTCAGCTTGCTGCCACGGCACCTGGCCGTTCGGATTGACATTCGGATCAGTCATGACATGCACTCCTTCAACTGCATCGCACCCCACTTGCGAGATGCGCCCCTCGTCTTACGCGCCACATTGTGCGTTACAGACAACTGTACTCCTCGTGGCGAGCCTTAAGTACCCCAGGAAATTTGTCCCCGTCATCGACGCGACGTGGCACTTTACCAATTCAGTCAAATAATTGCTTCACGAACACCAATCACGCTCAAACTTTGTGCATTTGGCGCGGTCTCCAAACCAGCTGTTCAAACCACTCTCTGCGGAGCGATTCTTGCGTCAGAAGACGGGCAGCCCCTCGACTGGCTCGTAGCGTGTGGCGCGGCCACGACCACGAGATTGCGCAAAGCCGTCTTCAACGAGACTTTTCAGCAGTGCCCGAGCACGCGAGACCCCTAATTCCATATGCTCCGCTAATTCGGAAGTTGATATGCTGCCTTGACTCACAAGATACTGTAGCGCTTCTGATTCCGATTTGGAGAGGTGTCCCACGGAAGTCCAGGATTTCATGGACTCGTTATTTGCTGGCGTCATAACAGATCCGCCAAGGTTTGTGTACCGTACTACAAGTTTTACGCGATCAGGACGAGTTAGCACTTCCAGCAGTGGATGCGGCGCGCCAACAGAATCACAACCAGCTCGCATCACATCAAAGCCACTTCCTGCTTTTTCACCGATACCGATGAGAAAAAACATTTTCATGAGGATAGGATTGCGTGCATCAGATATTCCACCTTGCTCCGCCTCGGCCTTTGTAACACGGAGCCGCCCAGGATTGGTGAACTCGATGGTTGATTGGCGCCTAATAATCACAGTGCCTCTTCTACCCATATAGTCCGCATGAACGATAGCGTTGGTTAACGCCTCGCGAATAGTGATTTCCATGGGATTTTCATCCATACGTCGCGCTTCTCCGTCCAAACGGAATGGGCGCGGCACCGCCTGCCGCAGCCTACCATATACTGACTGCCAAAAATCATATAAGTTGCCGGACCAAATTCCGTCAGTAGAGGTAATGCGATCATCCCAACGATCGAGTCCAATTTCTTCACGATAGTCAAGGAAATAATTTGCGAATTCCCGCACGATATCATATTCGCGCCCAAACATCAGCAATCCAGCAATAGTTGGATGCAACTGATTATCTTTGGTAGAACGAGCGAGCGCCTGCAGACGCACGAGAAAATCTTCGTCATTGAGGTTACGCCACGGATGGTTCGGGCGAATCCTTTGAAAATAAGAACGGTACGAGGCAATCGTGCCTGAATCCAATGCGGCACTACCCAAATCTTCCACGATACGAAGATCCTGAGGAGTGTCACTGCCATCGCGAAACATTGCTTTGACTTCATCCCGGTCGCAATGGTAGTCACCCTCGTTATTCCTTCTGAAGGTGCCCCTATGCTGTTCCCGGCTAAAAGGATCAGCGCCCACATATATAGGCATGATCTCCCGCCCTGCACGAGGGACATGAATCACGATGAAATCACCGGACGATCCATGTCGAATCACAACATCTTGGTCGGAAAGTACTGTGGCGTTGACCTTGGAACGGTCATTGACAGTATTCCAAAAATCCCGTTTGAGCTTTTCTGCATCCGTTACCCCTGTTACATTCAATTCTCGTCGCGAGTTCTCTGAAACACCAAGAAGAATAAGACCGCCATCAGAGTTGGCAAATGCACTATACGTATCCCATAGACTGTCTGGTAATTTGTCTTTGGCCTTTTTCGCCTCAATACAATTATCTTCTCGAAGTAGCCTCACATCCGACTCGGAAAGGCTGGCAAGAGAAATCAACTCAATAACGTCAGAATTCGCCACTTTATACGCCTTTCCGCCAGTCTACCGCCACTTTATACGCCTTTCCGCCAGTTTTTCATTCTGGGGAAGCCGAGCCATGTTCAAGCAGCGTCATCCCCCCACTTGCAACGTAAAAACACAAAAGCCTGAAACCGGCTATTGCCTCAGCAATATTCAGTCGGTTTCAGGCTAAATCGTTAATCCTCTGGCGAAACGACGATCTACTTCTTCAGCAGCGGTGCGACTTGCTCCTCGTAGGCGGTCAGGGCGGTGTCGATCACGTTGTGCATGTCGTAGTACTTGTACGTGCCCAGACGACCGCCGAACACGGTGTTCGGCTCGGCCTTGGCCTTGGCCTCGTACTGGGCGTACAGTGCCTTGTCCGCATCCGTGTTGACCGGGTAGTACGGCTCGTCGCCACGCTCGGCGAAACGGCTGTATTCCTCCCATACCACGGTCTTGTTCGGGTTCTGGGCATCGTGGCGCTCCGGGTTGAAGTTCTTGAATTCGATGGCGCGGGTGTAGGGTACGTCCGCGTCGGAGAAGTTCATCACCGGGCAGCCGAAGTGGTCGCCCTCATCGTAGCGGACCTCCTTGAAATCGACCGTGCGCCACTTGAGGTCGCCCAGCTCGTAGTCGAAGTAACGGTCCACCGGGCCCGTGTACACAACGGGCACGCCCGCGGCCTTGAGCGCGGTCTTGTTGTACGGCTGGGACTCGTCGAAGAAGTCCACGCCGAGCTCCACGGTGATGCGCGGGTCGTCGATCATGCGCTCCATCCACTCGGTGTAGCCGTCGGCGGGCAGGCCCTCCCATGTGTCCTTGAAGTAGCGGTTGTCGTAGTTGAAGCGCACGGGCAGGCGCTTGATGATGTCGGCCGGCAGCTCGGACGGGTCGGTCTGCCACTGCTTGCCGGTGTAGTTCTTGATGAACGCCTCATACAGGGGGCGGCCGATGAGCTGGATGCCTTTGTCGTTCAGGTTGGCCGGATCGGTGCCGGCCAGCTCGCCCGCCTGCTGTTCAATCAGGGTCTTGGCCTCGGCCGGCGTGTAATGCGCGTGGAAGAACTGGTTGATGGTGCCCAGGTTGATGGGCAGCGGGTAGACCTCGCCGTCATGGGTGGCGTACACGCGGTGCACGTAGTTCGTGAAGCTCGTGAAACGGTTCACGTAGTCCCAGACGCGCTTGTTGGAGGTGTGGAACAAGTGCGCGCCGTACTTGTGGATCTCCGCGCCGGTCTCCTCGTCCATATACGAGTAGGCGTTGCCACCGATGTGATCGCGGATGTCGATGATGTGCACACGGGCACCCGTATGCTCCACCGCCTGCTGCGCCACCGTCAGGCCGAACAGGCCCGCACCGACAATCACCAAATCCGGGTACTGCGCGCCCTCCGACGGGCCGTGCTGCGTATTCTCCGCCGCATTTGCCATGACTCAAAACCTTTCATGATTCCATGTGCGATTCCACACGCGTTTCATTGTCCACCAGTGTAGCGAGAAGCACCTATGTACACATGCGATTCCGAATTCAGCGGCTCCTATAGGCTTCGGGCTTCCGGCTTGCGCAGGCTGGGTTTCGGCTTTATTTGGTGCACACGCGACGTGCGCCTACCCTGTGACATACTGTTCATGTCCGCATAAACAGAGCGGCCTGCCGGCTACGACCGCAGGGCGCAGACACGTGAAGAAGGATTCGCCATGACGCAGGTTTCGCCGCTTGTCTCGATCATCGTTCCGGTGTACAACGCCGAGAAATACTTGCGTTACTGCGTGGATTCGATTCTTTGGCAGTCGTACGAGCATCTGGAGATCATCCTCGTGGACGACGGCGCCACCGATTCCAGCCCGATGATTCTGGACGAATACCAGCGGCGAGACAATCGCGTGCGCGTTATCCACCAGACGAATGGTGGCATCGCGAAGGCGCAAAACGCCGGATTGGATGCGGCGCACGGCGATTACATCGCGTTCGCCGACAATGACGACATCCTCGACCGCCGCAACATCGAACTGCTGCTGCACGCGCTGATTTCGACCGGCGCGGACATGAGCAAGGCCCGCTGGAGGCAGTTCGGCGTCTCCCAGATCGAGGAAGTCGCGATGGAAGCCCGTGAAGGCGCCGCCGAACCCGAACATGTGAGCGTGTTCACGAATCCGCTGAACGCCTACCAGACCGTATTCTGCAAAAGCCTGCGCCTGATCGGCGACAAGCTCAGGCACAACACGGAGGCCCGCTATTTCAACGAGGCGAACTGGTGCCGCCTGTACAAGCGCGAACTATGGGACGGCGTGCGATTCCCGGAAGGCATGTACGCGCAGGATGTGATGGTCGCCGGCGAACTGTTCGCCCGCATGGATAAAGTCGCCGATCTCAACGTGAACCTGTATAACTGGCTGCAATCCGCTGGTTCCGTCACGCATCAGGAGCGCAGTTTCGGTTTCTACCATGACAATTTCGCCGCTGGCGCGCACAACTTCCGCTTCTGTCTGGAACACGGCGTGCTGCCGATGCGAAGCTACTACACGATGGTGGGAGCCTGCGCGGAAGAGACCACATCCCCCGACTTCAACCTGCCCGAGAATCAGGCCCAGCATGAGACCGATAAGGCGGAACTCGATCAGCTGCTCGCCAACCTTTCCCGCCAGCAGCGTTTCCGCTGCACTATTACCCGCCGCATCCGCCTGCTGGAGAAATACGTCTACGACCGCAAGGTCAAGAACATGAAGTAAGCAAGTAGGGATTCACTCCATCATTCGATCCATCTCAGCATGAGCTGGGCACGCTACCTCCGTTGTTGTGATTGACACTGTTCCTATCTGATATTGGAAACGGAACCAATCGTATGTACCGCAATGCCCCACATACGTTCAAAAACACCTTCCCGATTGAAGATAATCGCAAACAACGATTTGCGAATTGCCTCGAGCATGAGCGCGACGACGAAAACGAAGGCAGAAATCGCCAGCATCCATACAATCGGCAATCTCGTCTGGTAGTACTTATCGAAGGCAAACCACTGAGTCCAAAGCAATTCGCGGACAAACGGATGATCCGTAATAAGATACACCCCCAGAGTCCAGGATGCCACGGAATTTACCAGTCTTGAGTGGAACCGCATACGGGAGAAGACGATGAACATACCAAAACTGACACCTAACACCGGCAATGACCATTCTCTATCCAATATATATAATATCGCCTGATACTCACTGGCGTATTCATCGGTATACAATAATCCAAAAAGAATATTCCACGCCAGCAACAATATACCGCAAATAAGAACAGCGACGACAGCGAATCTGGTTGACACTGGCTGCATATACCACCGATAATATGTAATTAACGTATAAACATACATGAAGGCGATAAGGTTCAAACCGATACCCATCGATGAATATGGAATTACCGACGACACTCCCCAGACAACGACCATAACGACGGCAAGCTTCTTGTGCACGTTCTGCCCTATACGCCGCAAACTTAGGTTGATGAATGGCAAGAAAATCAAGAACAGTGCATAACAGGTCGTATACCACCACAGCTGAGTGATTGTTGGGAAGAACGCCATAATCACCTGCTGGAAATGCACAACCTCTGGGTTTATCAGCAGTTGAAACACCAACCCCGCGATACTCCAAAATAGAATTTCGCACTCCAATACCCATATCTTCCGACATGCATTCTTTAGGTTTGCCGTTCCGGTAGACAGGAACCATGCCGAAGCGATAAAAAATAGGGCAATGCCTATTTTCCCGGGAACGAACTGGAAGAGAGACAACACCACCTGTCTGAAAGAGCCAGGCTGCCCCAGGAAGTCAAAGCTGTTGTGATTAACCATGTGGTGGGTAACGATAAGATACATGGCAATGATACGCAGCAACTCAATGCCGGATTGACGCCGAACGGTTTTTCTTGAATCCATAGTTCCAGCCACTCTTCCACCTTCTCGCGTAGGACTTCTCCCCACCATTCTCTCTGCCGATTGCTAACGATGACCACGTTAGGATACGCACGATACGATGGCGATTATAGTAGAACGTACATGAGAGGATTGCTTCATGAGGTATGACGTCTTGCAGCGTTGGTGCACGGCCATGGTGTTACTGCCCATGCTACTGGCCCTCGTCGGCTGCACGGGCAGTACATCATCGGAACCGCCATCTCCATCAGCCTCCTCATTAAGCGTGGATTTGCCCGAATATTACCTATCTGGCATGGTACTTCAGCGCAATAAACCAATCCGATTACATGGGACCGTACAGGGCACCTCGACATCCAAATCGGTACAAGTAATGGCACGTCTTACATACAAAGACAAGCAATACGAGTCGTCAACACAAGCGGGAATCGATAAGCAATTCAATATAACCATTGACAAAGTGCCTTCACAAGCTGACGCATATATATTGACTTTCCTGTTGGAAGGTCAGGTGAAACGCACGATTCACAACGTATATGTAGGCGATGTATTCATAGCGGCCGGGCAATCCAATATGGAACTCAACTATGCCGACTACTACGAACAACCAGACAGCTTCGACAGCAATGTGCGCGATATGTTCACCAAATCAGATCTTCCCAGTTTCGTGGACGACGACAATATCCGCTTCCTTGTTGTGGACCATAAAATCGGTAGTAGCGCACTGCCTTTGAAATCCTTTAATTCAGCTCAATGGCTTCCAGCCAATGAAAGCAACGCGAAGAAACTAGGATATCTGCCGCAGTTGTTCGCAGAACAGCTGCGTTTGCACCATCCAAATATACCCATCGGCATCATCCAAACCGCATGGGGAGGCACGGATATTGCTCGACACTTGCGTGACGGCGATATCTACGCCAACCATATCGCACCGCTCGATGGATATAACGTTGCCGGTATACTCTGGTATCAGGGGGAAAATGATGCCGCCGAACAGGAACCCGCTCTGCAATATGAAGCCAATTTCTCTACATTAATCAACCAATATCGCGAAGTGCTCGGCGATTCCGACCTTCCGTTCCTCTATGTGCAGCTCGCCCGTTATACGGGTTACGCATACACACCAATCGTTCGTCAAGCTCAATTCAGCGTCTTGCATAGCGCGGCAGTGAACACCACAAGGAATCTTGCGATGACCGTCTCTATGGACACCGATAAGGGGACTGCCAAAATCATTCATCCTTTAGGCAAGGAAATCCTCGCCAAGCGTATGGCTGACCAATGGCTTGCCATAGAGGGCCAGACGACCATTCCGTCCGGTCCTCAGGCATCATCCGCCGAACCGGTCGACGGCGACGCTTCCACAGTATCCGTCAGTTTCAACACGGGAACGGCGCATGGTCTACAGGCTTTGGAACCGAATCGTACGCTGAGAGCCACCACGTCGACTCTTACATCGTCTACGGATCTTCCTCTGCAGGGTTTTGAGGTCGCAGGAATCGATGGAGTGTTCCACACCGCATCCGCTTACATACAAGGAAATACTGTGAGGTTGCACTCGGACGAAGTCTCTGCGGTCAGTCAGGTGCGCTACCTGTGGGGCGGCGCACCTACTTCGCAGAGCATGCTATACAACGCTCAGAAACTGCCGGCCAGCCCGTTCCTGATTGCTGTGAGAAATACCCCCATTCTGTACCGTAACCGGTAGATGCGGCTGAGTCCAACCGTGGCCATAAGCCTGCCACGTCCACAACGTCCAACTACATTTTGATCTCGATACGGTACCGAGGGCGATGCTTGGATTCCATATAAATCTTGCCCACATATTCACCGACAATGCCGAGCGAAACCATGATGAGACCGCCGATCAGCCACAGGGAAATCATCATGGAGCCCCATCCGGCAATCGCATGTCCGGAAGCAAGTGACACCATCACGTAGATGAACATGGCAACCGCCACCAAAATGGACAATACGCCAGCACTCGTGACGAACCCCAACGGTTTCGTCGAGAACGAAGTGATGCCCTGAATGGCGAACGCGATCATTTTCTTCAACGGATACTTCGATTCGCCGGCCTCACGCTCACCGCGCTCGTAATACACCTTGCTGGTCCGATAGCCAAGAGTCGGCACGATGCCACGCAGGAACAGGTTCACTTCGTGATATTCGGACAAGGCGTCAAGTGCCTCACTGCTCATCAGGCGGTAGTCGGCATGATCCGGCACGGTTTCCGCGCCCATCCACTCAAACACCTTATAGAACGCTTCGGCGGTGTTCCTTTTGAACCACGTGTCCTTCTTACGCGCAGAGCGCACACCGTAGACGATTTCATCCCCGTTGCGGAAGTTCGTGATGAACTCGTCCACCGTGTTCACATCGTCCTGCAGATCGGCATCCATGGAGATGGCCGCATCACAGCCTTGGTCTTTGGCGACCATCAGTCCGGCGAAGAGCGCATTCTGATGGCCCCGGTTATGGGCCAGTTTCACGCCGCCGAACAGCAGCCCATTGGCATCATGCAGGTCGCAGATGATATCCCAAGTACCATCTTTGGAACCGTCATCGACGAACAGAATGCGGCTTCGCTCACTGATCTGCTCAGCCGCAACGAGCCCTTCGACTTTCGCGCGCAACACTTCCGCAGTGTGCCTCAATCCTTCCGCCTCGTTGTAGCAGGGGAGCACAAAGTAGATAATCGGTCGGGCACTACGGGACTGCCCATCACGTTCCTTGTCAGTCATCGACGAAATCCATCCTTCTACCAGTCTTGAGTGTCAAGCTTACCGTAGCGAATACATATTCAGTGTATACATGCAACTGTATGGGAACCTTCAGGCTCTACAGCCGCTCCCACACAGGTAGCCTGAAGGTGAATTCGTCCTGAACCTACGATTACAATGCTGGGGGTATGTTGGCATAGCACAGATGGATGGGCAACTTGAACGAGAAACGCAGAGAACAAGAGCATGCGGCCATCTCCGTGACAGAGAACGAACCGGACGGCACTTCAAACTCCAGCGAAGAAATCGATTCCCAGTCCAGTAAGGAGACCTTCCCGGAATCACAGTTTCTTCTCCCCGGTTTTCTGACATTCGCCGATCTCAAGCATCGTTTCCATACTCCTACCGCCCCCTCCGGACCTGCTACCGATAACAATGACCAATTCACTGATAGCATGCAGTCCACTAATGACAAGGCTGCCGATAATGGCCAGGCTACGGACAAGAACACCGTCAATGAGACCCACACAAGCAACGGTGAATCCAGCGAAGGCGAAGACGAAGACAGCTCCGAAGCTTCCCGTTCCTCGGCTTCGGAGCAGGTCTCAGGCAAAGAGAACGACAGTCCTTCCGACGCAGCGGAATGCCGCACATCTTCCAACGACAGCGATTCCCATAATCCGGCGGGTACTTCACCGGTCGATTCATCCGAGTCAGCCGATTCGTCCGAATCACCGTGGAACCGTCTCCGCGAACAAATATCGACATTCGTCGCATTCCTCGCGACTCAACATGTTCTCCAAGCGCTCGCTATGATTCGGTCCGTATGGCATCGCCGTCCGAAATGCCCATACACCCTATATGTCGTAGTGATGGCATTGATGACCGCAGCAGCCACACTGTTCATCCAATGGGGCATGTACATAGAGCCGAACTATGAGAATCCGGACGCGGCGGACGACACCACGAAAATCATGAACAGCGTGAATGGGCAGCTCACCCGTTTCGTTTCCCAGATGTGGTTGGAAGAAGGCAAGCTCAACTGGTTGTTGAACTTCTTCGCCTTAGGCATGGTCTATCTGGTGCTCGTGTTCGTGATGAACCGATTCTGGGTGGCGACGGCGGTATTCGGCATAGTGATGAGCGTGTATGCAGTGGCGAATCATATCAAGTTCCTGCTGCGTAATGAACCAATCCTCCCCTCCGATCTCAGCTTCCTGTCGAGCGGCAACGGCGGCGAAATCGCCTCGTTCATTCCCAAGGACAGCCAGACGTTGGTGGATAACACCATCACCATGCTTATCTGGCTGACTGTTATCTGCTTGATTATTCAGTTCGTCGACGGCCGACGTTGCGTGATTCCGTTCCACTGGTGGCGCCCGTTCCGCAACATGAAGACGGTGGCCGGCAATCTCACGCGTCTTATTGCGGCCGGTGCCAGCATTGCACTACTATGCTCGTTTACGTGGACGCTCAGCATTCCGGGAGCATGGGGCTATGAGTGGGCACAATCGTGGGGAGATTCTCCCAAGCTTTGGAATTCGGCCGAGGATGCGCAAGTCAACGGTCCGACGATTAACTTCCTGCGGCTCACCCACCCGAAAATCATGGATAAGCCGGAAGGGTATAGCCAGGAAACGATGGAAATGCTGGCGAAGAAATATGGTACGACGGCTTCCAACACGAATAAAACACGAGTGAATAATCTCACCGACAGCACGGTGATTATGATTCTCTCGGAAACGTTCTCCGACCCGACTCGAGTTCCCGGCATCGAGCTGACCGAGGATCCAATGCCGGACATTCGCAGCATCAAGGAAACCACGACGTCCGGCCTGATGCTCTCCCCCGGATATGGCGGCGGAACGGCGAATATCGAGTATCAGACGCTGACCGGTTTGGATCTCGCCTTGTTTGACGACTCTATGCAGTCGACGTATCAGGAACTGGTGCCTCATCAGAAGAACCCTTACTCGTTCAACCAGATCTGGAATGCGGAATATGGTGCGACCGGTTCGACGGCATTCCACCCGTACTTCAAGAACATGTACCTGCGAGATACGAATTACAAGAAGTTCGGATTCGACAAGTTCTATACACTGGACAGCAAGCCTGCGATCACACATCAGGACCGCATCGACAACAGCCCATATGTGAGCGATGCCGCTGCCTATCAGAATGTGATTGATCAGCTGACCGGCACCGACCATCCACAGTTCGTGCAGTTGGTCACCATGCAGAATCATTCGCCGCACACCGGTTGGTACAACGACAACCAGTTCGACTGGGCAAATATCACTGACGGACTTTCCGATAACGAACGGTGGCAGGTCAATACCTATATCAAAGGAGTGAGCCTCACCGACCAAGCAACCGCTGACTTCCTTAACCAGTTGAACATGATGGATAAGCCGATTACGGTGATTTTCTATGGAGACCACCTGCCCAGCGACTATACGACCGCCGCAGCGGATAGCAACAATGACCTCACCCTGCATGAAACCGACTACTTCATCTGGTCGAATCAGGCATCCTCTGGGGCCGGCTCCGATGTGAAGCTCAGCCCATCGAAAGCCGGCACGAACTACACATCACCGAACTATTTCATGGAAATGGCCAGTGAGCACATGAACGCGAAAGTGTCTCCTTATCTCGCGTTCCTGTCCACCGTACGCACCAAGCTGCCTGCCGTGGAACGACTCGTGCTCGGCGAGGGCGGTTTCACGAACGATACATCCACCACATACCTGGACAAGAACGGCGATGTTGTGAAACGCAAGGACCTCTCCAAACAGCAGAAAACCCTGCTCAAAGAGTATCGGCTCATCCAATACGACATGACTGCCGGCAAAGGTTATCTCGCCAATACCGATTTCTTCAATGTACCGAGCACACAGCATAGGTAAGAAGGCATCGTCACGTAGTTCAGTTCACGATAGAATCACGTAGCATCTTTACTGTTGCGCTCCGACCACGGCTAGAATTACGTGTAGCGCATCGTAGAAGGAGTGTCCCGTGAAGATTGCGGTTGCCGGTACTGGTTACGTCGGATTGTCAGTGGCGTTGCTGCTGTCGCAGCATAATGAGGTGCACGCGTTGGACATCGTGCCTGAGAAGGTCGAGCTGCTCAACAACGGCAAGAGCCCCATCGTGGATAGCGAGATCACCGCATTCCTCGATGCGGACCAGTCCGGCGAGCGGCCGCTGGACTTCCAGGCGACGCTCGACCCGGAGCGGGCGTATACGGGAGCGGATTACGCCGTAGTGGCCACGCCGACGAATTACGACGCCCAGAAGAACTACTTCGACACGTCCAGCGTGGAGGCGGCGATCGAGGCGATCCGCAAGTACGACCAGACCGCATGGATCGTCATCAAGTCGACGATTCCGGTTGGTTACACCCAGCAGATTCGCGAACGGTTCCACGACGACCGTATCCTGTTCTCTCCGGAATTCCTACGTGAGGGCCACGCCCTGTATGACAATCTGCATCCGAGCCGCATCGTGGTCGGCGCGCCGCAGGATGATGCGGAGGCCGTGCAGGCGGCGCACACGTTCGTGGATCTGCTTGCCCACGGTGCCGCCCCGGAGGAGAAGAACCGCGTCAACCCGGATGGGTCGAAGGGCATCCCCCAACTAGTGGTCGGCACAACCGAAGCAGAAGCAATCAAGCTGTTCGCCAATACCTATCTCGCGTTGCGTGTCGCCTATTTCAACGAATTGGACACGTATGCGGAAAGCCGCGGCCTCAACACGCGCGAAATCATCAAGGGCGTGTGCATGGATCCGCGCATCCGCGACGACTACAACAATCCGAGCTTCGGCTATGGCGGCTACTGCCTCCCGAAGGACACGAAGCAGTTGCTCGCCAATTACGATAAGGTGCCGCAGAACCTCATCGAAGCAATTGTGGAGTCGAACCGCACGCGTAAGGACTTCATCGCCTCCGAAATCGAGGAGCTCGTCGAACTGGCCAAGGCGAACGACATCGCCAAGCCTGTGGTGGGCGTGTACCGTCTGACCATGAAGAGCGGTTCCGATAATTTCCGCCAGTCCGCCATCCAGGGCGTGATGAAGCGCATCAAGTCGCGCGGCATCGCGGTCGTCGTCTATGAGCCGACGCTCGACGCACCCGATTTCTTCGGCAGCAAGGTCATGCACGACTTGGACGCGTTCAAACGCGAAGCGGATGTGATCATCTCCAACCGTTGGAACGACGACCTCAAGGACGTGGCAGGCAAGGTCTACACAAGGGACCTGTTCCGCAGGGACTGATCGAATCGTTCTGAGTAGTCCGGAAGTGGAGATACCTAGAATCGCGTGATTCGCGTCAGACGAATAAGCGTTGTCCCGTCTCTTCCTCCGAAGAGGCGGGACAACGCTTATTCCTGCGTTTATTTCCGCACATACGAAATTGAGGAAAGCCCAATCCCCGACATGAACAACATGATCGGAAGGAACTGTATCAGATACCTGGAATGCCCGGATTCAAAAATCAGTAGAAACATGATTGCACCGACCATGGCAATGGCGAGCCATACATCGTAAGAAACATGTTCGCCGGACTTCTCTATTGAGAGTACCTCTTCCTCTTTAAAGAAGGTCCTAGACATTCTCAAACAATTCAACAGGATTCCACCCATCAACAGAATATAGAAAATCTGCTCCATCTGAATCAGCGTTCTGTTGGAGCTGGAACCACCAGTATAAAGATGGGATACCTTTTGGATAACAGAATTTTCATGGACGACGTTCAGTGACTCATTCGCAAATGGTCTAGGCAGGAAAACATTGCCGGCATATCGCTGAACGCCGAACGAGCCATCCGAGGTGAAGTTTCTGAACTTCGTCAGCAGAAAAGTGGAGTATCCTACAACGCCATATTGGCGCAGCCTCTGCTTGATGACGGCATTGTTCGCATCCACCTTCTCCTGATACGTGAGATGCGACATAGTGAATTGGTACTCGGATTCCAAATATCCGCCGGTGCCGGTCATTCCCATCATGACATAATGCTGTGGGGACAGCGACAGCTCATGGTTGTAGGGGACGAGCTGCTGAGTGCGGACAGCATGGTTGTAGGGAACATTCGCACACAGGAAGCCACCGGCCATGAGAATGAGTGACGCCAGCAATGCGACGCAGTATCGGCGATTCATTTTCAGAAGCAATGCAACTAACAATGCGATTACAGGAATCACAGCTGATGGCTTCAAGTTATAGGTGACCGCCAGATTCAGGCCAAACAGGAAGATAAGAACCGGATTCTTCCAACTGGACAGAAAAGCCTTATCAATGGTTTTCTGCGACAGCAGCCAGAAGCAGAAAGCGCAGTTGATCACCGTGAACGGCATGCAAAAGGTATCGCTGTACGGATGCAGGCACCATCCCGACAGGCCGAGGAGGATACACCAAAGCAGGAGAACGATATTGGCTACCGAATCATTAAGATACCGCTTGGCCACTGCATACATTCCGATGGCACAAACGTCAACTACCAGAACGGAAATCACTCGCATTACAAGCAACAGCGCTTCAGGGCTTGTCACAAAGGGAAGAGCCTTGTAAATCCCGAGTTCAAAGAAGAACAGGAGGTAGTTGTTAGGGGAATTGGAAAGATAGGAAGCTCCATCCAACCCTTTGTCCGTAATGACTTGCGGATTGACGACATAGTCAATAACCCATTCGGCATCAAAGCCCGTTGCCGGCCCTAATGCGAAGAACATCACGATTTGCCAGCAAATCATGATGACGAAAAGAATCCACTTATACCTCACCATCATATGCCAGATGCCACGAACGGCCTGTCTCACTTTTGCAAACACCGATACCGCCACAATGAATACAAGCAGGACAACCAGCAAAATCGTTGAATAACGATTATTCCCACTCACATCAATGTCAATCATTTGTGGCGACGTCGCCCTGATCGCGCAGTACCACCACCACAGCATCATAACGCTGAGGCAAAAGAAACCGGAACCAATCAGTATCCGTCGCCATCCGGTGGTCATATCATCGACAGTTTCACTCATATGTTTATGTTTAATTGCCATCATTGGCTCCAATCCACGAAACAAAAGCACATACGAATTGAGGCCGGCAATAGTCACTTAGCTATATTGCCGACCTCAATCGAGCTGCAGACACCATCCGATTCGAACGAAAAGACGCCTCGTCACTGAATCATCTTGAATTGCAGAGCGCGGTCGCTCAACAACGCGTAGGTCTTGTTCTTGCTGTTTCGGACAGCGAAGAAGCAGGAGTTGTCGTCATTGGTGAAGGCGATCATATCCGTCCTGTTGGGGTCTTCGGGATTGTCCAGACGCAACGAGACAAGCAGTTTGAAATCACTGTTGTTGAAGTCGCTGACCGGAATCTCAAAACCAACACGTTGCCGTCCACGCTGCTTCATCGGCACCGAACCCGAATCGCAGACGACGCCACCTCGTTTCGTGTCAATCAAAGAAATGGCCAGATAGAAGGAAACATCCTCCGCGAACTCGTATTCGACATCGAAGCGGAACGGTTCAACACCATCCGACAGCTGGTTGGAAACCGGCCAGATCTTCAGGAACGGAACACGTGCATTCAGACCGGTCGGATACGCATTATCCGCATCGTCTTCCTTTTCGGTTTTCTTCGTTGCGAAATTCTCCAACGTGTAACGGTCCGCCACCACGTCCTTATCACCACGCTCGATGATTTCGCCGTTCTTAATCAGAATGGCCTTATTGCAGTACTTCTTCACCGAGTCCATGCTGTGCGTCACCAGAATGACCGTCTTGGTCGGATCCTTCTTGACCTCAGAGAAGAAGTTGTCGCACTTGCGTTGGAACGCCTCATCACCGACGGCAAGCACCTCGTCGAGCACAAGAATGTCGCCCTGGGCTTTGATGGCCACGGAGAACGCCAGTCGCACCTGCATACCGCTGGAGTAATTCTTCAGCTTCTGGTCCATGAACTCGCCCAGTTCGGCGAACTCGACGATATCGTCATACATGGCGGCGATTTCGTCACGGGTGAAGCCGAGCAGCGCACCGTTGAGATACACGTTCTCACGTCCGGTCAGTTCGGGGTTGAACCCCACGCCAAGCTCGATGAACGGCACCAGCTTGCCTCGGACATCCACCGCGCCCTGTTCCGGCACATAAATTTGGGAGATGATTTTCAGCAGGGTGGATTTTCCGGAACCATTACGTCCGACGATGCCGAAGAAGTCGCCCTGATGCACTTCGAAGCTGATATCGCGGAGCACCTTCTGTTCGGTATAGCCCTTAATGCCCTTGGTCCAGTTCAGGAAGGCCATCTTCAGGCCGCTGGCCTGTTCCGTCGGCAGACGGAAGGATTTGGCGACATGGTCGACCTTCAGCACGACCGGACGTTCATCCGCCACATCTGCAGCCGTGGCGGCGTTGCCAGTATTGACGTTATTCTCAACGACAGTCATCAGAGCACCTCCGCGAACTTGGCACTATGCTTGCGGAACACGTGGATACCGAACCACAGAATCACTACAGACAGCATGTACGGCAACAAGCACAGCAAACGGTTGTCCACCAGCGTCCAAATCGTCGGCACGTCCTCCGGTGAGATGAGATTATGTCGGATATCCATAATCGTCTGCGTGGTTGGAACCAACATGAGCAGCTTGGTCACCCAAGCCAGTTCAGGCGCACGCTGGGTGATCATCGTAATCGGGTAGATGATAGGCGTGGCGTAGAACATCGCCTGCAAAACGACTTCCCAAATATGCGCGACATCACGGAAATACACGTACAGCGTGGCCAACACCAGAGCCACGCCGAGTGCGATCGCATATAGCTGCAGGATATTCAACGGGACCAGAAGCACATGCCACGTGTAATGCGCATTGGCGAAGAAGCCGAACACGATGACGACCAGCAGGTTGATGGCCAGGGAAATCATGGCGCCCATCGTGGTGGAGGCGACGATGATGTAGTTGGGGAAATGAATCTTGCGAAGCAGATCACCGCGGTTCACAATCGCGGACATGCCCATGGATGTGGATTCATTGAAGAAGCTCCACAGGCAGGTACCGCATAACAGCGAGATGGCGAAGCTCGGTGTACCGTCGGAGAACTTCAGGAATCGGACGAACACCATGTACATCACCGCGAACAACATCAGCGGCTTCAGCACCGACCACAGCACTCCAAGGAAGGAACCTTGGTAGCGCAACTGGAAATCGGTTTTCACAAGCTCCTTGAACACCACCAGTGAGTAATGGTAACGGTCGCGGAGTCTGTCCCATGCTTTCTTCATAAACACCTTATTCTACTCAGACAGGGGATTTCTCGACTTTCTCCGCCGAATCCACCTGCCACTCGCCTCTATCGATGCAAACCGGAGCGTACTTTCTTCAGCACCGCATATGCCGTGCGAATCGGCATCCAAGCGGCTTTCCTCAACCGGCTCTGCACAGGTTTGGGTAGCGGGTAAGTCACCGTACGAAACACTTTACCGAGCGCAAGATGCGTCGTACGGCGCAGTCGGCCAACGAACGTCAACGACGACCTCAGGCTGCCGAGGCTCTCCATCACGCTTTCGCCGCGTCGCACACCACTGGTGGTGTCCATGAAGCCCTGCGCGATGTAGTACAGGGAGTCCACTTCGATGCGTGCGTACTTGTCGGACATCACCCATGCAGGGTAATACCCCTGCGATTGGGCGATATAGCCATTGGCCCGTTCGATGGCGTGCGAGATGGTGCCATCGACACCCATCTTGCCTTCCGGCAGGAAGTCCTCGTACCGCCACCCATATTCGTAGAGGGGCTTCAACGCTTCCACACGGAACCAATAGCACGATCCGATGGCGGATACGCTGGGCTTGCGTTCATCCAGAGGAACGTGGATGTGAAGCTTGTTTTCCAGCAGATCCTTGGTGATGTCGAAGTTGATGCCCCAATCGTGCGGCACCGTATGCGCGAAATAAAGGGCGTGGATAGGCGGCGGCGGAGTCGCCATACCCAAGCGCGGATTATTCGCGAACAACGTCAATATATTCCGCACATAATCCTTGGATCCGAGCGTGTTCTCCAGCAGCTTGTAGGCGAATCCTTCGGTCTCGGTCCCCTGATGCCCGTTCTGCTGGTTCTGCCCGGACTTCTTGTCGTGCGCGAAACCGACGACATCATATTTTCCACCGAGAACGACGTCTTTCGCTCCGACGAGCAGCGCCGACACGTCACGACCGCGGTTTTGCACCGGGATGAAATCGACCGTATGAGTGAAGCCACGCTTATCCATTGCCTTACGGATGTCGTCGATTTTCGACTCATTCGTCGTGATGTACAGGTCGGTGTCCTCAGGCAGATTGGCAAGATATCCCAGCGTCTGGTCCAGCAAGTCGAGGAAATAGACGTGGTAGATGAACGCCGAACGCACCGGAGCGTCCCCGTCCTCACGAGGATTGACGGTACGGGTTGGCAACACGTAATTGAGATGCACGGCTTTTGCGATATCCGCAATATTGTATGCCGGCAGTACCGCGTCCCATATCAGATCGGTGTCGTAATCGGTATGCCGGCGCAGATACTCCAACAGTTCCATACCGGGTTGACCGGCGGTCTGGTTGAAATAGTACTGGTATTCAACGAAGAAGGAACGCTTCTTGAACACCGGGCATCGGTCGTCGCGAATCAGGGAAACCGGGTCGTACAGCATCGGATACGTCGAACGCGACCGGTACTTGTCATAGTCGATATATGAGGCCCAGGTAAATCCAAGATCGGCGAACCGTTTGGTGAACGTCATCTCATGCTTACGTGTCGCCTCCGCGTAATCTTCATACACGGGCATGGTTTCCCAATAACGCTGGAACGCTTTGGAAGTGATCAGGGATTTCCGATACGCATGCCAATATGATTGCAGATGCGTCGGAATCTCCTCGCCGAAGGCGACGTCGTGCGGATATGCGGTGATGCCCCAGAAATCAACGTTCTTGCCGTCCATTGTTTCGAACATCTCCGAGAACGGAAAAACCGGTCCCAGAATCGTATCGTTCAGGCAGATGACCTCATCGTAGGCGGCAAGCTTGCTCCACCCGATTGAAAGCAGCGCTTGGCGGTATGCGGCGATATCAAGGCCCTTGTTCTCACGAACGATGATCCTATCAGCGAATCGTTCAAGCCTCTTACGAGAGTCCGCGTCCAGTTCGCCGTTGGCGACGATGACCAGCTGGTCCAGTGATTTCACGAGCTTGCTCAGGAAATAATCCACGTAGCGCGCTACATGACCGTATTTGGCGTAGATGCAGTAAATACCGCATCGTTTCCGTTGACGTCCTTTGGATGGCACAGTCATATCTCTGTTCCTTTTAACGGTGAAGAATCCGATGCGCGGCACGGCGCAGTAGGTTGCGTCGTTCGCTACCTTCCGGGAACACCGCATCAACCACACGGCGAATGGGCGTTCCTGTTTTCAACACGCGGCGTTGCTCTTCCAGCTGGAGTTGCTGCCGATATCGCTCTTGTTGCTCGGCTATTTTCGCCTGTTTGATTTCGAACTCGTGCTTGTCCAGTTTCCCTTTCAACGCGAGGAAACCGTTCACGCGTTGCTGAATAACCGTATCGGAAATGCCGTTCAAATCCAGGCTGTTCAGCAACGTCAACCAGCGACGATACGGATCCGCATCCGACGGGACCGCATCATGGTCGACGAACCACTGCGCACGTGCCGTAAGAGGATCCAACAACATGTAAGCGGTATTCTCATCACCCCAAACACGGCGCAGCGAACGCATACCGGCAATCTGATCAGTCTCCGTCAACCTCATCACCCATTCACGTCCCACGATTCCAAGCACCACATGCCTGTACCATTGCGCGCAACGAGTCATGTTGTCGTCACCGGAGTCGGCCGCATACCGCAGCACAGCATTCATGGAGGAATGGATTCCCGTATGGCCATGCTCGAATTTCTGCAACGTCTCAAGACCGGAACCGGACACCCCGGCACCCAGATTGTAGCGAAGACCACGGTATTCCATGAAGAACCGCATTGTTTTCGCCCGTGAAGCCAATACGAAGAACTCGTATGAATCCTGCATGCGTCCAAGCGGTTCATCATACGTTGCGGCGAATCCACTACGAACGAATTCGCCGTCGAACATGCAGTCGATAAGGCTCCACGTGTTGCGGGTTCCGAAATCTTCGGAGAACACCGACCTCAGCACATCCTCACCATGCATGTCTTCGGTATGTAGATTGAACGACCGCTCCTCCTGGAGCGCCGTATCCTGATTGGCCGAACCGTGGGGGACCACGGTACGGCCGAATCGCAGAATATCGAAATTCCGACCGGACGCATATGAGGAAAGCACTTCGCATGCGGTATCCTGCAGACGGTCGTCACCATCCACGAACACCACGTACTTACCGGTGGCATGGGAGACGCCCGTACGCCGGGCAAGATGCGCACCCTCATTTTTGTCTTTAGCGATCAACGAGAAGCGTGAATCATTCTGTATCGCGGATTCGATGACCGATTTCGTGGAATCGGTGCTCGCATCGTCCACAACAACGACCTCGAAATCCGGATTGGTCTGGTTTTGCAGACTCTGCAGGCAATCGGCAATATATCGCTCGACGTTATACGCAATGACGACAAATGAAACGGTGGGCATACTTCTTCCTCCGTGCGAAAACTTCAAACGGCTTCAGGCAGCTTTCGGCTTAACGATGATCTTGTCATCGGCCACATCTTTGAGGTGCTTGCCGTACGGGCTCTTGCCGTACTTCTCGGCGGCCTCAAACAACTGTTCGCGGGTGATCCAGCCGTTCTCGTAGGCGATTTCCTCGGCCACGGCGATGGGCAGGCCCTGCGCGCGCTGTACGGTGCGCACGAACTCGCCTGCCTCGTACAGGGAGTCCATCGTGCCCGTGTCCAGCCACGCATACCCGCGGCCCAGCGTGCGCACGTTCAACGCGCCCGCCTCTAGGTACATCTTGTTCAGGTCGGTGATCTCCAACTCGCCTCGCGCGGACGGTTTCACCTGCTTGGCAAACTCCACCACGCGCTCGTCGTAGAAGTACAGGCCCGTCACCGCGTAGTTCGACTTCGGATGCTTGGGTTTCTCCTCGATGGACACGGCCTTCTTGTCCGCGTCGAACTCGACCACGCCGTAACGCTCCGGATCGTCCACGTAGTAGCCGAACACGGACGCGCCCTCACCGTTCTCCGCCTTCGCCTTCGCCTTGCGCAACGTGGCGCCCAGACCGTTGCCGTAGAAGATGTTGTCGCCCAGCACGAGCGCACACGGCTCACCCGCGATGAACTCCTCGCCCAACAGGAACGCCTGCGCCAGACCATCCGGGGACGGCTGCACCACATAGGAGAATTTCACGCCATACTGGCTGCCGTCGCCAAGCAGTCGCTCGAAGTTCGGCAGGTCCTTCGGCGTGGAGATGATAAGGATGTCACGGATGCCGGCCATCATGAGCACGCTCAGCGGATAGTAGATCATCGGCTTGTCGTACACCGGAAGCAGCTGCTTCGATGTCACCGTCGTCAACGGATACAGCCTCGTACCCGAGCCACCGGCGAGAATGATACCTTTCATAAGGACCTGCTTTCTTCACAGTCGTAATCAGCTCACACCAGCTTAGCCAAGACAGTGGCGAAACAGAAAACCGCGCAGGTCATTCTGCGCGGTTTTCACACTGGCATCAGGCCGTCGGAATGGGCTGACAGACCTTTCCGGTTTGTCCTATCTGTCCTACTTGCCGAGTTCCTTGTTCACGTATGCTTCGAGGGTTTCCTCCCAGTCGGCGGGCGTGTAGCCGGCGGCCTTGATCTTGGACAGGTCGAGCGCGGAATGCTCGGGACGCGGGCTGACCGGCGCCTTCGCGTTCGCGAAGTACTCGGCCGTGCTGATCGGCTTGACCTTCTCCCCGTTGCCGTTCGTCAGTTCGAACACGCGGGACGCGATCTGCGCCCAGTTCCTCACCGCGCCGGAACCGGTCAAGTTGTACGTACCGTACGGGGCATGCGAGTCCAGCAGGTGGAAGATCGCCTCGGCCATGTCCTTCGTGAACGTGAGGCGCCCGTACTGGTCGTCCACCACCGTCACCTGCTCCAGCTGGTCGTCCGGGTTCGCGACACGGTCCGACAGCATCATCATCGTCTTCACGAAGTTGCGGCCCTCGCCGATCACCCAGCTGGAACGCAGGATGTAGTGCTCCGGCGCGTTCGCCACCGCGATGTCGCCCGCAGCCTTCGTCTGCCCGTACACGCCCAACGGCGCGAACGCCTCATCCTCCGAATGCAGGTCCGCGGTGCCGTCGAACACGTAGTCGGAGCTCACATGCACCAGCGTGATGTGATGGTCCTTCGCGACCCTCGCGAGCAGGGCCGGGCCCTGCGCGTTCGCCTTCCACGCCACCGGACGGCCCTCCGCGGTCTCCGCCTTATCCACGGCCGTGTACGCGCCCGCGTTGATGATCGTGCCGTACAGGCTCCAATCGTACTTGTCGTACGCGGTCGGATCGGAGAAGTCGAACTCGTCGATGTCCGTGTACTCGAAACCACGCAGACCATGCGCCTCCGCGTACGCGCGGACCGCACGGCCCAACTGGCCGTTGCAGCCCGTCACCAGCGTGCGCTTCGGCTCCATCGGCTTCGCATCCCTGAGCATCGGATGATGCAGGTCCGCCTCGGAGCGTTCGGACTCCTCCAACGGGATCGGCCACTCGATGCCCAGCTCCGGGTCCGCGAGGTTCACAAACGTGTACGTCTTCTTCTGTTCCAGCGACCAATGCGCGTTCACCAGATACGTGTACACGGTCCCGTCCTGCAAGGCCTGGAAACTGTTGCCCACGCCGCGCGGCACGTAGATCGCCTTCGACGGGTCCAGACGCGTCGTGAACACCTGACCGAACGACTCGCCCGGGCGCAGGTCCACCCACGCGCCGAAGATCTCACCCGCCGCGATCGAGATGTACTTATCCCACGGCTCCGCATGGATGCCGCGCGTCACGCCCTTCGTCGCGTTGAACGAGATGTTGTTCTGCACCGGACCGAAATCCGGCAGGCCCAACGCGGTCATCTTCGCACGCTGCCAGTTCTCCTTGAACCAGCCGCGGTTATCGCCATGCACCGGCAGATCGAACACCAAAAGCCCCGGGATGTTCGTCTCCGTGACCTTCAGCTCCTTCTCGAAATCAAACACCATACCCGATCACTGTCCCTGCTGCTTGTACTTGGCTTCGGTAGCGGCCTTCGCGGGCTCCCACCAGTCGCGGTTGTCCGTGTACCACTTGATGGTCTGTTCCAGGCCCTTCTGGAAGTCCGTGTGCGTCGGCTTCCAGCCGAGCTCGGTCCGCAGCTTCGTGCTGTCGATCGCGTAGCGGCGGTCGTGGCCGGGACGGTCCTTGACCCAGTCGAATGCGTCAGGATCCTGGCCCATCACGGTCAGGATGTCGCGCAGCACCGTGATGTTGTTGCGCTCCCCGTTCGCGCCGATCAGATACGTCTCACCCAAGCGTCCCTTGGTCAGGATGGTCCACACGCCGGTGGAGTGGTCGTCCGTGTGGATCCAGTCGCGCACGTTCTCCCCGTTGCCGTACAGCTTCGGGCGCAATCCCTCGAGGATGTTCGTGATCTGGCGGGGGATGAACTTCTCCACATGCTGGTATGGGCCGTAGTTGTTGCTGCAGTTGCTGATCGTGGCGCGGATGCCGAACGTGCGGTGCCAGGCGCGCACCAGCAGGTCCGAGCTCGCCTTCGTCGACGAATACGGGCTCGAGGGATGGTACGGGGTCTCCTCCGTGAACTTGTTCGGATCATCCAGGGCCAGGTCGCCGTACACCTCGTCCGTGCTCACGTGGTGGTAGCGCACATCGTACTTGCGGGCCGCCTCCAACAGGCGGAACGTGCCCTCCACATTCGTCTTCAGGAACGGCTCCGGGTTCGCGATCGAGTTGTCGTTGTGGGATTCCGCCGCGTAGTGCACGATCGCGTCATGACCCGGCACGATCTTGTCGAGCAGCTCGGCGTCGCAGATGTTCCCATGCACGAACTCCACGCGGTCACCCAAGATGCCCTTGATGTTCTCCAGGTTGCCCGCATACGTCAGCGCGTCCAGCACCGTGACATGCACGTCCGGATGGTTGTTGTACACGTAATGAACGAAATTCGACCCGATGAACCCACAGCCACCGGTCACAATGATGTTATGAGGAGTAAACACTTCATCAGCCATGGGCACTATGGTACCGTTGCGCCCGTACGGACGACATCGGTGACGTGTAGCCTCTGTGGCCGTTGCTCCGGTCGATTCCTCACATAGAGGGAACGACGTATCCTAGACACAGCATCTGTCAGCGAAAGAAAGTAGCTCATCCATGTCTGAAGACATCAAGCTGTTCGTCTCCTGTCATAAACTGGACACGCATATTCCCGACAATGCCCTGCTGCAGCCCATTCAGGTGGGAGCGGCTCTCGCCGCTTCCCGGATGCCCAATCTGCTGCATGATGATGAGGGCGATTCCATCTCCGAGAAGAACCGCTCCTACTGCGAGCTGACCGGCCAGTATTGGGCTTGGCAGAACACCGACGCGGATTATTACGGCTTCCTGCACTACCGCAGGTACTTCAACTTCTCCAAAACCGAATATCCGATTCATCACGAGCCGTTCATTTTCGGTGATGTGACGTTCGACCGCAATGACGATGAGACGTTGCAGCGAATCGACTTCAATGAGGAAGCCATGCGCAAGGTCATCACCGCCCATGATTTCATCGCCCCCGAACCGATCGAAGCGTTGGAGAAAACCACCGTCTACGAACAGTACCGGGATTCCTTCGGCCACCATATCGAAGACCTTGATACCGTGATGGATAACATCCGTCTGAAGTACCCGGATATCTGGCCGAGCGCGCAGAAGTATCTCAACCAGACGAAGGTATATGTCTGCAATATGTTCGTGATGCGTCGCGAACTGTTCCGCGCATACTCCGCGTTCCTGTTCGACGTGCTGTCCACGCACGAGAAGATGCGCGACTTCTCTCATTATTCTCCGGTGGCTCGCCGTGTCTCCGGCTACCTTGGAGAGCGCATTTGCGGCATGTACCTCACGTATCTGTATGACAAGGGCTATGACGGCATCGATCTGCAGCGCGTCTACTTCCGCAACACCGATGACGGACAGCGGCCTGCCACTGCAACAGGCACCACCGGCGAAATCGAAACGCTGAATTTCGACGCGACGGTGCGCGGACCGGGCAAAATCTATTCCGCGATTCACGTGGAACATCTCTCCGACGATTGGCAGTTCCGCATCAGCTCGACCACGTCCGACGGCAAGCAGGTTCCTGCGAAGGTCGTACAGGCCGCCAGCGGCCCGGTCGCGGTGTTTCCCATCGTCGCGCAATCTCAGACGGTGTCCGTGAGCGCGGTGGACGCGGATGGACGCACGCGCGCGCAGGGTTCCAAAACGTTCAACAGGCGAGCCGCGCAGCTGATGTCCTATGTCAATAGGCTGTCGCATAACGCGGAGGCTTCGACGATTCGCAATTGCGATAAAGCGATGCTATTGGGTGATTCACATGTTGTTGTGGATGCGCTTATCAATAACCTCGATGCCACAGACATCATCCACGGCCATGTCTCCGTTCCGCTGGTAGGCGATGAAAGCGCGAAGGATTATGTGGATATCATCGCGCTCGACGGCCAAGGCAACCAGATTTCCATGGGCGATTGGATTTGCATGGGCGAAGAGCTCGACACCGATCCGGCTCTTCCCGGATTGCGCGTGCGTAAGATCTCCTATTCGCTGCATATCCCCCAAGTCGATACGTTCATCGTCTGGGTGAAGTTCCCGGACAGCGACCGTCAGGATTCGTTCCTGTGCTCTTTGCCGCCGCAAACGCACTTGATGCGCCACCAGTGGGCCACACAGACGGAGCCGGCCTGTGCCGCTGGCGATTACGATAAGTGGTTCCGTACCCGCCAGCGCGCTTCGGCTAACGAGCTGGAGATTCAGCAGCGCACGGTTTTCGATGTCCAGCCGAAGTATTCCATTATCGTGCCGTTGTATAAGACGCCGATTCAGTTCCTGCATGCTATGGCCGACTCCGTCATGAAGCAGACCTACCGGAATTGGGAGCTGCTTCTGGTGAACGCTTCTCCGGAAGTCGCCGACCTCAATCAGGCCGTGGACGAACTGTGCGCGAAAGACCATCGTATTCAGCATGTGACTTTGGAGAAGAACCAGGGCATCACACTGAACACCAATGAGGGAATCAAGATCGCTTCGGGTGATTTCCTGTGCTTCCTAGATCATGATGACGTACTGGAGCCGGATGCGCTGTTCTGCTACACGCGAGCCATCAACGAGCATCCCGACACGGACATGCTGTATTGCGATGAGGACAAGCTGGACAACGGCAAGTATCGAGAGCCGTTCTTCAAGACCGAGTGGAATCCAGATCTGCTGTTGGGCATGAACTACGTGTGCCATTTCCTTACCGTACGCAAGTCCATCATGGACAAGCTCGAATTGCCGGGCAAGGAGTATGACGGCTCGCAGGATTGGCATATGACGTTCCGCATCGGCGAGCAGTCGCGGTACGTGCATCATGAGCCTCGCGTGCTTTATCATTGGCGCGTCCACAGCCAGTCGACCGCCGCTCGTGCCGACCAGAAGGACTATACGCTCGACAGCAGCCGTCTTTCCGTCGAAACGCATTTGGAGCGATGCGGCATCAAGGGCAAGGTCGTTGATTCACCACTTATGCCGCGTCGTTTCAAGGTCGATTACAGCCTCGGCGATCACCCGTTGGTGTCCATCATCATCCCGAACAAGGATGCTGTGCCGGTTCTGCACAACTGCCTGTCCTCGATTCGTAAATTCACGACCTACGACAACTACGAGATCGTAATCGTGGAGAACAACAGCGTGGACCCGTTCACCTTCGAATACTATGAGATGGCACAACAGGATGACCCGCATGTGAGGGTTGTGAAGTTGGAAGGTATGACGTCCTTCAACTTCTCCCGCATCATCAACTTCGGAGCCGAGCAGGCACAAGGCGACTACTACCTGCTGCTCAACAACGATACCGAGGTCATCACTCCGAACTGGATTGAGGAGCTGCTTGGACCTTGCATGCGTGAGGATGTGGGAATCACCGGCGCCAAGCTGTTGTTCCCGGACAACACCATCCAGCATGCCGGCATCAGCTTCGGCCCGGACGGCCCCGGCCACCTGTACTACCAGATGTCCCGCAACTATCCCGGCAATTTCGAAGCCACCATGCTGGCTCGTGATCTGGGAGCGGTCACTGGCGCATGCCTTATGGTCAGCAAGGAGGCCTTCGACAAGGTTCATGGCATGACCGAGGAGCTTGCGGTGAACTACAACGATGTCGACTTCTGCCTGAAGGTGATTCGTGAACAGTTGCGCGTGGTGTTCGTGCCCACGGCCGAACTCCACCATTACGAGTCCGTGTCCCGCGGATCGGATGCCTCCGGCGAGAAGGCCATCCGCTTCAAGAAGGAGCGCGGCAAGTTCATGAGCCGTTGGCCGGAAGCCTTCACTGTGAAAGCGCCGTTTGAGAATCCGAATCTGCAATTCGGCATTATCTATCAGACGCTTAACCGTGAGTATAAGAGGGAGAACCGTTGATTCTGAAAACAAGCAATCAGATTCTTTCTCAGGCCAAGGCTTCACTCACGAGCATCGATGTCGTAGCGTCAGCCATTATTGGTTTTGCCCTCGGTATGGTGTTTTCCGTAGGCAGGTCCTTTTATGGGTCTTTAGGACTGATGTCCTTCAAAGACAGTTGGCTTTGGATTCGCGGCTTTTGCTATGGCTGCGCCGCAGCCATAGCAATTGCCGCGATACTGGTTCTGTGGAATTGGTATCAAGACGGCCATAAAGGCATCGAGGTATCTCCGTCAAGATTCTCATTGTGGTTGACGAATCTCACCGCATACAAACGCGTTGCGCTGTTCGGCATCACTATCTTCGTCTTGTGGATACCCGCATTTCTTGCATTCTATCCCGGCAACTATTCGAGCGACGGCCCGATTCAGGCAACGTATCTTCTGAATGATGGCGTTGTCGATCTGCATTGGCCGGCAGCGCATACATTGTTGCTTGTCGGTCTTATGCAGCTTGGCAATCTGTTGTTCGGCTCATACAACGCGGGAGTATCACTATTCTGCCTGTTGCAGGCGTTGGCCCTTGCTTTCGCGATGGCGTATGCGGCCAATAAGATTATCGAATGGGGCGCTCCTATATGGCTGGTCCTGCTCGCGAATGGAATCACGGTGTTCAATCCCGTGATTCAGACATATGCGGTGACCACTGCCAAGGATTCCCTATTCGCTGTCTTCTTCATCCTTACGGTGACGTTACTGATTGAGATGCTCCGCACTCCGGAAGCACTAGCTTCAGTGCCATTTGCCACGAAGTGGGTACTCTCCGTACTCGGCATGTGCCTTATGCGTAAGCAGGGTGTATATGTGGCCATCATCGTGATGCTCATTGCTCTGCCATTCTTGAGGCAGTGGCGCCGACGACTGACCGCGTTGATCTCTATCGCAATGGTTTTCATCTTATCGGCCGCCTTCTCCGGTGTGGTCGCGAATACCGCAACCACGCGCGCGGATTCCGCACGAGAGATGCTGTCCGTGCCTTCTCAGCAAATTGCACGTACCTATATGTACGACTATGACACGTTGACGAACGAGCAGATACAGGGCATCGGCGCCTATTATGACTTGGATGCCCTCGAGGCTGGACGCACCACAGACAAGCCTTGGGATCCTACCCCTATTGGCATGTTCTACGATACGGAAACGGGGTCCGGCTATTTGGCTCCGATTTCCGACCCCGCTAAAGCGGCATTGTTGGATGAGGCTTTCAACTCGGATCCCTTGGGATACGTCAGGATGTACTTCTCTGTGATGAAAGGTCACATGTCCGATTACGTCCGTGCTTTCCTTTGGGGTGAAATCGGGTACCTATACCCTACGAGCTCGGCAGTGAACCGTTGGACCGGATTGTCTCCGTGGAATGAATTCGGCAAAACCATTGATGCCGGCGGATCAACGAATCAGGTGTCCGACTACAATGAGACCACCAAATTGCCGGGATATCTTGCATGGCTCTATGCCGGAACCTGGAACATGTTCCGCGGACACCCGTTGTTGACGGTTTGGGTATCCCCGGCTCTGCCGTTTTTGGCATTACTGCTTTCCGTGATTCTTCTGATCAAGCGCAAAGGGAATAAGGTCCTGCTCATCGCTTGGGCTTTCCCGCTCCTGTATTGGGCGACATTGGCTTTGGCGCCAGTGATGTGCGTGCGCTATGTAGTGCCGCTTTTCTTCACGCTACCGCTGATTGCCACCATTCCCTTACTTACGCTTAAGGAATTGTGACTAGACGATACCCGAGCTTTAGTTCACGACGTCGGGGGTTCTTCGTATCCATTCTCTACCCACAATCTCCAATGGATACGGAGAATTCCACTCTCCACATATGCGATGCGGGCCACTGATAACGTTGTAGCGCACCCCTTTTCTCGGCGTAGCAATCTGCAAGATACTCCAGCAAGAAGGATATAGTGGTACCCATGCTTGAAGAGAAGAATCCATCCATCGCCGTTCTCCTGCCCTGCTACAACGAAGAGGTAACTATCGGCAAGGTGGTGCGCGACTTTCGTGTGGCGCTGCCCGACGCGGCCATCTACGTGTACGACAACAACTCCACCGACCGCACCGCCGAGATCGCCACAGCGGAAGGCGCCATCGTACGCAAAGAGCCGCGTCAAGGCAAGGGCAACGTCATCCGCTCCATGTTCGAAAACATCGACGCGGACGTGTACGTGATGGCCGACGGCGACGACACCTATCCCGCCGACGCCGCGCCCGACATGGTCGCCAAGGTGCTCGAAGGCTACGACATGGTGATCGGCGACCGCCTCTCCTCCACATACTTCCAGGAGAATAAGCGCCCGTTCCACAATTTCGGCAACCGTCTCGTGCGCGGCTCCATCAACCACCTGTTCCGCGCGCACGTCACCGACATCATGACCGGATACCGCGCGTTCAGCTTCACGTTCGTCAAAACCTACCCCGTGCTTTCGCGCGGCTTCGAGGTCGAGACGGAGATGACCATCCACTCGTTGAACAACAACCTGCGTCTGTTCGAAATGCCCATCCAGTACCGCGACAGGCCAGAAGGTTCCGTATCCAAGCTGGACACGGTAGGCGACGGCATCAAGGTGATGAGCACCATCTTCCGCATGATCCGCGAATACAAGCCGCTGCCGTTCTTCGGCACCCTCGGCCTGATCATCGGCATCATCGGCATCATGTTGTGTGGATGGGTCACCGCCGAATTCGTAGGCACCGGCATGGTCGTCCACTTCCCCACGCTGATCGGTGCCATCATGCTCGTCATCGTAGGCCTCCTGCTCATCGTCACCGGCATCATCCTCGACGTGATCGCCAAGAACGACCGCAAAACCTTTATAGTGGATGCCAACAGGTTCGCCTATGCAAAAAGGCATTGGCCCCATCCTCTTCCGCCTCGCGATGCTGCACCATATCGCAACAACCAATAAACGCGATGCCATGAGTTGGCTTAACACGGTTCAGGTTAACGGCAATCGAGGATTTGGCAGCAATCCCAATCAGCCCTTACACAACACGTTCCCCTATAAGACAACATGATAATTATACAGATGTGAAGAGCAACATTAATGAATAAAACGACGCAAGAAAACACGCATCTTAAAATAGAAGACATTTTCAATCGATTTATCACACTCCTTGCCGCACTGATTGTCACCTGTCTAGGAATTGCCGCTCTATTTCATACGATAATTTTCCCCTTGGATTACTCTGAAAAGCCTACAAATTCTCTCAAATACAGCATCGCGGGAACCGTAGGCTTCTTCATTCTCGCGGGGGCAGCCTACTATACGGGCAAACATTTAAAATTCAAGAGACTTCCCTCGTTGAAAACGTTCTATAGGATACAGACCTATACAGCTCTTTTCATCGGATTGACTTGGCTATCAATTGCAACCACATCTCCAGTCGCAGATCAAGGCACCTCAATCACGTTATCAATATGGCTACAAAACAACGATTTGGGAAATCTGCATGCAAATGACTACCTACAACAATATCCATTCCAGTCCGGGTATATATTATTCTGCACTCTAATGGGGCAACTTTTCGGCATGAACAACATGTTGCCGATTCGCCTTTTTAATCTCCTGATGATTATAGTTTCATTGAAAACTCTATGTAAAATCACGGAGAGAATGTTCAAGAATGATGCCGTCACCAAAACGACCATTGTATTGTCCACGGCATTCCTCCCCCTCATTTTATTCGCGACATTTATTTATGGCAACATACCGTCGCTCGCGTTTTGTCTCCTTGCCTGCCTGCTCCAGATGGCTGCCATTCAAGCAAGCGACGACATAAGAAAACGTCTTGCGTACGGCACATTGTCAGCGGCTTGTCTCTTCGTTGCACTCTGGTTTAAGCCCAACAGTCTCATCTTCCTTATCGGGATCGAACTTATATGGCTTGTCATCTTGTTTGCGCATAAACGCGTTCTAGTCATCACATTCATCATATTGGGGGCAGTCGCATATATAGCGGCTTCGGCGATACCGATCTTCCTTATGGAAAGTCGAATCAACGTTCCTTTGGACAACCCGACCCCCAAAACGGCTTGGATTGCCATGGGCCTACAAGAGTCTCGCGACCGTGCGCCAGGATGGTACAACAATTATGTTGTAAACATTTACAAGGAAGCTCCTCACGACAATAATCAGGTAGATGCACTGGCAAAGGAGGCTATAGCCCAACGCATCCAGGCATTCACACAGGACCCCCTATATGCTGCGCATTTTTTCACTCGAAAGGTAGCCACTACATGGGCTGAGCCAACATTTCAGTCCCTATGGATTTCATATGGCGGCACCGGCGGAGAGCGTGCGGACCTAACACAATCAAAGCTAGAGCATGAGATAATGCGTGGCGGGTTGCACGCCATATATATAGTATATTGCGACATTATACAGAATATTATCTATATTGGCGCATCCTATTGTCTTATCTTTAGATGGAGGGGCTTGACCACTAAACAAATTACTCTGATTGTGATATTTCTTGGTGGATTCACTTTCCACCTATTCTGGGAAACTAAATCGGATTATGTGCTCCCCTATTTCTTGCTGCTGATACCTTACGCAGCTGCAGGATGGCATGATACCATCTTCACTAATCGCAAAATGATTTACAGTCAACTTAAAGTACAATCTAAATAATTCCACTTATTGCAAGGGGTTTGAAACCGAGATAACGGCCCAGAACCCCTTGCACACTCCTACCGCTTCGCTCCGGTCACCGGGTCGAAGTAGTACTTTTGCCCGTCGATATACTGCGTGCCATACACCATCTTTCCATCGGAGCCATAGTATACGGTCTTGCCCCCATTGGAATTCAGATACTGCCAGCCTGTCTTACGAGCGCCGGTCACCGGATTCAGGTAATACCAAGCACCGCCAATCTTCTGCTCCCCATACTGCATCTTGCCCTCAGGCCAGCTGTAATACACGATTTTGGAGCCGAGGTTCTTCCAACCGTACGTCACACGTCCGTTCGACTTGGAGGTGCCATCATCGAAGAAGTACCAGTAACCCGACACCTTTCCTTCTCCGTGCAGCATCGCGCCATCCGAACCGTAGTACACCCACTTATCGCCACGATGGTCACGCGTAGTCACGACTCGTCGCCATCCGGCGAAACGTGCACCGGTACCAAGTTTCAGATAATACTGTTTCCCGTCAATCGTCTGTTCTCCGTATGCCATCTTTCCGTCGGAACCGTAATACACGGTCTTACCGCCGTTGGATTTCAGCCGCTGCCAGCCCTGCTTGCGAGCGCCGGTCACCGGATTCAGGTAATACCAAGCACCATTAATCTTCTGCTCGCCATACAGCATGTACGGCGCATAATACACGTTCCTGTCATCCGGCAAAACGACCCAGCCGGTCATCCTCGCTCCGCTATCGGGATTCAGGTAATACCATTTACCAGCAATGTTTTGTTCGCCGTACAGCATTGCACCGTCCGAACCATAGTAGACCCACTTATTCGCACCGACTTTGAGATATACCCAACCCGTTGCGCGCGCGCCTGTACCCGGATTCAGGTAATACCATTTACCGCCAATTTGCTGCTCTCCGTACAGCATATGCCCATCGGAAAGATCGTAATACACCCACTTGCCGCCGCTCGACGAAAGCCGCTGCCAACCGGTAGCCTTTTTGCCGGTTGCAGTATCGACGTAGTACCACTTTCCGTCCTTTTCCACCTCAACATATTGCGTTACAGGGGTCTTATTACCGAACGCGTTCATATCCACGCGGCCGGAAATGCCGCTGATGGAGCCGCCGCTCGTGTACTGCCAGCCGCGGTCGTTGGTGGGGAACGCGGTGTACTGCATGGTGGAGCCATACTGCGCCACCCAGCGGGTCTTGCCGTGGATGTTGCCGCTGTTGAGCGCACTGTTCAGGTAGCTTGTGTACGAGTAGACGCTCAGATTGTTGTAACCGGCCGCCTGCAGTTTGCCGTACCAGGAGTTGACGATGCCGTCGTACACGCTCGGACTCGTCGGGCTCCTATGCCCCGTGTACGTCCAGTTCTCTAGATCGTAGAACACCGGGTAGCTCAGGTCGCCCGGGTTCACGCCCGCCTGGCGCAGCAGGTTCACCACGTCCGCGCCCTCGGACGCACCGTCGGCCGCACTTTCCGCATACGAGAAGACGTACACGCCGAACGGGATGCCGAGACGCTTGCATTCGCTGATGTTGCGCTTCGCCTGCGCGTCGAAACCATTGCCCCAGCCGTAGCTCAGACGGATGATCGCGCCCTCGATGCCCGCGTTCTTCACCGCCTGCCAGTCAATCGTGTTCTGCCACGCGGACACGTCGATCACGCCCTTCGCCTGCTGGGCGAACAGGTTGTTGCGTGCATCGAAGAACGCCTGCGTACCGTTGTACGTGCCCCAGTGCGCACCATACTCGTTGTTCTGCAACGCGGCGAGCTTCACCGACGCGTTGGCCGCGCGCGTCTTCGAGGAGACCGCGTTCACGTCACCGCCGTTCGCAGCGACCTTCTCCTTCACATCCGCGGCACTCACCGGAATGAACGACTCGCCATCCGTCTTCGCCAACGGATCGGGCTGCTTGCTCTCCGTGCCCACGATCTTCGGATCGGTGACCGTCTCGCCCGTCTCGATGTCCTTCAACTCGCCTTCCGGCGTAGCCGCATATTGCTCGGACACCACCGTCGCGTCATCGGAGATCTCAGCGGACACCTTGTCCGGCAGCTCGGCATCCGGATTGTCCGGCATCGCGTCGGCAGCCGTCTCATCGGCGACCGTCACACCGTTCGCGACCGGACGCGTCGCGGAAGTCGCGGACCGCGCCTGCGAGCGCGCGTCGGATGAGGTTCCGTCCGATGCGGCCGCGGAGGCCGTCACGGAGGCCGCGGACCGGACGCCGGACGCGTCCGCGTCGGCGTTCACATCCGCGAGCGCGCTGGCCGGAGTGACGCACACCGCGCCCAACATCGCCATCGCCGCGACGGACGCCATCGCCGCAGTCACACCGCGCACCGCGCCGGATGCCGTTACGCGCGCACGCAACGCACGCAGCATGCCCGTCGTACCCTTCGCATCCGAGCCGTCGAACCGCTTCTTTTCCACCATGCGTAACTCCTTGACGCACCCATCCCGCGCACCCGCACACCGCCACGCGTTCCGATGGTCGACGGACTCTCACACGCGGGGAACAGGCAGGCGCAAACAGGCGTAATCACAACGTTTTCAACCGTGCTCCAGTCTAATGAGCAAGGCGGATAAGACAGACGGAGCGAAGCGGGCAAAATCGGCGGAGCTCCGCCATACATTCCAGCGACGGCATCATCCTATCTTTTGAGAAGATACTTCCTGTTTCTACTGCGCGGCGGCGCAGTGGCGAGAACGAGTCCACGTTTAACGAGCCGGCTCAACGCCTTACGCGTCGTAGGAAGGCCCCTCCCCGAGCGACGGCCGATTTCGTGGACATCAAGTGGCTTATCCGCCGACAATACGGACAGTATCGCGGATTCCGATGCCGTAAGACCCTTACGGCCCCCACTCGGCTCCCCACCATCGACCTTCTCCGCTAGTGTGTACCGATCAGGGCCGATTTCATCGGCCAGCCTCGCTTGGACCAATCTATGCAAAATCACCCTGATGTCGTCGGAATCCAGATACAGCGCGACATGCAACTGCGGAACCGTCATATCGCCATGCCTCTTCAACAAGAGCAACGCCATACGTTCATGACGAGTCAAGGGGACGCCCACATGATCAAGCCAGTCATGGTTCTCCTGCTGCTCCACGCCGTAGCGTCCAAGAACGACCGTGAACCGATCGGGAGTCGCGCGGAACACAGGTCCCCCCAGTGCATGGGATTTCATCTCGCGAATCACCAGAGGGATGCCGGAGCCACCGCCTTCCACGGTCACATCATTCGCATCGTCATACGGTATCTGATGAAGCAGCTGCATCAACGTCGCATTGCGGCAGCATGACACGCCGCTGCCGATCGTGGCCAGCGTGACCCCACCCCATAATCCGCCAGGATTCGACACCTCCACCCGATCGGGGTAGATGTCCACGGTCACGGATTCTCCGAGGAATTGCGCATCATATTCCCTGTGAACCACGGCATTGGCGACGACCTCGCGCAGCACCTCCTTTGGAATCTCGCTATCGGTACGGGCTCCGACCCCCACGACGAACGTGGGAGCCCGCAGATTTTTGGCGATAGCCTCCACCGCCTGTTCGATTGCCTCCGGCATATTGCCGTCGCATTGCACACGATCCACGAAACGCGGACCCTCAACCGCCGATTTCTCGACACCCGGATGTGCGACGACGTCAATGATCAGCTTGGGATAGTACTGCTGCGGGTACTGTCCGGCGGCCAACAGTCCCGCAAGACGCACCTCTCCAACCTTGTTCACCATATTCAATCTGGTCATGCGCTCAAGACGAGTATCAGTCCCGCGCAACGCCTTGGAATTACGATGCTCGGCAAGCACCCTGTCCACCGCCTCGGCATTCAGATCGGAGACGTCGGCTTCAGGGACAACCATACGATCCGCGGAACTGGGCGTCAGGGCATGGGTCATTTCGAACACTTCGGTTGGCGACAATCTCAAATCCTTGTCGTCCATACGGCGGTACCCACCGGTTTGCGGCCCTCTCGCCGTAAGATAGCAGGGTTTGTGCTGAATGCCGTTTTCATGGATGTCGATGACCAGGAACGACAAGCCGTTCTGCTCGCATCGGGAAACGTCATACTCCGGAGGATTCGTCAACCGTGCTCCTTGCGGATTGCCATCTCCCATACCATCCATGAACTGTGATGCAATATGGTTGGCGTCGAATCCCGGAACAGGCGAGAAATCCCCGTCCTCGCTGATTCCCAACAACAGCACGCCGCCCTTGGTGTTGGCGAACGCGCTCACACTCTCCCACACGCTGGTGCCGATGGTCCGCGCACAGGATTTCGCCTCGAAACGGGCGTCATCGTTGCCTTGAACGCGTAGATGTTCCAGCACCTCGGCGATATCGTCATTCGTCCACATCATCATCCCCCTTGATCAGCTTATTTGTCTTATTTGTTGCGACCACATGGATCCAAGCAGTCGACTCCAATCGACCCCAAACCCACGTCTGAAATCTCATGATAACGTGAAGATAAATACTCTATGATGAGCTTATCATGATTGCATCATGATAAGCTCATGACATCAAGAACCGGTTTATGACAAGCGGCACGAATACGCATGCCGAACAGCAACAGGAACCTGAACGCAAGCATCAACATGTAAATATCGAAATTGACCGAACCGAGAAAATCACGCACGGCATTACGCAAACAGCTAAACTATCTATAGCACATGAGCATGGGCCGGAACCGGGATGAGACGGCTTCGAACTGAGTATGAGGATGGGAAGATAATCTTCGAGACAAACACGCAGAAAGCGGACATCACGAGCGCCGGTGGCGATGGTTCCGGCGAGCGCGCCGACCGCCGCGACCAGCCGGTCGTGTATTTTGTGCTTCCCTGCTACAACGAGGCGGAAGGGCTCGTGCACACGGCCGACGTGCTGGCCGCCAAAGTCGCACATCTTACCGAAACCGGACGGATCAGCAAACAAAGCCGCATCCTGTTCGTCGACGACGGTTCCAAAGACGACACCTGGAGCATCATCCGCAATCTGCACGAACGCGACGCACACTTGTTCGGCGGCGTAAAGCTCTCCCACAACCGCAGCCATCAGAACGCGCTCCTCGCCGGGCTCATGACCGCGCGCCTACGGCTGTGACGCCGCCATCTCCATGGACGCCGACCTGCAGGACGATGTGAACGCGGTCGACGGGTTCATCGACGGATTCTGCAACGGCAACGAGATTGTCTACGGAGTGCGTTCCGCACGCAAGAAGGACACATGGTTCAAGCGCACCACCGCCGAAGCCTTCTACAAGGTGTTCGAGTGGATGGGCGCCGAGACGGTACCCGACCACGCCGATTACCGTCTCATGAGCCGCGAGACGCTCGACGCGCTCAGCGAATACCACGAAGTCAACCTGTTCCTGCGTGGCATCGTGCCCACACTCGGCTACCAGACCAGCAAAGTCTACTACGAGCGCGGCGAACGCGAAGCGGGCGAATCCAAATACCCGTTGAAGAAGATGATCGCCTTCGCGATTCAGGGCATCACCTCGTTCTCCACGAAGCCGCTGAGCTTCGTCACCGGTGCCGGACTGCTGTCTATCCTGGTAGCGATTGGCATGTTCGTGTACGTGCTCGTCTCGCTCGGGTTCGGCCACGCCATCGCCGGCTGGGGGTCCATGATGATCTCCATCTGGCTCATCGGCGGACTCATCATGCTCTCCCTCGGCATCGTCGGCGAATACGTCGGCAAGATTTATATGGAATCCAAACATCGCCCCCGTTACCGCATCGAAACCACACTGTAGGAGGGACCGGCGGCCAGCGTGACGGCCCCTCCTACAGTGCTTGGATTGTATCTATTTTGTCCTCATCATACGAGTCAACGCGTATAGCAATGCCCCCTGCTTGAGGCGAAAATGAGACCGTCGCCGTTCTCCTGCCTTGCTATAACGAAGAGGTGACCATCGGCAAGATGGTACGCCTGCGCAGTAGCCACCGGCATCATCCTGCTCACGTATCTGGCCTTGTGGCTGCAATATACGCCCGCCGACGCGACTGGCGTGGACGGCGTGCAGTTCCGCTACTTCCTGCCATTAAGCGGCATCTTCATGCTCTGCGCTTGCGAATGCGTTGCCGGGTTGCGGCGACGCGCAAGCCACGCAAGCCACACAAGCCACACAACGCCGCGCGACTCAAGCACTGCATCCGAATCTACAGCCGTACCTTCCGTAGCAGACGCTGCACGGGCTTAAGCACCACGGTATCGGCTATCACCGCGAATACCAGCGCCGCCAGCAACGTAGCGCCAAACATCAGCACGCTGATACCCGCATACGACCATCCGTCCGTGGGCGCGGGAATCCGCGGGCCGATCAGCACCTTGGACAGCGGCGAATGCACCAAATAAATCGTGTAGGAATATCCAGCCAGCCAGATAATCGCCTTACGCACCCGCGCCGACGTGATGTGCACGTCGTACCGGAAGAACAGGAACGTCGCCATTACCACCATCGCGAACGCAACCGTGACCGTGCGGCCAACCTGCATCTGCTGGCCGGCGAACAGATATGGCGTGGCAACGGTCCAGGCCAGGGCGAACGGCGCCAACGCATACACGCCGCGCCGTATACGCGCGGACGGCGGATAGTATTCCAACACGAATCCCAACAGATAGTAGACCAGCAGTCCCCGCCAGGGGAACGACTGCAGGAACGTCAACGGATATCCGACAAGATCGCATATATGCTCGGCAGCGGCCACGGCGGCGGCCAGCCCGACCAGCAACCAGGCTCCCGACCGGCCTATCGTACGCATCATCGCGGCCAGGAACGGCGTCGCCAACACGAAACCGGCGAGCATGAACACGAACCAGTACACGGAATCGTCATACCCGGAAAACAGATCAAACAACGTTCCAGACACAGCGCCGCCAACCGAACGATGATCAATCACCAGGTAGGCAACGAATCCCATGCCACCCGCATACAGCAGATACGGCACAATCAGCGAGACAAAGCGTTTGTAGTAGTAGCGCGCGTACGGCGCGAGGCTGCTGGGATCGGCTTGGCCCGCACCGCCGCCTGCCCGGGCATCAGAGCCAGAGCCCGGCAGACGGCCCGCTGAGTGGGTGCTCACCGGCCGGTCGGCATCGAATGTCAGGTTGAACCGGCCCGATACCATAATGAACAGCGGATTGCAGACCATGAACAGCGCGAACAGCACGGATCGCGTCACTTCCGCGCTGCCGGCGAGGGTCATCTTGACGGGCATGTAGTTGTTGATCACGTGGACGCCGATGACCAGACACATCGCCACCACGCGCAGCAGATCGTAGTTCACGTCGCGCGGCTTGCCGGCGACGCCGGAAACGGAATCGGGCATGGTCATCACATGGATCCCGCCAGGGACTTCAGATCGACCGGGCAGCTGATCTGGCTCTTCAACTTGTCCAAGGCGTCCAGGCCGGCCGGGGGATCGGAGGACGCGTCCTTATGCGCGTCGTTCTTGCCGCCGTCCGCGCCGCCGTTCGCACCATCGGCACCGTTCGCACCATCGGCACCGTTCGCACCATCGGCGTCGTTCGCACCATCGGCGCCGTTCGTATCCGCCGTGCACTCATCGGTCACATTACCGTTGGAGCCCGTCTCGACGCCATCCGCATTCACCACCGGCGTGGTTACCACGTTCAGTGGATGTGCGGCATCGCTGCTGACCCGAACGGTATAAGCAATCGTCAATTCTTTTCCGGGCTCGATCCACTGCTGGTTGAACATAATGTACTGACGGTCATACAGGCTCGCGGTGTTGGTACCCCATGAATCTATATCAGCCTGCACAGCGGTGATCTCGCCACCGTACGGAGCGGTAAGCACCACGCGGTACAACATGCCGCCGAGCACTGGATTCTCCGAGCCGCCATTAACGAAATCAGGCAACGATTCGGCCTTAGCCTTAGTCAGCGTGTTCTTCATGGTGAAGGTGACCGTGTATTCGTCACCGAGCTGATCTTCCGTAAACTGACCCAGATGCGTGTTACGCACGGCTGTCGTGATGCGCTTATCCAGCACGCCAGAATACAGGGCGTTCTGGCTGGCTGAGGCGTCGCCGCAGGTTTTTGTGACCGTGGTGGAGGTCTTCAGATACCAATCCTGCTTGCCTTGCTGCAGCTCCGAAAGATAGATGCCGGCTTCGGGCACCTGACTGTCAGCAGACAACTCGCCACTGGCCTTATCGTCGATAAGTCCGGTGGCAATCAGCGCCTCCTGCTCATCCGGATCAGCCATCCATAGCTTGAAATGACCGCTAGCGCTGGTATCTCTAATTGCCTTCAACAGCGGGGATGCGGTAGAGGCATTCGCGTTGCCAAGCACATGGTTCATAATTGCTTGAGCCGCTTCGGAAACGAAGTTGTTCTGCTGCTCGAAGTCCGGGTAATCCGTGTACAGGTCTGAAGCGAAGAACGGCACCGTGGTGGTGCTATCCAGCACTCGGCCGTCCGAAAGCTTGACCTCACCTGTGGCTCCCAGCAATGCCTGGAGAAATACGGGATCGAGTGACAATACACCCGCTACGTTCTCGTCTTCGTTGCCTTTCTGATACAGCCACATGTATTTGTTCATCTGTGCCACACGCTGGAATTCGGGGTCGATGGTCGTGGTGGCCGGGTACTGGTCAAAAGTGCCACCAAATACCTGGCGCTCCTTCAGCACCGTATCATCCATTGGCTCCTCAGGAATGTCCCAACCAGAAGTGGTGGCGAAATCACCGATGGTAATCGTGCCCTTATCTGCCGTGATTGCGGCGATGGTGCCTACCATGCCGCCCGCCGAACGTAGCTCGGCCGGGTTCTGCACCATCACCAAATACGTGCGCTTGCCGTCCTCGCCAAGCAGTTGCGGTAGCAAGTTAATGAGGCCATCGTATTCGCCGAGCATCGAATCCACGGTCTTGAGCGCAGCCTTTTCGGTTTCGAGCACGGTGGCCACCTTGGCGACGCTCGGAGTCGGCACCTTGTTGAGCTTGGTGAGCTGCTGCGAGATATCCTTATGCGCCTGCTTGACGATATCCGGCATATCCATCAGGGCGCTGACGTCCACCGAGCCATTCTTCAGGGAGAAGCCCTGCAATCGTTTGGACAGGTTCAGCAGATCAGTGAACGGACCGTTGACCAGCGTATCCACGGAAGCCAGCATTTCGCGGGCGGCGGTGATGTCGCTTCCGAATCGCGAATGGTCGCGGAAGAAGTCCCACTGTGGGCCGTTCAGCTCCGCATTGAGATCATTGGTGGCATTGACCAGCTCTTGGGAGATGTCCGACAGACTCTTATCGCTGCCACAGCCAAGTGCCGAATTGGCCAGACTTTCGGCTGATGTCAGCACGCGCTGCGCATCCGTGGCCATTCTCGAGACGGATGCCGCGTAGAGCGTGCCCACACAGGTGACGCTGGCCAGCAACGTCAGCAGCAGTACAACCACCACTCGCGCCCATATCGGCGTACGGCTGATCAGCGAACGGCCGTTACCACCCACGTGCTGGGGAGTCTTCAGGTTTACGGGACCCGTCTGCTGATTCACAGCGCTATTCGTAGATGCGGAGCGATTGAATTTTCCGTTACCGGCATGACGTCTTCTCCTACGCCCCACAGCCTTATGGCTCGAATGCCCTGAAGTGAATCGCATACTTACCCTGCCCGAAAATCTGCTCAGCTCATACTCTTATCCAGCGGCGCGAGGCCACGCTTCCGGATGCCGGACTCCGGGCAAATCCGGAATCGCAGACATGCCGGAGCACACGTGACGCCACGCATATCTCATGCCAGTGTACCGATGCCACCGAAATAGACCGAGGATTTATCCCATACTGGGTGCAAATCCCCGCATGACCACCACATCGCTGTCAGAATGTTCTCAGACTTCATTGAGGGGTATAACAGTATTGCGCAAGAAAACGGTCACTAAACGCAACAATAGTTAGAGCCGTATTGATTTGTTCGGCTTAGGAGAACGGGAGAGGTAATTACATGTTCGTCCTCAGCAACGCCTGGCGGGCCCTGACACGTTCTAAAGGACGTACGGCCCTGACCGCGTTCATCACCTTGGCGGTCACCTTCGGCACAGTCGCCGGACTGGCCATCATTCAAGAAGATACCAACGCACACACCACCGCGTACGATCAGCAGAAGGCCACGTTGGCCATTCGCCCGACTGCGGCTACGTGGAAGAAGGTCTCCGCTACGGACTCGGCTTCCACCAAGCATTACATGACGTGGACCTCATACACCGAATACGCCACGCTCGTCCAGTCGGCCACCAACTCGTTGAACTTCACGGTTACCGAAACCGTGCCGGCCCGCGTGAGCGGTGATTTGAAGGCCCTGGACGGCGGATCGCTGGGCTCGGCCTCCGATGACGAGACCGGCGGCCAGCTCATTTGGCGAGCCTTCTGGACCAAGGATTCCGCCAAGGCCAGCGACCTCGGCACCTTCGAAATCGTGGACGGCAAGGACCTGAGCTACAACAACCAGTCCTCCAACCCGAACACCACCGGCGCACTGGTCTCTGAAGCGTTTGCCTCCGCCAACAACCTGAAGGTGGGCGATACGCTCGAGGTGGCGGCCGCCTCGGACGCCAAGACCACGGCCAAACTCAAGGTGCGCGGCATCTACAAGTACACATCCGAATCCGCCGTCGCCAATCCGGTGACGGCCGCCCGCAACCGCGAGAACGCGATCTTCACCAACTATCAGACCTTCGCCAAGGCCGGACTCGACCCACAGTCCACCGACAAGACCGTCTCCGGCTGGGCAGTCCCGGATCTGGACGTGGTGTTCGACGCCGGTGATTCCGCTACATACAAGTCCTTGGTATCCACCCTCAAGAAGTCCAAGCTGCCCGCCAAGGGTTACGAGTTCTCTTCCCCCTCGCTGGAATCCTACAACGCTTCTCTGGAGCCGCTGGATACGCTATCCTCGCGCGCGAAGACCGGCACCATTGTGTTGGTTGCCGTGGGCGGCGTGCTGTTGCTCATCCTCGTGCTGTCGGGCGTGTGGGCGTCCAAGCGTGACGACGAGATCGGCATGGCACTGGTGTCCGGCGTCACTCGCGGGCGTTTGGGATGGCAGTTCATGCTGGAAGTGTTCATCGTCACCCTGCCCTTCTACGTGATTGGTCTGGTCGGAGGCGCGTTCGCCGCCAATCCGATCGGATCTGCCCTGGCATCCGGCCATGCCACCCCGGTGACATCGGGCCTGATTTGGACCATGGTCTGGTATGGACTGGGTTCAATCCTGATCCTGGCGATTCTTGCCGCCCTGCGCCTTGCGTTCTTCAGCGCGAACAAGCTGTTTGCCGCCGATGGCGACTGGGGCACCGTGAGCGAGACCAACAAGACGACCACCACAACCGACGATGCGGAGGCACAGGCATGAGCGACAGGAACAACGATCAGGAACTCGAGAAGACCACTGACGCAACGGCTGACGAAGCGACTTCTGAGACTGAGACGAACGACGCCATTGAATCCGTTCCAGCTGACTCCATGCAGTTCAGCGTGACCTTCGATGACGTTGATGACGAAGGCACTGTTGACGATGGTATTTACAGCGCACTGGCATCTGCCGAAACCGGAGAAACCGACGAGACCAGCGAGGCCGAAGCAGACGCCATCGCTTCGGCCAACGCATCCGCCGAAGTGACCGAGCGCAATGCCGCCCGCGTCAACGAAACACTCCGACTGGCCAAAACCGATCACAAAGACGCATTGGCCGAGCATGCGGAGCCTCAGGGCAAAGCGTCCGAACCCACCATGACGCTGGCCTCACGTATCGATCGCGTGTTGGTGGGCGGCGGTTCCGACGACATTCTGCTCAAGACCTACCCGACCTTCGCCCTGAACAAGGTGACGGTCGCCGGACCCAAGGGCAAGGTCAACATCCTCGATGGCGCGAATTTCTTCTGCTATTCCGGACACGCATACGCGCTGCTGATCAGCGACGACCCCGATTCGGGCATCACCGCCGACGCCAAGCGTCGCGCGCTGATGGGCGTGATGAGCGGTTTGACCACGCCGGCGTCTGGCACGGTGATGAACAAGAGCGCCAACATTGTTGAGCTCGAGCCCGTGGAACTGCGCGGCCACCGTCTGGGCATCGTACCGCAGCTGCACGCCGTGCAGCCGAAGATCGACGCCGAACAAAACGTGCTGTACGCCATGAATGCGTCCAACCGCAACTTCCTGAAGCCCAAGCCGGTAATCGCCCGCGAACTGCTGGCCAAGGTCGGCTTCTCTGAGGCCACCAGCGGCGTGGCCGTCGGCACATTGCCTTTGGTACAGCAGCGTTTGGTGGCCATCGCCCGTGCAATCAGCACCGAAGCCGAAGTGCTGATCCTCGACGAGCCGACACGAGGGCTGAACGCGGATGACGAGGTGACCGTGTTCGCCGCGCTGGCCAAGCTGGCGCACACCGGTGACCCGAAGCACTGCGTTATCGTGCTCACTGCGTCGCGCGAAATCGCCGAAGCAGCCGACACACTCTTCGAAATCTGATGTTCAGACCATAGAGCCCCCTGTGATTCGTATTGCCGAATCACAGGGGTTTTTCAATGCTGCGGCTCATTGCCGCGCTAATCTGAGGATAAATCTGACCGTACGAGGCGAAACCTGATAATTATGACCGGATATATTCCCACACTGGAGCAGATCGACGAATTGCACCGCAAAATCGCGCCGTCCAAGGCGGCGTACGAGCTGGTGCACACGCATTGCGTGATTGTAGCGACCATCGGCTGCCAGATCGTGCGCCGGCAGAACGCGCTGTTCACGCGCCGCTGCACATTACCGAAGGACGCGGAGGTACCGCCCACCGCAGGCGTCACCGGCGGCCATGTGCCGCCGCGTCTGCTCGACGAGCATTTGGTACTCATCGGCGGACTGCTGCATGACATCGGCACCTACCGCGTGTTCAAGCATGACGGCTCTGACGGCGAACCGCTCAAATTCAGCAAGAAACGCTACATTCTGCACGGTCTTAAGGGCTACGAGTATCTGCTCGACGAGGGCGTGGACGAGTCCATCGCCCAGTTCTGCCGCAACCATACCGGCGTGGGACTTACGCGCGAGGATGTGGTGCGCCAGGAGCTGCCGTTGCCACCAGCCGACTATGTGCCGATGAATCTCGAGCAGGAAGTGGTGATGTACGCCGACAAGTTCCATAGCAAGTCAGTGCCGCCGAAGTTCCTGCAGGTCGAGGCGTATACGGCCCGAGCCGAGCGATTTGGCGGAGAGAACAAACAGCGATGGCTGGATCTGGTGGCCAAGTATGGCGTGCCGGATATTCCGGCGTTGGCGGAGAAGTATGGGATGCGGATGATTTGAGGCTCAAGCCCCCCTCGTCAGAGACGGCTTATGAAGCTATTTCAGATGGAACGGAGACGGTAGGTGCCGTTGCGGTTGGAGGCGATGATCATCTGGTCGTTCTCCAGCACGTTCCAGCCTTCCTGCTCATAGCCGGAAGAGGAGACCACCACACCGGCGGAGTCGCCGTTGTCGTCGCGCAGCTCACGGTAGCGCATCACACGGTAGTCGGCGGCCTGCTCGCCACGGCCGTACTCATCGTAGATTTCCACGATGCGCGGGCTGGTCTTCTCACGGCCAGCGGCGCACAGGGCGATGAGCTGGTCCTCGGACTGAATCATGCAGTTGTAGCTGGACTTCGGGTAGGCTTGGCGCAGTTCGCGCACGGCCTGGGCCACGGCCTCGTCGAGCGAGAAGCCGAAGCCGATGTATTCCAGAATCACCGCGAAGAAGATGGCGGAGTCGGAACGGCCGCCGGTGGAGAGGAACACGCTGTGGTTCACCGGGTATGAGCGGTTGGTGACGATGTTGCGGCCATTGGCGTCCGAGATATCGCCGTTGTGGATGAAGCTCAGGCCGTTCGCATAGAACGGGTGCTGGTTCTCCATGATGAGCGGCAGATTGGAACTTGCCAAGCGCAGGTGCCAGATGGCACCGCGAGACGGTTCGTCGGCCAGCGCCTCAAACGTGCTGTCATGACGGGCCGCGATGGTCGACTTGTAGATTCGGGTGCCGGTTTCCGGGGTGGGTGCGCCACCGTCGCGCACGTGCGGTGCTTCGGCAGGATCGGAAAGCTGGGCTACACCCCAGCCATCATTGTGGATTTCAGACAGTTCACGGAAATCCTCGACATTGTCTTGCCCCAACACAGCGTTGAGACTCAGGTTGAAGCCTGCCGTCGCGTATCCCAGTAATCTGCACATGGTATTTCAACTTACCGAAACCGTGTGGCGACGTGCGGCGATCGTTATAGGCATTCTTTATAGAGCGCATCAGCGCCGCTGCAAACTGGTATGTTATCGCTTCTGTTTGGCGGAGCGCTGAGGCTTGGCGGCGGGTTTGCCGTTCTCGGCCTTGCCCTTATCGCCCTTATCGCCCTGCTCAGCGGGCGCATCGGCGGCAGCGGCCTCAGCGGTCTTCCGCGCCTCGGCCGATACGGCGGCATCGAGCTCCTGTACCAATCGCCCAAGCCCGGACGTGGTGTCCATCGGGTCAGGGACGGCGGCCGGGTCGGCCACTGCACGAGTCGGCGTGGGCGTCGTGATGGTCTTGGCCGTATCGGTGCGCTTCAGACGCGGTGGGCGGCGGGTGGAGACGAACAGCGGCTGCACCTCGACCAACGGGTTGTAAGGTGCCAGACCGAACCACTTAACCGGCGAGCCGGCCATGTGGCGGATTGCGTACTTGGCTTGCAACGACAGGGCACCGCGTGCGGAAACCTTGGATTCCGGCATCAGGGCCTTGTGAATCAGCACGTAACGGATGGTGCCGATGTCCGGATCGGCGTCGACCTTGGGGTAAATCGACTTCTGCTTAGGCAGTTCGCCGGTTTTGGACAGGTCGTGCATGATCTGGTGGATGTACGCCGGGATGGACTGCGAAACCTTGAATCCCAGACGGAAGCGCACGCGGTAGATGTAGTTCGTGCCGAAGTCCTCCACCGAGTATTCACGGGTGAACGGCTCGTCGGTGGTTTCCACGCTGACTGCCCACCAAGCACGGGCGCGCTTGGGGTGGTCGGCGAAGATGGAGAAGAAGATGTCCGTGTCGAGTCGCTTGGTCTCCGAGTCGGAGGTCAGGTACACGATGTTGTCCGCAAAATACGGGATGCGGAAATCACTGTGCAGCTTGTCGAGCGCGGGTAGGAAGTCGTTGGGCCGCATGTGACGGCGTTGCGCACGTTCGAGCTTGGTGCCCTCATTCCACGTGTACATGACGAACAGAATCGCGGCGGTCAGCAGCATGGTGAACCAACCACCATGCAGGAATTTGGCCATAGACGCGATGAAGAACATGGCCTGAATCGCCAAGAACAGCACGGTGAACACGATGGCACCGACCCGCTTGCCGGAATGCCATAGGTAGACGCCGAGCAACACGGTGGTGGTGATCATCGTAATGGTCAACGCCAGTCCATATGCGGCAGAGATGTGTTCCGAATCCTTGAAGATGGCGAGTACGGCCAGTGTGGAGACGCACAGCACGCCGTTGACCACCGGAATGTACAGCTGGCCACGCGTGCGGGCCGGGTACCGCACCTGCAGATGAGGCATCCAATTGAGGCGGGTGGCTTCGGAGACCATGGTGAACGCGCCGGTAATCAGGGCCTGGGAAGCGATCACGCCGGCCGAAACAGACAGAATCACGGCCAGATAACGTACGTTCGGAGACATCATCTGGAAGAACGGGTTGAGTGACTCCATCGCAGTGTATTGCGGGTTATCGCTATTGGCCAGCATCCACGCACCTTGGCCGAAGTAGTTGAGCACCAGCGCAACCTTGATGAATGGCCAAGTGAAGTAGATGTTGCCGCGCCCCACGTGGCCCATGTCGGAGTACAGCGCCTCGGCACCGGTGGTCGAGAGGAACACGGTGCCCATAAGGGCGATGCCGGCAGCATTGTTCGGGCTGAACAGGAATTTGATGCCGTACACCGGGTTCAGGGCCTCGAACACAGACCAGTCGTTAGAGAGATTCGTGACGCCCACGATGGCGAGGAAGCCGAACCAGACCAGCACCATCGAGCCGAATACTTTGCCGATGCTTTCGGTGCCGCGCGACTGCACGGAGAAGAGAATCACGATGATCACGACGGTGATCATCAGGGTCAGGCTTGGGTTTTCGTCGAACAACCCTTCCAATGGCGGCAGGGTCTGCAAGCCTTCGACTGCGGAACTGATGGAAACCGCCGGGGTAAGTACCGAATCCGCGAGGAATGCCGCGCCGCCGAGCATGGCGGGAATCGCGAGCCATGCGCCGTACTTGCGAATCAACGAGTACAGTGCGAAGATGCCGCCTTCGCCATTGTTGTCGATGCGCATGGCGATGAGCACATATTTGACGGTAGTGATCAGCGTAATCGACCAGAAGACCAGCGACAGCATGCCGAGCACGGCCTCTCGGTCTACGCTGCCAAGCCCTCCCTGACCGGCAAGGAAGGTCTGCGCGGTGTACAAGGGCGAGGTGCCGATGTCGCCGTACACCACGCCGAGCGCCACGATTGCCATGCCCCAGGTGACCTTGTCTGGGCTGGATTGCAGGCGGGCCCACCATCGACCGAGGCCGCCTTTCGACCATGCGCTGGCGATTTTCTCGGCTTCTTTGGTTTCAGCTTCCCTCTGCTTGGCGAGTGCCTCGCGCTCCTCCTTGGTGAGAGTGCGGCGGGACACCTTGGGAGCGTTGGTAAAGGTGTCGGCCCTCAGCAGTGCTTCTTCTTCCTGTCGGGCCTTGGCTTTGGCGGCACCAGACTGGGCTTTCTGGGCCTTTGAGGCTTTTTGGGCACGTGCGGTCCTTTGGTTCGACTCAGCCATACGTTCAGTCCTCCATTGAGGTGGAGATCATCCCCCTCGCTTATGTCAAACACATCATGATAGACCTCGTTCACAATTCTGACAAATTTTACAAGTCAACACATCGTCTCTACACGCGCCGCGACGGCCGCACACCCGGCCCTCACAGTCCGTATACGGCGCGGGCGGTATCGCGGGTGCCGCGCGCCACATCCGCGATGGGCAAGTCGAGCGTATCGGCCATGGCCCGCAAGGTGTAGGGAATCATGTACGGCGCGTTGGTGCGGCCACGATACGGCATGGGCGTCAGATACGGCGCGTCGGTTTCGACCATCGCATGGTCCAGCCCCACAATCCGTAGCGATTCGCGGATACCGTCATTGCCTTTGTAGCTCACGGTGCCGGAGAAGCTCAGATACCAGCCATGTTCGCGCGCGATCTCGGCCATCTCACGGTCGCCGGAATACGAGTGGAATACGGTGCGTTCGGGCGCGCCGTCGGCCAGCAGGGTTTCGATGACCTCGCGATGGGAGTCGCGGTCGTGAATCTGCATGGGCAGGCCCAGTTCCTTGGCCAGGGCAATATGCGCGCGGAAAGCCTCGCGCTGCAGTTCCTTGGCACCTTCGCCGGTGCGGAAGAGGTCCATGCCGGTCTCGCCGATAGCCACCACTTGCTCGGGGTATGTGGTGGCGAGGCGATGTACTTCGGCGAGCGCGTCCTCGAAAGACGTGTCATGGTAAGGCTTGTATTTGAGGGGCAGACCATCCGGCCCCGGCACACCGCGATGCCCGTGGAGCACGGACTCATTGGGGTGTATTGCGAGCGCCGCGTGCACATTACCCGGATGATCGAGGGCCATCTGGACGGCGGTCATCAGGTGCGGCAGCTCGCAACCGCAGTCGATAATACCCCCAATGCCGACAGATTGCGCCTGCGCCAGCAATTGGTCGACGTCGTACACCGGGACTTCGGGCTGTCCCTTCTCCTGCGCCTCATGGCTCATAGCGCGCGCGAAAGGGATTACGGAGGCCACGTGAGTGTGGTTGTCGATGGTCTGGGCATCGTCCGGCAATGCTTCAGGTGCCGGGGCCCAGCTACGGTCGCGATGGTGGTGCTTGCTCATGGTTTCTCAGTGTAGGCTGTTTCTCAGTGTAGGCTACCGCCAGCAACGCTCGTAAGGCAGTCCGGTAAGACGTTCGACTACACGACGGGTATCGTCGGTCACGCCCGCCTTGGCACCACCGTTGCGCAAACGGGTGATTTCAGCAAGAACGATGGAATCAGTGCGCTTATCGATACTCAGGTGAGCGGAAATAATCCAGCAGACGATCATCGCACAGGCGAACCAGCCGAGCAGCACCGCGCCAAGAATCGCGCAATCGTCAAGCGAGATGGCCGCCATCCTGCCGCCTTTTCTGCCTCATCAGCCCATTTTCTGCCTCATCTTGATAAAATATGATGCAGAAAAGTTCGTATGATGCAGAAAATGAGGCGGTATGAGATCATTCGACTACATCGAATACTGATCGAACGCGCGTGTTCCGCCTACACGCAAGCAATCCGAGATGGACATACCGATCCATTGCTTGCCATCGCCATGTTCATTCTCGATTTCACCTGCATACATCCGTTCAATGACGGCAATGGCCGTATGAGTCGGCTACTCACGCTCCTGATGCTGTGCCGCAATGGCTATATGGTCGGCAAATACATCAGTATCGAACACCTTATCGAGCAAAGTAAAAGCACTTATTATGAGGCGCTGGCCGCAAGCACCCAAGGCTGGGACGACAACGCCAATGATTATGCGCCATTCACGAACTACCTGCTTGGCATCATACTGTCCGCGTGCAAGGAATTCGACGAACGCATCAATCTCACGGCAGGCGGCAGAGCGCAGGGAGCACCGCGAGTAGCCACCAAGGGAACGCGGATTGAAGCACTGCTTGATCAATCCCTAGTCCCACTTTCCAAGGCCGATATTCTCGCTCGCATGCCCGATACCAGCACCACCACCATTGAGCGCACGCTGAAATCACTGTTGGACTCCGGTACGATCATCAAAATCGGTGCTGGCCGCAGCACCCGCTACGTGAAACGCCGCTAAACGCACCATCGTGCGCAACATTCCCGGGAAAGTGTTACGAATCCACCCACACAGGCCCAATCTGCGACACAATCCCGGGAATGCGTCGCCATTCCACCGCGCACCGAGTTTGGTCATGCCGATGCCGAACAGCGGCATCAGCGGCAGCGAAATCGCCGCGCAACCCAGCAACAGTGAGGCGAACGCAGCCGTATGATTCCAGTCGTACACCACGAAGAACACGAAGGTCTGGCCGAATATGTCCATCGAGACCTGCACCAATACAGTATTTCAACCTAAGACTTACCAAAAGACCTTTGCGGGGAGCCTCGTTGCCTCAACCGGAGAATCACCAAACTTCAACCACATATTTCACATACCCACAAAAGGCCGCCACCGCGGGAGGAGCCACGGTGACGGCCTGCCCCGGCGCCCTGTACAAGCGGCGCCGGAGACGGTGATGAAAGGAAGGAGGGTACGTGTAGTAAGTGAAGCGAACGATCGCGCGGACCGGTGCGGACAGGAGACGAACAGACTCAGCCGGCCGCAGCCAGTCCAGCCAGTCCAGCCAGTCCAGCCAGTCCAGCCGGCCCAGCCAGGCACAAGCCAGCCCACCCGGCCCGCGCGCGCCGTTTACTTCATGCCGGTCATCGCGATGCCTTCGACGAAGCGCTTCTGCACGAAGAAGAACACGATGAGCAACGGCAGGGCGGAGATCAGCGCGCCGGCCATCACCACGCCGTACGGCGTGACGGACGAACCGTGACCGGTCAGCATGGCCAGACCGGCGGTGATGGTGCGGGTCTCCGGCTTGGAGGTCATGATCAACGGCCAGAGCAGGTCGTTCCAGTTGCCCATGAAGTTGAACATGCCCACGGTCAGGATCGCCGGCACCGCGTTCGGCAGGATGATCTGCGCGAAGATGCGGAACTCGCCCGCGCCGTCGATGCGGGCCGCGTTGTCGAGGTCCTTCGGGATGGAGATGAAGAACTGACGCAGCAGGAAGATGCCGCCGACATCGGCCATACGCGGGATGATAATGCCGAGGTAGCTGTTGACGAGGCCCATGGAGCCGAGGAGCTTGTAGACCGGGATGAGCAGCGCCATAGCCGGGATCATCATGGTGGCGATGAGCACGGCGAGCAGGATGCCGCGGCCCTTGAAGTCCACGCGGGACAGGCCGTAGGCGGCGAGCGAGTCGAAGAACACGGAGATGATCGTGACCGCGCCGGCGAACACGATGGTGTTGAGCAGCTCGCGCCCGATCGGCAGGCGCTGGAACAGGCTCGTGTAGTTGTCGAGCGTCCACGCGCTCGGAATGATCTTCGGCGGCCAGGTCTGCGTGACGGCGTTCGGCGTGAACGAGACGATCACGACGATGATCAGCGGGAAGATCATGAGGAACGTCACCAGTGCCAGCGCGACGTAGCTCAGCGTCAGGCTGATGGTGCGCTTGGCGCGCGCCTGCTTGCGCAGACGTTCGTTTTCGGCGTTGATGCGAGCGTTTTCGGATTCCTGTTCCGCGGTCAGTTTCATGGAGGTTGCGGTTGCGGTGCTCATGCGATCTCCTCCTTCTCATGCTTGTTGTTGGTGTACAGCTGGATGAGGCCGACGATGAGCGTCATGATGAGCAGCACGTACGACAGCGCGGACGCGTAGCCGAGCTTGCCGTTGCCGAACGCCTCGGTGTAGATGCGGTACACGATGGTTTCAGTGGAACGGGCCGGGCCGCCGGAGGTCAGGATGAAGACCTGATCGAAGACCTGGAAGGAGCCGATGAGGCCGAAGATGACCACGTAGTTGAAGGTCGGGCGGAGGGCCGGCAGCGTGATGTAGCGGAACTTCTGCCATGCGCTGGCGCCGTCGAGCGAGGCGGCTTCGTACAGTTCGGCGGAGATGCCCTGCAGGCCGGCGAGGAAGATGACCATGAAGTAGCCGAAGTTCTTCCACACGGTGATGAAGACGATGGTGGCCATCGACGTTTCGCGTGTACCGAGCAGGTCGAGGTGCGACGGACCGCCGAGCAGCGAGACCCAGTACGGGATGAGACCGAGGGACGGGGAGAGGATGAACTGCCATGCGATCGCGGCGACGGTCAGCGAGATGACGAACGGCAGGAACATGCAGGTGCGGAAGAAGCCGACGAACTTGAGGTCCTTGCGGTTGAGCAGCAGTGCGAACGCGAGCGCGATGATCACGACGATCGGGGCGTACAGCACCGCGTAGACGAGGGTGTTCTTGACGTCGGTCCAGAAGTCCTGGCTCTGGAACAGCGTGATGTAGTTCTGGAAGCCAATGAATTTGGCGGGTCGGCGTGCGTTGGAATTGATGCGGCCGTTGGTCAGGGACGTGATGAACGTCTGGATGGCCGGGTAGAAGACGAAGATGGCGAGGACGATGAGCGCGGGCGCGGTGAACAGGACGCCGGTGCGCAGGTTGCGCGCCTGAATGGCCTTCTTGTTCTCCTTGGCGACCTCGTGCGCTTCGCCTTGCGACGTTGCTGTGGTCATTTTGCTCCTCCAAAAGGACACATGATTGGTTGTCGGGAATGGAAACGTTCCCCTTCCCTTTCGGGAATTGGCTGGGAAGGGGAACGTCGGTCAGCTGCTGTCAGCTATGCGTGGGATTGGGTTGCGGGTTGCCGCTCACTACTCGGCGTACTCGTCGAGGTAGCCCGAGATGGAGCTCTCGGCCTGGTCGAGCAGACCCTGGATGTCGTCGCCGGTGCGGACGGTGTTCTGGGTCAGGGTGTCGAGGGAGGCGGCGATGTCGCCGAAGCCGCCCTTGAGGCCGGCGATGCCGATGTAGGAGTTGTCGGTGTACTGCGAGATCTTGGCGATCAGCGGACGGTCGGACAGCTCATCGGCGGTGACGGTCTTATTGTTCGGCGGGTAGGCGGAGCCGAGGGACCACTTCACCTGGTTGTCGTGGTTGTTGTAGAACTTGAAGAACTCGTAGATGCCGGGCAGCTTCTCGGAGTCGCCGACCTGCGAGGTGACCCACCAGTACAGGCCGGTGGAGCCGGTGTTGGAGCCGGTCTTGCCGTCGGCGTACTTGTAGGTGCCGTCGCCGTCCGGAACGGCGAAGGTGTCGTGGTTGATGCCCTTGTCGGTGGCCGCCTGGTCCTCCCACGGGCCGACGATCACCATTGCGGACTGGCCGGACTCGAAGGATTCGCGGGCCGCGGTGTCGTCCAGACCCGGGACGGCGTAGCCGCCGTTGTAGAAGTCACGCATCTTCTGCAGGAAGGCCTTGTTCTCCTTGGAGTTGATGGAGACCTTGCCGTCGGTGGTGTACAGGCCGGTGCCGTTGCCCTTCATGTAGGCGGCCCAGCCGGAGTCGGCCATCGCGAGGCCGTACTGCGAACCGTCGGACTTGGTGAGCTTCTTGGCGACCTCGAGGAGCCGGTCCCAGGTGGTCGGAATGTCCTTGTCGGTCAGGCCGGCGGCCTTCCACATGTCGGTGTTGTACCACACGGAGGTCGGCGCGTAGCCCATCGGAACGGCGCACTTCTCTTCCTCGCCGTCGATGTTGAAGGTGATCTGCTTGACGACGTTGTCGAGGTAGTCGTCGGTGCCGTTGTTCTTGCCGGCGTAGAAATCGGAGACGCACTGGAAGGTGCCGTCGATGGACCAGCCCTGGCCGTTGTCGGCACCGGTGGTGACGAAGTCCGGGCCGTCGCCGGTGGTGACCTTGGTGACCATCGTCTCGCCGATGGTGCTCCACGGCTGCAGCTGGGCGTCGATCTCGTACTTGTCCTGGGACTTGTTGAAGTCGTCGACGATGGATTCCAGCGTCTTGCCGTCGGCTTCGGAGAAGCCGTGCCACATGGTGATCTTCACCTTGCCGTCGGCGGTCTTCTGGACGTCACCGCTGCCTCCGTTGCTGGAACCGCAGCCGGCCAGCGCCATGCCGGCCGCAAGCACGGCCGCCGTGGCCGCGACGAGGTTCTTCTTGATCTTCATTGGTTTCCTCCTTGGTACTCCGGTTTCCCAGAAATCTTGGTCGTTGCATGCGGACGACCCTGTGGCCCGCCGTCTGGTGACGGTGTTCGGTTGACGACAACATCGTTGTGCAACTTGCGTGGTTGATAAACCTTGGTTCGTGGAGCCTCAGCGCTCGTTTACAACGTTGGAATTCACTATAACACGCTTTCCATCGTTGTACAAATCGGATGCGCAACCCGTTCGACACGCCTAGAAAACTGCTGTTTTCCGTACGAGACGCCGGACTTCACATCGATGAAACCAACGTTTCGCACACGTCGAATGTTCTGTTATGGGATTGATGGACGACGGCCGTCGCGCGAACGTCGCGCACGTTACGCATGCGGTGCGCGTGACCTGCGCGACATGCCGCACCACGACCGCCGCCGCGTACGACTATGCCTCTGCGGCCAGCCCGACCGCCGGGGTGCCGGCTTTCGGACCGCCGTCGGGCGGCAGCACGTCGGTCGTGACGGGCGTCCACAGGTTGTCCGGCTCAGGCACGCCGAAGTCGGGAGTGCCGTCCTCGTTCCAGCGCACCACGCCGACACGGGCGTGACGGTTCGGGTCGAACAGCGGATCGCCTTTGATTTCGGTGTAGTTGCGCGCGTGGTAGATCATCAGATCCTCGGAGTCATCCTCGGACTTGGTGAACGAGTTGTGGCCGGGGCCGTACTGGCCGTTCTCGGCGCAGGTCTTGAACACCGGCACCGGGCTCTTGGTCCAGCTCTTCGGATCCATGAGGTCGCTGCCACGGTCGGCGGTCAGCAGGCCCACCGCATACGGCACGCCGGTGCCGGACGCAGAGTACGTGATGAAGATCTTGTCGTCGTGGAACAGGAACGCCGGACCTTCGTTGACGAGGAAGTCGATGCACTCCCAGTCATACTCGGGCTTGGTGAGCATCACCGGATCAGCGGCCAGCGTCCACGGGTTCGCCATCGGAGCGATGTACAGGTTGGAGTTGCCGGGGATGTCGTAGTCCTTCTGCGCCCAGACGAGGTACTGCACGCCGTCGATCACCTCGGTGGTCGCGTCGAGCGAGAACGAGTCCATCGGCGTGACGATCTGGCCCTTCTCGACCCAGTTGTCGGTGGTCGGGTCGGCATCGGTGTTCTCCAGCACGAACATGCGGTGGGTGGGCATGCCGTTCGGCTCGAACTCGTGTTCCGCGCCGGCGAAGTAGATGTACCACGCGCCGTTCACGCGGTGCAGCTCAGGAGCCCAGATGTACTTGCTGCATACGCCGGACTCATGCTTGCGCCAGACCACGGTCTCCGGGGCCTTCTGCAGGTCGTTGATCGTCGAGGCGTGACGGATGGCAATCTTGTCGTACTCGGGATCGGATGCGGTGAACCAGTATTCGCCGTCGACCTTAAGCACCCACGGATCCGCACGCTGGAGCACGATCGGATTGTTGTAAACAGTCATTGTTTTTTTCCTTCTCCAATCCAAGTGGCTCAGTATTTACATCGATGCAATATAGCAGATGTACAACGATGTAACAACTCGGCGTTTCCCGCCCCCGCCAACGCACACTCCACCCAACCCAACCATCCCTCTCATCCCCCCCAACGGACATACAGCCGATTCCACCCACACCGCCCACATCACCCGCACCACCCACACCGAATTACAACGTTATAATGATGGTGCGCAACGATCAGCGTTCATCATTCGAAGCGAAGGAGCATCATGGACATCAAACCGTGGGAATACGCCGATTTTCCAGCCTTCAACGAGCCGGTCCCCGGAGCGACGCGTGTCCCCACCACCGGCGACGAGATCGGCGTGACATACCATCCCGACGTACCCTACGCAACCGCCGGAACCACGACCCTGCACCTGCAGATCCTCGTCCCGCAGACCCGCAACCAGACCGACGCCACCACCTACCCGTGCATGGTGCACGTGCAGGGATCCGCCTGGATGAAGCAGGACCGAACGGCACTCGTCCCCACGCTCAGCCGCATCGCGGAGCGCGGCTTCGTCGTCGCGATCGTGGAATACCGGCATTCGGGCATCGCATCGTTCCCCGCGCAGATCCAGGACGCGCGCAATGCCGTGCGGTTCATGCGCGCCAACGCCGCGCAATACCATGCCGACGCCGACAATCTGTTCCTCTCGGGCTGTTCGTCGGGCGGTCAGGTCGCGCTGCTCGCGGCGGTCGCGCATGCCGCCGACCGTACCGACATGGACGACACGTCGCTGTCGCTGGCGCCGAACGCCGCCGACGTGTCGGATGCGACGCGGGGCGTGATCGACTATTTCGGCGCGGTCAACGGTCAGATGGACGACGGCTTCCCCTCCACCGTCGACCATCATCTGGCCACCAGTCCGGAAGGCATGATGATGGGGCACGTCGACCTGCGCGATCGGCCGGATCTGCGCGCGGCGATGACCGTGGAATCCTATCTGACGCCAGAACTGGCGCTGCCGCCGGTGCTGATCCTCCACGGCACCAAGGATCGGCTGGTCAACGCGCGGCAGAGCGCGAGCCTGTATCGGCGACTGCGGGACGTCGGCAAGTCGGCCGAACTGTATCTGCTCGAAGGCGCCGATCATGGCGGCGCGGAATTCTGGACGGACGGCATGTGCCGCGTTGCCACGGACTTCATGCGCTCCAACTGCGCGCGTTGACGCTCGGCTGCCGTACGGCTGCGCGGACATTCCCGTACGAACGTACGACGACGAGACGACGGCGGCAGTGCTGTGTCGTCCAACCGGTGCCGCCGCCCCGACCGACTCGGCTCAGAGCGTGCGGGTGGAGCTGCGCACGACCAGCGTGGACGACACCTTGCGGAAGATGGGATCCGTCGAGTCGCCTTCCAGCGGCGGCTGCCCGTCGATGCGGTTCTTCAGCGCGCGCACCGACAGCCGCGCCACGGCCTCGAGCCCCGGTGCGATCGACGTCAGCGCCGGCGACAGGTACTGCGAATCGTCCGAGTTGTCGAAGCCGATCACCGAAATGTCCTCGGGAATCCGCAGGTCGTGCATCTGGATCGAGTGCATCACGCCGGAGGCGAGCATGTCGTTGAGCGCCACCACGCCGTCCGGCCGTACGCCGGAGTCGAGCAGCGTGTTCATCGCCGTCACGCCGTCGTTGCGGTGCCACATGATCGACGGCACCACGAGCGCCGGGTCGAACGGCACGCCGGCCTCCTCCAGTGCCTCACGGTATCCGCGGAATCGCAACGCGGCCGAGCCGACCTCCTCGCCCGGGTGCACGCCGACCACGGCGACGCGCTTGCATCCGGTCTGCAGCAGGTACGAGGTGGCGCGCTTGGCGCCTTCGACATTCTCGGTGGCGATGTGGTCGACCTTGTCGGTGAAGATGCGTTCGCCGATGAGCACCAGCGGGTAGTCCACCTCGACTTCGGCCGCATCGTCCGGACCGAGTTCGAGCGGGCTGTAGATCAGGCCGTCCACCATCGCGGTCTGCGAACCGTGCAGCGCGTCCAGCTCGCCTTCGCGCGAGTACAACGTTGGTTCCACGATCACACGCAGGCCGAGCTTTTTCGCCTCGGTGATGATCAACGATGAAAGCTGCGCGAAGTACGACAGCTGCAGGTCTGGGATGGCGAGCGCGATGATGCCGGTGCTGCCGCGACGCAGGTTGCGCGCGGACACGTTGATGACATAACCGAGCTCGTCGATGGCCTTGTGCACCTTCGCACGGGTGGCATCGGAGACGAATTCGTAGTCGTTGACCACGTTCGACACGGTTTTGATGGAAACACCGGCCGCCTTGGCGACCTCGCGCATGGTGACGACGTGATCGCCGTCCTTCGCGGTTGTTTTCTTGACCATGGGTAATCCTCAGTATTCTGTTCTCGGTAAATAGCGGCTTACGCCACGTACTGCACTGCACGTTGGCGGGGCCAGAGAGCCGAACCCCACCCCCGTTCGCCGCCGTATGGCGGCTTTACCGCACGGCGATTTCCATCGTTATCCCAGCATAAGCCGGATTGAGTTCCTCGTCGCGCTGCATGTCGAGGATCGGCATGCCCTCGCCCGACCAGTGGACGCGCCGTACCTGCGCGTCACGCCCGCCGTATCGCCCGTTGTCGTACTCCGCGTTGTGGAATACGTAGATCAGGTTGCCGCCCTCGTCGTGCGACCACATGCCGTGGCCGGTGCCCAGCTGCCATTCACCGTTGTACATGCCGGATTTCTGCAGCGGGTAGTCGAGTTTCGTCCACGTGGCCGGGTCGGTCAGGTCGGCGCGCACGCCGGCCGGCGCGGTGACCAGTCCGGTCGTGTAGTCGATGCCGACGAGCGATCCGGAGTAGATCAGGAAGATCTTTCCCTCGTGCACGAACGCGTTCGGCCCTTCGGCGATCATGTTGTCCCACGCGAATTCCGGCACGACGATCTGCGTCGGCTCGCCGGTCAGCCGCGTCGGCCGGTCCGGGTCGAACGGCGCGATCCATACGCTGCCAACCTGCTGCCACGCGTAGTACCAGCGGCCGGAGTCGACGATCACGGTCATGTCGAGCGAGATGCGCTGCACCGGGTTGAGGATCCGTTCGCCGGGGCCGAGGATCGGCTCGGGAACGGTCCAGTTGGCGGGGTCGCGCGGGTCGAGGTCACGGCCGTCGGCATCCTGCCTGAGCTGCATGATATGGCAGCGACCGGTCCACATGTCGGGTTTGCCGGCGCGGTCGTTCGCGGTGCCGTCCGGATCGGCGGCGGGGCCGTCGAAGCACGGCATGAACAGCACGGACAGCTTGCCGCCGATCACGTGCAGCTCGGGCGCCCAGAAGCAGCCGGTCATCGCGCGGCCTTCGCTGTTGCGGTCGCCGCGGGTGAGCAGGTCGATTTCGCGGTCGCGGCCGCCGGCGGCATCCGACAGGTCGGCGATGGACGTCGCCACGCGCAGCGGCATGTGCGTGCGGCCGCCGTTCGGATCGACGCAGTTGCCGTCGGTATCGTCGGTGGCAATGAACATGAAGAGTTGTTCACCGTTGTAATTCCATGCGAACACGGACGGATCGGCGCGTTCGACGGCGAACGGCACGGGATAGTCGGTCTGACGGATGCGACCGCGGACCGTACGGCGTTCGCCCGGCTTGAGCCTGCCAGCTGCGGCGTCGTCGGCGAGGGCGGCGAGCTGTGCGGCGTCCCAGTCGACGGCGCGCATGGCGGTGGATCCGTCGGAGTACTGCAGTTTGGCCGTGGTGCGGCCGAGCGAGCCGATGAGGTCACGGGCTTCGCCGTCGTACAGATCGGCCGAGACGGTCATGGACGGCACGGTGACGCCGGTGTTGTAAACGCGGCCGAAGCGTGCGATGAGCGTCGCGGCTTCCTGTTCGGTGATGTCGATTTCGTTGCCGGGGACGGCGTCCGCGATGCCGTAGTCGCGACGGACGGACGTTGCGTTGACATCGTTGGCATTGCTTGCGGCAATCGGTTCGGAGGTATCGTCCGGTTCGGCCGGCAGCGTGGTGCCGACCGCGGCGATGATGTCGGCGCATACCGCGCGCATCGCGTGGCCGTCGTCGTCATGCCACCGGATGACGTACCGACGTTCTGCATCGTTGTATATGACCGTGGGACGGTGTACGCCGGACGTGGGGCCAAGCAGCACCAGTCCGCGCTGATCGTACGACGTCAGGTCGCGGCTGGTCGCCAGCAGGAACGCCGACCGTTCGGATCCGTCCGCGCCGCCGCCGCGCGCGGTGCGGGTCGCCGCCACGGCGAACCGGCCGGACGCCAGCCGGAACAGGTGCGGATCCTTGAGGCTTTTGAGTTCGATGTCCACGCCGGGCATCGCCGCGCCGTGCGCGACGGCGTCGCTGGCGGCTCGCACCGTCGTGTACGGATCGGTCTTGAATCGTGCCGCCGCGGTGCACGCACGTCGGGATTCGGGCGTCGCCGCGGCGATCGGCACGCCGGCAGCGAAGAAGATGCCGTAGTTTTCGTTAAGCGGCGTCCACGAGCCGTCGAGATGCGACCGCAGCGCCAGGTGCATGCTGAAGGCGATGTCCTCGTTGTTCGCCTCTTCGCGCGACGTGGGGACACGCGTATAGCACAGCAGTGAGTAGGAGTCGGACATTCCTTGTCCCTTTCGGTTCGACAATTCATTTACGTCGATGTATAGTATATCCCAGTTTACATCGTTGTACAAACGCAGTGCTGCACAACACCACTGTCACACACAGGAGGAACACATGACCCTCACCGGCACCCTACGCAAGGCGTTCGCCACCACATTGGCGGCCGCCGTGCTCGTCGGCACGCTGGCCGGCTGCTCGTCGAACGCCAACTCGAACGCATCGTCGAACGCCAAGAACTCCAGCGACTCCAGCCAGACCAGCGCCACCGAGATCAAGCGCGGCGAATCGCACGATCCATCCATCGTCAAGGCCAACGGCAAGTACTACATCTTCGGGTCGCATCTCGCCTGGCTGAAAAGCGACGACCTCGTCAACTGGACCAGCTTCAAAAACAACCTGAGCACCGACTACGAGAAGATCTTCGCCGACATCTGGACCAACTGGTCGAAGCAATCCGCCAACCCGGACGTCAAGGGCAACATGTGGGCCCCTGACGTCATCTGGAATGCAACGATGAAAAAGTGGTGCATGTACATGTCGATCAACGGCGCTAACTACCGATCGGCAATCGTGCTGCTCACCGCCGACGACATCGAGGGCGACTGGACTTACGTCGGCCCGGTGACCTACTCCGGCTTCGAAAAGGTCAACGCCTCCAAGACCGACGTCTGGAAGGTGCTCGGCGAAGGCGCCGACCTGACGCGGTACACGTCGCAGACCGACACCGGCATCAACGCGATCGACCCGTGCGTCAAGCAGGACGACAACGGCGACCTGTGGATGACGTTCGGCTCATGGTTCGGCGGCATGTGGATGTTCAAGCTCGATCCGAAGACCGGCCTGCGCGACTACAGCACCACGTACCAGACGGTCAAGAACCAGTCCGACGCCTACTACGGCATCAAGCTCGGCGGCGGTTTCGGCAACTCCGGCGAAGGCTCGTACCTGCTGCATACCAACGGCCACTGGTATCTGTTCGCATCCTACGGCAACCTGCAGCAGACCGGCGGCTACCAGGTGCGCATGTTCCGCGCCGACAAGATCACCGGTCCGTACATCGATGAAAACGGCAACGCCGCAGTCAGCGAGCGCGCCATCGGCAACAACTGGCAGAGCGAGGTCGGCGTGCGTCTCATGAGCTCGATCCAGTGGAGCGGCAACGACAACTCGCACATCGAAGTCGCGCAGGGCCACAACTCGGCGTTCGTGGACGACGACGGCACCACGTACATCGTGTACCACAGCCGCTTCTCCGACACCGGCGAGATGCACCAGGTACGCGTGCGCGAGCTGCTGCCGACCGACGACGGCTGGCTGGTCGCCGCGCCGTACGAATACACCGGCACCAAGGCCGCCGACACCAAGTACGACGCGAAGAACGTGGCCGGCGACTACGAGTTCGTGATCCACGACCAGAGGACCTCGTTCAAGGGCCCGAAGAAGGTCACCGACAAGCACAGCACCGACTACCGCGGCGTCAACAAGCCGGTGAACATCACGCTGACCGAGGACGGCAAGGTGACCGGCGACAAGACCGGCACGTGGAAGCTCGACAAGTCCGACGGCACCGGCGACATGACCATCACGCTCGACGGGGTGGAGTACCACGGCGCATTCGACAGGCTGCCGCGCGACAAGGACGACCGCAAGGTCGAGATGACGTTCTCCGTCATCGGCGACAACCTCTGCGCCTGGGCCTCGCAGAAGTAGTCCTTTCTCATTGCCGCCCTTCCCTCGCGCCCTCGTCCTCGCCCTTCCCTTTGAACCACCCCATTTCTCTTAACGGACTTACAGCCGATTTCACTGGTGAAATCGGCTGTAAGTCCGTTAAGAGAAAGACATCATGTATCACAAAGAAGCTAACCCATGACCGCAACCACCTCCACGACCGAACCCACGACCGAATCGCCCGCCGATGAACGATTCGTCGAACACCCGCTCGCCCCGGGCCGCATCGCCATCCACGACCCGGCCATCGTCGAGGACAACGGTACGTACTACGTCTTCGGCACCCACCGACGCTGCGCCCGCAGTACCGACCTCGTCCACTGGGAACGCTTCGAGAACAATCTGACGCGCGACCCGGCCTCGCTGCTCGGCGGCATCTGGGAGGCATGGCCGAAGCAGCCGGAGAACCCCGCGCTCGAAGGCAACACGTGGGCGCCGGACGTGATCTGGAACGACGTGATGCGCAAATGGTGCATGTACCTGTCGGTCAACGGTCACGAATTCCGTTCGGTGATCGTGCTGCTCACCGCCGATCGTCTCGACGGCGACTGGACATACGTCGGTCCTGTCGTCTACTCCGGTTTCAACGTTGACAATGTGGGCCGCACCGACGTGCCACGTGTGCTCGGCGACGAGGCCGCGCATGGCGATCTGTCACGGTATGCATCGTTGAAGGATACGCGGATCAACGCGATCGACGCCGCGCCGATCCGCTGCGATCACGGCGAACTGTGGATGAGTTTCGGCTCGTGGTTCGGCGGCATCTGGATGTTCAAGCTCGATCCGAAAACCGGTCTGCGCGACTACAGCGTGCGCTATCCGCTCGTCCACGATTCCGCCGACCCGTACTACGGCGTGAAGGTCGCCGGCGGCTACTGGAACTCCGGCGAAGGCTCGTATTTCGTGCACCGCAACGGCTGGTGGTATCTGTTCATGGCGTATGGCTGGCTCGGCCGCACCGGCGGCTACCAGATCCGTCTGTTCCGTTCGCGCAACCTCGTCGGCCCGTACGTCGACCAGAACGGCAACCCCGCGATTTCCAACGGTGAAATCCCCGACAATCAGACCAAGGACACCGGCATCCGACTCACGTCGTCGGTGAAATGGAGCGGCGGACCGGCCGACGACGATACGGTCGAAGTGTCACAGGGACACAATTCCGTACTCACGCGCGGTTCGGACGGCCGACTGTTTCTCACGTACCATACGCGGTTCATCGACCGCGGCGACGAGGATTACGAGACGCATGTGCGCGAGCTGCTGCCGACCGCGGACGGTTGGCTGACGGCCGCGCCGTACGAGTATCGCGGCTCGGCAGCCGTCCCGCCGACCGCCGCGAACACGTCCGATCCGACCGTCGGCGACGACGATGACGGCTTCGGCGATTACATCGTTGCACCCAGCAGTGCGCCGAACTTGGCCGCCCGGCTATGCCACTGCGTCCGCCCCGTACACGAATCGGATCTCGCACACCCATCGCTGGTGTCCGGCGACTACGAATTCGTACGTCACGATCCGCACGCGTATTTCAACGGCACGCGCAACGCGGACGGCACGTGGCATGGCGTGAATCTGCCCGAGACGATCACGCTGCAGCCGGACGGCCGCGTGACCAGCGGCGGCGTGGTCGACTTCTTCGATACGCCGGACGCGAACCTGCCGCGGTCGACCGACGGCCCCGTGTCGCGAGGATCGTGGCGGATGCTCGGCGCGACGCCGGCCGGCGTGCACTGCTGCGACAGCGACATGGCGATCACGATCGACGGCATGACGTACACCGGCGTGTTCGCCGTACTACCGAGGGAGACCGATGGCCGGGCGACTCTGACGTTCTCCGCGATCGGCGGCAATCAAGCAATCTGGGGCGCCCGCATCGAGGGCTGAAACCCCCTTCTCTGTTCCCTTCCCTCTGACGACTGCCCCGTTGACGGACATACGGCCGATTCGGATACGGAAATCGGCTGTATGTCCGTTGAGAAAGCGAGGGGAACGATATCAGGCTGCACGACGGATCGGCACGTTGATGCTCGGCACGGTTGCAGCCGCAACGGGCTAGAGCTCGACTTCGGGCTTGGTGGGGTCGTCCTTGGTGCGGCGCTTGGCCTCGTCCGGATCCCACGTCACATCGTCGTAGTACCGCTTCCACTCGGCCCCGGCAACCGGCGCGATCGCCGCGACCGTCCTTACTGCGGATTCCGGGGCATAGCCGTCACACGTATTGCGCGCATCACCGAGCGGAATGATTGGGTTAGCCTCGTACGGCAAGCGTGGTGAACGACCAAGCAGGAGCGGTGTATGTACCGTCAGCAAGGTTGACTTCGTGCGAGGTGGGGCAAGTCGGTGATTCCTCTCCCCGAATCCCTGCATACGGATCGTTGCCGGTAAGCACGGTTGCCTCAACTACAGCCTTGGCTGAATCAGGCACATTCAGCGCAGCAAGCACCTGAGCCAAGTCCACGTCTACGGATTCAGGCAGCGCGTTGACAACACGCAAGTAAGTCACGCCAGCCGTCGAATCGCGGGATACGGTGACGGTCCGGCGCGGCTCGTCCGGTGTCTCATGGCCGTCGGCGACCAGCGCGCCGTCGATGTACAGTCGCATCTGCTCGCCGCGATCGCCAATCTCAATGCGCACATCCCACGTGGTTCCGGGGCGTACCGCGTCCATTGAAGTTTCCGTGCCGGCGAGTGCATAACCGGTGCCTTCGCGCACTACTTGCACGCTGAATCCACGGCCAAGCGAAGTACCGTTATAGTTCTTGCCGTTTACGTCACCGGACGCGATTCGCACGCCCCACATGCCTTCGTAATAGGTGACTTTCGCGCGAATGGTGTATGAATCGGCCGCCAGACCCTCAGGTACCGGAAGAGACACCGGCCCATTGCCTTGGTAGCTCACGTCCGGCAGATCGATATGCGTGCCATCGGCCGTCTCGAGAGAGAAGTCGGCGAAATCGGCGTGGGCGCCGCCATCGATCTTCAGGCTTACGGTATTCGGCAAGTCACGACGCAACGTGGTGGGTCCGTCAAGCGAGACCGGCCAAGCGGTGTCTGCGGTGGTGGTGGCGTACATCTGCTGCACCCAGTAGCTGTACGGGCGGTAGACGTTCTCATTGTCGAAGTAGATGAGGTCCGGATTCCAGCTGGTGTGGCCGTTCTTGGCGAACAGCGGCGCGTAGGACGCCATGTGCACCACGTCGCCGTTCAATTCCATGCGGCCCATGAACGCCGCTTCGGACAAGCCGTTGATGAGCTGGGTGTCCCAGGAGCCGTATTCGCCGAGGTAGACCTTCGGGCCCTTGCGGTCGGTGTGATCGTAGTGGTCGAGGTTGTGAAACCACCAGCTGGAGGACTGGTAGGAATGCTCGTCCACGATCGGAATGCCGGCCTCGCGCGCATACGCCCAACCTTGCTCGTAGTCCTGTCCGCTCGGCGCAGGCCCGACCGTGCCGACCACGGTGATTTCGGGGTGCGCGGCTTTGACGGCGTCGAAAATCTGCTGGAAGCGGTTCTTGAACACGTCGTCGATCAGGTCCTCGTTGCCGATGCCGAGATACTCCAGATTGAACGGCTCGATATGGCCCATTGCGGCGCGCTTGGCGGCCCACTTGTTGGTGGCCGAATCGGCGTTGCAGAAGTCGATGAGGCCCAGCACTTCGTCGATGTAAGCGGGCATGTCTTCCTGAGCCACAGGCACCGGGCCCTGGCTGGTGTTCTGGCAGCTCATGCCGGCCGGCAGCACGGGCAGCGGCTTGGCTCCGATGGTCTCGCACAGGCGAAAGTACTCGTAGAAACCGATACGGAACGACTGGTGGTAGCCCCATACGTTGAAGTTGTGCGGGCGATGCTCCACCGGGCCGATGGTGCGGTCCCAGTGATACATGTTGTTCAGGCCCAGTCCGTGGGTGATGCAGCCGCCCGGGAAGCGCATGAAGCGCGGGTGTAGGTCGGCCAGCGCCTCGACCAGATCCGGGCGGAAATGCTTGAGGTCCTTATAGGTGGTTCGCGGTTCGAGGCTGACGAAGTCAAGGTCGATGGTGCCGGGTTCGGGGAAAATCAGGCGGAGAGCGCCTTGGGTGGCGATGATTTCGGCGTTGGGTTGCGGGGCGGCCTGTGCGCTAGTAATAGTCAGTTCGGCGCGAAGCTGGGTCCATTCGCCGCAAGCATTGGAGGCGGGTGCGGTCACGACAGTGGCAGCGAGCGGCTTGCCATCATCGCCAATCAGTGCGACTTGCACGGGCAGCGCTTTGCCGTGGGCACGGGTCCAGATGGAAAAATCGTAGGTCTCGCCGGCGCGGAACACCATGCCGTCGAAACCGAGGTTTTCCAGAGCGGGAGCTGCGGGGGTACAAGCCGAATCCGTCTGGGATAGGGCCGAATCGGCCCGAGACACAGCCGAGTCAGCAGTCTGCTCGCCACTCACCTTGCCGATTTCGGCAATCGCGTAATGCGGGTTCTCTTCGGCCACCGGCGCGGTCTCCCCCACACCGAATGCGGCGAACGAGCCGGCGGGCACGATCTTGCGCCAAGCGGTGTAGTTGCTCCACTCGGGCTTATCCGCACGGTTGTATTCGAACGCGCCGTTTTGCACGAGTTCGCTGTTGAGCCCGCCATCGCCCGAATAGCTGATGTCTTCGAAGAACACGCCCCACAGGTCCGTGCTGATCTTGCGTACACCAGCTTTGTCCAATGTGGCTACCAGTTTGTCTGCCATCGCCAAACCACTCCCCAGATTTCACCCGCGTGCAGAAGATGCGAGCATCTTCTGCACATCAAATATGTAACGGTACATATTCTAAACTATCTGCCACACTCAGCAACCCCGTGCCGACTTCAGCGCGTTTCGCTCTATTTCAACATTTTCCAGAACGTATTCCAATCACGACTGCATGTTTTTCACACGTACCGTTACATATTTCACAGTGTTTATCGTTACCGATAATGCCATCACGAAACATACCTAAAGCAACATCTCGTCACTCTTCCGGCGCTCCACTGACCACGCGAATCATCGCGTACTGGGACTCGTAGAGGCGGTAGTACGCGCCCTTGGCGGCGAGCAGCTGCGCGTGCGAGCCGTGCTCGACGATCTGGCCGTGATCGATGTAGAAGATCTCGTCCGCGTTCTCGATCGTCGACAGGCGGTGCGCGATGATGAAGCTCGTGCGCCCCTTGAGCAGATGCTGCAGGCCGGCCTGCAGCGCCTCCTCGGTGCGCGTGTCGATGTTGCTCGTCGCCTCGTCCAGGATCAGGATACGCGGGTCGGCGAGCAGCACGCGCGCGAAGGCGATGAGCTGGCGCTGGCCGGCCGACAGGGTCGATCCGCGCTCCTCCACCACCGTGTCGTACCCGTCGGGCAGTTCCATGATGAACTCGTGCGCGTGCACGGCCTTCGCCGCCGCCTCGATTTCCTCGTCGGTGGCGTCGAGCTTGCCGTAGCGGATGTTCTCGCGCACGTTGCCGGAGAAGATGAAGGTGTCCTGCAGCATCACGCCCATCTGCCGGCGCAGCGATGCGAGCGTCACGTCGCGCACGTCGTAGCCGTCGATCGTCACCGAGCCCTCGGACACGTCGTAGAAGCGCGACAGCAGGTTGATGATCGTCGTCTTGCCGGCGCCCGTCGGGCCGACCAGCGCGATTGTGCGCCCCGGTTCGACGTGGAAGTCCACGAGGTTGAGGATGTTGCGGCCGTCCTTCTCGTAGCGGAACACCACGTCGTTGAAGTCGACGCGCCCGCGGATCTGCGGCAGGTCCGCCGCGTCGGGCTTGTTGCGGATCTCCGGCGTGACGTCGAGCGTCTCGAAGATGCGCTCGAGGTACGCCGAGCAGGTGATGAGCTGGTTGTAGAAGTTGCCGATGTTGATCACCGGATTCCAGAAGTTGTTCGCGTAGCCGACGAACGCGATGAGCACGCCGGTGGTCACGTTCACGCCCCCGAAGCCCATCACGCCGACGAAGTAGATGAACGAGATGGTCATCACGGAGATGGTCTGCACGCCCGGCCACATGAGGAACTGGATGTGCACGGCGTGCATCCACGCGGAACGCACCTCGCCCTGCTGTTCCTGGAAGGTCCTGAACTGGGCCTGCTCCTGCGCGAAGGTCTGCGTGGTCTTCACGCCGGCAATCGACTCGTGGATGTAGGCGTTCAGGTTGCTCTGCTTGTTGGAGAGCTTCTGGAAGGCGCGCCGCTGGAAGATCTGCAGCACGCGCACCCAGATGATGAGCACCGGGAACAGGATCAGGCTCCAAAGGGCCAGCTGCCAGTCGATCACGAACATCACGATCAGCGTGATCACGAAGGTGAACACGTCGGAGATCACGTTGATCAGACCGGAGCTCAGCGTGTCCGAAAGCGTGTTCACATAGTTGACCACGCGGATCAGGATCTTGCCGTGCGGGCGCGAATCGAAGTAGCTGAAGGGCAGCGTCTGGATATGCGTGAAGATATCGCGGCGCATGTCCTTGAGCATGAGCTGGCCGACGCGCGTGATCGCCACCGTGCGGTAGCGCAGCCCGAACTCGTACAGCACGATCAGCGCGGCGAGGATCACGGCGAGGATGCCGAGCTTGCCGAGGTCCTTGTTCGGGATCGCCTCGTCGATCATGATCTTGGTCAGGTACGGCACGGCGACGACGATGCAGCTCATCGAGATGACGACGACGAGAATGCGCGCCACCTGTGCCATATACGGTTTGAGATATTTGCCGACGCGCAGGATGTCCCGGAAGTTGATCTGCTCCTCGAGTTCCTCATCCTCGCGGTATGTATTGCGTTGTGCCATAAGTCCTCTTCTAAAAACCTTGTGCGACGCCGGACTGGAGTCCGAGCTGCTTGTGGTAGATGTCCCAGTAGCGGCCGTGTGCGGCCACGAGTTCGGCGTGGGTGCCGCGTTCGACGATACGTCCGTGCTCGAGCACCAGAATCAGGTCGGAATCCTTGACCGACGAGATGCGGTGGGCGATGGCGACGATGGTCTTGCCGCCGTCCATCTCCTTGAGGTGCTTCTGGATCTCCGCCTCGGTCTCCATATCGACGGCCGAGGTCGTATCGTCCATAATCAGGATCGACGGATTGTCCGCGAGCGCGCGGGCCAGCGACAGGCGCTGCTTCTGCCCGCCGGACAGGCCCACGCCGCGTTCGCCCACGACGGTGTCATAACCCTGTGGCATCGACCTGATGAAATTGTCCGCGCCGGCGATCTGGGCCATTTTCTGGATATATCGGTCGTCGCTATCACCGCTGGCACCAAAACCGATGTTGCCGCCGATGGTGTCGGAGAACAGGAAGGTATCCTGCGCCACGATGCACACCTGCGAGCGCAAGGTGGCCAGCGGCCAGTCGCGTGCGTCGATGCCGTCGATAAGCACATGGCCAACGGTCGGGTCGTAGAAGCGGGAGATGAGGCTGACGAGCGTGGACTTGCCCGCGCCGGTTTCGCCGAGGATGCCGAGCTTGGAGCCGGCGGGCACGGTGAAGTCGAGGTCCTTGAGGATCGGGGTCTCCGGGTCGTCCGGGAAGGCGAAGCTGACGTGGTCGAAGCGGATGTCGCCCTTGATGTGCAGCGGGCAGGACTTGCGTTCGGTGGACTGCTGGGCACCGGATGTTCCGGAAGCCACGGGCGCTCCGGTAGCCCCGGTAGCCCCATCATCGTGCTTGACTTGCTCGACGATCGTGACCGCCTGCTTGACGGCTTCGACCGCGTCGGGCTTCTCCACGATGCGCGGCTGTTCGGTGAGCAGCTTGCGGATTTTGATGCAGCTGGCGTTGAATCGCTGCCAGTCGTTGATCAGCCAGCCGGACTGGCGCACCGGGCCGTCGATCATCCACAGGAAGGAGTTGAAACTCACCAGATTGCCGAGGGTCATGTAGCCCTTGATGACCAGAAAGCCGCCGAGGCCGAGGGTGATGAGCTGCAGCGAGAAGCCGAGGCCGTCCAGCCACGGCATGTACTTGCGCGAGTTGTAGGCCAGGGCCATGTTGCACTGCATGTAATCGTCGTTGTGCTCGTCGAACTTTTCGGTCTCGTACGGTTCGCGCACGAATGCCTTGACCACACGGTTGCCCTCGATGTTCTCTTCGACCATGGAGTTGAGGGAGGCCAGCGAGTTGCGGATGGCGAAGAACAGCGGGTGGGCGTGCGTGGACAGGCCGCGCGTGAGCACAAAAATGAACGGCGTGACGCAGGCCAGGACGAGCGCGAGTCGCCAATCGATGGCGAACATCACGCACAGGGCGCCCACGAACATGACCACGCAGTCGGCAATCTGATAGCTCACCCAACTCAGGCAGTGGCGGATCGCGTCGGTGTCGGAGGTCAGGCGGCTCATGATGTCGCCGGTGCGTGTGTGGTTGAAATACGTGAAGTCGAGCTCGTGCAGCTTCTCGTATTCGTCGGAGACGAGGCGGTAGACCGAGTTCTGGCCGAAACGCTCCATCCACATCTGGTAGCCGTATCGCGCGCCCACGCGGATGATGGTCATGAGGATCATCAGTCCACACAGACGTGGCAGTTCGTCGGCATGTCCGCCGACGATGACGCGGTCCACGATGATACCGGACAGAATCGGAATGGTCAGGGCCATCGTGTTATTTGCGATGAACAGTAGAAGCGCGCCTACCACGCGGGGCAGGTCTGGTTTGCAGTATGGCAGCACCCATTTGAGATTGCTTGCGCTGGTATTGATTCCCGGATCGACGTACATGTGAGGAGATCACCGTTTCTTGGGGATTGTTTGCTTGTGGTATGGTGCGGCATGCTCCTGCGCCGCACGCGGCAATCGCTGCCGCCGCGATTCACGATCAGCCGTGCTTCGCACTGCGCCTGTCATTGGCCGCATGACCGAAGCTCTCCTTCATCGGTCGAAGCACGTTCGACTTTCGCAAACGCGTACTAGTCTAGGCGACCTGCGTCTAATCGCAACGGCCCGCAACTCTGCGTGTTCCCCGCATTAGCAACGATACGCGGCTCTCTAAGCGCAACATTCCCCGGAATGCGTCGCTGCGCCCCCAAACAGGCCCAATCCGCGACACATTCCCGGGAAAGTGGTGCGCGTTACATCACGCTCAAACAACCCAGCATGTATATGGGCAGGTATTCGGCTCGTCCAACAGTCTCCACGTTGCCATCATGGAACACGTAGGCATGTCCTCACACGCTTGTATCTCGTCAAGAAACAGCAGAGTCTTGCCCGGCGTAATTTCCGCGCCGGAAAGTACCGATAACCGCAGTATCAGGTCTTCGGTGTCCTTGGCCTTGCTTACCGTTTCGACCGCCTGAGGCATTTCGATGAAATTCACCTCAGCCACATGCTCATAATGGTCTGCACCGAACTGCTCAATCAGCGTGGTCTTGCCCACCTGCCGGGCACCCGTGACCAATAAGCCCTACTTGGTTTTACGGTTCTTCCAATTCAGCAACTGGTCATATGCATGGCGCTTGAGCATATTCCCCTCCTCTTTTGTGGAGAATGACTGAAAACACGCAGGTCATCACACAATCACATACCGATATCATCTTAGCATTCACGTTTTTACATATGCAAAACGCACTTTGAGTCACAAAAAACACAAGAATAGTGAATGGTTCATTCACGTTTTACGTATTGTGCGACGGAATCGGCATCTCCCGCAACACGTGAGATACGCAAAAGTGCCGCACGCTGAATGGTGATCAGCGTACGGCACTGCGCGAAACGCGTGAAATCCGCAGAACGCACGAAACTCACGAAACAGATAAAACGTACAAAAACGCAAGCAAGGCGAAGACAACGAACAGACAGAGACAGACAGCCTACAGGTCAGAACGTCAGCGAACGCACGTAGGAACCAACTTGCGGGCGGACGGGAACCAGCGAGCCGTCAGGATTGTAGTCAAGCGGCGCGAATACCACTTCGCGATGACAGCCATCGCCTCCAGCCCAGCGACCGGCCGGATTGTAGGCGAACCGGTGATACGCGATAATCCATTCGTCGGTGCCGGGAATATTCACGATGTTATGGTGACCGGTGGCATACAGCTTGCGCGCCGGGTCTTGTTCGATCAGCACGCGCGGTTCGCTCCAGGGCCCATGCAGCGATTCGGCCATCGCGTACTTGACGCAGTATTCCGGCTCTCGGGCGTCGTTCTCCGACCAGCTGGCGTAGTAGATGCCGTTGCGCTTGTGAATCCAGATGGCTTCACGGAAATCGCCCGGCACCCAGCTGAAAGCGCGCGATTCGTCGAACGACAGACAGTCCTCATTGAGCGGCGCGGCCCAAGCTATGCCGTTGCCCCACAGGAAGTACCGGGTGCCATCATCCTCCACGTATACGCCGGGGTCAATGGTGTGGCAATCGAACGTACCTTCGCGCACGATTGGTTCGGGCTCAGGCACGAACGGCCCGCACGGGGATTCGCCCACAGCGGCGCCGATCTGGGAACCGGCCACGAAGTAGAACACGTATTTGCCGTCCGCGCGCTGTACCACGGAAGGCGCCCAAGCACCATCCGAGCCATCCCACCACGGCACGTCGCGCAAGTCGAGCGCCGGATATCGCTCCCATGTGGCCAAGTCGTCGGACACATACACACTGAACGCGGTGGTGTCCCAATTATCCACACCGTCATCGGTGCAGTACAGGAAATATCGGCCATCGAAAATGGCAAGATTCGGGTCGGCGCAATACCTGCGCAGCGGATTAGTGGTCAGTACCGCGTTATTCACGCGATGAGGAAGGCCGTCACGAGGCACGGCTCTCGGTTTTGGCGATGTTTGTAGCACAGTGCCGACAGTACCCATGGGAAATTCCTATCTGGTGAAGAACATGGCTCCCCACATGCCGCAGAAGGAGATGATATGAGCGTAGTGGGGAGCCGGAATTAATACCGTGATCAGCCAGCCGACTAGTCGATCAGCCGATCAGCCCTTGACCGAACCGGCGACGAGGCCGGAGACGATCCACTTCTGGCAGAAGATGAAGAACACGAACACGGGCAGCAGGGCGAGCACGGTGATGGTCATGAAGCTCGGCCAATCGGTCGAGAACTGGCCCACCGCGTTGTACACCTGCAGCACGATTGTGCGCAGTTCCGAGCTGGAGAGGAACACATTCGCGTTCATGAAGTCGTTCCACGTGCCCATCGTCTGGAACACGACCACGGTCGTCAGGATCGGGCGGATCAGCGGCATCACGATCGACCAGAAGATGCGCAGCGGGCCGGCGCCGTCGATGCGTGCCGCCTCGATCAGTTCGAACGGCAGGCTGCGCATGTACCCGACGATCAGGAAGTAGCAGAACACCGCTCCGCCCAGGTAGATAATCACCAGTCCGGCCAAGGTGTTGACCAGGTGCGCGTTCGCCTCCATGCGGTACAGGGGGATCAGCGTCGTCTGCGCCGGCACGACGAACGCGACCATCAGGATCGCGCCGACCGCGGCGGTGAACGTGGACTTGCGCAGGATCATGCCGTATGCGGCCAGGGCGCCGACGAGCACCTGGATCACGACCGCGAAGAACGTGACGATCAACGTGTTCAGCAGGGAGCGGAACACCGGGACCGTCTCGAACGCGTTGATGTAGTTCTTGATCGTCCATTCCTTCGGCAGGCCGAGCGGGTTGGCGGACATGTCCGGAATCGTCTTGAACGTGTTGATCAGGATGTACCACAGCGGAACCGCGCATACCAGCGCGATCAGGATCATCACCACGCTGGTGACCGCCGAACCGATCCTCTTGCGCGTCGTGAAGTTCATGCCCTTCGGCGCGGTCGTGACGGAAGAAGCCTTGTTGCCCATGATTTACTCGAACCTCCTCGAGATCAGGTTGGAAATGCCCATCTGAAGGAACACCACGACGCCCGTGGCGATGAAGAACAGGACCGCCAGCGCGGAACCGATGCCGTACTGCGACTGGCCGATGCCCTGCTGGATGATCGACTGCGTGACCGTGTACGTCGAATAGCCCGGGCCGCCCTTGGTCATCGTGAACGGCAGGTCGTACACCTTCAGGCCGCCCGACATGAGCAGGAACGTCGAGGTCACGATGCCCGGCATCAGCTGCGGCAGGGTGATATGCGCGAACTGCTGCCACTTGTTCGCACCGTCCACGGTCGCCTGCTCGTACAGGTCCGCGGGGATCGCCTGCAGGAACGCCAAGTAAAGGGTCGCATGCCAGCCGATCTGCGCCCAGATCGCGATGAAGATCACGCAGAACTTCGCCAGAGAGTTGTTCGACAGCCACGGCACCGGTCCCAAACCGAACGCCGCGAGCACGCTGTTGACCACGCCGGTCTTCATCGGGGAGAAGATGTACTTCCACACCATGCCCATGATGGCCAGCGACGGCACCGAGAAGAAGAAGAACACAGAGCGCACGAAATCACGGCCGACGAACTTGCGGTTGAGGATGACCGCCAGCGGAATGGCGATCACGGTCACCCCGACCATCACCACGATCGCGTACAGGATCGTGAAGCCCAGGCCCTGCAGGGTGGACGGATCCGTAAACACCTTCTTGTAATTGTCCAGACCGACCCAGTTCATGTCCATGCTGTAACCGTTGAAGTCGGTGAACGAGAAGTACGCGGTCTGTGCCAACGGCACCAGGAACAGAACCACGAACACCGCCAGGATCGGCAGCAGGAACCAGAACGACGTCACGTCCTCATGCAGGCCACGCGCACGACGACGCCGACGATACAGGTCTTCGTCCAACGGCGGCAGGTTGCCGACCGCCGAGCCTTGCATTGTTGCGCTCATATGCCATCCTCCTTTGACATTGGCTTATGACCGAAATCCGATTGCGGGCATGCGAAGGGCGACCAGCCGCAGCCGACAGGCCGCCCCATTACCATGCGCACGGTTCATGACGAACCGGAGATTGTAGTTATCTATGTGTGATTATGTGTGATTATGTGCGATCTGTTGCGGGTCACTGCGCGGCCGCGACCTTGGCGTCGATGTTCTTGGCATACTGGTCGGGCGTGATCTGCCCCTGCACCAGCTGCTGGTTCTGCGCCTTGAGTTCGCTCTTGAGAATGTCCGGCTTCGAATAGAAGTTGGTGTGCAGGTAGTACTTGCCGGTCTTGATGTCCTGATCGTAGACCTTCTGGTACTGCGTCATCACCGTAGCGTCGAACCCGTCGACAGTGACAGCGTCGCCGGCGTCGTTATGCTTCTGCAGCGCCCACTTGCTTGACAGGAAGGTGAGGAACTTCTCGGCGGCCTTGAGCTTGTCGCCGTCGAGCTTCGCGTAGATCGCCCACCCCGGGGAGGCGGAGCCCTGCGCGTACTGCGTGTAGTCGTCGCCGAGCTTGGGCATCGGGGCGAAGTCCCAGTTCATGCCGGCCTGTTCGAAGGTGGCAAAGTCCCACGCGCCGTCGACGATCATCGCGACCTGTCCGTTGGTGAACTGCGTCTTCATGTCGTCGCCGCTGATGCCGACCGTGTCACGGGTCACGCCACCCTCATCGTACAGGCGGATGTATTCCTTGACGGCCTCGAGCTCGTCGGTGCCCGGCGTCTGGTTGTCCTGCGTGGACAGCGTGGTCGGGTCGACGCCCTTCTTCTCGAGGATGGATCCCTGGAAGGCGTCGATGAAGCGGCTCGGCTCGTCGGCGTTCGGCTCGAGGAACGGCTCGATGCCGGCGTTCTTGAGCTTCTTGCACAGCTTGAGGAAGTCGTCCCAGTTCGCCGGCGGCTCGTCGTAGCCGACCTGCTTGAGCAGATCCTTATTGTAGGCGATGCCGGAGGCCCACGAGGTGATCGACATGCCGTAGGTCTTGCCGTCGCGGCCGACGAAGTCCTTGTTGGCCTGGGAGATGTTCTTCATGAACGACTCGTCGGTCAGGTCCTTGGCGTAGCCGTTGTCGATGAGGTCGTCGCGATTCTCGGAGGTGATGATGAACACGTCCGGGGCCTGGTTGCCGACGAGGCGGGTCTGCAGCGTGGAGATGTACTCGCTGGTCGGCGGCGCGTAGCTGAAGTCGATCTTGATGTCCGGGTTTTCCTTCTCGAACTCGTCGATGTACGGCTTGGACGTCTGCTCGTTGTCCCAGCTCAGGTAGCTGAGCCGGATCTTGCCGGCGTCGGCGTCCGAGCCGCAGGCGGCCAGCGGGACCAGCATCGCTCCCGCGCAGGCCAGAGCGAGCATTCGTTTGCCCCAGATCTTCATTGACATTGCAACTCTCCTTTGTGTTGGTGGCATACGCCATGTTGTATGTCGAAAGAAACCACATTGTCTTCCGTGCAAGAGCCCGGTTTTAAACCGATTTAATCTTGTAGTTGTATTTATAACACTCCGTTCAAACGGCGTCAACTCGTTACAAAACCTTTTAAACACAAGGGCTGTGGAACGCGCGGAATCGCACCGGACAACGAAAAATAATTAAACAAAAAACGCCGCGAGTTGTCCCACCGATCGGCGATCCACCGCGAACAACCACCGGACGACCGGTCAGCGTGTGCGGTTGGACGACTCGCGCATCAGCACCTCATAACCCACCGTGACATGCTTGGGCATGGCCGGCGCGCCGTAACGCCCCTCCTCGATGCGCTCGCACAGGATGTCGACGGCCTCGCGGGCAAGCTTGTCGATGTCCACCGCGATCGTGCTCAGCGTCGGCGCGCTGTACGATCCCTCGCGCACGCCGTCGAAGCCGATCACCGCCACGTCGTCCGGCACGCCGATGCCATGCTCGCGCAACGCGCGCAACGCGCCGAAAGCGATCACGTCGGTCATGCAGAACAGCCCGTCGAACGGGAAGCCCCCCTCCTCGATGCGCCGCGAAACCGCGCGGTACGCGTCGTCGGCGTCCCAGTCGAACAGCTGGATCGTGTCGGCCTTGGTCAGCGTGCGCTCATGCCGCTCGAACGCGCGATGGCAGCCGGTCAGACGTCGGTCGACCACGTGCATCGACCGGCGCGCCTGGTCGGCCGGCATGAAGTTCGTACCGACCAGCCCGACGCGCTCGCACCCTATCTCGAACAGGTGCGTCACCGCGGCCTCGGCGCCGTTCTCGCATGGCGTGAACACCGAGTCGAACGGCCCTTGGTACGACTGGTCATCGAGCAGCACCACCGGCTTGCCCCTGCTTAGCTCAATGATCTCGGCGTCGCTCAGGCCGCCCGCGCTCAGGATCACGCCGTCGCAGAACTTGTTGGCGACCTTCTCGAGGATGCTTTTCTCATGGCCGACCTTGCCGGTCGAGATCTGCTGCACCACGGCCTGGATGCCGCGGTCGAACGCCGCATTCGACACGCCGGCGAGCAGCTGCGCGTAGAACGGCCGGTCAAGCTGGAAAACGGCGGCCTCGATCACGCCGGTTCGCCCCGAACGCAGGCTCTTGGCAGTGATGTTGACCGAATAGTTCATCCGATTGGCCACGTCGATAATGTGCCGTGCCGTTTCTTGTTTAATTCTGGAATCGCCGCGCAGGGCGAACGACACGGACGCAGGAGAGACACCCGCCGCCTTCGCGACATCACGCATCGTCACCGCCATGACGTCCTCCTTAGGTATTTATGGGCTTTTCGGCATCTCACCGAGCAGCTGCCGACACCTTCAATCATCCATTTGACGAAGACAACCTCGACGTACATAATGGCCACCAGGAATTAAATCGGTTTAACGCTGAAGGGGCAACGTCACCACACACAGGGACCGCCGCTCCCGACGGCGCGACGCCGAACCACCCCAACGCGAGTCCGCCGCACGCCGGCCACAACGCCGAGACCGGCCGCAGGCCGCATCATCGTCATCGCAAAGGAGTACGCATCATGACCGACACCATGGCACACACCCAACCCGTATCACCCGCATCACCCGCATCGCCTGCACCGACCATCACCGCACCGGGCGGCCGCTTCGTCTTCGGCGGCGACTGGAACCCCGAGCAGTGGGACGAATCCACCTGGGCGGACGACATCGCCAAACTCGAACGCGCCGGCATCAACGAGGCCACCATCAACGTGTTCTCCTGGGCGCTAATCCAGCCGGACGAGAGCCGCTACGACTTCGCCATGCTCGACCGCATCGTCGACCTGCTGGTCGCGCACGACTTCGGCTTCGTCCTGGCCACGTCCACCGGCGCGCTACCCGCATGGATCGCGCAACGCTACCCCGACACCACGCGCACCGACTACGAAGGCCGTCGCCACCGCTTCGGCGTGCGGCACAACGCCTGCCCGAATTCGCCGAACTTCCTGCGCCTGGCCGGCGCGCTGGCCGGCAAGCTCGCCGAACGCTACGGCGCCAACGACCATCTGATCGCCTGGCACATCTCCAACGAGCTCGGCGGCCGCTGCTACTGCGACAACTGCGCCGCCGCCTTCCGCGTCTGGCTCGAACGCAAGTACGGTTCGATCGAGGCGTTGAACCGCGCGTGGAACGCGAACTTCTGGAGCCACACCTACGCCGATTTCGCCCAGATCCTACCGCCGAACGCGATCAGCGACGGACTGGACGGCGAGCGCGCCACTCTGTCCGCCTGCAGCATCGACTACAAGCGGTTCCAGTCCGACTCGCTGCTGGGCACCTACGTCACCGAGCGCGACGCGATCCGCGCGTTCGACGCGATGCATCCGATCACCACGAACCTCATGGACACCTACGAGGGTGCCGATTATTTCCGTTGGGGGCGCGAGATGGACGTGATCAGCTGGGACGATTATCCGTTCCCGCACACCACGCCTTCCGACAATGCGTTCAAGCACGATCTGATGCGCGGCGTGGGCGACGGCAGGCCGTTCATGCTCATGGAGTCGACGCCGAACCAGACGAACTGGCAGGAGTGCAACGTACTGCGCGCGCCCGGGCGGATGCGTGCGGAAAGCTATCAGGCGGTCGCGCATGGCGCGGATACCGTGCAGTATTTCCAGCTCAAGCAGTCGCGCGGCGGGTTCGAGAAGTACCATGGCGCGGTGATCTCGCACGGCGGGCGCGAGGACGAGCGCGTGTACGGCGAGGTGCGTGCGCTCGGCGGCGAGCTGGCGGCGCACGGCGCGCGGTTCGTGGGCGGTCTGACCGAGGCGCCGGTCGCGCTGATGTTCGACTGGGATTCGTATTGGTCGACCGAGAACATCTCGTTGCTGCCGAAGGGCTTCGACTATCCGGATCAGGTGCGGCGCTGGTATGCGCCGTTCCACCACCGCAACATCGCGGTGGATGTGGTGCCGGAAGACATTGACGCCAGGCGGCTGGCGGGCTATCGCGTGCTGGTCGCGCCGGCGCTCATGATGGCCAAGCCGGGCGTTCGTGAGCTGGTCGAGGGGTTCGTGCGCGCCGGCGGCACGTTCCTGGCGACGGTGATGGCAGGCATGCACGACGAGCATGACAACGTGATCCTCGGCGGATACCCGGGCGCGTTCCGTGAGGTGTGCGGAATGCGCATGGAGGAGATGGACATGATCCCGGACGGCCGCGACGTGCGTGTCGTGTTCGGTTCGGGCGAGGGCGAGGGCGAGGATGCGGACGGGTCCCGGGTCTCGCTGGTTGCCGGGCTGATCAAGCTCGACGGCGGGGCGCGCCCGCTGGCGGCCTACGCCGGCGACGTGTTCTACCGGGGTACGCCGGCGGTGACGGTGAACGATTTCGGCGCGGGCACGGCGTATTTCGCCGGTGCGGTGCTGGACGAGGCCGGCATGGACGCCGTGGTCGGCGACGTGGTGCGCCGGGCCGGCGTTACCGGCATCGTCTCGCCGGAGCCGGTGGAGGTGGTTACGCGGCGGTACCCGTCACGCGGGGAGTCGTTGACGTTCGTGATCAACCATGCGGATACGGCCACGGCGTGGCAGGATACGCCGTTCGCCGGATGCGAGTCGGTGCTTGACGGCACGGTACTGGGCAGGGATCTGGTGCTGGAGCCGTACGGCGTGACGGTGGTGCGCACCGCGGCATGACGGATTCGACCGCCGGCCGGCCGCGACGATGCGGCGCGCCGGCGGTCACTTCGTCTTTGTCGCCGTCCGTCTGACCGGACCGTCACCGGCCGCCCCAGCAGTGCTCGTACAGCAGTCCAGTCAGGGATTCGACGACGCGGCGGACGACGGGATCGACGTCGGCCTTGCTTCCGCCGTTGCGCAACCAGTCGATTTCGCGCAACACGATGCCGTCGGCGCGTTTGCCGATGATAAGTTGCCATACGGCGGTATGCCAGCCGCAAACCAATCGGCATCGCGCACGTACGGATAGGTGAAGAGTGACGCCACTCCCCTGGAGAGTCCCATCCCAACGTACGACGAACTTCATGGCCTCTTGGCACACCGCCGTATGTACCGTTACATATTCTTCCACCGGAACGATATCAAGCAAGCGCATGTTACGCTCGGCGCGTCATCGCCTAAGCGCAGCATTTTCAGCGATTCCGGCACACAGCCACCATTTGCCAAAACACGATGTTGTGAATACCGTTACAACCATTGGAAGCATTACGGGCATGATCCAATGCCCATCACAGGCGAAATATGAGGTGACGTTATGCCGAGCGGCAAACCAACATTGCGCGACGTAGCGAAGGCCGCCGGGGTCTCCCCCATGACCGCCTCGAATGCGCTGCACGGCAAGCCGGGTGTTAAGGATTCCACGCGCGTCAAGGTGCTGGCGGTGGCCGAAAAGCTTGATTACCGCATCAATCTGACGGCCAGCATGCTGAAGTCCGGCCGCAGCAACATCATCCACATCATCGTCAACGAATTCGATTCGCCGTTCTACTCCAAACTCGTCGAATCGCTCGTCACCGAAACCACCGAGCGCGGGCTGACGCCGTTCGTGGAGCAAACCCGGTACTCTCCGGATGCCGCCAAACACGCGCTGGCCAACAACCCGTTCTCCGGGCAGTTGTTCGACGGCGAGATTATCCACGCTTCGGGCCTGAATGCCGGTGTGCCGCTTTCCGCGATCAACCACGGCCGACCGCTGGTTCTGATTGACGCCTGCGAGGAAACGCCCACGTTCGATACAGTGAATTTCCCGAACGAGGACGGTGCGCGGGCGGCAGTGCAGCATCTCATCGAATGCGGATGCCACCGCATCGCCATCGTCGGCGACGGGTATTCGCCACGAACCGAACTGGCGCACGTGGAAAGTTCCAGCGGTTTGCGCCTGCGCGGGGCCAGCGGCGCGTTGCTCGATGCCGGGCTGCCGTATGACGAATCGACGAACTTCATTGGTTACGGTAGCGTCAGCGGCATCGAAGCCGGTCATGCCATCGCCGAGGCGATGCTCGCGGTTCGCGCACAATCGGCTGATGACACTGCTGAGTCCTGTTCCTCGGACGCCACGCAAGCAGAGGGAAGCACCCCGGCCATCGATGGCATCTTCTGCATTAACGACTATGCCGCATTCGGAGTAATCCGAGGCCTTGCCGACTACGGCATCCGCGTGCCCGACGATGTGAGAGTCATCGGCTTCGACGGCGCCACGGCCGGCTCGTACACCACACCGACGCTGAGCACCGTCCAAGTGGACCTCAATCAGCTCGCCCAATTCGCGCTCGATATGATCACCCGCCGCGTGGAGCAGCGCGACCAGGGCGACGGCAGGTCCGACGAATCCGCTGGCATGCCGGCCACGCGCGCCACCATTGGATACACACTGGTTCCGCGCGAGTCCACTGTCGGTTCGGCAAACAGGTAACGCTGAAACGCCGAAATAGGGCGGCGATTCCCGACTGCCGCGCCCACTGCCCAAGTGCCGTGCGGCGTGACGTGCGAGGTTTCGGCATGCGTCAAACCGTTCCCAGCGCTCCCACGTGGTAGTGGCGCCCATGCGCACTTTTCCTAGGGTTAGGACCATGACCTTCCCTAATCACACGGTGTTGTAGAGGCGGGCGGGGAAAGCGTCGCGGTATTGGCCGGGGGTCAGGCCAGTGCGGCGCTTGAAGACGCGCATGAAGTACTTGGGATCGGCGTAGCCCACTTCTCGCGCAATATCCGCCACGCTGGAAGCGGTAGAACTCAGCAGTTCGCGCGCACGGTCGATGCGATATTCGATGATCTGCTCGGCCACACCCACGCCGAACACGCGCCGGTACATCGCGGTCAGATAGCTGGGTGAATAGTGGAAGCGCGCGGCCACTTTGGCCACGGTGATGTCGTCGAAGGCATTGGCCATAATCCACGAGCGGATGGCCAGCATCGGTGCCAGGCCGGACGAATCGCCAGCGGCACCGGCCGAATCGACATGCATGGCCCATTCCTGTTGCTGCCGGACGCGGTCGGCACTGGTGATGGGCTTGCCGTCGCCCCGGTAGCCGGCAAGCGTACGATGGGCGGCAAAGTCCGCCTTCAGCCGCTCCTGCGCGCTGACTTCCAGCAGCAGGCCGGTGGCGAAGTAATCGCAGTAAGCGTTGGAATACGGGCCGAATCGCGCATAGATGTCGATGAGCTGCCCACACATCACCGCCAGACGGTCGGGGTCGGGCAGGGTGCGTTCATCGGGCAGCAGCAGGCAATGGTCGTCCTGCGGCAGACCCGCGTCATCGGGGAGCATGCGCGCATCCGGCAATTTGAAATGCATCCAGTAGAAGTCCACGTCGGACGTGATGATGTCGGCGCCCGCATGCTCCACATTCGGCGGCAAGAGTGCGATTTGGCCGGCCTCGATATGCAGGGTCCGCTCCCCCACCCGCATCGGCAGGACGCCCCGACGCACGAACATCAGCTCGAAGGTGTCGATGGTGCGCCGCATGTGGCGCCAGCCCGGTCCGGACACAAACTGCCCGACCGAGTAAAAGTCCACCGGCCCTTCGAGCCGACATGTCGTGATGCCCATGGCTACCAGAGTAGCCGAGAGCAAATATCAGCCGCGCAGCCAGACGGTCATTTCGTTTTCGCCGCGGTTGGCCCAGGCGAAGTACGGGATGAGCGTGGCGGTGGCGGGCTCGCGCTTGACCGGCGCGTACACGGCGTAGAGCGGCGCGAACGCCGGAACGTCGGCCGCGCCCTCACCCGCGGCGGCCACAGCAGCCGGCAACGGCTCGCGCCAAGCCGGCACCTCAAGCTTCACCATGCGGCGGGTCACGTCTTCCACCTCGCCCTGGCCCTTGTCGTCGATGCCCTTGGCGCCGGCGTGGAAGTCGAACTCCTCGACCTTGGCCGCGCTCGGGTCGGCCAGCAGTGCCTCCACATCCGCGTGCAGCAGGTGCAGGTTGGCGCCGTTGTCTTTTTCCTCGGCGCAGAAGGTGATCGGGCCGCGCACGAACGCCACCTTGCCGGCGTCCTCGCGCACCAGCGGGTTGGCGGCCAGCATACGCACCGGCATCGGGAAGTCGAACGTCACGGTGTCGCCGTCGCGCCACTCACCGGTCAGATACAGGTAGCCGTCGCGAATTTCGCGGGTCACGCGGGAACTATCGGCCCCAGACTCAGACTCGCCCGTGGCCGTAATCGCGGCGGCAGCAGCGGACTCATCGCCCACCCAACCGGGCAGACGGAAGGCCAGCGTAAAGCGAGCAGGAGCCTGAGCCGAGGTGCCAGCAGCATCACCGCCCAAGCGCACGACCGCCTTGCCATCGCCTTGCCACGGCAGGTTCGCCGTAACATCCAGCTCCACAGCCGTACCATTCAACTCAGCTTTGGCCACGCCGCCCATATACAAGTGCGTGAACAGCGTACCGCCATCCTCGGCAACCGTGTAGGCATATTCCTGCACCGACTCAACGATGCGGGCGATGTTCGGCGGGCAGCATGCGCAGCCGAACCACTTCTGACGCACCGGCTTGACGTGGCGCAGGCGGCTGTCTTTATGGCAGGCATACGGATTGACTTCCAGCGGGTTCACGTAGAAGAAGCTCTTGCCGTCCAGCGCCATGCCGGCCAGCGTGGTGTTGTACAGCGCCGACTCCATAACGTCCGCGTACTCGGCCTTTGGCGCGAGCTCGAGCATGCGACGGGCGAAGAACGCCAGCGAAATCGCGGCGCAGGTCTCGGAGTAGGCGGAGTCGTTGGGCAGGTCGTAGTTGTAGGAGAATGCCTCGCCGTCCACCGTGCCGCCGATGCCGCCGGTAACGTACAGTTTCTTATCGACGATATTGCGCCAGAGCCGCTCGGCCGCATCGGCGAGGTCCTGATCGTCGGCCAGTCGGGCCACGTCCGCCAGACCGGAGTAGAAGTAGCCGGCGCGCACGGCATGGCCTACGGCTTCGTCTTGTTCGGTGACCGGCTTGTTCGCCTGGTGATAGGCGTACCGGTTGGGGTCCGTGTTGGGTTTGTAGTTGGCGTCGGCGTCGCGCTTTGCGTTCTCGTCTGCCTGAATATCGAAGATGTACGGCTGCCGGCCGCGCTCGGTCACGAAATATTCGGCCAGATCAAGGTACCGCTGTTCGCCGGTGACCTCGTACAGCCTCACCAAAGCCATCTCGGCAATCTCGTGACCGGGGTAACCACGCAGCTGGCCCGGCTTGCGACCGAAGCGCTCGTCTACGTAATCGGCGAAACGGCAGGCGGCCTTGAGCAACTTGTCTTTGCCGGTGCCCTGGTAGTAGGCCACCGCACCTTCAACGAGGTGGCCGAGGCAGTACAGTTCGTGATGGTCACGCAGATTGGTGAACGCGCGATCCATGTCGTTCAGAATGTAGCAGGTGTCCAGATAGCCGTTGTCGAGTTGGGCGGCACACACGACGTCGATGGCTTGGTCGGCGGTCTGTTCCAGTGCGGGGTCCGGGTAATGGGCGAGGGAATAGCCGACTGCCTCCACCCACTTGGAGAAGTCGGTGTCTTGGAACACGAAGCCGTAGAACTTGTCTGGGTCGGGATTGGCCGGGTCTTCGGGGAGCGCCTCAAATCCGCGGAACGTGTACTTCGGCGGCACGAACGCCTTGCCCTGGGTATCCTTACGCTTGTTTTGCGCGGCAGCGGCCTTGAAGTTGTGCATGCAGTAGCTGGGGGCCGCGCCGGGGACGTTATCGTTCAGGGCGTTCCACTGATAGGGAATCACAGCCGTGCGCACGAGTTCCTGCTCGGTGCGCCAGAACGAATCGGTGACGGTGACGTTTTTCAGGGCCAGCGGCTTGCTATGCAGCGAAGTCATGACGTACTCCTTTGGACTATGCGACATTCGTCAACAATATGTATCGGTACATATGATACGTGCGCCCGCGCGAGCAGCAAGGTGGACAAATCGTTGGCGGGGTGGAATCGCCGGCGCATATCCGCCCGTACGATTTCGCCCGGTGAATCGCCCGACGAATACACGGCGACTTATACTACCGACGGACCACAAACGTCGCCTACATGAATGGAAGATCAATCATCATGACAGCAAACGCCAGCGCACGGGCCATCAAACCCGAACTTCTGCGTACGTACACCGAAGACTTCAACAAGGACCGCGCCAACCTGATCGCGGCGGACGCGGCGGTTTCGGCCGGCGTGCTCAAGGCGGCCACCGACTATCGCGGCGTACGTGCGCTGCCGCGCGACTTCTCCATCGAACTCAAGCAGGGTTCGATCACCAATCAGGAGCGTTCCGGCCGTTGCTGGATGTTCGCCTCCCTGAACACGCTGCGTTACGAACTCATGCATCGCTGGAATCTTGAGGATTTCGAGTTCTCCGAGACCTACCTGTTCTTCTGGGACGCGATGGAGAAGTCGAACACTTATCTGGAGAACGTGCTGCGCACGCTCGACGAGGCGACCGATTCGCGTCTGTTCGAGGCCATCAATGAGTCGCCTGCAGACGATGGTGGCTGGTGGCAGATGTTCGCCGCACTGGTGAACAAGTACGGCCTAGTGCCCAAGAGCGCCTACCCGGAGTCCGAGAACTCCCGCAATTCCGACGATTTCAAGCAGTACCTCAACTCCAAGCTGCGCGAGTTCGCGGCCGAGCTGCGCCGCCGTTCGGCTGCCGGGGCGTCTGAGGACGAGCTGCGTGCGTTGAAGGACGAGTACATGGGCACCGTGTACCGCATCTGCGCCGTGGCGCTCGGCGAACCGCCGGAGAAGTTCGACTTCTTCGCGCGCCCCAAGGATGATGATGAGGATAAGAAGGGCGAGGCTCGCAAGTGCAAGGCCGAGGCCGACGCAGACGGCAAGGCCGAATCCTGCAAGCGCGGCGAATCCTGCAAGTGCGAGGGCAAATCCGACGCCAAGGCCTGCAAGTGCGATAAGGACAAGTCCGACAAGCCGAAAACCGGCAAGGACGAGCGCCCGCAGATTCGCGAGATCGACATCACCCCGCTTGAGTTCTACAAGAAGTACGTGCCGGTGGACGTCAACGATTTCGTGACGCTGGCCAACGCCCCGCTCAAGAACCGCCCGTTCAACCAGCGCTACCGCATCCGCTTCAGCGCGAACGTGGCCGAGGCTGGCGATATGGAATTCGTCAACGTGCCGCTGGACGTGTTCAAGAAGGCCGCGCTTGACCAGCTCACCGCCGGCCACCCGATCTGGTTCGCCTGCGACTGCACGCAGTTCGCCCTGCGCAAGGACGGTTTCTTCGACCAGTCCGTGGTGCGCGTCGACCAGCTGTTCGGCACCGAATTCACCGGCGACAAGGCCCACGGCCTCGAATACGGCGACAGCCCGAGCAACCACGCTATGACCTTCACCGGCGTGAACCTCGGCGAGGACGGCAAGCCGAACCGCTGGAAGGTGGAGAACAGCTGGGGCAAGGACGCCGGCAAGGACGGCTACTACGTCATGTCCGACGCCTGGTTCGACCGCTACGTTACCGAGCTCATCATCCGCAAGGAATACCTCGACGACGCCACCCGCGCCCTGCTCACCACCGAACCAGTCGAGCTCGATCCCTGGCAGCCCCTCACCCGTCGCTGCCGCTGACATATTCCGCCCATTGGCCGCGGCTGAAGTGCTCCTATGTTTTGCCGACTTCTCACAGAGTGAGCAAAACATAGGAGCACTTTAGTTATCCACAGAGTTATCCACATCCTCAGCAAGCTAGAACCACATACCCCGTTTTTCATGGCGAACAAGCGACCGCTACGCTACGGTGGCGTTATGAACAGCGGATTTCCCACCCCGCCACCCGGCGTATTCGACGATGAACCACCCGGCTGGACCAACAATGCCGCGGCACCGAGTGCTGCGTCCACGCACGCCGTCAAGCCCGAGCCATACTCACCACCGCGTATGGCAACCCCCACTGCGCCCGCTATGAGCGAAACCCTCACCCAACGTAAGCGGGAAATGCTTAAACGATGCACGGACGCCGCGCAACAGCTCGGAAAGCCGGTGCTCTTCGGCATGACCACATCGCTGATACTGCAATCCGTGCCGCTTCCCAAGGATTGCGATCTCAATGCCACCGAGCTCCATACCGTCTCTGACTCGCATCGCACCCGGATACGCGCCGTCGTTCCGCCAACAACACCGCACATCTGGAAACCGCTAAGCGCCGCGCACAATGCACGTATCAACAAGCATGTGCACGCGCTGAATCTGGTACATACTTGGGCGCAGCTCGCCGCTCACATGTCATTGGAATCATTGGTCATACTTGGCGACGCAACCCTTACGGCAATAGCGCGCAAGCCGAGCCTATCGGGCGGCCGCACCGCCGACGAAATTTATCAGGACTTTGTGCGGCAGGTCAGCGAACTTCCGAAATTCAACGCGAAAGCCACATGCATGATCGCACTTGAATTTATTGCACCGCGCGTGGATTCTCCGATGGAATCAGAGACCCGTATCACAACCACGCAATACGGGCTTCCACGAGCCGTGACAAATTACACAGTGCCCGGCGCGACGTTCAGCAATGGTGCGCCGATAACACTCGATCTCGCTTGGCCCGAATTCCGCGTCGCCATCGAATATGACGGCGATCATCATCGCACAGACAAGGCCCAGTGGCGGCGAGACAACGACAAGCGCGAACTGTTACGGCATCATCATTGGATCGTCCTCATCGCCACCGCCGCGAATATGGCTGATGAACCGTCTCAAGCCGAACTCGCCTACCGAGCCGGGCGACAGCTGGCGTTGCGAGGCGCCATATTCGATTTCACCTTGACAGCGACGCCGCTCAATGAACTTGCCCGGCGGAAACGACGGAAATCCACCGGGGCGCACTGAGCTGACATCGATACGATTGCGCGCGCTTGCTGCAACGCATATGCCATTCATCGCACCCCATTTGGTCGCGTGGCCCCGACCGCATGGCACTGTTGTGTGTCACACGCCATGTTACGTCCGGCGAATCCGCACATCATCTGCGTTGCGTACTGCCATATTATGCGGTTCGCGATATACGTCACGGTGTCCGATGTCCTGGTAACGACGTCAATCGATTTATGTGTGTACCGGGCCAGATTTTGTTGTCCCGGTTCTCCATTTCGCCTCTTTTTGAGCAACCGGGACAGAAACACCCTCGAAAAATCGCCAATTCGGCCCTACCGCACAATATCCGCCATCACACATCGGCGGAATTCCGGGCTTCTGGATTTGCATACATTGAGCGCTCACGGGATGGTCTGTCCCGGTTCCCAAAAAGAGGCCAAAATCACGAACCGGGACAACGAAATCTGGCCCGGTTCGCACGTCAATCGGTTGCCGTCACCACCGGGACACCGACTGCGCATAGATAAGATGCTTCAATGCTTAACAGGCATGCGACCATACCGCGATAGCAACGTTTCGCTGGAAGTAGAGGAATCAAGCAGCACCCCAAACCGGAAGTATGGGGGGACTCCTGCAATGCTCCGACAGCATCGGAACTTGCGTTGCATGATGCGGCCCAAAACGAAGAAACCCGGCGGAGGGGGCCGCCGGGTGAGAGAGAAGAGAGAAGAAGGGTTCAGTTATGGGGTTCGGAAGAACCTCGCCACCGGTATGAACTTCATTCCGTTGACATCTTCTATATAACCGTCTCTTTCTTGGGGATTCGATGTGCTTGTCTGAGAAAAGTCTTGGCAAACTGTGACGGGTTTGTAACGCTGCCCGACAACCGGCCTCGCATTGTCGGGGCTAGGCCGCACATACGGCAACGGGCCACCCCGCAACACTTCATGTGCGAGGTGGCCCGTCAGCTACGAGCTAGCAATGCCGAATCACTCGGCGGCGAGCTTGGCCTTCTCGGCGGCCAGACGTTCGGCTTCGGCGGCACGGCGAGCAGCCAACGCTTCATCGAAGCGAGCCAGCTCCTCTTCCACGGCCTCGGTCGGAATCTTGGCGAAGATCGGTGCGGGCTTAGGCACCATGGCGCCGACCTCGATTGCCTCGCTCTTCCACGGGTGCACGTTCACACCGAGCTCGTAATCGCCGGTGATGATCGGGTACGTGAAGCCGGGCTTGTCGAGATCCTCGACTTCCTTGAGCTCAGGCAGCGGCGAGAAGGTGCCGGTGCCGCCGAGCGCCTCCCACACCTTCTGTGCGGAGTGCGGCAGGAACGGCGCGAGCAGGTGGTTCGCGTCAGACACGGCCTGAGCGGCCACGTGCAGCACGGTGCCGAGACGAGCCTGGTCGTCCTTAATCTTCCACGGTTCGGTGGCGGAAATGTACTTGTTGATGTCGCCGACCACACGCATCGCCTCGGACAGGGCGTGCTTCTGGTGGTGGGTTTCGATGGAGGAGCCGACCACGTCGAACGCGGCGGAAGCCTCTTCCAGAAGGCCACGGTCTTCGTTGGTCATCGAATCCTCGTCCAGCGGCGGAATCTCGCCGAAGTTCTTGTTGATGAGGTTGGCCACGCGGTTCACCAGGTTGCCCCACGAGGAGGCGAGCTCCTCGTTGTTGTGGCGCACGAACTCGGCCCACGTGAAGTCGGAATCCGAGGATTCGGGGCCGGCCACGGAAATGTAGTAGCGCACGGCATCCACGGGGTAGCGGGCGAGGATGTCCTTGACGTAGATCACGATGCCGCGGGAGGAGCTGAACTTCTTGCCTTCCATGGTCATGAACTCGCTGGCCACCACCTGCTCAGGCAGGTTGAGCGGACCCATCGGGCCGGTTTCGCCGCCCTTGGAGCCCTTGCCGTTGTACGCCAGCATTTCGGACGGCCAGATCTGGGAGTGGAAGGTGATGTTGTCCTTTCCCATGAAGTAGTAGGCCGGGCAGCTCGGGTCGTTCCACCATTCGCGCCACTTCTCCGGGTCGCCCTGGCGGCGGGCCCATTCGATGGAGGCCGACAGGTAGCCGATCACGGCGTCGAACCACACGTACAGCTTCTTGTTCGGGTTGTCAATCCAGCCCTTCACCGGCACCGGGATACCCCAGTCGATGTCACGGGTGATGGCGCGCGGCTTGACCTCCTTGAACAGGCCGAGCGAGAAGTTGATGACGTTGGTACGCCAGCCCTTGCGGGTCTCCAGCCATGCCTTGTTGGCTTCGGCGAGCGCCGGCAGGTCGAGGAAGTAGTGCTCGGTCTGCTCGAAGCGCGGGGTTTCGCCGTTAATCTTGGAGACGGGGTTGATGAGCTCGTCCGGGTCGAGCTCGTTGCCGCAGGCGTCGCACTGGTCGCCACGCGCACCTTCGGCGTGGCAAATCGGGCACTCGCCCTCGATGTAGCGGTCGGGCAGAGTGCGGCCGGTGGACGGGCTAATCGCCACCTGCTGGGTGCCCTTGTAGATGTAGCCGTTCTCCAAGCACTGCTTGAACATCTCCTGCACCACGTGCTCGTGGTTACCGGTGGTGGTGCGGGTGAACAGGTCGTAGCTCAGGCCGAGGTCGCACAGATCCTTGGCGATCACGCGGTTGTAACGGTTGGCCAGTTCCTGGGCAGTGAGACCTTCCTTCTCCGCCTCGACGAGAATCGGGGTGCCGTGCTCGTCGGTGCCGGACACCATGAGCACATCATTGCCCTTCATGCGCTCGTAGCGCGCGTAGACGTCGGAGGGCACACCAAATCCCGCGACGTGGCCGATATGACGGGGGCCGTTTGCATACGGCCAAGCAACATTCACCAAAACATGACTCATAAGGCTTGATTATCCGGCGCGGCGGGGACACGCCCGGATAGCTGCCGCGCCGCCATCCTCATCCCACTCACCTATCCACCCGCAACTTCCCCACATACTTATCTGTACACCTCTTGCGCGCTTATCCACATACGCATTCGCACACGTATCCACGCACCCATCCGTACGCACGTCCACGCACATCCGCACACACTTCCGCCTGCCAATATCCACCGAGTTATCCACATCATTTGCGCACCTAGTAAAGTTATGCACTTATCCACCGTTTTCGCTTATCCGGTGGCGCGCAAGCCGCATTTCTGCATATTGTTCGGTCATGGATATCACAGCAGGTCCGATGACGGACATCACAACAGTCGCCTCGCCGGCAACCGCGCAACCTGCGGTGCCGCCGATACTGTTTACCAAGGATCTGCCGGGACCGCTCAGCCTTAACCGTCTGGCCGCCTTCGGCACGTTACATAAGCTCGACGATTCCGCCGGCTACTGGATCGAGCATTCGGGCACACTGTATGGTCGCGCGAAAATCGTCGCGGAGGTCGCCCCGTTTGGCACTGTGGTGTGTTCGATGACCGCCGCTTGGGTATGGCTGGGAGGCCCCGACTTTCCGAGTACCATAGACGTGATTTCCACATCGCACTTCCGCTCGGCATCCGTCAGCCGCCGTATCCGCGTATTCAAAAGATTGACGTTGCCGGAGCAAATCATCAAGCTCGGCGGGCTGCCTGTCACCACGCCAGCCCGTACGGCTTGCGACCTGGTGATGAGTCCTGAAGACATCCCCGATCCTTCCACCGTCAACGCACTGGTGTGCCAGCTGATGTCCGCGTACCAGTTTCGGCCAAACGACTGTCTGCAAATCGTCAAGGAGCATCGGCATCACAAGTACGCCGGACGCGCACGCATGTTTTTTGAATCGGTGCAGCAGGAGATGGACGAACCGGCTTTGGAGCAATGCGCATGACGAGGGGGTTCATTGTCAGAGGCCATCGCAGAGGCCGCCATGCCGCTCACCGTTTACGGCATTTGCGGCAGGCGCAACGGTTGCCTCGCCACGCGGCGGCGGCACACTCATCCGAATCCGCATCGCGCGCAATCTCGGATATGACCGCGCCGCCTGAACCGCCCATCAGACTTACGCCCGCGGTGGCATGTTCGCCCGATACGGATGTTGCCGTGCTCTGGCACATCGCATATCACGTGCCCGAACTGCGTAAATGGCTGGTTGCCAATCCCAAAGCCGACGCGCCTTTGCTGGAATTGGTCTCGCAGCGTGGTGGGCCCGGGGTCCGGCAGGCGTTGGAAATATTGTTCGAGTCGATGGAAGCGTAACGGGGAGATAATCGCCGGCTGCTGCGCTATCCCTTGATTTTCAGCACAGCCGCATACACCTGCTTGCGATTGGCCAACGATCCGTCAGCCAGTGGATGCTCCTGCACCACTTGCGCGATGGCGTCCTTGATACGCAGGCCGTCCTCCAAAGCACGGTCGATGGAGAGCACGGCCATGTCATCCACGCTCAACGTGCTGGGCGCGGCCGCTTCGGCCTCCTCGTTGGACGCGCCGCCGATGACCAGCACCATCTCGCCACGGGGCGGATCATCAATCACACTTTGGCGAATCTCGTCAATCGGGCCGCGACGAATCTGCTCATAATCCTTGGTGAGTTCGCGGCACAGGGCCATCGGGCGATTCGGGCCGAACGCGTCCAGCAGATCGTCCATCGAATCGGCAATGCGATGAGGCGTCTCGTAGAACACGATGGTGCGGCGTTCGGGCAACAGCGTGCGCAGATACTGCACGCGCTCGGAATGCTTTCGCGGTAGGAAGCCTTCGTAGCAGAAGCGGTCGGTGGGCAGGCCGGAGAGGGCGAGCGCATCGAGCACAGCGGAGGGGCCGGGCGCGCAGGTGACGGGCAGACCGCGTTCAATGGCACGGCGCACGATGGCCAAGCCGGGGTCGTTGATGGTGGGCATGCCGGCGTCGGATACGACGAGCACGGTGGCGCCGGTTTCGACCTGGTCGAGCAGGCCGTCGGCCTTGTCGCGCTCATTGTGGTCGTGATAGGCGATGACGCGACCGTTCACATAGACGCCGAGGCGACGGGCGAGATCGTAGAGGCGGCGCGTGTCTTCGGCGGCCACGATATCGGCCCGTTCCAAGAGGGCCACCAGACGGGCTGAAGCGTCGCCGACATTGCCGATCGGGGTGGCGGCGAGCACCACGGTGCCGGCGGGGATGGTCACGGCCGATTCGCGGGATTGGGCGACGGCGGATTCGCCGGCATGAACTTCATCATTGCGTTCAGGCACTTGCGTCACGCTACCGTCAGCGTCATACTGCTCATTCAACTCATCTGCGCTTGTCATACTCCCAGTATTGCCCATGCCACAGAGCAATCCACGACAATCCATGGCGAAATCGAGGCATTCTCCCTTTGCAGGGGCTGATTTCACATGTTCCGGAGGTCTACTTCCGTTTCAAGGGGCTCCTCATCCGGTGAAGCACCGATACAAACGGCTTTGACGCAACGCTATTCCGCCATTTTGGCGGCGTATCTACTTGACCATCAGCCCCTCGAAACGCAAGTAGACCTCCGGCAAACCCCAAATCAGCCCCTTGAAACGCGAGATGGCAGAATTTCAACGAAAACAAATGAAAAGACCCTCTGCGGTGGAATGAATGCAGAGGGTCTCGTGGAGCTGACGGTAGTCGAAACCGCGACCTCTTCGATGCGAACGAAGCGCTCTACCAACTGAGCTACAGCCCCTTGGATGTTACTTTGCTCCGCAAAGCAACTCGCAACAATATAGTACGGAGTACGGTCAAACGCAATTTGACGCCGAAGTGTCGCACGCGTGTCGACACGGTAACGTTTCGGTGTCGCCGGTTGGGCCGCCGCAAGCGCAGCATCGTCCCAGCCGTCTGCCGGCGCAATAGCTCGAACTAAGATCACCACTCCGCCTGGATACCAGGGATACCGCGGCGGCTTGTTCAGTGTCGCAGACGGGGCAAGTCACCCACACCGCTCCGTATGGATACCGCGGCGGCACCCGGCAACGCCATCACGTCTCCAGCACGCCCAACACCTTCTTCTCGTTGTAGAACGCGAACACGATGCCGCCCAAGCCGCACAGCACGGCCGCGCACACGGCGGCGATGCGGTAGCCCGCGCCGGACGCCATGCCGATGGTGGAGACGCCGGTGAACAGCAGCATGGCCACGGACTGGCCCATCTTCATCGCAAAGGTGCGGGCCGCGTAGAACATGCCCTGACGGTCCTGGCCGGTGGTCTTGGAACTGGCGTCGGCGATATTCGCCACGATGGCCTGCGGCAGGATGCCGAACGCGGCCATCGGAATCGCGCCGACCACCGAGAGCACCAAACCCTGGGCCATCGCCGGAATGAAGCCGAGCACGGCCGAACCAAGGGCGCCGGCAAATGCGAACGCACAGGTGAAGATCACGAAGGCAACCAGCAGCAGCCTCTTCTTGCCGACCTTATTGGCCAGAATATTGACCGGCAGATAGAACAGCACAGAGACGCCGGTCATGAGCACGAAGTAGATGGTCGTGGTGGTTTCCGGCAGCTTGAGCAGGCTGGTCACGAAGAACGGCAGACCGGTCTGGAAGGTGGTGATGGCCACCCAGTAGACCACGTCGGAGCATACGAACTTGCGGAATTCGCCGTCGCCGAACGTCTGCTTCAGGGATTCGATGGTCGATTCGGAGGTGGGATGGGAGTTGACGTAGTCCTTCTCGCGGATGGCCAGCGGCGGCACCAGCATGCACACGAACGCCACGGCGGCCATGATGGTGAAGGTCACGCGGATGGCGGTGATGCGGCCCATCATCGGCACGAACGCGCCCCAAATCACCGGCGCCACGTACGCGATGGCCGTGCCGGCCACCCAAGTGAAGGAGATGGCGGTGGAGATGGTGAGTTGCTGCTTGGAGTCGTGGCCGAGTTCGGCGATGAGCGCGTTGTACGGCGTGCAGTAGAACGTGAGGGCGATGTAGTAGCCGATCACGGTGACGAACAGGAACGCCGCGTTCACCCAGCTGGTGCCGTTGATCGGGCTCCAGAACACGAGCACGGTGACCACCGCGAGCGGCAGGGCGGCGAATTTCAGGAACGGCATACGGCGGCCGGATTTGGCGTCGCAACGGTCGGAGAGAGACGCCACGGCCGGGTCCACGAACGCGTCGAAGAATCGGGCGAAGGCGGTGATGCCGCCCACCACGGTCACGATGCCGAGAACGACCAGGCCCTGCGGCACGAATACGGTCTGACCTTGGGAGATGGTCTCCTGGTCAGGTTGGTAGAAATACACGAGCCAGTTGGAGATGATGCCGGAAAGCAGCGCCCACCCGAACTGGCCGACCGCAAACGCCCACACTTTGGCGATGGGGAGATCTTTGATGGCTGATTTCGCCGGTGCAACTTGCGCGCCCGTTACACTTGCTGTAGTCGTATTGCCCATTCCCCATAACCTCCGAATCAACATTGACACAGTGTCAAAATCCAGTATACACCGGCACACCATGCGCTCTACGATAGTGGGCATGACAAGTCTGACCGAGCAACTGCCATACGTATACGCTTTTCCTGATGCGTTGGGGACCGGATTACTGGTGCACACCGAGAGCGTATTGGACGATGAGATACGCGATCGTATTGGCTCGTTCATCCATGAATATGAGGTTGTATTATCTCGATTCCGCGATGATTCCATCGTCGGCCGGATGCGCACGGCCGCACATGGCGGCACGTTCGATTTTCCCGACTGGGCATCGGGTCTGTTTGGCCTGTACGACCGCCTGTTTGCGGCAACCGATGGGGCGACCGACCCGTGCGTGGGCGAGGATTTGATTCGGCTTGGCTACGACGAGTCGTATTCGTTTGCGGCTACGCCCGATGCCGCCGAACATGCAGGCGCGATCCACGGACGAGCCGTTTGGTCAGCCGATGTTGAGCGGCACGGCACCACACTTATCGCCCACAGCCCAGTCGCGCTCGATTTTGGTGCGTGCGGTAAGGGGTATTTGGTGGATTTGCTTGCGGGGATGTTGGGCGATGGCGCGGGCCACCCTCAACCCATTCAATACGTCATCGACGCCGGGGGTGATTTGCTAGTGCATACGGACGAACCAATCACCATCGCCCTTGAAGATCCTGCCGATCCGGCCAACGCCGTAGGTGCGGTCGAAATCAGCCAAGGTGCATTCTGCGCGAGCTCCCCCAGCCGCCGCCACTGGTCTGACGCCGCAGGTCACCAACTTCACCATCTGCTCAACGCCATCGACGGACTACCGGTTGACGATGTAGCCGCCACATGGGTGGCCGTCACGCCGCCATCGAGCGCCATAACCACGAAGACATCGACGCATGGCAGCAATGCCTCGACAACGGCAAACCGCGATACCGACGATTCGTCGAACACCGTTGCGGCACACGTCCCTGTCACACTGGCCGACGGCCTCGCCACCGCCCTGTTCACCACCCCGGCCACCCAGCTGCGCGCTCACTTCCCCTTCGAATGCGCCATTCTCAACGCCAACCGCACCGCCGCCCAATCCCCCAATTTTCCCGGCGGCTTTTTCACACACTAATGTACGAAATCATCAGTATCACATCCAGTGGAGCATTCCCTCGGGTGGACCGATGGGTTGCTCCCCTCAGTCAGCTACGCTGACGGCTCCCCTCGGAGAGGGGAGCCGAGTATAGCTAATCCGCTAATCCGCTAACGCAGGAAACAATCCGTCAGTCAGCGAGTGCGAACTGGCTGTTGTACAGGTCGGCGTAGAAGCCGCCCGCCGCCAGCAGCTCGTCGTGCGTGCCGCGCTCGATCACGTCGCCGTGGTTCATGACGAGAATCATGTCGGCGTCGCGAATCGTGGAGAGGCGGTGCGCGATCACAAAGCTCGTACGCCCCACGGTCAGCGCGTCCATGGCCTTCTGGATCAGCTCTTCGGTGCGGGTATCGACCGATGAGGTGGCCTCGTCGAGAATCAGAATCGGCGCGTCCTGCACCATCGCACGGGCGATGGTGAGCAGCTGCTTCTGGCCCTGGGAGAGCGACGACTTGTCGTCGAGCACGGTGTCATAGCCGTCCGGCAGCGAGCGGATGAAGTGGTCGAGGCCCACAGCCTTGCACGCATCCTCGATCTGCTTGTCGGTCACGCCGGGCTTGGAGTAGGCGATGTTCTCGCGCACAGTGCCGCGGAACACCCACGTATCCTGCAGCACCATGGAGAACTGGTCGTGCACGTTCCAGCGCGGCACGGACTTGGTGTCCACGCCGTCAATCGCGATCGAGCCGCCGGAAATCTCATAGAAGCGCATGAGCAGGTTGACCATGGTGGTCTTGCCGGCACCGGTCGGGCCGACGATGGCGACCTTCTGCCCGGCCTTGACGGAGGCGGAGAAGTCGTGGATGATCGGCTTGCCCGGTTCGTAGCCGAACTGTACGTGGCTGAATTCCACGTCGCCCTTCACTTCGTGGCCGTTGGTCCCAAGCAAAGCGGACTTGCCGGATTCGTCTTCCATCTCCGGCTCTTCAAGGAAGCCGAACACGCGCTCGGCGGCGGCCGCGCAGCGCTGCAGGTTCTGGAAGGCCTGCGCAAACTGCGAAAGCGGCTGAGTGAACAGGCGGATGTACATCATGAACGCCACAATCACGCCGAACTCGATCTGCCCGTCGAGCGCGAGCGCCGCGCCCACCACGCACACCACCACGTAGCCGAAGTTGCCCACGAAATTCATGAGCGGCATCATCAGGCCGGAGAGGAACTGCGACTTCCAGCCGGACTCGTAGAGGTCCGAGTTGTACTTCTCGAAGCGGCGGATCGAATCGGCCTCGCCGTTGTATGCCTTGACGATGAGGTGGCCGGCGTACATCTCCTCCACGTGGCCGTTGACGTCACCTAGCGCCATCTGCTGCCGGGCGAAGTACTTCTGGGAGGACTTCATGATGGCCATCATGATGATCAGGCCGATGAGGCTGGCACCGATGGCGCACAGGGTCATGATCACGTTGTTGTAGAACATCATCACCAGCGCGCCCACGAACAGCGTCACCGAGGTAATCAGCGAGCCGAGCGACTGCCCCAGCGTCTGGCCGATGGCGTCCACATCGTTGGTGATGCGGGACAGCACGTCGCCGTAGCTGACCTTGTCGAAGTATTTGAGCGGCAGTTTGTTGATTTTGACCGAGATCGATTCGCGCAGTCGCTGGGCGGTGCGCTGGGTGACGTTGGCCATCATCCAGCTTTGCACGTAGCCGAGCACGGCGTAGCCCACGTACAGGGCCACCAAAGTCCAGGCGATGTGGCCCACCGTGCCGAAATCTACCGAGTTCATCACCGGTCTGCCGTTAACGATGGCGGGCAGACCTTTGACGATCTCGTTGGTCATGTCCTTGAGCTTGTCCGGGCCGACGATCTGGCAGACGGTGCCGGCCGCGCCCAGGATGAGCGCGATGATGATGACGGGAAGATAGTTGCGGCAATAGTTCACGAGCTTGCCCATGACTTTGCCGAAATCATGGGGCTCTTCGACGGCACGCCTGCCGCCTATTGGTCCTCTTGGCATTTGTTTTACTCCTTAAAAGTCCGTATTGACCTCCCTCTGATGAAGGAGGTGGCGCGAAGCGCCGGAGGGAGAGAAGCCGTACGCGACTACCCCTCAGTCAGCTGTGCTGTTTTATTCGCTCGCTTATCAGCTCGTCTTCGCCTGGGAACAGCCCACTGGGCTGTTCCCTTTACGGCTCAGCCCCTGACATGGGGAGCTACCGCTGCCGCCCCCCCCTACGCCGTAAGCTCCGACTGGCTGAGCTGGGATTCGGCGATCTGGCGGTATACGTCGCAGTTGTCGAGCAGTTCCTTGTGCGTGCCCTGACCCACGACCTTGCCGTCGTCGAGCACGACGATGCGGTCGGCGTTCATGATGGTGCCGATGCGCTGGGCCACGATGAGCTTGGTGGAATCCTTAGCCTCGCGGGCGAGCGCGTCGCGCACTTCGCGGTCGGTCTTGAAGTCGAGCGCGGAGAACGAGTCGTCGAAAATCAGGATTTCCGGGTGACGGTACACCGCGCGCGCAATCGACAGGCGCTGCTTCTGGCCGCCGGACACGTTCGATCCGCCTTGGGCGATCGCGGCGGAATACCCGCCGTCCATGCGCTCCACGAATTCGCTGGCCTGGGCCACGCCGACCGCGGCCTTGATGCGATTCAGCTGCTCGGCCGGCATATCGGCACCTTCCGCAGCCTTGCCAGCGGCGATCAACGCGGCCTCGCGCTTGCGCCCGGCCGGGGTGGAGGTATCGGCCATCTCGACCTCCGCCGGGTCGCCCGGCTGGTCGCCGTAGCTCACGTTGGAGGCCACGGTGCCCTTGAACAGCACGGACTGCTGCGGCACGTAGCCGATCTTGTCGCGCAGGGTCTTCAGGTCGTAGTCGCGCACGTCCACGCCGTCGACCAGCACCTGGCCTTGGCTGGTGTCATAGAAGCGCGGCATGAGATTGATAAGAGACGACTTGCCGGAGCCGGTGGAACCGATGAATGCCACCGTCTGGCCCTGCTCGGCGGTGAAGTTGATGCCTTCCAGCATCGCCTCGCGCGAATCCGGGTAGGTGAAGCTGACGTTGCGGAATTCCACGGTGCCTCGCTGACCGGTTTTGGCCACGTCGGCGGCGGTTTTGGTGCCGTTCTCGACGATCGGCTCGGTGTCGAGTACCTCCATGATGCGCTGCGCGGACACGTCGGCGCGCGGCCAGAGCACGAACACCATGCTCATGAGCAGGAAGCTCATGATGACCTGCACGGAGTAGTTGGAGAACACCACCATGTTGGAGAACACGGTGAGCTTGTCCTTGAGCCCGGCGGCATCGATCAGGTAGGTACCGATCCAGTAGACGGCAAGCATCAGACCGTTCATGATGGTGTTCATCAGCGGCATCATGAACGCCATGACGCGGTTGGTGAACAGCTGGGTGTCGGTGAGGTCCTTGTTGGCCTTGGTGAATTTGGCTTCCTGGTAGTCCTCGGCATTGTAGGCGCGCACCACGCGCAGGCCGGTGAGGTTCTCGCGGGCCACGAGGTTGATGTTGTCGGTCAGGGTCTGCATGACCTTGAACTTCGGCATGACCATGGCCATCATGATGACGATGGCCACCAGCAGAATCACTACGGCGATTCCGGTGGCGAGCGTCCATTCGAAGCCTTCGCCGGCGATCTTGCACACGGCCCATACGGCCATGATCGGCGACTTGACGATGAGCTGCAGGCCCATGGTGATGAACATCTGCACCTGCGTGACGTCGTTGGTGGAACGGGTGATGAGGCTGGCGGTGGAGAACTTGCTCATTTCGGCCGGGCCGAAGGACTCGACCTTGCGGAATTCGAGCGAGCGCAGACGCTGGGTGAACGAGGCGGCCACGCGCGCAGCGATGTAGCCGGTGATGATGGCACACGCCGCGGATCCGAGCGAGATGAGCAGCATCTTGCCGCCCGCGATCCAAATGTCCTTCATGTGGCTGCCCGGCGTTTCGACCAGCGTGGTGATGTCTGACATATAGTCGGGCAGTTTCAGGTCGAAGTAGACCTGCCCGACGATGGTCACCAGGGCGATGAGCATCTGACCGATCTCCGCTTTGGAGAGGTATTTCATGATGCGAAGCATTGGTTTCCCCTTGTGTTGGTTGGGTTGGTTATTGGTTATTGACGATTGGTTCTTAAGTTGGCTGGGTTATCGGTGATTATCGGTTCACGATGTCTTAATAGTTTCTATTGTTTGATTACTTACACTGTGAGATATTACGCGCACTTCTGCATGTTCGCTGTGAGCGTCCTCAATTACCTTTACCTCCCTCTGACGAGGGAGGTGTCACCGCGCAGCAGTGACGGAGGGAGAGACCCGCCAGCGGGAGGAAGCTAGTCTCGCTCAGCCTCCGCGCGCTTAGCCGCCATGTGTTCAGCCACGCGCTTGTCCCGCTCCACGAATGCCTCACGCACTTGTTCAGCCGTCGGCCGAGGCCGCCCCGGATGGCAAATCGACATATATGTGGTGAACTCAGACACCAGGTCAACGAATTCGCGCGTGCGCCGCTCCCCCATTTGCGAGAAAATCCAGCAAATTGCGGAACGCATTTCCTCTATCATCCGATGAGACTGCTCGCGCCCGGAATCAGTGAGATTCACGCGAATAATGCGCCGATCCTTGGAATCAATGTCACGCGTGACCCAGCCTTTTTTCTCCAGAGACGACAGCACAGTGGAGATGCGGCCGGAACTGGCCTGCAGCGCCGATGCCAATTGCGATGGCGTTTGCGTCCCCTTCATGGACAGCTCCCGGAGCACGAACTGCTCACCATGGGCTCCACGAGTGAATTCCCTCTGCATTGTCGAACGATTGCCCCACACGCTGGCATACAGTTCACTAACTGCTTCCTGCTCAAATCCCATAAGAGCACCATCCATTCCCATTCGCCACACGGCAGAGCGCCGCAAACACCCCAAGAATATCTCACACCGTAAACAATTCATTACTAGAAACTATTTTTGGAACGCATAATGCACACACTCCACGCTCTTTGATATTCTGAAAGCCGCATAGATATTCACTTCGGGGCGTCGTCTAAGAATATTTGCTGGGCCAACGGTAGCGACGTTGGCATTGTGCTCCATGAGGTATCCGGTCGAAAAGGCGGACGAAGACAGACCAGTTGGGCGGAGCGCGCCCATACCTCAAAACCATTGCAATTATTGGCTTTGACCATTTTCGTGGAGTCACGAAAATGGTCATGAAAAACATAAGGACACACCCATGAACCGCGACGAAATCACACGCAAAACCAGCGAACTCAGCACTCCCGATACGCCTGCTATCTCATTGCTCAAAACGGTGATCCAAAGAAAGAAGAAATGGCACTTCTCCAGAGCTATTTTGCCGTTCAGACTCGCAAAACGGAAATCATTGAGCAACGCATGGGAGAAATCAGCCGGCTCGCCGGCCGAGAGGCCCTTGCCACTGCAGAGAAGAAACTCTATCCGTATACCCAAATCACACACAACAAAACCGCACAAGTGCACATGTACACGCCCAACCACGCCGCAGAACGCCGGCAAGGATGTGATACAGGCCACAGAAAGCGTTGTACCGCCTAGGCAATGCAACAATTGTCCGCTATGCTCTGAAGGCAGATGGCGGCACGGATGCCATCCCAAAGAGGGGGTATGACCATGATTCGGGGTATGAACCTATGCAGCATCGCCGGCTGCACGCACGAAGCAGAAGAAGCGGGCATGTGCAACATGCATTTCACATCGGCGCTGGTTCACGGAGCGCTGCACTACACTGCGGGCGGACGTCCGTCGCACTGCTGAGCGCAACAACAAAGCAAAACAACCAGTAACGCTCAACGGCTTCCACATGTTCATGCTCTAATTGCATGTACTTGCAGACACAATGGCCGGTCTGAGCCAACTGCCCTCGCATGGAGCAGCTGGCTCAGACCGGCCATTATTGTTGCTTTGTACTGTTTGCACTGTATTGCGCCTGCATTGCGCAAGCTCGGGCGCACTCGGGTGCACTCGCTGAGTGGCGTGAATCGCAGATTGCTCAATAGCAACGCAATCCACGCCACTCAGCAGTTGCCATGGTTATGCGCGGCGTTTGCGGATGACGAGCAAGGCACCAGCCGCAGCTGCCAGCACCACAACCACGACCGCAATGGCAGCCACGGCAGCACCCGTATTCGAAAGGGGCGCAGCGCCATTAGCAGCCGGCTTATTCGTGGCAGTGCTACCGGGCTTAGCAGTGTTGCCAGGATTGTTGGTATCGCCGGGCTTCTGCTCTCCAGGGCCGGGAGTGACCTCCGTGGCCGTGACCGTGACTTCGAACGTCGCGTTCACGCCACGATAAGAGACGGTGATGGTCCTCGTGCCTGCGGTGGCAGAATCAAAGCCAGTGAACTTCAGATCACCATCAGTTGGATCAATCAGCTTGCGCAGCGTTTCAGTATCGCCGACTTTGTAAATGGCGGATACCTTCACATCGGCAGCGTTGAACTTATCGCCTACCTGATAGGAATCCTTGGTCACTTCCACAGCAAGCTCAGCCAACTGAGGCAGTTCGCCGAATGTCACTGTGTAGGTTTTCGCCGTGCCATCCTCAGCAGTTACAGTCACCGTGGCCACGCCGTTGTTCTCGGCCGAAGCCTGCTCCACCTGCACCGTAGCCTTCGCGTCAGCAGCAGTCGCCTCCACCGTCGGGTAGGAAGCAGCATCTCCAGCCAGCGCACCGGCATATTTAGTGGTATCCGCGGAGAATCCGTCAACCGTCTTGCCATCCACAGTCAGATCAGCAAGATTGGCGTTACTAGACGGCTGCGGCTCTGGCGTTGCTTCACCTTCGGCGATGCGTACTTCAGCGATCTTGGCATAGTCATTGCCATCGGCGTAGGTGAAGTTGAGGCGAATGCCCTTGGTGGCGGGCAGAGCGCTCACATCGGCTTCCGTCACGGCTCCAGCAGCACCATTCACAGTGACTGCCGGCAGCGTGGCATCAGTCCACGTGGCGCTGTCTTCAGCTAGGTACGATACAGTGAAGCTCTTCGGAGCGGCCTCGCCCTTGGCCTTATCCACCGCAACGCTGAGCTTGCCCAGCTGATATGCCTTATCGAAGGTGTAGCTGAGCCACGGCGAGGTGTCGCCGGTGCCCCAGTTCGACCAGTTGGTGCTCAGGTTGTTGTCGCAAGTCAGGTCGGCCGTAGAAGCGGAGGCCCAGCTGCTGGCCGGCTCATACTTCGAGGCCGCAGCGGACGAGCAGAACAACCGGGCAAGGTTGCTTTCCACAGTCACGGTGAACGTGGCGGTTACTGAAGAATCAGCGACAAGACGCACCGTCACGGTTTGCTCGCCCAATTTGGTGGTGTCGAAGCCTTCCAGCGTGTATTCGCTTGGCTCCAGCACACGCGTTTTGCCATTGGTGAGCGTGGCGGTAACCGTCACGTCCCGAAGCGCGAGCATCTGCCCCTTGGCGATAGTGGCTTCAGGGTCCTTAGCCGCGATGGACTCCACAGCAGCAGTCTGCGAACCGAACGCAGTGCCGTTGAAGGCCACGGTGAATGCGCCGGCATTGCTGTTCGACGTGGCGAAGACACCGGCATCGAGCCCGGTTGCGTCCGCACCGGTCAGCGTTACCGTAGCGACATCCTGCCATTCATCGTTCGCGGAAGCACGCCAGTAGCCTTTCAGGGTATCGGTTGCGGCGCGCTCCAGCTTGAGTTGCACTTGGTCGCCGAAGCCGGCACCAACATGCGATGTTTCCTTATCGATGTAGCCATCGGCATTGGAATCGTACTGCATGTAAACGCCGCTTGGGCTGGCAAGTAACGTGGCATATCCCTTGCCGCCGTTAGCGTCAGCAAGACCGTTACGGACCACCAGGCCGGCACGCGGATCGCCATTACCGCCCAAGTCGAGCGGCTTGACCGTGGTTTCCAACGTTTCGTTCACGTCCAGAGCATCAGGCTGGTACACCGCGCTGCCCTCGTTGCGATCCGTCCAGACACCACGATTGGCGTTGTCCGTAACGGTGAAGTCATAGGTACCGCCGGATGCGGCGACCTGGCACGCGCTGCCGCCCTTCCAATGGGCTTCCTTCCAACTTCCGGAAATCGGGTTGGAGCAGGAAACGTCGATGGTTCTGCGGAATGTGCGGCCCGGGTTGAAGTTGCTGCTCTCGGCAAGAGTGCCCGTAATGGTGTAGGTTCCCGGCACATTGAATGCGTAGGTGCTGCCGGCAGCCTTGGTCGACTTGCTGACTGCCGTACCGCCTTCCACATTCCATGTCACCTTGGTAGCAATGGTATCGTCGCCTTCCTTGACGTTGACGGTGTCCGGCAGAGTAACGGTTCCGCCCGTGTTCACGGTCTTCGGGAGATCATCGCCGGTTTCCACAGTCCAGTTGACCAGCTTGCCCTTGGCGCTACCATGGTTGTCCCAATAGTTCAGATCCCAGCCGTCGGGCTCGCCTTCTTGAGCAGGATTATGCATTTCGATGGTGCCGTTCTCACCGATGGTCAGCGGCAGCCAAACATAGGTGGAATCGGCTTTACCGGAATCCCAACGGTCACCAAGGTAGATGAAGTGACCTTTCTCCTGGTCTACTGCGAGCACACTAGCCGACTGCGAACCGAATGTGGTGCCGCGGGTATCGCCCACGGACAACAGACCATCCGCGCCTTCCGGCATGTTGTTGTACCACGTGTTCTCGTTGGCATCGTCCTTTTCCACGCCACGGGTCCAGCTTCCCAGCATGGAGTCGGCGGTGTAGTAGGTCTGCTTGTTCGGGTCCCAGCCGGTTGCACCAGATGCGATGATGTTGTAACGCCCGTCATATTGGAATACGGCAGGAGCTTCCAGCGAACCATTTTGTTTGACGATTTGGAAATCTTCGCCACGCACCGGGGCATCCGTAGTACCGTCTGCAAGAATGTATGGGTACTGCCCGTCAGCAGAGTACTGCTTTTGTCCCTCGGACTGGTCCACATTCGTGGTCTTGACTACATTGGTGTAATCATCGTTGAGCTTGGCGATATACAGCGTGGCATTGGCTTCGGAAGAATACAGTACATAGGCACTGTCGTCCTTCGGATCCACGAACACAGTCATATCGCGGCTGTCACCGTTCTCACCCCAGCTGGGGTTACCTGCGGCTTCTTTCCAATTGTTCTGGTTAGGCAAACGATAGGCACCCACCATAGTGAACGGGCCCGCCGGATTGTCGGAAACAGCCACGCCCGCAAGTGCACGTGCATAGTTGGAACCGCCCGGCGTGGTGCTTCCATCGGAATGCCACCACAGCACGTATTGCTTGTTCTTCTTGTTGTAGATGATCTTCGGACGCTCGAAAATGCCCTGTACGGAATCAACCGCGCCATCACCATCCTGATCGGGGTTGGTGTTGAGGTACGGGAAGATTGCGTCGGCCTTGGCAGCGTCCACACTGCCGTCGGACTTGGTCAGGTTGTAGGCCTTGTCGAAGTAGGCGTAATCGGCATTGCTCTTATCCGTCAACTGAGATTTGCTGGTCACCGCACGCAGCGCCACACCAAGATCGGTCCAGTTGTATAGATCTGTCGACATATAAGCATGGACACCGGGGCTGTTGTCGTAACCGTTAGAACGGTCTTCGCCATACCAGTAGTAGGCGTCGCCAACCTTGACCACTTGGCCACCGTGCGCTTGGATGTGTGTGCCGCCATTATCATTGGCGTTCTTGGCATACCAATATGGCTGGAAGTAATCGCTAGCGTTCTTGCCCGGATCGGCTGTGGGCTGGAACTTGGTGTATGTCGGCACTTGGCCGATGGTAGGCAGGTAATCCACACCTGCCGCACTGGCACTTGCAGCGGCCAGCCCGCATGACAATAGCGTTGCCGCGGCGGTAATTGCCGCGATAAGAGCGCCCTTGCCCTTATTGTTTATCTTCATTGATTTGGTTCCTTGATTGATGATAACGGTTTTTTGAACAAACAGTTATGTCGCTATCCGCGAAGTCAGAAAAGGGCCGACAAATCAATATACCGATACTGAAAACTCAGTATTCAACTTGTCGGACCAATTATGCTCAAAGAGCGGAGGAACCGGCCGGCAATAGTCAATATTGCCGGCTTGTTCCTTCCACCATTACTGTGCGAGGGTGCTATGCACGCTTGCGCAGCATGAACAATGCACCCGCGGCAGCGGCCAGCAGAGCGACAGCGCCAGCGATGGCGGCAACATTGGAACCGGTGTTGGCCACCGTGTTCTTGTTGCCGTTGCCGGTGGCACCGGGCTTGTTGGTGCTGCCGGGCTTCTGTTCTTCAGGGCCAGGGGCGACTGCGTTGGCCTTGACCGTGACGTTGAAGGTCGCGGTCACACCACGGTAGGAGACGGTAATCGCCTTCTTGCCTGCGGTGGTGGAGTCGAACGAGCCAATCGCAAGCTGCGGGTCGTCAAGAGCGACCGGCACTTCCTTGGTCTTGTCGCCACTCTGGTAGACGGCAGTCACCTTCAGACCGGCGGTATCGAGCTTGTCGCCGATGGCGTACTCGGTCTTCGTGGGTCCGATCACCTTGAGCGAAGCCAAAGTGAAGGCGTTGAAGGTCACCGTGTAGGTCTTCGTCTCAGACTCGTCGGCTGAGGTCACCGTAATGGCGGCCTTGCCGCCAAGCTTGCCGTTCTCAACCGCGTCGCCAGTCACCTTGACGGCGGCGGCATTGTCGGTGGCGAAGGCCTGCAGCACTGGGTTTGCCTCGGCGTCGACCGGCAGATCAACCGTGTAGTCGGTCTTGGCCGGGTCGAAGCCTTCAACGGTTTCGCCGTCAAGACGCAGGTCGCCCAGCGTGGCATCGGATGCTGGCTGCGGGGTGAGTACCGTGCTGTCTTGTGCGAACACCTGGATCTCAGCCACGTTGATGTACACCTTGGTGTCCTGCAATGTGTTAGTCAGGCGGATGGCCTTGGCCTTTACCGGGGTGCCGAGCACGAAGTCAACGGTCGGGGTGTCGGCGGCGGTGATGCCGTCGGAGCCAGAGCCGGCATCGCCGGCCTGTATCTTCCAGCCATCCTTGGTACCGACTCCATGCCATTCGCCAGCCTCATCCTGGTATTCCAGCGTCTGGCTCTTCGGCCAAGACGCACGACCATCGTAGTAGAAGAAGGTCTTCACTTCGGTGATGGTCTGAGCTTCGTCGAAGGTGAACGTGGCGACCGGGTCCACCGTCGAGGCGGTGGAAGCCCAAGTGGACCAACCCTTTGACGTAGTGTCACCATCGATGGCCTTGGAAGCGGAGGCACCCTCCTGGAAGTTCACCGAGAAGTTCGTGCCAGAGGCCGCGGCGATGTTCTTCGCAGCACCCTGAACCGGCGTCACGAATGCCTGAATTTCGGTGGCGTTCATGTAGTCGTTGTTCACGGTGTTCACAATGCGCACCTTCGTGGCATTCACTGTGCCCTTATCGGCCTTGAACGTCACCGTCTGGCCTGCGGCAGGCTTAACATCGCTACCGAATTGCATCCACGTCTCGCCATCAGTGGTGTACTCGGCCTTGGCGGAAGCCGGAGCCTTGTCACCATACGTAATGGTCACGCTGCTAAGCTCACACTCAGAGCCGAAGTCAATCGTGGCGGTCGGGCTGGCGGAATAGTCACCAGCAGAGTTCCACGTCACCCAGGCTTCAGCTGACGTGTCACCATCGGTGAGCTTCTTCCACTGATCGCCCTTGCTGTATTCCGTCTGCTGGTTGGTCACGGTCAGGCTGGAAGCAGTGTCGGCCACATTCTCAGGCGTGGCGGCGGTGACATAGATCGTGCCCTTCAGCGCAATCGTGGTCGCGTCGTCCAGCTGGTACGTACCGGTCACGGCAATGTTGTCGCCAGCCTTGGCATCGGCGAGCTTGGTATCAAGCCCATCGAAGTTCCACGTAACCTTAGCCGCATCGCCCTCGAATGCAGGCGATGCCTTGACGTGCAGATACACCGGCGCAGCCTCAAGCGCGGCCTTCGCCTCGCTCGCACTGGTGCCGGCCAGCACTGTAGCCGATACCGGATCGGAAACGGTGAGCGCGCCAACGTAGACCGTAGCGGCGACATTGAACTCGTTGCCGTACACATCGGTGGCGGTAGCGGTGGCTTCGTAGGTGCCTTCCTTGGCCACATCGACCTTGGAAGTATCCCAGTTGGCAACCGTGGCCTTGCCTTCGCCCCAGGTGTAGTAGAGCGTGACTTCGGTCGGCAGCGCGGCCTTCTCGTTAACGGCGGTCTGCACGTTCACGGTCTTCTGGCTGGTCGGCGTTACATTGCGTAGAGTCCATGTCTGGTTGGCGGACGGCGAAGTGCCGCTCGGTGACTGCCACAAGCCAACCTTCGTGCCGACTGTGGTACCAGAGTTATCCACATCGAGGTTCGTCTTAGTCGCGGCATTGAGCAGCTGGTAGGTCGAACCATCGGAAGTGTTGAGAATCCACTTGGCAGCCGGGTCGGACTTAGCGGCCTCAACCGTTTCGTTGGAAAGCGCGTTCGTGCCATCCTTGGACACCAGCACCTTGCCTTCGGCGTTAGTAATCACATAAGCCTTGAGATCAGGGCGCTCGGAGTCGGCGGGCTGCTCGATCTGGGTAAAGGTCCAAGTCTGCTTCTTGGCGTTCTCGGCATCGGAAGCGACGTTGGCCAGGGACAGCGCGGAATCACCAGAAGTGGTATCAGCCACGGCCTTGCCGGACTGCTTACCAACGAGCTGGTAAGTGTCGCCGGTCTCGACGGCAGCATCCTTAGCGTAGCCGGTCACGCCAGTGAGCTGGATGGAGGCGATAGAACGGGCGGGCACAGTGACCGTAGCGGTCTTGGCAGCCTTGTCAATCATCACAGAGCCTTCAGCTTGCTTGACGTTGCTGGTCTTGGCGAAGACTTCCGGAGTGGCGGAATCGACACCCGCGTTCTTGTCTTCGGCAGAGGTTTCGGTGGTCAGGTAGAGCTCACCGTAAGCGTTGTCGGCAATCTCGCCGTACTTCGACAGGTCGATGACGAAGGTCTGGTCAGAGGTGCCGGAGTTGCGGTGGATGACGGTCTGCGTCTTGCCATCGTCGGAGGTGGCAGTCATGTTGTTGTCTTCATCGTTGTTGGCGATGACCTTGTCGCCCGCGTGGATGAAGTGGGTGATGGCCTTGACGCCGTTGTACTTGGCGTTTGCAATAACCGTGCACGGTTCAAGTCCATCGGTGGTACCGCCGTTGTTGTTCACGCGGCGCTCGGAGTAGAGCTTGCCGTCCATGCCAGCCACGGTGCAGTCGAAGTCGATGAGCACGGTGCCCCAGTTGGTGTTCTCACCGGCCGGATTCACATTCGAGCCCATCTGCATGTTGTAGAGGTCCTCGACCACCTGCCAGAAGGTGAAGTCCTTGGACTGCAGGCGGGTGACGTTGGAGCTGATCTTGCTCATCATGCCCAGCGCGTTGTCGAAACCGTACGGGTTGTAGGAGCCAGACTGCCAGGAGCCGTCCACCTCGCTCATCGACAGCTTCTTGCCGTCTGCCTGAGCGATATCGCGCGACTGCATCTGGTTGCTGTCGGAGTAGGCGTGAACGTTGTACTGGCCGATAAGGTCCTTGATCGCCTGCGGGTACTGGTTGTACGACTTGACGAAGTCGGCGGAGTTCGTGGCATCGGTGGCTGCGATGATGGTGTCATCATTGTCCTTGAGCGCCTCAGCGAGTGCGGTAATCGTCTGCTGCTGCTGGGCGTTGCTGACATGCATACCCTCCTGCGGCTTCTTCAGCGCGTTGGAGTATGGGGTGACGGACCTATCTTTGTCGGAGTAGTACTTATCCCAGTAGTTGTTAATGAGCTTGGTGTTGTCATCGCTCTCATCGGTGTACTTCGAAGCCATGTCGCCCGGAGTGCCCCAGTAACTGGTCTCGGACTCGTTGAACGGCTCGACCGTGTCAACGTTTGCGCCAAGGCTTTCGAGGTGCTCGACGTTCTTGGCCATGTACTGAGCGAATTTCTCAGGGTTTGCAAGATTATTGCTACCGGAGTTGCGTCCACCAGTGGCGTAACCGCTGTTGGTCAGGAACCACGGAGCGGAGTTGGCGAAGGCCTCTACGTCGGTGATGTCAGGGTTATCGCCGGTGGCACCGCGCTCAATCCACCAGTCTTGGGCGGCGGACTTGGAGAAGTCATACTGGTTGTCGTCAGTCGGGTCGAATGCCGCAGCCAGCTTGTCTTTGTCGGCCTGCTTGGTGGTTACGCCATTGCCATACGTGCCGGAGCCGGTGGCGTCATCTTTCCACGTGCCAGGCACGGCAGCGCCTTGGCGCATGAATGGGTAGCCGTAGGCAACATCGGAGGCATTGCCGCCGCCCACGTTGTAGCGGGCCATGTTCAGGTCCAGTCCTTCATCACCGAAGATGGACTGGTAGAACTGTTCGCGCAGCTGTTTGCCGTATTCCACAGCCTTAGCCTTGGAAGCGTCATCGCCGAGATTGGTGGTGATGGCCGATTCCTCGCCGAGGCTGCCGGTGGCGTTGGCGAACCAAGCCAGTGAGGTGCCCCAGCCATCGAAACTGTTGGCATACCACGGGTTCGGGGTCACGGTAATGGCATCGTTATCAGCCGCATACGCAGTGCCGGCAACCGCAAACGCCCCTCCTCCCACTAGTGTTGCCGCCGCAACCATTGCAGCAAGCGATTTGCTCAGTACCTTCATTGGTCTCCTTAGTGTTCCTGCTATCCGCCTTATACCGGAAAAAACGGCCTTTGCTTCACTGAGCCGGCCTCTTTGCCTGATACATGACCTACGTCGACTCCTTCTTTCGGCGCAGCCAAAATGTTTACGCAAACATTTTGATATGAGCGATTTTATCACAAAACCGTCACCCAGCAAACAACTTCAGAGACCACAAACGACGCACAAAGTCATGAGCCATTCGAATTGCGCTGGCCCAATCGCTACGAATCATATTCGCCGTAGCCCTTAAGTGAATCCCACTGCATCGAGATATCGCGCCCGCTATCCCTTCCGATAACGCCGACCACGCGTGTTGCCTTCAGCAATCAGCTTTCCTTGCGCAACTAAACCGTTTAGGAATTTGCGGACTGTTCTGTTATCGAGCTCTGTTATCTTGGCGAGTTCAGGTACAGTCACATAGTCAACCTCTGTCAAGCGTCGATTCATCGCCGACAGCATCGCTGCCCGCGAATCAATTTCACCCGATGCGGTTGCATCTGCTTTCTTACCATCCACACGTTCCCCGCCAATGAGCCTCGCACCCTCTTCGGCATCTTTCTCAACTACAGATCTCACGCTAGCAAAACCAGAACCATCAACGGTCTTCAGCGCAGGAACAATAGGAATCGTCGCCTCGAATATGTCACCATCGCGGAACTCAGGCTCTCGCTCAGTATATTGCCGGGACGCTCTTATCAGATTCCGCAGTCCGCTACCCGGCTGCTCGGCTATGCCGGTCTGCACAAACACATTAGCGATAATCGGATTCTTTGGCATTGGCGTGAACTCGCCCAGCTTCATTCGACCTTCAAAGAATGAGCGCGAAGCATTAACCGTCCGGATGGATTCATTATCAATGGTGACACGCGCCACCACCGGACTGGAATACTCCCGATGCATGAGGCTGTTTGCCACCAATTCACGGGCGATCATCGTACGCGGGCTCACTCGCTTATCGCCCTTTAACACAAAGCGGTCAGGCAGATTCCGCTCAGTAAATTCACGGAGTTGCTCGTACGAATCGAACAAGTTGGTCCGCACCATAAGTCGGTCATCGTATCGGTCAATATTGTCTCGCCGAACCACGGCATCAGTAATATACGCTGGGCAAACCGAGGAAATGACTTCATCCTTGCCCAAGAGCAGCACTGCAGCAAGATTAAAGCCCTCTTCGCCGGTCGTGTAATCACGATCGTATAGCTTGGCGCTGCGGAACAGTTCTTCGTCAGACATAGTTCCCCAAGGGTGCCCAGCTCGCTGAGCGACCGCCAGCTGCCGCATTCGCGCAATCAGCTCAGGACGCAAATCAAACGGAGTCACGTAACGGAAAATTCGCCGTTCGGAATAGTAGTTCTGCTTGCGAATATACATTTGACTAATCTGGATATCGCTTTCGATGTGTGTATCCACATCAGCAATGCGATCAAACACTGCGCCCTTGAACCGCACAACCGAAGAACTCGGAGCTACCCAAATACGAACAATAATCCGTTCGTCGTACTCGATATGTTCCGTTTCCACCATTGGAGCCGGTTCGAACATCTTACGATTAGACACTACGTTGACAACGTTGCGCTCTATCTCACTAACGCGCTTAGAATCGACGCCGAGCACTTGACCGTCATCGTCAACGCCAAGATAAATGCTGCCACCAGAACGATTGGCGAATGAGCATACAGTCTCAAAAGTATCCGTATGAGGCAATTCGCTGCAGCGCTTGAACTCGACCATAGATGATTCACCGGCCTGCAGCACTTGCATAAGTTCATCCTGCGTCATCGCATTCCGCCCTTCATAGCGATAATTCATACATTAGGACATGGCACTTATCGTATTTTAGCATCTAATTAGTACATTAGGACATTGTTTTATGTCCTAATGTACTAATTAGGCGGCTAATTGTACTAATAATTGCACACTGATGTACTAATCCGATGATCGAATGCACTAATTGTCCGCGCAAATGCACTAATCGGATGACCGAATGTATCAATGAGACCTATAGGCAGCCGATTGGCTGACGATCAGCCCAGTCATTGGCTATCGGCCGCTAGCCAGTCAGCCGCCAACAGCCAACAGCCACCCAACTAATAGCCGCCAGCCAATCAGCCCGTCCAATCACTCCTTGTGTTCCAGTGCGGCCTTCAAATCGCGGCTACGGTAGCGTTCGCGCAGCATAGAGAATCCACCGAAGCCCACAAGCCACACCAGGCCGGCAATCGCGGAATTGCGCGTATCGTCCGCAAGGAACAACGTCAGGTAGATGAACACGAAGAACACGATTGCCACCGTATTGAGCACCTTCCAAGCGGGCATGACGAACCCGTCCGGAATGAAATCAGCGGAGCGACGGTACTTGCGGTGTGCCATCAGCGTCAGGATGTAGATGAACAGGAACACCGCGGAGCTGGCGGACGAGAACAGCACGAACGCTCCGGACACACCGGGGATGGCGTTGACGATCGGCGACAGCAGTATCAGCGCCGCGGACACCAGGATGGCGCGGGCCGGCACCTTGCGATCGGACACCTTGCCGAGCTTGTTCAGCATCGGGTTCGGCGACACCTCGGACAGCTGGTACAGGTGGCGGCCAGCCGAGTACAGCAGCGAGTTCAGCGCGGAAGATGCGGCGGTGATCACCACGAAGAACACCAGCGCGGACGCCCAATTCAGCCCGGCGTACTGGAACACCATAATGAACGGGGAGGCAAAGGAGCCGTCCTCGTTCGGCTTGAACGAGGTCCACGGCACGATGCACATGATGGCCACGAGCGCGCCCACGTAGAAGATGAGCACACGCACGATGATCTCGTTGACGGCTTTGGGCAGCACCTCACGAGGATTCTTGGTCTCGGAGACGGTGACGCCCACGAACTCGAGCAGCTCATAGGCGAAGAACACCATCTGGAAGCTCATGAGGAAGGCCATCCAGCCGTTCGGGGCGAACGAGAAGCCGGCGAACAGGTTGTCGAGTCCGGCGTGGCCCGCCGGACTCACATGATCCACGCCATGAATCCGCGCGGCCGGGTAATGGTAGCCGATCACGATCATGACCACGGCGGTGACGATCATCGCGCAAATCAGCGTGATCTTGATCATCGAGAACCAGAATTCCACCTCGCCGAACACCTTGACGGCGATCAGGTTGACGGACACCAGCGACACCAGGAAGCACAGTTCAATCAGCCATTTCCAATGGGTCAGGTCGATGCCGAACGTGTCGAAGAAGGTGATGAAGTACGTGGAGACGGCCGTGATCTCGGTCATGCCCAGCAGCACGAGCGCGGCCCAATACGTCCAGCCGGCGAAATGCCCCCACCCGTTGCCAAGGTAACGGGTGATGAAATTGATGAAGGTGTGCTGGCTGGGGTCGCGGTACATCATCTCGCCGATGGCGCGCATCAGGAAGAACATGATGACGCCGACCAGGATATACACGAAGACGATCGAGGGGCCGGTCAGTGCCAGCGACTTGCCCGAACCCAGGAACAAGCCGGTGCCGATGGTGCCGCCAATGGCGATGAACTGCACGTGGCGATTGCTCAGGCCACGCTCCATCTCGTTGGTCTGGTCCAGGCTTTCGACAGACTTGAGTTTGCCCGTAGCCTGCCGTGTACCACCATTCACATTCGTATCGGCCATACTGATTTCATTTCTCTTCTCTGCCGCCCGATTGTTACGTACCGGACGCGATACTCGTTCAAAACAAGTTCAGACTGTATCACCGAAATATGTCGCGAAAACCGCTCAGCTCAAGAATACATGCGATGATACTGTAAATATTCAGCCAAGAAGTTCAATTTACCAACACCAAATTGAACTTCTGTCTCTATTCCACGGACTTGAGCGAGCTGACCGGGTCTACGCGATCGAGCACTGGGTTGGTGAACAGCTGCACCAGCAGCGCGAACGCCAGCGTCGCCACCACGGCAATCGCATAGCTGTACCAGTGCACTTCCACTTCGAAATACAGCGACGGCATATTCAACGCAGCAGTCAGTAATCCGCCTATCCACCTGCCAAGCGGCAGACCAACCACCACACCCATACCGGTCAATATCATCATCTCGCGGTTCACGTAGTTGTGCACCTCGCGGTCATAGAAGCCCAGCACCTTCAGTGTGGCCATCTCGCGGATGCGTTCGGACACGTTCGTATTGGCCAACGTAAACAGCACCACCAGCGCCAGGCCGCCGGCGAGCCCCACAATCAGCGCCACCACGGCACCCATCAAATCGAACTTAAACGTGGCGGCCAGATGTGCACAGCTCACGGCCTTGAGCACCGACGATTCCTCGCCCAACCGATCCGCATATTCGGCCTGTTCGGTCTCGGAACCTTTCAGCTTGGCGAGCATCGCGTTCCACGTCAAGGTCGAGGCAGTGCCATCTCCCGAAGCCGAAGACGTCACACCGTCGGCCGCAAACTTCTGGTCGTACAGTCGCTCACTGATGTACACATCAGAGCCAATAAGATTGCGCGTCACGGCCGTGACCTGCACCTTGGCCCGGCTGCTACCGCCATTGCCCAGCGTGACGGTGTCGCCGGCATGAATATTCAGCGAGTTGGCGGCGGACTGCGATACAATCACGCCACTATCGTCCAGCGCTACAGTGCCGCCACCCGCTTTGCCGAAGATATTGGGCAGCCCAAACCATCCATCATCGCCAGCTTGTTCCAGCGTGACCATATCGTTCAAGATATTCAGCGAATCGTTGGGCACGGTCATCAGCTGCACGGTTTCGCTTTCCTGCGCCGCATTGCTCATCTCGCCACTATCCACGCGCAGATTCAGCGTTTCGGTGGTTTGGCCATCTTGTGCCACCTGCTTGCGCATCGCGGTGGCGTCATCGTCATTGGCCACGACCATCAGGTCGTACTGGTAGATCTGCTCGTATTGTTTGACGCCAATCGTGTCGACGGTGTCATTAATCGCAAATCCGCAGATAATCAACGCTGTGCAACCGGCCACGCCACCCACGGTCATAATCAAGCGCGACTTGAATCGGAAGATATTGCGCGCGGTGACTTTGCCGAGGAAGTTCAGCCGGCTCCATACCGGGCGAATCCGCTCCAGCAATATGCGAGCGCCCGCTTTCGGTGCCTTCGGCCGCATCAACGCGGCGGGCGTGTGCCGTATCTCCTCGCGACAGGCGAGCGCGGTGGCCACGCCCACGCCGACCACGAACAGCACGATGCCGGCCGAACCGTACAACCAGTCGTATTCGAGTCGCACACCGGGCAATATATACAGTCCCTCAATCACCACCAGCAGGAATGCCGGGATGCCAAGGAATCCGACCAGCAGACCGATGCCGCCGCCGACCAAGCAGGCGAGCAACGCGAACAGCAGATACCGGCTGGACACGGCGAGTCCGCCATAGCCGAGTCCAAGGTAGGTGCCGATAAGTCCGCGGTCTTCCTCGACCATGCGGGTCATGGTGGTCAGGCTCATGAGCACGGCGACCAGCAGGAACACAATCGGGAATGCGCGGCCGATGGATTCGATGGAACTGACGTCTGATTTGAGCGAGCTGAATCCGTCGATCGAAGCGCGTGTCTGCACATACCAACGTGCGTTGGCCACATCGTCGATGCGCCGTTGCTGCTTGGCGAATTCGCTTTCCGCTTCGCTTCGCTTCGCATCGAGTTCAGACTGCGCATCATCCAGTTTCGCCTTGCCGTCCGCGAGCTGTTGTTCGCCTTCTTCCAGCTGCCGCTCGCCTTCTTCGAGCTGCTGCTTGCCGCTGGCCAGTTGGGCGGCCTGCGCTTCAAGTTGCGCCGACTGGGTTTCGAGGGTTGCGGCATTCGCTTCGAGTTCCGCGGATTTGGTATTGAGCTGTGCCTCTCCTGCAGCCGCTTCCTGTTCCTTGGCGGTCAGTTGCGCGTTCTGCTGGTCCAAGGTGGATTGTGCGGGGGCAATGGTTTCGTTTAATGTGCGCTGCAAATCGGCTTTCTGCTGGGTCAGACTGTCTCGCTGCGTTTGCAGTTCCGTTTGCTTGGCGGCCAGCTGTTGCCGCAGCTCACTGATTGACGGCACTTCAGGCAGGGTAATGCCAAGGCGCGCGAGCAGTTGCTTGATGGCCTGCCATGTGGGTGAGTTGAGGTCGATATTCGGGTCAAGTTGCGCCAGTAGATTGTTGGCCTGTTGAATCATGGGCAGCATCTGATCAATTTGCGCCATGCCTTGGTCGATTTGGGTAATGCCCTGTTCGATTTTCGTGCGATTGGCGGTCAGTTCCGTTTGCGCCGCATCGAGCTGTTTGCGAGCCGAGGTGAGCTGCGTTTTGCCTGATTCGAGCTGGGTGCGCGCTTCGGCTATCTGCTGGCGACCTTGCGCGATCTGTTGACGGGCCGTTGCAATCTGCGCACGTCCATCGGCGAGCTGCCGTTCGCCATCGGTAATGGTTGTCCTGTTGTTCTCCAATTCGGTACGGCTATCTTGCAATGTCGTTTCGTTGGCTTCCAGCTCGGCCCAGTTGTCGTCGATCTGCTTCTGGGCTTCGTCCAGCTGCTCGTTGGCCTCGTCTTGGGCATCGTCCAGTTTGCGCTGCGCGCTGGAGACGATCTGTTGACGACGGGCTTTCTGGCGTGTGGTCTGTATCTGATGTTCGATACGGTCGGCCACGGTTTTGACGGCTTCATCGTAGGCATCGGAAAACGTGTCAAAATCGGACGCACCAGTGACGGCAACCGATATCGCAGTGTATATATTGCCGGTCACGCCGTCGCTGGGTGCAAAGAACGTATAGTCCTCGGATGAGGTGGACCGGAAGGAGGTCATGCCCGAATAGCCGTCTGGATTGTTGAGGTCGCGCGGGTCAAGTACGACGCCGGTGATGGTGAGTTTCGTGGGGAACTGCGGGGATTGCTCGGCGTCGGCGTCCGTATTGGCGGCGGACTTCGCATCGGATGCCGAGGCATTGGCGGCGACACCTACCGTATCGGCATTATTGGAATCGTCAGTCTCCGTGGCCGCTACCGATATGACGGATGAAGAGGTGTCTTGTGGCGTCACAGTAATGGTGCCGCCAATCTTGAGTCCGCTATCGTTCAGGAATTGCTGCGTAACCGCCACTTCGCCGGCCTTGTTCGGCAGTTTGCCTTGTTGCAGGTACGGCTGATCAAGCCCTTCGGTACCGATTTCCTGCATGGTCACGGTTTTCTTGGTGCCGTCCACCAACGTGGTCACCGTCTGAGAACGTTCGGGCTGCACGGTTTGCACACCGTCGATTCGGCGCAGTGCCGTTGCATCATCATCGGTCAGGCCGTATGTGGATAGCACCTGCAGGTCATGCAGTCCCTGCTGATCGTAAAAACGACCGGCCGCCAGAAAAGCATCGCGGCATCCGGCGTAGATGCCGGTCAGCACGGCCACGCCAAGCAGCGTGATGACGGCGATCGAGACGAACCTCTTCCAGCTGCGCAGCCAGCAACGCAACGTATCTTTGGCAAATACCGCAGAAACGCCCGCTCCTCGACCGCCGCTATCGTCGAGGTTCCGCCGTTTCACAGAATGTTTCACAGGTTGTTTCACGAATCGCCTCGCTTGTTTCACGGGGCGTTTCACAGAGTGTCTTGCAGTGAGCATCGCCAATCACCTACCATTCGATATCGGCGATGGGCCGCGGCGTTGCGTTGACCTCCTCGCTGGTCACCTTGCCGGAGCGGAAGCGAATCACTTTGTGAGCCATCGGTGCAAGCGCGGAATTATGCGTGATGATCATTACGGTCATGCCTTGTGTTTGGCAAATATCCTGCAGCAACTGCAGCACTTCCTTGCCGGTCTCGTAATCGAGCGCACCGGTCGGCTCATCGCACAACAACAGCTTCGGCTTTTTGGCAATCGCGCGGGCGATGGATACACGCTGTTGTTCGCCGCCGGACAGTTGCGCGGGGAAGTTGTCCATCCTCTCCCCCAGTCCGACTTTGCGCAGCGTTTCCCCTGGATCGAAATGGTCAGGGCAGATTTGCGAGGCGAGCTCCACGTTTTCGAGCGCGGTAAGGTTAGGCACCAGATTGTAGAACTGGAAGACGAAGCCGATATCGTTGCGCCGGTAGGTCACCAGTTCCTTTTTCCGCAGACCCGTAATATCGCGTCCGCCGACCACTACGCGGCCGGTTGTGGCGGTATCCATGCCGCCCAGAATGTTCAATGCCGTGGTTTTGCCGGCACCGGACTGCCCCAGAATCACGCTTAATTCGCCTTGTTCGGCGGTGAAGCTGGCCTCGTCGAGCGCGCGAATCACACTGCTGCCAGAAGGATATTCCTTGACCACATGGTCGAATTCGATATACGCCATCGCACACCTCCAACGCGCTCGTGGCAGCCACCTAGCCCCATAGGCCCCGCCAGAACTTCCTGCTATACTCAAGTAAAACAACACTGTGTCGGTTCTGCAACCAACAGTTGGATTGTGGGTTGTCGGAACTTGGGGAGAAGGCCATGTCCAAAGAATTGACGGAAAGCCGCCGCACCCGTTACACGAGACGTGCCATGCAGGACGCGCTTATCGAGTTGCTGCGCGATCAGCCGCTCGGCTCCATCACCGTTAAAGCGTTGTGCGAGCGGGCCGATGTGAATCGTTCCACGTTTTACGCGCATTATGCGAGCATCGAGGAACTGCTGCACGACATTGAAGACGAAACCATGGCCTGGGTCACCACCGCACTCGAACAGCTACTCGCCCAGCCAGATCCTGCCGGCATCGAGCATGTTATTGAGCGCATCTGCCAGTACATTGCCGACAATCGCAATCATCTCCAAGTGCTGATGAGCCCGAAAGCGGATATCGGTTTCCAGCAGCAGCTGCTGGGATTGATTTACAGCCAGCGCGGTGTAGGCGAACAGTTGCAATCTTCGGCGGGTTACCCAGCCGAGGCGCAGATGCGTATGCGATTCGCCGTGTCCGGCAGCATTGGGCTTTTGCAATACTGGCTCGCCACCGATCTCGCGGCCTCTCCCGAATCGGTGTCCCACACCATCTTCACCATGTGTACGCCTGCCACGCAGTGAGCACAGTGAATTCAGTGAACTCAGTGAAGCGTGCGGTTTCATAAGCATCGCTCGCTATAGCTTCGCCTGCTCACCGGCCGCGCCCACGCCCGCGCTTGCAATAGCGCACAAATAGACGATTGACCATTTCTGAGACGATACGGCGGCATAGAATAACGAACGTTGCGCATCACGGCAAGCCCCGCGTGCGCCAAAACCCAAGAAATGTGAGAGAAGGGCACAATGAGTACTGCTGATGCGCCTAAGAAGCCGCGCGAAACCGACGACGTGCCGGTGCCGGCCACGCTGCGCAAGTCACTGAAGAACCGTCATATCCAGCTGATTGCACTGGGCGGCGCCATCGGAACCGGCCTGTTCTATGGTTCCAGTGAATCCATCGCGCTGGCCGGACCCTCGATTCTGCTCGCCTACTTGGTTGGCGGCCTCGCGATTTTCGCGATTGTGCGTGCACTGTCTGAAATGTCCGTTGAGGATCCGAAGGCGGGCGCGTTCAGCTACTATGCCACCCGCTACTGGTCCAAGCGCGCCGGCTTTATTTCCGGCTGGAACTACTGGTTCAACTACATCCTCGTCTCGATGGTGGAGCTATCAGTGGTGGGTTCGTTTGTGAACTACTGGTTCCCGGCGATTCCGACATGGGTGTCGGCGGCCGTGTTCTTGGTGATCATCTGCGCCGCCAACCTGCTGGGCGTCTCTAAATTCGGTGAGTTCGAGTTCTGGTTCGCCATTATCAAGATTGTGGCCGTGATCGCCATGATCGTCGGCGGCCTGGCCGTCATCATCTTCGCTCTGCCCACCGCATCCGGCATCAAAGCGAGCTTTGCCAACTGGTTCACCTTGGAAGGGGGCTTCTTCCCGAACGGTCTCATGGAGCAGACTAAGGACGGCACCTGGACCGGCCTGTTGATGGCGCTTGTCGTGGTGATGTTCAGCTTCGGCGGCACCGAGCTCATCGGCATCACCGCCGGCGAAACCGAGGACCCTCGTCGTACGATTCCCCGCGCCACCAATGACATTATCTGGCGAATTCTCGTGTTCTACATTGGCGCGCTCGGCGTAATCATGGCCGTAATACCGTGGAACACCATCGGCGGAGACGATGTTCCCAGCCCGTTCGTGCAAATCTTCGATTCCGTGGGCATCCACGCGGCCGCCGGCATCCTCAACTTCGTGTGCCTGACCGCTGTGATGAGCGTCTACAACTCCGGCCTGTACGCCAACTCCCGCATGCTGTATTCGCTGGCCAAACAAGGCAATGCACCCGCGTATCTGGGCAAGCTCAACGCTAAGGGCGTGCCGGTGGCCGGCGTGCTGACGTCCGCCGTGATCACCGCCATCGCCGTGGTCGTGGTGTTCGTGTGGCCTGAGTTCGCGTTCAACTATCTGATGTCGATTGCCACCATCGCCGGCATCATCAACTGGACGATGATCATGTTCACCGAAATGAAGTTCCGTAAGGTGGTCGCCGCGGGCGGCGCTCCCGAGGATTCCGAACTGGCCGGCAAGTCCGGCAAGGAAGCGCTCGACGCGATTCACTTCAAGCTGCCGTTCGCTAAGGTGACCCCGTGGGTGGTGTTGGCGTTCTTGGCACTGGTCGTGGTGCTGATGTGCTTCTCCGCCAGCTACCGCGTCGCCGTCATCGCCGGCGTGATTTGGCTCGCCATCCTCTTCGCCGCCTACCAGATCACTCAGGCGAAGAAGTAAGGCTCCATTTGCGAATAGCTCTCACTGATGAGCACTCAGTGAGAGCTATTCGCAAATGGGATTTATTCATGAAACAGCTCATCGATGCCGACGAGCTGAACGTCGGATTGAGACGCCGCAGCATCGTCGACCAGTGATTGATCGAAACCGCCGAGCGAAAACAGCAGGTATGTTCGCTGGCCGATACCGGTTCGCGCAGCACGGTCTCGCAGTAGATTCAGCACGGAACGGTCCACCGGCGCATTGCGGAATTTGCACTCGCCCACAATGGCAGCATCAGACGCATTGTCAACGGCCATCACGTCTATCTCATCCTGACGATCCCACCAACGGCCAACCGCACGCGCACGGAAGGGCAACCGTCCAGCAGCACTCTCACGCCACATCCATTCACGGCACAGACCCTCGAACGGTTTGCCGGCAAAATCATGTAATACCGGCTTGATATGACGCTCGTATACGCCTTCCACATCGCCCCGCTCCAATTCCGAACGATACGGAAAGACAAACGAATACCAGAATCGGAAGAAATTGTCGCTCAGCTGATACAGCCCACGCGAACCTTTCGCCCGCTCCTTAGGCTTCGCCGTGACTGGGAACTCACGTTCCACAATCCCCAGTTCCATAAGATTGGCGAGATACGACGATACTGTTGCGTTTGCCATCATCGTGTGCGTCGCGATCTCATTCAGCGAAGTTGCGCCGAGCGCGATCGCCCGTATCACGCTGTTATATTTCGCAGTTTCCCGCAGTTCTTCGTGCAACAAAAATTCAACCTCGCTGTATAGCGGAGCAATGCGTCTCAGAATATGCCGCTTGACATTTGCGTCTATGGTCTCATCTGGGTCAAATTCCTCTAGGTAACGCGGGATACCGCCCAGTATTGCGTAGGCCAGCGCCTTATCCTCGCCACTATAGTTGGGGAAGAATTGCGCTGCATCCCAATATGGCATCGGCAGCATCTTCAGGATGCCGGTCGCACGACCATATAGCGGCGATTTTTCTCCCAACAGCTCCTTTTCGATGAAGCTCATGGCACTGCCGCAAATCACAATCATCAGATTTGCATGACGCAACGTGTGGTCCCAAAGATTCTGTAGCACTGACGGCAATGACGGATCAGATTTGACCAGATAAGGAAACTCATCGAATATCACAAGCCTGCGGCCGCCATCGCTCGGCTCTGGCAGCCGGGTTAACTCGGTTAACGCCCTTTCCCAAGAAGGATATTGACTCAGATAATCTTTGCCCGGGGCACCCGCCTCGAACATGAGACGGGAGAACGATGCCAGCTGTTCATCTTTAGTGGCATTCTGCGCCGCGAAGAATAAGGTTTCCTTGTCTTTTGCGAGTTGAATAAGCGTCTCTGTTTTTCCCACGCGCCTGCGGCCGTAGACGAACACAAGCTGTGCCCTACGCTCAGTGAAACATTCCTGCAGTTGCTTGAGGTCATCGTCTCGTCCGATGAATGCCATGCTGCCCGCCTCCTTTATGCCATACGCCGGCGTATTTCTATCGCATCACGATTTATTGTATCACGATTAGTATAATCGTGATTATACAAGCTGTGACGAGGTGCGGGTACGGGCCAATTTGCAAAAAACTCTCACTGAGGGGGAGGTGGTGACGGCTTTGAGGTCGAGCTTGCCGCAGGTCAGGTAGACCATGGTGGCGAAGTAGTCCATGTCACGGAAGCCGCAGGCCCGTCTCTTCACGTTCCGGACGACGCTGTCGACGCCCTCGAGGACGGCGTTGGCGTACGGGTGCTCGAAGTACGCGACGACCTCGGCGAAGCGGCGGCGGACCAGACGGGCGGGTTCCTTCACGGGTTCGAGCCTCGAGTGTATCATCCACGAGCACAGGCGGTATAGCCTGACCCATGCCCCGGCGGGCGGTGTTTTTAGTCAAGTCGGTGTTTCGTGTTTCGTCACTAATTTTTGGCCTTTCGCTGTTTGTGGTGGGTGGTTTGGGTGCGGGGTGATGCCGGTGCCCGCCCCGTGGGCCAGGCCCGGCAGCGGGTTCACGCTCCTGTTCGAGGCGTGGGCCGTGGAGATGGCCCGCCACCTGCCCGTCAGCACGCTCGCCGAGCAATTGGACGAGACCGACACCCGTTTGTGGCGGTCCGTCGCCCATTACGTCGACGAGGCGAGGAGGCTGGAGGACTACATGGGTGTGGAGGCCATCGGCATCGACGAGACCAGCCGCAGGGGCCGCAATTGCATCACCGTGGTCGCCGATCTCGTGGAGCACGATGTCATCAACGTGACGCCGGGCAAGGACCCGGCCACGGTCGAACGGTTCTCGCGTGATTTCATGGACCACAACGGGGTCCCGGAATATGTGCGTCTGGTCGCCTGCGACATGAGCCTGGGCTTCCGGAAGGGCATCCGTGAGCATCTGCCCCATGCGCGGCGGATCGTCGACAGGTTCCACGTGGCCAGGCACGCCAACGAGGCCGTCGACAAGGCCGGGAAGACGGAAGGCCGCTCCAACCCGCTGCTCAAACGGACCAAGTACCTGTGGCTGCGCAACGAGGAAAGCCTGACCGAACTGCAGGTGGAGACCAAGCGCAACCTGACGAGGCAACGGTTGAAGACCGGCCGCGCCTGCCGGATGCGCGAGGTCCTGCAGGACATCTACACGGACAGCCGCACCCCGTCCGAGGCATGGGTGCGCCTGCATCGCCTGTGCTCGTGGATGATGCACTCGAGGCTCGAGCCCATGAAGGACTTCGCCCGCATGATCCGACGCCACTTCGCCGAGATCGTCGCCTACTTCGAGCACCCGTACACCAACGCCGTGCTCGAGGGCGCCGACAGCGTCATCCAGAACGTCAAACGACGGGCGAGAGGCTTCCGCAACATGGACTACTTCGCCACCATGATCTACCTGACCTGCGGCAGACTCGACCTCAAAGCCGTCACCACCACTTGACCATCACCCACCACAAACAGCGAATAGCCAAAAAAAATGACGCATGTGCTGTTATACATTAAAACGCACAGAAAATCACACATATACTGTGCGATTTTCTGTGCGTTGCAGTGAGCAGCTACTCAGTTATGCGCGGCGCTTGCGCCAGATGGACAGCGCAATGCCGGCAGCGGCGAGCAGCACCATGGCACCGCTCACGCCATATACGGCGGCACCGGTGGCCGGCAACTTGCCGTCAGACTTGGTGTCATCGGTCTTGTTGTCGGTCTTGTCGCCTGCGTTATCGCCCTTGTTGTCACCATCGCCGGTATCCGGCTTGGTGGGCGTTTCCGCCTTCTGCAATGCTGCGATGGCGGCGCTCAGATCAGCGGCGGCCTTGTCAACCACAGCCTGGTCGGAGGAAGCGAGCGCAGCCTTGGCGACCTGCAGTGCCTTGGCGAGCGCAGCCCAGGAATCAGCCGTGTAATCGGATTCCTTGAGCGCTTCGGCAGCGGCGATCTGCTTGTTGAGCTCAGCCAAATCGACCTTGCCCTGTTCAATGCCGTCAACCGTAGTATCGGATGGATTGACCAAACCATCGGTGTAGCCGTCGTAAGCAACCGCAACAGTGCCAGAGACGCTGGCCGGGAGGGTCACAGTGGCCTTGCCTTCGGCGTCGAGCTTCACGGTCTTGGACCAGTCGCCAGCAGAGAACTTCACCGAACCGGCGAGCGTGCCCTTATCGGCGGCGGTCACCGTGGCGGTGAGCTCGCGGGTGCCGGCGTTGTACACGGCCTTGGTGGTGGAGTCAACAGCCTCGATGTGCGTCGGGTTGGCAGCGGTCCAGGACTTCGTCACCTTGAGCACAGACTCAGGCACGTTCACGAACGCACCGTGACGCACCTTGTCCGGCAGACCGCCGTTAGCACCCTGAGTGATGTAGCCCTGAGCGCCCGGCTCGGCTTTGACCGGCTTCTTTTCGTTGTTGAAGTCCGGGTAACGCTTGGTCATCGGGTTGTCCCACGTGGTCTTGGAAAGCTCGGCACCCGTGGTCATAAATGCACGGTAGGCGAAGTTGTCGGACAGCAGAATGTAGCCGTCGTCGTCCTTCGTGTTGAGTTCGTCATCCTTGTTGAGCTTGATGGTCTCTGGTCCTTCGAACGGCAGCAACGCCTGCTCGAGCAGCTGCCAACCGGTGTTCGGGTCCTGACCCGGAGATGCCTCGGTGGTCGGTGCAGTCAGCACCTTGGAACGCTCAAGGAAGATGCTCTTACCAGTGGTGATGTAATCGCCAGCGGCACCGCCCTGCTCATTCTTGGTGAATCGGTAGTAGTAGCCACCGATCTTACGCACGGTGGAATCAATGCGCGAGTAGCCGGTGTCCTGCCACATCTGCGGCTCGGTGAAGTTCACGAAGTCGCGGGTGATGGCGTAACGCACCTGAGCATAGGAGCTATTGCCGGTTTTGTCGTTCTTGACCGGAGTGGTACGGGTGTCATCAGTGAACATGCGGGAAGAGAAGAACACCACGTAAGCGTTCAGGTCATCATCCCAGTAAGCTTCCGGCGCCCAGGTCATACCGGCGTTCGGCGTGTTGATGGTGATGCCGCCGTTGCCGTCGCCGTTGGTACGGGTCCAGTTCATCATATCGGTGGACTCGTAGACCTCAACTTTCCGAGAACCGTTAACCTGGTTCTGGCTCCAGCCCATTGACGAGACCTTGAGATCAGTGGCAATCAGGTAGTACTTGTCGCCTTCGTGGGAACGCAGCACGAACATGTCACGCAAGCCACCCGTGTCTGCATCATTGGTAAGTACCGCCTGGCCATTGTTGCGAGTCTTAAACGTGAAGAAATCGTTCTTCTCAGTGGAAGCCACCCAGGCCTTTTCTCCACCGTTGCTGTCGCTCTCAAAAGTGACGGCCGCATAGCCGGTGTCAGGCGCGATGCGGGTCTTCTCCTTGACAGTGACCTCGATGGTCTTGGTGACCTTCTCACCGCCGTTGTAGGAAGCGGTGGCGGTCAGCGTAACCGGCTTGGAATCACCGTCGCCGTAGGCCGGACGATTGATGATGCCAGCACCACGATACGGGTCATCGGCACCAGTGGTCTTGTTTTCGTACTTCTCGTTAGTGGACGTAATGAGCTTCTCGTCCGAGGACTTCCACGTAATCGCCGAGCCGTTCTTGGTGCCCTTGGCGACTAGCGGCAGATTCTCGGCCGCCGGAACTTTCAGCGCAGCAATCGCGGCATCGAGGTCGGCTGCGGCGGCGTTCTGGGCGTTCATCGGCTCAACGGTGACGGGCAGTTCGGCCTTCACACCACCCAGCTCAGTGGTGGCGGTGATGGTGGCAGTACCAGCCTTGACGCCGGTTACAGTACCGTCTGCGGCGACCTTGGCCACGGACTCATCGGAGGAGGACCAGGTGACGTTCTTGCTCACGGCGTCGTCCGGAGTGACGGTGGCGGTGAGCTTGGTGGAGTCCTTCTCAATCAGGGTGAGCTTGTTGTTCACCACACCGGTGCCGGAAATCGCAACGGCGGTCGGCATGGTCAGGTCAGCGCCCCTGTAGACCTTGATGTCATCCATTGCACCATTCCAGTACTCATCGACGGAGTAGAACGACTTGCCGATGTAGGCGGTGGTCGCGCCGAGATCGCTCATCTTGATGCCGGTGTTGGCCTTGAAAATAATCAGGGCATTGTTGCGGAACACGGCAAGGTTGGTGCCGTCCACGACAATCTTGTAATCGGCCCAGCTGTTGTCGTTGCCGGAAACGGTGACCTTGGATCCCTGTTCGTTACCCCAGTTGTTGTTGGAGATAACGCCCTTGATGGCGGTCTTGCTGTTGTAGAACATCAGGTACTTGTTGGCGTTGGCCTGATCGGTGGTGTTGGCGTCGTTCGAGCCGTCCTTGCCGACGATGAACGAGAAGAACTTGCCGCTGTCGTCGTGACGAGTCTTGGACGCGAACTCCAGAGTGAAGGAGTCGCCCGCATCCTTGAACAGCTGGTCATCGATCTGGGCGTACTGGCCATCGCCGCGCAGTGAGAGCGCCTCGTTGTTGCTGCGGTCACCGTACTGTTCGATCTTGGCGCCGTCCTTCAGCGTCAGGTTGTACTTGCCGGTCGAATCGGCAATCACGCTGTTCGTGGTGCCGTTTTTGCCCGTGAAGTCCCAGCTGGCGAGCAGCGTCGGTTCAGCAGCCTTAGTAGTCTGCACTGTCGCGGTATCGGTTGTCTGTGGTTGGGAATCTTCCGATTCCATGGCATACGTCGTCGGAACTACTGCCACCATCGTTGATATTGCAATCAACGATGCTGCCATCTTCTTCCAATGCTTCACCGCATCTCTCCTTGTCCTTTGCCTCGACCCACTTGTCGAGTGTCTCGTTCGCCTCTACGTGAACGCAAACATTATTTGCGATGATACCATTACGGCACTGAGACTCAGTGTGCCAGATTCCTTATGTATATAAGCACTTACGGGGGCAACCGCCCAGTCCGAACACCCCCCGTATGTCAAAAGCCCCCTTCCAAGCCAATCACTAATACCCCCTCAATCGGCACCCCGCTCCGCCAGCCGCCCCAAACTGTTATCAATTTGTTATCTTTACCGCGCTTGCGTGGACAGAGAGCGCTCAGACCTCGAAGATCGCCGCATATTCGTGAGAACCCGCCTAGTCAATGAGATATGGCTTGAAGACACGCTCGGCGACGGGGATATGGAGCATCAGCATGGTGCCGTAACCAAGGATCACCAGCAGGAACAGTCCACCGGGCATGTGGAACCAGCTGGCCGCCAGCAGTGCCACGAACACGGCATCCACGATGACCAGGGCCACGGTCATCGCGATGTGGGAGATGCCGAAGATGAAGGCGTTCTTCAAGGTGCCGGCCACGGTGTTCTCGAAGCGTGCCTGAAGCGCGAACACCCATTCGAAACCGATAAGCCAGAGGATGGTCAGCGCGAATTTGATGATGAGCAGCGGCGTGATCTGCAGGACGATCCATGACCAGACCAGTGCAATCAGCGCCACCAAGAACGGCAGCCACAGCAGTGTGGCTTTGATGAAGTTGGTTTTGAATGACTTGAAGTAGTTGGAGGTTACGCCTTTGCCCTCGCCCTCGATGGAGCGGCGGCAAGCATCATGGCCGGCAGTCAGGGCCGCACCGATGGTGATGATCGGAATCGAAGTGACCAGCATCAGAATGTTGATCCATACGCCGTCAACAAGATTGCTCCACGCGCGCATGAATTTCGAGTCCGGTGCCAGCCAGTTCATCAACTACTCCTTGTACAGCTTTTGGCTCCCCTCAGGGAGGGGAGCCAAATTGTCGGGCTCAACCCTTGACCGCTCCGCCTTCGGCCCTGCAATTACGGACTCGCCTACGACGAGGCTCATCATTAGCTTCGCCGCTGTCGCGGCTCAGCCTGGAGCCTGCTGGAAGCCCACTGGGCTTCCAGCCATGGGCTGACGACGCGAGTCGTCAGCCCTTGACGGCTCCCGCCATGACACCAGAGACTATATACTTCTGGCATACCAAGTAGAAGACGATGATGGGGATGATGGCCAGCACCAGGCAGGCCATCATGGCGCCCATATCCACGGAACCGTAGCCGCCCTTGAGGTATTGCACGGCGACCGAGACGGTCTTGTACTTGCCGAGGTCGAGCGTCAGGTACGGCAGCAGGTAGTCGTTCCAGATCCACATGGCTTCGAGGATGGCCACCGAGACGATCGACGGCTTCATAATCGGCACCACGATCTGGAAGAAGATGCGCGGCACTGACGCGCCGTCGATCATGGCGGACTCCTCAAGCTCCTGCGGGATGCCCTTGATCACGCCAGTGAAGATGAACACGGCCAGACCGGCACCGAAACCGAGGTACACGATGCACAGGCCCCACGGGGTATTGAGCTTCAGCATGTCGGCGATCTTGGAGAGGGTGAACATCACCATCTGGAACGGCACGATCATATTGAACAGGAACAGGGTGTAGAGCAGCTTCGCGGCCCAGTTGTTCACGCGCACGATCCACCATGCGCACATCGAGGTGCACACCAGAATCAGCGCCACCGAGCCGACGGTGATAAGCAGCGTCCAGCCGAAGGAAGCGAAGAACTGCGTGGTCTCGATGCCGCGCACATAGTTCTCAAGTCCTACAAACGCTTTGCCGGCAGGCAGGGAGAACGCGTTCTTGGAGATGTACGCCTTCTGCTTGAAGGAGTTGATCAGCACCAGGACGATCGGGAAAATCCAGAACAGGGAGACAACGGCAAACAGCACGGTCCATAATGCGCCATGCTTCACAGGCTTGTTCTCGTTCATCAGGCTGCCACCTCCTTGCTCGTGGTGAGCTTGTTCTGAATCAGGGCGATGACCGCGACCAGGATGAAGAACAGCACGGCCTTCGCCTGGCCGACGCCTTCCCAGCCCATACGGCCGTAGAAGGTGCGGGTGATGTTCAGCGCCAGACCTTCAGACATGTTGCTCGGCGCACCGTTGGTCAATGCGAGGTTCTGATCGTAGAGCTTGAAACCGTTGGTCACGGTCAGGAAGGAGCACACGGTGATGGACGGCATCATCAGCGGGATGATGATGCGGAACATGGTCTGCCGTCCGTTGGCGCCGTCCACGGCCGCGGCCTCCAGCACATCGGTGGGCAGGGCTTGCAGGCCGGCGATGTAGATGATCATCATGTAGCCGATCTGCTGCCAGCACACCAGGATGACCAAGCCCCAGAACCCGTAGGACGCCTTATAGGTCAGGGCGCGGCCCCAGTGGGCTAGTACGCCGTTCAGGAGCAGCAGCCAGATGTAGCCCAGGATGATGCCGCCGATAAGGTTCGGCATGAAGAATACCGAGCGGAACAGCGTGGAGCCCTTGATCGCCTTGGTCAGCATGTAGGCGATGGCGAAGGCGATCACGTTGATCACGATGGTGGTCACGATGGTGAACGCGGTGGAGAAGCCGAGCGCGTGCAGGAATTCCTTGTCTTTCAACGCTTTGCCATAGTTCTTAAGCCCCACCCATTCACCGTCGGTAACGGTGGTGAATTCGCAGAAGCTTAAGTAGACGCCCATGATGAAGGGCACCAGGAACCCGATGATGAATGCGGCGAATGTAGGAAGCGCGAACAGCGCCCACCACCTGCGTATCGCCTTGCCAGCCATGCTGATCATGACTTTTCCTCCTCCTTGAGTCCGCTGCGTTGTGACACTGCATCGTGCGCCGGCTGCGGAGTTCAACTCAATGCGAGCTTGCCGATCGAGAACCGCATGCACGGCCTGTTCTCGTTCAAGCCTATGTTCATAGTAAACGTCGAATCATTATATGTCAAACGTTGTCATTTTCAGCGTTTCAAGCTCGAGCATACTCCGGTTCCAGCAATCTTCTTTCAACTAAGATAATGGCTATATAAAGCCAATCTAACGCCGTCATAGACACTTTGCAAACGTTTGTAATACAATCGTTGTCATCGCCGCAAATCAATCAATCAGCATGTACACTGGAGTCAGTTGTGCATGTGTATTGCGATTTTCCATTCAACGCAAGGGGGCTGCAATGGCTACGAGCATTCAGGATGTCGCCCGCGAGGCCGGCGTCTCCATCTCCACCGTCTCACGTTCCTTCACCAGACCGGATCTGGTGTCGGCCAAGACCCGCGAGCGCGTGCTCGCCATCGCCGACAAACTCAATTTCTCACTCTCCCGCTCGGCTGCGGCCCTGAAATCCGGCCGCTCCCTGCGCATCGCAGTACTGATGAGCGGCCATATCCGCCTGTGGTTCACCGCCTCGGTCATCGAGGGGCTCAACGAGGTGCTGCACACGCAGGGCTACGATATTTCGGTATTCCAGATTTCCAGCATCGAGGAGCGCAAGGAATTCTTCGAGATGTTGCCGGTACGCCGTAACGCCGATGCCGTGATTGTGGCGTCTTTCGATATCGACAACAACGAAATCGCGCAACTGGCTTCGGTCGGCGTGCCGATCGTCGGCATCAATTCAGTCGAACCCGAAGCCCGCGGCTTTACCGCCGCCGTCAATATCGACGATGTGCAGGGCTCCACGCTGGCCGCCCGCCATCTTATCAATCTCGGACATCGCCGCATCACCTACATCAGCACCAATCGCGAGGTGTCGCTGAGCTTCTCCGTGCAAAGCCGATTCGACTCATTCACCGCCTGCTGCCGCAGGGAAGGCATCGAGCCGCAGGTTATCGTCTGCAAGGTCGATGACGATGGACGTTATGAAATCAGCGACGTGGTCAACCAACTCATAAGCCAAGACGAGATGCCCACCGCCATCGCATGCCAAGAGGATGGCATTGCTTTGCCGCTTATGTTCCAGCTGGAGCGCAATGGATTCTCCGTGCCCGGCGACGTCTCGTTGATCGGCTACGACGATAGTTTCTACACCGGCGATATCGGCCTGACCACCATCCGCCAGGATCCGGTGGAAATGGCCCGCGTGGCAGCCCGCATGACGCTCGATCTCATTGACGAAAAGCCGATTGAGCAACCCTACATCGTGTTCCCGGCCCAGCTGAAGGTCCGCTCCTCCACCTCCCGCGTTAAGTAGGCTCACACAACAAAGCCCACCATAGAAAAAGTGTGAGGCAACCGCACAATAACGCTCAATCGCACATTGTGGAGAATGGCGAAAAATCGCCGATTCATGGCCCCACAGCGTGCGATTGAGCGGGTGCGTGCCTCACACTTTTCTGCGGCGGACGATTTTGTGCGAGACTCAGCAATACAAAGCGGCGCCCCTGGAGAAGGAAAGGCAGGGGCGCCGCGGATTGTTGCTTATCGGCTATGGGACTCTATGAGACTCAGTGCGAGGCCTCGTATTCGGAAGCCCAACCGTCCACGAAGGCGGTCTTGACGGCATCCCACTTGCCGGTGCCCTGCGCGTACTCGAGCAGCGCCTGGCCGACCTTGTTCTTCCACTCTTCGGACGGCATCATGGTGAAGTTCCAAGAAACCTGGGTCTTGCCGGACTTCTGATCCTCAACAGCGGCTTCAGTCAGCGGGTTGTCAAACTTGACATCATCGAAGGTCTTGAACGGGGTGGTGAAGCCCATGTCCTGAGAGATGGCCTTCTTGCCGGTGTCGGAGGTGATCACCCAGGAGAGGAAGTCCTCGGTGGCCTTCTTGTCGGCGTCGGAGGCCTTGTCGTTGATGCACCAGTAGTTCTCGGAACCAGTGGCCAAGCCCTGCTTCTCTTCACCCTTGACACCGGTGTAGATTGGCATCATGCCCACGGATTCGGCCTTCATGCCGGCCTTCTGCAGGTCGGTCCAAGCCCAGGTGCCGTTCTGATAGAAGGCAGCCTCGCCGAGCGCGAACTCGGAGTTCGCATCATCGCCGGTCTTGGCGCTCAGCTGGGTGGGGTCGGTGGTGGAGTCGGTGATGTACAGGTCGAAGATCTTCTTGTAGTTCGGCAGATAAGTGCCCTTGATGGTGGCCGGCTGCTCGGTGACGTTGTCGTCCTTGAACTCATAGTAGAGCGGCAGGTTGGCCAGATGGGTCTTGAATCGCCAGTCGGAGCTGGAGTCGAAGCCGGCGGAGGTGAACGCGCCCTTGATGCCGAGCTCGTCCTTGCGGGCCTGCATGTCGTCGGCCACGGCCTTCAGGGTGTCGAAGTTGTCGATTTCGTCCATGGACGTGGCCTTGGCGCCATCCAGCGCGAAGTACTTGTTGAGGATGTCCTTGTTGTAGATCAGGCCGTAGGTTTCCATCACGTACGGCACGCCGACCACCTTGTCGCCATCCTTCAGGGCCACATCCTGGTTGGCGAGCTCCTTGTACACATCCGTATTGGACATATCGGCGGTGTACTTCTTCCAGTTCTGGTAGCCGACCGGGCCGTTGACCTGGAACAAGGTCGGGGCTTCGGTTTTGGCGATTTCGGACTTCAGGGTCTGCTCGTAGGTACCGGAGGCCGCGGTCTGCACCTTGACCTCAACGCCCTTTTCCTTGGTGTATTCCTTGGCCAGAGCGGTCCACTGATCAGCCGCTTCCGGCTTGAAATTCAGGTAGTAGACCTTGCCCTTGGCGTCATCGCCGGAGGTCGAGCTTCCGCAGGCCGCCAAAGCGCCGAGGGACATCGCAGCGACAGCCGCCATCGCGACTGCTGACTTGACTGTACGATTCATCATCGAACCTTTCTCTTTCATCGTCGACCCGGCCGTCCCCGGTCAGGACAGGTACGCTAGCACGCACCTTTACGACTATCGACATGCACTATTGTGCAACGGTTTGCTTCTTTTTGCAAACGATAGCAATATCAGCGCGTCATAAATCATCATTTTCAGGCCATTGTCAACAAATATCCCATTAATTCAGTCATTTTTGCCTCATTATCGCAATGCAAGCGTTCGCAATCATGAGAGCGCTAACATATCTTTCATGGCAATCGATTGCCACTTATACCCATCAAAAAATAACAACACGCCGACGCTATCGTTTGCAAATCATTTATCGACATACCGCAATTCCCGCCACAAACAATAAAGGCCCGCCCGCAGTAGCGGGCAGGCCAGCGCAATCGCAGCGCAACCGGGGCTAGGCGTTCCACCGTTCGATGACGTTATCTCCCTTATAGACGCTGAGCACCGAGTAGTGCGCCGTATCCAAACGCAGCAACCGTGCGAAATGCGGGTCCACGCCCAGCCATTGCGAGGTGAGGATGCGCAGGATGTGCGCATGAGCCACCAACAGCACATTATGGCCGTCTTTCAGCAGCGGCGTAATCTCGTCGATGGCGCTCTTGGCGCGTGCCGCCGCTTCTTCCAGCGTCTCGCCAGGCCCGGCATGGACCGGCACCTGTTCGCCCGAAGGCAAGGTCTCGACCCAGTCGCCCTCCAGCGTGGGCGTCAGCGAGCGCGGCCCGTCACGCCACACATCCCATTCAAAACCGCTGGCCTCACTCACCTGCTGGCGCGTACGCCCCTCGGCTCGGCCGTAATCCCATTCAGCGATGCCGTCCAACACACCGTGGTCCGCAAAACCAGCCAATTCAGCGGTTTGGCACGCCCGCTTCAGCGGACTGGAAAACACACAGCTCTGGCTGAATCCTTCGGGGAAGGCCTCGCGCAGGCGCCTTCCGGCATCCGCTGCCTGCTGCTCGCCGACCGCGGTCAACGGGATGTCCGTGCGCCCGGTATGCTGCCCGGATTCGCTCCACACGGTCTGGCCGTGGCGCAGCAACACCAAAAATCCATTGCCGCCACGAGAGTTCTCGACGGCAACGGTGCCGTTCACGTTCTGTTCGCTCATGCCTCCACTCTAGTCTGCGCTCGTTCATGACTCCACCATTAACGCCCATCTTTTGCGCTGAGATGATTGAGATGCTATTAGACTGAGAGTCATGAGCGACGAAACGAACACCGACTTCCCCTCCAGCGCCGACCGCGCGGTCGACAGCCTGCACCGCATCGACGAGAAGGTCAACAGGCTGCGCGAGGACCGGCTCAACGACCCTGATTCTCTGGGCGACAAGCTCATCAAGTCGGCAGTCCCAGCGCTGGCAGGCTTGGTTGCCGGCAAAGCATTCCAGATGATATGGGACAAGGGCACAAGCAAACGCAATCTGCGCAAGGGACTGGCGGCAGACGCGCCGCAAAGTCTGGCAATGAGTCTGGCATTCGCCGCCGTTTCGGCCGCACTCGGCGCAGTGGTTTCGCAGCTGTCGGATCGGGGCTCCAAGGCGTTCGTCGACCACCGCCATCGCAAGCCCAGCCGCTAATCCCCCGGTTGGATGATGGTTTCTGTTGGCTGACTGATGACTCATCGCTGGAATTTCGTCAAGGAACCATCAGTCAATCGACAGGAACCATCAGTCCAGCACAGTTCCGCCACACAATATCGGCATTTCACTGTGAGGTAATCCACCGTGACGTCCGGCGTCTGCCGTGCGACAATAAAGCCATGGTTACCAACGCAACAATCGAGGCTCTTCTGGGCCGCCGCTCCATCCGTAAGTTCAAGGACGAGGCCATCGACGACGATACCCGCGCCACGCTCGAAACCGTCGCCCAACATGCCGCGTCCAGCCAGTTCCTTAACGACTGGTCCGCCATCCGTATCACCGACCCGGCCACCAAAGCCAAGCTCGCCGAATTCGGCCATCAGCCGTATATCGCCACCGCGCCGTTGCTGTACGTGTTCGTCATCGACGAGCACCGCAACGCACGCATCGCCGAACGCAAGGGTATCGATCCCGCTTCCGACGAATTCCATCTCAAGTACAGCTATCGCTTCACCCAAGCTCAGAACGACGCAGTGCTGGCCCTGCACGCCATGGAGACCGCCGCCTATTCGCTGGGACTGGGCTGCGTGATTCTCGGCTCTCTGCTCAACAACATCCCCGGCCTTATCGACGTGCTGAATCTGCCGGAATACACGTATCCGGTGCTGGGTCTGGCCATCGGCAAGCCCGATCAGAACCCGACCGTCAAGCCGCGCATGCCGCGCACGATGCAGTTCTTCGAGAACACCTACCCGGCTGACGCCGATGGCGTACTCGACCAGCTGCCCGCCTTCGACGAGGAAGTTCACCGGTACTACGATCTGCGCCAAGCCGACCGTCCGGTGGACGCTTTCAGCGATCAGGTCGCCACGATCAGTCGGCAGGATGTCAGCCATCAGACACTGCTCGACAAGGCCGCCGCTCAGGGCTTCCGTCTGGATCAGTGAGACCAGAACCAACGAGATAGCCTCGGATAGGCTCGTCACTGAGTCGTCTCGGTCTCAGCACTGCGACGACTCAGTTCCAACACCTCAACATTTCATCACCGGATACCGGCAAAATTGCACAACCATCCCGCCGGTGTCGCACCATCAACAAACGTTCACATATCAGTCCCATTATGCGGACAACCAACGGCCAGTTTTGCAAGAAAACCCGCCAAACCAGCAGTATTCGCACCAGTGGTGGGAATAGACTGCATGTGGCCGCAATGATTACGAACCGGAAAAGAGGGACTGGATGCGGACGGTTTGGCAAGTCTTTCTACGCGATTGCAGACGTATCTTACGCAATCCCGTTGCCGTTGTGGTGACGCTCGGCGTAGCAATGCTGCCCTCGCTGTACGCATGGTTCAACATTCTCGCCAACTGGGATCCCTATTCAGCCACCGGCAATCTGCAAGTGGCCGTAGCCAATGAAGACCAAGGCACCACCAACGATCTGGTCGGCCATCTCGATGCGGGCCGGCAGGTCGTCAAGAAACTCAAGCAGAACGACGAACTCGGCTGGCGCTTCGTAGACAATGAGGAACAGGCCGTCCACGGCGTGGAGACCGGCGGATACTATGCAGCCATCGTGCTGCCCAAGGATTTCAGCACCAGCCTGGTCGAATCGGTGACCGGAACCTCCAAACAGCCAAAAATCAAGTATTACGTCAACGAGAAGAAGAACGCGATCGCGCCGAAAATCACCGACACCGGTGCCACCACCATCGACGAGCAGATCAACTCCGCCTTCGTCACCACGGTAGCCACCACCGTTGCCTCGGCCGTTTCCGAAGCGGGAGGCGATCTCGACCAAGCCACCGGCAAAGTCCAGCACGATACGATCAATGATCTCAATACGGTGATGTCCACGCTGAACACCGTTCAGGATTCACTCACCGACTTACAGGACACGCTGGCCCAATCAGACACGATTCTCGCCGACGCCAAACAGACCACCGCCTCACTCAAGCAGACCGTCGCGGCCGCGCAGAAGGCCTCCCGCCAGTCCGGCACACTGTTGACGGAAACACAGGCCGGGTCACAAGCCTTCTCCACCACACTGGTCGGCGCACTCGACACCAGTTCAGCACAACTCTCCGGACTGGCCGTTCACGTCAACAACGCCGCCGGCAGCATCACCGGCTCCTTCAACAGCGCGCAGAACTCCGTCGACACCATCACCAACACACTTTCGGCCCCACTGAATGCCACCCAAACGTCAATCAGCGATCTGAAAGACGCGCTGACCAAAGCCGGCATCGGCAAAGACACCACCGACCCAGTCGGCCAGAACATCTGGAAACAAATCGATGCGCTCGACTCATTGATCAGCAAACAGCAGACACAGCTCAACACCTTCCATACCGACACCACACAGTTCATCAACTCCGGTAAAGACGCCACCACGAATCTTTCCGGAGCCATGACCAACACCACCACCGGCGGCATCGCGGCGCTGAATACCGCGCGCGGCTCGCTGACCGGCACCGTAATGCCGTCGCTCACCTCATCATTGAACAGTTTCGCCGCCCTGAATGGCACACTGGATGGCACGTTGACTTCGTTATCCGGCACCTTGGATCAGGCCGACGGACTGTTCGACCAGCTTGTCGATACCCTGAACCAAACAAAAACCACCATCAGCAGCACGCAGGATTCGCTGCGCCAGGTGGCCAGCGATGTCGCCACCGTACGCACCGATATCGCCACGCTCGATAGTTCCGCCGCTTACCAGAAAATCCGGGATACGCTGCATCTGGATGACAAGGGATTCGGCGACTTCATGGGCAATCCCGTCACCCTGACCACGAAAGTCGTGTACGCCACCGACAATTACGGGTCCGCAGTCACCCCGTTCTACACGAATCTGGCACTGTGGGTAGGCGGTTTCGTGCTAATCGCCATCTACAAGCTTGAGGTCGACCGCGAGGGCATTCGCCGTATCACCGCTACGCAAGCATATCTTGGCCGCTGGCTGCTGCTGGTCACCATCGGATTCCTGCAAGCCGTCATCGCCACCATCGGCGATCTGGTGCTTGGCATCCAATGCGAGCATCCGCTGCTGTTCATCTTGGCCGGGATCTTCTGTTCGTTCGTATACATCAACATTATTTACGCACTGGCCGTGGCGTTCCGCCATATCGGCAAAGCCATCGCCGTAATTCTGGTCATTGTGCAGATACCCGGCGCCTCCGGCCTGTATCCGATTGAAATGATGCCGAACTTCTTCCGCGAACTGCACCCGTGGCTGCCCTTTACCTACGGCATCAACGCGATGCGCGGCCCGATTGCCGGCCTGTACGCGAACCATTACTGGCTCGACATGCTGCACCTGTTCTGGTATCTGCCGGCGGCACTCTTCGTGGGACTTGTCATACGCCGGTATGCGATGAACCTGAACGCGCTGTTCGACCGTCGTTTGGGAGATACCGACCTGATGATCACCGAGCACAACAGCATGGTGAACGAACAGGTGAGCTTGAACTCCGTATTCCGCACGGTGTCCGACAGCAAGGAACTGCGCGATATCATCGCCCATCGCGCGCACCGGTTCTTCGCACGGTATCCAAAGATGATCGTTGCCGGTCTGACATTGCTGACCGTACTCCCGTTCGTATTCCTGGTACTGCTGTTCGTCACCCAAGAGAAAATCGCCATGCTGACCTCCTGGATTCTGTCGATTATTCTTATCGACGCCTATCTCATTGTGGTTGAATACGCACGCGAAACCTACGCCATGCAGCTTGGCGTCAGTGCCATGAGTGCCGACGAGTTCCGCAATGTGATGCTCAACGGATATGTGTGGCGGCGTTTCCACGGCCACGGACGTCACGAAGCGGCGATGGGCAGCAATCCGGATATCGGCGAAACCACTGAACGACTCACACTGTTCGGCGATCAGGCCGCCGAGCCGACTGCGCACACCGCACAGTCCGGTCAGTCTGGGCAGTCTGGGCAGTCTGGGCAGTCTGGGCAGTCTGGGCAGTCTGGGCAAGGAGGCGCACGATGAAGCTTATCTGGAAAATATTCGTACGTGACGTGCGCCAAGCCACCCGCAATGTGATCGCCGTAATCGTGGCTATGGGATTGGTGATTGTGCCGGCACTGTACGCCTGGTACAACATCGCCGCCAGCTGGGACCCGTACGGCAACACCAAGGCCTTGAAGGTCGCCGTGGCAAACGTGGATAAGGGCTATAAGTCCGATCTGATGCCGATCACCATCAACGTCGGCGAAACCGTGACCAATACGCTCAGGGCCAATCATGACCTTGACTGGCAGTTTGTGGATCGTGCTAAGGCCATCGATGGCGTGAACTCAGGCGAATACTATGCCGCGCTGATTATTCCAAAGAGCTTCAGCTCCGATATGATGACGCTGTTTTCACCGAAGATCAAGCACGCCAAGCTCGAATACTATCTCAATGAGAAAATCAATCCGATCGCTCCGCATATCACCGACCAGGGTGCTACCACCGTGGCCACGACCATCGACCAGACATTTGTGAAGACCTTGGCGAGCGTGGCGCTGGATTTGGTTTCCAACGTGGCCGATTACGCGCAAAGCCCGCAAATGGAGCAGTACGTCAACAACGCCTCCAGTCATATTGCCACCATGTCGTCTCGTTTGACCGGCACTGCGTCGCAGATGGATTCCTATGCCAATCTGCTCGGGGCCGCCAACAGCATCATTGATTCCACCGATAAGCTGCTGGGATCAACAGGCTCAGCTGCGGCCACAACCAAAAAGGCGTTGAAACAGACCCGCAACGGCGTCTCCAGCCTCGACAAGGCATTGTCCGGAGCCACCGATGGCGTCGGTACGGCATTGCAGCAGGCCGGTTCATCCTACGACACCATTGCCAAGCAAATCGATGCCGCTTTTGCCGATGTGGGCTCACAATCCTCACAGATATCAAACAAGCTAACCGATATGCAATCCAAAGTGGAGGCTCAGGCCGACAGCTTTGGAAAGTATGCCGCCGCTTTACGAGATCTCGCCAAACAAGCGGCTTCACTGCCCGTGGGCGGAGATACCGTTGCCGCTCAACTGAACGCGGCTGCAGACCAAGCCACAAAGGCGCAGCAGAGCATGCAGCAAGCCGCCACCGCGTTGGGCGATGCGGCCACGCACATAGCAAACGGTACTGCCGATGCCGATACAGCGCGTCGAGATCTGAAATCACAAATCGCTGCCGCCAAACAATCGATTACTCAGGCTTCAGACACGTACAAGAGCACGCTGAAACCGCAACTGAACAATCTGACCTCGTCCATGGACGAAGTGACCACGCAGGCAAGTTCCGTAATCGACGGGCTTGCATCGACCGTAAGCAGCGTGTCAGGTCTTTCTGGCGGCGTTTCAGACAGCCTGACGGACATCCAGTCGGCCTTGACTGACGCAGCTAGCGCTTTGACCCGTTCGGCGAAGAAACTCGACAACTTGTCTTCCCAACTCGCCTCTATCACCAATGGCGGCACCATCGACCTGTCTGTGATTTCCTCTGCGAAGCCCGATGCCATTGCTTCCATGCTGGCGGCACCCGTAGCGGTCGACCGCATCGCGCTCTATCCCGTTGCCAACTATGGTTCCGCGATGGCTCCGTTCTACACGATTTTGTCTATTTGGGTCGGTGCGATCATTCTGGTCGCCATGTTGAAAGTATCGATTTCCGACCATGAGAAGGCTCGTATCTTAGGGTTGGGCAATGATCTGCCGCTCGGTTCGGAAGTGGGTCTTCGCGAGGCCATGATTGCCGGGCGGATTGCCGGACCGGCCGCCGCGTTGGATGTGCTGAAGAAGCCGCGTGCCGAGGCTCCCGGCAATGCGCGGCAGTTCGGTTTACGCTTGCACCACGAATATTTCGGCCGATACATGATTTTCGGTTTCCTTGCTTTGCTGCAAGGTACGCTGGTGTGCCTGGGCGATATGTTCTATCTCGGCGTGCAGTGTGAGCATCCGATTCAGTTCTTGATGGTCGGGTGGTTGTCTGCACTGGTGTTCTCGAATATTGTGTATACGCTGACCCTGTCGTTCGGTGATATCGGCAAAGCCATTGCCGTAGTACTGCTGGTTATGCAGGTAGCCGGTTCCGGCGGCACATTCCCCATTGAAACACTGCCGACGTTCTTCCAGGTCGTTTCTAAATGGCTACTGTTCCCCTATGCGGTGGATGCGATGCATTCGGCCATGGCAGGCTCATTCGGCATGGAATACTGGGTTTCCATGGGCAAACTGGCACTGTTCCTTGTCCCCTCATTGCTGTTGGGACTTATGTTGCGCAAGCCGGTAATTCGCTTCAACGATTGGGTTATCCGCAACCTTGAAAACACCAAGGTGATGTAAGTGTTGGACGAAGTGTGTCCGAGCGCCCTGAACGCTTAGCAGCCTACGACCTGACGTGTTTGGACCGTAACCTGTCTCAGACACGGCGTTGGCGAGGTCTGTGGAGCTTCTGACGCTAACGTCTACGTGGCTTGTAGCCCTTTTTACGACTGTGTGGCTTGAGTTGCTGGTTCAGCGGTACATGCCGGTAACTGGATTGCGGATCGCGATGCGTGAGATGCCAGCATCCGCAAAATTCGCAACGGTACACCCATAGCTCGGCTCCACGCTCGATCAGGCTTTGATCAGCGGCACGCTGAACCTGCGCCTTATCGTGATACATGATTTTATTCGACGTAGCGCAACGTTTAGGGGTGAAGTAATGCATAGCAGAAGCCAGTGTAGAGCGACCCCATAACCAAGCCAGTTGGCAGATTCTAGTGGTGGTTGCAACACCTGAGGTTTGAGCGGCCTTCCATGGTCA
>OKIX01000006.1_pt1 | contig 229796 bp, 259 predicted proteins | sample 1611191 | NCBI WGS metagenome assembly OKIX01 (sample SAMN04436716, study PRJEB24849) | human gut metagenome | biome: human gut; feature: NICU; material: stool | host: Homo sapiens | place: USA: Saint Louis, MO | collected 2010-09-26 | reverse complement strand
GAGAGCCTTATAGGCGCATTTGAAAAACCTCCGGCTATGCCGGAGGATATTTATTTATAGCTTATTCTTATTAAATTGTCTTAAACCGGACAATAAAAAATCCCGCCGATGGCGGGATTTTTAAGCAAGTGCAATCTACAAAAGATTATTGCTTGATCAGGAAATCGTCGAGGGATTTACCTTGCTCATCCATTGCTTTTTTGATTACAGCTGGAGTACGGCCCTGGCCAGTCCAGGTTTTAGTTTCGCCGTTTTCGTCAACGTAGCTATATTTTGCCGGACGCTGAGCACGTTTAGCTTTGGTGCCAGATTTAACGGCAGCAAGGCTATTCAGCAGTTCGTTCGGGTCAATACCGTCAGCGATCAGCATTTCGCGATATTGCTGCAGTTTACGAGTGCGCTCTTCAACTTCAGCAGCAGCCGCGCTTTCTTCTTCGCGACGTTCGTTAACAACAACTTCTAATTTTTCCAGCATTTCTTCCAGCGTTTCAAGTGTACATTCTCTTGCCTGCGCACGAAGAGTACGGATGTTGTTCAGAATTTTAAGTGCTTCGCTCATTGTAGTAATCTCAAACTTATATTGGGGTGGTTTGTTGAGGTAATAATAGAGCCTTAAATTCAGTTGTGCAATAGCCAGGAATGTAAGGAATTCAAAATTGTTCTTTATTTTGTGCCGCCAATAAATATCTTTTCATAAAATTAGCCAGAAAAGACGCGGCATATAGCCCTATTTGCGCCGATGATTTCGCAGCACGTGAGGTTAAAACTTCCTGATTCATGTCACATTTTATGGGGAGATTATCGTAGGCTGACGACCTTTCAGTCTTCTGTATTAGTCGTGTTTACGAGAATTCCGTATTAAGCGAATGATGAAAAGTAGAACAGTCGCAATAAGAGCAGGGACTTAGTATTGCACTATCTCCAGGAGGTCAACAGAGGGCTATTACTTGCGCAACAGGTTAAAGATTGTGAATAGTTACCAGCAGTCATTTACCCGCTTATAACAAGCGAGGCAGTTGTAATGATAGCTCAGAAGGATTATGCAAGGCTTCGTAAGGGAGAACGCATATACCACTTCTGTGCATACTGTTGAGCTGAAAAACTGACGAATTATGATAAACTCCAGCCAACTTTAATTCATATCATTGAGGGCCTGTGGCTGATGGCACAGCTATATTTCTACTATTCCGCAATGAATGCGGGTAAGTCTACAGCATTGTTGCAATCTTCATACAATTACCAGGAACGCGGCATGCGCACTGTCGTATATACGGCAGAAATTGATGATCGCTTTGGTGCCGGGAAAGTCAGCTCGCGTATAGGTTTGTCATCGCCTGCAAAATTATTTAACCAAAATTCATCATTATTTGATGAGATTCGTGCGGAACATGAACAGCAGGCAATTCATTGCGTACTGGTTGATGAATGCCAGTTTTTAACCAGACAACAAGTATATGAATTATCGGAGGTTGTCGATCAACTCGATATACCCGTACTTTGTTATGGTTTACGTACCGATTTTCGAGGTGAGTTATTTATTGGCAGCCAATACTTACTGGCATGGTCCGACAAACTGGTTGAATTAAAAACCATCTGTTTTTGTGGCCGCAAAGCAAGCATGGTGCTGCGTCTTGATCAAGCAGGCAGACCTTATAACGAAGGTGAGCAGGTGGTTATTGGTGGTAATGAACGCTACGTTTCTGTATGCCGTAAACACTATAAAGAAGCGTTAGAAGTCGGCTCATTAACGGCTATTCAGGAAAGGCATCGCCACGATTAATAAGAATTTCTTTACTGACAGGGTGAGCAGGGCGCTTTTATCCTGTCAGTTCGTTTTACTCACTTCATCCGGTGTATATACCCTTCTCGACAGTTCTTTAACGCCACTATACCCCTCACAGAGCGCTTTTACAGTGACGTTGACTTGTGACCTGTAAAGTACAATATCGCTGTGTGTAGGCGTTATACATCGCCGTAAATATGATGAAGGCAAATGCTGTCGGTTTATGGGAAAGTTGCTTTGGGTAAAACAAAAAAACGGCCCCAGAAGGGACCGTTTATGTTGCCAGACAGCGCTACTGATTAAGCGGATTTCTTCGCTTTTTTCTCAGCTTTAGCCGGAGCGGCTTCTTTTTTCGCTGCAGTTTCACCTTCTACATAATCACGACCGTAGTAGGTATCCAGCAGAATCTGTTTCAGCTCGGAGATCAGTGGGTAACGCGGGTTAGCGCCGGTGCACTGGTCATCGAATGCATCTTCAGACAGTTTATCCACATTCGCCAGGAAGTCTGCTTCCTGAACGCCAGCTTCACGGATAGATTTCGGAATACCCAGTTCAGCTTTCAGCGTTTCCAGCCATGCCAGCAGTTTCTCGATCTTAGCAGCAGTACGGTCGCCCGGTGCGCTCAGACCCAAGTGGTCAGCAATTTCAGCATAACGACGGCGAGCCTGCGGACGGTCATACTGGCTGAATGCAGTCTGCTTGGTCGGGTTGTCGTTCGCGTTGTAGCGAATAACGTTACAAATCAGCAGGGCGTTTGCCAGACCGTGCGGAATATGGAACTGGGAACCCAGTTTGTGCGCCATTGAGTGACATACACCCAGGAAGGCGTTCGCAAACGCGATACCCGCGATAGTTGCTGCACTGTGAACACGTTCACGCGCTACCGGATTTTTAGAACCTTCGTGGTAGGACGCTGGCAGATATTCTTTCAGCAGTTTCAGCGCCTGCAGAGCCTGACCATCAGAGAACTCAGATGCCAGTACAGAAACATAAGCTTCCATGGCGTGAGTTACTGCGTCCAGACCACCGAAAGCACACAGGGACTTCGGCATGTCCATAACCAGGTTGGCATCGACAATCGCCATATCCGGGGTCAGCGCATAGTCTGCCAGCGGATATTTCTGACCAGTAGCGTCGTCAGTTACAACCGCAAACGGAGTGACTTCAGAACCTGTACCAGAAGTGGTGGTGACAGCGATCATTTTCGCTTTCACGCCCATTTTCGGGAACTTGTAGATACGTTTACGGATATCCATAAAGCGCAGCGCCAGTTCTTCGAAGTGAGTTTCCGGATGTTCGTACATGACCCACATGATCTTCGCGGCGTCCATCGGGGAACCACCACCCAGCGCGATAATCACGTCTGGTTTAAAGGAGTTTGCCAGTTCTGCACCTTTACGAACGATGCTCAGGGTCGGGTCAGCTTCTACTTCGAAGAAGACTTCAGTTTCAACGCCTGCTGCTTTCAGTACGGAAGTGATCTGATCAGCATAACCATTGTTGAACAGGAAGCGGTCAGTCACGATGAGCGCACGTTTGTGGCCATCAGTAATCACTTCATCCAGCGCGATTGGCAGGGAGCCACGGCGGAAGTAGATAGATTTCGGAAGTTTGTGCCACAACATGTTTTCAGCTCGCTTAGCAACGGTTTTCTTGTTGATCAGGTGTTTCGGACCAACGTTTTCAGAGATGGAGTTACCACCCCAGGAACCACAACCCAGAGTCAGGGAAGGTGCGAGTTTGAAGTTATACAGGTCACCGATACCACCCTGAGAAGCCGGGGTGTTAATCAGGATACGAGCCGTTTTCATTTTCTGACCGAAGTAAGAAACGCGAGCCGGTTGGTTATCCTGGTCAGTGTACAGGCAAGAGGTATGACCGATACCGCCCATAGCAACCAGTTTCTCTGCTTTTTCTACCGCGTCTTCGAAATCTTTAGCGCGGTACATTGCCAGAGTAGGGGACAGTTTTTCATGTGCGAACGGTTCGCTTTCATCAACAACGGTCACTTCACCGATCAGAATCTTGGTGTTTTCTGGTACAGAGAAGCCTGCCAGTTCAGCAATTTTATAGGCTGGCTGACCAACGATAGCCGCGTTCAGCGCACCGTTTTTCAGGATAACGTCCTGAACAGCTTTCAGCTCTTTACCCTGCAACAGATAGCCGCCGTGGGTTGCGAAACGTTCACGTACTGCGTCATAAACAGAGTCAACAACAACAACAGACTGTTCAGAAGCACAGATTACGCCGTTGTCGAAGGTTTTGGACATCAGCACAGATGCAACTGCACGTTTGATATCAGCAGTTTCATCGATAACAACAGGCGTGTTACCCGCGCCTACACCGATAGCTGGTTTACCGGAGCTGTATGCGGCTTTAACCATGCCCGGACCACCAGTCGCGAGGATCAGGTTGATGTCTGGGTGGTGCATCAGTGCGTTAGAAAGTTCAACAGAAGGTTGATCGATCCAGCCGATCAGATCTTTCGGAGCACCGGCAGCGATAGCAGCCTGCAGAACGATATCAGCCGCTTTGTTGGTGGCATCTTTTGCACGCGGGTGCGGGGAGAAGATAATGGCGTTACGGGTCTTCAGGCTGATCAGCGATTTGAAGATAGCAGTTGAAGTCGGGTTAGTGGTCGGAACGATACCGCAAATAATACCGATTGGTTCAGCGATAGTGATGGTACCAAAAGTGTCGTCTTCAGACAGAACACCACAGGTTTTTTCATCTTTATAGGCGTTGTAGATATATTCAGAAGCAAAGTGGTTTTTGATCACTTTATCTTCGACGATACCCATGCCGGATTCGGCAACGGCCATTTTCGCGAGTGGGATTCGAGCATCTGCAGCAGCCAGAGCGGCGGCGCGGAAGATTTTGTCTACTTGCTCTTGAGTGAAACTGGCATATTCACGCTGGGCTTTTTTTACACGCTCTACGAGTGCGTTAAGTTCAGCGACATTAGTAACAGCCATAATGCTCTCCTGATAATGTTAAACTTTTTTAGTAAATCATCTGCTCGAATACGAGAGTATAGTCAGTGCGGTGATGATTTGCTTAACCGATGAAAATCAAAAGCTTACTCGCGCTCACACTCACTGTGATTTACTAAAAGAGTTTAAACATTAGAGTTATTATCTCTAATGCGTCACTTCCAGGTGGCGTAAGCAAGATTACTCACTTCTGGGTACTGATTACGTGATCCAAATCAAATTTTTGCAAAGCTGACACCTTTCAGCATCGCTTTTCGCCATTATAGCTAACAGTTAATAAATTGTAGTATGATTTGGTGGCTACATTAGCATGTTTTGCACAACCAGATAACAATAACGAATGATAGCAATTTTAAGTAGTTAGGAGGTGAAAAATGCTGTCAAAAGGCGTATTGTCAGCGCGTCTTTTTAACCTTATTTATGGCTAACATTATCCGGCTTTTGCTTCGGAGCTAACCGTGATTCAGACCCTTTTTGATTTTCCCGTTTACTTCAAATTTTTCATCGGGTTATTTGCGCTGGTCAACCCGGTAGGGATTATTCCCGTCTTTATCAGCATGACCAGTTATCAGACAGCGGCAGCGCGAAACAAAACTAACCTTACAGCCAACCTGTCTGTGGCCATTATCTTGTGGATCTCGCTTTTTCTCGGCGACACGATTCTGCAACTTTTTGGTATATCAATTGATTCGTTCCGTATCGCCGGGGGCATCCTGGTGGTGACGATAGCGATGTCGATGATCAGCGGCAAGCTTGGCGAGGATAAACAGAACAAGCAAGAAAAATCAGAAACCGCGGTACGTGAAAGCATTGGTGTGGTGCCACTGGCGTTGCCGTTGATGGCGGGGCCAGGGGCGATCAGTTCTACCATCGTCTGGGGTACGCGTTATCACAGCATTAGCTATCTGTTTGGTTTCTTTGTGGCTATTGCATTGTTCGCTTTATGTTGCTGGGGATTGTTCCGCATGGCACCGTGGCTGGTACGGGTTTTACGCCAAACCGGCATCAACGTGATCACGCGTATTATGGGGCTATTGCTGATGGCATTGGGGATTGAATTTATCGTTACTGGTATTAAGGGGATTTTCCCCGGCCTGCTTAATTAATTCCTTTCAAATGAAACGGAGCTGTCATGCTCCGTTTACTTCGTCATTATTTTTACTTTGTTCCCGCGCAGTTATCAAAAGCAAAAGGAATGGGTGAAAATATTCTTCTCAAATTACAGTTGGTTATAAGGATTTCCTTAACTGCTTCTCCTCACCATCATGTTATTTTCGCCACATCATAATCCTGGGCTTGCTGAAGAATAATTGAAATGATATTAGTAATTCCACTGCTTTTGGTAGAGGAAAGTGCTAAATAATAATCAATTGTTAAATTATTGTGCATTTCACTACTGGAACTGTAATCAGAAAAGAGAGACATGCTTAACCAATCTCTATTTGATTGAATTAAAAGATGTTTGTTAAGACATGGATGCAAGCTATAGATTCTGATACGGTCAATAAAAGAGAATTGCTTAACAATTTTGCAAAATGTATTGGCGAGTAAGAAGCGCATTTGGTACTTTCCGGGCAACCGCCAGACGATTCTTTATTGGTAATGAGAATAATTAACAATTAAAGAGCGTCGCGAAAGAATAATGTGTCTCGACAGGGGAGACACAGTACGAATCGACATAAGGTGATCGTCTGAATCACCAGAATAAATAAAGTCGGTGATAGTAATACGTAACGATAAAGTAACCTGACAGCAGAAAGTCTCCGAGCCTGTGCAGGGTCCCAATCCGGGATTACACATGCTGGTTAATACCAGTAATTATAATGAGGGAGTCCAAAAAACAATGACCAACATCACCAAGAGAAGTTTAGTAGCAGCTGGCGTTCTGGCTGCGCTTATGGCAGGGAATGTCGCGCTGGCAGCTGATGTACCCGCAGGCGTCACACTGGCGGAAAAACAAACGCTGGTACGTAACAATGGTTCAGAAGTTCAGTCATTAGATCCGCACAAAATTGAAGGTGTTCCGGAGTCTAATATCAGCCGAGACCTGTTTGAAGGCTTACTGGTCAGCGATCTTGACGGCCATCCGGCACCTGGCGTCGCTGAATCCTGGGATAATAAAGATGCGAAAGTCTGGACCTTCCATTTGCGTAAAGATGCGAAATGGTCTGATGGCACGCCAGTCACAGCCCAAGACTTTGTGTATAGCTGGCAACGTTCTGTTGATCCGAACACCGCTTCTCCGTATGCCAGTTATCTGCAATATGGGCATATCGCCGGTATTGATGAAATTCTTGAAGGGAAAAAACCGATTACCGATCTCGGCGTGAAAGCTATTGATGATCACACATTAGAAGTCACCTTAAGTGAACCCGTTCCGTACTTCTATAAATTACTTGTTCACCCGTCAACTTCACCGGTGCCAAAAGCCGCTATCGAGAAATTCGGCGAAAAATGGACCCAGCCTGGTAATATCGTCACCAACGGTGCCTATACCTTAAAAGATTGGGTCGTAAACGAACGAATCGTTCTTGAACGCAGCCCGACCTACTGGAACAACGCGAAAACCGTTATTAACCAGGTAACCTATTTGCCTATTGCTTCTGAAGTTACCGATGTCAATCGCTACCGTAGTGGTGAAATCGACATGACTTATAACAACATGCCGATCGAATTGTTCCAGAAGCTGAAAAAAGAGATCCCGGACGAAGTTCACGTTGATCCATACCTGTGCACTTATTATTACGAAATTAACAACCAGAAACCGCCATTTAACGATGTACGTGTGCGTACCGCACTGAAACTGGGTATGGACCGCGATATCATTGTTAATAAAGTGAAAGCGCAGGGCGACATGCCCGCCTATGGTTACACTCCACCGTATACTGATGGCGCAAAATTGACTCAGCCGGAATGGTTTGGCTGGAGCCAGGAAAAACGTAACGAAGAAGCGAAAAAACTGCTGGCTGAAGCGGGTTATACCGCAGACAAACCGTTAACCATCAACCTGTTGTATAACACCTCCGATCTGCATAAAAAGCTGGCGATTGCAGCCTCTTCATTGTGGAAGAAAAACATTGGTGTAAACGTCAAACTGGTTAACCAGGAGTGGAAAACGTTCCTCGACACCCGTCACCAGGGCACTTTTGATGTGGCCCGTGCAGGCTGGTGTGCAGACTACAACGAACCAACTTCCTTCCTGAACACCATGCTGTCGAACAGCTCGATGAATACCGCGCATTATAAGAGCCCGGCCTTTGACAGCATTATGGCGGAAACGCTGAAAGCGACTGACGAGGCGCAGCGCACAGCTCTGTACACTAAAGCAGAACAACAGCTGGATAAGGATTCGGCCATTGTTCCTGTTTATTACTACGTGAATGCGCGTCTGGTGAAACCGTGGGTTGGTGGCTATACCGGCAAAGATCCGCTGGATAATACCTACACCCGGAATATGTACATTGTGAAGCACTAATGGCAATACGTGGGGCAGGCGTGTCCTGCTCCACGGTGTCTGATTTTTATCGCATTACAGAAGGCACAGGCCAGAAGGTAGGGCAATGTTAAAATTTATTCTACGTCGCTGTCTGGAAGCGATTCCGACGCTATTTATTCTTATTACTATTTCGTTCTTCATGATGCGCCTCGCGCCGGGAAGCCCTTTTACCGGCGAACGTACTTTACCGCCAGAAGTGATGGCCAATATCGAAGCGAAATATCATCTTAATGATCCGATCATGACACAGTATTTCAGCTACCTGAAACAACTGGCGCATGGCGATTTCGGTCCATCGTTTAAATATAAAGATTATTCGGTCAACGACCTGGTTGCATCCAGTTTTCCCGTTTCTGCCAAACTGGGAGCCGCAGCATTTTTCCTTGCGGTAATACTGGGTGTTAGTGCTGGCGTTATTGCAGCATTAAAACAAAACACCAAATGGGACTATACCGTGATGGGGCTGGCAATGACCGGGGTTGTTATCCCCAGTTTTGTGGTTGCGCCATTATTAGTCATGATATTTGCGATCATTTTGCATTGGCTGCCGGGCGGTGGCTGGAATGGTGGTGCGCTTAAATTCATGATATTGCCGATGGTGGCGTTGTCACTCGCCTATATCGCCAGTATTGCGCGTATTACCCGTGGCTCTATGATTGAGGTTTTACACTCCAACTTTATTCGTACTGCCCGGGCGAAAGGGTTACCTATGCGGCGGATCATTTTACGCCACGCATTAAAACCTGCTCTGTTACCCGTGCTCTCCTATATGGGCCCCGCATTTGTCGGCATTATTACCGGTTCTATGGTTATCGAAACCATTTATGGTTTGCCGGGGATTGGGCAACTGTTCGTTAATGGCGCATTGAACCGTGACTATTCCTTAGTGTTAAGCCTGACTATCCTGGTTGGTGCGTTAACCATTTTGTTTAATGCCATTGTCGATGTGCTATATGCGGTTATCGACCCGAAAATCCGTTACTGATACTGGAGCTCGCGATGATGTTAAGTAAGAAAAACAGCGAGACGCTGGAAAATTTCAGTGAAAAGCTGGAGGTCGAAGGGCGCAGCTTGTGGCAGGACGCACGTCGACGTTTTATGCATAACCGTGCGGCGGTTGCCAGTCTGATAGTGCTGGTGCTGATCGCGTTATTTGTCATCCTGGCACCGATGCTTTCGCAGTTTGCCTATGACGATACTGACTGGGCGATGATGTCCAGCGCCCCGGATATGGAGTCCGGTCACTACTTTGGTACTGACTCATCCGGTCGCGACCTGCTTGTGCGCGTTGCGATTGGCGGGCGTATCTCACTCATGGTCGGTGTTGCTGCGGCACTGGTGGCTGTGGTCGTCGGGACACTTTATGGTTCGCTTTCCGGTTATCTGGGCGGTAAAGTGGATTCGGTAATGATGCGTCTGCTGGAAATCCTCAACTCCTTCCCATTCATGTTCTTCGTCATTTTGCTGGTGACCTTTTTCGGTCAAAACATCCTGCTGATTTTCGTGGCGATAGGCATGGTTTCCTGGCTGGATATGGCTCGTATTGTGCGTGGGCAAACCCTGAGTCTGAAGCGCAAAGAGTTTATTGAGGCGGCACAAGTTGGCGGTGTATCGACGTCGGGCATTGTTATTCGCCACATTGTGCCGAACGTACTCGGTGTGGTGGTGGTCTACGCATCACTTCTGGTGCCCAGCATGATCCTCTTTGAATCTTTCCTTAGCTTCCTGGGGTTGGGTACGCAAGAGCCGTTAAGCAGCTGGGGTGCATTGCTGAGTGATGGCGCGAACTCGATGGAAGTCTCTCCATGGTTATTGTTGTTCCCAGCGGGATTCCTCGTGGTGACACTGTTTTGTTTCAACTTTATCGGCGATGGCTTGCGTGATGCCCTCGACCCGAAAGATCGTTAAGGAGTGCAGCCATGAGCGTAATTGAAACTGCAACTGTGCCGCTCGCACAACAACAGGCTGACGCACTGCTGAACGTGAAAGATTTGCGTGTCACCTTTAGTACCCCGGACGGCGACGTCACGGCGGTCAATGATTTGAATTTTTCCCTACGTGCCGGAGAAACGCTGGGCATTGTAGGTGAGTCTGGTTCGGGTAAATCGCAAACTGCATTTGCGTTGATGGGCCTGTTGGCTGCCAACGGACGTATTGGCGGATCGGCAACCTTCAATGGGCGTGAAATCCTCAATTTGCCAGAGCATGAACTCAATAAACTGCGCGCTGAACAAATCTCAATGATTTTTCAGGACCCAATGACTTCGTTGAATCCCTATATGCGTGTCGGTGAGCAGTTGATGGAAGTGCTGATGCTGCATAAGAACATGAGCAAAGCTGAGGCGTTTGAAGAGTCGGTGCGGATGCTCGATGCGGTAAAAATGCCGGAAGCACGTAAACGCATGAAAATGTACCCGCATGAATTTTCTGGTGGCATGCGTCAGCGAGTCATGATTGCGATGGCATTGCTATGTCGACCTAAGCTGCTGATTGCGGATGAACCCACTACTGCGCTGGACGTCACCGTACAGGCGCAGATCATGACGCTATTAAATGAACTGAAGCGGGAATTTAATACCGCCATCATTATGATCACCCACGATCTTGGCGTGGTGGCGGGGATCTGCGACAAAGTGCTGGTAATGTACGCTGGGCGCACGATGGAATATGGCAATGCGCGCGATGTCTTTTATCAACCCGTTCATCCTTATTCTATCGGTTTGCTCAACGCGGTGCCGCGTCTCGATGCGGAAGGTGAAACAATGTTGACCATCCCGGGTAATCCGCCAAACTTGCTGCGATTACCGAAAGGTTGCCCGTTCCAGCCACGTTGTCCACATGCGATGGAAATTTGTAGTAGCGCACCGCCGCTGGAAGAGTTTACGCCTGGCCGTCTGCGTGCTTGCTTTAAACCGGTGGAGGAACTGTTATGAATGCTGTAACTGAAGGAAGAAAAGTCCTCCTTGAAATCGCCGATCTGAAAGTGCACTTTGAAATCAAAGATGGCAAACAGTGGTTCTGGCAACCGCCGAAAACGCTCAAAGCCGTCGATGGTGTCACTCTTCGCCTGTATGAAGGGGAAACATTAGGTGTGGTAGGGGAGTCGGGATGCGGTAAGTCCACCTTTGCTCGCGCCATCATCGGTTTGGTCAAGGCGACCGACGGTCATGTTGCCTGGTTAGGTAAAGAGTTGCTGGGCATGAAGCCCGATGAATGGCGTGCCGTTCGCAGTGATATTCAGATGATTTTCCAGGATCCGTTGGCATCGCTAAACCCGCGTATGACCATCGGCGAGATTATCGCTGAACCGCTGCGTACCTATCATCCGAAAATGTCACGCCAGGAAGTTCGCGAGCGCGTGAAGGCGATGATGCTGAAAGTCGGGTTATTGCCTAACCTGATTAACCGCTATCCGCATGAGTTCTCTGGTGGGCAGTGCCAGCGTATCGGGATTGCTCGTGCTCTTATTCTTGAACCGAAGCTGATTATCTGTGATGAGCCGGTGTCGGCGCTGGACGTGTCAATTCAGGCGCAGGTGGTCAACCTGCTCCAGCAGCTGCAACGCGAGATGGGATTGTCATTAATTTTTATCGCTCACGACCTGGCCGTGGTAAAACACATTTCCGATCGTGTGCTGGTGATGTATCTCGGCCATGCGGTAGAACTGGGGACCTATGATGAGGTCTACCACAATCCACTACATCCTTACACCAGGGCATTGATGTCGGCAGTCCCCATACCTGATCCGGATCTGGAGAAGAATAAAACCATCCAGTTACTGGAAGGGGAATTACCGTCGCCGATCAACCCGCCTTCCGGTTGTGTTTTCCGTACCCGTTGCCCGATTGCCGGTCCGGAGTGCGCCAAAACACGTCCTGTTCTGGAGGGGAGTTTCAGACACGCCGTTTCTTGCCTGAAAGTCGATCCGCTTTAAACACAATAAGGGCTGACAGTTGTCAGCCCTTTTTCACGCCGAAAGTGATTATTTATTCCCGCCAGATGATATGGCAAAGTTTGTGATCTTTTTCGCGGCATAACAGAATGCGGGCGAAAACATCGTTGATTTCACCATCTTCACTGTCCGCCAGACCAATCACCACTTCGGCAAAAAAGTCCGGGTTCAAATCGAAATCAACATGTTCCTGCCAGTCTTCCGCCGGATCGAATAACTCCGCGCCGCCGCGCTCTTCAAACTGAAGATTGAACAGCAGAACATCAGCTGGATCGAGATTGTCGGCAGCCAGTTCGAGAAAAATATCGTAGGCCTGCTCAAGCGTTTCATCTTCAGTCAGGCGATTGTTTAGATCCATATCCATAGTCACTACCTGTTTAACCTCTGTTGGCGACGTTTTACAGCAACGGGCTGAAGAAGTAAAACAGTCGCTCGGCGACACGTTGCCATAATGGACGTTTTAGCCATAAACGGGCATCGAGCAGACGAGAACGCGAAATATAATCGTCCTGAACGGCGGCGAGGTCAGCACCAAACCCTTTATCGTCGATTGCCAGGGTAATCTCGAAATTCAGCCACAGACTACGCATATCAAGGTTAACGGTACCAACCAGACTTAATTCGCCATCGACCAGCACGCTCTTGGTATGCAATAACCCGCCTTCAAACTGATAAATTTTAACCCCAGCAGCCAGCAGTTCCGTAAAGAACGCGCGACTGGCCCAGCCAACCAGCATTGAATCATTTTTTCGCGGAAGGATAATACTGACATCCACCCCGCGCTGCGCCGCCGTGCAAATCGCATGAAGTAAATCATCGCTGGGCACAAAGTAGGGCGTCGTCATGATCAAATATTCACGTGCCGAATAAGCCGCAGTCAGTAATGCCTGGTGAATGAGATCTTCCGGAAAGCCGGGGCCAGAAGCAATTGTGTGAATGGTGTGACCGCTGGCCTGCTCAAACGGCATAATATTGACATCTGGTGGTGGCGGCAGAATACGTTTCCCGGTTTCAATTTCCCAGTCGCAGGAATAAATAATCCCCATCGCGGTAGCGATGGGACCTTCCATACGCGCCATCAGATCAATCCATTGCCCTACGCCCGCATCTTGTTTGAAGTAGCGAGGGTCGACCATATTCATGCTGCCGGTGTACGCGATGTAATTATCGATCATGATCATCTTGCGATGTTGGCGCAGGTCCATACGGCGTAAAAACACACGCATCAGATTGACCTTTAAGGCTTCGACCACTTCAATACCGGCATTACGCATTAGCTCGGGCCACGGGCTGCGGAAAAAAGCCACACTCCCGGCGGAGTCGAGCATCAATCGGCAGTGAATGCCGCGTCGCGCAGCGGCCATTAATGATTCAGCCACCTGGTCCGCCATGCCGCCGGGCTGCCAGATATAAAACACCATCTCAATATTATGGCGCGCGAGCTGGATGTCGCGGATTAACGCCTGCATCACATCATCTGACTCGGTCATCAGTTGTAGCTGATTCCCTTTGACCCCAGCGATCCCCTGACGACGCTCACAAAGCTTGAATAGTGGCGCAGCGACACTGCTATTTTCTTCGGCGAAGATATGCTTACAGGCTTTAAGGTCGTTAAGCCACTTTGCGGTGGAAGGCCACATCGCTCTGGCGCGCTCAGCGCGGCGTTTGCCTAAATGGAGCTCGCCAACAGCAAGATAGGCAATAATTCCGACTAACGGCAGAATGTAAATAATCAACAGCCAGGCCATCGCGGAGGGAACTGCGCGTCGTTTCATTAGAATGCGTAAAGTTACGCCTGCAATGAGCAACCAGTATCCCAGAATGGCCAACCAACTCACCAACGTATAAACGGTTGTCATAGATTAGAAATCCTTTTGAAAGCGCATTGTTATGAGTTTACGCATATGGATTCATCTGGCAAATAAAAACGCGGGAAAAGCACTGGTCAGCGTCGGGGGCGGGGGTATAATGACCATTCTGTTATTGCATAGAGTAGTTAACATGAAGCGGAGTAGAACGGAAGTGGGGCGCTGGCGCATGCAGCGTCAGGCTAGCCGACGTAAATCGCGTTGGCTTGAGGGGCAGTCGCGCCGAAATATGCGTATCCACAGCATCAGGAAGTGCATTCTAAACAAACAGCGGAACTCGTTATTGTTTGCGATCTACAATATCTAAATGTACTGGGCACCATTGCGGTGCCCAATAAGTTTACTCTTCCGTCTTTAAACTCTATTTTTGCGCCGATTCTTTATTGTCAGCTTTCGTTTCTTGTTCATCGTTATCGCTGAAAATACCATGACCGGAGTTCAACAACATTGAAACGAGCATATCATTATTAATCTCTTCACCATTTAAAACTCGCGCCAGAATTTCGCTGCCAAACAGTTGCGGTGAGAGAATGATATCCGGATGTACCATCTTAATCTTATTCAGGTTTTTGCTATCACTGACGGCGAGAACTGTTTTGACATCACTGCTCATATCTTTTGCCGAGAGTACAACAAACGCGTTATCTGCATCGTTATCACTCAGCGCCAGAATGGCCCGGCATCGATCGATTCCCGCTTTCTTTAATACTGAACTGTCATTACTGTCACCGGGGATAACATCAGCGTTATCGCCTAAGCGTTGCTCAAGTTGCTTGATATCATCTTCAGGCAAGTTGCTGATAACCGTTACGTTTTGTCCGCGTTGATTCAGTTGCAGGATCGTATTGATGGCGAGAATCGAATGTCCGCAAACAATAAAATGATCTTTACGATGCATTGTATGATTGTTTCCTTTTACAAGTTTGTTGAATCCCCCGCGGATAAGCGGACCAAAAATTGAGGTCATAGAGGTGGCAAAAACGGTAATGCCGGAAATAATGACCGAAATAGTGAACAATCGTGCTGATTCAGAAACAGGGACAATATCGCCATAGCCGACGGTTGACATGGTTTCTATCGAAAAATAGAACGCGGTCATCAAACTTTCTATTCGCGGATTAAAACCTTCGCTTAAATAAAGCGCACCGTAGGTGGAGTAAAACAGTAACGTCGTGAAACTAATAAATGCGAAAATTGTCCCGGCTGCGGCGCTACTGTGGGAGAAGTCTTTGCGCAGTATCAGCAAAAACACCAGCGTAAAAATGCAAAATCCAATACTAAATTTCAGCCAGGGATAAAAATGCAGGGTGTAAATTAGCGCTATCAACAACAAAATGATACTGATTGCCCATGCGAGCTTTGCCCGGAACAGTAAGCCAATGGAGTTCAGGACAAGAAAGACGCCGAGCATAAAGAGTGGGGCGTTTGCCAGCAAGGAGAGATCCAACTCTGAAAATGCTTTGATATGGAAAATATCTAGCAAATTGACCGACATACCATAGATTGTTTTAAAAATAAGCAATCCATTTAAAAAGACGGCCAGCGCGAGAATGTCGTGCCGTAGGGTCACCCATAAATTAGTTGCTGTTTGTTTGAATGTAGCCCAGTGACTCACTGATACCTCTGTAACCACAATTTTGTTTAATTATCTGAGCGTGCACATTTTCTGAACATACATGCAGCGCGTGAATGTGTTAAACAATAGTAGATGACTTTATCCGCAGTAATCAAAGGTTTTGAGTGAGCAACTCTGCGTCAGGAAAGGGCATTTTTCCTGAATATGCTTACATCATATAAAGAAATACAGATAAAGTTATTATCTGCTTGTGGGGGTGAATGCACTGACCGACCTATAAGGAAAGGCCAAACAAGAACACGGTTGCAAAAACCGTGCCCTTAAATATTGAATCTCTATTCAGAACACTTTCTTAAATGGTTTCACTGAAACGTGTTCATAGACTCCTGCCGCTACGTACGGGTCAGCATCGGCCCAGGCCTGAGCTGCTTCCAGCGATTCAAATTCAGCAATAACGGTTGAGCCAGTAAATCCCGCAGCCCCTGGATCGTTACTGTCTACCGCTGGCATTGGACCAGCTGTCAACAAACGACCTTCATCATGCAGTAACTGTAAACGTGCTAAATGTGCCGGACGAACGGAAAGGCGTTTTTCGAGGCTATCAGCTTTGTCTTGAGCGTAAATAACATACAACACGGGCACAACTCCTTGTTCGGGAAAGTTGTAAAGTACGTTATTTGAAAGGGCGAAGATCTGCAACGGAAAGATGATGTCTTTGTTAAGACCATGCATAAAGTAAGGTCAATTACGCCAAAAATGACATTTTCACTGATCCTGATCGTCTTGCCTTATTGAATATGATTGCTATTTGCATTTAAAATCGAGGCCTGGTTTTTCTACTGAAATGATTATGACTTCAATGACCCTTGATTTACCTCGCCGCTTCCCCTGGCCGACGTTACTTTCGGTCTGCATTCATGGTGCTGTTGTGGCGGGTCTGCTCTATACCTCGGTACATCAGGTTATTGAACTACCTGCGCCTGCGCAGCCAATTTCTGTCACGATGGTTGCGCCTGCGGATCTCGAACCGCCACAAGCCGTTCAGCCGCCACCGGAGCCGGTGGTAGAGCCAGAACCGGAACCTGAGCCGATCCCCGAACCGCCAAAAGAAGCACCGGTGGTCATTGAAAAGCCGAAGCCGAAACCTAAGCCAAAACCGAAGCCGGTGAAAAAGGTACAGGAACAGCCAAAACGCGATGTCAAACCCGTAGAGTCGCGTCCGGCATCACCGTTTGAAAATACGGCACCGGCACGCCCGACATCAAGTACGGCGACGGCTGCAACCAGCAAGCCGGTTACCAGTGTGGCTTCAGGACCACGCGCATTAAGCCGTAATCAGCCGCAGTATCCGGCACGAGCACAGGCATTGCGCATTGAAGGGCAGGTTAAAGTTAAATTTGACGTCACGCCGGATGGTCGCGTGGATAACGTACAAATCCTCTCAGCCAAGCCTGCGAATATGTTTGAGCGTGAGGTGAAAAATGCGATGCGCAGATGGCGTTATGAGCCGGGTAAGCCAGGCAGTGGGATTGTGGTGAATATCCTGTTTAAAATTAACGGCACCACCGAAATTCAGTAAGCATAAAGTCAAAAGCCTCCGACCGGAGGCTTTTGATTATTACTCAACAGGTAAGGCGCGAGGTTTTCCTTCAGGATCAACCGCGACATACTTAAATAATGCTTCTGTCGCTTTATAGCGTTGCCCGATGGGTTCAGACGCGACTTTTTTCACCCACACTTCAATATTAATGCTAACCGATGTCGTCCCTTTCTGGACACAGCGTGCATAGCAGCACACCACATCGCCGACCGCAACCGGTCGTAAGAAAGTCATTCCTTCAACCCGCACGGTCACTACGCGACCGTGGGCAATTTCTTTCGCCAGAATAGCGCCGCCAATATCCATTTGTGACATTAACCAACCACCAAAGATGTCACCATTGGCATTGGTATCGGCGGGCATGGCTAAAGTACGTAAAACAAGATCGCCCTGAGGGACGTTATGTGTTGTAGACATGGTAAAACCGACTTAAAAGGAAAATCACAGGCGCGATGCTACTATGATTTTCCTGAGGAGAACAGAGGAGATACAGCGCCAGCCCCGAAGGACTGGCAGTCTGGTTAGGATTTATCTTCCTGCGGCATGTGGCGGTAGATATAGATACCGCTTAACAATGTGAAGATTAAGGTAAGGGCGGTCAGGCCAAAGACTTTAAAGTTGACCCAAATATTTTGCGGCAGCCAGAATGCGATGTAGATGTTTGCCAGACCGCAAAGGATAAAGAAAACAGCCCAGGCCAGATTCAGCTTCGACCATACTGGTTGCGGCAGCGTGAGTTCTTTACCCAGCATCCGCTGAATTAGCGGCTTTTTCATCACCCATTGGCTGACTAACAGGGCTCCCGCAAACAGAGCATAAATGACTGTAACCTTCCATTTAATAAACTCATCATTGTGGAAGAACAGCGTCAAGCCACCGAAGACGACCACCAGAACAAAAGTGATCAGGGCCATCTTCTCAACCTTACGAAAGCGAACCCAGCTATATATAAGCACAATCGCCGTGGCGACGATCAGCGCCGCAGTAGCCGCATAGATGTCATAAATCTTGTAAAACGCGAAAAAGACAACCAGCGGTAAAAAATCAAGAAACTGCTTCATTTTACGATTCCGTAATCAAATGCTTAAGGTTATTGGCGAATCAACATATACAGGCGGAACAGATAGATGAGCAGTACGGCTGAAATCAGGTTGCTCAAGGTGTTCGCCAGTACGGCACCAATTTCCGGGGTTAATGCGGCAAAAGAAGAGGCAAAAAGCAGCAACAGTGTCTTTGCCAGCAACCAGCTCAGTACTGCGGGTGCCACCAGACGCATATTCGCCCAAGTCAGCCGCATACTGCTACGCATCGAGGCAAAAACGCCCATTTTGTCCTGTACCAACATCACCGGTGCCAGAGCCAGTAAAATGGCCATGATAATTCCCGGAACGACCACCAGCATGATGCCAATCTGTACTAAAAGGGTAGTCAGAAAAATCAGAATAAATAACTTTGGCAATATCGGCGCACTGGCACCAATAGCTCGAAGCGCACTGACTCTCTGACCCGCAGACACCAGCTGGATAATTAATATTACGCCTCCGGCGAGAATGGCGTTACCGATTAATCCTGAAAAAGTGGACGCCGCTGAAGCCTGCAGCAAAATTTGTTGCTGTTCCGGTGACATATTCTGAACCAGGTCGAACAACCCACTACTGCCGCTAACGGGCACGCCGTCATTGAGCTGCGCAAGCTGTGCATCACTGGGTGAGAAAACATGCCCTAACACCACTGTGATAAACGCACATAGCAACGATACCAACAGAATGGTCATAAATTGATTACGGAAGAAATTTCCGGTGTCACGGTATACGGACTGCGCCGTGATAGACATGCACTCTCCTTGAGTTTTATGCAGGTGTTAATTAGCGGGCAATTGTACCCTGGTTAAGCCTCGGGTGGCAGCATCAGGTCTTGTATGGAAAAGCATATCTTTGTAAAGCGGAGGTAATTGCTGGCCTTCAGGCGTGGGCAAACCGCTGCAAGTGGCGAGCGAGTTAATATTTGCGTAGCGAAAATATTTAAAAATTGATTTAAATCACATTAACCAGGATTTTCAATGCAACTTCTAAATTAATCCAGATCAATAAATGGTGAATTATCATATGTAATGTGACCTATGTAGGATCATTTGTTACTCCAATGTAGGTATATTCGTCACGTTTTTATAACCATAACGACGGAGCGGATATGAAAAAGTTAACAGTGGCGGCTTTGGCAGTAACAACTCTTCTCTCTGGCAGTGCCTATGCGCATGAAGCAGGCGAATTTTTTATGCGTGCAGGGTCTGCAACCGTACGTCCAACAGAAGGTGCTGGTGGTACGTTAGGAAGTCTGGGTGGATTCAGCGTGACCAATAACACGCAACTGGGCCTGACGTTTACTTATATGGCGACCGATAACATTGGTGTGGAATTGCTGGCAGCGACGCCGTTCCGCCATAAAATCGGCACCCGGGCGACCGGCGATATTGCAACCGTTCATCATCTGCCGCCAACACTGATGGCGCAGTGGTATTTTGGTGATGCCAGCAGCAAATTCCGTCCTTACGTTGGGGCAGGTATTAACTACACCACCTTCTTTGATAATGGATTTAACGATCATGGCAAAGAGGCGGGGCTTTCCGATCTCAGTCTGAAAGATTCCTGGGGAGCTGCCGGGCAGGTGGGGGTTGATTATCTGATTAACCGTGACTGGTTGGTTAACATGTCAGTCTGGTACATGGATATCGATACCACCGCCAATTATAAGCTGGGCGGTGCACAGCAACACGATAGCGTACGCCTCGATCCGTGGGTGTTTATGTTCTCAGCAGGATATCGTTTTTAATTCCGCACAAAAACGACCCCGTAATATACGGGGTCAATAAGGACATGGTATAAAGGGTATTATTTCTTCGCTTCTACGCCATCAGTTTCAGAGCGAATTAAAAATTTCTCAGTTGTTTGCGGAATATGCTGAATCAGCCAGTCGGCCATTTGCTTTTCCTCATTTAAAATCGCTTCGATGGTTGGAATTGAAGCTGTATCACCGGCATTTTTTGCTGCTGCTAATAGTGAGGTGTAACAGGCGATTTCAAATTGCTCGAAGACATATCCGCTAATAGAGCCTTTGACTATTTCATCAGAAGGGAATATACCACCGATTGACTGCCCAAGCGCAGCCATTTTACTCATGGAATCTTTAATGACTGAACGTGAAATGTCATTACGATCAAGAATAGTTTCCAGTTGAATAATCTGGTTTTTGGTTTCACTAAGATGTTGTTCAATACGAGCGCGTAGTTCAGGATAATTATCTATACGGCTGGCCATGGATTCAAGCATAGATTCGGCTTGCTTTTCCATTGCGTGGGCGTCACGTAACCAGTCATGATAATGTTCAATACGATTCATGAAAATGTCCTCTTTATAAAATGACTAAAAGTTAAAATTCATATTTCAGGCTTTATTTTCGGCTTTCTTATTTACGTTATTAAGGGCCAGATCAGTCAATTTGATGTCGGTGGCCTTTTCTTCTTCCAGGGTCTCTTTCAGAAGCTTCGCTGCTTTACGATAACCTAATTGTTCAGCCAGCGTCGCTAATGTCCCGTAACTGGCGATCTCATAATGCTCGACTTTCTGTGCTGCGGCAATCAGTGCGGCATCACGCACTTCGTTTTTCTCGGTACTTTCGATGACCTCATTAGCTTCTTCAATAAGACCTTCCATTGCCACACATTTCATGCGCTTAATTTTCAGGTTCGATTCTGATTCCACAACTTGATCAATACGTTCAATCTGTCCATGTGTTTCCTCGAGGTGCGCATGAAAAGCCTGACTTAATTTTTCGTTTGATGTTGCTCTTGCGAGTTTTGCCAGTGCCCGGGTTAATTGTTTTTCTGCGCTGTAGGTATCTGAAAGCAGGTGAATAAATACATCTTCAATGGTCTTCATATTCATATTTTTCTCCAGTGAAATCACTGCGAGCCATACGGCCCGCAGATGCAATTATCTTTATCAGCTGATATTAATAATTAACGGTGAATCAGGATTTGCCTGATTTATTACCACCGCTTTGTTGACCGCCTTTTTTACCCGCTTCAGATGCGCGTTGCGGATCATTTTTAAAATTACCGCCGCTATGCTGACCGCCTTTACGGCCAGCGTCGGATGCCTTTTCACGGTCTTCGGCGAAATTTCCTGAACCACCACGATGTTCGGCCATGTTATTTCTCCCGTTGCGTTGCATTGTTTCATTAATATGAGTGTTGTGTGTCGACACTCATTAAAATTAGTTGCTAATGAAAATTAGTCAAATTAAGCGCAACGAGAAGAAAGAGGGAAAATATATTATGAGGAACGTTCTTGATATATTAACAATTGCCTGAGGAATAAGTGACTTAGAGAAAATTATTGATTTTACTGGTGTTATGTTGCGGGATTAATTTATTTGATTATATTACTGTTGGGCGGAAAAATGACGTAAGTTGACGTTTGACAGGGGGAAGCGAAACGGTAAAAAGATAAATATTAAATGAATTTAGGATTTTTCTGGCTTCGTTAAAGAAAGTTAAAATGCCGCCAGCGGAACTGGCGGCTGTGGGATTAACTGCGCGTAGCCGCTTTCATCGGTTGTACAAAAGCTTTCAGTGCCACCAGCATTTTCTCTGGCTCATTAATATGTTGCTCGATGATTTTAACAATGGCTGAACCTGAAATCGCGCCTGCAGCTCCTGCATCAATCGCTGCTTTTACCTGATCCGGGGCGGAAATACCAAAGCCCTGCAATGGAGGCGCAGCATTGTACTCTTTCAGCTTCGTGACCAGATGATTGAGGGGTAACGCGGCGCGGTTTTCTGCGCCGGTCACGCCCGCACGTGACAATAAATAGGTGTATCCACGACCGTAGGAGGCTATCTGGCGCAGCAAATCATCGTCGGCATTCGGCGGGCAAATAAAGATAGGTGCGACATTATGACGCAACGCGGCCTGGCGGAAGGGAGCGGACTCTTCCACTGGCACATCGGCAACCAGCACCGAATCGACGCCGACTTTCTCGCACTGGGCATAAAACTCATCAATGCCTTTGCTAAACACCAGGTTGGCATACATCAAAAGGCCGATGGGAATGGTCGGGTGCTTCTGGCGAATCAGTGCCAGCATCTCAAAGCACTGTGCCGGGGTCACACCTGCCGCAAAGGCACGCAGTGTGGCGTTTTGAATCGTCGGGCCATCCGCCAGTGGGTCGGAGAAGGGGATACCTAACTCCAGCGCGTCAGCACCGGCTTCAATTAGCGTGTCGATAATTTTCAGCGACTGCTCAATGCCCGGATCACCGAGCGTGACGAAAGGAACGAATGCGCCTTCTTTGCGCTCCTTCAACTGGGCAAACAGAGATTCGTAGCGTTCCATCAGATTTCCCCTCGTGCTTTCAAAATATCGTGAACGGTGAAGATGTCTTTATCGCCGCGACCGGAAAGGTTAACCACCAGTAGCTGCTCTTTTTCCGGGTTTTCGCGCATCATTTTCAGCGCATGGGCCAGGGCGTGGGAGGACTCCAGCGCCGGGATGATCCCTTCGTGCAGGCACAGCGTTTTGAAGGCTTCCAGTGCTTCATCATCGGTAATTGACACGTAATCAGCGCGTCCAGTGCTGTTAAGATACGCGTGTTGTGGGCCGACAGACGGGAAATCCAGTCCGGCGGAGATGGAGTAAGATTCTTCAATCTGTCCGTCTTCGGTTTGCATCATCGGCGCTTTCATACCGAAATAGATGCCCACGCGACCGTGTTTTAACGGTGCGCCGTGCTCGCCAGTTTCGATACCGTGACCGCCTGGTTCGACACCAATCAGGCCGACGTCGGTTTCGTTGATAAAATCAGCAAACATGCCGATGGCATTTGAACCGCCGCCAACACAAGCGATAACCGCATCCGGCAGGCGACCTTCTCTTTCCAGAATCTGTGCTTTGGTTTCTTCGCCAATCATCCGCTGGAACTCACGGACAATGGTCGGATAAGGATGTGGGCCAGCTGCGGTGCCCAGCATATAGTGCGCGGTTTCATAACTGCCGGACCAGTCGCGCAGCGCCTCATTACAGGCATCTTTCAGCGTCGCGGAACCGCTATGCACCGGGATCACTTCCGCGCCCATTAAATGCATACGAAAAACGTTAGGCGACTGGCGTTCAACGTCTTTGGCACCCATATAAATACGGCATTTCAGGCCGAGCAGGGCGCTGGCAAGGGCCGACGCCACGCCATGCTGACCGGCACCGGTTTCGGCGATGATTTCGGTTTTACCCATCCGCTTCGCCAGTAAAGCCTGACCGAGCACCTGGTTAGTTTTATGCGCGCCGCCGTGCAGCAAATCTTCGCGCTTGAGATACAGCGTGGTGTTAGTGCCAGCCGTGATGTTCTGGCATTTGGTGAGTGCGGTTGGACGCCCGGCATAGTTTTTCAGCAGGTCGTTGAACTGGGCCTGAAATTCAGGATCTTTTTGCGCGCTGACAAAAGCTTCTTCCAGCTGGCGCAGAGCAGGCATCAGGATTTGTGGCACGTACATGCCGCCAAACTCACCAAAATAGGGGTTAAGTAATGTTGTCATTGTTCCTTTCCTTAATATGCGCGCAGCGTCTGGAAAACCGAGGCCAAAAGACGTGCGTCTTTGATGCCCGGTTGCGACTCTACAGCAGAATTAAAATCAAGTCCGGCGCAGCCGGTTTGTGCCGCTTCCACGCAGTTATCTGCGCCTAAGCCCCCCGCCAGCAGAACGTTGCCAAGCGATTGACCGTTTAACAGTGACCAGTCGAAACGTTGCCCGCTTCCACCCTGGCCGTTGTCTAAAACATATTTATCAACGTGCTGAAGCTCGCGGGCGGGCAGGGTTTCACCGACGCTTAATGCTTTCCAGATGGCAATGTTTGCGGGCAGCGCGCCACGCAATGTGTCGATATATTGTTGATCTTCATTACCATGCAGTTGCACTGCCGCAAGTGATAACACCTTAGCTTTGTCCACCACATCGGCAATATCGTGATTGCGGAACACGCCAACATACTGCAACGGTGCCGCAGCCATCACTTCCTGCGCCTGTTCAACGTTGACGCAACGCGGTGATGTCGCAACAAAAATCAACCCACCGTAAATCGCGCCCGCGTCATAAGCTGCTTTAGCATCTTGCCCACGCGTCAGGCCACATACTTTATTCTCACCCAGCAACACCCGGCGCACGGCGGCGTTCAAATCGTCATGGGCCATCAACGCCGAACCAATCAGAAAACCGTTAGCGAAGTGGCTTAACTCGCGCACCTGAGCGTAAGTATTGATGCCGGATTCGCTGATTACCGTCACGTTGTGCCCCAGTTTCGGCGCAAGCTCGCGGGTACGGTTGAGATCAATCGACAAATCACGCAGATCGCGGTTGTTGATGCCAACGACCTTTGCCCCCAATGCAATGGCACGCTCCAGTTCCTCTTCATTACTGACTTCGGTCAGCACACCCATCTCCAGACTGTGGGCGACGGCAGCAAGCTGGCGATATTGTTCGTCATCCAGTACTGAAAGCATTAATAAGCAGGCATCGGCCTGGTAATAGCGCGCCAGATAGATCTGGTAAGGATCGATAATGAAGTCTTTACATAAAATCGGCTGCGGGGCGATTTGGCTGACGATGGGGAGGAAATCAAAGCTCCCCTGAAAATATTTCTCATCAGTCAGCACCGAAATTGCCGAAGCGTAATGTTTATAAATGGCGGCAATGCGTGCCGGATCGAAATCATCACGGATCACGCCTTTTGACGGCGACGCTTTTTTGCACTCCAGAATAAACGACGTGCGTGCACCCTGAAGTGCATCATAAAAATGTCGCGTGCTCGGCTGAACCTCATTCTGAAAACTGGCCAGCGGTTGCTGCTCTTTGCGGGTTTCTACCCAAATCGCCTTGTCTGCGACGATTTTCGCTAAAACGGTTTGCATCATTTACCCTCGTGCCGCCAGTGCGGTGACTCTGTCGTAAGCGGAACCACTGCGCAGTACCTCAAGAACGGTTTGCGCATTGGCTTGCAGATCTTCATGGCCATGCAGGCGCATTAACATGGCGACATTCGCCGCGACGGCTGCTTCATGGGCGGCGTCGCCTTTACCTTGTAACAAGCGTGTTAAAATGTCACGGTTTTCTTCCGGTGTTCCGCCTGCCAGTTGCTCCTGGTGGTAGGGTGTCAGGCCAAAATCTTCTGCAGTTAGCTGATAGCTCTTAATTTCACCGTCATGCAGTTCGGCAACGATTGTCGGCGCGTGTAATGAAACTTCATCCATCCCGCCGCTGTGCACTACCGCAGCGCGTTGATACCCCAGCACGCGCAAGGTTTCGGCAATCGGCAGCACCAGTTCCGGACTATAAACACCAATTAGCGCCAGCGGCGGATGCGCCGGGTTAATCAATGGCCCCAGCACATTGAACAGGGTGCGGGTTTTCAGTTGCTGGCGAACCGACATCGCGTGGCGGAATCCGGTGTGATATTTCGGCGCAAAGAGGAAACAGACGCCTAACTCATCCAGCGCCTGGCGCGATTTATCGGCGTTCATATCAAGATTAATACCGAACGCCGCCAGCAGATCCGACGAGCCGGATTTACTGGAGACGCTACGGTTGCCGTGTTTCGCCACTTTCAGCCCACAGGCCGCGGCGACAAAAGCACTGGCGGTAGAAATATTGATACTGTTGCTGCCGTCACCACCGGTACCGACGATATCGGCAAACAGATAATCCGGGCGCGGGAACGGCGCGGCGTTTTCCAGTAGCGCGGTTGCTGCTCCGGCGATTTCGTTTGGGTGCTCGCCGCGAATTTTCATGCTTACCAGAGCCGCCGCGAGCTGTTCTGGCTTCAGCTCGCCATGCACCACTGCTGAAAACAGCTGGTGGCTTTCTTGCTGGCTAAGCGTCTGCGCCTGATACAGTTTTTCCAGAATCGGTTGCAGCGTGTTAGTCGGTTCCAGTTTCTGCTGCGCCCAGGCCAATGTTTGTTCCAGCAGGCGAGCGCCCTGGGTAGTAAGAATGGATTCCGGATGGAACTGGAATCCACAAACGCGATCTGCATCGTGACGCACTGCCATCACCATGCCATTAAAATGGGCGTTGATGGTTAAACCGGCCGGAATGTTACTGCCAACCAGCGAGTGATAACGCGCCACTGGCAGCGGGTTTGTTAATCCGGCAAACATCGCCTGACCGTCGTGTTCAATGCTGGAGGCTTTACCGTGAAGAATTTCGCCCGCCTGACCGACATACCCCCCATAAGCTTCGACAATCGCCTGATGACCGAGGCAAATGCCAATAATTGGCAGCTTGCCGCGCAGGCGGGTGAGGAGTTCTGGCATACAACCGGCTTCGCTTGGCACACCGGGGCCAGGAGAAAGCATCAGCACCGGATTGCTCATTGTCGCCAGGCGTTCAATTAAGGTCTGCGCCGGAATATGGTTGCGGTAAATCACCACGTTATGACCATTGCTGCGCAACTGATCTGCCAGGTTGTAAGTAAAAGAGTCGATATTATCGAGCAGCAGAATGTCAGCCATCAGAACGTCTCCTGTGCATGATGCGCGGTGGCAATAGCGCGCAGTACAGCGCGGGCTTTATTACGGGTTTCGTCGGCTTCCGACTGCGGAACAGAATCAAGTACCACGCCAGCACCGGCTTGCACGGTGGCGATACCGTTTTCCACCAGTGCCGAGCGGATCACAATGCAGGTGTCGAGATCGCCATGCGCGGTGAAATAACCTACCGCGCCGCCGTAGCTGCCGCGGCGACGACCTTCCGCCTCGGCAATTAACTGCATAGCGCGTACTTTCGGTGCACCGCTTAACGTCCCCATATTCATACAGGCGCGGTAAGCGTGCAGGGCGTCGAGATCGTGGCGCAGCTCACCGACCACGCGGGAGACCAGGTGCATCACGTAAGAGTAACGGTCAACTTTGGTGAGATCGGCGACGTAGCGGCTGCCGGGGGTGCAAATGCGTGCCAGATCATTACGGGCGAGATCCACCAGCATCAGATGTTCAGAAAGCTCTTTATGATCGGTACGCATTTCCAGTTCGATGCGGCTGTCGAGGTCTCTGTCCAGCGAACCATCGGCACGACGACCGCGTGGACGTGTTCCGGCAATCGGGTAGATCTCAATCTGGCGGCTGGTGGCGTCATACTTGAGCGAGCTCTCCGGCGACGCGCCAAACAGGGTGAAATCATTATCCTGCATAAAAAACATATACGGGCTGGGATTACTCTTTTTCAGCACGTAATAGGCCGCCAGCGGTGACGGGCAGGGCAGAGAGAAACGGCGAGATGGCACCACCTGGAAAATTTCTCCGGCGCGAATCGCTTTTTGCAACAAACGCACTACGCCACCGAACTCTTCATCGCTCTGGTTACATTCACAATGCATATGCGGCACGGAAACCACCGGCAGCGGTGGCGCGGTTTCGGTCAGCTGCTGGCGAAGATCGTTCAGGCGAGCAGTGAGACGTTGTTTTTCTTCTTCATTCGGAGCAAAAAGACTGGCCTGAATGCGGGTGCTTTTTTTCTGATGGTCAATCACCATCAGCGTTTCAGCGAGATAAAAACAGAAATCAGGGCAGTTATTTTCCGCTGACAGTTGCGGTAAATCTTCAAACCCCGCCACAAGGTCATAAGAGAACAGGCCGCCGAAGAACATTGCTTCTCGTTCTTCCTTCGGTACATTCAACAGATTCTGCAATAAGCGGAAAGCGTCAAAAACCGAAAGGGAGCATAAGCGGGCGTCTTCATCCAGCAGTGGACTGACAGGGGGGAAGCGCAGCACACGGCAGTTTGGTGATTGTTCATTTTCCACACCCGCAGGCAGGGCGTTATCCAGTAGTGCCAACAGGGCTTCGCCATTGCCGGAAAGTGCCTGAATTGTGACAGTGTCACCTAATGCTGTAATGCGCAGCGCACTGTCTACCAGCAGCAGGCTTTTTAAATCATCTTTGCTGTCGATATCTGCGGATTCCAGCAGCAGCGTTGCTGGACGATTCCCACACAACTGGTGAAAAAGCGCAGTCGGGTTGTCGCGATAAGCGCCTTCGCAGGTTAGCAGTTCAAGAGTCGGTTTTTGTGTTTGCATTGTTATTCTCTAATTTTGTTCAAAAAAAAGCCCGCTCATCAGGCGGGCTGGGTATCTGATTGCTTTACGCATGGTGAATACACTGCCCGTTTCAGGAAGTGCGCCACCAACCTTTCAGTACGAAAATTGCTTTCATTGTCGATACCCTTTTTACGTGAACTTGCGTACTAGTTAACTAGTTCGATGATTAATTGTCAACAGCTCATTTCAGAATATTTGCCAGAACCGTTATGATGTCGGCGCAAAAAACATTATCCAGAACGGGAGTGCGCCTTGAGCGACACGAATTACGCAGTGATTTACGACCTGCACAGCCATACCACAGCTTCCGATGGCTGCCTGACGCCAGAAGCATTGGTGCACCGTGCAGTCGAGATGCGCGTCGGCACCCTGGCGATCACCGACCATGACACCACAGCTGCAATCTCACCAGCAAGAGAGGAAATTTCACGTTCGGGACTGGCGCTGAATCTTATTCCCGGCGTGGAAATCTCCACGGTCTGGGAAAATCATGAAATTCATATTGTCGGGCTGAATATTGATATTACTCATCCGCTAATGTGTGAGTTCCTCGCGCAGCAGACAGAACGGCGCAATCAGCGGGCGCAGCTGATTGCCGAAAGACTTGAAAAAGCGCAGATACCAGGTGCGCTGGAAGGCGCGCAACGACTGGCGCAGGGCGGTGCGGTGACGCGCGGTCATTTTGCTCGTTTCCTTGTGGAGTGCGGCAAAGCCAGTTCAATGGCGGATGTCTTTAAAAAATATCTGGCGCGCGGGAAAACCGGATACGTTCCGCCACAGTGGTGTACAATAGAACAAGCTATTGATGTCATTCATCATTCTGGCGGTAAGGCGGTGCTAGCTCATCCTGGGCGGTACAATCTTAGTGCTAAATGGCTGAAAAGATTGGTTGCGCATTTTGCTGAACACCACGGCGACGCGATGGAAGTCGCGCAGTGCCAGCAATCGCCCAATGAACGCACCCAGCTGGCGACACTTGCGCGTCAGCATCATTTATGGGCATCACAAGGATCTGATTTTCATCAGCCGTGCCCGTGGATTGAACTGGGTCGTAAACTCTGGCTGCCTGCAGGCGTTGAAGGCGTCTGGCAGCTATGGGAACAGCCGCAGAACACCACAGAGAGGGAATTATGAGCCAGTTTTTTTATATTCATCCTGATAATCCGCAGCAACGTCTGATCAACCAGGCGGTGGAGATCGTGCGTAAAGGCGGGGTGATTGTTTATCCAACCGATTCCGGCTATGCGCTCGGCTGTAAAATTGAAGATAAAAACGCCATGGAGCGTATTTGTCGAATTCGCCAGCTGCCGGACGGTCACAACTTTACCCTGATGTGTCGCGATCTTTCTGAGCTCTCGACCTATTCATTCGTGGATAACGTTGCGTTTCGTTTGATGAAAAACAACACGCCGGGCAACTACACCTTCATCCTGAAAGGGACGAAGGAGGTGCCACGCCGTCTGTTGCAGGAAAAACGCAAAACCATCGGTATGCGTGTGCCTTCTAACCCGATTGCGCAGGCGTTGCTTGAAGCACTGGGCGAACCGATGCTTTCCACTTCGCTAATGCTGCCAGGCAGCGAATTTACCGAATCCGATCCGGAAGAAATTAAAGACCGTCTGGAAAAACAGGTGGACTTGATTATTCACGGCGGCTATCTCGGGCAGAAACCAACAACGGTTATTGATCTTACTGATGATACGCCGGTCGTGGTGCGTGAAGGCGTAGGTGATGTGAAGCCTTTCTTATAACAAATTGCGTTCCACGGATGGAAGACTATGGCAGGGATATATCGCTGCATTTTGCTGTTGATAGTTGGGCTTTTTTTCTCTTCGTTGAGTTATCCGAAAAACACGGAGATCCCTTTTTATGAAGAAGGGATCTCGCTCTTTGATGTTGAAGCCACTCTGCAACCGGATGGGGGGCTCGACATCAAAGAAAATATTCATTTTCAGGCGCGAAATCAGCAGATTAAGCACGGATTTTATCGTGATTTACCACGACTCTGGATGCAGCCTGATGGGGACGCTGCACTGCTGAACTATCATATTGTTGGCGTCACCCGTGATGGTGTTCCTGAACCCTGGCATCTTGACTGGCATATCGGTTTAATGAGTATCGTCGTGGGCGATAAACAACGTTTCTTGCCTCAAGGCGACTATCATTATCAAATTCATTATCAGGTTAAAAATGCTTTCCTGCGTGAGGGAGATTCAGATCTGTTAATCTGGAACGTGACTGGTAACCACTGGCCGTTTGAAATCTATAAGACCCGATTTTCACTCAAGTTCCCTGATATCGCGGGTAATCCATTTAGCGAAATCGATCTCTTTACTGGAGAAGAGGGCGACACATATCGAAATGGCCGCATCCTTGAGGACGGAAGAATTGAATCCCGCGATCCGTTTTATCGTGAAGATTTCACGGTACTCTACCGCTGGCCTCACGCTTTACTTAGCAATGCCCCGGCTCCACAAACGACGAATATTTTCAGCCATCTTCTTTTACCCTCCACGTCATCGTTGTTAATTTGGTTTCCGTGTCTATTCCTGGTTTGTGGATGGTTATATCTCTGGAAGCGCAGGCCGCAATTTACGCCGGTAGATGTGATTGAAACCGATGTCATTCCGCCAGATTACACGCCCGGCATGTTACGTCTCGATGCGAAGCTGGTTTACGACGATAAAGGTTTTTGTGCCGATATCGTAAATCTGATTGTGAAAGGCAAAATTCATCTGAAAGATCAGTATGACAAGAACCAGCAAATCCTGATTCGTGTTAATGAAGGCGCGACCAGAAATAATGCGGTATTACTGCCCGCAGAGAAGTTATTACTGGAAGCGTTATTTCGTAAAGGCGATAAGGTCGTTCTTACGGGGAGACGCAACAGAGTCTTACGCAGTGCATTTTTACGGATGCAGAAATTTTATCTGCCGCGTAAAAAGTCTTCGTTTTACCGACCTGATGCGTTTTTGCAATGGGGGGGAATGGCGATATTAGCGGTTATTCTCTACGGTAACCTGAGTCCCGTAGGCTGGGCAGGAATGAGTCTGGTGGGCGATATGTTTATTATGATCTGCTGGCTTCTTCCTTTTTTATTTTGTTCCCTTGAGCTTTTGTTTGCCCGCGATGATGACAAGCCTTGCGTTAATTGTGTAATCATCACTTTGTTTTTACCGCTGATTTGTTCAGGCGTGGCCTTTTATTCTCTCTATATCAATGTCGGAGATGTATTCTTTTACTGGTATATGCCAGCGGGTTATTTTAGCGCTGTTTTCCTGACCGGTTATCTCACTGGCATAGGGTATATTTTTCTGCCAAAGTTTACCCAAACTGGGCAGCAACGTTATGCCCACGGTGAAGCTATCGTTAACTATCTTGCGCGTAAAGAGGCGGCAACACACAGTGGGCGGCGGCGGAAAGGGGAAACACGGAAACTGGATTACGCATTGTTAGGTTGGGCGGTCTCGGCAAACCTTGGCAGAGAATGGGCAGAACGTATCACCCCATCACTCACAGCGGCTGTTAGCGCCCCGGAAATTGCCCGTAGTGGCGTTTTATTCTCATTGCAGACGCACCTGAGTTGCGGGGCCTATACCAGTTTGTTGGGGCGAAGCTATTCCGGTGGTGGTGCTGGCGGCGGTGCGGGTGGCGGAGGCGGTGGTGGTTGGTAACCAAATCGACGTTAATCGAAACAAGCTTTAACCATAAAGATAGTGTAGTATGTTGCGCCTCAAAGCCAGGTCGATAAACGTCGAGTCGTTTACTTAAGGCCTTAAGAGTTCAAACAGACTTTACTATCAGTGAGTCAGATGTAAGTTCTGACTCACTGTTGCACAAAAGCATATCAGACGCCTGGGAAGGCGACACCAAAAGGAAGCTCTATGAGCGAAAAGCTACAGAAAGTGCTGGCGCGTGCCGGCCACGGCTCTCGCCGTGAAATCGAATCTATTATTGAAGCCGGTCGTGTGAGTGTTGATGGCAAAATTGCTAAACTCGGCGATCGCGTTGAAATTACCCCTGGATTGAAAATCCGTATCGATGGTCACCTGATTTCGGTACGTGAGTCCGCTGAACAAATTTGTCGCGTTCTGGCCTATTACAAACCGGAAGGTGAGTTGTGTACCCGTAACGATCCGGAAGGACGTCCAACGGTGTTTGACCGTCTGCCAAAACTGCGTGGCGCACGCTGGATTGCCGTAGGTCGTCTGGACGTTAACACCTGTGGTCTGTTGCTCTTCACCACCGACGGTGAACTGGCAAACCGTTTAATGCATCCAAGCCGTGAAGTTGAACGTGAATATGCCGTGCGTGTATTTGGTCAGGTTGACGACGCGAAACTGCGTGATTTGAGTCGTGGCGTGCAGCTGGAAGATGGTCCGGCAGCCTTTAAAACCATCAAGTTCAGCGGCGGCGAAGGGATCAACCAGTGGTACAACGTTACTCTGACCGAAGGCCGTAACCGTGAGGTTCGTCGTCTTTGGGAAGCGGTTGGTGTGCAGGTAAGTCGCCTGATCCGTGTGCGTTACGGTGATATTCCACTGCCGAAAGGTCTGCCACGCGGCGGCTGGACAGAGCTGGATCTCGCCCAGACTAACTATCTGCGCGAACTGGTGGAGCTACCGCCAGAAACCAGCTCTAAAGTCGCTGTAGAAAAAGACCGTCGTCGTATGAAGGCGAATCAGATTCGTCGTGCGGTTAAGCGTCACAGTCAGGTGAGCGGCGGTCGTCGCTCTGGTGGACGTAATAATAACGGTTAATCAAAGTATGCCGGACGTCATATCCGGCATTTTTACAGATTAGTAATCAATCCCTATCTGCGCTTTTACACCGGCATCAAACGCATGTTTCACGGGGCGTAATTCACTTACCGTATCCGCCAATTCAAGAATATCCCGATGACAACCACGACCCGTGATAATCACCGTTTGTTGATGTGGACGTTCATTTAACGCCTTCACCACTTCTTCCAGTGGCAAATAATCATACGCCACCATATAAGTCAGTTCATCGAGCAAAACCATATCCAGTGAAGGATCTGCCAGCATTCGTTTGGCATGTTGCCAGACTTCACGGCAGGCCGCGGTATCAGATTCGCGATTTTGTGTATCCCAGGTAAAGCCCGTTGCCATCACCTGAAATTCAACGCCGTGTGGTTCCAGCAGTTTTCGTTCGCCGTTAGGCCAGGTGCCTTTAATAAACTGCACGACGCCCACTTTTTTTCCGTGACCAACTGCGCGTGTTGCCGTACCAAATGCCGCGGTGGTTTTGCCTTTTCCATTGCCGGTAAAGACGATGATAATACCGCGTTCATCCTGGGCCTGGGCCACACGAGCATCTACTTTTTCTTTCACTCGCTGCTGACGCTGTTGGTAGCGTTCATCACTCATTGGGAAATTCCTGGTTTACGGCCCGGTTGGGCGTCAAAGGTCATGCCGGTTTTACGGCGGCTGTCATCGCCCATCAGCCAGAGGTAGAGCGGCATGATATCAGCGGGTGTTTTAAGTTTCTGTGGATCTTCGGTCGGGAAGGCGTTGGCACGCATTGCGGTGCGCGTACCGCCTGGGTTAATGCAGTTGACGCGCAGGCGCTGCTGATATTCATCGGCCAGTACCTGCATCATCCCTTCGGTGGCAAATTTCGACGCTGCATATGCGCCCCAGTTTGCACGCCCCTGACGTCCAACGCTTGATGAAGTAAAGACCAGTGAACCCGCGTCCGATTTGAGTAATAAAGGAAGCAGTGCTTGGGTGAGCATAAAGGTGGCATTAACGTTGACCTGCATGACGTCCTGCCAGACCTGCGGATTTTGTTCGCTCATTGGGCAAACATCGCCGAGCAATCCGGCATTATGCAAAACACCATCCAGACGTGGATAATTAACGGCAATGCGCTGTGCCAGTTGTTGGCAATTTTCGGACGTGCAGGTCAGCAAATCGAGAATAAACCACTGTGGCTGACGCCCAGTTTCTTCGTTTATGTGGCTGGCTACCTGATGTAATTTTTCTTCATTACGGCCCAACAGAATCACAGTCGCACCATAGCGTGCATACGTCATCGCGGCTTCACGACCAATCCCATCGCTGGCTCCCGTCACCAGGATAATGCGATCATTGAGTAAATCTTGTTTTGGCTGGTAATGCATGGCTACTCCTCAACGACGTTGTCTGTCGCGCTGCCAGTGTACTTTAAGACTTTGGGGCTTTATGCCTGAAACAGAAGGGCATTTCAATCAGCCTGGGGCGATAACACCGCAAAATGGATACTTTGTCATACTTTCGCTGCAATAACATCTCTGCGAGACGGCTTAACATGCCTGTTGTAAACTGTGAGCCAAAGCGTTGTTTAACCAAGGTGGGGACTCGTGGAATTGTTGTCTGAATATGGTTTGTTTTTGGCGAAAATCGTTACCGTTGTGCTAGCGATTGCGGCGATTGCCGCCATTATTGTCAATGTTGCTCAACGTAATAAACGCCAGCGTGGCGAGTTACGGGTCAACAATCTCAGCGAACAGTATAAGGAGATGAAAGAAGAACTGGCCGCGGCGCTGATGGACTCACATCAGCAAAAACAGTGGCACAAAGCGCAGAAGAAAAAGCACAAGCAAGAAGCGAAAGCAGCAAAAGCGAAAGCCAAACTGGGCGAGGTGGCAACTGACAGTAAACCTCGCGTCTGGGTGCTGGATTTTAAAGGCAGCATGGACGCCCATGAAGTGAACTCGCTACGTGAAGAGATAACGTCGGTACTCGCAGCATTTAAACCGCAGGATCAGGTTGTGCTACGTCTGGAAAGCCCTGGTGGCATGGTGCATGGTTACGGGCTGGCGGCTTCGCAGCTGCAGCGTCTGCGTGATAAAAACATTCCTTTAACTGTTACGGTAGACAAAGTCGCTGCCAGCGGCGGTTACATGATGGCCTGTGTGGCGGACAAAATTGTTTCCGCACCGTTTGCTATTGTGGGTTCCATTGGCGTGGTGGCACAAATGCCCAACTTTAACCGCTTCCTGAAAAGCAAAGATATTGATATCGAACTGCACACCGCCGGGCAGTATAAGCGCACGCTGACCTTGCTGGGTGAAAACACCGAAGAAGGGCGGGAGAAATTCCGCGAAGAGCTGAACGAAACGCATCAGTTATTTAAAGATTTTGTGAAGCGTATGCGTCCGTCTCTGAATATTGATCAGGTGGCAACGGGTGAACACTGGTACGGACAACAGGCGGTAGAGAAAGGCTTGGTTGATGAAATCAACACCAGTGATGAAGTTATTCTTAGCCTGATGGAAGGCCGTGAAGTGGTCAATGTACGCTATATGCAGCGTAAACGACTCATTGACCGATTCACCGGCAGCGCGGCAGAGAGCGCCGATCGATTGTTGCTACGCTGGTGGCAGCGGGGTCAAAAGCCATTGATGTAAAAGACAAACGCGAGGGTAAGACCTCGCGTTTTGCTTTAATCAACCAGGTGATATTTTTCTGAAAGCACATGGGCCAGGTGTTTGAACATATTAAACACCGCGGTGCTTTTGGCTGTTGGCAATCCTTGTTCATCTAAAAAGTAGTCGCCGGTAAATACCAGCACGCCATTACGCTGCGTGACGCCGGTGGCTTCAATCCCTGCGAGCGTATCCTCATGCTCACGAATGATTTTGTTGGCCTCTTTCAACAGCGTCTCGCGGTCGATGGGTTGTGTCTCTTTGTTCATTATTTACTCCTTAAACAAGGACATTAGTCTACGCCAGGCATGGCTTGCAGACAAATATACCACGCTGGTGGCAAGAGCGCCTTACTGGCAACTTTGGATTTTGCATGCTAATAAAGTTGCGTATCGGATTTTATCAGGTACAGTGTGACGCTTTCGTCAATCTGGCAATAGATTTGCTTGACATTCGACCAAAATTCCGTCGTGCTATAGCGCCTGTAGGCCAAGACCTGTTAACTCAGTCACCTGAATTTTCGTGAACAGAGTCACGACAAGGGGTTGATATCCGCAGAGAGCGAGTCCATATCGGTAACTCGTTGCCAGTGGAAGGTTTATCAACGTGCGACGCATTCCTGGAAGAATCAAATTAGGTAAGGTGAATATGGGTAAAGCTCTTGTCATCGTTGAGTCCCCGGCAAAAGCCAAAACGATCAACAAGTATCTGGGTAGTGACTACGTGGTGAAATCCAGCGTCGGTCACATCCGCGATTTGCCGACCAGTGGCTCAGCTGCCAAAAAGAGTGCCGACTCTACCTCCACCAAGACGGCTAAAAAGCCTAAAAAGGATGAACGTGGCGCTCTCGTCAACCGTATGGGGGTTGACCCGTGGCACAATTGGGAGGCGCACTATGAAGTGTTGCCTGGTAAAGAGAAGGTCGTCTCTGAACTGAAACAACTGGCTGAAAAAGCCGACCACATCTATCTCGCAACCGACCTTGACCGCGAAGGGGAAGCCATTGCATGGCACCTGCGGGAAGTGATTGGTGGTGATGATGCGCGCTATAGCCGAGTGGTGTTTAACGAAATTACTAAAAACGCGATCCGCCAGGCATTTAACAAACCAGGTGAGCTGAATATTGATCGTGTTAATGCCCAGCAGGCGCGTCGCTTTATGGACCGCGTGGTGGGATATATGGTTTCGCCGCTGCTGTGGAAAAAGATCGCTCGTGGTCTGTCTGCAGGTCGTGTGCAGTCGGTGGCGGTCCGCCTGGTGGTCGAGCGTGAGCGTGAAATTAAAGCGTTCGTACCGGAAGAGTTCTGGGAAGTCGATGCCAGCACGACCACGCCATCTGGTGATGCGTTGGCGTTGCAGGTGACTCATCAGAACGACAAACCGTTCCGCCCGGTCAACAAAGAACAAACTCAGGCTGCGGTAAGTCTGCTGGAAAAAGCGCGCTACAGCGTGCTGGAACGTGAAGACAAACCGACAACCAGTAAACCTGGCGCTCCTTTTATTACCTCTACGCTGCAACAAGCTGCCAGCACCCGTCTTGGTTTTGGCGTGAAAAAAACCATGATGATGGCGCAGCGTTTGTATGAAGCTGGCTATATCACATACATGCGTACCGACTCCACCAACCTGAGTCAGGACGCGGTAAATATGGTTCGCGGTTATATCAGCGATAATTTTGGTAAGAAATATCTGCCGGAAAGTCCGAATCAGTACGCCAGCAAAGAAAACTCACAGGAAGCGCACGAAGCGATTCGTCCTTCTGACGTCAATGTGATGGCGGAATCGCTGAAGGATATGGAAGCAGATGCGCAAAAACTGTACCAGTTAATCTGGCGTCAGTTCGTTGCCTGCCAGATGACCCCAGCGAAATATGACTCCACGACGCTGACCGTTGGTGCGGGCGATTTCCGCCTGAAAGCACGCGGTCGTATTTTGCGCTTTGATGGCTGGACAAAAGTGATGCCTGCACTGCGTAAAGGCGATGAAGATCGTATCTTACCGGCAGTCGATAAAGGCGATGCTCTGACGCTCGTTGAACTGACACCAGCCCAGCACTTTACCAAGCCGCCAGCGCGTTTCAGTGAAGCATCGTTGGTTAAAGAACTGGAAAAACGCGGTATCGGTCGTCCGTCTACCTATGCGTCGATCATTTCGACTATTCAGGATCGTGGCTATGTGCGAGTAGAAAATCGTCGTTTCTATGCGGAAAAAATGGGCGAAATCGTCACCGATCGCCTGGAAGAGAATTTCCGTGAGTTAATGAACTACGACTTCACCGCACAGATGGAAAACAGCCTCGACCAGGTGGCAAATCACGAAGCAGAGTGGAAAGCTGTACTGGATCACTTCTTCTCGGATTTCACCCAGCAGTTAGATAAAGCTGAAAAAGATCCGGAAGAGGGGGGGATGCGCCCGAACCAGATGGTTCTGACCAGCATCGACTGCCCGACCTGTGGTCGCAAAATGGGTATTCGCACAGCGAGCACCGGGGTATTCCTTGGCTGTTCCGGCTACGCTCTGCCACCGAAAGAGCGTTGCAAAACCACCATCAACCTGGTGCCGGAAAACGAAGTGCTGAACGTGCTGGAAGGTGAAGACGCTGAAACCAACGCGCTGCGCGCAAAACGTCGTTGCCCGAAATGCGGCACGGCGATGGACAGCTATCTCATCGATCCGAAACGTAAGTTGCATGTCTGTGGTAATAACCCAACCTGCGACGGTTACGAGATCGAAGAGGGCGAATTCCGCATTAAAGGTTATGACGGCCCGATCGTTGAGTGTGAAAAATGTGGATCTGAAATGCACCTGAAAATGGGGCGTTTCGGTAAATACATGGCCTGCACTAACGAAGAGTGTAAAAACACGCGTAAGATTTTACGTAACGGCGAAGTGGCACCACCGAAAGAAGATCCGGTGCCATTACCGGAGCTGCCGTGCGAAAAATCAGATGCTTATTTCGTGCTGCGTGACGGTGCTGCCGGTGTGTTCCTGGCGGCCAATACCTTCCCGAAATCGCGTGAAACACGTGCGCCACTGGTGGAAGAGCTTTATCGCTTCCGCGACCGTCTGCCGGAAAAACTGCGTTATCTGGCCGATGCGCCACAGCAGGATCCGGAAGGTAATAAGACCATGGTTCGCTTTAGCCGTAAAACCAAACAGCAATATGTCTCTTCGGAAAAAGACGGAAAGGCGACTGGCTGGTCAGCATTTTATGTTGATGGCAAATGGGTTGAAGGGAAAAAATAACCTTTAATTCTGTCAGGTTTTTATAAACAAAGGGTCGCGAAAGCGGCCCTTTTTTATTGCATATTATTTTTTCTTCACACCTATACACTAAGGCTATAAATGATATAGTGGTTATAGTTAGCACCTTTTTTATTATTAAATCGTATTAGTCACCCGCCAGGTGTGACGAAAAAACGATGTTCTGATGGCGTCTAAGTGGATGGTTTAACATGAAATTACAACAACTTCGCTATATTGTTGAGGTGGTCAATCATAACCTGAATGTCTCATCAACGGCGGAAGGACTTTACACATCACAACCCGGGATCAGTAAACAAGTCAGAATGCTGGAAGACGAGCTAGGCATTCAAATTTTTTCCCGAAGCGGCAAGCACCTGACGCAGGTAACGCCAGCAGGACAAGAAATAATTCGTATCGCTCGTGAAGTCCTGTCGAAAGTCGATGCCATAAAATCGGTCGCCGGAGAGCACACCTGGCCGGATAAAGGCTCGCTGTATATCGCCACCACGCATACCCAGGCACGCTATGCGTTACCAAACGTCATCAAAGGCTTTATTGAGCGTTATCCTCGCGTTTCTTTGCATATGCACCAGGGCTCGCCGACACAAATTGCTGATGCCGTCTCTAAAGGCAATGCCGATTTCGCGATTGCCACAGAAGCGCTGCATCTGTATGAAGATTTAGTGATGTTACCGTGCTACCACTGGAATCGGGCTATTGTAGTCACTCCGGATCACCCGCTGGCAGGCAAAAAAGCCATTACCATTGAAGAACTGGCGCAATATCCGTTGGTGACATATACCTTCGGCTTTACCGGACGTTCAGAACTGGATACTGCCTTTAACCGCGCAGGGTTAACGCCGCGTATCGTCTTCACGGCAACGGATGCTGACGTCATTAAAACTTACGTCCGGTTAGGGCTGGGAGTAGGGGTCATTGCCAGCATGGCGGTGGATCCGGTCGCCGATCCCGATCTTGTGCGTGTTGATGCTCACGATATCTTCAGCCACAGTACAACCAAAATTGGTTTTCGCCGTAGTACTTTTTTGCGCAGTTATATGTATGATTTCATTCAGCGTTTTGCACCGCATTTAACGCGTGATGTCGTTGATGCGGCTGTCGCATTGCGCTCCAATGAAGAAATTGAGGTCATGTTTAAAGATATAAAACTGCCGGAAAAATAATTTCTTGCGTTATTTCCGGCACCTTTTATGTAGAGAAGGTGCCGGAATATATTCTCTTTTGTTGCTTATTTGTATCCGCTGCACAATATTTTTATCCCTCATATTTATAGGGTAAATTACTTGTAAAGTAGTGTCTAATTACCCGCCTCGCAAACTCCAGTTTTCAAATATCTATTTCAGGTCAAAAGATTGAATTATTCACTGGAGACGATTCGTAAATTCGCTGGATTTTTGACTAAAGTTTCTTTAGGATTTGTCTCATCGTATGATTAATTACACCAATCGTTCAACGTCTTGCTGATAAGTGATGGCGATTATATGAGGTTAGCAATGCCTTCTGGAAATCAGGAACCCCGCCGGGACCCTGAATTAAAACGCAAAGCCTGGCTGGCGGTATTTCTTGGTTCTGCACTTTTCTGGGTGGTTGTCGCACTGCTGATTTGGAAAGTGTGGGGATAACTATGGTCGGTCAGGAGCAACTGGAGTCGTCACCATTATGTCAGCATAGTGACAATGAACCAGAAACGAAACGGGAATGTTCCGTCGTTATTCCAGACGACTGGCAACTAACAACGCAGCAGCAAGCCTTTATAGAACTGTTTGGTGAAGATGATCAGCCGAAACAATAATTATCATCATTCTTATTACCCATTTTTAATCAATTAAAGGGCTTTTAATACACCGCAGCAATAACAGGTTGAGTTATCTCAACACAAAGTAATAACCGTTAAGGGTGTAGCCTATGATCAACACAAATATGAAATATTGGTCCTGGATGGGCGCATTTTCTCTGTCGATGCTCTTCTGGGCCGAACTCCTCTGGATCATTACTCACTGATCCCTGACCCCGCTGCGGCGGGGTTTTCATTTGCTTTGCCACAAGGTTTCTCCTCTTTTATCAATTTGGGTTGTTATCAAATCGTTACGCGATGTTTGTGTTATCTTTAATATTCACCCTGAAGAGAATCAGGGCTTCGCAACCCTGTCATTAAGGAGGAGCTATGTCGTCAACCCTACGAGAAGCCAGTAAGGACACGTTGCAGGCCAAAGATAAAACTTACCACTACTACAGCCTGCCGCTTGCTGCCAAATCACTGGGCGATATCACCCGTCTGCCTAAGTCACTCAAAGTTTTGCTCGAAAACCTGCTGCGCTGGCAGGATGGTAACTCGGTTACCGAAGAGGATATCCACGCGCTGGTGGGATGGCTGAAAAATGCTCATGCTGACCGTGAAATTGCCTACCGCCCGGCAAGGGTGTTGATGCAGGACTTTACCGGCGTACCTGCCGTTGTTGATCTGGCGGCAATGCGCGAAGCGGTTAAACGCCTCGGCGGCGATACTGCAAAGGTTAACCCGCTCTCACCGGTCGACCTGGTCATTGACCACTCGGTGACCGTCGATCGTTTTGGTGATGATGAGGCATTTGAAGAAAACGTGCGCCTGGAAATGGAGCGCAACCACGAACGTTATGTGTTCCTGAAATGGGGAAAGCAGGCGTTCAGTCGTTTTAGCGTCGTGCCGCCAGGCACAGGCATTTGCCATCAGGTTAACCTCGAATATCTCGGCAAAGCAGTGTGGAGCGAATTGCAGGACGGTGAATGGATTGCTTATCCGGATACACTCGTTGGTACTGACTCGCACACCACCATGATCAACGGCCTTGGCGTGCTGGGGTGGGGCGTTGGTGGGATCGAAGCCGAAGCCGCAATGTTAGGCCAGCCGGTTTCCATGCTTATCCCGGACGTAGTGGGCTTTAAACTCACCGGAAAATTACGTGAAGGTATTACCGCCACAGACCTGGTTCTCACCGTTACCCAAATGCTGCGCAAACATGGCGTGGTGGGGAAATTCGTCGAATTTTATGGTGATGGGCTGGATTCACTACCGCTGGCGGATCGCGCCACCATTGCCAATATGTCGCCAGAATATGGTGCCACCTGTGGCTTCTTCCCAATCGATGCTGTCACCCTCGATTACATGCGTTTAAGCGGGCGCAGTGAAGATCAGGTTGAGTTGGTCGAAATATATGCCAAAGCGCAGGGCATGTGGCGTAACCCGGGCGATGAACCGATTTTTACCAGTACGTTAGAACTGGATATGAATGACGTTGAAGCGAGCCTGGCAGGGCCAAAACGCCCACAGGATCGCGTTGCACTGCCCGATGTACCAAAAGCATTTGCCGCCAGTAACGAACTGGAAGTGAATGCCACGCATAAAGATCGCCAGCCGGTCGATTATGTTATGAACGGACATCAGTATCAGTTACCTGATGGCGCGGTGGTCATTGCTGCGATAACGTCGTGCACCAACACCTCTAACCCAAGTGTGCTGATGGCCGCAGGTTTGCTGGCGAAAAAAGCTGTAACTCTGGGCCTCAAGCGGCAACCGTGGGTCAAAGCGTCGCTGGCACCAGGCTCGAAAGTCGTTTCTGATTATCTGGCAAAAGCGAAACTGACACCGTATCTCGATGAACTGGGATTTAACCTTGTGGGATACGGTTGTACCACCTGTATTGGTAACTCTGGTCCATTGCCCGATCCTATCGAAACGGCAATCAAAAAAGGCGATTTAACCGTCGGTGCGGTGCTGTCCGGCAACCGTAACTTTGAAGGCCGTATCCATCCGCTGGTTAAAACTAACTGGCTGGCCTCGCCGCCGCTGGTGGTTGCCTATGCGCTGGCGGGAAATATGAATATTAACCTCGCTTCTGAGCCTATTGGTCACGATCGTAAAGGCGACCCGGTATATCTGAAAGATATCTGGCCCTCGGCACAAGAAATTGCCCGTGCGGTAGAACAAGTCTCCACAGAAATGTTCCGCAAAGAGTACGCAGAAGTTTTTGAAGGCACAGCAGAGTGGAAGGAAATTAACGTCGCACGATCCGATACCTACGGTTGGCAGGAAGATTCAACCTATATTCGCTTATCGCCTTTCTTTGATGAAATGCAGGCAACACCAGCACCTGTGGAAGATATTCACGGTGCGCGGATCCTCGCAATGCTGGGGGATTCAGTCACCACTGACCATATCTCTCCGGCGGGCAGTATTAAGCCCGACAGCCCGGCGGGTCGATATCTACAAGGTCGGGGTGTTGAGCGCAAAGACTTTAACTCCTACGGTTCGCGGCGTGGTAACCATGAAGTGATGATGCGCGGCACCTTCGCCAATATTCGCATCCGTAATGAAATGGTGCCTGGCGTTGAAGGGGGGATGACGCGGCATTTACCTGACAGCGAGGTCATCTCTATTTATGATGCCGCGATGCGCTATAAGCAGGAGCAAACGCCGCTGGCGGTGATTGCCGGGAAAGAGTATGGATCAGGCTCCAGCCGTGACTGGGCGGCAAAAGGTCCGCGTCTGCTTGGTATTCGTGTTGTGATTGCCGAATCGTTTGAACGAATTCACCGCTCGAATTTAATTGGCATGGGCATCCTGCCGCTGGAATTTCCGCAAGGCGTGACGCGTAAAACGTTAGAGCTAACCGGGGAAGAGAAGATTGATATTGTCGATCTGCAAAATCTACAACCCGGCGCGACGGTTCCGGTGACGTTTACGCGCGCGGATGGTAGCCAGGAAGTCGTACCCTGCCGTTGTCGTATCGACACCGCGACGGAGTTGACCTACTACCAGAACGACGGCATTTTGCATTATGTCATTCGTAATATGTTGAAGTAACGAGTATTTGCTTGCCGGTTATTTTGCTTCCGGCAAGCAAATGAATTACACAATGCAAGAGGGTTATTTGTTCAGCAAATGACCCATTTTCTCGGCTTTGGTATCGAGATAATGTTCGTTATTGGGGTTACGACCTACAATCAACGGTACGCGTTCAACAATATTAATCCCTGCTTCGGTCAGAATTTCGACTTTTTTCGGGTTGTTGGTTAACAAGCGGACTTCATTGACGCCAAGGAGTTTGAACATATCAGCGCAAAGAGTGAAGTCGCGCTCATCAGCGGCGAAGCCTAACTGGTGGTTAGCCTCTACAGTATCGTAACCTTGATCCTGCAGTGCATAAGCGCGGATTTTATTCAGCAGACCAATGTTACGACCTTCCTGACGGTGATACAGCAAAATACCACGGCCTTCTTCGGCAATTTGCGTCAGTGCCGCTTCGAGCTGGAAGCCACAATCGCAGCGCAAGCTGAACAGGGCGTCACCGGTCAGACATTCGGAATGGACGCGCGCAAGTACCGGGGTATGCCCGGAAATATCGCCATAGACTAGCGCGACATGATCGTGTCCGGTTGCCAGTTCTTCAAATCCCACCATCAGGAAATCGCCCCATGGGGTTGGCAGTTTGGCTTCTGCCACACGTTTAAGCTGCATGAAATTCTCCAGATAATGCTGGTTCTGTATTGGCTTATTTTGCCATAACGAGAAGGGGTTCACCTAATCACGACGCGTCGATCGTTCACGGAATGGCACAAATCTGTCAATTTTTCCTGGAACTGGCATTTTCAGTTATGATTGTGGGACTTATCAAAAAGGAGAGGCCATGCGTTCGATTGCCAGACGTACCGCAGTGGGAGCTGCACTATTGCTTGTTATGCCAGTAGCCGTATGGATATCTGGCTGGCGTTGGCAACCTGGAGAACAAAGTTGGCTACTAAAAGCGGCTTTTTGGGTTACTGAAACTGTCACCCAGCCCTGGGGCGTCATTACACATTTGATTTTATTCGGTTGGTTTCTCTGGTGTCTGCGTTTTCGCATTAAGGCTGCCATTATGTTATTTGCCATTCTGGCGGCGGCAATCCTTGTGGGACAAGGCGTTAAATCCTGGATCAAAGACAAAGTCCAGGAACCACGACCTTTTGTTATCTGGCTGGAAAAAACACATCATATTCCGGTTGATGAGTTCTACACTTTAAAGCGAGCAGAACGCGGAAATTTAGTGAAAGAACAGTTGGCTGAAGAGAATAATATCCCACAATATTTGCGTTCACACTGGCAGAAAGAGACGGGGTTTGCCTTTCCTTCCGGTCACACGATGTTTGCTGCCAGTTGGGCGCTGCTGGCCGTTGGTTTGCTGTGGCCGCGTCGGCGAACGTTAACTATTGCTATCTTGCTGGTCTGGGCAACCGGAGTCATGGGAAGCCGCCTGCTGCTCGGGATGCATTGGCCACGCGATCTGGTGGTAGCTACGTTAATTTCGTGGGCGCTGGTGGCGGTGGCAACGTGGCTTGCGCAACGAGTTTGTGGGCCATTAACACCACCTGCGGAAGAAAATCGCGAAATTGCACAACGAGAACAAGAAAGTTAACGCTGGTTGATTTTCCGAATTTAGCCCTTAAATCATCAACAATGCGCGTGGATGCCATTTCGCAGACGGCGCGAAAATGGTACTTTAAAGGGCTATTGCGGTAAGTTGACCATAATTTATTCGCTCTAACCACATAACGGGAAGTAATGTGAAATATTTACTCATTTTCTTACTGGTGTTAGCGATCTTCGTGATTTCGGTCACGTTGGGTGCGCAGAACGATCAACAGGTGACGTTTAATTATCTGTTAGCGCAAGGGGAGTACCGTATTTCCACATTGCTGGCGGTATTGTTTGCTGCGGGGTTTGCTATCGGTTGGCTGATTTGCGGCCTGTTCTGGCTGCGAGTTCGTGTTTCCCTGGCGCGCGCTGAACGTAAAATAAAGCGACTGGAAAACCAGCTTTCACCCGCGACTGACGTGGCTGTAGCGCCGCATTCGTCAGCGGCGAAGGAATAACTTTCTATGCTGGAGTTGTTGTTTCTGCTTTTGCCTGTAGCCGCTGCCTATGGCTGGTATATGGGCCGCAGAAGTGCGCAACAAAACAAGCAAGATGAAGCCAACCGCTTGTCGCGTGATTACGTAGCGGGGGTTAACTTCCTGCTTAGTAATCAACAGGATAAAGCGGTAGACCTGTTTCTCGATATGCTTAAAGAGGATACGGGTACCGTTGAAGCCCACCTTACGCTCGGAAACCTGTTCCGTTCGCGTGGCGAAGTTGATCGCGCTATTCGCATCCATCAGACCCTAATGGAAAGCGCCTCGCTGACCTATGAACAGCGTCTGTTGGCGATTCAACAACTGGGGCGTGATTACATGGCCGCCGGGTTATACGACCGCGCGGAAGACATGTTCAATCAACTGACCGATGAAACTGACTTCCGCATTGGCGCGCTGCAACAGTTGCTACAAATCTACCAGGCTACCAGCGAGTGGCAGAAAGCAATTGATGTTGCCGAACGCCTGGTGAAGCTGGGTAAAGATAAGCAGCGCGTCGAAATTGCTCATTTCTACTGCGAGTTAGCCCTACAGCATATGGCCAGCGACGATCTCGATCGTGCCATGGCCTTGTTAAAAAAAGGTGCGGCGGCAGATAAAAACAGCGCCCGCGTATCCATCATGATGGGACGCGTATTTATGGCGAAAGGAGAATACGCCAAAGCCGTCGAAAGTTTGCAACGCGTGATATCCCAGGACAGAGAACTGGTCAGCGAAACGCTGGAAATGCTGCAAACCTGCTACCAGCAGTTGGGTAAAACTGCCGAATGGGCAGAATTCCTGCAGCGCGCGGTGGAAGAGAACACCGGTGCCGATGCTGAACTAATGCTTGCGGACATCATCGAAGCGCGCGACGGTAGTGAGGCCGCACAGGTCTATATTACGCGTCAGCTTCAGCGTCATCCGACCATGCGTGTGTTCCATAAGCTAATGGATTACCACTTAAATGAAGCGGAAGAAGGGCGTGCCAAAGAGAGTCTGATGGTGCTGCGGGACATGGTTGGCGAGAAGGTGCGTAGTAAGCCTCGTTATCGCTGCCAGAAATGTGGTTTTACCGCATATACCCTCTACTGGCATTGTCCGTCTTGTCGGGCCTGGTCAACCATTAAACCGATTCGCGGTCTTGATGGCCTGTAATTTTTAAAAAAATCCGACTTTAGTTACAACATACTAATTATTGATGTTCCATTGTGCTCCGGTAACTCGGGCGCAGAAAAGCCTGCCAGGGGAGAAATCGCAACTGTTAATTTTTTATTTCCACGGGTAGAATGCTCGCCGTTTACCTGTTTCGCGCCACTTCCGGTGCCCATCATCAAGAAGGTCTGGTCATGACGTTAACTGCTTCATCTTCTTCCCGCGCTGTTACGAATTCTCCTGTGGTTGTTGCCCTTGATTATCATAATCGTGATGCCGCGCTGGCCTTTGTCGACAAGATCGACCCACGCGATTGTCGTCTGAAAGTCGGCAAAGAGATGTTTACGCTGTTTGGACCTCAATTTGTACGCGAACTTCAACAGCGTGGTTTTGATATCTTCCTCGACCTGAAATTTCACGATATTCCCAACACTGCAGCGCACGCTGTCGCTGCTGCAGCTGACTTAGGCGTGTGGATGGTGAATGTTCACGCCTCCGGTGGGGCGCGTATGATGACCGCAGCGCGTGAGGCACTGGTTCCGTTTGGCAAAGATGCACCGCTTTTGATTGCTGTGACAGTATTGACCAGCATGGAAGCCAGCGACCTGGCCGATCTTGGCGTGACACTGTCACCTGCAGATTATGCAGAACGTCTGGCAGCACTGACGCAAAAATGTGGCCTTGATGGTGTGGTGTGTTCTGCTCAGGAAGCTGTGCGCTTTAAACAGGTATTTGGTCAGGAGTTCAAACTGGTTACACCGGGCATTCGTCCGCAGGGGAGTGAAGCTGGTGACCAGCGCCGCATTATGACGCCAGAACAGGCGTTGGCGGCTGGTGTTGATTATATGGTGATTGGTCGCCCGGTAACGCAATCGGTAGATCCAGCGCAGACGCTGAAAGCGATCAACGCCTCTTTACAGCGGAGTGCATGATGAGTGATTCCAACAGCCGTCTGGTCTACTCAACGGAAACCGGACGTATTGATGAGCCAAAAGCGGCCCCTGTACGCCCTAAAGGCGACGGTGTGGTGCGTATTCAGCGTCAGACCAGTGGACGTAAAGGTAAGGGCGTTTGCTTGATTACCGGTGTCGATCTCGATGATGCCGAACTGACAAAACTGGCAGCGGAACTGAAGAAAAAATGCGGCTGCGGCGGAGCAGTTAAAGATGGAGTTATTGAAATCCAGGGCGATAAGCGTGATTTATTAAAATCACTGCTTGAAGCGAAAGGGATGAAGGTAAAACTCGCAGGCGGTTAACATAAAAAGCCACGGATATATCCGTGGCTTTCGAATATTTTACTGTGTGTATTATTCAGTTATTTCGTACTGAACAGAATCAAGCGTATTATAATTGCGAGTCGATAATCGACATTTATTTACGATTATTTACCGACCTGGTGACCAATAACACCACCGACAGCTGCGCCACCTAATGTACCCAGCGTACTGCCATCGGTCAGTACTGCACCGCCTAATGCACCTGCACCCGCGCCAATTGCGGTGTTACGGTCTCGTTTAGACCAGTTAGAACAGGCACTCAGAGACATTGCCAGGGTAATTGCCAGAACAGCTGCGGTCATTTTTTTGCTCGTTACAAACATAATACTCTCTCCTGAATTTATGATTCACGGAAGTAAGCTCTCTATAACTATAATAGCTAAGAATAAGCCGGGTGAAATTATTCCGTGAAATCCGCTCGCGCGCAGGGTTATATCACGCAGGTGATAATGACTTCCTGTTATATCGCTGATAATAATTTTATATCTTGAGAGTGTTAATAACAGGTAAATAGTCTTAATTATCAACCAGGAATCATCTTAGAGCGGATGATTTGCCAAAGTGCAAATCATCCATAGAGAAGGGAAATGGTTAAATGTCAACGACGTGAACGGTGAGTTTACTGTGCTCAAGATGCATCAGATCGCTGGCGCGTATTTTCGAATCGGTAATCACGCGATTGAATCGCTCAACGGGGCCGATGGAGTATGAATGTACAGCACCAAATTTCGAGCTGTCAGTCAGGACTATCGCTTCGCACTCTTTTTCCAGCACGGCATTGACCACATCGGTACGCATCATATCGCGACCGGTAAACCCAGTTTCAGGTTGCCAGCCATCAATACCAATAAATGCTTTGCTAAAATGCACCTGTTGGATGCACTGGCGTGTCAAAGGGCCAACCATACTTTCGCTTTTTTTCTGGTACACGCCACCGAGCAAAATAACTTCACAAGGCGCGTCTTTCAGCAAATGCGCGATGTAGCTGCTGACCGTGATGATCGTGACATTTTTCTTCTGCTCGCCCAGAGTCCGGGCGAGCAGGGCATTGCTGCTGCCATTTTCGATAAAGATGGTTTCGCCCGGTTGAACCAGTGACGCGGCAAACTCGGCGAGTTCACGCTTCAGCGTATAGTTGCTCATCATACGAGTTTCGACGTCATCACTATCAAGCGATACTGCAAAGCCATGTGCACGGCGGAGGTAACTCAGTTTTTCGAGGGTGTTGAGATCCTGGCGAATGGTAACTTCAGAAACTCCAGTGGCTTTTGCCAGATCGGTTACGCTAACCTGACCCTGGTCAATGACCATCTGTAGAATAGTTTGTTGTCGGGAATTCATCGCTGTAATTCTTATAACGTTATAATACTAAATAAAAAAATACTGACGCGCCGGGCATCCTCAAATAGGAAAACCTGAAGGCACGATTGTTAAATCTCCCACGGTGCCTTCGGGATGTCTGGCGTAGATTCAGCAACCTGGCGCAAGAGTTCTGCTTTAAGTATCTCGAGATTATGGATCGCAGAGTGGTAATCGCCTGCCACAAGGATATCTAACACAATATCAATACGTTCGGCAACGCGCTGGGCATCAAATTCAGACATCAAGGACATCCTTATAGCAAAAGGGGAAAATGAATAATGCAAAAATTGCCGCTAAAAGAGAAGTGTTTAACAGCAACGGCTAATTATCATCCGGGAATACGATATATAATGACGGAATATAGCGCTAAGTATATATATTCATCTACTTATGCGCGCTTCAGATAGCGTTTATACCAGCGTTCAAAGGCGACGGCGGGCATCGGTTTGGCAAACAAAAATCCTTGCCGCTCATTGATCCCGTTCTTGGTTAAAAAAGCATCTTCCTTTTTACTCTCCACTCCTTCAGCGATCACCTGAAGATTCAATGCCTGGGCCACAGCGACGATCGCCCGGACCAGCGACTGCGATACAGGCTGTTTGTGAATATCCCGAACAAAAACCTGGTCAAGTTTAATCGCATCGATCGGAAAGCGCGCCAGTTGCGAAAGTGAAGAGTAGCCGGTACCAAAATCGTCCAGATGCACTTGCGCACCTAGTTGGCTAAATTGTTGAATAACAGAAAGTGCCAGTTCATCATTCTCAATCAGGCAGCTCTCCGTCAGTTCAACATCAATAGGGCAGTATTCAAAATTGAGTTCCTGGAGAACCTGTTTCAGGGCGGTGAAAATGGTTTGATCGGCGAGCTGACGTGCAGAAATGTTTACCGCCACTCGCAGGTTAATACCTTTATCCCGCCACTTTGCCACCTGGCGTACGACATCGAGAATCACCCAACGGCCTAAAGGCACAATTAGCCCTGACTCTTCGGCGTAGGAAATGAAGTCCAACGGTGGAATCAACCCACGTTCAGGTGACTGCCAACGTACTAGTGCTTCCAGACTGCGCACTTCGCCACGCCAGGTGATTTTCGGTTGATAGTGAATAACCAACTGATCGTTTTCCAGTGCTTTACGCAAGTTGGTATCCAGCCAGAGATATTCAAATACCCGCTGATTCATTTCTGGGGTAAAAACGCAAAATTGTCCTCGTCCGCCTTCCTTCGCTGTGTACATTGCTGTGTCGGCGTGACGAATAATAGCCGCGCTGTCCGAACCATGTTCGGGAGAGAGTGAAATACCCACTGAACAGCTGGTATAAACTTCAATTAAACCAATGCGGAAGGGGAGTCGTAAGCGGGTCAAAATTCGTGATGCCATTGCTTCCAGCGCGCTTTGTGAGGTATTGGATGCCAGTACCAGAAACTCATCGCCACCTGGACGCGCCAACACCTGGTCATGTTCGAGACAGCTTAAAATGGCCAATGACACGTCGCGTAATAGCTGGTCACCAAACAAATGCCCATAGGCGTCGTTGACCTTTTTAAAATTATCCAAATCAAGATACACAACCCCAACTTTATTGTTATCTGCCTGATTAATAGCGTGATCGATTAACTCCTGCATTGCGTTACGATTCGGCAGTCCGGTGATACTGTCGGTATTTGCCAGAATGCGCAGTCGCTCCTGAGCGCGGCGCTCTTCGGTAATGTCGGTGCCGGAACAGATTAAAAAAATCTCGTTTTTGCCACTACCGCTGTGGACAAATTTATTGCGAAACAGAAACAGCCGCTGGCCTTTACGTGTTGGTATCCACAGTTCGACTTCATATGCATTGCCGCTTCGAAAAAATACACGGTTATTGCGCCTGGATGCCGCAGCTTCACGACGGCTCATAAACAGTTTAAACACGCTTTGCCCAATGACGTCGTGTTCTTTCAACCCTGTGTAATCTTCACATAACCGATTGAAGCGCTGGATATTCCCCCGACTGTCGAGAATCACTATTGCGGAATGTGCTTCAGAAACTACCTGCTCAGCAAAGGAAAGCCCGTGTGATAAATCACGAGCAACCGCCGGTGTGTCATGCCATGCCGACGCGTTGCCAGCCCATTCCCGTTTATTGATTTTTCGTCCTACCAGATGCACAGAAAGATCGCTTTCATCGACGGTCAGACTCATCATCAGACTGGAAGTGATGACTGTCATTTCCCTGATGCGAGCAGCCTGTTCGGCAGATAACTGCAACGTACGTTCAGGTTCTGTGGTTTCGGTGGTAGAAAAGCGCAAAACATCGCTGCTTTCCGTTAACCGCCAGTATGGATTGTGCGATCCGAGAAAGTTGTACAACGTTGTGGACTCCCTAACGGTTTTCATGATGCATATCCTCCGGTTAACAGCGGAGTCCGCGGTTAAATAAAAGGAACAACATGACTTACATGAAATTAACGGCGGCTAAACGCATTGTTTTTTTTATATATTTATTTGTAATCCAGTTTTGGAAAAACGCCAGTTTTCAAACGAAAGTCAGTTAAAAATCTGCCGGGATATGACGAAGGTGGAGCGGGGAAATAAATGGCCCATTCATGAGGAATGGGCCGTGAAAGGAGATTACGCGACCGGGCGCGCAATAATGCTGCGGGTTTCCATGCGGACTTCGGCAATGGTGACGTCAATAACGTCAGTCACTTTGTAAGCCGTTTCACCTTTAATTTGTACAGTGCCGTTTTCCTGGCTGCAAACCAGTTCATCGCGCACAGCGTGTAAGAAAGGTGCCGGAATAAAGGCAATAGCGCCGTTATCAACCAAACGCACACGCATGCCGCCACGGCTGATATCGACAATTTCCGCCGCGAAACGGGTGTCAGTCCCGGCTTTGTCTTTCAGGAAGCGTGCGTATAACCAGTCGCCAACATCACGTTCTGCCATTCGGTTGAGACGGCGACGCTCGGCCATTTGGACAGTGATTTCATCCTGCGGACGCGTCGCAGTTTCGCCTTTGATAACCGCTTTCAGCAGACGGTGGTTGATCATGTCGCCATATTTACGGATCGGCGAAGTCCAGGTGGCGTATGCCTCCAGACCGAGGCCAAAGTGAGGACCGGGTTCAGTGCTAATTTCAGCAAATGACTGGAAGCGACGAATGCGGCTGTCGAGGAAACCAGTTGGTTGCGCATCCAGTTCACGACGCAGTTTGCAGAAACCGTCCAGCGTGAGCACTTCTTCGGCATCGACATGCAGACCGTGGGTTTTCAGCAACGCTGCCAGCGCGTCGGCATTCGCCGGATCAAAGCCCATATGCACGTTATAGATGCCAAAACCGAGCTTATCGCGCAGTACGCGGGCCGCACAAATGTTAGCGGCAATCATCGCTTCTTCGACGATACGATTGGCAATGCGACGAGGCTCGGCGACGATATCCAGCACTTCACCTTTTTCACCGAGAATAAAGCGGTAATCCGGGCGATCTTTAAATACCAGTGCGTGGTTATGACGCCACTCGCCGCGGCGTTGGCAAATTTGCGCTAACAAACGGACTTGTTCGGCAATTGCTTCACTTTCAGGCTGCCAGTCACCGGTATTTTCCAGCCAGTCAGAGACCTGGTCATACACCAGCTTCGCTTTGGATTCGATGGTGGCGGCAAAGAATTCGATATTATCTTCAATGGTGCCATCAGCGGAGAGCGTCATGCGGCATGCCAGTACCGGGCGGACTTCATTGGCGCGCAGTGAGCAGAGATCGTCAGAAAGCTCGCGAGGCAGCATAGGGATGTTGAAGCCAGGCAGATAGTTGGTGAATGCGCGAATTTTCGCGGCTTTGTCCAGCTTGCTGCCTTCAGCAATCCACGCGGTTGGATCGGCAATCGCCACAATCAGCTGAAGTTTGCCATCCGGCAACGCCTTAGCGAAAAGGGCGTCATCCATATCTTCTGTGCTGGCACTGTCGATGGTGACAAAATCCAGCGCGGTCAGATCTTCACGAACCAGACCTTCATCGAGCATTTCGGTAGCGACGCCGTCTGGTGCTTCTTTTTCCAGATTATGGCGCGCAAGGGTAACCCACCACGGTACAAAGTGGTCGTCACCAAAAGTGATGTATTGTGTCAGTTCAGCATAGAAAGAACGATCGCCTTTCAGAGGATGGCGGCGCATTTCGGCAACTGCCCAGTCGCCTTCTTTAAACTCGTGGTTCAGGCCACGGGCTGCGCGGCAAGGAATGGCGTCTTTTAAGAGTGGATGATCAGGAACGATGGCCAGACGGTCATTTTTGCCCTGAACTTTACCCACGAAACGAGTCAGGAACGGTTCAACCAGTTCTTCTGGCTCTGCGGATTCACGTTCTTTTTCACTGTGGATAACCGCGATAATTCGGTCGCCATGCATGACTTTTTTCATCTGCGGCGGCGGAATGAAATAACTTTTTTGCGCGTCGACTTCCAGGAAGCCAAAGCCTTTTTCTGTGGCTTTTACCACCCCTTCAGCGCGTGGCGTCTGGGAATGCAGTTGCTGTTTAAGCTGCGCTAGCAGCGGGTTGTCCTGAAACATAATTGTCTATTTTGGTGGCCATTAGAGCGGCTGACAGTTTTACGCGAATCTGTCTGACGCGGCAAGGTTAATATGTCTCACCCAACGCGATTTTTAAGCGATTTATCCAGCCACACAGCCCGCTCCATACCAGCAGATTAATAATCTGCGTTGATGATTTTTCGTGTTCGAGTAAAGGGCTGAACTGGGCGGCGCTAAAGCGATCGGGTGCTCGGGTCAGCCATTGTATCGCCTGAACGGTAGCGCGCTCAACAGAATGACGGTCAGCCCATTGGTTAATTTCATTTTCGCCCTTGCGCAGAAGGGCGCTGATTTTTTTATATTCATTTGATGAATCCATACAGATGGCAAAACAAGCAGGACTGCCATTTATCCGCGCGCATAACAACGCCGCAAGCTGATTATCCGGCTGTGTATTGACCCGTGTGCTGTTTAGCAACTTTTCGAGAAGGGAAAGTGAAATAGGGTGGAGAGAGAGTGTTTCGGCCAGTTGGCAAAGTTCTGCAGTTGAACTTTTTGTGTGCTCTTCAGGTAGTTTTTCCACCTCATAGCTGCTTCGCCAGCGTATTGACTCATCAGCAAACAGTGACGCGTCGGCATAGTTTTGTATCTCCAGACCGGGTAACCAGCGTACCGGATGCCCGAGATAAGCCTGAAATGTCGCAATGGTCCGCGCCTGAAAGCCAATAAAACCAATGATTTGATTAATGATCACACAGTCCCAGACAGTAAGACCGACGTCATTCAGATGCTGGCGCGATCGGTTGTCGATAATAGAAGGCGAGCTAGCCAGTTGGCGGGCATATTGCGTGATTTGTGCTAACCGATGATTACTTTCCCTGGAGGAATCAGGCCCGGGGAGCGGCGTAAGTCGCGCCGAATAGTAGTTACATAACCGCTGGACGCCGCAAACCTGAGCAACCGTCAGGGCCGTCGACAAGCGTTCATAAGCGGTGAAGGTCTGTGAACGGGTCACGGTAAGCTGGTCAGGGAACAACTCCACTGCAAGAACGCGCGCAGGGACCAGCCATGAAAGGAAGGGTGACAGCGTTTCTTCATCAAGGATCACGTCGAGCAGAAAGGGATCGCTGACCTTTGCGGCTTCCGGGACCAGAGGCAGAACGTCATATTCCGCAGTACTGGATTGCGTTTCATGATACCAGTGGCTTTTGCCGGTGATGTGGCGTTGTTCCATGGGCGCTCCTTGGTCGTAAAGGAAATCGTTATCCTGACGCAAGGCGGGAAGGGGAGAAAGACGGATCGGCGATAACAAATATCAGAAAGGTATAACAGAGATAACGGGCGGCAGGACGCCGCCCGTCTTGACCAACAGAACGATTATTTCAGTTCGAGTTCGTTCATTGCAGCGATGCTGAAACCGCCGTCAACGTGGACCACTTCACCGGAGATACCGGCAGAGAGATCGGAGCACAGGAATGCCGCAGAGTTACCCACATCTTCAATGGTAACGGTACGGCGAATCGGGGTAACGGCTTCGCAATGAGCCAGCATTTTGCGGAAGTCTTTGATACCGGAAGCCGCCAGAGTACGGATCGGACCCGCAGAGATGGCGTTAACACGCACACCTTCCGGACCCATCGCGTTCGCCATATAGCGCACGTTTGCTTCCAGAGACGCTTTTGCCAGACCCATAACGTTGTAGTTCGGGATAGCGCGCTCAGCGCCAAGGTAGGAAAGGGTCAGCAGGGCAGAACCCGGATTCAGCATGGAGCGGCAAGCTTTTGCCATTGCAACGAAGCTGTAGGAGCTGATGTCGTGAGCAATTTTGAAGCCTTCACGGGTAACGGCATTAACATAGTCACCATCCAGCTGATCGCCAGGTGCAAAACCAATAGAGTGTACGAAACCGTCAAACTTCGGCCAAACTTTCGCCAGTTCAGCGAACATGGTGTCGATGCTGGCATCTTCTGCAACATCGCACTGCAGAACGATGTCAGAACCCAATTGAGCGGCAAATTCTTCTACGCGGCCTTTCAGTTTGTCGTTCTGGTAGGTGAATGCCAGTTCAGCTCCTTCGCGGTGCATCGCCTGAGCGATACCGTAGGCGATGGACAGTTTGCTGGCAACACCGGTTACCAGAATGCGCTTACCGGAAAGAAAACCCATAGCTTTAATCCTTATTGTTGATGCTTGTTGTGCCTGAAAATCAGGCGATTCGTCGTTTTAGTAAACAGTACGAACAGATAAACGGTTATTATAATCAACCTGGCTGTGAGTGGCTATAGTTGCCAGGTCCGACCGGAGCAGGGTGCGGGCAGGGTGGGCGCTTTTCCCCTCACCCTAACCCTCTCCCCAGAGGGGCGAGGGGACCGTATTGTGCAAATATTGTCACCCCAGCAACAAACAGGCTTATACAGCCCCCTAACCCTTTCAGGGCGATGGCTGGGGTGAGAGTGAATGGTGGTTCAGACCTTGCCGAATATTCTTCATCATCCGCCTCCATGTTTTCACCACAACAGCTATTCGGCTCGGTCGGCCCCCTCGCCCTTTCAGGGAGAGGGTTGGGGTGAGGGTGACAGGCGGTTCAGTTCCTGCAGAATAATCTCCAGCACCGCCTCCTCATTACAATCAATCTCGTTATTCCAGAAACGCAGCACGGTCCAGCCCTGCGACTCAAGCCAGCTAGTGCGCCTGGAATCATAGGCAACTGCCAAATCATGCTGCCCACCATCCAGCTCAACTACTACACGCGCCGAGCAGCAAGCAAAATCGAGAATGTAGCTCCCCACCGGATGTTGACGGCGAAATTTGAAATCACCAAAACGTCGGCTGCGAAGATATCGCCAGAGCTTTCGTTCCTGCGAAGTGAGATTGCGTCTTAAATCACGCGCATTTGATTTTATTTTATCCATCACCTCATTCTGACAAGATTTAATCTCTTGTCAGAATGAGGTGAATAATCTGGAAGGAGGATTCAGAAAATTAACGATCTTTACGCCACGCATCCGCCGTCAATGCCTCGCCAAAATGACCGGCAATAAGCCGTTTGGTGAGTTCATGCAGCGGCGATGCCAGCACATCGGCGGTGCTGCCTCGCTCGACAACCTCGCCCTGATGCATCACCAGCACCTGGTCGCTAATATGCTTCATCATTCCGATATGCTGGGTGACATAAATATACGAAATGCCCTGTTTTTCCTGTAACTCCAGCATCAGATTAATCAACTGCGAACGCATCGACATATCCAGTGAGGCGAGGGCTTCATCGGCAATAATGACTTTTGGGCGCAATATCAGCGCGCGCGCCAGCCCCAGACGCTGTTTTTGCCCGGGTGCCAACATATGCGGATAGTAACTGACGTGATCCGGTAGCAGCCCAACCATACGCATCGTTTCAATAATCTGTTTGCGACGCTGTTCCGGTTCCAGATCGGTGTTCAGACGCAGTGGAAAATCCAGTATTTGCGAGATACGTTGACGGGGATTCAACGATGTCGAAGGATCCTGAAAAATCATGCGAATACGCTGACTACGGAAGGAATAATCGCCAAAATGCAGCGGATGATCGTCAATCAATAACTCGCCGCTGGTAGGTTCTATCATTCCCGCCAGCATTTTTGCCAGCGTGGATTTACCCGAACCATTCTCGCCAATAATCGCCAGTGTCTGGCCTTCACGTAGCGTAAAGCTCAAGGGTTTTACCGCTTCTACGGTCTGACGACGAAACCAACCGGTCCGGTAGCGGAACGTTTTACTTAAATTACGCACTTCAAGCAGCGTTTCGATCATCTCACTCTTTCTCCATGTTCAGCGGGAAATGACAGGCATAGAGATGATTTTTCGCCCCCGTCAAACGTGGCGTCACAATGCATTCTCGTTGTGCATACGGGCAACGCGGCCCCAGACGACACCCAATCGGTAACTGTTCCAGCAGTGGGATAGCGCCGGGCAGCGTATTGAGGCGACTTTTATGCGGCATCGCGCTGCCGAAGTCTGGTATCGCGCGGATCAGCGCCTGGGTATAAGGATGATGTGGCATCGTCACCAACTCCTTACTCGGCGCGGTTTCCACCGTTTGACCGCAGTAAAGCACGTTAATTTTATCCGCCCATTGGCTAAGCATTTGTAAGTCATGGCTGATAAGCAAAATAGTGGTATTGCTGTTTTGGTTGAGACGCGTCAGGAGGCGAAAGATTTGCGCCTGGGTTGTTGGCTCCATTGAGTTTGTCGGTTCGTCAGCAATCAGCAGACGCGGTTGATTCGCCAGTGCAATGGCTATCATCACTTTCTGACATTCACCTTCGGTCAACTCATAGGGAAAACTGCGCATCGCATCTTTGTGATCTTTAATCCCCACGCGGTGCAGCAGTTCAATGGCACGGCGTTTGCGCCAGCCAAAACGCTGCCACCAACGGCCTTTATAGGTCCAGGCTGGGATGTTTTGCATCAACTGGCGACCCACTCGTTCTGAAGGGTCAAGACACGACTGCGGTTCCTGGAAAATCATCGACACGTTGTGACCAACCAGCTTGCGCCGTTCGCGTGCGGAGAGACGCAGCAAATCGATATCATCAAAACGCATACGGTCAGCAGTAACACGCCAGTTATCTTTATTCACCCCACAAATCGCTTTCGCAATCAAACTCTTGCCGGAACCGGATTCGCCAACAAGACCGCGGATTTCACCTTCGGTTAAGGTCATACTTACGCGGTCGACGGCTTTAACCCACTCATCACCGGTTTTAAATTCAATGGTCAGGTTACGAATATCGAGTAATGGCATTATTCCACCCCCGCAATAATTGCACGACGGACACCGTCGCCAAGGAGGTTAACCAACAGCACGCTAATCATAATTGCCGCACCTGGCAGCATGACAGTCCACGGGGCGACATAAATCAGTTCCAGCGCATCACCGAGCATCGCTCCCCATTCAGGCGAGGGGAGTTGCGCGCCGAGATCGAGAAAGCCCAGCGCGGCGATATCGAGAATTGCCATCGACAGTGCGCGGGTGATTTCGGTGACCAGCCCGGCGGTGATGTTTGGCATCACAGCAAACCAGAGAATATTCAGCGTTGATGCGCCATCCAGACGGGCGGCGATAACGTACTCTTTTTCCAGTTCGTCATGCACCATGCTGTAAATCGAACGTACCATACGAGGCAGCAGCGCCAGCCAGACGGCAAACATGGCGTGAGACAAACTCGGTCCGGCAAACGCTACAACGATAATTGCCAGCAGTAGGGAAGGGATCGCCAGTAAGGTATCCAGTATATGGTTAAGCACCGCTGAGCGTAGGCCGTGCGTCGCGCCGGCGAAGGTGCCCAGTACCAGGCCACAGATCGTAGCGGCAAGCGTCACCACAAATGCGCCGCCTACGGTTGGCGCAGCTCCGCTCAGTAAACGGCTTAAAACATCGCGTCCGAGGTCGTCAGTCCCCAGGAAGAAAGAAACTTCGCCATAGCGCGACCATGACGGCGGCAATAATTGATAACCGAGAAATTGCTGATCGATGCCGTAAGGCGCAAACCAGCCGCCAAAAATACACAGTACAGCCAGCCCCGCGCAGCCGTACAGGCCGACCATCGCAGAGGCGTCACTATAAAATTTGCGCCAGGCGGTACGCAGCGTGCCCGGCGGGCGCTTTTCGCTGTATACGCTATCGTAAGGCATACCATTCCTTATGTTTCAGAGGGTTAGCCATGGCACCCAAAATATCAGAAATCACGTTAACAATAATGACCAGTGAGCCACACACCATCACTCCGGCGGAAATGGCTGCGTAATCCTGCTGGCGGATGGCGTTAATTAACCAGCGGCCTAAACCCGGCCAGCTAAAAACCATTTCGGTGATCATCGCCAGCGTCAGCATGGTAGAAAACTGTAAGCCCAGGCGAGGAATAACCGGAGGTAACGCGTTATGCAGAACGTGGCGACGCAAAATAGTAAAGCGGGACAAACCGCGGGTCGCCGCTGCTTTAACATAGTTCTGGTCATACACTTCGATAGTGCTAATACGCATCAGTCGGATCACTTCAGTTGTTGGCGCAACCGACAGGGTGATCACGGGCAATATCATATGGCGGATTGCGCTCATGACCATTTCATCCCGCCATGGTGAGTCCGAAAGCCAGGCATCAATCAACGCAAAACCGGTAATCGGTTTCACTTCGTAGAGCAGATCGAAACGTCCTGAAACGGGCAACCAACCTAGCGTGAGTGAACAAAACAGCGTCAACAGAAGCGCCAGCCAGAACACCGGGATTGAAAAGCCCAGTAAGGCGATGGCGTTGATCAAGTTATCCTGCCACTTATGGCGCGTAATCCCGGCAATCATCCCCACGGGGATGCCAACAATCAGCGCAAAACCGAAGGCGAGGATGCACAGTTCCATCGTCGCCGGGAAGACCTCTTTTAACTGTTCGGCAATCGGTTGACCGTTAATGCTGGAAACACCAAAATCCCAGTGGATCAGGCCATTAAACCAGAACACCCAGGCATTCCACAGTGACGCGCCTTGTAACGGCGCATGTGGGGTGAAATAGCTCAAGCTGAAGCCAACAAAGGTCAGCAGGAACAAGGTGACAATCAATAACAAAATGCGGCGTAAGGTGAAGATAATCATGGTTTTTTCACCTCATCCTGTTTCTCGCGATACACCCCAGCAAAGGAGGCGTTACCAAACGGGCTAAGTACCAGACCTTTGATATCGTACCGATAGGCCTGCAAACGCAATGACGACGCCAGCGGCAAAATGGGCAATTCCTGCGCCAGAATACTCTGCGCTTCGTCATAGGCTTCAATACGCGCCGCCAGCTGCTGCGAGGAGAGCGCCTTACGCAACACGCTGTCGAATTTCGGATCGCACCAGTGGGCGAGGTTGGTCTGTGAATGAATTGCCGCGCAGCTCAGTAAAGGACGGAAGAAACTGTCCGGGTCGTTACTGTCCGTCGCCCAACCGGATAACGTCAGATCATGGCTCATATCCATCAACCGCGCCTCCTGAAAGCGACCTTCTACCGGCACAATCACCACTTTTACGCCAACCTGCGCCATATCCGCCTGAATCAGTTCGGCAGTTTTCAGTGGACTGGGGTTCCACGCCTGCGAACGTGTGGGCACCCACAGTTTCAGCGTTAAGTTTTCCAGCCCCAACGCCTTCAACTGTTCGCGCGATTTCGCCGGATTGTATTCAGTAATTTTAGCCTCGTTGTCATAGGCCCACGAGGCGCGCGGTAAAATAGAGGCCGCCGTTTCAGCCGTACCATAATAGATGGATTGCATCAGGCGCTGGTTATTAATCGCCAGTGCCAGTGCATGGCGGACAGCGGGATTATTTAGCGGCGGTTTGGCGGTGTTAAATGCCAGATAGGCGACGTTCATCCCAGGACGCAGCGTTAAACGCAAGCGCGGGTCGTCACGCAAAATGGATAGCTGGCTGGCAGCAGGCCAGGCCAGAACGTCGCATTCCCCGGTCAGGAGTTTCGACAGACGTCCGGTGCCGCCGGAGCCTAAATCCACCACTACCTGCGGCATTAACGGTTTACCGCGCCAGAAGTCATCATGACGTTGTAGGCGAATAAATTGCCCGGCGCGGTATTCCGACAACTGATACGGACCGGTGCCGACCGGTTGACGGTCGAGTTGCTCCTGGCGATCTTCTTTCTCTAACTTCCGGGCATATTCTGCCGACATGACCGATGCATAATGGGTCGCCAGGTGCCACAAAAAAGAAGCATCCGGCTGGGCGAGTCGGAACTCAACGGTATGATTATCCAGTTTGCGGACGCTTTTCACGTTATCGGCAAATTGCAGGCTGTCGAAGTAGGGGAAGTTGCTGCCGTTGACGTTATGCCACGGGTTGTTGCGGTCAAAAATTCGCTGGAAGGTAAACACCACATCGTCGGCATTCATTTTACGAGTGGGAGTAAACCAGTCGGTTTTTTGAAACGGAACATCGCGACGCAGGTGGAAGCGATAGGTCGCGCCGTTATCGAGAACTTCCCAGCTTTCGGCAAGTTCCGGCATCAGGCGATAGGTATAGGGATCGACATCCAGCAGTCGATCATAAAACTGGGCGGCAAGGGTATCGACAATTAACCCACTGCTCGCTTTGGATGGGTTAAAGGTGTTGACTTGCCCGCTAACGCAATAGACAAAACCGCTGTCGCGGATATCAGCATGCGGGGGGGATTCAGGCGCGGCGATTGCCTGACCACTCACAAGTCCAGCAATCACCAAAAGAGACGATAATACCTGGCGCATAATATTAATGGATTTTATGTAAAGAGGCTATCTTACTAATATTTAATGACATTTGCCATTACCGTTTGTGTTCAGGGGTCGTAATGAGGGCCGTGTGGTTGGTCGTTGAACAGGTGACGTCACCATCTGTTCAACATTCGTACCCGTGATTTCTCTATAACTATAACTCACAGAACAACTTAGCGAGGAGCAGAGCGGTACGATCGTGAGAAACCCATTAAAGCACGCTGCAGTGCGTGTCATTTTTAGCCGGATGCGGCGTGAACGCTTTATCCGGGCAACGATACTGACCGAGCGTCTGCAATGAAATAATTACTCATTACCCCATTGATTCAAAAACTCTGCGATCTCATCAATGCGTACGGGACTAATCCCCGCTTCAGCAGCCATTTCATGTTGGGCTTCTTCGCTGATCTCTTCATTGTTCATCAAACGGGTGAGCAGTAACTGGAAGTAGTGGGCCAGCGGTGTGCGTTCAGCGTCTGCGACAGGCTCTGCGCATTCGGTCGCGTACTCATCGGCAATATCAAAATATTTTAGCGGGATATCGTGGTTCATTATTTGCCCCTGGGGTTAATGCGCTAAGCATAAGGGCGGATGATAGCACTCGTGATCCGGGTCATACATCTTTTTATAGTTAATGGCGCGGTGCATTACCCTCAGGCAGGATAATGCGCCGCGCATCCGACTATTACGTTTCGCTCACCGGCGTTCTGTCACCATCATACAACGGCACTTTGCGATAGCGGCGGATCAGATACCACAAATATGCGCCGCCTAACGAAGCCCATACCAGACCGAGTGTCAGTGACGTTGACTCGAGGTTAACCCACAGCACACCCACCGTCAACGCGCCAACCAGCGGCATCAGCAAATAGTGGAAGTGATCCTTCCAGCTTTTATTCATTCCTTTACGCCGCCAGAAATGATTAAACACCGACAGATTTACGAAGGTAAATGCCACCAGAGCACCGAAGTTAATCAATGCTGTCGCGGTGACTAAATCAAAGAACAGCGCCGACAGCGCAACAATCCCGACCATAATGACGTTCAGTGCCGGAGTCCGCCATTTCGGGTGCACATAGCCAAACACGCGCTCCGGAAACACATTGTCACGCCCCATCACATACAGCAGACGCGACACGCTGGCATGTGAAGCCAGGCCAGACGCTAACGTGTTCACAAACGTGGTGCAGAGGAAAATCGACTGGAAGAGCTTGCCGCCGACGTACAGCGCAATTTCAGGCAGTGCGGCGTCCGGGTCTTTAAAGCGGCTGATATCGGGAAAGAACAGCTGCATAAAGAACGACGCAGCGATAAAGATAACGCCGCCGTATACCGCCGTCAGGAAGATGGCTTTCGGGATCACGCGTGCGGCGTCCGGTGTCTCTTCCGAAAGCGTGGTCACCGCATCGAAACCGAGGAAGGAGAAACAGACAATCGTCGCCCCGGTAATAATCGGGATCAGGTGCGCGTTCTCGCTGATAAACGGCTGAAGTGACCAGACGGTGCCAACGCCTTCTCCTTTATGCAGTCCCTGAACCACCAGGAAGATAAACACCACCATGATGGAGATTTGCACCAGTACAAACAGGGTATTGAAGTTAGCAACCAGGTTGACGCTCTTCAGATTCGCGGCGGTTAAAATGGCGACGAAGGTTACCACCCACACCCACGGCGGCACTTCCGGGAAGAGGGCGGAGAGATAGATTTTCGCCAATAAAACGTTGATCATTGGCAAAAAGAGATAATCCAGCAGCGATGACCAGCCGACCATAAATCCGACGTGCGGGTTAATCGACTTTTGCGCGTAGGTATAGGCCGAACCGGCTTCCGGAAACTGGCGAACCAGTTTGCCGTAGCTGATAGCGGTAAACAGCACGCCCGCCAGCGCCAGCAAATAGGACGCCGGAACGTGACCGTCGCTAATGCCGGAGACAATACCAAAAGTATCAAATACGGTCATCGGCGTGAGATAGGCCAGACCCATCATCACCACCTGCCACAATTTCAGTGATTTTCGCAGACGGGTTTTGCCAGATTGCGCAGCAATAGTTAGTGGTGAATTAATAGCCATAGTTGCTGCCTCCCCTGCGTAATAAGGTTTGCGGTCGTGTCGACCTGAAATCAAACCTGTTTAGCAAGGGAAGCAAAGGGGGCGGAGTCCAGTCAGTAGCAGGAGGGGCGCATACGCAGCCTCCCTCGCCATGCGGGGATTTAATCATCGGCATCATCTCATTTCCTCGTCACAGTCTTAATCGTTAACGGAAGCCCGTTGCCGCCTGCGCTCCATAACGCGACATCCGGAAAATGTCTGGATTACCAGCAAATGTCAGGCCTGGCTCCGCTCAGGCCGATGAAACAACCCCGCAAGGGGTATTACGCGTTTTTCAACATCCACTCAATTTCTGTTTCTGTGATGAGGCGCTCAAACTGCAACAGCTCATCATTTTTACAGGCGTGATAGACATGGCAAAACCGTTCGCCTAAATAGCGGCGCAGGTGATCATTCTCGATAAACTCACCCAGGGCATCGCTCTGACGAATCGGGAAGGGTAAGCCTTCCTGTTCCAGCCCGTTACCTTCGACTTCTTCCTGTAATGGCAGTTCGTTATCAAGGCCATGCAAAATACCGGCAAAAATCGCCGCCATCACCAGATACGGGTTGGCATCGGCACCCGCCACGCGATATTCCACGCGGTGATTATGGCGATCGCCGCACGGAATACGCAGGGCGACGGTGCGGTTGTTATGGCCCCACGACGCCTGCGTCGGTACATACATACCTGGCTGGAAGCGGCGATACGAGTTCACGTTTGGTGCCAGCAACGCCATTGATGACGGCATCAGGTCAATCATCCCGGCAAGCATCTTTTTCAGCAGCGGCGAATCTTCGCCTTCCGCGTCAGAAAGCACGTTCTCGCCACGGTTATTTTGCATACTGATATGGATATGCATCCCGCTGCCCGCGTGCTCTTCATACGGCTTCGCCATAAAAGTGGCGTGCATCTTATGCTTTTCTGCCATCAGACGCACCAGGCGTTTTAGTGCCAGCGCATCATCGCAAGCTTCCAGCACGTTATCGGTATGGTAAAGATTGATTTCAAACTGACCTGGCGAGGCCTCAGCGACCGCGCCATCTGCCGGAATCAGCTGTAACTGCGCCAGCTCATCAATATCATTGAGCACGTCGGCGAAGTGGTTGAGGTTATCAACGGAGTAAACCTGGCTTTGTGTATTGCGGTCATCGGTGCCGGGCGCGCAGGGCGGTTGCAGATATCCTTCAGCGTCGCGCTGGCGATCCAGTAAATAGAACTCCAGCTCTACCGCTACGACCGGGAACAATCCGCGCTGGCGCAGCTGCTGCCACAGGCGGTTAAGAACGTTCCGCGGCTCAACGTCAAAGGGAGCGCCATCTTCATCGACCATGGTCAGGAGCATCTGACCGATAAACTCTGGATCGGCGGCAGAAGGGGTTAAGGAACCGAGAACAGGAACACAGGTACGATCCGGCTCGCCCATTTCCTGACCCAGGCCCGCTTCTTCTACTACGTTGCCCAGAATATCCATTGCAAACACCGAGGCCGGGAAATAACACCCTTTCTCGAGCTTCTTCAGGCTTGAAACAGGAATACGTTTTCCACGGAAGCAACCATTCAAATCGGTAAGTAAAACATCAACATATTGCGTATTCGGGTAGCGCTCCAGGTAGCGTTTCACTTCCTGCGTAAAGGCGCTACCCCGCCTCTCTTCTGACTGCTGAACAAAGTTCTCTACTTCAACGATATTGGTTTCCATGATTCTTCGCCTTTGGTTTGTTTTCCGCTCGTTATCAAAGCGTAAAATATAATGACCACTATTCGAATCTGTATGCAAACTAAATGTTTGTCAAATGTTAAATTGAGTTTGCAAAAATGAAAACCCACTGCTAGATTGAAAAAATATTGAACATAAAGGTCATTTAAAGCGCAGTAATGGCGATAATTTAGTCCACTTTGTGAGATTGAGCATGGAAAATATAATGAACAATCCGGTTATCGGTGTCGTAATGTGCAGGAACAGGCTTAAGGGTCATGCGACCCAGACTCTGCAAGAAAAGTACCTGAATGCCATCATCCACGCAGGCGGCTTGCCAATTGCGCTACCACATGCGCTGGCGGAACCGTCGTTACTTGAACAACTTTTGCCGAAACTCGATGGTATTTATCTTCCTGGTAGTCCCAGCAATGTGCAGCCGCACCTATATGGTGAAAACGGCGATGAGCCTGACGCCGATCCCGGGCGTGATCTTCTGAGCATGGCGTTAATTAATGCCGCACTCGAAAGGCGCATCCCCATTTTCGCCATCTGCCGGGGTTTACAGGAACTGGTGGTGGCAACCGGTGGTTCGTTGCATCGCAAGCTGTGCGAACAGCCTGAATTGCTGGAACATCGGGAAGATCCCGAACTGCCGGTGGAGCAGCAATATGCACCGTCGCATGAAGTTCAGGTTGAAGAGGGGGGATTGCTGTCTGCGTTGTTACCTGAATGTAGCAACTTTTGGGTAAACTCTCTGCATGGACAAGGGGCGAAGGTCGTTAGCCCACGGTTGCGTGTTGAAGCTCGCTCGCCGGATGGCTTAGTTGAGGCGGTTAGCGTCATCAATCATCCTTTTGCGCTGGGCGTACAGTGGCACCCGGAATGGAACAGTAGCGAGTACGCGCTTTCGCGTATATTGTTCGAGGGCTTTATCACCGCTTGTCAGCACCATATCGCTGAAAAACAGCGACTCTGACCACTACAGTTTAAGGAAATGCAAATATGAGTGATGAGGGACTGGCGCCAGGAAAACGCTTGTCGGAAATCCGCCAGCAGCAGGGGCTTTCACAACGTCGTGCCGCCGAACTCTCCGGGCTGACTCACAGTGCTATCAGTACGATAGAACAAGATAAAGTCAGCCCTGCCATCAGTACGCTGCAAAAGCTGCTGAAGGTGTATGGTCTGTCACTCTCGGAATTCTTTTCCGAGCCGGAAAAACCTGATGAGCCGCAGGTCGTCATTAATCAGGACGACTTAATTGAGATGGGCAGTCAGGGTGTGTCAATGAAGCTGGTTCATAACGGTAACCCGAATCGCACGCTGGCGATGATCTTTGAAACTTACCAGCCGGGCACAACCACTGGGGAAAGAATTAAGCATCAGGGTGAGGAAATAGGCACTGTACTGGAAGGTGAAATTGTTCTGACGATTAATGGTCAGGATTATCATCTCGTCGCGGGGCAAAGTTATGCCATTAATACCGGCATCCCGCACAGTTTCAGTAATACGTCGGCAGGTATTTGCCGAATTATCAGCGCCCATACGCCCACCACGTTTTAATCTTTTTGTTCTGTAAGCCGGGTAAGCGCAATGCGCCCGGCAATCTATAAAGAATGTCGCCAGAAATAAACGGGCATACGGCCCGGGGATCTCTGCGCCCTGACGTTCACAAACTGCATATATCTGATAGACGTGAAACAGGAGTCATAATGAATTTTCATCATCTGGCTTACTGGCAGGATAAAGCGTTAAGTCTCGCCATTGAAACCCGCTTATTTATTAACGGTGAATATACTGCTGCGGCGGAAAATGAAACTTTTGAAACCGTTGATCCGGTCACCCAGGCACCGCTGGCGAATATTGCCCGCGGCAAGAGCGTCGATATTGACCGTGCGGTGAGCGCAGCACGCGGCGTGTTTGAACGTGGCGACTGGTCACTCTCTTCTCCGGCTAAGCGTAAAGCGGTGCTGAATAAACTCGCCGATTTAATGGAAGCTAACGCTGAAGAACTGGCGCTGCTGGAAACGCTCGACACCGGCAAACCGATTCGTCACAGCCTGCGTGATGATATTCCCGGCGCGGCGCGCGCCATTCGCTGGTACGCCGAGGCTATCGACAAAGTGTATGGCGAAGTGGCGACCACCAGTAGCCATGAGCTGGCGATGATCGTGCGTGAACCGGTCGGCGTGATTGCCGCCATCGTACCGTGGAACTTCCCGCTGCTGCTGACTTGCTGGAAACTCGGCCCGGCGCTGGCGGCGGGAAACAGCGTGATCCTAAAACCGTCTGAAAAATCACCGCTCAGTGCGATTCGTCTCGCCGGGCTGGCGAAAGAAGCAGGTCTGCCGGATGGCGTGTTGAACGTGGTGACGGGTTTTGGTCATGAAGCGGGGCAGGCGCTGTCGCGTCATAACGATATCGATGCCATCGCCTTTACCGGTTCGACCCGTACCGGGAAACAGCTGCTGAAAGATGCAGGCGACAGCAACATGAAACGCGTCTGGCTGGAAGCGGGCGGCAAAAGCGCCAACATCGTTTTCGCTGACTGTCCGGATTTGCAAAAAGCGGCGAGCGCGACCGCTGCGGGCATTTTCTACAACCAGGGGCAGGTGTGCATCGCCGGAACGCGTTTGTTGCTGGAAGAGAGCATCGCCGATGAATTCTTAGCCCTGTTAAAACAGCAGGCGCAAAACTGGCAGCCGGGCCATCCACTTGATCCCGCAACCACCATGGGCACCTTAATCGACTGCGCCCACGCCGACTCGGTCCATAGCTTTATTCGGGAAGGCGAAAGCAAAGGGCAACTGCTGCTGGATGGCCGTAACGCCGAGCTGGCTGCCGCCATCGGCCCGACCATCTTTGTGGAGGTAGACCCGAATGCGTCCTTAAGCCGCGAAGAGATTTTCGGTCCGGTGCTGGTGGTCACGCGTTTCACATCAGAAGAACAGGCGCTACAGCTTGCCAACGACAGCCAGTACGGCCTCGGCGCGGCAGTATGGACGCGCGACCTCTCCCGCGCGCACCGCATGAGTCGCCGCCTGAAAGTCGGCTCCGTCTTCGTCAATAACTACAACGACGGCGATATGACCGTGCCGTTTGGCGGCTATAAGCAGAGCGGCAACGGTCGCGACAAATCCCTGCACGCCCTTGAAAAATTCACCGAACTGAAAACTATCTGGATAAGCCTGGAGGCCTGAAATGACCGAACATACCAGCAGTTACTACGCCGCCAGTGCGAATAAATACGCGCCATTCGACACGCTGAATGAGTCGATTTCCTGCGACGTTTGCGTGGTCGGTGGCGGCTATACCGGGCTGTCTTCCGCGCTGCATCTGGCGGAAGCGGGCTTTGACGTGGTGGTTCTTGAAGCCTCACGCATCGGCTTCGGCGCAAGCGGACGCAACGGCGGGCAGCTTGTGAACTCTTACAGCCGCGACATCGACGTCATCGAAAAAAGCTACGGCATGGACACCGCCCGTATGCTCGGCAGCATGATGTTCGAAGGCGGCGAGATCATCCGCGAACGTATCAAACGTTATCAGATTGACTGCGATTACCGCCCCGGCGGCCTGTTTGTGGCGATGAATGATAAACAGCTCGCGACTCTGGAAGAGCAGAAAGAGAACTGGGAACGCTACGGCAATAAACAGCTGGAGCTGCTGGACGCCAACGCTATTCGCCGCGAGGTCGCCAGCGATCGCTACACTGGTGCGCTGCTGGATCACAGCGGTGGGCATATTCACCCGCTAAACCTCGCCATTGGTGAAGCCGATGCCATCCGCCTGAACGGCGGGCGCGTGTATGAGCTTTCCGCCGTGACGCAGATCCAGCACACCACGCCAGCCGTGGTGCGGACTGCCAATGGTCAGGTGACGGCGAAGTATGTGATTGTCGCCGGGAATGCGTATCTGGGCGATAAAGTAGAGCCGGAACTAGCGAAACGCAGCATGCCGTGCGGCACGCAGGTGATCACCACCGAGCGGCTGTCGGAAGATTTAGCCCGTTCGCTGATCCCGAAAAACTACTGCGTTGAAGACTGTAACTATCTGCTTGATTACTACCGTCTTACCGCCGATAACCGCCTGCTGTACGGCGGCGGCGTGGTCTACGGCGCGCGCGACCCGGATGACGTTGAGCGCCTTGTGGTGCCGAAACTGCTGAAAACCTTCCCGCAGCTGAAGGGCGTGAAAATTGATTACCGCTGGACGGGCAACTTCCTGCTGACCTTGTCGCGCATGCCGCAGTTCGGTCGCCTTGATACCAACATCTATTACATGCAGGGTTACAGCGGCCACGGCGTCACCTGTACCCATCTTGCCGGGCGTTTGATTGCCGAACTGCTGCGCGGCGACGCCGAACGTTTCGATGCCTTCGCCAATCTGCCGCATTACCCGTTCCCCGGCGGGCGCACGCTGCGCGTGCCATTTACCGCGATGGGCGCGGCTTATTACAGCCTGCGCGATCGTCTGGGCGTTTAATTTCCGATTAACAGTGAAGAGTCAAAAGGTGTGAAACATGAGCAACAATGAATTCCATCAGCGTCGTCTTTCTGCTACCCCACGCGGGGTTGGCGTGATGTGTAACTTCTTCGCCCAGTCGGCAGAAAACGCTACGCTGAAGGACGTAGAGGGCAACGAATACATCGATTTCGCCGCAGGCATTGCGGTGCTGAATACCGGGCATCGCCACCCTGATCTGGTCGCGGCGGTGGAGCAGCAATTGCAACAGTTTACCCACACGGCGTATCAGATTGTGCCGTACGAAAGCTACGTCACCCTGGCGGAGAAAATTAACGCCCTTGCCCCGGTGAGCGGGCAGGCTAAAACTGCGTTCTTCACCACCGGTGCGGAAGCGGTTGAGAACGCGGTGAAAATCGCCCGCGCCCATACCGGACGCCCTGGCGTGATTGCGTTTAGCGGCGGCTTCCACGGTCGTACATATATGACCATGGCGCTGACCGGAAAGGTCGCGCCGTACAAAATCGGCTTCGGCCCGTTCCCCGGTTCGGTATATCACGTACCTTATCCGTCAGATTTACATGGCGTTTCAACGCAGGACTCTCTCGACACCATCGAACGCTTGTTTAAATCGGACATTGAAGCGAAGCAGGTGGCGGCGATTATTTTCGAACCGGTGCAGGGCGAAGGCGGTTTCAACGTTGCACCAAAAGAGCTGGTTGCCGCCATTCGCCGCCTGTGCGACGAGCACGGCATTGTGATGATTGCCGATGAAGTGCAAAGCGGCTTTGCGCGTACCGGTAAACTGTTTGCCATGGATCACTACGCCGATAAGCCGGACTTAATGACGATGGCGAAAAGCCTCGCAGGCGGCATGCCGCTTTCGGGCGTGGTCGGTAACGCGAATATTATGGACGCGCCCGCGCCGGGCGGGTTGGGTGGTACTTACGCCGGGAACCCGCTGGCGGTGGCTGCCGCGCACGCTGTGCTCAACATTATCGACAAAGAATCACTCTGTGAACGCGCGAATCAACTGGGCCAGCGCCTGACAAACACGTTGATTGATGCCAAAGAAAGCGTTCCGGCCATCGCGGCGGTACGCGGTCTGGGGTCTATGATTGCGGCAGAGTTTAACGATCCGCAAACGGGCGAGCCGTCAGCGGCGATTGCACAGAAAATCCAGCAACGCGCGCTGGCGCAGGGGCTGCTTCTGCTGACCTGTGGCGCATACGGCAACGTGATTCGTTTCCTGTATCCGCTGACCATCCCGGATGCGCAATTCGATGCGGCAATGAAAATTTTGCAGGATGCGCTGAACGATTAATAGCCCAACGCAATAATGTCTGATGCGCTGCGCTTATCAGGCCTGCAAACGACGTATTGATTATGTATGCCGGACAAAGCATTCACGCCGCATCCGGCAAGTTGTATTGCCCAACTTCGCTAAATCTGGTGCTTTTTCAACAACGCGCGGAACTGATGATAGGTTAACCCCAGTAATTCAGCCGCGCGCTTCTGGTTATATTTCCCTTGTTGCAAACTGAGTTGCAGCAACTCTTTTTCCTGCTGCATCTGAAACTCACGTAAATCCAGCGGCAGTGTTGGAAGCGAGGTGGTTTCTGAAACGGCGATAGCGTCTTCAGGCGGACGCCGTTTAAAGGGATCAATAATAATGTCATCAAGCGGATAATCGCTGGTGCCGTGGCGATATACTGAACGTTCCACCACGTTTTTCAATTCACGAATATTTCCCGGCCAGCGATAATTCAGCAATGTTTCTCTGGCGCGCTCCGTAAACCCCGGGAACAGAGGCAGCTTGATTTCCCGACACATCTGAATGGCAAAGTGTTCTGCCATCAGCATAATGTCGCTTTCGCGCTCGCGCAGGGGCGGCAGTTGCACTACATCGAAAGCCAGCCGGTCGAGCAGGTCAGCGCGAAAATTACCTTCATTGACCATCGCCGGGAGATCGGCATTCGTCGCGCATACCAACCGCACATTCACCTGCAATGGCTGGCTGCCGCCAACGCGCTCCAGTTCACCGTACTCAATCACACGCAATAATTTCTCCTGCACCATCATCGGTGCCGTAGCGAGTTCATCAAGAAATAGCGTACCGCCGTCGGCACGTTCAAATCTCCCTGGATGACGTTTTTGCGCACCGGTAAACGCGCCCGCTTCGTGACCAAACAGTTCGGAATCCAGCAGATTTTCATTTAACGCCGCGCAGTTAAGGGAAATAAACGGCCCCTGCCAACGGGAGGAGAGATAATGCAGACGGCTGGCAATCAGCTCTTTACCTGTGCCGCGCTCGCCGATGATGAGCACCGGTTTGTCCAGCGGTGCGAGATGCGAAACCTGTTCCAGCACTTCGAGAAAGCTGTTCGCCTCACCGAGTAAATTATCTTTGTATTCTGCCATGATGAAATTCGCTACTTGTTAGTGTAATTCGCTAACTCATCCTGGCATGTTGCTGTTGATTCTTCAATCAGATCTTTATAAATCAAAAAGATAAAAAATTGGCACGCAAATTGTATTAATAGTTCAGCAGGACAATCCTGAACGCAGAAATCAAGAGGACAACATTATGGGTATTTTTTCTCGCTTTGCCGACATCGTGAATGCCAACATCAACGCTCTGTTAGAGAAAGCGGAAGATCCACAGAAACTGGTGCGTCTGATGATCCAGGAGATGGAAGATACATTGGTTGAAGTACGTTCTACTTCGGCGCGTGCGCTGGCAGAAAAGAAACAGCTGACTCGCCGTATAGAACAAGCGTCGGCGCGTGAAGTTGAATGGCAGGAAAAAGCCGAACTGGCGCTGCTGAAAGAGAGAGAAGATCTGGCGCGTGCGGCGTTAATTGAAAAACAGAAACTGACCGATCTGATTAAGAGCCTGGAACATGAAGTGACGCTGGTGGACGATACGCTGGCACGCATGAAGAAAGAGATTGGCGAGCTGGAAAACAAATTGAGCGAAACACGCGCTCGCCAGCAGGCATTGATGTTACGCCATCAGGCGGCAAACTCGTCGCGCGATGTGCGTCGTCAGCTGGACAGTGGCAAACTGGATGAAGCAATGGCTCGTTTCGAATCTTTCGAACGTCGAATTGACCAGATGGAAGCGGAAGCAGAAAGCCACAGCTTCGGTAAACAAAAATCGCTGGACGATCAGTTTGCCGAACTGAAAGCCGATGATGCAATCAGCGAACAATTGGCACAATTAAAAGCCAAAATGAAGCAAGACAATCAATAATAACATCCAGGCGGCGTCCGAACGCGCCGCCGCTCATCGTCTAAGGAGTCCTTATGAGCGCGCTATTTCTGGCTATTCCGTTAACCATTTTTGTGCTGTTTGTTTTACCGATCTGGTTATGGCTGCATTACAGCAATCGTTCTGGTCGCAGTGAATTGTCGCAAAGTGAGCAGCAGCGATTAGCGCAACTGGCTGATGAAGCAAAACGGATGCGCGAACGTATTCAGGCGCTGGAATCTATTCTTGATGCAGAACATCCGAACTGGAGGGATCGCTAATGGCGGGCATTAATTTCAATAAAAAATTATGGCGTATTCCGCAGCAGGGCATGGTACGCGGCGTTTGCGCCGGGATTGCCAACTATTTTGATGTACCGGTAAAACTGGTGCGTATCCTGGTGGTGCTGTCGATTTTCTTCGGTCTGGCGCTGTTTACCCTGGTTGCTTACATCATTTTGTCATTTGCGCTTGATCCAATGCCGGACAACATGGCCTTTGGTGAGCAGCTACCTTCCAGCAGTGAATTGCTGGATGAAGTCGACCGTGAACTGGCGGCAAGTGAAACGCGTTTACGCGAGATGGAACGTTATGTCACTTCCGATACTTTCATGTTACGTAGCCGTTTCCGTCAACTGTGAGGAAAGTTATGAATACTCGCTGGCAACAGGCCGGGCAAAAGGTGAAGCCTGGTTTCAAATTAGCAGGCAAGCTGGTACTTCTTACCGCACTGCGCTATGGCCCGGCGGGTGTAGCTGGTTGGGCGATAAAATCAGTTGCTCGCCGACCACTGAAAATGTTGCTGGCCGTGGCGCTGGAACCGCTGTTAAGTCGGGCTGCCAATAAACTGGCGCAGCGTTATAAAAGGTGAGGGGAGTTTCGCAAAAATTGTTAAAGCTAAGGCATATTATGGATGGCAATTTTCATCCATAGAAGGACGCTTACATGTTTAAAAAAGGCTTACTTGCTCTGACACTGGTGTTTTCACTGCCCGTTTTCGCCGCTGAACACTGGATCGATGTTCGTGTTCCAGAGCAGTATCAGCAAGAGCACGTTCAGGGGGCCATCAATATTCCCCTGAAGGAAGTAAAAGAGCGCATTGCCTCCGCCGTTCCGGATAAAAACGACACCGTGAAAGTGTATTGCAATGCCGGACGCCAGTCAGGGCAGGCAAAAGAGATCCTTAGCGAGATGGGATATACCCACGTTGAGAACGCCGGTGGCCTGAAAGACATCGCAATGCCGAAGGTCAAAGGTTAACAAATTACTCATTGAGCGGTGTAAACAACGCCGCTTATTCATTTGATAAATCAAAATTAACCCACATTATTATCTCCAGTATCTAATCCTTTCTACAGCTTTCTGGCACAGGACAGCAATGAAGCGACTTAAAAATGAACTTAATGCGCTGGTGAATCGGGGTGTCGACAGACATCTGCGCCTCGCCGTAACCGGACTAAGCCGCAGCGGCAAAACAGCGTTTATCACTGCGATGGTCAATCAGTTGCTCAATATTCATGCCGGAGCACGCTTGCCGCTGTTAAGCGCGGTGCGTGAAGAGCGCCTGCTGGGCGTAAAACGCATTCCTCAGCGTGACTTTGGCATTCCGCGCTTCACATATGATGAAGGACTGGCGCAGTTATATGGCGATCCTCCCGCCTGGCCGACGCCAACGCGCGGCGTCAGTGAAATCCGCCTGGCGCTACGTTTTAAATCGAACGATTCGCTGCTACGCCACTTCAAGGACACCTCCACGCTGTATCTGGAGATTGTGGATTATCCCGGCGAATGGTTGCTCGACCTGCCGATGCTGGCGCAGGACTATTTAAGCTGGTCACGCCAGATGACGGGCTTACTCAATGGTCAGCGCGGCGAATGGTCGGTCAAATGGCGAATGATGTGCGAAGGGCTGGACCCGCTAGCACCTGCCGACGAAAACCGGCTGGCAGACATTGCCGCCGCGTGGACCGATTATCTCCACCACTGTAAACAGCAGGGGCTGCACTTTATTCAGCCAGGGCGCTTTGTCTTGCCAGGAGATATGGCAGGTGCGCCCGCGCTGCAATTCTTCCCGTGGCCGGATGTCGATACCTGGGGCGAGTCCAAACTGGCGCAGGCCGATAAGCACACCAATGCCGGAATGCTGCGCGAGCGGTTTAATTATTACTGCGAGAAGGTGGTGAAGGGGTTCTATAAGAATCATTTTCTGCGCTTTGACCGCCAGATTGTGCTGGTTGATTGCCTGCAACCTCTCAACAGTGGGCCACAGGCATTTAATGATATGCGTCTGGCACTGACGCAGCTGATGCAAAGTTTCCACTACGGGCAGCGTACCTTGTTCCGGCGTTTGTTTTCGCCGGTTATCGATAAGCTATTGTTTGCTGCCACTAAAGCGGACCATGTGACCATCGATCAGCACGCCAATATGGTTTCATTACTGCAACAACTGATTCAGGATGCCTGGCAAAATGCGGCGTTTGAAGGGATTAGTATGGATTGCCTGGGGCTGGCCTCGGTGCAGGCGACCACCAGCGGCATTATTGACGTCAACGGCGAGAAAATTCCGGCATTGCGCGGTAACCGGCTCAGCGATGGTGCGCCACTCACCGTTTATCCCGGTGAAGTTCCTGCGCGTTTGCCCGGTCAGGCGTTCTGGGACAAACAAGGGTTCCAGTTTGAAGCGTTTCGCCCGCAGGTGATGGATGTCGACAAACCGCTGCCGCATATTCGTCTTGATGCCGCGCTGGAATTTTTAATAGGAGATAAATTGCGATGACCGAACCGTTAAAACCACGTATTGATTTCGACGGTCCGCTGGAGGTCGATCAGAATCCAAAATTCAGGGCGCAGCAGACCTTTGACGAAAATCAGGCGCAAAATTTTGCCCCGGCCACGCTCGATGAAGCGCCTGAAGAAGAGGGGCAAGTTGAAGCGGTAATGGATGCAGCGTTACGTCCGAAACGCAGCCTGTGGCGCAAAATGGTGATGGGCGGGCTGGCTCTGTTTGGCGCAAGCGTTGTCGGGCAGGGTGTACAGTGGACAATGAATGCCTGGCAAACTCAGGACTGGGTGGCGCTGGGTGGATGTGCCGCTGGGGCATTGATTATCGGCGCTGGCGTAGGTTCTGTGGTAACAGAGTGGCGGCGCTTATGGCGCTTGCGACAGCGCGCCCATGAACGCGACGAAGCGCGCGATTTGTTGCACAGCCACGGCACGGGCAAAGGCCGCGCATTTTGCGAAAAACTGGCGCAGCAGGCGGGTATTGATCAGTCTCATCCAGCGCTGCAACGCTGGTATGCCTCAATCCATGAAACGCAAAACGACCGTGAAGTGGTCAGTTTGTATGCGCATTTGGTCCAGCCAGTTTTAGATGCCCAGGCGCGGCGCGAAATCAGCCGTTCGGCGGCGGAATCAACGTTGATGATTGCGGTCAGCCCGCTGGCGTTGGTCGATATGGCGTTTATCGCCTGGCGCAATCTGCGTTTGATCAATCGCATCGCCACGCTGTATGGCATTGAACTGGGATATTACAGCCGTTTGCGCCTGTTTAAGCTGGTATTGCTGAATATCGCTTTCGCCGGAGCCAGCGAACTGGTGCGCGAAGTGGGGATGGACTGGATGTCGCAAGATCTCGCTGCGCGTTTGTCTACCCGGGCAGCTCAGGGGATTGGTGCAGGACTTCTGACGGCACGACTGGGGATTAAAGCTATGGAGCTTTGCCGCCCTCTGCCGTGGATTGACGATGACAAACCTCGCCTCGGGGATTTCCGTCGTCAGCTTATCGGTCAGGTGAAAGAGACGCTGCAAAAAGGCAAAACGCCCAGCGAAAAATAATGCAATATCGGGTGCTGACCGGATATCTTTACGCCGAAGTGCCCGTTTTTCCGTCTTTGTGTCAATGATTGTTGACAGAAACCTTCCTGCTATCCAAATAGTGTCATATCATCATATTAATTGTTCTTTTTTCAGGTGAAGGTTCCCATGCGTCTGGAAGTCTTTTGTGAAGACCGACTCGGTCTGACCCGCGAATTACTCGATCTACTCGTGCTAAGAGGCATTGATTTACGCGGTATTGAGATTGACCCCATTGGGCGAATCTACCTCAATTTTGCTGAACTGGAGTTTGAGAGTTTCAGCAGTCTGATGGCTGAAATACGCCGTATTGCAGGTGTTACCGATGTCCGTACTGTCCCGTGGATGCCTTCTGAACGTGAGCATCTGGCGTTGAGCGCGTTACTGGAAGCGTTGCCTGAACCTGTGCTCTCTGTCGATATGAAAAGCAAAGTGGATATGGCGAACCCGGCGAGCTGTCAGCTTTTTGGGCAAAAATTGGATCGCCTGCGCAACCATACCGCCGCGCAATTGATTAACGGCTTTAATTTTTTACGCTGGCTGGAAAGCGAACCGCAGGATTCCCATAACGAGCATGTCGTTATTAATGGACAGAATTTCCTGATGGAGATTACGCCTGTTTATCTTCAGGATGAAAATGATCAACACGTCCTGACCGGTGCGGTGGTGATGTTGCGATCAACGATTCGTATGGGCCGTCAGTTGCAAAATGTCGCCGCCCAGGATGTCAGCGCCTTTAGTCAAATTGTCGCCGTCAGCCCGAAAATGAAGCATGTTGTCGAACAGGCGCAGAAACTGGCGATGCTAAGCGCGCCATTGCTGATAACCGGTGATACCGGCACCGGAAAAGATCTCTTTGCGTATGCCTGTCATCAGGCAAGCCCACGCGCGGGCAAACCCTATCTGGCGCTGAACTGTGCTTCTATCCCGGAAGATGCGGTCGAGAGTGAACTGTTTGGTCATGCTCCGGAAGGGAAGAAAGGGTTCTTTGAGCAGGCGAACGGTGGTTCGGTACTGCTGGATGAAATAGGTGAGATGTCACCACGGATGCAGGCGAAATTACTGCGTTTCCTTAATGATGGCACTTTCCGTCGGGTTGGCGAAGACCATGAGGTGCATGTCGATGTGCGGGTGATTTGCGCGACGCAGAAGAATCTTGTCGAACTGGTGCAAAAAGGCGTGTTCCGTGAAGATCTCTATTATCGTCTGAACGTGTTGACGCTCAATCTGCCGCCGCTACGTGACTGTCCGCAGGACATCATGCCGTTAACCGAGCTGTTCGTCGCCCGCTTTGCCGACGAGCAGGGCGTGCCGCGTCCGAAACTGGCCGCTGACCTGAATACTGTACTTACGCGTTATGCGTGGCCGGGAAATGTGCGGCAGTTAAAGAACGCTATTTATCGCGCACTGACACAACTGGACGGTTATGAGCTGCGTCCACAGGATATTTTGTTACCGGATTATGACGCCACAACGGTAGCCGTGGGCGAAGATGCGATGGAAGGTTCGCTGGACGAAATCACCAGCCGTTTTGAACGCTCGGTATTAACCCAGCTTTATCGCAATTATCCCAGCACGCGCAAACTGGCAAAACGCCTGGGCGTTTCGCATACCGCGATTGCCAATAAGTTGCGGGAATATGGTCTGAGTCAGAAGAAGAACGAAGAGTAAGCGCGAATATGCCTGATGGTGCAACACCATCAGGCATATTAACTTATGCTTTCAGTACAGCCAGAGCTGCTTCGTAATCCGGCTCGGTGGTGATTTCATCCACCAGCTGGCTGAAAATCACATTGTCATTTTCATCAATAACCACAACGGCACGCGCTGCCAGACCTTTCAGTGGGCCATCAGCAATTGCCACACCGTAGGCTTGCAGGAATTCAGCGTTACGGAAAGTGGAGAGGGTGATAACGTTGTTCAGACCTTCTGCGCCGCAGAAACGAGACTGGGCGAACGGCAGATCGGCAGAGATACACAGCACCCCGGTGTTGTCGATCTCGGTTGCCAGTTGGTTAAACTTACGTACTGATGCGGCGCAAACACCGGTATCAATACTCGGGAAAATGTTCAGCACTTTGCGTTTACCCGCAAACTGACCGAGGGTGACGTCAGACAGATCTTTTGCCACGAGAGTAAAAGTCTGCGCTTTGCTACCCGCCTGCGGGATGGAATTGGCGACTGTAACCGGGTTGCCCTGGAAATGAACGGTTTGTGACATGATTATCTTTCCTGTTTACATATAGTTAACGTCACACCTAGTTTATGCTAACTGTCAATAACACAGCAAACGCTATTTGCGCTTAATCCGCAGACCACCGCGACAACAAGGAGTAAAGATGAGAACCGTTAAGGTATTCGAGGAAGGCTGGCCCTTACATACCCCGTTTGTGATTGCTCGGGGAAGTCGCAGTGAAGCGCGCGTGGTGGTGGTTGAACTGGAAGAAGAAGGTATTAAAGGCACCGGTGAATGCACGCCGTATCCGCGTTATGGAGAAAGTGATGCCTCGGTAATGGCGCAAATTATGAGCGTCGTGCCGCAATTAGAGAAAGGGCTGACACGGGAGGAGTTGCAAAAAATTCTCCCTGCCGGCGCAGCACGTAATGCGCTGGATTGTGCATTGTGGGATCTGGCGGCGCGAAAACAGCAGCAATCGCTGGCTGATTTGATCAGCATAACGCTTCCCGGGACAGTTATCACTGCACAGACGGTAGTCATCGGTACGCCTGATCAGATGGCCAATAGTGCATCAACACTCTGGCAGGCAGGCGCGAAATTACTGAAAGTGAAGCTGGATAACCATCTTATCAGTGAGCGGATGGTGGCAATTCGCACCGCTGTGCCCGATGCGACGCTGATCGTTGATGCAAATGAATCCTGGCGTGCAGAAGGGTTGGCGGCGCGTTGCCAGCTATTGGCGGATTTAGGCGTTGCAATGCTTGAACAACCGCTTCCTGCGCAGGACGATGCGGCGTTGGAGAATTTTATTCATCCGTTACCGATTTGTGCTGATGAAAGTTGTCATACTCGTAGCAATCTGAAGGCGCTGAAAGGGCGCTATGAGATGGTTAACATTAAGCTCGATAAAACGGGGGGCCTGACGGAAGCGCTGGCGCTGGCGACTGAAGCACGTGCACAAGGTTTTAGTCTGATGCTGGGCTGCATGTTGTGTACCTCTCGTGCCATTAGCGCCGCTTTACCGCTGGTGCCGCAGGTCAGTTTCGCCGATCTTGACGGACCGACCTGGCTGGCGGTAGATGTGGAACCGGCGCTTCAGTTCACAACGGGCGAATTGCATCTTTAGGATGCCAGCGCAGCAAGTTTGCCATCGCAAAGAGATATTTTTCGCTGGCTTCGTCGGAGGAGATGGGTGGAAACTCTGCGGTGATGCAATGCAGGTTGAGATCCGCACACCAACTGCCGAAAGAGCCAGGCGTTTCATAACCGACGCTGGTTACCAGAGGCAATTCAAACGCCTGGGCCAGCCATTCACCTAATTCGCTGTGTCTGGGATCTTCAATACAGGCCAGCGGATCGTGGAATGAGACCACCCAGGCGGGTTGAATGCGGTGTATAAGCTGGCACAGCGCCTGGGTTTCAGGTTCAGAGCCAGGTTTGTCACCTGTCAGCAATACGACATCACGTTCTTCAGCGGCGCTGTTCCAGCGATAAACGGTTTCACCTTCCTTCCAATTCGCCGCCGGAAAGTTTCTGTTTAAATCCACACCATTAGCATTGGCCCGTAACCCCAACTGGCAGCCGTCAGGATTCACACACAGCACCACATGATGACGGCGCAAAGAAGGTGTCAACGTCCGCAGAGCACAGGAGAGCGTGACGACCGAAGAGTTTTCATCACCGTGAGTGCCAGCCAGAATCAAACCACTTTCGCGGCTGGCTGCAGGGGCAGGAAACCAGATTAACGGCGCGCCCAATAATGAACGTCCGTAATGTTCTGTTCCGGGCGGAAATGCGCCGCGTTCGGCGCGTGGGCGGGTTACGGTCATGATCGTCTCTGGTTCAGGAAGTATTACAGGCAGTGTTGTGCAAATTTTGCGGATTATCAAATCCTTTTCTTCAACGCTATGTCATCGATCTTGTATCACTTTTTTGCCGGAAGTTGTTTGCATTTTCATTGATGTGCAGATATTAGAATTGTCGTAATGTTATATACATGGCGTATTTTATTCTTACTGGTTCTACACATGTTAATCGCATCTGATTGATCAGTTCACCTTAATAAGTTTAATAAATCGTACTGCACATAGTACAGTACGAAGGTAGCTATATAATTGATTTACATGAAGAATGGCTTATCGCCATCAGTCCCGGGCTGATTGATGCCTATATTCTCACCAATGTGTTTCTCAGGTTTATCGATGATATCTGTAATTAATGCTGCGACACTCTTACGTGATACGATCGTACCTTTGAATGGTTCATTGCGTGAGGTAAGCTCATAATCAATAATATCTTCATCGGTCAGCCAGGCAGGGCGAAGAATTGTATATTCCAGTCCAGAAGCCTCAATTGCATCCGCAGCCCTGCGGAATGGTTTTAGGGGCTCACCAATAACTGCATTATTCCATTCGCCAAATTTTCCTGGAACTTCATCATAAATACCGAGGGAAAGAACAAAGATCAGACGTTTAACATCACAGGCTTTCATCGCAGCGATCACTGAATTTGCCTGAATATCTAAATCTTCCCCCGTAAGGTTGGCATACACAACATCCTGTCCCTGCATGGCCTGCTTCAGTGCCGCATGATTCAGTACATCCCCCATAATAATCTTGCTATTAGTTGGATAGGGTTTGTGGATTTTTGCTGGCTGACGGGCAAATAAAGTTTGTTTAATGGTTTGTTTATCTGCCAGTTGATTAATCACATGGCGGGCTATCTGACCGCCAGCACCAAGAATCAGTACATTTTTCATGAAACTTTTCCCAGATTATTGGCAGCAATATGCCAGGCCATATCACTATTACGGATTTGAATATGTTTCATTACAGAGTTTCCTCAAAGAACGGCGCTAATACTGAAATTGCTTCAGCCACATAGACTTTGCCGTCATAAAGATCCATATGGTTTGCGCCTTCAACAATGTGATAGCGTTTATCCTGGCTTGATGCTCGATCGTACAGGTCGTCACTCATCCATTTGCTCCCTGCCTGGCTGCCCGCCACAATCTGTATCGGCTGAGTCAGGTACACTTCCGCCATATGGTAAGCATCATAGGTAATAATCTGGTTAAGGCTGCGCAAAGTAGTGTAACCCGGTGCTGTTGGATACTGCGCGCGAGGGGTGTGGTAATACTCCCAGGCCTGACGCAGTTCTTCGTTCGGCGCATCGGACTCCTTCATTGGTGCCAGTGGCATGGTGGCGTATTCTCCGCTGCTAATATCGCTGGTTCGGGCGTTTGAACCCGCGTCAACGTATGGTAGGGCATCAATAGATTTCACATTGTTTTCCCAACCATTACGGAACATCGAACCAATATTGACCGCACTAACAGTACCGATGGCCTTGATGCGGCGATCCTGAATTGCAGCATTGGCTGTATATCCTGCACCGGCACAAATTCCCATCGCACCAATTCGGCTATTGTCGACATAAGAAAGCGTTGTCAGATAATCAATCACGGCACTGACGTCTTCAGTACGAATGTATGGGTTTTCTAACTGACGCGGCTCGCCGCCGCTTTCACCTTGATAAGATGCGTCATAAGCAATAGTGACAAATCCCTTTTCCGCCAGTTTTTCGGCATAGGTTCCAGCCGTTTGCTCTTTAACGCCCCCACCTGGGTGAGATACCACAATTGCCGGATACTGACGGGTTTCATCAAATTTTGGAGGGAAATAGATCACTGCAGACAAAGAGATGGTTGGATTATTGCTGTTAGTGAAGCTGACTTTATTATTCATCATTCCGTTCCTCATGGAGTTGTCGGTTCGTTTTAACGGTTGGTGATATCACTATAGATATTGATCATTAAGTTGATTAGACCCAAAATCATGATTAGACCTATCATTTAAATGATTAATAGATTGTATGGAGATACTGAATGAAGCGTGAAGAAATCGCTGATCTGATGGCGTTTGTCGTCGTTGCAGAGGAGCGTAGCTTCACTCGCGCAGCAGCCCGCCTGAGCATGGCGCAGTCAGCTTTAAGCCAGATAGTGCGCCGTATAGAAGAACGATTGGGATTGCGGCTTCTGACACGAACCACGCGCAGCGTTGTACCCACTGAAGCGGGCGAGCATCTTTTGTCTGTTCTTGGCCCTATGTTGCATGACATAGATTCTGCCCTGACATCCCTGAGCGATCTGCAGAACCGCCCATCCGGGACAATACGTATTACTACTGTAGAACATGCAGCAAAAACGATATTGTTACCAGCTATGCGCACATTCCTGAAATCGCATCCTGAAATTGATATCCAGCTTACCATTGATTATGGTTTGACCGATGTCGTTTCTGAACGTTTTGATGCAGGCGTCCGTCTGGGTGGGGAGATGGATAAAGATATGATCGCCATTCGAATCGGGCCAGATATACCAATGGCTATTGTTGGCTCACCGGATTATTTTTCTCGTCGAAGTGCTCCAACGTCAGTGTCACAATTAATAGATCATCAGGCAATTAATTTGTATCTTCCCACATCGGGTACAGCAAATCGCTGGAGATTAATACGCGGTGGACGTGAAGTTCGTGTTCGCATGGAAGGTCAGCTTTTACTGAATACGATAGACCTGATCATTGATGCTGCAATTGATGGGCATGGATTGGCGTATCTACCTTATGATCAGGTTGAGCGGGCTATTAAAGAAAAAAAACTGATACGTGTTTTGGATAAATTCACACCAGATTTACCCGGTTATCACCTGTACTATCCACACCGTCGACATGCTGGCTCGGCATTCTCATTATTTATAGATAGGCTGAAGTATAAAGGTGCTGTTTAGCACTACTTGCTGATACATTAATTTAATTCTTCTCTTAACGTATTCTCAGTTCCTTTCAACGTTTTGGTCATTTTTTATTCTTCGTACAATGGCGACAGATGCTGATTATGATACCGAAAACGGGTTTGAACGTGCGAAGCCCGAACGTAGTGTTCGGAGTTCTATGTGCTTTACCGCATTTTGGAGACTATTATTTACACTAAATCTGATTTGATATATTGATACTTAAAACATTTGATGCTTCCTTTGTCACTTTTTTGATGGAAGTTGTTTGCATTTCTTTAAGGCGAAACAAATAATTACGCATCAATTTTAATGTCGGTTAGAGGGAAACTTATGAAGCACTCTGTTTCAGTCACGTGTTGTGCGCTGTTGGTCAGCAGCATTTCTCTTTCGTATGCTGCAGAAGTTCCGAGCGGCACAGTACTGGCAGAGAAGCAGGAGCTGGTGCGCCACATTAAAGATGAGCCTGCGTCGCTGGATCCCGCTAAAGCCGTGGGCCTGCCAGAGATTCAGGTCATTCGCGATCTGTTTGAAGGACTGGTGAATCAGAACGAGAAAGGGGAGATTGTCCCCGGCGTTGCGACTCAGTGGAAAAGTAATGACAACCGTATCTGGACTTTTACCCTGCGCGATAACGCAAAATGGGCGGATGGCACACTGGTAACGGCGCAAGATTTTGTCTACAGCTGGCAACGTCTGGTGGACCCTAAAACGCTATCGCCATTTGCATGGTTTGCCGCGCTGGCGGGAATCAACAACGCACAGGCGATTATTGATGGTAAAGCTACGCCTGACCAGCTTGGCGTCACCGCAGTTGATGCCCATACTTTGAAAATCCAGCTTGATAAACCGTTGCCGTGGTTTGTGAATTTAACCGCTAACTTTGCCTTCTTCCCGGTGCAAAAAGCCAACGTAGAAAGCAGTAAAGAGTGGACGAAACCCGGAAAACTGATCGGTAATGGCGCTTATGTTCTTAAAGAGCGCGTAGTCAATGAAAAACTGGTCGTGGTACCGAATACCCATTATTGGGATAACGCCAAAACGGTGCTGCAAAAAGTGACTTTCCTGCCAATTAATCAGGAATCCGCAGCCACTAAGCGTTACCTCGCGGGGGATATTGATATCACCGAATCCTTCCCGAAAAATATGTATCAGAAGCTGTTGAAGGATATTCCGGGGCAGGTTTATACGCCGCCGCAGCTCGGGACCTATTATTATGCGTTTAACACGCAAAAAGGGCCGACGGCAGATCAGCGCGTTCGCCTGGCATTAAGTATGACGATAGATCGCCGCCTGATGACCGAAAAAGTGTTGGGGACGGGCGAAAAGCCAGCGTGGCATTTTACACCAGATGTTACCGCGGGATTTACGCCGGAACCTTCGCCGTTTGAACAAATGAGTCAGGAAGAACTGAATGCGCAGGCAAAAACTTTGTTGAGCGCCGCTGGTTATGGTCCGCAAAAACCGCTGAAGCTGACGCTTTTGTATAACACTTCAGAAAACCATCAAAAAATTGCGATTGCTGTAGCATCAATGTGGAAAAAGAACCTTGGCGTAGATGTTAAATTGCAAAATCAGGAATGGAAAACCTATATCGATAGCCGTAACACCGGCAATTTTGATGTTATCCGAGCCTCGTGGGTAGGGGATTATAATGAACCCTCCACTTTCCTGACATTATTAACGTCAACGCATTCAGGAAATATTTCACGCTTTAACAATCCGGCATACGACAAAGTACTGGCCCAGGCATCAACGGAAAATACCGTTAAAGCGCGTAATGCCGATTACAACGCGGCAGAAAAAATCCTCATGGAGCAAGCACCGATTGCACCAATTTATCAATATACCAATGGACGATTAATCAAGCCGTGGCTGAGAGGTTATCCCATTAATAACCCGGAAGATGTGGCGTACAGTCGGACTATGTATATTGTGAAGCATTGATGTGATGGGAATTGGCGTTACCCTTGTGGATAACGCCAGTGATGTCTGATTTAGCGACCCTGGTCCGGCGGTGTAATGTTATCCATATACAGCGTCTGGCTGGGGAAGGCAAAGTCCGCGCCGTGTGACTGTACAATATCGATAATCTTCAAATAAACGTCTTGCTGTGCAGCAAGCCATTCAGCCCATACCGTGGTTTTGGTAAAGCAATAAACCATAATATTCAATGAGGAGTCAGCAAACTGGTTGAAATAAACCAGTAAGGTTTGTCGCTGGTCAATGGCCGGGTGATTTTTCAGCATCTCACGTACGGCTTCGACAATAACGCCCACTTTTGCCGCATCCTCATAACGTAAACCAATGGTCGTGGTAATGCGCCGGTTGGTCATTCGTCCTGGGTTTTCTACGCTGATTGACGAAAACAGCGAGTTCGGTACGTACAACGGACGATTATCAAAAGTCGTAATCTTGGTAATTCGCCAGCCAATTTCCGATACTGTACCTTCGATATTTCTGTCCGGTGAACGGATCCAGTCGCCAATACTAAAAGGACGGTCGAAATAGAGCATAATCCCGGAAAAGAAGTTACTCAGAATATCTTTACCGGCCATACCGACAGCCAGACCACCAATACCACCAAAGGTCAACAAGCCAGAAAGGCTCATGCCGAAATGTTCGCCATAAAGCAGAACAAGCACCACAATAATGGTGATTTTGATGATACGCGACATAATCCGCGCACTGGTGATATCGCGACCTTTTTTAATCTGCTGTTTTTCAAACTGATTAATCAGCAGAAATAGCTTAATCGTCAGAATAACCGCAATCAGGGACGTACAGATAAAATCGATAACGCCTGGGGTGATAAATTTGAGTTTATAGTTTTCTATAACATAATTAATGATGCTACCAACAGCACTGATAATTATGGTGTAGATTAAAAATTGCACCGCATGGAATAAAAAACCTTTTCTTTTACGATTTCCGCGGCGAAACCAAAAGCTCATCAGAATCAATGCTGCGCAGCTACCGAAAATAATGACCAGATTAAGCGCATTATTTGTAAACAGTTCAGCGATCATTGTTTTATCAGGCTCCTCCAGATAATTGTCGTCATGCCGGAAACCCCTGGCGGGGCTATTTTACCGCGACAATTCATTGAGATCATCAATAGTCAGGGAAGGAAGTAGCAACATTAGCTAACTAATCAATGCGTTGATTGTAAATCCAGCTAAGAGGTGAGGTTTTCAGAGCAGACAACGGTGAAATGTCATGGTATTGTTACGTTTAGGTAACAAGAAATTTGTCTGCACAAGGATTACATCATGATTATGGCGAAACTGAAGTCAGCGAAAGGGAAGAAATTTCTCTTTGGTTTGTTGGCGGTTTTCATTATTGCGGCGTCGGTTGTGACTCGCGCGACCATCGGCGGCGTGATAGAACAGTACAATATTCCGCTGTCTGAGTGGACGACATCAATGTATGTGATTCAGTCATCAATGATTTTTGTTTATAGCCTGGTCTTTACTGTGTTGCTGGCAATCCCGTTGGGAATTTATTTCCTTGGCGGCGAAGAGCAGTAAGTAAAAAATAGGCCCGATAACTCGGGCCTTGTCAGTTATTGAAGAGTCGTTAATCGTCTTCTTCGTCATCCAGTTCAACGGGTGTCTGATACTGGTCAGGTTTAATGACCAGCAGGTCGCAGCGAAGATGATCAATCACCTGTTCTGCCGTGTTGCCGAGGAATGCTGCTGAAATACCGGTGCGTCCTACCGTGCCCAGAACCACAATCCCCGCCTGTAAGTGCTCCGCCAAATCAGGAATCACCTCTTCTGGCAGACCTTTTTCTACGTGCGTCATGTTTTCATTAATGCCGAATTTCTGCCGCAGGGCTTTCATTGCCAGCAAATGTTGCCCACGAATGGCATCGTTATAAACGCTCGGATCAAATTCCGGCAGTTCAATCGCGATATTAATTGGCGTTACGGGATAAGCGCCAACCAGATGAACTTCGGTATGGTTGACTTGTTCCGCCAGTTCGATCGTCTCTTTGACCAGTTTTTCATTGAGCGCATTATGGTACGGCTCTTCACTGGCGAGATTCACCGCCACCAGCGCCTTACCCCCTTCCGGCCACGGCTGGTCTTTCACCATCCACACCGGGCTTGGGCATTTGCGTAACAGATGCCAGTCCGTTGGCGTAAAAATCACCGCTTCCAGACGGTCATGTTGGTGCGCCATTTTTAGCACCAAATCGTGCCCGCCGCTGATCACTTCCTGAATGATGGCTTCGAAAGGACGGTTATGCCAGACCACTTTAATTTCAATGGGAACGCCAGCATTGAGATAATATTTTGCCTGCTCGTGGATCCAGTCTGTACGCTGGCTGATGACGCCCTGACGCATAGCGGTACGTTCGTCCGGAGAGAGCAGGGTGGTCATTTCGTATGAGAAGTCATAGATCGGCAAAAAGGCTTTAATTTTGCCACCAATCCGTTGATGTAAATAAACAGCTCGCCGCAATGCTGGTTGGTCGTCCTGGTTAGGATCGATAACAACGAGCATGTTCTGATACATAGCCATACAGGGTCTCCTTACAACAACTGTCAACGCAGTTTGTAATTAAAAGATTAACCCATATCTGGTGAATGAAACAGTGATGAACCTTCTGCCAGATCAATAAATCAGAAAAATTTAATGATATGACAGAAGGATAGTGAGTTATGCGGAAAAATCAGGCAACGTTACGCGTATGACCAGCAAGCTGGGCCAGCGCATCGTTATTTTCGATGGTGATGTATTTACCTTTGACTGCCAGCATACCGCTTTTCTGGAAGCGACCCAGCAGACGGCTGATGGTTTCTACCGTCAGGCCCAGATAGTTACCGATATCGCCACGAGTCATCGTCAGGCGGAATTCACGAGGGGAGAAGCCGCGTTGGGCAAAACGACGGGACAGGTTGTAGATGAATGCAGCCAGACGTTCCTCGGCATTTTTCTTCGACAACAGCAGGATCATGTCCTGATCGCCTTTGATTTCACCGCTCATCAGACGCATCATCTGCTGACGCAGATTCGGCATTTTACCAGACAAATCGTCCAGCGTTTCGAACGGGATTTCACATACCATCGAGGTTTCCAGCGCCTGCGCGAAGCTCGGGTGATGACCGCTGCCGATAGCGTCAAATCCCACCAGATCGCCCGCTAAATGGAAACCAGTGATTTGCTCGTCGCCTTGCTCAGTGATGGTATAACTTTTAATCGTACCGGAGCGGATGGCATAAAGCGATTTAAGTTCATCTCCAGCCTTAAACAGCGTCTGGCCTTTCTGAATAGGCTTCTTCCGCTCAATGATATTATCAAGCTGATCAAGCTCATGTTCGTTGAGTGTGAACGGGATGCAAAGCTGGCTGATGCTGCAATCCTGGCAATGGATAGCACAACCGCCAGACTGAATGCGCCGTATAATTCGCTTTTCCGGGATCATAGGTCTGCTCAAGCCGTAATTGATATTTGTCAATTTTAACATCTTTTTAGAGAGCAAGTAAGTCTAAGCAAACCTTAACAGCAGAGAATTCCGATATTAGATGTAAATATATGTCTATCTATTTGAAAACCCTTAAGTTGTTAAGGGTAACTTTACATAAAAGTGTGAACAAGCTGGCACAAATTGTTTAATGTTTACAGCAAAAGATAACCTTCGTGGCGTAATAACCACTCTTTTCGCTGAACTCCGCCTGCATATCCGGTCATGGTACCGTTTCTGCCAATGACCCGATGACAAGGCACAACAATGCTGATGGGATTCGATCCGTTTGCCGCACCAACGGCACGCGCCGCACCAGGGCGGCCCAATTGTTCAGCCAGTTGGCCGTAATGCATTACCTGCCCGCAGGGGATTGTGCGTAATGTTTTCCAGACTTCGCGCTGAAATGGCGTCCCCCCCGTGGCAGTGGGAAGCGTATCAATAATGCTAAGATTACCGGCAAAATATTCACGAAGCTTGTCGCTTAAACCACCTGGGTTGGTGGCAGAAATGCGTTCATAGCCTTCTTTGCGGTAATGGATGTCCAGCAGCTGCACCATGCGTTCGCTGTACTCTTCCCATTCAACCGCCCGCAGGCGAAATTGCTCATCGCAAATCACCCACAGTGGACCCAGTGGCGTGACAATTTTTTCTTCAAGTAATCTCAGCATCCGTTCTCTCTTAAGACAAACGTGGGTAAATCCCCGGACCTATCGGCAGACCGACAAGATACCACGCCAGCAACATCAGCAGCCATACCACCAAAAAGATAAGTGGATAGGGCAAAACTAACGAATAGTAAGTACCCAGTTTCGCGTCTGGTTTGTAACGTTGCAGGAATCCAAGAAACAGTGGAACAAAAGGAGATACCGGCGCTAAAGGCAATACGGATGAGTCGGCAATACGAAAGAGGATTTGCGCAAATGCCGGGTGAAAGCCAAGTAGCATAAACATCGGTACGAAAATGGGGGCCAGAATCGACCAGATTGCGGAACCGCTGGCGATAAACATGCATAAGAAAGAGGAAAGCAACGCCAGACCGACAAACGCCGGGATGCCGCTAAGCCCTGAACTTTCCAGTATATCGGTCAGCCCCACGGCGATGAATTTCCCCATGTTGCTCCAGTTAAACATGGCGACAAACTGGGCGAGGGGAAAAACCATCACGATAAATCCCGCCATCTCTTTCATCGGTTCAATCATTAAATGCGGTAAATCCGCCTGACGTCGAATTGTGCGGGTAGCGATGCCATAAGCCAGCGAGACCACAAAGAAAAAAAGAATGATCAGTGGCACGATACCTTTAATAAAGGGGGATGGCATCACGGTGTGATTAATCGGATCGCGCAATATCCCGTTTTCCGGGATCACCATCAGCGCAATCGCAGCAATAAAAAGTAGCGATACGACACCTGCTATGCGTAAACCAAAACGCTGACTTTCGGTTAATGTCTGCAGTTTCTCATCGCTGTTTCCCTGCCATTGACCTAAACGTGGCTCAATGATTTTGTCGGTTATCAGGCCGCCAACAATCGTCAGTACGACTACGGAGCTGGCCATAAAATACCAGTTATCAATTACACTGACGTGCATTTGCGGATTGAACGCAGCCGCAGCCTCCGTGCTGATCCCCGACAGCAACACGTCGGTTGTGACAATCAGTAAATTAGCCGTAAAGCCGCAACCTACGCCTGCAATGGCGGCCAGTAAACCTGCAACTGGATGCCTGCCCACCGCCAGAAAAATCAGCGCACCCATCGGTGGCATGATCACTAACGCCGCATCGGAAGAAATGTGGCTAAAAAAAGCAATAAACAGCACCATATAACTGGCGTAGCGGGCATTCACATGCGATGCCATTTTAACCATCAACGCTGGCAGTAAGCCGACGCGCTCCGCCAGACCGGCACCTAAAACCAGCGCCAGGATCGCTCCAAGTGGAGCAAAACCGCTAAAGTTTTTAATAACATTGGGTAAAAACCAGTGTAATACTTCCACACTGAGCAGGTTTTTCACGACCACCGGCGTACCATCGGTCGGGTTTTTCGCACTGACGCCAAAGGCCGACAAAATTGCTGTCGTCACCATGAGTACGATAATCAAATAGATAAAGAGCAAAAAAGGATGGGGCACCTTGTTACCAATTCTTTCGACCCAGCCATAGAGCTTCCCGGATTGGGAGGACGACGGTATGGATGACATACTCATGGGCATTCCTCGTTTGTTGTGTTTGCGTTGTTGTTGTTATTTTAAAGGTGACGGTGTCACGTTTTTCGGGATAGGGCAGTGATACGGTTGCGTGTCCGTAACTTGCTGATGCTCTTGTTGGCATTCTTGCAATAGCCCTGAATCAATGAAGAGATTAAGTGTGGTTGCTGCTATAGTTTTCGCCGCCAGCAGCATTCCTTTATGAGCAATAGATGTTCGCCCCTGGCTAACCAGTTGCCATGTATGTAGCGGGGTACCGACGGCAAAACAGGGACTGAAACACTGGGCAACAGGCAGTTTCCAACTGACGTCGCCGACATCAGTTGATGCCGCAAGCACGTTATCGGTGGCGGCATATGGAGCGACTTCATTCGCCAGTACCGTTTCACGATGACGTAGTGCAAAAGCCTTGCCGTTTTCGCCACCGGTTGCAGCGATATTATTCAGACTGTTTTGACGATCGTTGAGGGTGAGCGTAGCCTGAATTTGTTTCGCAAAAGCCAGTTCTTCGCAGTTCCATTCCGGAGTACCAAAATGGGATAGGGCTCGGTACATGGCATTTTCTAAGGTGCGATTCGGGAGATAACTGGAACAGGCTTTGTCGAAGCGGCATTCAACCGTGGTTTCGGTCATCAATGCCGCACCTTCGGCGATTTTGGCGACCCGATCATAAATATGCTGCACATCGGTCATTTCGGGGGCGCGGATAAGATAAAGCACTTCTGCCTGCGCCTGGACCACGTTGGGCGAGATCCCGCCGCTATCTGTGATGGCATAGTGTACGCGCGCTTTTTCAATAATATGTTCGTTGAGGAAGTTGGTGCCAGTGGTCATCAACGTTACGGCATCAAGGGCGCTGCGTCCCAAATGAGGGGAATTCGCGGCATGTGCTGCGATCCCTTTAAAGCGCCATGATGCCTGAATGTTTGCCAGCGTGCGGGTATTGAACATACCGGCAAAGGCTTCCGGGTGCCAGGTGAGTGCCGCATCCACATCATCAAATACCCCCTCGCGGACCATGAACGTTTTACCCGAGCCGCCTTCTTCGCCAGGACAACCATAAAAGCGCACCGTGCCGCCTTGCCCATATTGTTCCAGCCATTTCTTGACGGCTATTGCTGCGGCAAAGGCGGCGGTTCCCAGCAAATTGTGTCCGCAACCGTGACCATTTTCACCGGGCGTCGCGGATGTAGGTTGCGCGCAACCTGCTTGCTGACTTAAACCTGCCAGGGCGTCATATTCCCCCAGCAGGGCGATAACCGGTTTGCCTTGACCAAACGAAGCAATAAAGGCATTTGGGATATTGCCTACGTTGCGGGTAACGGTGAAGCCTGCAGACTCCAGCGCCGAAGCCAGATGCTCCGCTGACCAGAACTCTTCAAAACGTGTTTCTGGATGATCCCAGATTTGATCGGCAATATCGGTATAACGTTGGCGATCGGCTTCAATCGCATCGTCGATAAAACGATAGATTTCCTGCATCAGATACCTCGCGTCCAGGGAAAATTGAGCGCGGTGCGCGCCAGCGTTTCGACGGCAATAGCGAGAACCTGCTCGTCAAAATCGAATTTTTCGTTGTGATGACCTGCCGCCAGCTGTGTGCCAAACACCATATAGGAGGCTTGCCCTTGATGTTGCTGCACGCGGGCCATCATTAATGTGGCATCTTCGGAACCCGCAGGCGCTTCAACACGTTCAATGGCTTGATTGACCCCCGGGACCTGAGCTGCCTGACTTTGCAACCATGCGACCCATTGCGGCGAAGGAGAACTGGCGGTAGCTGCACCCATCAGACGAGTTTCAACGCCGACACCATACATGGTTGCTGCGCCCTGAATCGCTTGTTGTGCACGTTCAAAAACATATTGATTAATGACGTCGCTGGCCCCGCGTGTTTCCACTTTCAGCAACGCTGAGGCGGGAACAACATTACGACCGCTTCCTGCCTGCATAACGCCCACGTTTACTCTGGAAGCGCCTTCGCTGTGCGGGGCGATTGCATGCAGTGCAAGAGTTGCTTGTGCTGCCGCCAACAAGGCATTGTGACCGTCTTCTGGTTTTGCGCCTGCGTGAGCGGCGGTCCCGGTGAAGTGCGCGTCAAATTTGGTGGTTGCCATAAAATTATCACTGCCGCACACCACGGTGCCCGCAGGTACGCCAGTGCCAATGTGCACGGCAGTAAAATAATCAACATCATCCACTACACCTGCATCGACCATCGCCCGCGCGCCACGCGTACCTTCTTCTGCAGGTTGAAAAATCAGTTTGATGACGCCATGTAGTCCGGACTCGAACTGTTTAAGGGTATGCGCCAGCCCAAGTCCAATGGCGGTATGTCCATCATGACCACAGGCATGCATCATTCCGGCGTTACATGACGCAAAACCGTCGCGGTAGGGGCGATGGCTGACATCCCGTTCTTCACTGAGATCCAGCGCGTCCATATCGACACGGAAAGCCATCACCGGACCGGGGCGACCGGTATCCAGGGTAGCGACGATGCCAGTGAAACCGCCTTCAAAAGCCGCAATCCATTGTTCTAGCGCACCCTGTTGACGAGCGCGCTCGAATTCGCGTTGTAGAGTGAATTCATCAGGTAATCCCATCCGGCTACTTTCATTAACTACTTCGCGGCCCAGCGCCAGTGAATAACCGAGCTGGTGCAATTCTTCCGCAACAAGGGTGGCAGTGCGGAATTCCACCCAGCCAGACTCTGCATAGTGGTGAAAATCACGTCGCCAGTGCGATAATTTTGGGGCAAGCGAATTAATAAATTGATTCAAAGACTCCATAACCTTTCCCGTCATCAGTAAAAAGTGTGACCCGGTTCACGTAGCGATAGTTTTTACTTATCACTAACTGATTTTTCACAGTTTTAACCGTTCATAAATTACCCTGACACAATCATCTGCATTAAAGTAGATGCCAGTTTCTTTGGTCTGATAAATAACGGTTATCGGTGGCGTCATGGCTTTTCAGGTAAAAATTCATCAAATTCGGGCTTTTGTTGAAGTGGCTCGTCAGGGCAGCATTCGCGGAGCGAGCCGAATGTTGAATCTGTCGCAACCGGCACTGAGTAAATCTATTCAGGAGCTGGAAGAAGGGTTGGCGGCACAACTCTTTTTTCGCCGTAGTAAAGGCGTGACGTTAACTGATGCCGGTGAAAGTTTTTATCAGCACGCCAGTCTTATTCTTGAAGAGCTGCGCGCAGCGCAAGAGGATATTCGCCAACGACAAGGGCAACTGGCAGGGCAAATTAATATCGGCATGGGGGCCAGTATTTCCCGCAGTCTGATGCCAGCTGTCATATCTCGTTTTCATCAGCAGCATCCGCAGGTAAAAGTACGCATTATGGAAGGGCAACTGGTATCGATGATTAATGAATTGCGCCAGGGGGAACTGGATTTCACCATCAATACCTATTATCAGGGACCCTACGACCACGAATTTACTTTTGAGAAATTACTGGAAAAGCAATTCGCGATCTTTTGCCGCCCGGGACATCCCGCCATTGGTGCCCGTTCGATCAAACAGTTACTGGACTACAGCTGGACAATGCCGACGCCACACGGCAGCTACTACAAACACTTGAGTGAATTGCTTGACGATCAGGCGCAAACGCCACAGGTCGGCGTAGTCTGCGAGACGTTCTCAGCCTGTATCAGTCTGGTGGCAAAAAGCGATTTTCTCAGCATACTACCTGAAGAAATGGGCTGCGATCCCTTGCACGGACAGGGGCTGGTGATGTTGCCGGTTAGCGAAATTTTACCGAAAGCGACCTATTATTTGATTCAGCGGCGTGATAGTCGCCAGACACCACTGACCGCGTCATTAATCACGCAATTTCGGCGAGAATGCGGCTATCTGCAAAGTTAAAACTGCATAAAAAAATAGAGTCTGTCGACATCCGCCAGACTCTACAGTACACACAGCAGTGCATCCGCGTCTTAAATCCGGCATGGTCTCCTCTGCGCCGGTGACTGTGTTATAACGGTTTTAACCTTTAGTTGCCAATTTTCTTCAGTGACAGATTTCACGAAAATATAAGTTACATTATTAATATCGTGAATGAATAATCATGCATAAGCATTTTGCTTAAAATATCGGCAATATTTGGAACTTATTACTGGAAATTTGGGTAATACGTTGTTGGACCGACCCGGTCTGGTTATCATATCGCGCTCTTAATTGCGGGAGGATGTAACATGAACCTTGACGACAAATCGCTGTTTCTTGACGCCATGGAAGATGTCCAGCCGCTGAAACGTGCTACAGATGTCCACTGGCATCCAACGCGTAACCAACGTGCGCCGCAGCGTATCGACACGCTGCAACTTGATAATTTCCTCACCACTGGATTTCTCGACATCATCCCGCTAAGTCAGCCGCTGGAGTTTCGGCGGGAAGGGTTGCAACATGGGGTGCTGGATAAGCTGCGCAGTGGTAAATATCCGCAACAGGCGAGCCTGAATCTTTTGCGCCAGCCGGTGGAAGAGTGCCGCAAAATGATGTTCAGTTTCATTCAACAAGCCATGGCGGATGGTTTGCGTAATGTGCTGATTATTCATGGTAAAGGGCGGGAAGATAAATCGCATGCCAATATTGTCCGCAGCTATGTGGCGCGCTGGCTGACCGAATTTGATGATGTTCAGGCATATTGCACCGCGCTACCGCATCATGGCGGCAGCGGGGCGTGTTACGTCGCACTACGTAAAACGGCGCAGGCGAAGCAAGAAAACTGGGAGCGCCACGCTAAGCGCAGTCGTTGATCTCGAGACGCATCCGCGGCTTATGCCGCCAGCACGCGGTTGCGTCCATCATTTTTCGCCCGATACAAAGCATCATCAACGCGTTTAAACAGTTCATCGATGCTTTCATTTCCTTCGTGATGCGCCACACCAATGCTGACGGTAAAGCGTGGTAAGCCCGAAATACTCACTTTTGCCACGCTTACGCGGATAGTTTCAGCCAGCGAAAGCGCGGTATCCAGTGGGGTTCTTGGTAGCAATAAGACAAACTCTTCGCCTCCCCAACGAAACACCAAATCGCCTTTGCGAGCGCAACTTTCGAGGGTGCGGGCGAGGGCGCATAACACCTCATCACCTTTAGAATGCCCATAGAGATCGTTAATGTGTTTAAAACGATCGGTGTCGATGAGCAATAAGCTGTAATCCTGAGCGATGGCGAGGTGCTGCATTTGGCCTGGCTCGGTAATGTGGTAAAACTGTCGCCGATTCAGTAATCCGGTCATCGCGTCATGGTGGGCAGCATGTTCCAGCTGCTCCTCCAGCCGTTTTTGCTCAGTAATATCATGCACAATACATAACATGAGCTTGTCGCCATAAATTTCAATCGGCCCAGCATAGGTCTGCACATGACGAGTCGAACCATCCGCCAGTTTATGAACAAAATTCAAAGGCTTATGGCCACCGGGTAAATGCGAAATTTCATGCATGATAGGCATGACGCGTCGCCCGAGCATATTTATTTCCCAGGTATGTTTCTGGCACATCGTTTCATGGTTATAGCCATAGAAATTGAGCGCGGCGAGGTTAGCATCGACGATTTGGCCATCTCGTGAGGGGTCAATCAACAACATTGGTGCAGAGTTAGTCAGAAAAAAGCGCGCATAAAAACCTTGTTTTTTGCGCTGATAATTTGCCGAGCGACTGGCTTTTAAACCCAGCGTTGCCGGTGCTTCGATACCTTCGAAAATAATCACCGGTTCTGCTTCTGTCAGCTTTCGCAAAACAAGCCGACAGCTTAATGCTGTTTCCTCTTCTTTACGTTGAACGGTGAGGATTTCGATAATATCGTGTTGGTTTTGCAGATCGGAGAGGTATTTTGGCAGTTCTTTTTGTGAGGAGACGGAATAGGGACCGGTTCGTAGCTGACTAAACGTGAGGTCTTGCATCAACAGTCGCGCCGCGCTATTGGCATAAATTAACTGTTCCTCAAAGGGCGAAACGATCCAGACAGGACCAGCGCACTATGTTTAAAGGTGTTTAACTCCGTTCAATCTCTCCACTAAAATTACTTAAAAATCATCCTGTTGTAACCAAAACCCAGCATCGCGTTTCTAATTCCGTACAATACTGTTAATATCCGTACAACAAAAACTGTGTACCAAAACGTGACCAAAATTGGGGGTGCAACATGCTTACGGATACCAGGTTAAGGACTATTGCCAACAAGCCATATGACGGCCCAAGCGAGATAGCTGATCGTGACGGTCTGTCAGCCAGGATAAGTCCAAAAGGGAAAATTACTTTCCAGTACCGTTACAGATTCAACGGCAAGCCAGTGCGAATGAAGATCGGCGAGTACGGGAAAATGAGTCTGAAAGACGCCCGCTATGCGGTGGCTGAATACAGGGAGTTGCTTGCGAAAGGGAAGAATCCGGCACTGTGCGTAAAGCAGGCCATAGCCTTTGAACAGGGCAAGAGATCGATAACAGACGTAGTGGAAGACTATCTATCCCTGCCGAACATCATTAAGCTGGTGGCATATAAAGAAGTCAAAAGCGCATTGATGCGCCATGTTGTCAACAAGTACGGCGACTACATAGCTGACGACGTAACGACAAAACAGTGGATGGATATATTTGGCGAGATCACTGCGGCGGGTCACGCGGTTACGGCTGGTTTGATATTGAAGCGAATGAAAATCATCGTTAACAGCGCAATCAGGCGCGGGCTAATGACTAACACGGCGATAAACAATATCCGTGTAGCTGACGTTGGCGAGCATTATGCGGTGGGGGAGCGTTACCTTTCATGTGAGGAGATAGGCCACTTCTGGCGCACGGTAGACAGTTCGCAGATCTATCCGCAGAACAAAATAGCCTTAAAGCTATTATTGCTAACCGGGTGCAGGGTTGGTGAATTGCAGAAAATGAGAAGGGAACACCTAGACCTGGACAACGGTGTGTGGACCGTTCCGGCGGCGGTGGCGAAGACAAGAAGTGAAATCAGGCGGGGATTATCTGACTTGTCGATAAAAATGCTCAGGGAGGTTTTAACCTCCCATGAGTATGATTATGTATTCCCGCCAGTGATTAACGGCGGCAACAGGCCAGTAAACGCATCAGTGATAAAAGTAGCTGCAATATTCGTGCGTAAAAGGATGGGCGGTAAATCATGGTCCTGTCACGACCTCCGCAGGACGTGCCGGACACACCTTTCAGCTATAGGTGTTCCGGTACATATTGCAGAAAAGGTCTTAGGCCATTCATTAAGGGGGATACTGGCGGTGTACGATAAATATGATTATCTTGATGAACAAAAGGAGGCACTAAATAAGTTTGCGGATTATGTATTATCTTTGGCTGACGTTAAACCAATCTGATCAAAGAACTGCATTACGTCCTGATAGCGGTACATAACGCCACGCCCGGTACCAAGTACATCAACAGGGGCCGGGAACGGAGTTCCGTTCCGTTCCCACTTTTTACGCCATAAATAAAACGTTCCCCTGCTAATTCCCCCCAGCATACGGCAGATGGCAGGGCGACTAAGAAGAATTGTCCCGGTTTTATCCATTATTCACCCCCCGTGTATTCAACGTGTCCTATACATCCGTCTATAATAGCTTGCGCCATATTGCGATAATCGCACGAAAATTCGTTGTCGCGGTTAAAATCAATTTCTTTTGCAGCATCTTCACCGATAACCTTAGTAGCAAGTGCAAACGCAATTTCAGCCAGTATTTTTTCTTTCGGATCTACATACAACTTATGAGCGAAATGCTTCCATTCCCCGGCTTGTTCAAAATCAGGCGCATCCATTTCTACAAAAAGAGCAAGGCGATCACTTATATACTTGTATTTCAGAATAACATATTTCCGACCATCGACAGGATCTAGAAGCTCAAGCCATACTCCGCATGGAGGCTTTTCTCCTGCCATCCATTCCGTAACTTCTGGCGTATCGCAATCATGCCGCTCATCTTCGATTAATTCGTCAATGATTTCACTTTCTTTGTTCATGCCATCATCATCTTTATTAGATAAATTGGCATATTTATCAAACTTCCAGCTTGCCGCCATAACAGAATAAGTGCCGCGATCAGCGCGAACACCAACTAAATAACATGATCCAAAATTATATTCTTCCCTGCATGTCGATACTTCAAACGATGGGTAGCATTCAGGGTTAGTGCGATGGCTAATCACACCGATTGCTTTTGATTTACTCATTTGTTTATCCTCAATTATGCCACTGGTACATCGTCAACTTTAATAAAATAATGTGGATGATTTCTAATATCTCTCAGGTAGTAGCACTGACACTCTCGCCACTCATTAGCCGCGCGATTAAGATAAAACACATTACCATTTTCTACCTTGTAATAAATCCCGGTCGGTTTAGCTTTAAAATACTCAACCATTATTGCCCCCAGCGTTTTATAAATTCCTCGTTTAATTTTGTATCACCTGACCACTGAACGCCATGCTCAGCGCCGAACGAGTAGATCAATTCGATTAGTTCACTGAATTCTGATTTACTCATTCGACTTGTAGATGTTCCCAATACAACGAAGCCGGATTTATCCAGATTAGGCACGACGCCATATTTTTTAAGCCCGGCGGTGAATACCGCTTTCCAGTCTTCCGGCGACAGCTTCTTACCGTACCAATTAACCTGATCACTAATGTCGGTTAGCAACGCCCATAGAAGGCTATTTTGGCTTAGCGAGCGGGTTTTCTCCTGGATGGTAATTATCAGCGGGCTTTTGCTATCAGGCTGGATCTCTCTTATCTGCCTGATAGCGTTTTCTTTTACGGCGTCGTTTACTATTTCAAATCTAATTTGCCTCATAATACACCGTTACTGTTTTTCCACTGCGCCCGCGCATACATGATCGCCTGCAAAGAAATTAGACGTGAGCTTGTCATGAAAGCGCTTTTTAAGTATCTCATATCAACCACAACAGGTTTATCAGGATCGTCACCGCGCATGTATTCCGCAATAGTGCTAAAGTCTTCAATGGTTAAATCTAACTCCTTATTCATGATCGCCCCTCACACAATACGCATTGTGTTTCGTAATTCACCGCGCAGCACCCGCAGTGCATCACGCATTGGTACAAAAACCCGGTTAAATTTTACGTGTTTATATTTCCGCATCAGTGGCGGTGTATACACCTTTGCGTCGTATACTTCCCACGGATAATAAACGCGCGTATCGTCAACAAACGTTTCAACTGAATAAAAGATTACCCGTATCATAATTCCAACCCCGTTTCACCGTTAAGTTTTTCGATCTCAAATACTGGTTTATCCGGCAGCAGGCCGTTATTTTTCCGGTATTCATTCAGGCGGCTGTCAAAATCAAACGCGAGATCATTAGCGTGACCGAAGCGCCCAGGTTTAAACAGTGAGTAAAAATTAAGGCCGTGCTTATTGGTGTCTATGCAAAGCGTTTCATCCAGTACCATTAAACGCAGCGTGCGCGACAGGTAATTCCACGGAATACCAGTTTCCGCGCTAATGTCACGCATACGCTTTTTGACGCTGTAGTCACTAAATAACGCCGCCACACGATCGCGACGTTGTGCATACAAATATTTAATTCGATAACCAAGCAAGCGGCGGCGTGGTCCGAAATATGTATATACACGCTCGACAATGCCAGTGTCGATTAAGTGTTTAATTGTCTCAGGCAAACATCCAGCTTCGTCATATTCCGCTGATAATCCTGTTTTCTGGCGTAACTGGTGCATTGTGTCGATGCCATCAAGTTCAAGGATATTGATAATTTTTGCTTCAAGTTCAATGCTCATTGTTTTTAGCCTCGTTTTAAGCACAAAAACAGCCACCAGAAAGCGGTCAACTTTCCGGTAAGCGTTTGCTCAAGTTAATTAAAAGGATGCGTTATTCTGGTTGTTTCGTTGGTTAAATCGACTTGTGCGATGATTCATAGACTGAATACATGCAGACGCTGCGCGGGCCTGGTCACAAGGGAGGATATTGCCGTTGTCGTCAAATCGCTGGTAAACAGTCCCCGTTTTCCCGTGACGGTTTTTCGAAACAATGATCTCCATATATTCGCGGGCAACAGACTGTTCATCATAGTACCCGTCGCGGTAGACCATGATGATCCGGTCTGCGTCCTGTTCAAGATTACCGGAATCACGCAGATCAGAATTGTTCGGGCGCTTGTTCGATCGTTCCTCAACGCGGCGGGATAATTGCGCCAGTGCCAACACTGGTACGCGCAATTCTTTCGCCATCATCTTCAACGACCATGACAATTGCCCTACAGCGAGATCGTGACGTTCGGCCTTAGCCAGCTTCATTAACCCGATGTAGTCAATCATTACCATACCCAAGTTAGGATGGTCCTGTTTCATCCGTTCGACGGTGGCGCGCATTTCCTCGACCGTTAACTGCGATGCGTCAACAATCCACACGTCGAGATCGGCAAGGGCGCTCATTCCCTGTGCTACGTGCGCCCAACCTTCGTCATCCAGTTTTACCGGATTACGTAGGCAATCCGTTGATAAGTTACCCGCGCCAGCGATAGCGCGTTCAGTCATCTGATCGAGTGACATTTCAAGCGTGAAGAACAAAACGCCAACCCGCTGATCTTTACTGCCAAGGTAAGGGCGCTCAGCAGCAGCGCGGGCAATCGCCAGCGCCAACGCAGATTTACCAGACCCAGGGCGTCCGGCGAGAAGTACCAAATCAGTAGCGTTAATACCGCCTAACATTTCGTCGAGCGGTTCTATCCCTGTTTTGATGTTGTCAGAATTGACACCGCATTCCATGCGCTTGCTTAAAACCTCTGTGTATTCCTGTACCGCATCGCGCAACAGAACAGGAATGATCTTGTCTTTAGTTACCTTTAATTTTGAATACCGGGAATCAAAATCTTTCATCGTCTCTTTGACGACTTCAAGCGTCCCCGTTTCCAGCTTGTAGCGCATGTCGTCGATTAGTTCCAACATCTGCCTACGCTGGTGTTCTTCACGTAGTAGCTGTGCGTACCCTTTCAGGTTGGCAGCAGAAGGGCACGATCGCGCCGTTTGCATCAGCGGAACAAAGTTTTCATTGCCAATCTCATCGCCAACCAATAACGCGTCGATAAGATTCCTGTTTCTGGCTTGCGCCCGGATAATTTCAAACGCCCGCTTATACAGCGGAATAGTGAACACTTCAGGATCTAGCGTAGCGAGAACATCTTGCGCGTTAGGAGTGAGGCCGCCTAATAGCAGCCCGCCGATAACTGACGCTTCACGTTCCTGCTGTAGTGAGTTTATCTGCTTAGTTACCATTATGTCATTACCTCCGGTTTACAAAATGGAATATTCAGGGTAATAAACAAAGCGCCCGATCTCACCATAATCCTGGCTGTAAATAATCACCGCTGCCATACGACGTGACCGCCAGCCGCCATTAGTTGAGTAAGCGTCTTTACCCGCTAACGTGCCGTGATACTCAACAACGCCTAACGATGATTCAATTAGCCGTTGATGATGCCAGTGCCCGCAATGAGCGTAAACCGCCGCAGACTTGCCAAAGTCTTCTCGCCAGTCAGAGACGCAGGCAGACAACAAATTTTCAGGTTTTTTGATAGTATGACCGTGATGATATGCAAGGAATGTTTTGCCGTACTGTGTGTGGTGGACGATGGCAGGTGACACATCAACAGTAACGCGCGGTTCATCTTCGTAAAAAGCCGCCAGCGCCGCACGTAGCCAGATCATTCCTGACTGGTCGTGATTACCTGATAACACCTGAATTTCTACATCCTTATGATTCAACAACATCTTACCTACAGCACGCCGGACCGACCGGATCGCCACGTAAACAAGTTTTGCGTAGCGTGAATCACAATCCAAAACGTGATTACTTGATGGCGTCACTGGTAACAGTCCGTCAGTGTGGAGCACATCCCCTCCTAACAGCAAAACAGCTTTTTCAGACATCGGTGCAGCGCCTACCGCGTAGTAGAAGAAATCATTTAGCACGCGCTCAGCGATCCCGGTGTCGTAGCTCTCGCCGCATTCAGCTTTATGAGCAAGCGCCCCGATATGCAGATCAAATACCGGATAAAGGGCCAGGCTTTTTTGGAAATCAATTTCCGGCACTGGCACGGCCTCCGCGCGGGGTATTTCTTCCGTGAAGGCGTCACAAGCAGATTGCATTAGCCTTTCCATTTCATCGCGATCACGGGCTGTTTTAATCCAGCGCATAATCACATTGCCATCCTTATCGACGAGCAATGACTCACCATTGACGCCAAAACCCGGCGCGCGACGCGTGGATATTAAACCGCGTTTCGCCAACCGTGCGCCCAGGCGTTCGACGTTGCGTTTTGCCATTCCGTATTTTTCGGCGATCTGTTTATACGTTAGACCGTTGTTATGTTCAGTGATTAGCTGTTCATCACTAATCTTTCTTTGACACATAATGTTATATCCTCCGGTTTACATTTTGTATATTCATTGGCAGCAAACAATCTCTTTAAATGCTTCTTCTACCATGTCGAATACTTCCGGCCTGTAATAAAAAAACTCATTGCTACCATCAAATTTTACAGGAAAGTTAATTTTATAATTGCTAAAAGCCTTATGCATCGTGTTTTCTAGTTCATGTATATTTTCGGTTGGCCCTTCTAACGTTTTCACGATATGCAAATTAGGAATTCTAACGCCTGCTTTATGTGCGCTTTTTAATATATCGTTTCTTCGTTTATTTTCCTGAACACTTACCCCAATTTTCATTTGTGTAGGCACTTCCAGATCATCAACCATGATGTAAAGTTTGCCATACTCATGACGAAGGAAACCGTATTTCGCGCATTTTGGACAGCCGTACCCGCTTTTAAGGTTGCAAGGCCTGGCAGACCACTCATGACTACAGATCTTGCAGCGGCACGGGACTTTATCTCTATGGTTCTTAATTTTTCCCAATACTTCAACATAAGTGTTAACTTTGGCTATATCTGTGATGTGTTCTTCGTGTGTTAATGTCCTTCCTTGTGCGCCTTTTAATATTCCGCATTTCGGGCAACCGCGCCCGTGTTTTAGGTTGCAAGGTGTAGCCGACCACTCATGACTACAGATATTGCAGCGGCATAATACTTTTGTTTTGTCATTAATAATTTCACCCAACACTTCAATATCAGGATTAACTTTCGCGATAGCGGCAATATGTTCTTCGTGCGATAACTTCATCTTCCCAGCGCATTTCGGGCAACCGCGCCCGTGTTTTAGGTTGCAAGGTGTAGCCGACCACTCATGATCACAAACCTTGCAACGGCATAACACTTTTTTATGATTTCCGGTAATTTCTCCCAGCACTTCAACATCAGGATTAATTTTCGCAATAGCCGCAATTTGTTCTTCGTGTGTTAACTTGCGCATCGTTCCAACTCCTTAAAACGCCTCAGACGCGCTACAATGCAAAAACCCACCGCGTAACCCATTTGCACAGGTTGCAGTGTCTTATTGCGTCAGAGGCGCTATCATGTGGCTAATTTTTGATTTACAGACTGGTAGGTATGTTATGGATTGACGCGAAGGAACAAACCGCCGAACAAAACGACGTTTACAGCGATTGCCGCAGCGATGGCAAAAGCCACGGCGAAAACGTGTTTACTATCCATTTTAAAATCCTCTCTGTAACGCTCTCTAACGAGCTAATCGCAAAAAGGTAAGCAAGTGTAGCACCACATGCGATTTAGCTCGCTGGTGAGGTTGTTTTGTGGGTAATTTTGGATTTTTGCGGATCGTGGTTGGTCAAAGAGCGCCAGCGCGCGTATCACGTAGCGTTTTTGGTTTAAGCAGGAAATCAAGTGTCGCAGTGAAGCCATTGCCGAAGTAAAAATCTGAAGCCGTGTTTTTGAACGTTTCGAAGTAGGCGACAAAGCCGTTAATGCTTTTGTCTTTCAGGTAGTCAGTGAACGCATAGATCTTGCGTTCAAGATCCCGATCCAGTTCGGCAGGTGGTAACAGGCCGTCAAACGTGCTGTTAAATGCTTCCACCACGTCGGCAGCGTTTACAGTAGCTGATAGCTTGCGCCATTGCTCAGCGTCAGCCAGATACCCATCGAATTTAGTTACCCGGCAAATGTTGATAGGCTTAGGTGTTCCACCACGGCTGCGCCATTGCGTCAAAGCCCATTCGATTACTAATGTGATCTCATCCTCCGTGTATGCCTTACGTGTTTTTGTTTCTGTCAGTAGTTCGATAAATGGCTTAGCATCACGACACTTGCATCCAGCTTTGTCGTTGTAGAAGGCCAAGCAACGCAATGCCGCTTCGTTTACGCCATCCTGATTGACCGTTTTTTGTCCATTTTCGCTAATACACGAAGTGTATATATCTTTTTCTCTTTCTTCTTCTACTTCTAATTCATGACCCTTTCCTGACCCGGTCATGACCCTATCATGACCTTTTGGTGTTGGATTGATTAACTTCTCTAATTTTAATTGCTCCTTCGCTGTGTTTATAGCAGCCCTATAAGCGCTCTTAGAAGTCATTGATTGGTCCAGCCTTTTTAATAACTTTAGGCAAGTTATGTGGCCTTGAGAACATTCGAACAAACCAATTTCGATGAAGTATTTCATCATTTCTTCTATACGTTTTTCAGTAGATCCGACGTTTCGCGCAATGATTCTCGCGTCATGTCGTAGGTCAAAATTCAGATTGTGCTGATCTACGTCATAAGTTATTAGTTCGAGGCAATACCAATAAAGCCCGTACCCTTCCAGGCCATAATCTAACAAAACGTTTTGAAGTTTTTCATCGCGGTTCGCATCGCTGTCATGCTTAAACCACTTCATAGATCATCCCTCCGGCAACATCACTACATAGACATCACTGAATGCATCAAGACGACAAACAAATCCTTTATCCATTAACGCGGCGAAGGCATCATGTACCGTATGAACAGGAAGTTCACACATTGCGGCTACTTCTTTGCGTGATGCATCATGTACCCGTCCTTTGTTATCTGCCTTTTCAGCCAGAGCCATTAAGACAAGTTTTTGAATCGGGCTATTAAGTTTTACGTTCCATGCTTTACTAATCATGTTCATACTCATCGCATTTTCTCCTATGGTTAGAGTGAACGCGCGGGCGGGCATCCCATTAGCATTAGATAGCAGTGACTGACCGCTCAACAGATCCCGCCGTTGCGTGATATTTGTTTTTCGCTTCGCAGCGACACCGGATTTTTAAAGAGCATAAGGTAAGTGCCTTTTTGTGCCTTCAGTTATCTTTTTCCTTGCGTCTTTGCAAGTATGGCCTTACCTTGTCTGCAAGTTTACAAAATGGAATTTTAAGATCAAGGCTTAAAATACACGTTTTGTGACTTGCATCAAACTTTTTGAGGTTATAGGGTAGCGACATGAAAACAAAATGGTATGACTTAGCAAAGCAGCTCATGCGGGCGCAGGGCATGAGCCAGGATTCACTCGCGGATCGTATGGGGATAACTAAAGGCGGCCTGTCACACTGGCTGAACGGTCGCCGAGAGCCAAATCTTGAAGATATTGCGCGGATTATGCGCGAGCTTGGTCGTCGGCAGTTTACTGTTACACATGATGGCATGGTCATTGATGATTCTGTTTCTAATACACTTCAGGCCGTGCCGCCGCGTGATTTAGGTAGTTACCCGGTTATTGACTGGAAGGACACAGTAAACAATATGGATGACGCAAGGCGTTCAGCATTACGACACGTTACGACTAGCGTTATTTGTTCAGATGACAGTTACTGGCTGGTTGCCAAAGGTGAATCAATGAACGCGCCGCAGGGGTTGAGCATCCCGGCGGGGACGATGATACTTGTGGACCCGCACGCGCCAGCTATTGACGGCAAACTGGTTATAGCCCAGCTTGAGGAAGGGCAGATACCGACGTTTAAACAGTTGATTATTGATGGAGGTCAAAGGCTTTTACGTTCGCTCAATCCGCTGTATCCGCCAATCCCTATGAATCCAGAATCAAAAATTATAGGCGTGGTGGTTGATGCGAAGATCGTAAACCTGCCATAAACATTAGCCGCCGAATGGCGGCTTTTCTTTGCCTGGAAAACACCAAAACGTAAACAGAAAACGTTATTTATTATTTAAATATCAATGACATATAAAATATTTTAAAAAAGTATACAAAATGGATTGACTCGATGTTTTACGGGGCGTATATTGCGAGTCAAAGGAAGGGCGCAGGTAACAAAAGCAACTTCCTGGCACTTTAAAAATCAGGCTTAACACCTTGTCAACCGTGGAGTAACTCCCCGATGGGGGACCGAAAGCGGCACTGATAACAAGGCGCATGGGGTGTTTAAAGCGTTACATCCCCCACGAAACCGCACGCAAGGCGACGAGTCAGCTTGCTTGGAGTGAGCAAGGTCACGCCGGGAACGGCGATGATTGCGGGATTAGTTGAAAGATGTTAAGCCGCTCATTAACAATCTGGTCAGCCGCTGGAAGTGCGGCAATTAACGAAGATGATTTTTTATTAAGTATCATCAAGGATATACGGAGATCAGATTATGAGCGTTACAATTATATATGGTAAATGTGATAGCAAAATGAATGCCAGGGAACGCAGAAGGATAAAAAGAGAAAACGAAAGAAAATCATCACCTGCAATCAATAAAACAGACAATGTGGATAAAGCTATTCGATTTGCAAACGAGGAAAGATGCAAACCAAATAGCATTAAAGAACGTCGCAAAGGATCAGTAAAATGGTATACGGAAAATGAAAGCGGCAGCTACTACCACGCAACGCAACCACGCCATTTAGGGGAAAAACCCCTGGATAAAGTCCGCTACCATTAATACAAAATGTAAACATCCGGAGATGACATTATGGTTATTCAGGCGCTTCAATTCAAACTGGCAGTAGCGGAAATGCTTCACGATGCCGAAATGTGGAGCGCCGCGAATAAAGCCTTATACATAGTGTTAACAGCACGGGAGATTAAATGGTGAAAACAGAGTTACATAAAAAGCTATGGACGATTCAGCAAACGCTGAACGCGCCGAAAAATCAGCGTAATAATTTTGGTGGATATAATTACAGGTCGGCGGAGGATATTTTAGAGGCGGTTAAACCACTGCTTCAAAGTATTACGCTGACTGTAAGCGATGAAATTGTCCTGATCGGCAATCGCTATTATGTGAAAGCTACGGCGACGCTAAGCGACGGTGAAGACGAAATAGCGGTAACGGCTTACGCCAGGGAAGAAGAAAGCAAGAAGGGAATGGACGCAAGCCAGCTAACAGGTGCGACATCAAGTTACGCGCGAAAATATGCTTTGAACGGTTTATTCTGCATTGATGATGCGCGAGATCCTGATACTGACGCATACGCTAAGCAGACAGGCCAGCAGCCTCGCCAGCAGAAAAACCCACCAAAACAACAACCACAGCAGCAGAAAGCGCCGCCAAATCCTGATGAAGTATTAGCACGTTTCTGTGATGCAGCAGCGAAAGCGCAGGACGCTAACAAGCTGCGTGAAATATTTGGCAAATGCTGGAAATTACTACCGGAAGGATCGGAACATCGAATCAAGGCAAAAGATGTTTATGACATCCGGGTAGCAGAGCTTAACGGGGAGATGGGTTAATGAGTTTAAATTCAATCACGCTGGGCGGGAATATCGGTAATGATATGGAGGTTCGCTACACACAAAACGGGAAAGCGATTGGTAGTTTTCCGTTAGCTGTAACGAATGGCTACGGCGATAATAAGCGGACAATGTGGGTCACTTGCCTGGTATTTGGTGAGCGTGCGGAAAAATTAGCGCCACATATCCGCAAGGGTGGAAAAATAGTGGTAAGCGGTCGCCTGGATGTTCGGCAATATGACCGGAACGACGGCACGAAGGGAACGGCGGTAGAAGTGGCGGTTAACGAATTTGAATTCATGAACGTTAACCAACAAGGCCAGCAGCAGAAAGCGCCTCCGCAGCAGCAGAATAATAACGGGAATAATCCGCCGATGGACTTTGATGACGATATCCCGTTTTGATCCAATAGGTTAGCGATGGTTGATTATCTAAAACCGCCACCACCGCCACGAACAAAAGAGCAAGTATTAAAAGAAGCCCGTGATCAAATCGATCGCGGGCTTTTTTTATGCGGCACGGCAGCGGAACGGATGGCGAAAAGATTTAGTGACCTGTACGCAAAACAAATATGGTTCGACAACTGGCAGGCAAGTTTTTATCCGCTGCAAAGAAAACCGGATATGCACTGGCCTGAATATGTCGATCCACGTATGCGCAAATATCGCGGGCGTATGGGCCAGGTTATTAACGATTAATGAGGTATCAAATCATGATCGAAGAAAAAGATGTTGATAAAGAGCTGCCTGACTCATCTGATGACTATGTCACTTTTAACGGCGGCCTGTATGAGTTCGAAACGTCTGCCGGGTGGCACGATAAATGGCCTATGCCAACGCGCAAGGAATTAAGCGAACGTAAAACATTTGGCGAAGATGCCGAACGCCTGGCCAATAACAAATGGCTTGATAAGTTCATTGCGGAGGCTGATAAATGAGCATGGTAAAAATTGCGGCATTAGCCGCCGCCTTCGTTATTGGGGTGATTTATATCACAGCTTCTTTTTATGTCGCCGTTTTTATTGCTGAATTAATTGTTGCATTGTTGGGGTGAGTTATGAAGGTTTGCAAGAATATTGTAAGGGTCGCTTTTTGCGTTATTTGTTTCCTGTTTACGATTGTGTTTTGCGGCGCACTTGCTGCGGTGATTAGCTTTATTTGTAAAGGGGCGATGTGATGGTTACTTGGAATGCAAAAGATGGCGATCTTGTTGTTTTGCCAGAATATCGTAGCGACCCTGGTCTGGTTGTGCTGAACAAGACATATAACGATCTTGAGCGCCCGATCCTGGTTAAATATCTGGATGGAACGATTATTGAGCCTCGTTTCTTTGACAAGATTGAACTGAAGGCCCGCAATGTTCGCGTTAAGCCGTTCCGGGATTATGTTGAAGACCACTGGCGGAAATTGTTTGCCGGGCTGAATGGGATGTACGGCGTATGGCTATAAAATTAGTGAAAGTAAAACACCTGAAAGGCGGTGAGAAGATCCGCACTTGGTATGGCTATGAGTTTATTATAGCTGCCTTTTCTTTTTTGCCTGGTGGTCAAGTAATATTATTTGATGAGGAAGATGATGAGGTGGGGAGATGGCATCTTGAACAATATGTTGAGGTGTTAAATGAAAATTAAATTACATAAGGCCTATGATAGTCAGACTAACAAGCTATCACTATTTATTGAGTTCGAACGCCGGATTGTGTGTGTCCCGTGGGCGCGTCGCTTTAATGATGCAGCAGGGCGTAGACAATTCGCTATAGACATGCTGTTACGTGGCTGCGGCCTTATGCGTCCGCTATCCGATTTAAAACGGATGATGCCTGGATCGTTCGGTCAGATTGATGAAATAGAAATAAGCCCGGAAGAACTGAAACGGGAGCGTGATTTATTCCTTTCAAGCGAAGGAAACCCGTTTAATTCAGAAACTGAAATGAAATGGCATCATCCACTATAAGGGTAAATATTATGAACAATATCAAAACGGCTTATTCACTCGGCAGCGAAGGCATGTTAATTACTCGCTACACAGAGGACGCGAGCTTTCACGAAGTGGTAACTAAGGATTATCACGAAGTTTTAAAAGATATGGAAGCAGGAGTGTATGACAGTGACTTAAATCTGGCGCTACAGATTGTCGATATTATGATGAATGCATCAATCCGCGATTACGTGTCTTTAAGCATGGAAGAAAAAACATCGGTAGCGCGTTATGTGTTCTGCCTCACTTTCGTAAGACGCATGGAGGAGGAATTCGGACGCGCACCAGTGCCGGAAGATGTTGATCCGCTCGCGTTCGGAAGTGCTGTTATTTTCCCGTTGAACAAGGATCTGCTTGGCAGTGTTTCACTGCATTCTATGCGCGGCCTGATGAAAAAGGTCTTTGAGGTTAAGATGTTGCAGAAATTTATTGAGGAAGGACACGAAGAAGTGAACGTTAAGGCGTTTATTCCGGTGCTTTACGGAAAATTTGTTGGCGATGATATGCGCGCTAATGAATTCGGCGTACAGGCGGCTATAGCTACGCTTAACGAAGCAATGAAAAGTGCACAGCCTATTCATGAACAGGAAAAACGTGTACTGCATTAACAGCGTGATTGCGATCACATAAATATACATTTTGTATTGCGATCGCATATCCGTTTTGTAAACTGAAATTAAGAGGTTTACGGCACGGAGGAAACAAGATGGAACGCGAATTGATGCTTTATTGCGTAGAAGGTGGCGTAGGTCACGATGCCTACGTCGCCGGGAAAGGCTACCCAGCCGATGAAGTGCTTTCTAATATGCACTTCAGAGAAAATGAAAGCCAGGTGTCTGTGTGGAAACGGTGCATTGATGGTATTGAGGTTGTAAGTATCGAACGGTATTTAGGCACGTTCGATTACGGTGTTATTGAGGCTTAATTATGGACGACACATTGTTTTATATGTGCTGTTGCTGGGGTTTTATTGCCTTATGTCTGTTTATCAGGTGGTTTATTGAATACCATATGAGGTGAGGCATGGAACAGAAAACTGATTATAGAATACCTGATGGCCTAAAATTAGTTGGCATTGGTTTCGGGTGTGGATTTGTATCTGACGCAAAAGGAGCGATTTATTTAATACGTCTTATTGATGGCGTTCAACATATAAGGAGATTAGGAATTTACATCAAAGCATTCAGAAGAGGTTATTTAAAAACTCATGAAATTTAAACATTACATGGAATGGAAAATTCCAGAAGCAGCAACAAAGGCAGCGCCAGGAAATGTTTCTGGCGTTTATTTTTATATGGATGGCAAATGGTATTTCGGCAGCAGGCCGGATCGCTACTATCAAGAAATATGCAAGCCTCACGTATGGGATATTAAAGAGCGCGTGAAAGGCGGGGTAATTGAGGACGTTTAAAATGATGCGTGCAATTATTGACTTCATTATTGGATGGTTATTTTGTTCTTTTTTCGTATTCTCATGTATAGCTACGGTTTTTATTGGAATTTTATGTGGTGTGTCGTTTGTTACATGGGAGCTACCAGAAATTCCATCACCTGATGATGCGCTTTATATATTAAGGGTTATTATTGCTGTTAGTGTATTTGTTGGGTTCTTTTTCGCTGATTCTACTGATGATTTATAAAATGGCTTTATTTAACCTGTCAGAGCCGCAATTTAACGCCGTAAAGACTGCCGCCCGCGCCGCGCTTTCGGCCTGCAAGGCGGAGGTAGAAAAGAACGGATACAGCGATAAAGCCACGCGGCTGATATTAGATAAGCATTATCGCAAGGTCGCCCCGCTAATCAGTATTGAGCGTTTTGTGTGGTTGGTGGGGTATCTGAATAACCGCTGGGGAACGGAACAGGATTATTTCTAGGTGGACGTAATGAAAAATGATTACGGCGGCAGCCATACGCCGAAAGAAATAAAAGACTTATGGCAAACGCCAAAACCCGTTTTTAGAGGAATGGATCGGGAATTCGAGTTCGTCGCGGATGTGGCGGCAAACAAGGAAAACGCATTAATCCCGCGATATATAACCGAAGAAATGGACACGCTCCATTATCCGTGGGGAGCGGTGGCGATGCCTGGTGAGTATGTCTGGATGAATCCGCCATATTCTAATCCGGGACCATTCGTTGATAAGGCGGCGCTTGAACATCAACGAAATCACATTGGCTGTGTAATGCTATTGCCCGCTGACATTTCTGTTAGCTGGTTTATGAACGGCGTGGAGACGGCAAACGAATGCCGATTAATCACGCGCGGGCGGCTGGCGTTTATCAATGCTGCAACAGGGAAACCAGTAAGCGGGAACAATAAGGGGAGCTTGTTCTTGATCTGGCATCCACGATGCAGACATGAATGTATTTTCACGCAGATAACACGTAAAGAGCTATACGCGAGAGGCGCAAATAATGACTAAGGCAGCAGATTTATTAAGACTTGCAGCAGAAACCATAGAGCAAAGAGGTAAGCAAAACGGCTACGACAAAAAAGAGGAAAAATCAGCGCCAAAAATAGCCACTATTTACAACGCTAAGAAGGGGGCAGATTTAACCACGCTTGATGTATGGGATCTGCTAATTTGTCTCAAGGAGGCGCGTTTAGAGGCTATTTTGAGCAATAACAGCGATCCGACAGACACACTAATTGATTTAATTAGCTATAACGCGCTAAAAGCTGAGCAAATATTAACGGAGCGGGAGGAAGAGCAAAAGAAAAAACAGGGCGTTTTTGATCTCCCTATCGGTGGATTGAAGAAAACTTTTGCTGACCTTGCCGGACCAGAACCATCTATTGTACCGGGGCAATCCCACCTGTGATGTTTAACGGTGGTGAGATTACTAATCGGCTTGATGTGAAGTTTGACAACGAATCGCTATTACGCGCGGCGGGGTATCATAAAAATGGAAAGGGTGACAATTGACAGGTTATTAGCCTGCGTTTATGTCGCCGTTTTTGTGATCATCAATCTTATTGTTAATCATTGCGGCCCGTGGGTAATTCCGATCACCACGGTAGCCGCCGTGTGTGTCAATATGATGATCCGTGACCTCCTGTTATATGACGGCGGCCTGAAATGGTCGGCTACAACATGCGCCGCCGCTGGCGCAATCACGGTGCTGATAAATTACGACGCCGGAATGGTGGCGATCGCGTCATTCGTTGCGGTTGTTTCCGGTGCACTTATTTCTGGCGGCGTTTACCGGGTTTTGCCTGGTGGCTTTGATTCTAAACGTTGGCCTGCAAATATAGCGTCCGCCATTGGTGATGCGTTAATTTTTCCTACGCTATCGTTTATGGCGTTTATGCCGGAAATATCAGCTATGCAATTCATCTCAAAAATGGCAGCGGTAACGGTGATCACCATCATTATGCGCCGCTATTTCACGTTTGAGGGTAGAAAATGAGCAGGGCTAAACATTGGTTAAATAATTGGCTTAGAAGTTGGGTGGTGTGGTCGCTGTACGACGGCAGCGGGTACGCCGTTAAAGATTGGGCGGAAGCTGGATATAAGTGCTATTGCTTCAACTATGACGGCGCAAATCACGGAGATTATGAAGGCGTTAAAATCATTCATCCAAATATTGAATACGTTAACGTCTGGATTGATAGCCATTTCCTGGTAATGTTCTCCCCTGAATTGTCTGTTTATCCAGAGCCTGACATTATCCTGGGCTTTCCTCCATGCGACGATCTCGCTGTGTCAGGCGCTCGCTGGTTCGTTGATAAATACAGGAAAGATCCTTGTTTTCAGAATAGGGCGGCAAGAAACGCAATGTTGGTTGAATCTCTGGCTAACATGTATAACGTGCCGTGGATGGTGGAGAATCCTGTTGGTGTGCTGTCAACGCTATGGCGTAAACCGGATTTTATCTTCAATCCTTGCGCTTACGGTGGCTACCTGCCGGAAGATGACAAGCATCCTGCTTTCCCTGATGTTTACCCACCGCGCGACGCGTACACGAAGAAAACTTGCATATGGTGCGGCAACGGATTCAGGCAGCCGCTTTTTAGACCTGTAGATCTTAACTCTGGTGATAACCCTGGGTGGGCGAAAACCGGAGGCAGGACGAAACGAACAAAGATGATCCGCTCACTAACACCGCGTGGCTTTGCCCGTGCTGTATTCCTGGCTAACCATGACCGCGTTTTATCGGACTGAAATTTACAAAATGGCGTCATTGCGTGATGTGGATCACATAATGGCGCTTTTCGCCTTGTTCTGGTGTATCCATTTTGTATACTTCAAGCAAACAAAATGCTCTTTAAAAATCCGGCAGCGCTGAAATGCGTAGAAATCACCTGAAAAGGAGAGAGCATTATGTCTTTTGATGATTACCAATGGCATGACGACTATGAACGAGAAAGCGTTATGCGTGCAATGTGCAATGTATGCAGCACGAAGAAAGGAGGCTGTAACGAGTGCAACGAATGCTTAGAACATTGGCTAAGGGCCGGACACGCCGAAAGGCTGAACGAAACAGAGAATCAAAAATAATCGGGGTGGTTTTTATGCAAAACCCTAAAAAACCCATAAGACGCCGTTGCAAATGCTGCGGCGTTTTTTTTGAGCCTAAATATCACAATCAAACGTGGTGCAGCGATGAATGTCTGGAAGAACTGAAGTTTGACCAGCTATGCCGCGACCGTGAGAAGGCTATGAAGGCTATGGAGCGGAAGAAACGCCGTGATAGCCAGAGGGAAGAACGCAACCGGAAGCGTAAACAGTTAAATCCGCGTAGTTATTGGATCAAACAAGTTCAAAATGTATTTAACGCCTATATTCGCGAACGTGACGCGCGCTTGCCGTGTATATCTTGCGGGACTTACTACGGTGAGCAATGCGGGTGGGATGCAGGTCATTACAGGACGGTAGCCGCCGCCGGACACCTTCGCTTCAACGAGGATAATTGCCATAAGCAATGTAGGCACTGCAACCAGACACTAGACGGCAACATCGGAGGGTATCGCCCGGCGCTGATTCGAAAAATTGGCCTCGCCAGGGTGGTAGCTCTGGAGAACAACAATGATACGCATAAATGGACGATCGCAGAATGTAAGGAGCTAATAAACATCTATCAGGCAAAATTGGACGCCTTAAGGAGAAAGGCAGCATGAACGAGTATACATTTAGCCTACCTTACCCGCCATCTAATAACCGATATTACCGACATTCACGAGGTTTTCACTATATCAGCGAAGTGGGGAAGGAATACCGGGAACAAGTAAAAGACATCATCGAATTATTAAATTTAGACATTAACCTATCTTGCCGACTGGCAATCGCCATTTATGCCGCGCCGCCGGATAACCGGGTCAGAGATCTTGATAATATCCCAAAATGCCTTTTTGACAGCCTTACTTGTGCCGGATTCTGGAATGATGATGGGCAAATCGACTCAATAAAAATTGTCCGCTGCCGGAAGGTAAAAGGCGGGCGATTGTTTATTAAGGTATGCGAACGCGGCGACCTGCTACCGGATATTAACGAATATGCGACTAATATGTGGGGTGAGCAATGAAAAACGAAATTAAAGATCTGCAAATAGATGTTCAACGTGACGAGCATGATTTAGCGACAGTCAGACGAATCCAGGCTTTTCACATGCAGGAATTACTTGCGCTGAAAGAGCTTGAAAGAAAACTGGTGCAAACCATTTCTGATCGCAAACGCCTTATTGCTCGCTATGGGGGCAAATAATGAATTTAGAATCCATTCTGAAATTCCACTTTCCCAAATCACCGCGATTATCAGACGAAAGCCGGGGAACATCCCCGGATGCACTTAATACGACGGATGCGCTTACCGCCGCTGGTATGGCGCAATCGCGCGTAGAGCTTGGCTATAGTGCTTTTTTAGGGAAAATGGAGCTATCGCAAGCTGAAAAACACAGGGCCGTAATTTTGCTTACAGAGCGTTTAAGGGCTATGGCGAAAGATTACGAATACGTGATGGAATTAAATGAAGAACAACGCAATGATCTTATTATTCTTGTTGCCGTTTTCGCGTTTCGGGATTACTGCCAAAGTGCGGCTACCGAAAAGGTTTGCCCTAAGTGCGGAGGTAACGGGCTTTTACCGAATCCATATTGTGAATACACATCGACAGTTTGCTCGCGGTGCAACGGCAAAGGCTACGTTAAAAACCATTGCCAGAGGTGCAAGGGGCGTGGCGAAGTACCGGATAAAGCAGCCAGCGAAGCGGCGGAAATGCCAGTATTCAAAACGTGCCAGCACTGCGGCGGGCGCGGGTACTCGCGTTTCCCTGTAGATCTTGTCCGGCGTGCGGTTAATCAGCTTGTATTTCCGGTAAGCCGATCAACGTGGTGGAAGAAATACCGTGCTTTCTATGAAGACGCCATTACTGAATTGTTCAAAGAAGAGGCGCGGGCTGATAACGAAATTAAACGAGTGACACGGGGTGAATAATGAAACAACAAGAGATAAACATGAAAAAAGTGATTATTCTTTTTGAAGATTATAACGGTGAGGCATGGTGCAAGTATTTAAGCGGTGTTGAAGCACGGTTGGCGCTAACGTTTATTGCCGCACTGGATGAAGGGGATTTTAACGCTATTCCGGTTAAGCCAGTAGAAATCTATCGTCGCGAGGTGAAGGATGAAGCCTAAATTAAAAGAACATCTATTCGCAAAGCTGGTTAATAATCTGACATTAACGGCGCGTGTGTGCAGTGATACGCAACAATTAAGGGCGTGGATAGTAAGGGATTTAAGAAAATACATCGAGCCAGGCGGGCCAGGTGACGAGATGACTATGGACAAGGCCATCAAGCGCCGTTCGGCTGATTGGTCAGTAAGTAACACAGGATTAACCGGATACATCGAAGGCTATAACGACTGTTTACAGGATCATAGCGATGGCAAATAAACACTTACATTTGAATTTAAAAGGTGAATACTTCCACGCCATCCGGGCGGGAAAGAAGGTGGAAGAATACCGGCTTTACAATGAATACTGGCGTAAACGCCTGGAGGGGCGGGAGTACACAAGATTAATCATTAAATGGGGTTATCCATCGGATGATGAGAAAGACCGGATTATCGTATTGCCTTACATGGGGTACGAAATCAAGTTGATTCAACATCCACTATTCGGCCCTGATCCGGTGAAGGTATTTGCAATAAAGTGTGATATTTACTGGCAATACAGATTTTAAGGTTTGTTGAGCAATGAAAAAAGCTGGCCTGTCAATTAGCCGCGTATTGTGCGGTGATGAAAACGAGATCCGCATAGAAATTAAATTTAGCACTGGTAAAGAGATAATTCTTTACACGACACCTGAAAACCTGACGCTGGCGCTTACTGGTAAATCTGAAACGCCGTGCGACGTCCGGTTACGCAATATTGAAATTAAGGAATTAAGGAAGGGTGAAAAATGAAAAGTAGAATGAAACGCCTGGTAAGAGCTTACGACAAGGCTTTAATGGTTTTTAGTGACCTGCGGCACAATAAACGTGAGCGTCGTAAATGGGCGCGTTTATTTGCTAAAGAATGGCACGAAGATGATGCGACAATCGACTGCCAAAGAGACGCAGACGAATTAGCAGATGATAACGTTTACTATATGATGTGGTGACAATATGAAAAGTAACCGTAAGCGCATGATAAGAGCATATGATAAAGCGTTAATAGAATTTAACGAACTATCACGCAGTAAGCGCCGCCGCAGACAATTCGCGCGACTTCTTTTTCATGTATGGCACGACGCTGATTTCTTTTTTGATGCCAGACATATAACACAGGAAGATGCGGATAATATAGCTTACGATAACATTTACTACATATTGAGAAGGTGGGAATATGCAAATAATCATTGATTACCTTTGCCACGCTGCAAATACGCTTTTCGGTTTTTATCAGCATCCATTCCTGAAAGAATGGGACGAAATGCTTAATGACATCATTGATAAAGGGTTAATAGTTGAAGTGGACGAGCTAACGATAAAATTCAATTACGAAGGCAAAGAATATGAAATATGGGTAGGGAATAGATGGTATTCATACGGGCATATTTATTCAATTGGCGGCAAATACATTAAACGGAGCCAGGAGTTTAGACCGCGATTCCGAACAATGCGCCGTCTGCGTGACCTGCATATGAATATATTTGAAGATCAGAAAGCGTGTGAACTATTCAAGATCTACGGTGATAAATCATGGAACTAAAAATCTGGCAGGCTATCGACGTTGTTGATAACGAATTAACCATGTTTGCCACTGATGGAAAGCGCGTGGTGATCGCTACATGGACGCGCAACCATGATGATATAGCTTTTCGTCGCAAGGCTGCGGAGTGGCTTTTCTCTGATGAAGGCTACACGATGAATATCTCCCAGCTTGCCAGAATGAAGGATGAAAAGCTGGTAGATAGTTACACGACTGCATAGTGGGGCAAATATGCGTATCTATGAACACAAGCGGGATAAAACCCGCTTTTTTGTTCGTGCTGGCGTGGCTTACCAGTATCACGACTGCGGATATATCGAGGCGCTTGCTTACGATCTGGACTTCGAACAAGAAAAAGAATGGTTCGATTTCAAAATTTACCGGAAGCGTAAACCGACGCGCGACGAGCGACACGCTATCCGGGACTTTTTAATCAGCATAGACCGCTGGGAGACAGAGGAATGAGAGCGAAGAAAACAGCAGATCAGAAAGCGTTAGTTATCACTACAACTGATGTGTCGTTATTCACGAAGGGTGAAGAAATAGATCTTAAATTACTTTTCGGCATGTTTGAGCCACACGAAAAGCCGTGGTTCGTGCATGAAGACAAACAGGGAAATATGCGCGTAGTAGTGCCGGACAAAAACAGCGACATATTTTTTGCTATTCCAGACCCGTTACATGACGGTGAATTGCTGGCGGTATTGTTGATCGCTGATGCTGTTACTTATAAAGGGAAAGAAATATGAAAGTTAAATTCTTGCACGATCACGGCTACCCATCATTAAAACGCGTGGTAGGGGAAACGGTAGACGTTGTTCATTCTGATGATGTGACCTGCGTCATTTTGGGTAAAGACCTTATCGCTCACGGTGCTGATGATTACTACATTAACCCGGCGTGGTCATATACGTTTAGCCTGGGCGACTTCGTAGGCGATAAGGGGCGCGGCTTGCAAGTAGTCGAGGGTTAATATCATGGACGTCTACGAAGATTTATACCTTCAAACAAATACCCGCACTTTTTATTTTTTGAAAAACGGCGTCGTATATCGCAGCGATGACGGGGTAATAATGAAAGAGTGGCTATTTAAACGCAAAGACCTACTTGATGACCTGGTTTTTGCCGGGATATTCCGTAAACGTCCGGCTAACCTGGAAGAAGAAATGCTGATCGACGAGGTATTAAAATGAAAATCAAGGTAAGTTATTTCAGGGCGAAAGATAAGGCCACTGGACGGATGATGGCTATTCTGGTTAACGAAGCGAATTATATGTTCTTCCTTCAACCGTGGTGCATTGCCGATCTTAATGACGATTATCGCCGCCACGCTGCGCGTAGTGCTGTAGGCATGAAAGGCTGGCAGCCGCGCGACATGGAAAACTATAGCGAGTGGAAATTGGTGGTAAAATACACGGTCGATTATAAAGGGGTTTTCTGATTATGTTTGCAAGGTGCGTTTATTCTGACACTGTGTGCTTTACTGTTGGGGAATTATATAGCGTTGACCTTCTTAACGGGTGCAAGCGCGGCGCGGGCGGTATTCATTATGTAAAAGATAATGACGGCGATGCGTGGCAATTTTACGGCGATCATGCGAAAGGGGTTGTTAAGGGTAGTTTTGATAATCGCGTAATGGCGCGTTTTGTTAAGTGGTGAGGGTTAAGCATGAAACATTTATATTTTGAGCTAATACAGACGCGCGACCGCAATATATTTGAAGAAGGGAAGATCTATTGCGGCGTTCAACTTCACGGCGCACCGGGCGGTGATGGTGCAATGGCGATAACTGGCGATGATGATAAAGTTTATTTCGCTTATGTTAGCTATATCAATAACGCCGCTGGTTTGTATATTTATCGCATAGTGCATGATTTCCGTGAGATCGCGGAGTTTTGCGCCCGCGAAGGCAGTAAACCGGAATAAGTGAGGTGCTATGAATCGGAAACATAGATACCAGTGCACATACTCACGATGCAGCGCGTTTTTTAAGAATGGCAAGATCTACGAGGTTGGCGCGGCATTGGTTGACGCAAAGGATCAGGAATATATTCATGCCATTACTGACGACCAGGGTCAGTTATGGCGATTTTATAAGATGGGGTATGGCACGGCACTTGTTTATGCGCGTGCTGGTGGTGGTGCTTTTGCTGCGTTTTCGTATGTAGGGGTATGAAAATGATTTTAACGTGTAACGAATCGAAATTAGGCTGTTTTGAAGAAGGCGCACAGTATACGGCTGAAAAACCGATGGGATTGTCTCCTAAATTTCCGTTTATCGTCGTGACTGACACTTACGGTCACTTATGGTATGCAGGGCCGCTAGGCGGTATTGGTCGTTATGTTGTCCGTAGTTCGGATGGGGCGATGAAGGTTACTTTTACGGAAGAAACGTAAATGTGATCTGTATCACAAGGTTTACGAAATGGCATTGTTTCGGCAGTGCCATTTTGTTATAAAGAAGCTGAAGAGAGAACGATGCGGAGGGTAGAAAAATGAAACGCTGGATTAACAAAGAAGTCGAATCTCGCTTAAACGCATTTTGGGAGATGGTGGAGAAAGAAGACCCAGCACACGCTGCAAGCCCTTACCTGAACAACATCGAATATCACTACATTGCAGCAAACAACGCGGAGTTCGAAGAAGAAGGTGGAGCCGACAAGTTCGCACAAAGCAACGCATTCAACAACGCAAACGAAATGATGATGGCAGTCATCGAACAGGCAGAGGAAGACTACGAATGCAAATCACTTGAATTTGCACGCATGGCATAAGGGGGAACCATGAACGCTAACGCTAAATATCCGGCCTGGGTTTTCGAACTATACGCCCGCTACTTTGAAGTATTGGCACCAGGTGAAGAAGCATTAAGCATTGACGAATACGCGGAGTGCTTAGGATTTAGAGGAGGAGAAGAAGAATAAACACGGGGCCGAATAGCCCCATCAAACGGAGTAGAAATTATGGTTGTGATCAGACTATGGCGCGGAGTTAGTAGGCTTGATGGCACATACAGCCGTGTAATTGAGAGTGTTAACAATAGTCGGTTTTATGAACTGGAATACAGCGAAAAAAGGGAGAATGAATATTTGAGCGAATCGACCCCTATGTGGTGCAAAGTGGCTGGCCTTTCTTCACTTATGCGTTGCGGGTTTTATACAGATTATAACACGCTAACAGATGCCGAACTGGTGGCAACTCTTTACGAAGGAGAATAAACAATGACTAAATTTATCAGCGTTAAAGTTTTCCGTGGTACTTTACCGAACGAAGAAAGATTGGGGGAATTCGCCGGGCAACCTGGCGCATGTTTCCGTGTAGCCACTGAAGACGATGCGCATGTTAAATGCTTCCACGTATCGGAACCGCCTTTTAATGCAGACCATCTTGAAGACCCGGATAGAATTAAAAGCCTAGTTTTTGCCTATCTGATGTTCCAGGGTATCGCTAATATGGAAGTGGAATTGCTTGGCGCTGAACTGGCGGCAGAATACAAAATCACTGAAGCAGAAAGTGGAGGGTCGGAAATTGAGCGCATCAAATAAACCTTACAAAATCCGGTGTAAAGGCGAATACCCTGGGTTTACGATTGGTTGCGAATACCTGGGCCACATTGGGTACGGCCCTTTCGGTGAGTTAGGAATGAATACGATTGACGACGACGGCGACAGCAGGACGCTCGATCTTGATACGGATGACTTCGAATATATCCCGCCAGTTACTTACTGTTCTGTCGATGATTTCCTAGCTGAACAAGAAGACGATGAAGAGGATGATTAACGATGGATGACGAATACGTAAACAAGTTTATTGTTATGTTTCTTAGTGAACACTGGCGCATGTTTGAGCATTATTGTTTTGAGCGCGGGGAAAATGCTGAAAAAATATATCAACATTTAGGCGGGGAGAAAGAGGATGATTGAATGTCTTATCTTTGCTGTATTTCTCCTTTATATCGCTGGCGCTATCCTGATGTCTTGTTTCATCAAATATAACGATCTCGATCGTGGTGGCCTTGAGATTCCTTTCTGGCCTGTAGCGGTGTTTATCGCTTTCTTCGATGCAACGCTAGTGCAGATTAAGCGAGCCATTAAGGAGCGTAAAAATGGGAAATAGCGACCATCAATATGACGGCGTTTATCAGTCATTGGTGTCACGCGCTTATTATCGCCTTGAAGGTGAACACGTAATGATGCGATCACGCCAGTTTGAACCGTGGCATGAAACGGTTTTACCTGTGACAGCGAAAGAAGTTATCACGATGTTTAATCACGGACATTGGAGCAAGATTGGCGATATTAAGTTCAGGATGTTTAAAGAGGGCGATTAAATGATTGAAGATGGTATATACGCCGTGAACCTCATTGATGAAATGTTTTACCGCGTGGAGGGTAATGATATTCGTATCAGTATCGATGGTGGCGAGTGGAAAGAGCCATTCATGGATATGACGCGGGAAATAATTGAAATCATGCTTTATAACGGCGACGTGGTGAAGGTTAGCGACCTGTGAACGAGATCGAAGACGGCATCTATTTGCATAAGGTATTTAACATCGTCTATTTACTTAAAGGTAATAAGGTGATGATAAGACCTGATGACGATCCACATTGGGAATCAAGCGGCATGGATCGCGAACACATGCAAACATTGCTTGATAATGGCCTGATATACAGAAAGCAGTAAAGCCGTATTTGTTGGGGGTAATATGGAAGAAAGGGTTTTGCTGTCATCAATATGGCATCGGTTCGGAAGTGAAAAAGGTTACTCACCTGCTTGCTGGCTGGATAGTAAAAGCGGAAAGGAGTATCAAAACGAGTGCGAATTTAGAAGGGAGTGGCGAGGCGGTAAGGAAGTGCAAGGATATTTTGCACCAAAACACGTTGCCGTCAAATACAAAGAATGGCTTGTTCGTTTGCTTGGACCTTATCGTTAACGCCGTATTTGTAGAGCGCAAACAAACAGATTAAAATATTTCCTAACAATGCGAAATTGTAATTACCCGGCCCCGCGCCGGGTTTTTGCTTTGTTGGAGGAAAATCTATGTTCGACAGAATACGGGAGGCGTGTGCGTATGTGACTGGGGCCGTAACTGCTTTTTTCGGCGCGATAACCATCAATGACATCGCTGTTTTCGTTGGTATCTTATCAACCGTAGGCACATTTGCCGTTAATTATTACTTCAAATCACAGGAGAACAAGCGGGCGCAAGAGGAACACGACGCGCGAATGGGGAATAAGTAAATGATTAGCCAATCGCTGAAAAACAAGATTGTTGCGGCGGCGGCTGGTGGGTCGATCGCTATTGCGGCGGTGATGATAAAAGATCTTGAAGGCGTTGAGTATAAGCCATACAGAGATGTCATCGGTGTTTACACGATATGTTATGGACACGTCGGAAAAGACATCATGCTTGGTAAGACTTACACGCAATCAGAATGCGATGCTTTGTTAAATAAAGATCTACACAAGACCGCAAAAGCGATTGACCCATATATCAAAGTCGAAATATCAGATTTTACCCGCGCAGCACTTTATTCATTCGCCTATAACGTAGGCGCTACCAACTTCAAAACATCAACCTTACTAAAACTACTCAATGACGGCAAGAAATCAGAAGCGTGCGCACAGCTTAAACGCTGGGTATACGCTGGCGGTAAGAAGTGGCAAGGCCTGGTAAACCGCCGCGAGGTTGAATATGCCGTTTGCGAATGGGGGGAAACGTGGACAAGGTGAAGGCGTTAATTTTCGCCGCTGTTGTTTGCATTATTGCCGGACTGACCGCCGTAACATGTTATTACCAGGGTGAGGCGGCAAGGTTACAGGAAGAAGTCACGGTAACGAAAGGCGCACTGAAAACGGCAAGTAACACTATTCAGCAGATGAAGGAGCGAAACGCCGAACTGTCAAAACTTGATAAGAGGTATCACGATGAGATTAAAGCTATCAGATCTGACATTGCCGATCTGCGCACTGGCATTGATAACGGTACTATCCGGTTGCGCGTCAACGCAATACCCGTGCGAGTGTCCGACCCCGCCGCGACCGCCAGCCGCATTGATGGAGCCACCTGCGAGCTTGATGCCACTGCTAGACAATCTTATCTATCCCTCAGAGAACAACTAAAAGAGAAAGACGCACAGATCACTGGCCTACAGGACTACATCAAAACTCAGTGTTTACGCAAAGAATAGCAGCGCGTGGACGTGTCGCCGTTTCTGTCAGCCAGCCATAACCGGGCCAATCCTTCCCGCGAGCGACGGCGGAATAGTCAAAAACACGTAATACCGGATCAACAGTCCCATTAACAGGTCAGGCGCTACCTGGGTAGAAGAAAGCGCCATTCACCAATTTTATAAAATTCTGGAAACGGTACTGATGAAGCGCCGTTTTCAGTGTTTTATAACTGTTTTCACTCCCTGCGGTGTCGAGTTTTGCGGGGGTTATATTTTTCAGAATAGGAGATTATTCTGATGGCTAAGGCTAAAGGCATTAAATTGCCTCAATTTAAGATCCCACTCTTTGAGCATACAACCGTTTTCTTTTGCCCGACCCGCGAGATGTTCTATGAATTTTGCGAAAAGGCAGGAATTCCGATTGAACCTGATTTCGAGTTGGCTGGAGGATTAACGCTTACTTGCACTGGCGAGAATGGTGGTAACTTCTACGTGATCGCAGTATTCAACAATGAGTTGGGAACGCTGGTCCATGAATGCGCCCACACTACATTCCACGTTTTAAGTGATGTAGGCGTCGTGGCTACCACGGATCCTACCCATCCGGCGAATGAGACTTACGCTTACATGGTAGGCCGTATCTTCGATGCGTTTTTCCCTATCCTAGCAGAATCAAACGAAGCACAGGTTGCAGCAATGCAGGCGGCAGAAGTCGTCGATCAGGCGCTGGAACAGGCAGAACAGCCGAAGGAAGAAGAAAAGCCAGCGAAGAAAGGTAAACGTAAGCCGAAAGCAAAAGAAGCGCTTGTACCGCGTGTTATGAGTTTTAAACGAGGCTGATTATGATTGCGTCAATACTAACTTTCGTCGGCGGGATGGCGGCTGGATTCATCCTTTGCCTGTTTCTGGTAGTTATGTCTATGCGAGACTGATTATGGACGCTTATTTATTTATCGGAATGGCGGCGGCTGTAATATTGTTTTTGTTGTGGAAGTAATGATTATGGACGCTTACATCATTGCCGGATTAATCGGCGTTTCTGTGTTTCTTGCTGGTTCTATTATAGTTGCGCTGATAAACGTATATATCAAGTATTTGGTGGGGTGAAAAATATGATTGACCCGCTAATTATCCTTTCTGCCTGCGTCGCTGTATGGCTGGCGATCATGATATTCATTGAAAGCTGAAGGTATCCACAATGAACGCATACGAAATGCTATTGCTGGTGGCTGTAGTTGTAGTCATTGCCGTAGATGTTTATCGGGAGTTTAAAAAATGAAATGGCTTGATTTCTTTTTCCTGATCGTTGCGATTGTTCTTACCATGACCGCGCTGACTCAATAGGTGAATATATGGAAGCTATCGAAGCCGTATTATTCGTATGTATCGCTGCGGTTGTTATTGTGGGGCTTATTATTAATGTCTGACGGCGATTTCTTAATCATGGCTATATGCACGTTATTAGTCGTTATCGTTTTCTTCACATAAAGGGCAAACAATGAAGGAGCTATTCGATTGGTTGGAAGTATTAACATACTGTGCAAGTTTTGTTGCTTGCGTATATATCATCAATAAATATTGAGAGGTGAATTATGGCCCGCACTAAAAATGCAAAAGCTGACGACAAAAAGCCAGCCGCTAAAAAGGTGGGCCGTCCGCATGGTTATACCGAAGAGAAAGCGTTAGAGATCTGCGAACTGGTAGCGGACGGTCAGAGTATTAACAAAATATCAAAAATGCCTGGTATGCCTACCCGTTCAACAATCCTGAAATGGTTTCGTGATGTGCCTGAATTTTCGGACATGTATGTACGCGCGAAGGAGATCGGCTTCGAGGTGTTGGCTGATGAAATCATCGATCTGGCTGATGCCGCAGAGAACGCAGATAAGGACCAATTGCGCCGCCATCAACTGATGATTGAGACACGCAAGTGGCTACTGGCAAAACTCCAGCCGCGCAAATACGGCGAACGCGTCACACAGGAGATCGTCGGTAACAAGGAAGAAGCACCCGTCCAGGTAGAAGTAAATCAGACTACTGTCCTTGAGATAATCGATAACCTGAATAAGGAGTACAATACTCATGGAGACTGCGACGACAAAGATTGACAGAGAGGTTCTAAGGGGGTTGTGTGTTAAAGGTTGTGCTCCCAAAGACATATCAGCACCTTTGTTTTTTAGTTCCTACTTTTATAAGCAACAGGTTGGCAAGGACTTTTTGGTTGGGCGTCATCACAGAATAATTGCCGATACGCTACAACGAGTTATTAATGGTGAAATCACCAGGTTGATAATCAACATCCCACCGGGCTATGGCAAAACAATGATTGCCACAATTCACATGATGGCCCGCTGCCTCGCAATAGAACCCCGCACCAGATTCCTGCATGTATCGTATTCACACGGACTCGCCTTGCTTAATTCCTCAGAGACAAGAAACATAATCACGATGCCGCAATATCAGGAATTGTGGCCTATGCAAATGCGCAACGATTCGAACGCGAAAAACCTGTGGTGGACCACTCAGGGTGGCGGCGTGTATGCGACGTCATCGCTTGGACAGGTGACAGGGTTCCGCGCCGGGTACATGGAACCTGGGTTTAACGGCGCAATGATTATTGATGATCCCCTGAAACCAGCTGACGCTTATTCTGATGTGGTGCGAAAGCAGGTTAATACCAATTACAACGACACGCTTTCTTCGCGCCTGGCTGTGCAAACAACGCCAGTGATCGTCATCATGCAGCGTATCCACTACGATGATTTATCCGGCTACCTGTTACGTGGCGGTAGTGGTGAGAAATGGCATCACCTTTGCCTGCCAGTGAAGATCGACAACAGTCTTGACTATTGGGATCTGTACCCGGAAAACAAATTCGCTATTCCTGTTCCTCACAACCTGCCGGATGGCTGGCTATGGTTGCATAAGCATAGTGATAAAGATGAATCAACTCTTAAATCACATCGCCGAACATTCGAAGCTCAATATATGCAGTGTCCGCGCAAGTTCGATCAAGAGGGCGCATTGTGGACTGAAGCGATGATAACCGCCGCGCACAGGATGCAGATAACGCAGGAGAAAATTCGCACGGTGATAGCCATCGACCCGGCGACAACATCATCTGATGAGTCAGACGAAACAGGGATTGTAGCCTGTTCCGCTTATGGTGGTGGCAAGAATGCTCAGTATTCAGTAGACGGTGACTACTCAGGCCGCATGTCACCTAATGACTGGGCGCAAGCAGCAATGAACGCCTACAACATCCATGAAGCTGACGCGATGGTTATCGAAACCAACCAGGGTGGTGATATGGCAGAGGCCACACTACGCAATGCAGGATTTAAGGGCCGCATTGTTAAGGTGCACGCAAGCAAGGGTAAATTTGCCCGCGCCGAACCAATATCTGCATTGTATGCACAGGGTAGGGTAGCCCACACTGGCAGCCTGTACACGCTGGAAAATCAAATGATGGAATATGTGCCAGCTACCGCTAAAAAATCCCCTGACCGTATGGATGCGATGGTATGGGGGATCACTGAATTAAGCCAACCACAGGCGATGGGTCTTATGTTACCTAAACGCCTGCGCGGATTTTAAGTTATTGATTATTATCAACTTCGAAAAATTTTCGAAGATGAACAAGAATAATTCTCAATTGGCTACATAAAATCTGTCCCACAATCCCCCGCAAGTTTTTCTATTTTTCGCGTAGCAACGCGTAAACATGTATTCAGGAGTAAACATTATGCCATCTAATGTAGAACTGGCGGTTAATGCTGCCTTGTCACAACGACAGGCGGCCTTTGCCCGCTATGCAGCCGCTAACCCATTCTCAATGGGTATTGATGCAAAACGTGATGCTGCGTGGAGTGAATACGGATTCAAAGAAGAAATCACCTATGCCGATTTATACAAACTGTATCGTCGCGGTGGTATCGCTCACGGTGCTATTGAGAAGATCATCACTACGTGCTGGCGCACCAGGCCAACGCTGATCGAAGGTACGGAAGACGAGAAAGCAAAAAAGGAAACGCCGTGGGAAAGAGAAATCAAAAAACGATTTGATAATCGTTTCTGGCGCGTCATAGCTGAATGCGATCGCCGCCGCCTCATTGGTCGTTATGCTGGCCTGTTAATTCACGTCAGGGATAACCAGCCGTGGGATCAGCCAGTGACGAAAGGTGTAGGCATTGCCAAATTTACCCCTGTATGGGCTGGTGCTCTTACACCGAAGGACTTCGAAGAAGATCCGGAAAGTGAAAGCTATGGCCTGCCGACATGGTGGGAATACAAGGAGCGCATTAACAGTAAGACCATAGCAAGAAAGATACATCCAGATCGCATATTTATCTTCGGTGATTATTCTGATGATGCCATCGCTTTCCTTGAGCCGTCCTATAACGCTTTTGTATCGCTGGAGAAAGTGGAAGGCGGTAGCGGTGAATCCTTTCTGAAAAACGCAGCGCGTCAACTGGCTATCTCATTCGACAAAGAGATTGATTTTCGTTCCCTGGCTGCAACATACGGTTGCGACGTTGCAGAGCTACGCGAAAAATTCAATGAAGCGGCAGAGGATATAAATAAAGGTAATGATGTGATGATGGCATTACAGGGAGCAACCGTTAGCCCGCTGGTTACTGCCGTGGCGGATCCATCAGCTACCTATGACGTCAACCTGCAAACCGCCGCCGCTGGTATCGACATTCCAACGCGTATCCTGGTTGGGAATCAGCAGGGTGAGCGTGCATCAACCGAAGACCTCCGCTACTTCAATAACCGCTGTATGACCCGCCGGGAGGAAATAGGAGGCGAGCTTGAGGAACTATTCCGCAAGATGGCAGATCTCCGCCTTATCAGTATGCCAGTCGACGTGTCGGTACTGTGGGACGACCTTAACGCCATGACGAAAGCCGAGCTACTCGACGCGGCATACAAAATGGCGCAAATCAATCAGGCATGTCTCGCCACAGGTGAACAAGTATTCGACGGTGACGAGATCCGCGAGGCTGCCGGGTATGAAGGGCCAACGCAGGAAGTAGAACTGGACGACGAGGAAAACGACAATGAAGGTGAAGAAAATAATCAGGCGAATACCTCCAGCCGCGATAATGCCATCTAACACCGAAGACCCGACCATGACAGGGAGGTTGAGGTCTGGCGCTATTAAGCGTTTCAAATCCTGCCTGAAAAAAGTAGCCGATCCATATATCGCCATATTGGACAGGATACAATATAGCCTGGCTGTTAATAAGAAATACACCTTTCAGATTTACATGGATGAATTTCACGACATGCTGGAGGATGCCAGCGACATGATTGATGAGATATTCGAGCTAACAGACCCGGAAAACTTCTGGTTCTGGCAGAATTACGTGAAGGTGGCCTATCAGCGCGGCACGGCACAGGAACATGCCAACCTTGCTAACCAGTCTGTCACGTACTCAAGCGCCTACCCTGATGTATCTGCCGTGTTATCCAGTACAACTTACCGAACACGCCTTGCTCTGGTCCGTACCCGTGTATTTGAGGAAATGCGCGGGCTGACCGCACAGATCAAAAAGGATATGGCCCGGCGATTAACTGAAGGCATGGCCCGTGGTTTAAACCCACTGGAAATAGCGCGCACATTGAATCAGGAGACGCAATTACCGCTATACAGGTGTAAACGTATTGCTCGAACTGAAATATGCACAGCGTTACGCACAGCGCGTATGGATGAGGCAGAAGCGGCGACAGAAGAATTTAATCTGCGCACTATGCAAATGCACATTTCGGCATTATCACCGACTACCAGGCTATCGCACGCGCAGCGGCACGGTAAAACATACACCATAGATGAGCAGCGCGAATGGTGGAGTAGATCCCCTAATTCAATTAACTGCAAATGTAGCACGATTACCGTATTAGTTGACGAAGACGGTAACATATTAAACGAACGAATATTAGATCGGGCGCAAGAAAACTATAAAGTTGCGCACGCTAAATATGGCGAAGATTGGGAGTAAAAACCGTGAGTAAAGAACTGATTCAGGTTAATACCAAATTAACCGCTAATACCATACGCCGGGAAACTTATAACGGACGCGAGCACATTGTTGTGCCATCATATACGCTGCCATTCAATATCGTTATGAATCGTGAATATTACCCGGAAGCTGAAATTATCGCTAATTACCAGTCACTGGAGGGGGCACTCGCCCCGCTGGGTCATCCTACCGTTGACGGTAAATTTGTTTCCGCATTTAGCCCGGAAGGATTGAACACCGGGTTTTGTGGAGCGTGGAACAGAAACGTTGAATTACGCGGCAATCGTGTTTATGTGGAAAAATGGGTGGATATTGAAACAGCCAGCCATTCAGAACAGGGGCGTGAATTATTAACCCGACTGGAAGCACTGGAGAAAGGAGAAAGCAAAGATCCTATCTGGTCGTCCGTCGCTGTATATCGTCAGCGTATGCCAGCTACTGAAGAGATGAAAGCCCAGGGCGCTGACCATGTAGTAAAAATTATGTCGATCGACCATGACGCTATTTTGCTGCATGAGCCGCCAGCCGCATCACCTGAACAGGGTGTAGGGTTGATGGTTAATACTGACCAGGCGAAACCGTTAATGGCGGTGGCAATGAAAGAAAACAGTTACCGTACGCTTGAGAAACAATTAACCGACGCGGCGCGTGAATTATTTCCTGATGCCGATTACGTGTATGTGGTGGACTTCACTGATAAAGAAGTGACGATCGCCACTAATACAGAAAGTGCTCAAGTTTGCGCATATGAAAAACAGGCTGATAAAATTATTCTCAATAATGGCGAGCTTGCAACCAACGAGGAAAGTAAATCCTGGTTTACGCAGTTCGCTGAACACCTTTCTAATCTTTTCTCCCTGAATGAAAAAATTAAGGCCAATAAATCGGAGGACGATCCCATGCCTTTGACCAAAGAAGAACGCGCCGAACTGGTAAAAGAAATTAACGAAGGCTTATCCGCCAATATCGCTAATGCAGTAGCAGAGGCATTAAAACCAGTACAGGCAAGCGTTGAAGAATTACAGACCAATCAGAAAGCGATTAAAGAAGAGATCGCAGCAAACGCAAATAAAGAAGAAGCAGAAAAACGCGCCGCAGTAGCAAAAGTACACGGCGAAATTGTTGCTAACGCATTAAGTGGTGAAGCGTTAGACGCAATGTTTAAATCCCTGGGTAAAGCAGCACCAATGGCAGCAAACTCAGCCGCTGGTGGAAATAAACCTGCCACCCCTGACATTAACAACTATTTCGCATAAGAGGTGAATTATGGCCCGTTTTCGTCGTGTAAATATTGACGGCAAATCCGTTACTGAAACAGCAGTATCTGCCGCAGCACTTAAGCCGGGTACTCCGGTAAAAATGGCGTCTGGTAAATTCGCTGCCGCAACTGATACCACAGGACGTATTTATGTTGTTAACCCGGCATACCATGAAGGTTTAGGCATTGAAGATGCGATCCCGGTTGGTCATTCCGTGGTTGCTGACTACGCAGAAGAAGGACGTGAATTTGCGATTCTGCTTCCTGAAGGTGCTTACACCAAAGACGCTGCCATCACCATTGGTGAAGGTGGCTTTAAATTGGTTACATCTGATGAACCTGTTTTCGCTTTCTGCCAGGAAACTGTAACCCTTGAAGCGGCTGATTTTGTACGTGTCCGCGTTGCATAATAATAAGAGGTGAAAAACTATGTTGTTTAATAAACACAACCTTGCTACCAACAGCCGCATTCGTGCCCAGTGGGATCACCTTTGGGCGCAGCGCAACATGTTCAATGATCAGGACGGCGCTCTTATTGCCGCAAATATGGCAAACATGACCGCTGACATCCTGGCATGTAATGCCGTTGGCGGCTTCGATCAGGAGTTCTGGAAAGCTGTCGATAACCAGATTATCGAAATGAGCACCGAAGAGACTGGTATTGAAATCGTAAACGATTTGATGGCTGTGCAAACCGTATTGCCAATCGGTAAAACCGAGAAAATGTACAGCGTATCCGGTGATATTAACGATGAAGTTGTCGTTAGTATCGATGGTCAAGCCCCGCATGGCTTCGATCACACTGAATATGGCAGCGATGGCGACCCGATCCCGATGTTCGCAGCGGGTTACGGTGTCAGCTGGCGTCATTCCGAAGGTCTGAAAACTGTTGGTATTGACCTTGCACTGGATAGCCAGCGCCTGAAACTGCAAAAATTCAACAAGGCCCGCGTTGATTATTACCTTAACGGTAACGCAAAAATCAACGTCAACGGTAAACCTGGCCAGGGTATTAAAAATCACCGCAATACCCAGAAACTAGTCATGACCTCCGAAGATCTCACCACTGACGGATTCGATGCTCTCATCAAATTCTTCACCACTGGTGCATTCGGTGTTATGGCCCGCAACAACCGCGTTGACCAGTATGATCTCATGTGGGTGTCACCTGAAATTATGGCTAACCTGGCAGCGCCGCACATTGCAAACGGGACTGTCGTAGGCAGTGTTCTGAATATCGTTAAACCGTTCATTCCGGTTAAAGAAATCCGTCAGACCTATGCACTGAAAGGCAACGAGTTCATTGCCTATCAACGCCGCCGCAACGTCATTACCCCGCTGGTTGGTATGACTACTGGCGTAGTGCCTCTGCCGCGCACCATGCCTACCGATAACTACAACTTCAAAATCATGTCTGCCGAAGGCTTACAAATCACCTGCGACATGCTGGGCCGTTCCGGTGTTGTTTACGGTCACAAATAATTTCGTATTTCCTGTAACTCCCCGGCGCGATGCCGGGGATTTTTTTTGTATGTGGAGCAAACAAAATGGTCACTACAGAACAGGCGCGGGAATATCTTGAAAGCCAGGGTATTGACCTGCCAGACATTATCTTATCTTTGCTGGTGGAGCAGGCAAATAGCGTTAATGAATGCCTTGATGCCAACTATCCGGCCTCCACTGCAACATTGATTCAGCTTTATCTGATTGGCCTGTTAGGACTAAGCCAGGCTGATAAATACGTTTCCTCGCAGACTGGGCCGAACGGTGCGAGTCAGTCATACCGCTATGTCGATTTCAACAAACGATGGAAGGCGGCCTATTCGTTGCTTTACTCCATTGATAAACATCACTGTACAGCCGAACTGATTCCAGCAGATCCAGAAAACACCGCGCACGCCGGGCTGTGGATTGGTAAGAGCAGGAGGATGTGACAATGTGGAACGACCTGACATTACCAAATCCAGTATTGCCGAAACCATTTACCCGCGTGTGGGTTAAAACGGATAGCGGACGCCAGGTGGCGGCCTACCTCAATGATGCTGGCTTATGGGTAATTCTTTGCCCGCGCGTGGCGAAAACTCATCCGAAAATTGTTAAATGGAGTTACGGCTATGAGTAAGCTATCGAGATTTACTTACAAGGCGTTAGCCACCATTTACCCCGTAACGCGTGACGACTGGACAAACTCCGATGTATACGGTACGCCATACCTGGTAGATTGTGCATGGGAGCGTACTGACGGAACTGCAACAGACGCAAACGGCAACGAGGTGAGCAACACAATAACCGTATATACCGAACTGCTTCACAAGATGCAGCCAGTACAGCGCCCGGAAAAAGGATGGATGCTTGCCACTGGTGACACTACTGCTATTGCCGACCCGCTTGCGGCTGGGGCCAACGTTATAACCGGGATCGTTGAATGGGATATGAGCATGTTTAACGACACGCCGGATTATAAGATCGTGACAGGGGGTTAATCATGCCTATCAGGGGAGTTAAACGCGTCCGTGAGAGATTAAAGCAGGAGCTAAAGGAAATCACCGATAAAAAGACGCACGAAGTTTTATGGCGCGTCGGTATGCTGGCTGGTGGCTTTGCGGCAAACATGACACCAGTTGATACGGGTTTTTTAATTAACAGCCAATTTCAATATATAGGTAACACGGCGGAGGGTATGCAGTTACGGCTGGGATATACAGCCCGTTACGCTGAATGGGTGCACAATATGCCAGGCACATTAAAAGGCCAGCCGCGTGAACATTTCGGGAAAACAAATAACCTTTCAGATTTCGGGCCGAAACAGGTAATTGAGTTCGGCGGCGGTACTGGCAAAGGTAAATATTGGGACCCAAACGCGGAGCCGGAATTCTTGCGCAAGGCATTCGAAGATCCAAACAACGCCGACGATATTTATAAAGAGATTGTAGAAGGTTACAAAACATGAAGCGCAGCGAAGTATACGACGAAATAAGGGATTGGATTCAATCCCACGGATACGATGAGGGCTATATTTTGCAGGCCCGTTTCTGGAATGAGCGGAGCAATTCGAATAATGACAGATACATCGTAATCCAGCAAAACGGCGGCGCGGCTGGTGAAGAAGCAATAACCCGTGATTATTTCCGCATTCTGGTTATTTCAGCGCGTAATGATACAAATATCAGTGAAGTGGAAGACCTTGCCGATGCCATCCGTCAAAGTATGTTAACAGAATATAAAACTGATAAAATTACACACATGAAGCCAGTTGGCGCTATCCCTGCAATGCAGACAAGAGAAGGGCGCTTTATTTTTACCGTAGCTTTTCAAACCATCATATCAAGATAAGAGGTAAATTAACATGTCTCAGACTTGCGAAAAAGGCACGTTTACAGGCCGTGACGTTGCTGTATTCTTCGCTATCGCTTGTCCAAATGCGAAGCCGGAAACTGGAGCGTACAAAGCGTTAGGCATGATGCGTGGTAAAACACTTTCCGTTGAATGGGAAACCGCTGACGCCACCGCCGATAAATCAGCCGATTACACGAAAGAATCAATGGTTACTTACAAATCCGTTTCTTTCTCCGGCGACGGTGTGTCCCGCACTGAAGAAATCCATAATCAGAAAGCGCTGAAACGCCACGTAATTACGCCAGGTGAAACCACCGGATCACAACCTTATGTATGGCTGAAGATCGTTTCTCCTGTAGACGTAACTGAAGGCCCATTCCTTTGCACTTCCTTTAAAGAAGAAGATCCACACGATGATGTTTCCACCTGGTCCATTGAGTGCGAAAGCGCTGGCAAGGTAACGGTAGGCGACGTTCCGCCAGCATAACAGCCAATATTAACAATCGGGGCCATTTGGCCCCTTTTCTTTTAAGGTGAATACTATGATCCATGTTCGTACAGGACAATTTGCGGCTGTGGTGAACGGTAAGCGCTATGAGTTTAATCCTTGCTTTGCTGCGATGGCTAAAATCGGCAACGATAGTGAGCTTGTCGAATATTTCGCACTTATCCACGGCAGCAAATACCCATCACGATTGCCTACAGATCCAGGCCTCCGCAATCGCATTATGGCGCGGTGTTATGGTGAGATAGTACAAACGTCAATGCGCATCCTGAAATGTTGCTCAGACGACGAAATAGCCCCGTTATTGGGTGAATGTAGGTTAACTTCTTCCGGCAAGTTACGACTAAAACCCGGACTGATGCCGACCAGTGACGTTATCACGCTGGCACAACATTGCATGTACCACGGTTTAATCGGTGACGGGCCAGAAGAAGACGCCGGAGAGATCCGGGAAGGGGAATATAAGCCGACTTTTAACGTGCTGGAATTCGTTTATTCTGCCGTAGCTCACCTGGGGTTATCAGAATCAGAAGCATGGAATATGACAATGACCGGATATAGGGCCGTTGTACGCGCTAAAACGCCGCCAGAAGCAAGAAACAAACAAAAACGCCCAAATGTATTGCTGGATAAAAAGGCTTATGACGATGGAATGAATGGTGCTATGGAGATACTAAAAAGAATGAAAAATCGCGAGCAAGAAAAAGCCCGGTAGATCCGGGCGTTTTTGTTAAGTTCGCTTATGCTATTTTTTCGTAAAGCACATTCATCTGGGTGCGAATCACTGTTAATATATTGATTGCTGCGTTCTTATTAATGCGTTTATTCGCTACTATTTTTGTTTTCCCATCAATAACAACCAGATCTGCGTGCAATACATGGTTGAAGTTGACAATGTAATAATACTGTTTATCGCCAACATGTTGAACATATGCACCATTTAGATTTCCTTTATACCCACAATCACGCTCTGCGACACCGAAGTCAAATTCGCGGTTCATCTTGCGATTATATGCTACTTGTTTATGTTCCCATTTTCTCATCCATTCATCGCGTTTCATGTTTCACCCTTAATTCCAGTTGCAAGCGTTTTTCACTTTGTCGATGTGGTTATAAAGACCATCAATGTTAAACACTGCTTTCTCAATGTCGCCAGCTTCCGGCACTACTTCAATGATAAATTGTTTTTCGTTAACCAGTTTTTTAATCATTGGAATGGCTTTTTTGCCGTTCCATAATCCAAGAGCTTTATAGTTAGTTGACCGACTCCATTCAGTAGCTACAGCTTTGTGATCGCCGATCCGGTAGTTAATATAAGTAGTGTCCCCAGCGTCAGTTACATGGTTTGACCATGCTACGAACATTTTTGTTTTATTACCCTGGCAAGCGATTGTTAATACAGGTTTGTTTTCATCCCGTGCTTTCAGTGTAGGGAAAGCATCAAGACTTCCGCTGAAATGTTCTGCTTTCACGAAAAGGAACACGTTTTTTGTGTCCTGCATATCATCTTTTCTTTCGACCACAAGCCACTGTTTACCAGCTTTTTCTTTTGCTAACTGTGCCTCATATGCGGCTTGTTTTGCTTGTTGTTCTGCAAGCCATTTAGCATTTTTCTCTGCTAATGCTTGTTGTTCTTGAGTGGTCACTATAGGCGCTTTTTCATTATCCTCATTGCAACCAACCAGACCCAATACCGCCGCAATCATTGCCACTTTTGCTAACCGTTTCATAACCCACCACGCTAACTTGATTTACTGACCATTCCCTTTGGCTTCTTTATACAAAATGGAGTCGTTGAAGTAAAGCCATTTTGTATAAAATAGATACACAGATCACATTTTTGCATGAGGTTAAATCATGGCTACCAGTGTAGGTACAATTTATTACGAAGTTGATGCGAAAACTGGTCAACTTCTCGTTGCACAACGACAGGCAGACCAGGCCTTTGGGCGTATAGAGCGCGGCGCAAAACAGGCTGACCGCCAGGTAAACACCCTGAAAACATCCATCAAGGCACTGACCAGGGTTATCCATTTGCTAATTGCTGCGGAGGCCGTGCGTCAATTTATGGATATGGCGGAGCAAGCAAAAATGCTTCGCGTAAAAATCAAAATGCTTACGGGCGATGCGGAGTCCGCCGGACGGGTTTTTGATGGCCTGAAAGCAATATCAAAAGAAACAGGCCAAAGCATGAAGGATACCGGGGATCTGTGGCAAGGCTTAGCTATCTCACTGAAGAACACGTCCGCCACTGAAGGGCAATTGCTTAACCTGGTAGGTACGATTCAGAAAATGGGGGCGTTGGGCGGCGCGTCAGCGGAGCAGATGTCAAACTCAATGCGTCAATTCCGTCAGTCTATCGACGGTGGCGTGTTGCGTGCTGAAGAATTCAACAGCCTGTTAGAAAACACCCCGACCATCGTACAGACAATGGCACGCCAGATGGGGTTATCAATGGGCCAATTCCGCGCCGAAATGCTGGACGGTAAGATCACGGCAGAAAGGATGGTTAACGCAATCCAGGCGGCTACGCAGGAAACAAACGAGAAGTTTGCGCAGTTGCCGCGCACATCCGGCATGGCCCTGAATGAGCTTAAAGTCGAGGTTATGGGACTTATTGAGCAATTGGATGATCTTTTCGGTGTATCCGATACGGTTGTTGCTGGTATCGATCTTGTAACGAAAGGTGTTAAGGCTTTAGGTGAAGGCGCTGATTTCGCTAAAACCTGCTTTAACACCCTGAAGACGGCTGGTGGCGAATTCATCGACATGTTTGAAGATGTCAGAATCAAGGCTGGCGAGGTAGCCGAGAAGATCATCGCAATGGTGACGCCAATCAAGGCACTAATGGATGCCTACAAATGGATGAAGGAGGTCGTAGGAGAGCAAACCGACGAATATAACAGCAACTACGAGAAGAAATACGGTAAGACCGTTGGCAAGGTCATGCAACTACAGGATGATCTGACCGCAGCAATCCAGGCTACAGAAGAAGCAAGGAAAAATGAACAGAATGCCGCCAATGACGGAGCGATTACCGGATTCGACAAGCCAGTAGACAAACCGAAAAAACAGAAAAAAGAGAAGAAATCTGAAGCTGATCGTCTTGGCGATAAAGGTATAAGCGTTTCTGACCAGTACAACAAAGACGCCGCCGCTATGCGCAAAGCGTTAGAGAGCGGCAAGGCCATTGATGCTGCATTCGCCCAGGGTAAAATCACTCTCCTTGAGTACCGCGCCGCGCAAAAAGGGATAGGTAAGGAACTAAAGGAAGAATTAGCACAAATTCCGGTAGAGGAATTGCGCGACAAATGGGAGCAAATAGTAAGCCCGATGGATCAGCTAAAGGGCGAAGTAGACCCTATTCAGCAGGTTCAAAATGAATGGGCCGTCCGTAAGCAAATGCTTATCGACCTGGGCGTGACGGAAGCGCAACAGAAACAGGAACTGTTAGCCTATGAGCAACAGATCCGCGATCTGAAGTGGGAGCAATGGCAGGCGCAAAGCGACACAAACAGCCTTATCGGTGATTGCGTTAATGGCCTTAAAGGTGGTATGAGCAATGCACTTGTTGGCCTGTTAAACGGCACTCAATCATTGAGTGATGTTTTTGCTAACTTAGGAAGCAATATACTCGGCAATATCGGTAACAGACTCTCAGACATAGCTGCAAACTGGATAGCAGATCAGATCATGATGGAGACACAAAGCAAGGCCACGCAAACAAGTACAACAGCAAGCGCGGTAGCAGCTCAGGGAAGCATTGCTGCGGCGGCGGCCCCAGCAGCGGCGGCAACTGCGGCGTCAACTGGCGGTAGCTGGGCGGCGGCTGGTTCGGCGGCGCTCACTGCGATCATGTCGCTGGCTACGTCAATTTTCGGCGGCGGTCGCTTTAATGGTGGTAGCGTCATTGGTGGTAATATGTACCGCGTAGGGGAACACAACAGGCCGGAGCTATTCCAGACATCTAACGGCAATCAATATATGATCCCTGGCGAGAACGGCAGAGTTATTCCGGGCCGTGATATTGGCGGCGGTGGCGGTATTAGTATGCCTGTCAGTATCAGCATTCAGACCACGAACGGATTCAGCGACGAAGACAGCCGCAGACTTGAATTAACAATGGAACGTGTAGCCATGAAAATGATAACAAGGGAATCTCAAAGACCAGGCGGAATGTTGCAACCTCGCCGCAAATAAACTAAACCCCGGTGCAATGCCGGGGTTATTTTTCGTATTTATAAACGACCATTCCGCGCGATATATCCCCTTTCGAATATCTCGACTCACTTATGAGTGCCTTTCACGCCACATAACTTGTTATAGGCATGGTGCTCAACAATTAACCAAACCTTCAAATCTTCGCTAAACAGCCTCCAATCAAGATTGATATCCATTTTGTATCCGTAACCGTCGCGTAACTTTTTGGGGTAAACTTCTTTTCTCAGAAAGGCTTTAAGTAATTCCTTACCTTTCTTGATGATCCGGTCCTGTGCGTTTTTCTGTGCTTTCAGATTTCTGTCAATCGCTACCAGTTTCATAACTCACCCCATCATCCTTAGTTAAGTGCCTTCAGGAAGAAGTCCCGGTATTCATCTTCTTTCGCATTCATCATGAATTGACCGTATTTGAATGCGTCGTCGAAACCCTTAACGATTGCTATTTCCACTTGTTCGAATGCGTTATTTAGCATTACTACTACATAGCGTTTCATTTTGGGCCTCCTTCGTTGGTACTACTTTCTTCTTGCTTTCTATATACATCTTGTTGCGTGCTATGTGAAGCCATTTTGTAAACTAGCTATAATCATTGTGACAATGATCTTATTTTTCGCGTAGAAGCGCGTAAAGATATATACAAAATGTAACTTGTGGGGGTTTTATGCCGGAAGTGTTCAGATGGACGCCGCAAAGAAGCTACAGCGTGACCAGGAAGCCAGACGTATCTGTTGTTAAGCTGGGCGATGGTTATGAGCAAAGACAGGTAAAAGGTATCAATCCATTGCTTGATAGCTACACCCTGGTGTTTAAAGGCAGTAGCGCCGGATGTGGTGATGGTGGAAACGTAGCAATCCAGGCGGAAGCATTCTTGAGGGCGCGCGGCGCGGTCGAGGCTTTTTACTGGTCGCCGTCAATGGATAACGTGCAAAGGCTTTTTGTCTGTCGGCAATGGAGCATGACTAAAGACGGGCCTTTGTACACGCTAAACGCAACGTTTGAGCAAGTTGTTGGCTAATGGGGGTTGTTATGTACGGGACTTGTGTAGTTGACAAAACTTACGCTTTTACATTGTTTGACGACTATGAGATCAACGACCTTACTGTAAAAGCTGACAACGGCGATATATGGTATCTTCACGACGTTGGTGATGGGTACGTTGGGTGTAGATCCCGGGAAGGGAAGGAGGTTTTATTTTTGGTTGATGGCGTATAAACACGACCCCGCGCGAAGCGGGGTTATTTTTATTCTATTTCCATTAATGCTATATTTTCTGCTATCGTTTTCCAGTCCAGATCTACAGCATGAACGCCAAATACTATCAACCCCATTATTATTAGCGCCAAAACTTCTATTTTTATAATCAGTCACCTATAAGTTATCACGCAGATAATTAACGCCCTTATCAGTGACGAATGAATGGTTAACCTGGTTTTCATCCGTCATGATGATGAATAACTTTTCATGTAGGTATTTCGCTTTCGGGTACAGCGTTAAACAGACCTGGTACAGTATCCCGCGCTCAATCAGCAAATCAATAAATTCGTGTTCATGATAACCGATGAGGCGGGCGGCCTGTTTCAACGTGTACACATAATCACCGTGATTGCGCCGCCCCATGTTGCCGCCTTATTTATCGAATGCTGAAAGGTTATCGATACAGAAATCTTTCGCCGCTTTTTCGTATTCGCGTTTTGCTTCTGGATCGTCAGCCGGGAAACCTTTTGCGTGTATTTCACCAGGGCAAGACTGGTCCATAGAATCTGCATAATAAGCAGTGAAGCTACCATTAATATCTTTCGGGTTCATATCTTCCACCTCATCAACTATCTGTACCGGATTAGCAGCATATTTCACTGGATGGCCTAAACTACATTCAAGAATCCTGCCTTCTTCCAGGGCTACTTCTTCGCTATCAAATAATCCGAAACACTCCTTGCTACCACTTAACCACACATCAAGACTGTATTTTTTCATTTTTGTTAGCCTCATATTTGACAGGTTCGATCTGGTATCCCAAAAGGCGGTCATCCTCAGCAAGTAAAAGCGCGTCAACCAATGCTTCACCCTCGTCGTCATACAGGGCGATAACCTTTTCCCTACCGTCTGTCATGAATACCGTCAACTTCCATAGCTTTTCAGTCATAACGCACCTCCGCGCCATTTTGTTAACTATGCTTCCGTTTGAGTAAAATATACATATTGTAAAAACCGCGATCAATCCATTTTGGTATGATTTAGCGTGACGCAGATCACAGAATGACAAGGTGAGAAAATGCGCAATATTCCGAGAGAAATGATTATTGATTCCGTCGATGCCGGAGTCGGCGCGGTAATTGACTTGTTTGAATTAGACCTCACGCCCCTGGGTGGCGAGGTTATCCGCTTCCATTCCGGCGTGAATGGCTATTACGGCCCGGTTATCTGGAAGGGGGTGGCTTACAACAGCTACCCTATCGAGGCCACTGGCTTCGAAATGAAAAACGAGGGTGTCTATTCACGCCCGCAAATGGTTGTAGCCAACATTGGCGGCCTAATCACCGGGATGAATAACGATTTCAACGACCTGCGAGGAATGAAAGTTACACGCCGCCAGGTGGAAGTAAAATACCTGGACGCCATCAACTTCCCCAACGGCAACCCGGATGCAGATCCGTCTATCGAGGCGGTGTCTTTTTACGTCGTTGAGGCGATGAGCGAAGAAACAGCCGACCAGGTGCAATATGAGCTGTCAACGCCAATTGATGCTGACAAGGCGGTTATCCCAGGGCGCACAATCCTTGCTGACGTTTGCCAATGGCAATATCGCGGCGACGGTTGCGGATACAGTGGCGGCCCTGTAGCTACTGATAAAGACGAATCGACCAGCGATCCAAAGCTGGATAAATGCAGCCACCGCCTGAGCGGTTGCCGTTTACGTTTCCCGCGCCCGAATCCGTTACCAATTTCATGTTTCCCAGGATCGAGCAAGGTGGGTTGATTATGGCACTTGAAGATAAAATGATTCGCTATGCAGCAGCCCACCCGCGCGAGGAAGTGTGCGGGCTGGTGATAGATAACGATTATTTTTACCCGTGCGCTAACGTGTCTGAAACGCCGCACAACAGCTTTAAAATCTCGCCTGACGATTATATCAAAGCTGACGAATTGGGCGTTATAACAGCCGTTTTCCACTCTCACGTTGAAGATATTCCGGTATTGTCGGCACGGGATCGACAACAGCAGGTTATTTCCGGCCTGCCGTGGTTTTTATGTTCCGGTGGCATGGTGAGGAAATTCCGCCCGGTGGCGCACCTGTTAGGCCGTAAATTTGAACACGGGAAAACAGATTGCTACTCGCTTTTTCGTGACGCCTATCACCTTTGCGGCGTGGATCTGCCTGACTTTGAACGCCACGATGGGTGGTGGCTGCGTGGGGAAAACCTGTACATAAAAAACCTGCCATTGAACGGGTTTTTCATGGTTGATGCGCAAAGCATTCAGCCTGGTGACGTGATTATTCGCCAGCCGTTCAAGGGTGCTGACCCATGTCACGCGATGATTTACCTGGGCGATAACACTGTTTTGCATCATGACAATGCCGGACTGCTAAGCCGCCGCGAGCAAATGCGGCCCGCGTATGTTCGACAAACGCATTCAATATGGAGATCTGACAAATGCTCAAATTTAGATTTACGGGCAATCTTCGAAGATATTACGGCAAAGTGTGTTTAAACGTTGATACGCCAGCACAAGGACTTAGCCTATTGACCGCGCAGAATCAGGAGTTCAAGAAGGCTTTTTTAAATACACCTTTGCGGTTACGGATTGCCGGGAAAGATTATAACGAAAAGACGGCCCCGGCAGCGGTTAATAGTAAATACCCTGACGGAACTACCGTCATTATTGCGCCAGTAGTTGAAGGCGGTATTGCTGGGATTGGTGTTGTAGGCTGGATCCTGATTGGTGTTTCGGTGGTTAGCGTTGCGTTCTCAATCTTTATGTCCCGCAACATGAAGATAAAAACATCGGCAGAAAGCGCACAAGATAACACCATAACGAACAACACCTACACCAGCATTGAAAACAAGGTGGGCCAGGGTAGACCAGTGCCAATACTATTAGGTGAAATGAAAATAGGTTCAAACGTCGGATCGTTAGGCATAGACACAAGCAACAATAGAGACGCCTTAGACGTTGTAAGTTAACAGGAGAAAAACCATGAGTAGCGGCGGCGGCAAAGCCAAAACACCAACATTATTGAACGATAACCTGTATCACAAACAGTTTTATCGTGTTTTAGATATTCTCAGCGAAGGGCCGATATACGGTCCGGTAAACCAGAAAGCGCCATTGAATGACGTGATGCTTAATGACACTCCTGTTACTGACGCAAACGGGAATACATCAATTCCGGGGATTAGTATAGCCTGGCGCAACGGCACGGCTGACCAATCGCCGATTAATGGTTTTAACGCCATTGAGTCAACCGTTATTGTCAACGCAAAGGTAACTCACGACACACCAATAATCAGGACTGTTTCAGATCCAAACGTTACCCGCGTCAGGTTGAATCTTGGTGTTGATGCTCTCGTTCAGTCAGATGAAAAGGGCAATCAATATAATACATCCGTCATGTTGATGGTTGATGTTAAACCGTCATCATCTTCTACGTGGTCGCTGATTAAAGACATACACATTGGCCCTGGTAAACAAAGCGGTGAATACCTGGAAGCTCACATCATTAAAGCGCCGGATGAAAAACCGTTTGATATTCGCGTTCGTCGCATAACACCAGACAGCAACGGCGATCTATTGCGGAATGATACGCGGTGGAGTAGTTACAGCGAAATAATAGATGATAATCTGTCTTATCCTCATACCGCTGTAGCTGGCGCCGTAATTGACCATGATCAGTATACTGATACGCCTACCCGCACCTATCACCTTCGCGGCCTGATTGTTGATGTGCCTGACAACTACAACCCTGAAACGCGCACATATTCAGGTTTATGGCTTGGTGGATTTAAAAAGGCGTATACCAATAACCCTGCATGGCTTTTCCGGTATCTGGTTAAAAACGAGCGCTTTGGACTTGCTCGACATGCTGGTTACATTGATGTTGATGATGGCGCTTTGTACGTGCTTTCTCAATACTGCGATCAGTTGGTTGATGATGGCTATGGTGGCCTTGAACCTCGCATGACGCTTAACGCTTACATTACGGAGCAAATGAGCGCCCGCGACCTACTGGATAACATCGCAGGTATGTTCCGTGGTATCGCGTTATGGGACGGACAACGTCTTACCGTGATGATTGATGCGCCACAAGATCCAATCGCCACCATCACAAATGCAAACGTCGTTGATGGCGCGTTTACTCGTTCAAGTATCGCACGCGCAGAATGCTACAACGCCGTGATCGTATCCTGGACTGACCCTGAAAACGGCTGGGAGCAATCAAAAGAATATGTCGCAGATGATAAACTAATCGCCCGTGATGGTTATAACGAAACCACGTTGGAGGCGTTCGGTTGCACTTCACGCGGGCAAGCGCACCGCGCTGGTAAATGGCTGATCGAAACAGCGAAACGCGAGCCGTCAAAATTCACATTTAAAATGGCCCGTGACGCCATTCACTTTACGCCGGGGGATATAATCGAGATCCTCGATAATAATCGCGCAGGCGCTCGTTTAGGCGGTCGCATCGTGGCGAACAATGGCAGAGCGATCACGGTCGACAAGGTTGATTCTGAATATATCGCGGCTGGCGACACCATCAGCTTACTTGATAGCGATGGTAAATTTAAAAAACACCAGATCATCGGAGTTAACGGGAACATTATCACCCTTGCAGCCGCCCCGGCGTGGATTCGTAACGGCACTGTTTTTGCTGTATCAACCAACGCAGCAAAACCCGTTTTATGTCGAATCACCAGTGTAGCAGAAACAGAAAATAACAGCGTATACACCATCGAGGCCGCACAGCATGATCCACATAAGCAGGCCGTAGTCGATAATGGCGCAATCTTCGAGATCAATAACGACACGCTTAATCACTTCCGCGTGCCGAACATTGAAAATCTGAAGGTGTTAAACGTTGGATCTGAAACGGTTCAATGTCGCGCAACATGGGAAACACAGACGACAACGCGTCGCCTGACCTTTGAGATTCGCGTGTATAACGCCGAAGGCGCTGTAGTTAAAAGCTACGAAACCACGAATTACAGTTATGATTTTTATGGCATTGATGCTGGCAACTACTCATTAGGCATTCGTGGCAGAAATGACACGGGCATGAAGGGTGCGGAAAGCATTGTCGATCTGGTTATTGGCGCACCAGCGGCCCCAGTTGGCGTTAATTGGGTTCCCGGTGTATTCCAGGCTACAGTTTACCCGATCAGCAGAACAACGCTCACCACTGATACCAGTTACGAGTTTTATTACTCAGGTGAAACGCAGATCACTGATCCGGCATCAATAACCACTAAAGCACAATATACCGGGCGTGGTCATCAGTGGACGTTTGGCGGCATGAATACAGGTCACACATATTACGTTTATGTGCGCGCGCGTAACGCTTTTGGTGTGTCTGACTTTGTGGAAGCGTCAGGTAAGCCAACAGAAAACTTTGATGAAATTACCGATTACGTCACCAAAGACGTAATGAATTCCAAACAATTTAAAGAAATGGTTGGTGACATTAAAGATCTAGGCGACCGCACTGATCTTATCGAAAGCGCTACGAATGACCTTAAAACTGCTACTGACAACCTCAAAACTGCAACTGATAATCTGACCAACATAACTGACGATTTAAGGACTGAAACTGACAACCTAACCATAGAAACAGGATCAATAAAAGCTGATACTGATACGCTCAAAAAAGAAACGGAAGATCTTTATAAAAAAGTTAAGGAAAACGCCGATGATATTGGACAGCATGAGTCGAGAATCGACTCGCTGGAGGTGTCTAGCGAAAAAGTTGGCAGCGAACTGGCGCAAGCAAAAGCAAGTCTGCAAAACGCCTCACTTGCTCTTATTAATAACTCGCTTGCACAGACTAACACTCGCGTAACTCTTACCGCTCAGTACAAGAAAGGCAGGACAGAGACGAAAGCGGAAATTGACCGCATTGACAACGTTATCGCTGAAGAGAAAAAAGCGACAGCGGAATCACTGGAAACCATCACGGCAGAAATGAATGTGATGGACACAAACCTTAAAGGTCAGATCTCTAATGTGCAACGCGCAGTAGCTGACGAGGCCAGCGCCCGCGCTGAAGCTATTAACGGTGTAAATGCCTCAATAAGCAATCTTGACAAGAAAACTGACGCCAGCGTAAACCGTCTTGATCAGGCAATTGCAGACGAAACAAGTGCGCGTACTCAGGCTATCAGCGACGTGAACGCAAGTATCTCAACACTTGACAAGAAAACTGACGCCAGCGTTAAGCGCCTCGATAATGCAATATCAGATGAAACGCAGGCAAGAAGCGACGCAATAACAGTGGTTAAAGCTGATTTAACAACGCTTGAAAATAACACAAATGCCAGTGTTAGCCGTCTTGATCAAGCTATCGCTGATGAATCAAGCGCACGTGCTCAGGCGATATCAGGTATCAGCGCGACGCTTGGCGGCGTTAAAAGTGAGGTTGATAAAAACAGCGACGAGATAGATCAGGCGAAAGCAAGTCTGCAAAACGCATCTCTGGCGCTTATTAATAACTCAATGGCGCAAAGCAAGATGAGCACTGTTATTGAGGCGAAATACAGGAAAGGACAAACAAAAACAAAAGCGGAAATAGCAAGGGTAGACACAGCAATCGCAGATGAGGCGAGCGCACGCGCAGAAGCTATTAGCAACGTTAACGCCAGCGTCAGTAGTCTTGAAAGCAAAACCGACGCGAGCGTTTCCCGTCTTGATAAAGCAATCGCAGATGAGGCGAGCGCACGCGCAGAAGCTATTAGCGGGGTTAATGCGTCAATTTCCACGCTCGATAGCAAGGTGACAAGCAACGTAACCAGGATGGATAAAGCGATCGCAGATGAGAAGAATGCACGCACTGACGCAATCAGCAGCCTTAACTCATCGCTTACCAGTACGATTAATTCGAAAGTATCCGAAGTGTCAACTGCACTTTCTACGCATGAAACATCAAGCGCGGAAAAATTTGGCCAGATCTCGGCATCTTTCGACGATGTAAACTCAAGCATCACGGAATGGTCACAGGCTATGGCAACGGCAGACGAGGCATTGTCAACCAGAATCGACCAGTTGAAAGTAACTATTAACGGAAACACAACGGCGATAGAAACGACATCAAAAGCACTGACTGACTTCAAAGGTAACGTTGATGCGTCATATTCAATTAAGATTGCCACTGATAAAAACGGTATGAAATACGCTACAGGAATGTCGCTCGGCCTTACTGGTAGCGGGACTAACGTTCAATCGCAGTGTATTTTCCTCGTTGACCGTTTCGTGCTTATGACTGCGGCAGGTGGCTCCTATCAGACCCCGTTCTATGTTACTAACGGTGCTTGCTACATCCGTGATGCGTGGATCAGAGACGCATCAATCACTACCGCGAAGATTGCGCAGCAAATTCAGTCAACCAACTATAAAGCTGGTTCGGCTGGCTGGATGCTAAATAAAAACGGCAATGCGGAGTTCAACAACGTCACTGTACGCGGTACGGTGTACGCAACATCTGGTAAATTCACTGGTGAGATTCAGGCCACAAGCGGGAAGTTTAAAGGTACAGTAGAGGCAAAATCATTTGTCGGTGACGTTGCTAACATGGGGGTTGGTCCAGATCGAGTGCTTGGGCATAACGGAAGTTATAGCGCAACCATCACATATAAAGACAGCACGGATAATGCATTGACGAAATCAGTTATGCTTATGGCGACTATTTCATTAATGTCTGGTGAATATAGATCCACTTATAACGTAACGTTTAGTTGCGGAGATAAAAACAAAACAATTTCATATTACGTGCCTTATGGTGGATGCACATTAACAGTGCAATGCGCTTTTTCTGGTTTAAAAGCATCAGATATTATCGGGAAAATATATTGTCCTCAAACATCATCATCTGAAGGATACGCATATTGTACCGCGTTGTATTCTCCAACAATGATAGTAGCAAGAGGCACCGGATCATTTAGAACATCAACGACAGCATAAAAAACGGGGCATAAGCCCCGTTTTTTTTATGCATTGTTTTTATTTTTTACACCCATCATTTACACCAGAAAAATGGATAGGTAAATTACATTCACTGTCAATAATTTTACCTTGTAGTTGTTTTTCTTTCCATGAGTCAGTATTGAAATAACTCGAACGTTGGTTATCAAGGCCAGTATCACCATATTGAGCAGTGCCAGCATCACTCTTATCTGTCGAATTTACAGAAGCAAAAGCACCAAAAGACAGAGCTGATAAGATGCAAGCAACAATTAGTTTTTTCATTGTATTCACCTTACTGTTTGTTTTACTGTCATTTGTTGTTCGTGATGATCCACCCATCCGATGAGCAAATCACCGCAGAAGCTATCATTTCGTATGTTGATATAGATCAAAAAATACATTATGTATAAGCCCAAAGTGTAACACAGATCACAAAATGGTAGAATTGTTTAGTTAATTAACAAAACGGAGTTATTGCGATGATTTACACAACAGGCACTATAGCTGTTAGCGGAAACACAGTTACCGGGGCAGGGACTGAATTCAACGCCGCATTATCTCTGATCAGAGTGGGTTGCACTCTTATTGCCATTAGCGATCCGGTGCAGATTTTTTCAATCACAAAGGTAAAAAGCGCAACAAGTTTGTCGGTAACTCCTGCGGCAAGTCCGGCTATTCCGGCTGGAACTAAATTTAGCATCCTGCTTTCAGATTCGATCTCTGTGGATGGTCTTGCTCAGGATGTCGCCGAAACACTGCGTTACTATCAGGGCAAAGAATCAGAAATAGCGGACGCAGTTGAATTTTTTAGCGACAACAAAGATGTGATTTCAGCCTCAAAATTAGCATCACAATCAGCTACCACTGCAACCAACGCTGCAACAACAGCGACAAGCGCAGCCGATTCAGCTAAGACATACAGAGACGAAGCCCACGAATACGCCAATCAGACCGCACAGCCTTACGCGTATGTTTTGCAACCGCTGCCGGACGTATGGATACCGTTTAACGATTCTCTCGATATGATCACGGGCTACGGCCCTGGTACTAAAAAAGTAACCATTAATGGGGAAGAAAAAACAATATCATCAGATAAAGTTGTTTCTTTCTCACGCGCAAGCACTGCTACTTACATTAACAAATCAGGTGTTTTAACTGTGGCTGGTATTAATGAGCCACGTTTTGAACGCGAAGGATTACTGATTGAGGGGACGCGCACAAACCTGTTAATAAACAGTACAGACCCTTCGAAGTGGAATAAGTCAACTTCACTGGACGTTACAGAAACAGGCACAGATAGTTTCGGGTTTAATTATGGCCGGTTTGTCGTACAGGATTCGATTGTTGGTACAAGTAAAGCGCATACCATTATCGGACTGTATTCGAGTACCGGAGGGGTTGATACTTCAGGGGACGAAAAGCATGTAACTATATCCTGTCGGGTAAAAAGTGAAGTTGATAATATCGCCGTTCGTATTTTATTTGAACATTATGATGGGGAGGTAAGGACATCAATAGGAGCAGCAAACCTGAACCTTACCACCCGCATAATTAGCAAGACAGGTCAGACAAGCCGTGTTACAGCAAGGTCTGTTAAGGATGATGCAACTGGCTGGATATTTTTTGAGGCTACATTAAAAGCAGATACAACAGAAAATACGGTTGGTGGTTTCGTCCAGTATTCTCCGGATACAGGTCAGATGGTGGCATCAGGGGATTGTCTCGATGTAACCACTCCACAGATTGAGGCTGGTGCAGGCGCATCATCTTTTATTGTTACGGGGTCGGCACCAGCAACGCGGGCAAGCGATATGGTGACAGTCCCAATCAAGAATAACCTTTATAATCTTCCTTTTACGGTTCTTTGTGAGGTACATAAGAACTGGTATAAAACGCCAAATGCAGCACCGCGTGTTTTTGACACATACCGGCATCAGGCAGATGCGGGGATCGTAATGGGGTTTGGTTCATCAGGTGGGTACGACGGTTTTCCGTATTGTGATATAGGTGGTTCAAACCGACGAATAAATGAAAATGCCGGGCTGGAAAAAATGCTTATTGGTATGCGGGTAAAGTCCGAACGGTCCACATGTGTAGTCAGTAACGGTAAGTTAAGCAGCGAAACAAAAACAACCTGGACTTATATTCAAAGCTCCGCAACTATTCGTATCGGTGGTCAGACAACGACAGGACAACGTCATTTATTTGGTCATGTTAGAAATTTTCGAGTATGGCATAAGGCATTAACTGATGCGCAATTAAGCGAAATTGTTTAAGGTGGTTAACATGAAAGACGTTAGCTTGCAATTTACTGACAAACAGCAATACAACGACATTGTGATTAATAGCGGCTGGCTGGATGCCAATTGGTCAACCGTGTTTATTGATGATATCGGTTTTGTCCTTGTATTCGACGATCCAGAAAGCGAGACACCTGTACTTATTGGGAAAAAAGGTTATTACGTCAACGTGCGTATAACTGGTGACGATGTTGATATTTCTCAGCTTGAGCCTTTCATCGTTCCAGATCCAGGCGTCCGCGCATGGGCTTAATGATGCGGCAGTGATAGCATGGTGATGTTGAAAGCATCGCCGAGAAACGAGGCTAACGCCTCGTTTCTTTTTGTGTACCAAATAGTGACCAAATATCAAAAACTAAAATCAAAAACAACATAACATTATGTTTTATAAATGATTATTCGTTACACTAATCATTCCAGACAGGACTGGTGAGTAAGTCCAGGGTATTGAAGTTGTGCGTAATCATTGAGATCCCGTTATTTTTATCAATTTTTGTTGCTATCCGATCGCAAAAAAGCCACGTCATATGATCAGATAATTCTGATAATGATAGACGCTATTTAACACTTCACACGGTTTGTATACGGAAAAGCATTTTGCTTTTTGTATTCAATTTAGACAGAATTTTATTAATCATTTCAGGGTAATGGGGTGATGAGATGTTGCGTAACAGGGCCAGAAGGCTAGACTACAAAATAATGCGTTGATGATGGAGGCACTGTGGAAGCGATTAAGGGATCGGACGTTAATGTCCCGGATGCAGTATTTGCCTGGATGCTGGATGGTAGAGGCGGCGTTAAACCGCTGGAAAATACAGATGTGATTGATGAAGCGCATCCCTGCTGGCTCCACCTTAATTATGTACACCATGATAGCGCCCAATGGCTGGCGACAACACCGCTGCTTCCCAATAACGTACGTGATGCGCTGGCGGGCGAGAGCACACGGCCCCGAGTCAGCCGTCTCGGTGAAGGCACGCTGATTACATTGCGCTGTATAAACGGCAGCACCGATGAACGCCCCGATCAACTGGTCGCCATGCGTGTATATATGGACGGGCGGTTAATTGTTTCGACCCGACAACGCAAAGTGCTGGCGCTGGACGATGTGGTAAGCGATCTGGAAGAGGGCACGGGTCCGACCGATTGCGGGGGATGGCTGGTGGATGTATGTGATGCGTTGACCGATCATTCCAGCGAATTTATCGAGCAGCTGCACGATAAAATTATCGACCTTGAAGATAATCTCCTTGATCAGCAAATTCCACCGCGTGGATTCCTGGCTCTGCTGCGCAAACAATTAATTGTGATGCGTCGCTATATGGCACCGCAACGTGATGTTTATGCTCGTCTTGCCAGTGAACGTTTGCCGTGGATGAGCGATGACCAACGCCGTCGTATGCAGGATATTGCCGATCGCCTTGGGCGCGGGCTTGACGAAATCGACGCCTGTATAGCACGGACTGGCGTGATGGCGGATGAAATCGCTCAGGTGATGCAGGAAAATTTAGCGCGTCGTACCTATACAATGTCGTTGATGGCAATGGTCTTTTTACCCAGTACCTTTCTGACCGGGTTATTTGGCGTCAACCTTGGTGGGATCCCTGGCGGCGGGTGGCAATTCGGATTTTCAATTTTTTGTATTCTGTTAGTTGTTCTTATTGGTGGTGTTGCTTTATGGTTGCATCGTAGTAAATGGTTGTAACAAAAGAAATTTTCCCAGCTGTCTGTATACAAAAACGCCGCAAAGTTTGAGCGAAGTCAATAAACTCTCTACCCATTCAGGGCAATATCTCTCTTGCAGGTGAATGCAACGTCAAGCGATGGGCGTTGCGCTCCATATTGTCTTACTTCCTTTTTTGAATTACTGCATAGCACAATTGATTCGTACGACGCCGACTTTGATGAGTCGGCTTTTTTTTTGCCTGTTATTTATCAGCGTCTACCCTTTAAGAGTCCACCCAATGACCGGAGGGAAATATGACGACACTTATTTATTTGCAAATTCCTGTCCCTGAACCGATTCCTGGCGATCCTGTTCCAGTGCCCGATCCGATCCCTCGCCCGCAACCCATGCCTGACCCACCACCCGATGAAGAACCGATTAAATTGTCGCATCGTGAGCGTAGATCTGCGAGGATACGCGCCTGCTGACTTTGCGTCGATGACCACGAGAATAGATTGTGACCGCTTTTTCTACCCTGAATGTTTTGCCTCCCGCCCAACTCACGAACCTTGATGAGTTGGGTTATTTAACCATGACGCCGGTGCAGGCCGCCGCGCTTCCGGCGATCCTTGCCGGAAAAGATGTTCGCGTGCAGGCGAAAACCGGCAGCGGCAAAACGGCGGCTTTTGGCCTCGGCTTGTTACAGCAAATTGATGCGTCGCTATTTCAAACCCAGGCTTTAGTGCTGTGTCCTACGCGTGAACTGGCGGATCAGGTGGCAGGTGAATTGCGTCGGCTGGCGCGTTTTCTGCCAAATACCAAAATTTTGACGTTGTGCGGTGGTCAACCGTTCGGTATGCAGCGTGATTCGTTGCAACATGCGCCGCATATTATCGTGGCAACGCCGGGCCGTTTGTTGGATCATCTGCAAAAAGGCACGGTATCACTGGATGCGTTGAATACGCTGGTGATGGATGAGGCCGATCGCATGCTGGATATGGGATTTAGCGATGCCATTGATGATGTCATCCGTTTTGCGCCTGCATCTCGACAGACGCTTCTGTTTTCGGCAACCTGGCCGGAAGCCATCGCCGCAATCAGCGGACGAGTGCAACGCGATCCTTTAGCGATTGAAATTGACTCAACAGATGCTCTGCCACCTATTGAACAACAATTTTATGAGACATCCAGCAAAGGCAAAATTCCGTTGTTGCAAAGGTTATTAAGTTTGCATCAGCCATCCTCTTGCGTGGTGTTTTGCAATACCAAAAAAGATTGCCAGGCTGTCTGCGACGCGCTGAATGAAGTAGGGCAAAGTGCATTGTCGTTACACGGCGATCTGGAGCAACGTGATCGCGATCAGACCCTGGTACGTTTTGCTAACGGTAGCGCCCGTGTACTGGTTGCGACTGATGTTGCTGCTCGAGGTCTGGATATTAAATCGCTTGAGCTGGTGGTGAACTTTGAGCTGGCGTGGGATCCTGAAGTTCATGTACATCGCATCGGTCGTACAGCGCGTGCAGGAAATAGCGGTCTGGCGATCAGTTTCTGTGCCCCGGAAGAAGCACAGCGGGCCAATATCATTTCTGACATGTTGCAGATAAAACTTAACTGGCAAACGCCGCCAGTTAATAGTTCCATTGTGCCGCTGGAAGCCGAAATGGCAACGTTATGTATCGATGGCGGGAAAAAAGCCAAAATGCGCCCGGGTGATGTATTAGGTGCGCTGACAGGAGATATCGGGCTTGATGGCGCAGATATTGGCAAAATCGCCGTGCATCCGGCGCATGTCTATGTCGCGGTGCGTCAGGCTGTTGCTCATAAAGCATGGAAACAGTTACAGGGCGGGAAGATTAAAGGAAAAACGTGCCGGGTGCGGTTATTAAAATAATGAAATGTTGAATCGCAGGGTGCAAGAGTCAACATCTTCTTCGGGATTGCCGGATGCGACGCTGGCCGCGTCTTCTCCGGCCTCCATAAGAGTAGCCCGATAAGCTTGCGCATCGGGCGCTATCCGGGTTATTTCACTTCAACCACATTCAGTCGTAACTCATCCAACTGATTTTCATCTTCTTCAGGCTGCCAACCCGCCGGTTGTAGAGGGATCTCTTCGCGATCAAACGCCAGATCACCCCCGTTAACCACTTCAGAACCGTGGGTAATGCCTTTGAAATCGAACAGGTTGGTATCGCACAGATGCGACGGCACCACATTCTGCATCGCGCTGAACATCGTCTCGATACGCCCCGGATAACGTTTATCCCAGTCACGCAACATGTCAGCAATCACCTGACGTTGCAGGTTAGGCTGTGAACCGCACAGGTTGCACGGAATAATCGGGAACGCTTTTGCATCGGCAAAGCGCTGAATATCTTTCTCGCGGCAGTAGGCCAGAGGGCGAATCACGATATGTTTGCCATCATCGCTCATCAGTTTCGGAGGCATACCTTTCATCTTGCCGCCGTAGAACATATTTAAGAACAACGTTTGCAGGATATCGTCACGATGGTGACCCAGCGCGATCTTCGTCGCTCCCAGTTCCGTTGCGGTACGATAAAGGATACCGCGACGAAGACGAGAACACAGTGAGCAAGTGGTTTTGCCCTCCGGAATCTTCTCTTTCACGATACCGTAAGTGTTCTCTTCAACAATCTTGTACTCAACGCCCAGCTTTTCAAGATACTCGGGCAGAACGTGTTCCGGGAAGCCCGGTTGCTTTTGATCGAGGTTAACAGCCACCAGCGAAAAATTGATTGGCGCGCTTTGCTGCAAATTGCGCAGAATTTCCAGCATGGTATAGCTGTCTTTACCCCCGGAGAGGCAAACCATGATGCGATCGCCTTCTTCAATCATATTGAAGTCAGCAATGGCTTCGCCCACGTTACGACGCAGACGTTTTTGTAATTTGTTCAGGTTGTATTGTTCTTTCTTACTAATTTCTTGATTTTGCGACATTTAAAAGCGACTCAATTCGTTATATGGCATCAGAAGAGTATGCGTCATGCCGGAACGCCCAGCATAAGAAATCTGATATAAAAACTGTGGCGTGTATGGTACGGATTAGAGGGGAAAATGTCAGCACATTTGCGAAATGAATCAAAAAGCCCGCAGCAATGTGCGGGCGTTAGTGTCAGCGCACAACCAGTACGGAGCACTCTGCGTGACGCACGACAGCTGCGGCGTTAGAACCGAGCAGATAAGTGGTGATATCCGGTCGATGGGAAGCAATGATGATCATATGAGCGGGGATCTTCTTCGCCAATTCCAGAATGCGGTCTTTGGGCGAGCCTTCCTCAACATGGACATGCACTCTGTCGGTTGGCAGTTTAAATTTTTTAATGATCTCTTCCAGTTGCGATTTGGCTTCCGCTTTCAGGTCATCCATTGCCGGTAATTCTGCGGAATACGCTAAACCCAGAGAGGCATAGTAGGGCAGTGAAGGTATTACCGTCAGGAAATGAACCTCTGCATCATCAATCTTTGCCTCTGCCTCAACGTGGCTAATCACGCGTTGAGTTAATTCTGAATCGGAAATATCGATAGGGACAAGAATCGTTCTGTTCATAAAACCTCCTGTTTTAGTATCCGCATAAAGTGTAACGCCAGATGACACTTTTTGTGTAATGACGGAGTTCACATTTTTAATTTAGATCAAAGGAGGAAGAATAAGCAGAAAAAGCCCGCCATAACAGCGGGCAGGAGGATTTAGAACTGATAAACCAGACCTAAAGCGACAATATCATCGGTAGAGATGCCATTGGCAGCGTAGAAGCTGTCATCTTCATCCAACAGGTTGATTTTATAGTCAACGTAGGTGGACATATTTTTGTTGAAATAGTAAGTCGCGCCAACATCGGCGTATTTAACCAGATCTTTATCATCAACACCTGCCGGGTTGTCTGCACCACCGGCAGCGTGCAGGTCACGGCCTTTAGACATCAGGAAAGAGACTGCCGGACGCAGACCAAAATCAAACTGGTACTGTGCAGTAACTTCAAAGTTCTGGGTTTTGTTAGCAACAGCATAATCGCTGTCGCCAAACGGGGTCATATTACGCGTTTCTGAATACATGGTTGCCAGGTAAATATTGTTAGCATCGTATTTTAGCCCAGCAGTCCACGCGTCTGCTTTATCACCACCCGCCGCAGTATGGTTAACCTGGTCATTGGTGCGGTCAGAAGAGGTGTATGCCGCACCAGCGCTAAAGCCCATGCCTAAATCATATGTTGTGGAAAGACCCCAGCCGTCACCGTTTTCATGGCGAACATCACGTCCGTTGTTGGTGCCTTCCTGACCATTACTGGCACCTTCGTTGTTACCTTGATACTGCACCGCGAAGTTCAGACCATTTACCAGACCGAAGAAATCAGTATTACGATAAGTCGCGACGCCATTGGCACGACCAGTCATAAAGTTGTCTGCATTGGTATAAGAGTCACCGCCAAATTCAGGCAGCATATCGGTCCAGCCTTCGATGTCGTACATTACGCCATAATTACGTCCGTAATCGAAAGAACCGTAATCTGCAAATTTCAATCCGGCAAATGCCAGACGGGTCCATGACTGGTTTTTTGAAGATTCAGTGTTGTTTGCCTGAATATTGTATTCCCATTGACCGTAGCCAGTAAGTTGATCGTTAATTTGGGTTTCGCCTTTAAAACCCAGACGCGCATAGCTCTGGTCGCCATCTTTCGCTGAATTATCAGAAAAATAATGTAGTCCATCAACTTTGCCATACAGATCTAATTTGTTGCCGTCTTTATTATAAACTTCGGCTGCATGTGCAGCACCTGCGGCGAGCAGGGTAGGAATTAAAAATGCCAGTACTTTGCTTTTCATTGAATAAATCCTTTAGTTATTTTATTTGCCTTTTCATCCCCATTTTGGGGAGTGAAAACATCCTAAAGGAGAAGTTCCGTTAGCCGATAAATATCATTTGTTACGCCTTAAGTAAAACCTTAATCAAATAATTCTACGGAAATGATGATAAGTTTGGTGAATATATTATTGGCGACATATACAAAATAAAAATTATACATTTAAATAGTGATGCGTTATTCTTCGCGGGTTATATGCCTTTATTGTCACAAAGATTATTTTCTGTTGGACCCTTGTTACTGTTTATCCAACAAATAATGAGACAAGCCCGAACAGTCGTCCGGGCTTTTTTTTAGAATTGGATAATCCTTATCCAGTGCATTTAATCGGTGTTGCTTTTTTCCGCTTTTCCGGCCATTTGTGCCAGGAAGTCATAGCGTTTTTGCAAATCAGCTGCAGCATCTTTCCATAACTGTTCTGCCACTTCTGGCTGCTGCGAATTCAGACGACGGAAACGTTGCTCATGAAGTAACGTTTCTTCCAGTGCTTCTGACGGCGGGCGTGAATCCAGCGCCAGCGGCAGTTTGCCTTCATCGGCACGACGAGGATCGAAGCGATATAGCGGCCAGAAGCCGGTAGCAGTGAGTTGGCGCATCTGGTCGTGGCTGAGAGCCAGATCGTAACCATGCTCTTCACACGGGCTATAAGCGATGATCAGCGATGGTCCCGGATACGCTTCCGCTTCCTGAATTGCTTTCACCGTCTGGTTCAGCTGCGCGCCGAGAGAAATCTGCGCCACATAAACATGGCCGTACATCATCATACTGACGCCAAGATCTTTACGCGCTTTACGTTTGCCGTGCTCGCCAAACTTAGTTACTGCACCCAGCGGTGTCGCTTTTGACGCCTGACCACCGGTATTGGAATAGCATTGCGTATCCAGCACCAGAATGTTGACGTTTTCCGTCAAACTCAATACATGATCCAGACCGCCAAAGCCGATATCGTAAGCCCAGCCGTCGCCACCAATCAGCCAGATTGATTTTTCTACCAGTGCATCTGCGTCACGTAGCAGTTCATGTGCTTCGGCAACATCGTTGAGTTGCTGGCGTAAAGCTGCAACCTGTTCACGACGAACCTCTGGCGTGGCGTCTGATTTCAACGCAGTCAGTAATTCCGCCGGGATTTTATCGGCAAATTGATCCAGCAGACGCAGTATGCGGACACGGTGTTGATCGACCGTCAGGCGGAAACCAAGGCCAAATTCGGCGTTATCTTCAAACAGCGAGTTCGCCCATGCCGGTCCACGACCGTTGGCATCGGTAGTATACGGTGTAGAGGGCAGGTTACCGCCATAAATTGAAGAACAGCCGGTGGCGTTAGCGATCAACATCCGGTCGCCATAGAGCTGAGTCAGCAATTTAATATACGGCGTCTCGCCACAACCGGAGCAAGCACCTGAATATTCAAACAGAGGTGTAATCAGCTGCGATGTACGAATATCAATACGTTCCAGTTTGCTACGGTCGATTTCTGGGAGGTTGAGGAAGAAATCGTAATTGATTTTCTCTTCTTCGACATGTTCCAGGCGCGACATCATATTGATGGCTTTAATCTCTGGATTCTGACGGTCTTTCGCCGGGCAAACTTCGACGCACAGGTTACAGCCGGTGCAATCTTCCGGTGCCACCTGCAAGACATATTTCTGCCCGCGCATATCACGCGATTTTACATCCAGCGAATGCAGGCTGGCAGGGGCGTTTTCCATCGCTTCAGGCGGTACCACTTTTGCGCGAATAGCTGAGTGTGGGCAAGCAGCGACGCAGTGGTTACATTGGGTACAGAGTTCCTCTTTCCAGATGGGGATCTCTTCGGCGATATTGCGTTTTTCCCAGCGCGTGGTGCCCATCGGCCAGGTGCCGTCTGGCGGCAGCGCCGAAACGGGGAGGGCATCACCAAGCCCGGCGAGCATCGCCGCGGTTACGGTTTTCACGAAATCAGGGGCGGCATCGGAAACCACTGGCGGTCGATTGGCGCTGTGCGGATTAACCGGCTGCAGCGGAACTTCTTCTACGGATTCACGTGCCAGCGCCAGAGCCTGCCAGTTGCGTTCCACCAGATCCTGACCTTTGCTACTGTAACTTTTGGCAATCGCACCCTGCAATTCTGCGAGGGCGCTATCGCCAGGCAGAATTTGCGTAAGATGGAAAAAAGCCATCTGCATGACGGTATTAATACGGGCCGCCAGACCACATTCGCGGGCGATTTTCGCCGCGTTAATCACATAGAAGCGCGCTTTTTTCTGGTTTAACACGGCCTGAACTTCCTGCGGCAAGCGCGACCATACTTCATCTGCGCTGTACGGCGTGTTGAGCAGGAAAATGCCGCCAGGTTTTAAACGTTCAGCCATCTGATATTTATCGATAAACTGCAACTGGTGGCAGCCAACAAAATCAGCCTGGGAAATGAGATAAGCGGAACGAATCGGCTGCTCGCTCACGCGAAGGTGAGAAACCGTCAGGCCGCCCGCCTTTTTGGAGTCGTAAACAAAATAGCCCTGTGCGTACCACGGCGTGGAATTACCGATAATCTTGATATTGTTTTTGGTCGCGGAAACGCTGCCATCACTACCAAGGCCATAAAACAAGGCTTCAAGTTTCGCCGAGTTTGGCAGGGTGTTTTCCGGCAACGGCAGTGACAGATTGGTCACATCATCGTAAATACCAACCGTAAAGCGCGCTTTCGGTTTAGCCGCGTTGAGCTCGGCAAATACCGCCAGTACACAGTCCGGGCCAAATTCTTTGGATGAAAGACCATAGCGCCCACCAATGACACGGGGCAGGGTTTCGCGCTCGCCATTATTAAAGGCTTCTGCCAGTGCGGTCATCACATCCAGATAGAGCGGTTCTGCCTGGGCACCGGGTTCTTTGGTTCTGTCCAGTACCGCCACGCTGCGTACGGATCCCGGCAGAGCTTGTAGCAAGTGTTTGGCGGAGAAGGGACGGTACAGGCGAACTTTCAGCACGCCGACTTTTTCGCCACGGGTTAGCAATTCATCAACCACTTCTTCACAGGTGCCAATGGCAGAGCCCATCAGGATAATCACCCGTTCCGCTTGCGGATGCCCGTAATACTCAAACGGCTGATACTGACGACCTGTCGCGGCAGCGAAATCATTCATCGCCTGTTCAACATGGTCATAGACCGCGTTGTACCATGGGTTGGTGGCTTCGCGAGACTGGAAATAAGTGTCAGGATTGGCGGACGTACCGCGGATCACCGGATGTTCCGGGTTGAGCGCCCGGGCGCGATGAGCATCAATTTCGGCCTGCGGCATCAGTTCAAGAATAGTGTCATCGGCCAGCGGGACAATTTTATTGATCTCGTGGGACGTGCGGAAACCATCAAAGAAATGAATAAATGGCACGCGACTCTTCAGCGTCGCGATGTGCGAAATAAGAGCAAAGTCTTGCGCTTCCTGGACGTTTGCTGCACACAACATCGCGCAACCCGTCTGGCGCACCGCCATAACGTCGGAATGATCGCCAAAAATAGAGAGTGCATGTGTGGCAACGGTACGTGCCGCTACATGCAGGACAAATGGCGTCAGTTCGCCTGCCAGTTTGTACAGCGTCGGGATCATCAGCAGCAAACCCTGCGATGACGTAAACGATGTTGAAAGGGCACCCGTCTGCAAAGCGCCATGCACGGTAGCGATAGCACCCGCTTCCGACTGCATTTCAACCACGCGTGGTGTGTCTCCCCAGACGTTTTTCAAGCCGTTTCCGGCCCATGCATCAGCCTGTTCTGCCATCGTGGAACTGGGGGTAATAGGGTAGATGGCGATAACTTCACTGGTGCGAAACGCCACCGAAGCAACCGCGCCATTACCGTCAATAGTAATCATATGACACCCTTACATTGCGCAAATGAGGGGCGCACGAAATTGCTGCGCGCCCAGTAGTTATCTTTCAATTTTAGCAAATGGCTTTCTTCTGCATTTTCGCTTTTGTGTCCCCCACATCAGCGTAATGAATGTTTTGATCAAACAGAGGGCAAAAAAATAGCCATAAAAAAGTAAAAATGCGGGGCAACGCGCAGGACAGCTCTCGACGCCGCCCTCTGTGCTGCCTATTATTTATGGCGGTGTCGTTTGGCTTGAAGATCAGAGGAAGAAAAGATGCGAGCAGCGTTTTGGGTAGGGTGTGCCGCTTTATTATTGTCGGCGTGTAGTAGTGAACCTGTTCAGCAGGCGACTGCGGCGCACGTAGCGCCAGGTTTAAAAGCGTCGATGTCCAGTAGTGGAGAAGCAAATTGTGCAATGATCGGCGGTTCGCTTTCTGTTGCCCGTCAACTGGATGGTACGGCGATTGGGATGTGTGCATTACCCAACGGCAAACGCTGTAGCGAACAGTCACTTGCCGCCGGGAGCTGTGGCAGCTATTAATTCATTAAATCCGCCAGCTTATAAGTTAATGTCTGTTTCGCGGTCGCCAGCGTTAACTGGTTCGCGGTCAGATCCACTTGTGCACCTTCTTTCAGCATTTCGCTAATGGTGTTATCGAGTTCATTAAGCTGCGGGTTAGCGCACATCATACGGGTCATTGCCAGCCCTTTGGCTGTCAGTTCACCATTAGACAGTTTGCCTTCACCGCTAAAGCGGTTACACATGCTGCCGGAAATCATCATCTTTTCACCAAAGCTGATTTCTGGCGGATTTTTATCGCTGGTCACGGGCTTACCGTTTACGCTTTCCAGCACAAAGCGATGATGCTGTAGCTGTTCTGGGGTTACAGCAATTTTGTCATTACTTACACATCCCGCCATCAGCAGGCTTAGCGCAACGAGCGCGGCTACTTTCTTCATTGTGGTTCTCAATTACAGTTTCTGACTCAGGACTATTTTAAGAATAGAGGATGAAAGGTCTTTGGGGATTATCTGAATAAGCTCCCCTGGAATGCAGGGGAGCGGCAAGATTAAACCAGTTCGTTCGGGCAGGTTTCGCCTTTTTCCAGATTGCTTAAGTTTTGCAGCGTAGTCTGAGAAATACTGGTCAGTGCTTCTGCTGTCAGGAATGCCTGGTGCCCGGTAAACAGCACGTTGTGGCAGGCAGACAGACGACGGAATACGTCATCCTGGATCACGTCGTTGGATTTGTCTTCAAAGAACAGATCGCGTTCGTTCTCATACACGTCCATACCCAACGAACCAATTTTCTGATTTTTCAGCGCTTCAATTGCCGCCTGAGAATCAATCAATGCACCGCGACTGGTATTGACGATCATCACGCCATTTTTCATCTGATCGAAGGCGGCTTCGTTCAACAGATGGTAGTTTTCCGGTGTCAGCGGGCAGTGCAGAGAGATAACGTCTGATTCAGAGAACAGGGTTGGCAGATCGACATACTCCACACCGAGTTCCAGTGCCGCCGCACTTGGATACGGATCGAATGCCAGCAGACGCATACCAAAACCTTTCAGAATGCGCAGCATCGCCACACCGATTTTACCGGTACCGATAACGCCTGCCGTTTTGCCATACATAGTAAAGCCGGTCAGACCTTCCAGAGAGAAGTTGGCGTCACGAGTACGCTGATACGCGCGATGAATACGGCGGTTCAGCGTCATCATCATACCGATGGCGTGTTCAGCAACGGCTTCTGGATCATAGGCTGGAACACGGACTACTTTCAGCCCCAGTTCTTTTGCCGCGTCAAGGTCGACGTTATTAAAACCGGCACAGCGCAGGGCGATATATTTAACGCCGTGCTTTTTCAGCTCTTCCAGCACCGGGCGGCTGCCGTCATCGTTTACGAAAATACATACCGCTTCGCAGCCATTGGCAGTTTTAGCGGTTTTTTCCGTCAGCAGAAAGTCAAAAAATTCCAGCTCAAAGCCAAAGGACTCGTTCACCTGTTGCAGGTACTTCTTGTCGTACTGTTTTGTGCTATAAACGGCGAGTTTCATAAGACTTTCTCCAGTGATGTTGAATCACATTTAAGCTACTAAAAATATTTTACAAAATTTCAAATATAATTGAAAGCCATGGCGATATTGAAAAATTCATCAACAACTATGCTTAGTGTAGGCGCAACCTTCAACTGAACGGTTAAACATGCCACAATACCCGTATTGAATGCTTAATTTTTCGCTAAATCAGGATATTAACTACCCATGCTGGGTAAATATAAAGCCGTTCTCGCGCTGTTATTACTGATTATTCTTGTGCCGTTGACGCTGCTGATGACGCTCGGCTTGTGGGTTCCCACGCTGGCGGGCATCTGGCTACCGCTCGGGACACGTATTGCATTAGATGAAAGCCCACGCATTACGCGTAAAGGTTTAATCATCCCCGATCTCCGTTATCTGGTGGGAGATTGTCAGCTTGCGCATATCACCAACGCCAGCCTTTCACATCCCAGCCGCTGGTTATTGAACGTCGGTACGGTAGAACTTGATTCTGCTTGTCTGGCGAAATTGCCGCAGACGGAGCAATCGCCAGCTGCTCCAAAAACCCTCGCGCAGTGGCAGGCCATGTTGCCTAACACCTGGATCAATATCGATAAACTGATTTTTTCTCCCTGGCAGGAATGGCAGGGAAAACTCTCTCTCGCATTAACCTCCGATATCCAGCAACTGCGTTATCAGGGCGAAAAAGTTAAATTTCAAGGCCAGCTGAAAGGGCAACAACTTACAGTCAGCGAACTGGATGTCGTCGCGTTTGAAAATCAGCCGCCGGTTAAACTGGTGGGGGAATTTACTATGCCGCTAGTGCCGGATGGACTTCCTGTAAGTGGTCATGCTACTGCGACGTTAAACTTGCCGCAGGAGCCTTCACTGGTGGATGCCGAGCTGGACTGGCAGGAAAATAGCGGGCAATTGATTGTGCTGGCACGGGATAATGGCGATCCGTTGCTCGATCTGCCGTGGCAAATTACTCGCCAACAATTGACTGTAAGCGATGGTCGCTGGAGCTGGCCGTATGCAGGTTTTCCTTTGAGTGGCAGACTGGGTGTCAAAGTCGACAACTGGCAGGCAGGGCTCGAGAACGCTCTGGTCAGCGGACGACTGAGTGTGCTGACCCAGGGGCAAGCGGGTAAGGGCAACGCGGTGCTTAATTTTGGCCCTGGAAAATTAAGCATGGATAACAGCCAGCTGCCTTTGCAGCTGACCGGTGAAGCGAAACAGGCGGATCTCATTTTATATGCCCGCTTACCTGCGCAGCTAAGCGGAAGTCTGACTGACCCAACGCTGGCCTTTGAGCCAGGCGCGTTATTACGTTCGAAGGGAAGAGTCATCGATTCGCTGGACATCGATGAAATCCGCTGGCCTTTAGCGGGTGTAAAAGTCACCCAACGTGGTGTTGACGGACGTTTGCAGGCCATTTTGCAGGCGCATGAAAATGAACTGGGCGATTTCGTGCTGCATATGGATGGGCTGGCGAATGATTTTCTCCCTGACGCTGGCCGCTGGCAGTGGCGCTACTGGGGAAAAGGGAGTTTTACACCGATGAATGCCACCTGGGATGTTGCAGGAAAAGGTGAGTGGCATGACAGCACGATTACGCTGACCGATCTCTCCACCGGTTTCGACCAGTTACAATACGGTACGATGACGGTAGAAAAGCCGCGATTAATTCTCGACAAGCCCGTCGTCTGGGTACGTGACGCACAGCATCCCTCCTTTAGCGGCGCGCTGTCACTGGACGCCGGGCAAACGCTGTTCACTGGCGGCAGTGTGTTACCGCCATCAACCTTAAAATTTAGCGTCGATGGACGCGATCCGACGTATTTCCTATATAAAGGCGATTTACATGCTGGTGAGATTGGCCCGGTTCGGGTAAATGGTCGCTGGGACGGTATTCGTCTGCGCGGTAACGCCTGGTGGCCTAAACAATCACTGACCGTATTCCAGCCGCTGGTGCCACCCGACTGGAAGATGAACTTACGCGATGGCGAACTGTATGCTCAGGTCGCATTTTCTGCTGCGCCTGAACAAGGATTCCGCGCGGGAGGGCACGGTGTGTTGAAAGGCGGTAGTGCCTGGATGCCAGATAATCAGGTTAACGGTGTCGATTTTGTCCTGCCTTTCCGTTTTGCCGATGGAGCCTGGCATCTGGGGACTCGCGGCCCCGTTACGTTGCGAATTGCCGAAGTGATTAATCTGGTGACAGCGAAAAATATTACGGCTGATTTGCAAGGGCGCTATCCGTGGACAGAAGAAGAACCATTGTTGTTGACTGATGTTAGCGTCGATGTGTTAGGCGGTAACGTGCTGATGAAACAATTACGTATGCCGCAACATGACCCGGCGCTGTTGCGGCTGAATAATCTCTCATCCAGCGAACTGGTTAGCGCCGTCAATCCGAAACAATTCGCCATGTCCGGGGCATTTAGTGGTGCATTGCCGTTATGGCTAAACAACGAAAAATGGATAGTGAAAGATGGCTGGCTGGCAAATAGCGGGCCAATGACCTTGCGGCTGGATAAAGACACCGCAGATGCGGTGGTGAAAGACAATATGACTGCGGGTTCAGCAATTAACTGGTTGCGCTATATGGAAATTAGCCGTTCATCGACAAATATTAATTTAGATAATCTCGGTTTATTAACCATGCAGGCCAACATTACAGGTACCAGTCGCGTTGATGGTAAAAGCGGTACGGTAAACCTTAATTACCATCATGAAGAGAATATTTTTACGCTGTGGCGCAGTTTACGCTTTGGCGATAATCTCCAGGCATGGTTGGAGCAGAACGCACGTCTGCCGGGAAATGACTGTCCGCAAGGAAAAGAGTGTGAGGAAAAACAATGAAAATTTTACTGGCTGCGTTGACGTCATCTTTTATGCTGGTTGGCTGTACGCCTCGCATTGAAGTCGCTGCACCTAAGGAACCGATCACTATCAATATGAACGTTAAAATTGAGCATGAGATCATCATCAAGGCAGACAAAGATGTCGAAGAGCTGCTTGAGACTCGTAGCGATCTTTTCTGAGGCGATGATGAAGAAAACATTACTTCTTTGTGCGTTTCTTGTTGGGCTGGTAAGCAGCAATGTAATGGCATTGACTCTGGATGAAGCCAGAACTCAGGGGCGGGTAGGTGAAACATTTTATGGTTATCTGGTTGCGCTGAAAACAGATGCTGAAACGCTGGAATTAGTAAAAGATATTAATGAAGCTCGTAATCTGAGTTACCAACAATTGGCAAAGCAAAATAATGTATCCACTGATGAGATAGCAAAATTGGCAGGGCAAAAAATGGTTGCTCGCGCGAAGCCGGGAGAATATGTGCAGGGGATTAATGGAAAATGGCTGCAAAAATAATTTCATATCCATATCCATATTCATTATGTTGCGCCATTTTGTGAATATTTAAGGGAAAATAAGTTCTGGACTAAGGCGATTTTTATTTGCATCTATTGAATTGTTATAAGTCCGATATAGGGGAGTGTCTATTTTATTTTTGATGGTTTTTTATGTGTAATTATAATTGTAAGAAATGTTATATTATTTAGTATTTACTGGGTGTATTGTTTTTTAATGCCTTAACCTCTTATTAAATATCATTTAAGTTGAATTGACTTCAACGGATAGTATAAATTATTAGAACATCACATATTTTTGATTGGTTCTTTATTTATATTTCTTTCGTGAATATAAACACCAATCATGGTCTTGCGTTCCGTCAAAAAGGCCCGCTTTTATTTTTGTCGACTGGCGTGCAACGCTCTATTTCTAAGGAAATATAAATGCAAAGGAAAAAATTGTTGTCTGTGTGTGTGGCGATGGCATTGAGCGGTCAGACATGGGCAACTGATACATCGATCCTGGATATAACTGATGACACCCGGAAATCCAGCAAGATCACATGTCCGGCGAATATTCATTCTATTAGCAAAGAGCAGTTAGCTAAATTACCATCAGAATGTCGGGATTCTGATGACAGCGCCGTAATGAGCTGGACTGCAGCTGGCCTGGTTGCAGTCGTTACAGGAGCCGCGGTGATGGCGCTTAATGATGGTGATCATCATGACAGTTCAGAACCAGATGACGGTGGTGATACACCTGTTCCACCAGATGACGGTGGTGATACACCTGTTCCTCCAGATGACGGTGGCGATACACCAGTTCCACCAGACGATGGTGGCGATACACCAGTTCCACCAGACGACGGTGGTGATACACCTGTTCCTCCAGATGACGGTGGCGACGTCACTCCACCAAAAGAGCCCAAAATCTTCAATAACAGTGTCACATTCGACGAAGACAAAGGCACGCTGCAAATTCGCAATGCCACCTTTACCTACAGCAAAAACAGTGATGGAAGTTACACCCTGACGGCTGAAGATGGCCGAACCTCTATTGTGCAGGGCTGGGATGTCGACACCGATGCCAATACGGTAGAAATTACCGGCGTGAATAACCTTGGCGGTATGACGTGGTGTTACGGTAAAGACGGCATTATCTATATCACCAAAACCGTCGGCGCAACGGTGGATGACCCCGCGAACAGCAACGTATTTAACCTCAGCGATGCGGTGCTCACCGACCAGGGCGGTAATGCCGCGCTGAATGGCGCGACGGTGATTGAAATAAACGGCAGCAGGATCGCCCTTAATAACGACGGTGATATTTCTGCTACGGGAAAAGATTCTGTGGTTGTGGCGATAACCGGAAACGATATTACCGTTAACAATAACGGCCATATGGTTGTCGATGGCGGCACAGCGGGCGTGGTTAACGGCGATCGTGCAATCCTGAATAACCGCGGTGATGCAGTGATCACTAACGGCGGCACGGGTGTCATTGTGACGGGTGACAACGCGGTTATCAACAACATGGGGCAAAGCGATATTGATGGCGACAACTCGGTATCGGTAAAAGTTGCAGGAAACGCAACCAGAATCAGAATGGAAGGCGGGATCAATGTCAGCGGTGGCGCGCATGGCATTGATGCCACCGGTGATAATAACGAAGTCAGCAACAAGGGCAACATTTCGGTGGTGGATGCGCATTCCACGGGCGTGCTGCTGAACGGCGATCGCGCGTCATTCATTAATATGGGTGATATTAACGTTAGCGGAGGTGCAGCGGACGATCACTCTAATGGTGTGCAGATCAACGGCGATAACAGTACCTTTATCAACGTTGGAGATTTAAATGCCGACGACAGGGCGACCGGGGTGAAAATTAACGGTGACGCCAGCGACATTGCCCTGGCCGGGGCGATGCATGTCGGGGATTTTTCCACCGGGCTGGAGGTGATGGGTAAAAACAATGATCTGTCGTTGTCCACCAATATGATGGATGTCACCGGGAAACAGTCCACCGGGGTGACCATTACAGGTGATGATAATACCATTGATATCACCGGTGATATGGTCGTTGATCAAAACTCTGTCGGGGCGAAAATTGTCGGCGATCGCGTTTCGTTGCAACAGAAAGGTGATATTACCGTTAACGGTGCGGGGCACGGCGTTGAAGTCAGCGGTAGTAAGACGACAATCAATAATCAGGGCAAACTGACCGTAAAAGATCAAGACTCAATCGGTATCGTTATCACCGGAGATGACGCGCAATTTACTACCGTGGGTGAGATTGATGTCTCGCTGAACGGTACGGGTGTTGCGATCAGCGGCGATCGTGAACAAGTGAATTTGAGCGGTGATATAAATGTCATTCAGGAGCGTGACGGCAGCGGTACTTTCCAGGGCGGAACGGGCATCAGCATAATGAGCAACGACAGCAGTATGCTGTTGACGGGAAACATTAATGTGACGTCCAGTATGGGGGACCAACCGTCCACCTCACCCCAGTCGTTAACCGGCGTTACCATCGAGGGGGAAAACAATACTGTCGATCTGGAAGGCGACATCAATATTACTGTCGATTCGGATTACCTGGGGGATGAAAACAGTCTTTACGGCGTGGTTGTTTTGGGTACAAACAACACCATCAATCTCGATGGTGGTATCAATATCTCTGGTGATAGTGGTGGACATACTATCAAAGGTGTGCAGGTAACAGGAAATAATACCGTCAATATAAGTGGTCATTCCGTAATGAATACCCGACAGATATTGGGATCCTTCTCTCTGATTTCGGTGGCTGATGGCGGGAATGTCATATTTGATGAAAACGCGATAACCGAGATTCAGAGTTCAGTGAGAGATAGTGACTATCTTTTTTTCGATGCATCGTTAATTGTTGCTACGGGAAACCAGTCTGTTATTCAGAACAACGGCATTATTAATACAACCGATGCTCAAGAATTAATGATGGCGAATTCGGGGGCGCAAGTTGTCAATGCCGGGGTGATTAATATCAGGCCAGATGCTGAATCACACACTTTCTTTGCTGGAATGATGGCAAGAAGCGATGACTCGCAGGCAAAAAATGCCTCCGGAGGAACAATCAATCTGACATCCATTACCCGGCCTTTTAGCAGCGGAGGATTTAACGAGCGCCCGATCAAATGGTATCACAACACGGGTTATGCCTTGTTGGCCAGTAATTACGGATCGGTAATCAATGAAACAGGAGCAACCATTAATTTGCATGGTGCAGGAACCTATGGTGTTTCCGCTTCAAAAGGAACGGCGACCAATGCGGGCGAGATAAATGTCGACGGCTTTGTTCCAATAGTAGATGAAAACGGTAATATTATTGATGAAACTTACTGGCAGACCAATTCCGTATATCTGATGGGGGGCGGGATGTTGGCAGGTTCAACGGATACCGGCGACGGTGATGCTAAAGCGGTGAATACCGGTATCATCAACGTTAAGAATGAAGGCTTCGGCATGCTGGCGATGAACGGTGGGACCGTTGTAAACCAAGGGACAATCAATCTCACCGCCGATGAGGGCGTGACGAAGCAGCAAGATAACCAACTGTTCGCGATGGGAGCCATTCAGGGTGGTCTGGCGATTAATGACCAGGATGGGGTTATTAATATTAACACTGATATTGGCCAGGCGTTTTATAAAGATGGCACCGGCACCATTCTCAACTATGGAAAAATTAATCTTTTCGGTAATCCAATGGATGAAAGTGATTCCCACATTGGCGTTACGCCGGATGACAAAGATATTCTCAGTGAGCTGTCTGGCAGCGGCGAGAGCATCAGTAAAACTACAACTAGCGACGGTTTTATCGCAGTTAATAACCTGGCAAACTATGGCGACGAAACGCTTAACGGCGACGTTATAGCAAATGGCTGGATATTCAACCAACCTGATGCCAGCCTAACAATCAACGGCGAACTGAGCGTAAACCAGGGGTTGGAAAACAGTGGTCACCTGGATGTTGACAGCATTAACAGCAAAACCACGATATATAACCGTGAAACAGGGAGCATAACAACCGATCTGCTGACGTTGAATGGCGCGGTTTCCTTCTTTAATGAAGGCGAATTTAATGGTTCAATTACCGGAGACAGCTACCAACAGAATGTGGTGAATACCGATGAAATGACGGTGACCGAAGATGGCCACTCACTCGTCAACGGAAGTTTCCTGTTCTTCAATGAGGCTGGCGCGACCCTGACAAATAGCGGTAATGCGGTAACGGGCGGGGAAAACGCGATTATTCATGTAACCAGAACCAGTGATTCTGTTTCGCAGGTTAACCGTGGCACCATCACGGCCACAAATGGCTATAGCGCAATCAAAACTGAAAATACTGGCTCGAACAGTAACGGGAAATGGATTTGGAATACGGAAACAGGAGTGATAAATGGTATTAATCCTGCTGCACCGTTGGTTGATTTAGGACGAGGTTATAACTTTGCTAACGCTGGCGTTATTAATGTTCAGGGCGATAATGCAGTGGGCATCAGTGGCGGCACAACCAGCTATGTTGTCCAGTTGGTGAACAGTGGCATCATTAATGTGGGTACTGAGCAGGGGCAACTGGATGGAACCAACGGCGAAGGTTTAATTGGTATTAAGGGCAATGGTCGGGAAACGACAATTAATAACACGCAAACGGGTGTGATTAATGTCTATGCCGATAACTCCTGGGCGTTTGGTGGGCAAACGAAAGCCATCATTAACAACGGTGAAATTAATCTGCTGTGTGACACCGGATGCGATATTTATGCTCCAGGAACGACGGGGGCGCAAAACGATCACAACGGTACTGCGGATATTACCGTACCAGAGGCATCAACCACGCCGCCACAAGGTAATGTTCCAACGCCACCTGTCGATTCAAATGCACCGCAACTGCTGAGCAACTATACCATTGGTACCAACAGCGACGGGAGTTCGGGTACGCTCAGCGCGAATAACCTGGTTATTGGCGACAACGTGAGTGTTAACGCCGGGTTTAGTGCAGGAACTGCGGACACCACCGTTGTCGTTAACGATGTATTCAAAGGCGAAAACATCAGCGGTGTGGATAACATCGTTTCCTCTACTGTTGTCTGGAACGCTAAAGGCAGCACCGATGCCAGCGGCAACGTTGACGTCACTATGAGCAAAAACGCTTATACCGATGTGGCGACCGATGCTTCGGTGAATGACGTCGCGAAAGCACTGGATGCGGGTTACACCAACAACGAGCTGTATACCAGCCTGAACGTCGGCACGACTGCCGAACTGAACAGTGCCCTGAAACAGGTCAGCGGTAGCCAGGCGACCACGGTATTCCGCGAAGCGCGCGTGCTAAGCAACCGCTTTAGCATGCTGGCGGATGCCGCACCGAAAGTGGGTAACGGTCTGGCGTTCAACGTTGTTGCGAAAGGCGATCCGCGCGCGGAGCTGGGGAACAATACCGAGTACGACATGCTGGCATTGCGTAAAACCATCGACCTGAGCGAAAGCCAGACGATGAGTCTGGAGTACGGTATCGCGCGCCTCGATGGCGACGGTGCGCAGAAAGCGGGTGATAATGGCGTTACAGGCGGTTATAGCCAGTTCTTTGGCCTGAAACATCAGATGTCCTTCGACAACGGCATGAACTGGAATAACGCATTGCGTTATGACGTTCACAACCTTGACAGCAGCCGTTCGATTGCATTTAGCAACACAAACAAAACGGCTGATACCGACGTGAAGCAGCAGTACCTGGAGTTCCGCAGCGAAGGGGCGAAGACTTTCGAACCGAGCGAAGGACTGAAGGTTACGCCATATGCGGGTGTTAAACTGCGTCACACACTGGAAGGTGGCTATCAAGAGCGCAATGCCGGAGACTTTAACCTGAATATGAACAGTGGCAGCGAAACGGCGGTGGACAGCATCGTCGGGTTGAAACTGGATTACGCAGGTAAAGACGGCTGGAGCGCTAGCGCTACGCTGGAAGGCGGGCCGAACCTGAGCTACGCGAAGAGCCAGCGTACGGCAAGCCTGGCAGGCGCAGGCAGTCAGCACTTTAATGTCGATGACGGTCAGAAGGGCGGCGGCATCAACAGCCTGGCAAGCGTCGGCGTGAAGTACAGCAGCAAAGAAAGTTCGCTGAATCTGGATGCTTACCACTGGAAAGAGGACGGCATCAGCGATAAAGGCGTGATGCTGAACTTCAAGAAAACGTTCTAATTTTTAGCATGTGATACACAAACCGCAATGCTGATACAGGTTGCGGTTTTTTATTGCCGGATGCGATGCTTTAGGCGTTTTGTTTTGGTGTCTTCAAGGATAACAGAGCAACTCATCCAGTAATCTTGTTTACGCCTTCGCATTATTTATCTCTTTTCGTTTCTATACTGATTTTTCTTAATCCGTTTTATTACAGGGCAGGGTGCGATGAGCAGCAATACATTTACTCTCGGTACAAAATCCGTTAACCGTCTTGGTTATGGCGCGATGCAACTGGCAGGTCCTGGGGTTTTTGGCCCCCCAAGAGATCGCCACGTCGCTATAACCGTGCTGCGTGAGGCGCTGGCATTGGGCGTCAATCACATTGATACCAGCGACTTTTATGGTCCGCACGTCACCAATCAGATTATCCGCGAAGCGCTTTATCCTTACTCTGACGACCTGACAATTGTCACTAAAATTGGTGCGCGGCGTGGAGAGGACGCATCCTGGTTGCCCGCATTTTCTCCGGCAGAGCTGCAAAAAGCGGTGCACGATAATCTACGTAATCTCGGGCTGGACGTACTGGATGTGGTTAACTTGCGCATTATGATGGGGGATGGTCATGGCCCAGCGGAAGGATCGATAGAAGCCAGCCTGACCGTGCTGGCAGAGATGCAACAACAAGGCCTGGTAAAACATATTGGCCTAAGCAACGTCACACCGACGCAGGTTGCAGAGGCGCGCAAGATTGTCGAAATCGTCTGTGTGCAGAACGAATACAACATTGCTCATCGTGCTGATGACGCAATGATTGAAGCTTTGGCTCGTGACGGCATTGCCTACGTGCCGTTCTTTCCGCTCGGGGGCTTTACGCCGCTGCAATCTTCCACGCTTTCCGATGTTGCTGCGAGCCTGGGTGCAACACCAATGCAGGTGGCGCTGGCGTGGCTGTTACAACGTTCACCGAATATTTTGCTGATCCCAGGGACGTCTTCTGTTGCGCATTTACGGGAGAATATGGCTGCTGAAAAATTGCATCTTTCTGAGGAAGTGTTGTCTACGTTGGATGGTATTTCGCGAGAATAACGAATATACAAAAGGGAAAGATGCATTTCCCTTTTGTTTCTTTTTTAATGGCATGGAGTGCATATGTTTAAGCCCAGGATTTGCAGCTGGATAGGTTTACTTCCCCTGTTTATGCTGAGTCTTCCAGTACAGGCGGAACTTCGATGTGTTGCAAATGCAGTTGATATTGAACCATTTTTTTCTGCGGCTACCGCTGAAGATAAACAACAAGTTGAACAAGCTATCAACAGTAGCGTGAATCTTGTCCCCTTCGGTTTATCTGCATCGGACTGGAAAGTGCATCGTGGCGATTTAGTGGTAGAAGGTAATATAGAGAGTAATCAAAAATTGATTGTTCTTGGCAATTTGACAGTCAAAGGTAATATTTCCACTTTCTCTCTTTCTAATCCATGGGTTATTCTCGGTAACGTGACGGCAACGAATATAGTTACGGATTCACCACTGTTAATTACCGGTTCGATAAATGCAAGTGGACTGGTATTTATCGACTCATATTACGATAATCCGTCTACGATTAAGGGGAGTATTAATGCGCGTGGGATATTTATCAATGACATAATTGCACCTGTTGTTGCGTCTTCGACAAATAGTGAATTCATGGTCCGTGCGAGTGACAAAAATGACACTGAAAATGTCAAAAAAGCGCTGATGATAATAAATCCTGATGCATATTATTGGGGCCTAATAAATGATGAAGATGCTCTGAAAGAAATTTTTAAGCGAAGCAATATTCGCATGGCAGGGAATGTCTGTAATCTGATGAAAAAAGAAGCGCTGTTTCGCCCTAAGCCTTCTCCTGAGTTAGTGCAGGAATTACAAATGCTGGATGAAGGCAACGTTGCTGCATTTGAAGGACGAGACATTGCGACATTTGATCTTGCCATAATGCGAACTCTCCCAAGGCTTAAAGGAATTTCAGCTAACCTACGCAAACAACTTATTAATAGCAATGATGAACAAACGATTGAAAGTATGGCGAGATATATGCCTGACAATGAGATTCTGGAGTTGACCGATCAGCAATTGGGTTACCAGCCTGTTGTTCTGGGGTTGCTCGACCGTGAACCGCTCTCTGTCGAAATAATGACGCGAATGAGTCATCTACCTGATGGTGTCGGTCCGTTGAATCTTGCGCTACGTGAAAATCTCCCTCTGGATATCGTCATGACTCTGGCGAAAAGAGATTGGGATATGATCATTCAGGAGCTTTATAAAGATGCGTGGTTATTGCCCGAATCCATTATTGATGGCTATATCCGCAGTGATGATTCCTCTATTCGTCAGGTCGGTGCTGGAGGACAACTCAGCTACAATCAGGCAATGCAGTTGGCGAACGATTCATCAAACGATGTTGTCACAAGCTTAGCGTCAAAGCTGGCAGAGATGAAACACCATGGTCAATTGTTGCGGATGACGCCACAAGAGAGTGACAAAATAGCAGTATATTTACACCAAAAATTCGAGAATGACGATGATCTAATACGTGTGTTATTTTTAGCATTGCCAGATAACTTACAGTTTAATTTTGTTAAAAAGATGGAGAAAAAATTTCCTGCCTATTTTTGCTGTGGGGATATGCAGGTAATTCACTCTGACGCTGCTTTACAACGGTTATTGACACGTTTCAACGATCCTGCGGGGTGGAGTAATCTGGCGAAAAATCAGTATCTGAGTACGGCGATGAAACAAAAAATTTGGCATCGCGCTTTATCGCATCGAAAAAATAATCCGAAAGCAGATTCTGCAGCATATGAAACCAGCGCTGATATGATTTTGTCTGAGCTGATTAGCCACGGTGAAGTTGATGACCAGATGCTATTAAATGCCACCTCTCTGATACGTTCGGAAGGCTGGGACTTTTTAGAGAGTGCATTAGTTAGTTGGGATAATTTACCCGCTGTTGTCCTCAAGGAATTACAGCAAAATATGCCACGCAATGATATTTGGGCGAAGTTTTTTCTGAAGCAGGAAAACAGCTCTCGTGCGCAGGTTAACGAAGCGTTACGTGTTTATTATGCACTAGACCCCGATGCGTTAGCACAACTGGATGTACTGGCAAAACAACCGGATCGTATATGGTGGAGTACGCTGGCGAAAAGCAATCTTACATTTTTCAAGTTCGGCGCACTTAACAATCGCCATACACCGTCTGCGGCACTGGCGGCAGAAATTGATCCCGAGTGGTGGATTATGGCGATGAATAATCCCCGTTTTCCAGTTGATGTATTGAAGGCGAGGCTGAAACGTGATCCTTTGCTGGCGTTAGAGCTTGTTAACCCTGAACTGGATTTAGTTCGGCAGCTGGCGCTTAACGGTAAGACGCGCGCAATACGGGAACAAGCGATGAGAAAACTTGATGAGTTGCATTGAATAACAGCGTTATATTTTTAACTATTTGATTAATTGGGGATAATCATTCCTGACAGTGAGCCCCAGTACCTTGATATATTCTGATTTTTTAATGAAGCGGCGTGTTGCGATATCTCTGCCAGGGCAATTGATGCACCATAGCGCAAACCGTATTATCAAGGATTGATAATGACGCTCTACCAGATAAAACCGCTCTTTCAGTCGCTGTTAAGGCCGACGATGTTTTGGCTTCATAAGCTGCAAGTGTCTGCAAATCAGATCACACTTGCCGCTTTGGCACTTTCTCTTCTCACCGGTTTGTTGTTGGCGTTGGTGCCATATCCTGGCATGTTTCTGCTATTGCCCATCGTGCTTTTTGTCCGTATGGCACTCAATGCGCTGGATGGCATGATGGCGCGTGAGTGCAATCAGCAAACACGTCTTGGGGCGATTTTGAATGAAACAGGCGATGTTATTTCCGATATTGCGCTTTATTTACCGTTTTTATTTTTACCGGAAAGTAACGCATCACTCGTAATACTCATGTTATTTTGCACCATATTGACCGAGTTTTGCGGTTTACTCGCGCAGACGATTAACGGTATTCGTAGTTATGTCGGTCCATTTGGCAAAAGCGATCGCGCGTTAATATTTGGTCTGTGGGGGCTGGCCATTGCCATTTATCCACAATGGATGCAATGGAATAATTTTTTATGGAGCATTGCTTCAATTCTGCTTCTCTGGACTGCGATTAATCGTTGTCGGAGTGTGCTTTTTATGAGTGCTGAAAGATAATGCTGGAAAAATCTCTGGCAACACTTTTCGCGTTGTTAATTTTAGCAACGCTGATAAACCGTTTTCTGGTATGGCGGTTACCGGAGAGAAAAGGGGGGGAGGTTACATTACGTATTCGTACCTGGTGGGGCATCGTCATTTGTTTTTCACTGGTGATTTCAGGTCCACGCTGGATGACGTTGACGTTTTTTGCGCTGATAAGTTTTCTGGCATTGAAAGAATATTGTACGCTTATATCTGTACATTTTCCGCGTTGGTTATATTGGGGTATTCCTCTTAACTATTTGCTTATCGGTTTTAATTGTTTTGAGCTGTTTCTGTTATTTATACCTTTGGCTGGGTTTCTGATATTAGCCACCTGGCGAGTTTTTGTGGGTGACCCCTCCGGTTGTCTGCATACCGTGAGCGCCATTTTTTGGGGCTGGATAATGACCGTTTTCGCCTTGAGTCATGCCGCCTGGTTGTTAATGTTGCCAACCATAAATATCCAGGGCGAGGCGTTACTGGTGTTATTTCTTTTGGCATTAACCGAGTCAAACGATATTGCACAGTATTTATGGGGGAAATCCTGCGGCAGAAGAAAAGTGGTCCCCAAAGTCAGCCCGGGAAAAACGCTGGAAGGTCTGGTGGGGGGCGTAATCACTACTATGATTGTGTCACTGATTATTGGACCGTTACTGACACCGCTAAATACATTACAGGCATTATTAGCGGGTTTGTTAATTGGTATTAGTGGTTTTTGCGGCGATGTAGTGATGTCAGCCATCAAACGAGATGTTGGAGTTAAAGATAGTGGAAAACTATTACCCGGACATGGCGGACTCCTTGACAGGATTGACTCATTAATTTTCACCGCTCCGGTATTTTTTTATTTTATTCGCTACTGCTGTTACTGAAGGAAAATAGAGAAAATGGAAAATTCACGCATCCCTGGGGAACATTTTTTTACCACCAGTGATAATACAGCGTTGTTTTATCGGCACTGGCCCGCTTTACAGCCCGGGGCGAAAAAGGTCATAGTCTTATTTCATCGCGGTCATGAACATTCCGGGCGTCTACAACATCTCGTTGATGAACTGGCGATGCCAGATACTGCTTTTTATGCCTGGGATGCCCGAGGGCATGGAAAAACGTCAGGGCCGCGTGGTTATAGCCCATCTCTTGCGCGTTCAGTGTAGGATGTCGATGAATTTGTCCGTTTTGCTGCCAGCGACAGCCAGGTTGGACTGGAAGAGGTGGTTGTGATCGCGCAAAGCGTCGGCGCAGTGATGGTTGCCACATGGGTTCATGATTATGCGCCTGCTATTCGCGGACTGGTGCTGGCATCTCCGGCCTTTAAGGTTAAATTGTATGTGCCGCTGGCACGTCCTGGACTGGCGTTATGGCATCGTCTGCGTGGTCTGTTTTTTATTAATTCCTATGTGAAAGGGCGTTATCTGACCCACGATCGGCAACGGGTGGCGAGTTTCAATAATGATCCGCTGATCACACGGGCGATTGCCGTCAATATCTTGCTCGATCTCTACAAAACGTCTGAACGTATTATTAGAGATGCGGCGGCGATTACGCTCCCCACGCAACTTCTGATATCAGGCGATGACTATGTGGTGCATCGCCAACCGCAGATTGATTTTTATCAGCGTTTACGTAGCCCTCTCAAAGAGCTGCATCTGCTGCCAGGCTTTTATCACGACACGTTGGGTGAAGAGAACAGGGCGCAGGCATTTGAAAAAATGCAAAGCTTTATCAGCCGTTTATATGCTAACAAGTCGCAAAAATTTGATTATCAGCATGAAGACCGCACAGGACCATCAGCGGATCGATGGCGGCTCCTTTCTGGTGGACCCGTGCCGTTATCGCCGGTTGATTTGGCGTATCGCTTTATGCGAAAGGCGATGAAACTGTTCGGGGCACACTCTGCGGGCCTGCATCTCGGAATGAGCACCGGCTTTGATTCAGGCAGTTCGCTGGATTATGTCTATCAAAATCAACCGCAAGGCAGTAACGTATTCGGGCGCTTTATCGACAAAATCTACCTGAACAGTGTTGGCTGGCGCGGTATTCGCCAGCGCAAAACCCATTTACAAATGCTGATTAAACAAGCCGTTGCCGATCTCCACGCCAAAGGTTTAGCCGTCCGCGTGGTTGACATTGCCGCAGGGCATGGGCGCTATGTACTGGATGCGCTGGCAAACGAGCCCGCCATAAGCGATATTTTGTTACGTGATTACAGTGAGTTAAATGTTGCACAGGGGCAAGAGATGATTGCCCAACGGGGAATGTCTGGGCGGGTGCGTTATGAACAGGGCGATGCGTTTAACCCGGAGGAACTCAGCGCGTTAACTCCGCGGCCTACGCTGGCGATTGTCTCTGGACTGTATGAGCTTTTTCCCGAAAATGAGCAGGTAAAAAACTCCCTCGCAGGTCTTGCCAATGCCATCGAACCGGGTGGCATTCTCATCTACACCGGGCAGCCGTGGCACCCACAACTGGAGCTGATTGCCGGGGTGTTAACCAGTCATAAAGATGGTAAACCGTGGGTGATGCGCGTGCGTTCGCAAGGGGAGATGGATTCGCTCGTGCATGATGCCGGATTTGATAAATGCACACAACGGATTGATGAGTGGGGCATTTTTACGGTTTCGATGGCGGTGCGTCGTGATAACTGAACGCCGGAACGTATTGCTACAAGGAGCTGGCTGGTTATTGTTGCTGGCCCCGTTTTTCTTCTTCACCTATGGATTTCTTAATCAGTTCATCGCGGTTCAGGACCTTAAAAGCCATGATATCCCCAGTCAGGTATTCGGTTGGGAAACGGCGATCCCTTTTCTTCCCTGGACTATTTTTCCTTACTGGAGTCTGGATCTTTTATATGGATTTTCGCTGTTCGTTTGTAGCTCGACATTTGAGCAGCGCCGACTTGTCCACCGGCTTATTCTGGCAACGGTAATGGCCTGCTGCGGTTTTTTGCTCTATCCGCTGAAGTTTAGTTTTATCCGTCCTGAAGTGAGTGGGGTGACGGGATGGCTATTTTCGCAACTTGAACTGTTTGATCTGCCTTATAACCAGTCTCCTTCGCTGCATATTATTCTCTGCTGGCTACTTTGGCGTCACTTTCGTCAGCATCTGGCTGAGAGGTGGCGTAAAGTCTGTGGCGGATGGTTTTTACTCATCGCTATTTCTACTCTGACGACCTGGCAGCATCATTTTATTGATGTCATCACAGGGCTGGCGGTAGGTATGTTGATTGACTGGATGGTGCCCGTCGATCGTCGTTGGAATTATCAGAAACCTGATCAACGTCGAATCAAAATAGCACTGCCATATGTCGTAGGCGCGGGCTCGTGCATTGTGTTGATGGAGCTAATGATAATGCTTCAGTTATGGTGGTCAGTCTGGTTATGTTGGCCAGTATTATCGCTACTCATTATTGGCCGTGGGTACGGTGGGCTTGGCGCGATAACAACAGGGAAAGATAGTCAGGGGAAACTCCCGCCCGCCGTTTACTGGCTGACATTGCCCTGGCGCATCGGGATGTGGCTGTCTATGCGTTGGTTTTGTCGTCGCCTGGAGCCGGTGAGCAAAATTACTGCTGGTGTTTATTTAGGGGCGTTTCCACGACATATTCCGGCACAGAATGCGGTTCTGGACGTCACCTTTGAATTCCCTCGGGGACGAGCGACAAAAGATCGACTCTATTTCTGTGTACCGATGCTGGATCTGGTGGTTCCGGAAGAGGGGGAGCTCCGACAGGCCGTGGCGATGCTGGAAACATTACGCGAAGAGCAAGGCAGCGTTCTGGTCCATTGCGCGTTGGGATTATCGCGCAGTGCGCTGGTAGTGGCGGCATGGCTGTTATGTTACGGACATTGTAAAACCGTTGATGAAGCGATTAGTTATATTCGAGCCAGACGCTCGCGGATTATGCTTAAGGAAGAGCACAAAGCGATGCTGAAATTATGGGCAAACAGGTAAGCGGATTGAGATGTGGACTGAATATCTACAGTCCACATCAAGATCGTGTCCGGTTATTCAGCAACAATACTGTCGATAGCTGCTTTCGCGTCAGACTGCGCTTTCGCTGCCATTTCAGGACCGTATGCGATCCCTTCGGCGAAGACAAATTTCACATCAGTAATGCCGATAAAGCCAAGGAACGTGGACAGATACGGCGTCACCAGGTCCGTTGGTCCATCTTTGTGGATCCCACCGCGGCTGGTAATAACGATGGCTTTTTTACCCGTTACCAGACCTTCCGGACCGTTCTCGGTATAGCGGAAAGTAACGCCTGCACGTGCAACCAGGTCAAAATAGTTTTTCAACTGAGTCGAGATGTTGAAGTTATACATCGGTGCCGCAATAACGATAACGTCGTGGGCTTTCAGCTCGGCAATCAGCTCATCGGAAAGTGCCAGAGCTTCCTGCTGACGCGGAGTCAGCGGTGCATCGCTCGGACGCAGCGCACCAACCAGTTCGCCATCCAGCACCGGAATCGGATTTGCAGCCAGGTCGCGAACGGTGATTTTATCAGCGGAGTGCTTTTCGCGCCATTGTTCAACAAAATAATCGGACAACTGATTAGACTGAGAGTACCCTGCCAGGATGCTGGATTTAAGAACTAATACCTTGCTCATGGTGTTTCCTTATAGATGTTTGAATGGGCGATGCCCCGTTGCTTGCTGACACTTTATTCACAATCCTGCCACAGAGATAGCGCAATAAATCGAAGCCTATGTTCGAATTTATTGAACAACGCATAGAAAGCCGCGATGTGGTACTCTATATCTATCATTTAAAAGAAAATTAATCAGGCAGCCTACTGCCCACTAACGTTATGACAGAACAACAAAAATTGACCTTTACGGCCTTGCAGCAGCGGCTGGATTCGCTGATGCTGCGCGACAGACAGCGTTTTTCTCGCCGTCTGCACGGTGTTAAGAAGGTTAAAAATCCTGATGCACAACAGGCCATTTTCCAGGAGATGGCGAAAGAGATTGACCAGGCGGCAGGGAAAGTCCTGCTGCGTGAAGCGGCACGACCGGAAATCACTTATCCCGACAATTTGCCGGTTAGTCAGAAAAAGCAGGACATTCTCGACGCGATTCGTGATCACCAGGTGGTGATCGTCGCCGGGGAAACCGGTTCCGGTAAAACGACTCAGCTACCGAAAATCTGTATGGAGCTGGGGCGCGGGATTAAAGGGCTGATCGGTCATACCCAACCGCGTCGCCTGGCGGCACGAACGGTGGCGAACCGTATTGCGGAAGAGCTGAAAACGGAGCCGGGCGGTTGCATCGGTTACAAAGTGCGTTTCAGCGATCACGTAAGTGATAACACGATGGTCAAGCTGATGACCGACGGTATCCTGCTGGCGGAGATCCAGCAAGACCGCCTGCTGATGCAGTACGACACTATCATTATTGACGAAGCGCACGAACGTAGCCTGAATATCGATTTTCTGCTCGGCTATTTGAAAGAGTTGCTGCCGCGGCGTCCTGACCTAAAAATCATTATCACTTCCGCGACTATCGACCCGGAACGCTTTTCGCGCCACTTTAATAATGCGCCGATTATCGAAGTCTCCGGTCGGACCTATCCGGTGGAAGTGCGCTATCGCCCGATTGTTGAAGAAGCCGATGACACCGAGCGCGATCAGTTGCAGGCGATTTTTGACGCCGTAGACGAACTGAGTCAGGAAAGCCCTGGCGACATTCTGATCTTTATGAGTGGTGAGCGGGAAATTCGCGATACCGCCGATGCGCTGAACAAGCTGAACTTACGCCATACCGAAATCTTGCCGCTTTATGCGCGGCTTTCGAACAGCGAACAGAACCGCGTGTTCCAGTCGCACAGCGGACGGCGTATTGTGCTGGCGACCAACGTCGCGGAAACGTCGCTGACCGTTCCGGGGATTAAATACGTTATCGACCCAGGTACGGCGCGTATCAGCCGCTACAGCTATCGCACCAAAGTGCAGCGTTTGCCGATTGAGCCCATTTCGCAGGCGTCTGCCAACCAGCGTAAAGGCCGCTGTGGTCGTGTGTCCGAAGGGATCTGTATTCGTCTCTATTCCGAAGACGATTTCCTCTCGCGCCCGGAGTTTACCGATCCGGAGATTCTGCGTACCAACCTGGCCTCGGTTATTTTACAGATGACCGCGCTGGGGTTGGGCGATATCGCCGCGTTCCCATTTGTCGAAGCACCGGATAAACGTAATATCCAGGATGGCGTGCGTCTGCTCGAAGAGCTGGGCGCGATCACCACGGATGAACAGGCCAGCGCCTATAAACTGACACCGCTCGGTCGCCAGCTTTCGCAATTGCCTGTCGATCCTCGTCTGGCGCGTATGGTGCTGGAAGCGCAAAAACATGGCTGCGTGCGTGAGGCGATGATTATCACGTCCGCGCTCTCCATTCAGGATCCGCGCGAGCGTCCGATGGATAAACAGCAGGCATCGGACGAAAAACATCGCCGCTTCCACGACAAAGAATCCGACTTCCTCGCGTTTGTAAATCTGTGGAATTATCTTGGCGAGCAGCAAAAGGCGCTTTCTTCCAACGCCTTCCGTCGCCTGTGTCGTACCGATTATCTCAACTATCTGCGCGTGCGCGAATGGCAGGATATCTACACCCAGTTGCGCCAGGTGGTGAAAGAACTTGGCATTCCGGTTAACAGCGAACCGGCGGAGTATCGTGAAATTCACATTGCGTTGCTGACGGGTTTACTTTCCCATATCGGCATGAAAGATGCCGATAAACAAGAATATACCGGCGCACGTAACGCGCGTTTCTCCATTTTCCCCGGTTCCGGCTTATTTAAAAAGCCGCCGAAATGGGTAATGGTGGCGGAACTGGTAGAAACCAGCCGCCTGTGGGGGCGCATTGCGGCACGTATCGACCCTGAATGGGTAGAACCCGTTGCTCAGCATTTGATTAAACGCACCTACAGCGAACCGCACTGGGAACGGGCGCAGGGCGCGGTGATGGCAACGGAAAAAGTCACTGTTTATGGTTTGCCGATTGTTGCTGCGCGTAAGGTCAACTACAGCCAGATCGATCCGGCGTTATGTCGTGAACTCTTTATTCGCCACGCGCTGGTGGAAGGTGACTGGCAGACGCGTCACGCATTCTTCCGTGAAAACCTGAAACTGCGGGCCGAAGTGGAAGAGCTGGAACACAAATCACGTCGCCGCGATATTCTGGTTGATGACGAAACGCTGTTTGAGTTTTACGACCAGCGCATCAGCCACGATGTGATCTCAGCACGTCACTTCGACAGCTGGTGGAAAAAAGTCAGCCGCGAAACGCCTGATTTGCTCAACTTTGAAAAGAGCATGTTGATCAAAGAAGGGGCGGAAAAGATCAGCAAGCTGGATTATCCGAACTTCTGGCATCAGGGCAATCTCAAGCTGCGTTTGAGCTATCAGTTTGAGCCCGGCGCGGATGCTGACGGTGTGACTGTGCATATCCCGCTGCCGTTACTTAACCAGGTTGAGGAGAGTGGGTTTGAGTGGCAGATCCCCGGCCTGCGTCGTGAACTGATCATCGCACTGATTAAATCATTGCCGAAACCAGTACGCCGTAATTTTGTACCTGCGCCAAACTATGCCGAAGCGTTTTTAGGCCGCGTCACACCGCTGGAATTGCCGTTGCTCGACAGCCTTGAACGAGAGCTACGGCGGATGACTGGCGTCACCGTTGACCGCGAAGACTGGCACTGGGATCAGGTGCCCGATCACCTGAAAATCACATTCCGCGTGGTGGATGACAAAAACAAGAAGCTAAAAGAAGGGCGCTCATTACAAGATCTGAAAGATGCTCTGAAAGGCAAAGTACAGGAAACGCTATCTGCCGTGGCGGATGACGGTATCGAGCAGAGTGGCTTACATATCTGGAGTTTTGGTCAGCTGCCGGAAAGCTACGAACAGAAGCGTGGCAACTACAAAGTGAAGGCGTGGCCAGCGTTGGTGGATGAGCGCGACAGTGTGGCGATCAAACTGTTTGATAACCCGCTGGAGCAAAAACAGGCAATGTGGAACGGTCTTCGCCGTCTACTGCTGCTGAATATTCCATCGCCGATCAAGTATTTGCATGAGAAGTTGCCAAACAAAGCCAAACTTGGGCTGTACTTTAACCCGTATGGCAAAGTGCTGGAGCTGATAGACGACTGTATCTCCTGCGGTGTGGATCAACTGATCGACGCCAATGGTGGCCCGGTCTGGACGGAAGAAGGTTTTGCTGCGCTGCATGAAAAAGTCCGTGCTGAACTGAACGACACGGTGGTGGATATTGCGAAGCAGGTCGAGCAAATCCTTACTGCGGTGTTCAATATCAATAAACGTCTGAAAGGGCGGGTGGATATGACCATGGCGCTGGGGCTTTCTGACATTAAAGCGCAGATGGGCGGGTTGGTATATCGCGGTTTCGTCACTGGTAACGGCTTCAAACGGTTGGGCGACACGCTGCGTTATTTGCAGGCGATTGAAAAACGGCTGGAAAAACTGGCGGTTGACCCACATCGCGACCGAGCTCAGATGCTGAAAGTCGAAAATGTCCAGCAGGCGTGGCAGCAATGGATCAACAAACTGCCGCCCGCACGTCGTGAGGATGAAGACGTGAAAGAGATCCGCTGGATGATAGAAGAGCTGCGCGTTAGTTACTTCGCTCAACAACTTGGTACGCCTTATCCGATTTCAGATAAGCGTATTTTGCAGGCGATGGAGCAGATTAGCGGTTAACACTGCTATTTGCCTGATAAATCTAAAACCCGGTAAGCATTTAGCGCCGGGTTTTTTCTTTATGAATTCTGAAAAATAGCAAGGGAGATACTCCTTACGTGCTTATTACAAATCTGCTTGATGAGGACGATATACTGGATACCAAATATTACTGCAACAAAGAACTTCACTGTTTTTGTCAGAAATAAAAATCGTAATTTCCATATCATCCCAACCTTTAACATCTCTGACTACCATCCATAATGGAATATCAAGGCCGTATGATTTCATACCATCAGGAAGAAATTTAATAGCAGTGATTTTGTATGCCAGCGAGCCATTAAGATTATACTTTTTACAATATTTTTCTGCTATCGAATTCACTTTGTTTTCAGTAAGAATAGGAGCGATTATTTTATTATTCATGAGACTCCACATTGCTGTAAATAAAGAATAATTTCAACTTGCATTTCCACTAACTCACCAAAATTTTCAAAGCATAACTCACAAGGGAAATCACCGACATCATCGGAAAATATACCAAAATCATGAATGAGAATATAAATTTTTAGGCTGTTGCGGTCAAGAAAAGCTACACTCCCATCGCCAAAACTGCCAACAGGAAAAGGATCAATGTTGTTCAATAATGGATATTCTTTTTTATAATCTTCCCATTGTTGCAAAAATAGAGGGTAATATCTGTCCAGATCCTTCAAAGTATAAATTTGAGGATCGACAAAATGACATGCGCCAAAATGAGACAATAACTGCCGATAGTCTTTTGGAATATGTGTTGCGTATTTATCCTCAAATAAAAGAAGGTTATCTTCAGTTTCCGGAGCGGTTACGCAACCTGTAAGTCCTGTTGTTTTTACGGCAGGCCAGGCGGTTTCTAAAATTTGAAACATTTTTTCCATGTATGTTTCTCGACATATAGTATTATGTTGATGAATAAAAAGGACAATTTGTCTCCTTAGACGGATAGTAGTTTATAGCTCAGGCCAGATATTATTCAATTTAAATTTAAGGATTTCCCATTAATGAGCGTGTTGCAAATGTTCCCATTGATTGAGAAATATAAGAATGAATATTTCATAAATATCACACCAACTTATCTGTCACTTAAAAATGATAGAACATTATGTTATTGATGTTTTATCAACAGTTTCTCCGCAAATACAGTATGACTAAAACCAGTGTCTGGTTCGCGATGGCGCGATAGAAAAAGGATCATCTTCCTTTCAGAGTGCTCCGCTTCTCACTATTATCTCACGCAGTATTCTTAAAGGAACGATAAGGAGGAACCATGAACATTACCCCGTTTCCGACGCTTTCGCCGGCAACCATAGATGCTATAAATGTTATCGGACAGTGGCTGGCGCAGGATGATTTCTCCGGTGAGGTGCCGTATCAGGCCGATTGCGTGATCCTTGCAGGCAATGCGGTTATGCCGACTATCGACGCGGCATGTAAGATTGCTCGCGATCAGCAAATTCCTTTACTGATTAGTGGTGGTATCGGTCACTCGACAACTTTTTTGTATAGCGCCATCGCACAGCATCCGCACTACAACACTATCCGCACCACTGGCAGAGCAGAAGCGACCATCCTGGCGGATATCGCTCATCAGTTCTGGCATATTCCGCATGAAAAAATCTGGATTGAAGACCAGTCAACAAACTGTGGTGAAAACGCACGCTTTAGCATCGCGCTATTGAATCAGGCCGTAGAACGAGTTCACACAGCTATCGTTGTTCAGGACCCCACCATGCAGCGGCGCACGATGGCGACGTTCCGCCGTATGACCGGGGACAATCCCGATGCACCACGCTGGTTGAGTTATCCCGGATTCGTTCCTCAGTTAGGAAATAACGCAGACAGTGTAATCTTTATTAATCAGTTACAAGGATTATGGCCGGTTGAGCGTTATCTATCACTACTCACTGGCGAGCTGCCGCGTTTACACGATGATAGCGATGGCTACGGTCCCCGCGGGCGAGATTTTATTGTTCACGTTGATTTTCCGGCAGAAGTCATCCAGGCATGGCAAACGCTGAAACACGATGCGGTGCTCATCGAGGCGATGGAAAGTCGCTCGTTACGTTAAAAATTGCCCGTTTGTGAACCACTTGTTTGCAAACGGGCATGACTCCTGACGTTTATTTCTGCCTTTTATTCCTTTTACACTTGTTTTTATGAAGCCCTTCACAGAATTGTCCTTTCACGATGCCGTCTCTATGATGATTGATGTTAATTAACAATGCATTTACCAAAAACAAACATATAAATCACAGGAGTCGCCCATGTCAGTACCCGTTCAACATCCTATGTATATCGATGGACAGTTTGTTACCTGGCGTGGAGACGCATGGATTGATGTGGTAAACCCTGCTACAGAGGCGGTCATTTCCCGCATACCCGATGGTCAGGCCGAGGATGCCCGTAAGGCAATCGATGCAGCAGAACGTGCACAACCAGAATGGGAAGCGTTGCCTGCCATTGAACGCGCCAGTTGGTTGCGCAAAATCTCCGCCGGGATCCGCGAACGCGCCGGTGAAATCAGTGCGCTGATTGTTGAAGAAGGGGGCAAGATCCAGCAGCTGGCTGAAGTTGAAGTGGCTTTTACTGCGGACTATATCGATTACATGGCGGAGTGGGCACGGCGTTATGAAGGTGAGATTATTCAAAGCGATCGTCCAGGAGAAAATATTCTTCTGTTTAAACGTGCGCTTGGCGTGACTACCGGCATTCTGCCGTGGAACTTCCCGTTCTTCCTCATTGCCCGCAAAATGGCTCCCGCTCTTTTGACCGGTAATACCATCGTCATTAAACCCAGTGAATTTACACCAAACAATGCGATTGCTTTTGCCAAAATTGTCGATGAAATAGGCCTTCCACGCGGTGTGTTTAACCTTGTGCTGGGGCGTGGTGAAACCGTTGGGCAAGAACTGGCGGGTAACCCAAAGGTCGCAATGGTCAGTATGACAGGCAGCGTCTCTGCAGGTGAAAAGATCATGGCGACTGCAGCAAAAAACATCACAAAAGTGTGTCTGGAATTGGGTGGTAAAGCACCAGCTATCGTAATGGACGATGCCGATCTTGAACTGGCAGTCAAAGCCATCGTTGATTCACGCGTCATTAATAGTGGACAAGTGTGTAACTGTGCAGAACGTGTTTATGTACAGAAAGGCATTTATGATCAGTTCGTCAATCGGCTGGGTGAAGCGATGCAGGCGGTGCAATTTGGTAACCCCGCTGAGCGCAACGACATTGCGATGGGGCCGTTGATTAACGCCGCGGCGCTGGAAAGGGTCGAGCAAAAAGTGGCGCGCGCAGTAGAAGAGGGGGCGAGAGTGGCGTTGGGGGGCAAGGCAGTAGAGGGGAAAGGATATTATTATCCGCCGACATTGCTGCTGGATGTTCGCCAGGAAATGTCGATTATGCACGAGGAAACCTTTGGCCCGGTGCTGCCAGTGGTCGCATTTGACACGCTGGAAGAGGCTATCTCAATGGCTAATGACAGTGATTACGGCCTGACCTCATCACTCTATACCCAAAATCTGAACGTCGCGATGAAAGCCATTAAAGGGCTGAAGTTTGGTGAAACTTACATCAACCGTGAAAACTTCGAAGCTATGCAAGGATTCCACGCCGGATGGCGTAAATCCGGTATTGGCGGCGCAGATGGCAAACATGGCCTGCATGAATACCTGCAGACCCAGGTGGTTTATTTACAGTCGTAATGAGTGAAAGAGGCGGAGGTTTTTTCCTCCGCCTGTGTGCGTCAGAGTTTAGCGAATTTTTCGAGGGTGCGAATGAGCTGTGTGACGAAGCCATATTCGTTATCGTACCAGGCGACCGTTTTCACCAGTTGTAAATCGCCCACGGCGGTAATTTCGGTTTGCGTGGCATCAAACACCGACCCGAAATGGCTGCCTATGATATCAGAAGAGACTATTTCTTCATCGGTATAACCAAATGACTCGTTATTGTTTGTCGCGTTTTTAAGCGCGTTGTTCACCTCTTCGGCAGTCACTTTTTTTCCAAGAATAGACACCAGTTCAGTCACCGAACCGGTTTTCACGGGTACGCGTTGTGCATGACCTTTCAGTTTGCCGCTCAGTTCTGGGATCACCAGACCAATGGCTTTTGCCGCCCCCGTAGTGTGGGGAATGATATTTTCTGCCGCTGCACGTGAAGCGCGTAGATCTTTACCACGCGGGCCATCCACCAGTGACTGAGTGCCGGTATAGGCATGAATGGTCGTCATCGTGCCGACTTCTATTCCGAAACTGTCGTGCAAGGCTTTGGCCATCGGTGCAAGACAATTAGTGGTGCATGACGCCACGGAAACAATGGTGTCGTTGCCATCCAGTGTGTCGTCATTGACGTTATAAACGATGGTTTTCATTTCACCGGCAGGGGCGGAAATCAACACCTTCTTCGCACCAGCATCAAGATGCGCCTGCGATTTCTCGGCGGAGGTATAAAAGCCAGTACATTCGACAATGATTTCTGCGCCTTTCGCTTTCCACGGAATATTTTTAGCCTCTTTTTCGGCGTAAACCGCGATACTTTTCCCATCAACGATAAGTGAATCTTCCGTAAAATCAACGCGCCAGGGGAACGGTCCATAGTTTGAATCATGTTTCAGCAGGTAGGCGAGAATTTTTGGGGAAGTGAGATCATTAATAGCGACAACATCTATGTTGCTTTTGACTTCAAGTAATCGACGCAATACCAGTCGACCGATACGACCAAAACCGTTAATACCAACTTTACTCATGGTTTTCTCCTGTCAGGAACGTTCGGATGAAAATTGATCCTTTCCAGGCTTAGACCAGGATGGCGGGATGGGCAATCTACATTCTTGCCGTGAAACGTAACGTACTGAAAACGGGTGAACAATATTTAATGAAATTTTAAGAAAAGCTCGTTATGTTAACGGAAAATTGTTTTAAAGCAGGAAATGTTATGGAAAATAAATACTCAAGGTTACAAATCAGCATTCACTGGCTGGTCTTTTTGCTGGTTATCGCAGCGTATTGCGCAATGGAGTTTCGTGGTTTCTTCCCACGTAGCGATCGACCACTCATCAACATGATTCATGTTTCCTGTGGCATATCAATTCTCGTGCTGATGGTGGTTCGTCTTTTGTTAAGGCTGAAATACCCAACCCCGCCGATTATACCTAAGCCAAAACCGATGATGACGGGACTGGCGCATTTGGGACATTTGGTGATCTATCTCCTGTTTATTGCGCTGCCAGTGATTGGTTTGGTGATGATGTATAACCGGGGTAACCCATGGTTTGCGTTTGGTTTGACGATGCCTTACGCTTCAGAGGCCAATTTCGAACGGGTTGATAGCTTAAAGTCGTGGCATGAAATGCTGGCGAATCTGGGATATTTTGTCATCGGGTTGCACGCTGCGGCTGCACTGGCACACCACTATTTCTGGAAGGACAACACACTTCTACGCATGATGCCGCGTAAACGTTCCTGAAGGATATTTAAAGAAAACGCCTGTACTAAAACCGACCCGTGGTACAGGCGAAGAATACGGGTCTACATCGGAAGCGCCTATTATATTTATTTGTATGACAAATAAAACCATAATCCTTATCCATACGTCCATCTGGCTTATTTTTAATCAATTCACCCGATCTTTGATCTCATCAACGGTATCAAAATAAACCAGCGTATAACGTTCAAATCGAACATAAGATTCGATAAACCATGGAGGTTATATGAAAAAATTGGCACTTATCTTGGTTATGGGAGCGCTTGTTTCCTTTTATGCCGATGCCGGGCGCAAACCCTGTTCTGGTTCGAAAGGGGGGATCTCACACTGTACGGCAGGCGGCAAATTTGTTTGTAATGATGGTTCTATTAGTGCATCGAAAAAAACATGCACTAACTGAAGTGTAAAAGGGGTGCCATGAGAAAATGAATCTGCTAGTCAGATGCGCGGGGAAAATCCCCGCGCTTGCCCTTACCTGGACGTGCAGGCCATGAGCGCAGCAACCTCCTTATCACCGTCCCGGAACCGCAGTTCGTAGAGCGTTTGTCGGGTCAGGAGTGTGAATGTCAGAATCGTAATGCAGATAATGAGCAGACACACCACCAGAGGGTTGCGCTTCATAGCCTTTCTCCTTGCCGGATGGCGGGTAAGAGGCTAACATCTGAATTGCTTGGTTCATTCGTTGGCCTCGGTTGATAGAAATATCGGTCGGGGCCTTCGTCTTTCTGATTCCCGGTTAGCCTGAAAACAGAAAGTCTCAGGCACCCGCAGGCATCCTATGAGTTTTCCTTAGGGACGAAAATAATCACTTCACGAAATTGCGTGCTGTTTTCCAGAATTTTTTGTCATTCGGTTTAGCCATTCGTTACTCTCTTCATTCCAATAGCATTAATTTTCTCTGCAATAATTGTTGTAAAAATGTGACGCAAAGAGGTTTTTGGTCATAAGTAATTACCGTCAAGTGCCGATGACTTTCTATCAGGAGTAAACCTGGACGAGAGACAACGGTAATGAATACAACTCCCTCACAGCGATTAGGTTTTTTGCATCACATCAGGCTGGTTCCGTTATTTGCCTGCATTCTTGGCGGTATCTTAGTTCTATTCGCATTAAGTTCAGCTCTGGCTGGCTATTTCCTCTGGCAGGCCGATCGCGATCAGCGTGATGTTACTGCGGAGATTGAGATTCGGACCGGGTTAGCGAACAGTTCAGATTTTTTGCGTTCAGCCCGGATCAATATGATTCAGGCTGGTGCTGCGAGTCGTATTGCTGAAATGGAAGCAATGAAGCGAAATATTGCGCAAGCCGAATCGGAGATTAAACAGTCGCAGCAAGGTTATCGTGCTTATCAGAATCGGTCGGTGAAAACACCTGCTGATGAAGCCCTCGACACTGAATTAAATCAACGCTTCCAGGCTTATATCACGGGTATGCAACCGATGTTGAAATATGCCAAAAATGGCATGTTTGAAGCGATTATCAATCATGAAAGTGAGCAGATCCGACCGCTGGATAATGCTTATACCGATATTTTGAGCAAAGCCGTTAAGATACGTAGCGCCAGAGCCAACCAACTGGCGGAACTGGCCCATCAGCGCACCCGCCTGGGTGGGATGTTCATGATTGGCGCGTTTGTGCTTGCCCTGGTCATGACGCTGATAACATTTATAGTGCTACGTCGGATCGTCATTCGTCCACTGCAACATGCCGCACAACGGATTGAAAAAATCGCCAGTGGTGATCTGACGATGAATGATGAACCGGCGGGTCGTAATGAAATCGGTCGCTTAAGTCGTCATTTACAGCAAATGCAGCATTCACTGGGGATGACAGTAGGGACTGTTCGACAGGGTGCGGAAGAGATTTATCGTGGCACCAGCGAAATTTCAGCTGGCAATGCGGACCTTTCATCTCGCACTGAAGAACAAGCGGCGGCAATTGAACAAACTGCCGCCAGCATGGAGCAACTCACTGCGACGGTGAAACAGAATGCAGATAACGCGCATCATGCCAGCAAACTGGCGCAGGAGGCTTCTATTAAAGCCAGCGATGGCGGGCAGACGGTTTCCGGTGTAGTAAAAACGATGGGCGCTATCTCCACGAGTTCGAAGAAAATTTCCGAGATCACCGCCGTCATCAACAGTATTGCTTTCCAGACGAATATTCTGGCATTGAATGCTGCCGTTGAAGCCGCGCGAGCGGGTGAGCAAGGACGTGGATTTGCCGTTGTCGCCAGCGAAGTACGGACACTCGCAAGCCGCAGCGCTCAGGCGGCGAAAGAGATTGAAGGCTTGATCAGTGAATCAGTCAGGTTAATTGACCTGGGGTCGGATGAGGTGGCAACGGCAGGGAAAACCATGAGCACTATTGTTGATGCCGTCGCGAGTGTCACACATATCATGCAGGAAATTGCCGCCGCCTCGGATGAGCAAAGTAGGGGCATAACGCAGGTTAGCCAGGCGATTTCTGAAATGGATAAGGTGACGCAACAGAATGCTTCTCTGGTAGAAGAAGCCTCAGCAGCGGCGGTGTCCCTTGAAGAACAGGCTGCACGATTAACTGAGGCGGTGGACGTATTCCGTCTGAACAAACATTCTGTGTCGGCAGAACCTCGCGGAGCGGGTGAACCAGTTAGTTTCGCTACGGTGTGAAAATGTTCAAGGAAGGGATCGACAGATCCCTTCACCTTTCAGAACGGCATTGATTTTCGAATAGCGTTAATCATCAACTGGCAACCAGAAGAGAACGTTGCATCTACGCGGGTCAGTATTCCAATCGGTTCGCCTGCACCATGTCCCGGAACAGGCAGGGCCACCAGCGTGGCATGACGCAGGTCGTCTTTTACAGCGCCAGAAGGGACAAACCACACGTAGTCGTATTCAACCGTAAGTTGACGAGATAGCGAAGCAGACAGCGTTTCGATACAACCCGAAGGAATTTTACATCCCTGGCTCTGCACTAATGCATCTGAATGCTGGCGTGGCGCAGTGCCTTCTGGTGATACAATGACCGGCCATTCCAGCACCCGGCTTAGCGTTACGTTCTCCTGAAGTAGCGGATGATTAGGGCGGACAACCAGCTTCAGCGATTCAAGAAACAGCAGTTCGTAATTAAGTCCGGTCATCAGTTCAGGATCTGACATCCGACCAATGCCGATATCGATTTCCCCGGTTTTTAAACCCGCCAGAATCATAGGGTTACTCATTGTCGCAACTTGCAAGGTCGTCTCTTTTTGTTGCTGATGAAACTGACCTATAACCGAAGGTAATATCCCCAGTGCCGCAGTCGGTAGTGCACCAACCCTGACGACATCATTATTAAGACCTTCTTTACGATGAAGCGACTGTCCGGCAGTGTTGATGGCGTCAAGCACTCTGACTGCATGCGTTAAAAATTGTTCGCCGGGTAAGGTAAGTTGCGCCCCCTGACGACCACGCTCAAACAAGCGAGCGCCCGTCAGCTGCTCCAGTTCATTCAATGTCTTAGAGAGCGCAGGTTGACTCAAATTAAGGGTTTCAGCCGCGCGCCCCAAAGTTCCTTGTTGTGCGACAGCTACGAATGTATGAAGGTGGCGCAAACGGATGCGCTGACTAAACAGACTATTTTTTTCCATAAGCGATGTTAAAAACGAAGCGGTGTCGCTGACAAGTGAAGTTGTTTGATTATGATAACTTGATTGCAAAATATTATTAACAATTAAAGCAATTATGTTACAGCAAAATGGATAATATTGATGTTTTCGCGGCGAGATCACAGTTTGTAAATTCTTCCCGCCGGAGTGAATGCGGTTACCTACACTCCAGATTACTGACCACTGGAGGCAGACACTATGGCGAACAGCATCACGGCGGATGAGATTCGGGAACAGTTTTCGCAGGCAATGTCAGCCATGTACCAGCAAGAAGTTCCGCAGTACGGCACGCTGCTGGAACTGGTAGCTGATGTGAATCTGGCTGTGCTGGAAAACAATCCTCAACTGCACGAAAAAATGGTAAATGCAGACGAGCTGGCGCGACTGAATGTTGAACGTCATGGGGCGATTCGTGTTGGGACTGCACAAGAGCTTGCTACTCTTCGGCGGATGTTTGCCATTATGGGGATGTACCCGGTGAGCTATTACGATCTCTCGCAGGCGGGGGTGCCGGTACATTCGACAGCATTTCGGCCCATTGATGATGCTTCTCTGGCGCGTAATCCCTTCCGCGTTTTTACTTCATTACTCCGCCTTGAGCTTATCGAGAACGAAATTTTGCGCCAGAAAGCGGCGGAGATTCTGCGTCAGCGCGATATCTTCACCCCACGTTGTCGACAACTGTTAGAGGAATATGAGCAGCGGCGCGGTTTTAACGAAACACAGGCACAGGAGTTTGTGCAGGAAGCCCTGGAAACGTTTCGTTGGCACCAGTCAGCAACGGTAGATGAAGAAACCTATCGCGCCTTGCACAACGAACATCGGTTGATTGCTGATGTGGTCTGTTTTCCTGGATGCCATATCAACCACCTGACGCCACGTACGCTGGATATTGACCGGGTGCAGTCGATGATGCCTGAATGCGGGATTGAACCCAAAATTCTGATCGAAGGGCCGCCGCGCCGCGAGGTACCTATTTTACTACGCCAGACCAGCTTTAAAGCACTGGAAGAGACGGTGTTGTTTGCAGGGCAGAAACAGGGTACGCATACCGCGCGCTTTGGTGAAATAGAGCAGCGTGGTGTGGCATTAACGCCGAAAGGGCGACAACTGTATGATGATCTTCTGCGTAACGCTGGAACCGGGCAGGATAATCTCACTCACCAAATGCATTTACAGGAAACCTTCCGCACTTTTCCTGACAGTGAGTTTTTAATGCGTCAGCAAGGGTTGGCATGGTTCCGGTACCGTCTGACGCCTTCAGGTGAGGCGCATCGTCAGGCGATTCATCCCGGAGACGATCCACAGCCCTTAATTGAACGTGGTTGGGTAGTGGCGCAACCCATTACCTATGAAGATTTCTTGCCCGTTAGCGCGGCGGGGATCTTCCAGTCAAATCTGGGTAATGAAACGCAGGCACGCAATCACGGTAATGCCAGTCGCGAGGCATTTGAGCAGGCGTTGGGTTGTCCGGTTTTGGATGAGTTCCAGCTTTATCAGGAAGCGGAAGAACGCAGTAAACGTCGCTGTGGTTTGCTTTAAATTCTGACCATCCGCCTTTGCAAAAATTTGCCTGATTTTACAAACGAATCAGGCTCATCCCATCGACATAAAAAAATTGCCGATTTATGCATATTCTCTCAGTTCAACAATTGGATTATTAATAAATATTGTCTAGAGTGAGCGGTCATAAATAAGCACTTTCTTGCCGCTGAAAACGACCAGCGCGGGACCATTCACAACACCAGAAGGACTCACTTTCAGGTATGGATCGTAGACGATTTATTAAAGGTTCAATGGCTATGGCCGCCGTGTGCGGTACCAGCGGCATTGCTTCTCTTTTTTCTCAGGCGGCATTCGCGGCAGATTCTGATATTGCCGACGGGCAAACCCAACGTTTTGACTTCTCCATTCTACAGTCAATGGCGCACGACTTAGCGCAAACAGCGTGGCGTGGTGCGCCGCGTCCGTTACCTGACACTCTGGCGACAATGACGCCGCAGGCTTATAACAGTATTCAATACGACGCCGAAAAATCGCTCTGGCATAACGTTGAGAACCGTCAACTGGACGCTCAGTTCTTCCATATGGGAATGGGATTCCGTCGCCGCGTTCGTATGTTTTCTGTAGATCCAGCAACACATCTGGCGCGTGAAATTCACTTTCGCCCGGAGTTGTTCAAATACAACGATGCGGGTGTTGATACCAAACAATTAGAAGGGCAAAGTGATCTCGGTTTTGCCGGTTTTCGCGTGTTTAAAGCCCCCGAACTGGCGCGCCGTGATGTCGTATCATTCCTCGGCGCGAGTTATTTCCGCGCGGTTGATGATACATATCAATACGGTTTGTCGGCTCGCGGCCTGGCGATCGACACTTACACCGACAGTAAAGAAGAGTTCCCCGACTTTACCGCCTTCTGGTTTGATACGGTAAAACCGGGGGCAACCACCTTTACCGTTTATGCGTTGCTCGATAGCGCCAGCATTACTGGTGCCTATAAGTTCACTATCCATTGCGAGAAAAGTCAGGTGATTATGGATGTGGAAAATCACCTGTATGCGCGCAAAGACATTAAACAGCTGGGCATTGCGCCGATGACCAGTATGTTCAGCTGCGGTACTAATGAACGTCGGATGTGCGACACCATTCATCCGCAAATCCATGACTCTGATCGTTTGTCCATGTGGCGGGGTAACGGCGAGTGGATTTGTCGTCCGCTGAACAATCCACAAAAATTGCAGTTCAATGCTTACACCGACAACAACCCGAAAGGGTTTGGTTTATTGCAACTGGATCGTGATTTCTCCCATTATCAGGACATTATGGGCTGGTATAACAAACGCCCAAGTCTGTGGGTGGAGCCGCGTAACAAGTGGGGTAAGGGCACCATCGGCCTGATGGAAATCCCAACTACGGGTGAAACGCTGGATAACATTGTCTGCTTCTGGCAGCCAGAAAAAGCTGTAAAAGCGGGTGATGAGTTTGCATTCCAGTATCGTCTGTACTGGAGTGCGCAACCGCCTGTTCATTGCCCATTAGCGCGCGTTATGGCGACGCGTACCGGCATGGGTGGTTTCCCGGAAGGTTGGGCGCCAGGTGAACACTATCCCGAAAAATGGGCGCGTCGTTTTGCCGTCGATTTCGTTGGTGGTGATCTGAAAGCTGCCGCGCCAAAAGGCATTGAGCCGGTGATTACGCTTTCCAGTGGGGAAGCGAAGCAAATCGAAATTCTCTATATTGAACCCATTGATGGTTATCGTATTCAGTTTGACTGGTATCCGACTTCGGACTCCACTGATCCGGTCGATATGCGGATGTATCTGCGTTGTCAGGGCGACGCTATCAGTGAAACATGGCTGTATCAGTATTTCCCGCCAGCGCCGGATAAACGTCAGTATGTTGACGACCGCGTGATGAGTTAATCGTTTTTTCTTCGGCACCTTCTTCGGGAGGTGCCGTCTGGTTAAACACGATCCCGCTCGCATTTTTCCCTAAGTTAAATGAGTAATCTGATAGTGTGTATTTCAGATACACCTTGTCAGCCACTAACAGGGAGTGCGTATGTTTCCAGAATACCGAGATTTAATATCCCGTCTGAAAAACGAAAATCCTCGCTTTATGTCCTTGTTCGATAAACACAATAAACTTGATCATGAAATTGCCAGAAAGGAAGGTTCCGACGGTCGAGGGTACAATGCGGAAGTGGTCCGCATGAAAAAACAAAAGTTACAGTTAAAAGATGAGATGCTCAAAATCCTGCAGCAGGAGAGCGTCAAAGAGGTGTAAACTTTCCTAAGCCGCCAGCCAGGCGGCTTTTTTAACAACTGCATGGATTGACTGGAGATAAGATGACTGAAACGATAAAAGTAAGCGAATCACTTGAATTACATGCTGTTGCAGAAAATCACGTCACTCCTCTTTATCAGTTAATCTGTAAAAATAAAACCTGGTTACAGCAGTCGCTAAACTGGCCGCAGTTTGTTCAAAGTGAAGAGGACACGCGAAAAACGGTGCAGGGCAATGTAATGTTGCATCAACGCGGATATGCCAAAATGTTCATGATTTTCAAAGAAGATGAACTTATCGGCGTTATCTCGTTTAATCGTATTGAACCACTGAATAAAACCGCTGAAATCGGCTACTGGCTGGACGAATCTCATCAGGGGCAGGGGATCATTTCTCAGGCGCTGCAGGCATTGATTCATCATTACGCCCAGTCTGGTGAACTTAGACGCTTCGTGATCAAATGTCGGGTGGACAATGCGCAAAGCAACCAGGTCGCTTTGCGTAATGGTTTTATCCTTGAAGGTTGCCTGAAACAGGCTGAGTTCCTGAATGATGCCTATGATGATGTGAACTTATACGCGCTTATTATCGATTCACAATAACCCTGCCAGTGGCGTTCGAGTAATGCGTTCCTCGCCGTTAATGACTTTTGGACCACGGACATGAACCGTGTCGCCATCAAAGGCTTCAACGACGGCGTGGTCGGTTAACTCCACATGGTTTTCAATTATCACCGCACCTGTAATACGGCTCTCACCTTGTATGACAACGTGCTCGTCGAGCAGAATCGGTCCGCCACATACCACGGCATTTCCGCCAATCAAGACATGATGTTTTAACACACAATTACCTTCCACAATGGCATATTCCGCCACCTGCGAACTGTAATGAATCGTCGGAATGGCATCTTCTTCTATGCCAGCTTTCACCTGCGCGTGACCGTAGACTTTAGCGCAATCGCATAGCCAGACGTTGTTCTCTTCATTACCTTCAACGCTGGCAAAATCAAAAACTTCGGCGCGATGTTCAATAAAAGCATACCGGACGACGGCATCGCCATAAATTTGTGCCTGGTGGACAATACGCGAGGCGCTAACCCTTGCGCGATCATAAATTTGGAGCAGGAGTTGATGGTCGGGCGTTAAGCCTTGTGCGGCGACGATCATAGAATGTTGATCAATTAAGGCGTGACCAAATATTCTACATTGCCCGTAAACTAATGAGTCATGAATGGTGACACTGTCACTTATATATGCACCCTGGCTGATTTCACTATTATCGATCCAGACGTTATCCGTTGCGTAAACCTCTCCCCACAGCACGCTGGTGCCGGTGATACGCGTATTACCGGAAATCACCGTTCCGCCGAACGCAATAGCATTCTGGTCGTAAATCCAGCAATTTCCTTCCTGTGCTAACACCGTTTCGCGATCGATCCAGCCGCCAGCGGTTCCTGCTATCACATCGTTAAAATCGCTAATGGCGATAATCTGCCGTAATAACACATTTTTTTTAGTGCCATCTTCCTGATAACTAAAGGCTCGCTGTTCTTCACTTAGACGATATTTGCGCATAGCGTTTTCCCACAGGTGACTTACTATAACCGTAGCAAATTCTGCGGCTCTGGCTATGCTCGAGAAAATTCCATAAAATGCATTTCAAATATACTTTATAAATTAAACAAAATGAGTAAGAAGATGCAGAGCGATAAAGTGCTCAATTTGCCGGCAGGCTACTTTGGTATTGTGTTGGGGACGATAGGGATGGGATTTGCCTGGCGCTATGCCAGCCAGGTTTGGCAGGTCAGCCACTGGTTAGGGGATGGGCTAGTGATTCTGGCGATGATCATCTGGGGATTATTGACTAGCGCATTTATTACCCGACTCATACGCTTTCCGCATAGCGTGCTGGCGGAAGTTCGCCATCCAGTGATGAGCAGTTTTGTGAGTTTGTTTCCGGCAACGACGATGCTGGTGGCGATTGGTTTTGTTCCGTGGTTTCGCCCACTGGCGGTGTGCCTGTTCAGTTTTGGTGTCGTGGTTCAGTTGGCTTATGCCGCCTGGCAAACTGCGGGATTATGGCGCGGATCTCATCCTGAAGAAGCTACCACGCCTGGACTGTATCTGCCGACAGTTGCCAACAACTTTATCAGCGCAATGGCCTGTGGTGCATTGGGCTACACCGACGCCGGTCTGGTGTTTTTAGGCGCAGGCGTTTTCTCATGGTTAAGCCTGGAACCGGTGATCTTGCAGCGACTGCGCAGTTCGGGAGAATTACCCACGGCGCTGCGGACATCACTCGGCATTCAGCTCGCTCCTGCGCTGGTGGCCTGTAGTGCCTGGCTGAGCGTCAACGGCGGCGAGGGTGACACGCTGGCGAAAATGCTTTTCGGTTATGGGCTGCTGCAACTGCTGTTTATGCTACGTCTGATGCCATGGTATCTCTCCCAGCCATTTAATGCTTCATTCTGGAGTTTCTCGTTCGGCGTATCTGCACTGGCAACCACCGGTTTGCATCTGGGGAGTGGCAGCGATAATGGATTTTTCCATACGCTGGCGGTGCCGCTGTTTATCTTTACCAATTTTATAATTGCAATACTGCTCATCCGTACTTTCGCGCTTCTGATGCAGGGGAAATTGTTAATCAGAACCGAGCGCGCCGTTTTAATGAAAGCTGAGGACAAAGAATGATCATTCGTGACGAAAACTATTTTACTGATAAGTATGAATTAACCCGCACACACTCTGAAGTACTGGAAGCGGTGAAAGTGGTTAAACCCGGTAAAACGCTGGATCTGGGCTGTGGCAATGGTCGTAACAGTCTTTACCTGGCAGCCAATGGTTATGAAGTTGACGCATGGGATAAAAATGCCATGAGTATCGCCAACGTCGAGCGCATTAAATCCATTGAAAATCTGGATAATTTACACACTCGGGTCGTTGATCTGAATAACCTTACGTTTGATGGGCAATACGATTTTATTCTTTCGACTGTGGTGCTGATGTTCCTTGAGGCTAAAACCATCCCAGGGCTGATTGCCAATATGCAACGTTGCACTAAACCTGGCGGTTACAACCTGATTGTGGCGGCGATGGATACCGCTGATTATCCATGTACCGTCGGCTTCCCGTTTGCCTTCAAAGAGGGAGAATTACGTCGATATTACGAAGGCTGGGAGATGGTGAAATACAATGAAGACGTCGGCGAGCTGCACCGCACCGACGCCAACGGTAATCGTATTAAACTGCGTTTCGCCACGATGCTGGCACGTAAAAAATGACCCGCTAAGAACAAGGCGCGTGATAATTCCCCCGCTGAGATGGTTTACTGTTCTTCTTTTCGGTAAGCATAATTTTTATCGAATGGATGTGAAATTAATCACAGTAGTCGAAGTTTTTTAGCAGCTTAACTTACTGAAATTTAACTACTGATGATTGACTTAGCCCCTTTTTCGGCATTGACTATGTCGTCTGAAAAGGGGCTGAAAAATTTATTTTCACCAACACTTTTTTTGCCACAACACGAAGCGGCGCTTTTTGCTATAACTTAGAAAGTAATATAATCATCTCAGGAAACTATTCATGCGTACCACATCAATTGCGAAAGTTGCAGCTTTATGCGGCTTGTTGGCTCTGTCTGGTTGTGCCTCTAAAATCACCCAGCCAGATAAATATTCTGGTTTTTTAAACAATTACTCTGATTTAAAAGAAACAACCTCAGCAACAGGTAAACCTGTTTTACGTTGGGTAGACCCGAGTTTTGATCAAAGCAAATATGACAGCATCGTCTGGAACCCAGTCACTTATTATCCGGTACCGAAACCATCTACCCAGGTAGGGCAGAAAGTTCTGGATAAAATTTTGAGTTATACCAACACCGAAATGAAAGAAGCGATTGCGCAGCGTAAACCACTGGTTACCACCGCTGGGCCGCGTAGTCTGATTTTCCGTGGGGCCATTACCGGTGTTGATACCAGCAAAGAAGGGCTGCAATTCTATGAAGTGGTTCCTGTCGCATTAGTGGTCGCGGGGACGCAAATGGCGACGGGCCACCGTACCATGGATACTCGCCTCTATTTTGAAGGTGAGCTGATTGATGCAGCTACTAATAAACCGGTTATCAAAGTCGTTCGTCAGGGCGAAGGTAAAGACCTGAATAACGAAAGTACGCCAATGGCTTTCGAAAATATTAAACAAGTTATTGATGACATGGCGACCGATGCCACTATGTTTGACGTTAACAAAAAGTAATTCCAGCTGCGCCATCGTAAGATGGCGCTTTTTATTATCGGTTTCTGTGAGCGATTAAATTCAACACCACGTAACAAACGCCTCCGGCAATTAATCCCCAGAACGCAGAACCAATCCCGACCAGCGTCAATCCACTTGCCGTTACCAGAAATGCCACCACCGCCGCGTCGCGCTCACGCTCATTATGCAGCGCCTGATACAAACTGCCGCCAATGGTACTCAACAGCGCCAGACCTGCCAGCATCTGGATCCAACTTACGGGCAGGGCAGCCATCATCCCGGTAATAGCACTACCAAAAAGACCTGCGAGCAAATAAAAAATGCCTGCAACGGCAGCTGCCAGCCAACGTTGATCTTTATCCGGATGCGCTTCCGGGCTTTGACAAATAGCCGCGGTGATTGCCGCAATACCGACGGAATAAACGCCGAAAGGGGAAAAAACAAGCGCCAGCAATCCAGTAAACACAATCAACGGCGAAACAGGAGCCGAATACCCGGCAGCTTTCATTGCTGCGATACCCGGTGCGTTTTGCGATGCCATCGTCACCAGAAAAAGGGGGAGTGCAACGCTCAGACTGTGAGCAAACGAAAAATCAGGGGTAATATAAGTGGGGAGAACGGGGTTAAAGACAACATCATTTGTGACAACGTCACCTTGCGCCATAACGATCACGATCCCAATAATCATCGCGGCAATTACCGCATAGCGCGGCGCAACGGCCCTGGTTGCCAGCCATACCAGCAACATACTGCCACACAACGTAAATTGACCATCCAGACTGGCAAACGCCTGTAAACCAAAGCGTAATAAAATCCCGGCAAGCATTGCCGCCGCAAGCGAGTGCGGAATAATGCGCATCAGACGAGCAAAGAGTCCCGTTATGCCGCAGAGGACTATTAACGCGTTGGTGACAATAAAAACGCCGATGGCTTCGTTAAGTGTTAATCCCTGTAATCCGGTGACCAACAAAGCCGCGCCAGGCGTTGACCATGCGGTGAGAACAGGTACGCGATACCATAATGTCAGAGCCAGCGTACTGACGCCCATTGCCAGCCCCAGCGCCGTCATCCAGCCAGAGATTTGTGCAGTGGTGGCTCCGGCGACAATCGCTGCTTGCCAGATTATTGCCGCTGAACTGGCGTAGCCAATTAATACCGCCAGAAACCCCGCCAGTAGCGTGGGTGGAGGAATAGAAAACAGACGCATAGTCACCTCGTGCGTTATAACGTACAGGTACCGTAGCATTTGTCCGTTATAACGCACAAGTGATAAACTTCCGTTTTGCCGGAGGAGTCGCATGGAAAATCTCGCTCGCTTTTTATCCACCACACTTAAACAACTACGTCAGCAGCGCGGCTGGAGTCTTTCGCGACTGGCAGAAGCGACGGGCGTTTCTAAAGCGATGTTAGGGCAGATTGAGCGTAATGAATCCAGCCCGACGGTCGCGACATTATGGAAAATTGCCACCGGGTTGAACGTGCCATTTTCAACATTTATTTCTCCGCCGCAGTCCGCTACGCCTTCAGTTTATGATCCACAACGGCAGGCGATGGTGATCACTTCGCTGTTTCCTTATGATCCACAACTCTGCTTTGAACACTTCTCGATTCAGATGGCACCCGGTGCAATAAGCGAATCGACGCCCCATGAAAAGGGGGTAATCGAACATGTCGTCGTCATTGATGGACAACTTGATCTGTGCGTTGATGGTGAATGGCAGAGCCTTAATTGTGGAGAAGGCGCTCGATTTGCTGCAGACGTCACGCATGTCTATCGTAATGGAGGGGAGCAAACCGTACATTTTCATTCACTCATCCATTACCCGCGCAGTTAAGCGGGAAAACTATTTCGCAACGTCGCGCTTGTGGCTAAAATAGCCGCCATTTTTCAGCTACTGGATAAGAAAGTGACCGTATCTTCTCATCGTCTTGAACTGTTAAGTCCGGCACGCGATGCCGCCATTGCCCGCGAAGCTATTTTGCACGGTGCCGATGCTGTTTATATCGGCGGCCCTGGTTTTGGTGCCCGTCATAATGCCAGTAATAGCCTGAAAGATATTGCCGAGCTGGTGCCGTTTGCCCATCGTTATGGTGCAAAAATTTTCGTCACGCTTAACACAATTTTGCATGATGATGAGCTGGAACCCGCGCAACGGCTGATTACTGACCTCTACCAGACCGGCGTCGACGCGCTGATTGTTCAGGATATGGGGATTCTGGAACTTGATATTCCGCCGATTGAACTGCACGCCAGTACGCAGTGCGATATTCGCACAGTAGAAAAAGCGAAGTTCCTCTCTGATGTTGGCTTCACGCAGATTGTGCTGGCGCGAGAGCTGAATCTTGAGCAGATCCGCGCGATTCACCAGGCCACGGACGCGACCATTGAATTCTTTATTCATGGGGCACTGTGCGTGGCCTATTCGGGTCAGTGCTATATTTCTCATGCGCAAACAGGGCGTAGCGCCAACCGTGGCGATTGCTCGCAGGCATGCCGTTTGCCATACACATTGAAAGACGATCAGGGGCGGGTGGTTTCCTATGAAAAACATCTGCTGTCGATGAAAGATAACGATCAGACTGCCAACCTCGGCGCGCTGATTGATGCTGGCGTACGCTCCTTCAAGATTGAAGGGCGTTACAAAGATATGAGCTACGTGAAGAATATCACCGCCCATTATCGCCAGATGCTGGATGCCATTATTGAAGAACGTGTCGATCTGACGCGTGCTTCATCAGGTCGTACTGAACATTTCTTTGTTCCATCGACGGAAAAGACTTTCCACCGTGGTAGCACAGATTATTTTGTGAATGCCCGTAAAGGCGATATTGGCGCGTTCGATTCGCCGAAATTTATCGGCCTGCCGGTGGGTGAAGTATTGAAAGTGGCGAAAGATCATCTCGATGTTGCCGTTTCCGAACCACTGGCAAATGGCGATGGCCTGAACGTGATGATTAAACGTGAAGTCGTCGGCTTTCGTGCCAATACGGTCGAGAAAACCGGAGAAAATCAGTACCGCGTCTGGCCCAATGAAATGCCAGCAGAGTTGCACAAAATTCGCCCGCATCACCCACTAAACCGTAATCTTGATCATAACTGGCAGCAGGCACTGACAAAAACCTCCAGCGAACGTCGGGTGGCGGTAGACATTGAACTGGGCGGCTGGCAGGAACAACTGATTCTGACCCTCACCAGTGAAGAGGGTGTCAGCATCACGCATACGCTGGACGGGCAGTTCGACGAAGCCAATAACGCCGAAAAAGCAATGAACAATCTAAAGGATGGTCTGGCAAAACTGGGGCAAACCATCTATTACGCCCGCGATGTGCAAATTAATTTGCCGGGTGCGCTGTTTGTACCAAACAGTCTGTTAAACCAGTTCCGCCGTGAAGCCGCCGACATGCTGGATGCTGCACGTCTTGCCGGTTACCAGCGGGGCAGCCGTAAACCGGTTGCTGATCCTGCGCCGATTTATCCGCAAACGCATCTGAGTTTCCTCGCGAACGTATACAACCAGAAAGCGCGTGAATTTTATCATCGCTACGGTGTGCAGCTGATTGACGCGGCGTATGAGGCACATGAAGAGAAGGGCGAAGTCCCGGTGATGATCACTAAGCATTGTCTGCGCTTTGCCTTTAATCTGTGCCCGAAACAGGCGAAAGGCAATATCAAAAGCTGGAAGGCGACGCCAATGCAACTGGTTAACGGCGATGAAGTATTAACGCTAAAGTTTGATTGCCGCCCATGCGAGATGCACGTCATCGGCAAAATTAAAAATCACATTCTGAAAATGCCGTTACCGGGAAGTGTTGTCGCCTCCGTAAGTCCGGATGAGCTGCTGAAAACATTGCCGAAGCGAAAAGGGTAAAACGCCAGTTTTCTGGTTACTCACAACTTATTGAATCTGCATGATATTGTTGGCCGGGTAAGGCGTCACGCCGCATCCGGCAATAAATGACTCAACGTTGTCCCGCTTCTGGTTTGCGCGATTTTTGCCAGTAAAAATGCTCGCGCAAACCTTCCGCCGACTCTTCCGCCACAGCACGCAATTCATCGCTGTCCGCTTCATGACGCAGCTGATGATCCACATTCTTTACCCACACAAATTCATGTCCTTTGTGCCCTGCCATGAGTTGTCCTGAGAACAGCGCACACGTTAATAAGACAACCGATAACGCCTTCGTAAACATCCTGCCACCTTTTTCTTACCTTTTGCCGCTATGATGCCGATCGTTTCTTGAGGTTATTATTCAGTTTTGCAAATTAGCGCAAAGAAATTATGGAATCTTCCTTCCTGATTTTGCATTGCATTCTGCCGTTGCGGCGATTTAGTGCTATTTTCGAGCAAATTACACACATAGGTAAACACTAATGTTTACTTTGTTGATATACTCAGCGGCAGGGAGGCGATGTGAAACAAAGCGAGTTCAGACGTTGGCTCGAATCTCAGGGCGTCGATGTGGCGAATGGCAGCAACCATTTGAAACTCAGGTTTCAAGGGCGACGCAGTGTCATGCCGCGTCACCCCAGTGATGAGATAAAAGAACCATTGCGTAAAGCAATCCTGAAGCAACTCGGTTTGAGTTAATCGCCAATTAAAAAGGTTAATGACATGCGAGAGACAGTCGAAATTATGCGTTATCCCGTCACTCTTACACCCGCGCCGGAAGGCGGTTATATGGTTTCTTTTGTGGATATCCCTGAAGCGTTGACCCAGGGCGAAACAGTTGCTGAAGCGATGGAAGCGGCAAAAGATGCTTTACTGACCGCATTTGATTTTTATTTTGAAGATAATGAGCTAATCCCGTTGCCTTCGCCATTAACTAACAACGATCACTTTATTGAAGTGCCTTTAAGTATCGCCTCTAAAGTATTGCTGTTAAATGCTTTTTTACAGTCAGAAATCACTCAGCAAGAGTTAGCCAGACGAATTGGCAAACCTAAACAGGAGATTACTCGCCTATTTAATTTGCACCATGCGACAAAAATCGACGCCGTCCAGCTCGCGGCAAAGGCGCTTGGCAAAGAGTTATCGCTGGTGATGGTTTAATTACAGTTAACGAAAAGTTGTCATTTTTAACAACTGATATAGACTGCCGAATCATCTGCACATAATTACGATTCGATAATGAAAAAATACCAGCAGCTTGCAGAACAATTACGCGAGCAGATTGCGTCGGGTATCTGGCAACCTGGCGATCGTTTGCCTTCGTTGCGTGACCAGGTGGCGCTTTCTGGCATGAGCTTTATGACTGTCAGCCATGCCTATCAGTTGCTCGAAAGTCAGGGATATATTATCGCGCGACCGCAGTCGGGTTATTACGTTGCGCCACAGGCAATAAAAATGCCGAAAGCGCCAGTCATTCCAGTCACACGAGATGAAGCAGTCGATATCAACACCTATATTTTTGATATGTTGCAGGCCAGTCGCGATCCGTCGGTAGTTCCGTTTGCCTCGGCCTTTCCCGACCCGCGACTTTTCCCCCTCCAACAACTAAACCGCTCGCTGGCGCAGGTAAGCAAAACCGCCACGGCGATGAGCGTGATTGAAAACTTACCGCCAGGAAACGCAGAACTGCGTCAGGCTATTGCTCGTCGCTATGCCTTACAGGGCATCACTATTTCTCCTGATGAAATTGTCATTACCGCCGGGGCGTTAGAGGCATTAAACCTCAGTTTACAAGCGGTCACTGAACCGGGCGATTGGGTGATAGTTGAGAATCCTTGTTTCTACGGCGCGTTGCAGGCGCTGGAGCGGTTACGGCTGAAGGCGTTATCGGTGGCGACGGACGTTAAAGAAGGGATTGATCTCAAGGCGCTGGAACTGGCGTTGCAGGAGTATCCGGTGAAAGCGTGCTGGCTGATGACTAATAGCCAGAATCCACTCGGATTTACCTTAACGCCGCAGAAAAAAGCGCGGCTGGTAGCGTTGCTCAATCAGTACAACGTAACGCTGATTGAAGATGACGTTTACAGCGAACTTTATTTTGGACGGGAAAAACCGCTGCCTGCGAAAGCGTGGGATCACCACGATGGTGTTTTGCATTGCTCTTCGTTTTCGAAATGTCTGGTGCCTGGTTTTCGTATTGGTTGGGTCGCCGCCGGAAAACATGCACGTAAAATTCAACGCTTGCAGTTGATGAGTACGCTTTCCACCAGCTCACCGATGCAGCTTGCGCTGGTGGATTACCTTTCCACGCGCCGATACGACGCCCATCTTCGTCGCTTGCGTCGCCAGCTTGCGGAGCGTAAACAACGTGCCTGGCAGGCACTGCTGCGTTATCTGCCTGCGGAAGTGAAAATTCATCATAATGACAGCGGTTATTTTCTCTGGCTGGAACTCCCCGCGCCGTTAGATGCGGGCGAATTAAGCCTGGCGGCACTGACGCATCATATCAGTATTGCGCCGGGTAAAATGTTTTCTACCGGTGAAAACTGGTCACGTTTTTTCCGTTTTAATACCGCGTGGCAGTGGGGAGAACGTGAAGAACAGGCGGTTAAACAATTAGGCAAACTTATTCAAGAACGGCTGTAATAGCGTTTAATTAAATTCCTCTCAGGTTGGGTAATATGAATTTCGAATAGCAGTCATATTTCCTAACTCCTTGTCTATACTCCAGAAGATAACCTTACAGACGGCATAATGCGCGGTAGCTCACAACCTGATTAAATTTTCTCAGGGGCGAAGGTGTGCCTGCTAGCCGCCGTCTATGGTTAAACAAGGAGATATTTTTACGGCACGGCGGCTGAACAATTAATTACGACAGGAGTAAGACTTTATGAGCAAGACATTTGCCCGCAGCAGCCTGTGTGCGCTCACCATGACAATAATGACCGCTCACGCCGCCGAACCACCTACCAATTTAGATAAACCGGAAGGGCGACTGGATATTATCGCCTGGCCGGGATACATCGAACGCGGACAAACTGATAAACAATACGACTGGGTAACGCAATTCGAAAAAGAGACAGGCTGCGCGGTGAATGTTAAAACCGCCGCGACTTCCGATGAAATGGTCAGTCTGATGGCCAAAGGGGGTTACGATCTGGTTACGGCATCCGGCGATGCCTCGCTGCGCCTGATTATGGGCAAACGCGTGCAGCCGATTAATACCGCCTTGATTCCCAACTGGAAAGCGCTCGATCCGCGCGTGGTTAAAGGCGACTGGTTTAACGTTGGCGGCAAAGTTTACGGCACACCTTACCAATGGGGGCCGAACCTGCTGATGTACAACACTAAAACCTTCCCGACGCCGCCGGATAGCTGGCAAGTGGTTTTTGTTGAGCAGAATCTGCCGGACGGCAAGAGCAATAAAGGCCGCGTTCAGGCTTATGATGGCCCTATCTACATTGCGGACGCTGCGTTGTTCGTTAAAGCCACTCAGCCGCAGTTGGGCATCAGCGATCCGTATCAACTCACCGAAGAACAGTATCAGGCGGTGTTGAAAGTGCTGCGCGATCAACATAGTTTGATCCATCGCTACTGGCATGACACTACCGTGCAAATGAGCGATTTCAAAAACGAGGGTGTGGTTGCTTCCAGTGCCTGGCCCTATCAGGCCAACGCCCTGAAAGCCGAAGGCCAGCCTGTCGCGACCGTATTCCCGAAAGAGGGCGTTACCGGTTGGGCTGACACCACCATGCTACATAGTGAAGCGAAACATCCGGTTTGCGCCTACAAATGGATGAACTGGTCATTAACGCCAAAAGTGCAGGGCGATGTGGCGGCCTGGTTTGGCTCGTTACCGGTAGTGCCGGAAGGGTGTAAAGCCAGTCCGTTATTAGGCGAAAAAGGTTGTGAAACCAACGGTTTTAACTATTTCGATAAAATCGCCTTCTGGAAAACGCCTATAGCAGAAGGGGGCAAGTTTGTTCCCTACAGTCGCTGGACGCAGGATTACATTGCCATTATGGGCGGTCGCTAACTTCGCTGGGGTGCTTTATGACGTACGCAGTGGAGTTTGACAACGTCTCGCGGTTGTACGGTGACGTGCGCGCAGTAGATGGCGTCAGTATTGCGATAAAAGATGGTGAGTTCTTCTCTATGCTGGGGCCGTCCGGCTCCGGCAAAACTACCTGCCTGCGCCTGATTGCTGGCTTCGAACAGCTTTCTGGCGGGGCTATCTCTATCTTTGGTAAACCCGCCAGCAATCTGCCACCGTGGGAGCGGGACGTGAATACTGTCTTCCAGGACTACGCGCTATTTCCGCATATGTCGATTCTTGACAATGTCGCCTATGGGCTGATGGTCAAAGGCGTGAATAAAAAGCAGCGGCACGCAATGGCGCAAGAGGCGCTGGAGAAAGTGGCGTTGGGGTTTGTACAGCAACGTAAACCGTCACAACTTTCTGGTGGTCAGCGCCAGCGGGTTGCTATCGCCAGAGCATTGGTGAATGAACCGCGCGTATTGCTGTTGGATGAACCGCTCGGCGCACTGGATCTCAAATTGCGTGAGCAGATGCAGCTGGAACTGAAAAAACTGCAACAATCTCTCGGTATCACTTTTATCTTCGTTACCCACGATCAGGGCGAAGCGTTATCGATGTCCGATCGTGTGGCGGTTTTCAATAATGGACGCATTGAGCAGGTCGATTCCCCGCGCGATCTCTATATGCGCCCGCGCACGCCGTTTGTTGCCGGGTTCGTTGGTACATCGAATGTTTTTGATGGACTGATGGCAGAGAAACTTTGTGGCATGACGGGAAGCTTCGCCCTGCGACCGGAACATATCCGCCTCAACACCCCTGGTGAACTGCAGGCCAATGGCACGATCCAGGCGGTGCAATATCAGGGCGCGGCAACTCGTTTTGAACTGAGACTGAACGGCGGTGAAAAACTGCTTGTGAGTCAGGCCAATATGACAGGCGAAGAACTGCCTGCCACGCTCACGCCCGGACAACAAGTGATGGTTTCCTGGTCGCGTGATGTGATGGTGCCGCTGGTTGAGGAGAGGTGAATGGCGATGAACGTATTGCAATCACCTTCACGTCCAGGAGTTGGAAAGATATCCGGCTTTTTCTGGCGAAAACCAGGACTGGGGCTGTTTTTGTTGCTGCTTGGCCCGCTAATGTGGTTTGGCATTGTCTATTTCGGCTCGCTGCTAACGCTGTTATGGCAGGGCTTTTATACTTTTGACGATTTCACCATGTCGGTAACGCCGGAACTGACGCTGGCGAATATCCGTGCGCTGTTTAATCCGGCGAATTACGACATCATTCTCCGCACGCTGATTATGGCTGTGGCAGTCACTATCGCCAGCGCCATTCTGGCTTTTCCAATGGCGTGGTATATGGCGCGCTATACCAGCGGGAAAATGAAAGCGTTTTTTTATATCGCGGTAATGTTGCCGATGTGGGCGAGCTACATTGTTAAAGCCTATGCCTGGACGTTATTGCTGGCGAAAGATGGTGTGGCGCAGTGGTTTTTACAACATCTGGGGCTGGAACCACTGCTGACAGCGTTCCTTACATTACCAGCGGTGGGCGGTAACACGCTGTCAACTTCCGGGCTGGGGCGCTTTCTGGTGTTTCTCTATATCTGGCTGCCGTTCATGATCCTGCCCGTGCAGGCGGCGCTTGAGCGTTTGCCGCCGTCATTGTTGCAGGCGTCGGCTGATCTTGGCGCACGTCCACGGCAAACCTTTCGCTATGTGGTACTGCCGCTGGCAATCCCGGGTATTGCCGCTGGCTCTATCTTTACCTTTTCACTCACACTGGGCGATTTTATCGTCCCGCAGCTGGTTGGCCCTCCAGGATATTTTATCGGCAATATGGTTTATTCCCAGCAGGGAGCGATTGGCAATATGCCGATGGCGGCGGCATTCACCCTGGTGCCGATTGTTCTCATCGCACTGTACCTGGCGTTCGTGAAACGTCTGGGAGCGTTCGATGCACTCTGAACGCGCACCGTTTTTCCTCAAACTGGCGGCCTGGGGCGGCGTGGTTTTCCTACATTTTCCCATTCTGATTATCGCCGCCTGTGCGTTTAACACTGAAGATGCGGCGTTTAGTTTTCCACCGCAAGGCCTGACGCTGCGCTGGTTTAGCGTGGCAGCACAGCGCAGTGATATTCTTGAGGCTGTGACACTGTCACTTAAAGTGGCGGTGCTGGCGACATTAATTGCGCTGGTGTTAGGGACGCTGGCCGCTGCCGCGCTGTGGCGACGAGACTTTTTCGGCAAAAACGCCATTTCGCTGTTACTGCTGCTGCCCATTGCGCTGCCGGGTATTGTCACTGGTCTGGCGCTATTAACCGCCTTTAAAACCATCGATCTGGAGCCGGGATTTTTCACCATCGTGGTCGGTCATGCGACTTTTTGCGTAGTGGTGGTGTTTAACAATGTCATCGCCCGTTTTCGCCGCACCTCGTGCAGTCTGGTTGAGGCGTCAATGGATCTTGGGGCCAATGGCTGGCAAACCTTCCGCTACGTAGTGTTGCCGAATCTCAGTTCGGCGCTACTGGCAGGAGGAATGCTGGCGTTTGCCTTGTCGTTCGATGAAATCATCGTGACGACCTTTACGGCAGGTCATGAACGAACGTTACCGTTGTGGTTGCTCAATCAGCTTGGGCGACCGCGTGATGTACCGGTAACCAACGTGGTGGCACTGCTGGTTATGTTGGTAACAACCTTGCCGATCCTGGGAGCCTGGTGGCTAACCCGCGAAGGCGACAATGGTCAATAACCACTGATACAGGAATATGCTATGCAACATAAGTTACTGATTAACGGAGAACTGGTTAGCGGCGAAGGGGAGAAACAGCCTGTCTATAATCCGGCAACGGGGGAAGTTTTACTGGAGATTGCCGAGGCATCTGCAGAGCAGGTCGATGCCGCTGTTCGTGCAGCAGATGCAGCATTTGCCGAATGGGGGCAAACCACGCCGAAAGCGCGTGCGGAATGCCTGCTGAAACTGGCGGATGTAATCGAAGAAAATGGTCAAGTTTTTGCCGAACTGGAGTCCCGTAACTGTGGCAAACCGCTGCATAGTGCGTTCAATGATGAAATTCCGGCGATTGTCGATGTCTTTCGCTTTTTCGCCGGAGCAGCTCGCTGCCTGAATGGTCTGGCGGCAGGTGAATATCTTGAAGGTCATACTTCGATGATCCGTCGCGATCCGTTGGGGGTCGTGGCTTCGATCGCACCGTGGAATTATCCGCTGATGATGGCTGCGTGGAAACTGGCTCCGGCGCTGGCGGCAGGGAATTGCGTAGTGCTCAAACCATCAGAAATTACCCCGCTGACAGCGTTGAAGTTGGCAGAGCTGGCGAAAGATATCTTCCCAGCTGGCGTGATTAACGTGCTGTTTGGCAGAGGCAAAACGGTGGGCGATCCGCTGACCGGACATCCCAAAGTACGGATGGTGTCACTGACGGGCTCTATCGCCACTGGGGAACACATCATCAGCCATACCGCGCCGTCCATAAAGCTTACTCATATGGAACTTGGAGGCAAAGCGCCAGTGATAGTTTTTGATGATGCGGATATTGAAGCGGTGGTCGAAGGTGTACGTACTTTTGGCTATTACAATGCCGGACAGGATTGTACTGCGGCTTGTCGGATCTACGCGCAAAAAGGTATTTACGATACGCTGGTGGAAAAACTCGGTGCTGCAGTGGCAACGTTAAAATCTGGTGCGCCGGATGACGAGTCTACGGAGCTTGGACCTTTAAGCTCACTGGCGCATCTCGATCGCGTCAGCAAAGCAGTAGAAGAGGCGAAAGCGACAGGGCACATCAAAGTGATCACTGGCGGTGAAAAGCGCAAGGGTAATGGCTATTACTATGCGCCGACGCTACTGGCTGGCGCATTACAGGACGATGCCATCGTGCAAAAAGAGGTATTTGGTCCGGTAGTGAGTGTTACGCTCTTTGACAATGAAGAACAGGTGGTAAACTGGGCAAATGACAGCCAGTACGGACTTGCATCCTCGGTATGGACGAAAGATGTGGGCAGGGCGCATCGCGTCAGCGCACGGCTACAATATGGTTGTACCTGGGTCAATACCCATTTCATGCTGGTAAGTGAAATGCCGCACGGTGGGCAGAAACTTTCTGGTTACGGCAAGGATATGTCACTTTATGGGCTGGAGGATTACACCGTCGTCCGCCACGTCATGGTTAAACATTAAGTTAAATGTTAGTGGCTGTTATAGGGCGGCCACTATCGTTTTAGGTTCTGAGTGTAATGGTGATTAAGTATCAGAATGATTACATTAATAACTAGCGGAAAAATTAGGCAGTTATTATGATCTAAATGTATGTTGGTGATTTTTCATCCTGTCATAGTTGATTCGCATAAGGCTTTAGAGTATCGTTATTAACCTAATAATTTATAAGTAGAAGTATTAACAATGAAAGTTCAATTGTATAAATTCACGGAAGATAAAAATAAAACCCTTACCTTCAGGTGGACGAAAAAACACTTTGAGTTTTGTATGGATAATAAAATCTTTTTAAATCATAAGGGGAAGAAGTCGTATAAAGAAAGAAATTTATTTCTTTTCTCAAAAGGTGACAAGATAACAATTGAAGATAATGTTATTGCTGAAGAATATTCAACAATGCCTGTAAAAAATTTCTCCAGTGTCGGCGCTTTTTCATTCCCGACCTGTCATTTTACAGGGAATATACATATAGGTCGATTTTGTAGTATTGCATCAAATGTAAAAATAATGGGAGGAAATCATCCTTTGAATCGTTTTACTACTCACATGATGACTTATAACGGTGAATTTGATAAGTTTGCTAAGAGTGAGTTTGAACGTAGCTGGACATTGAAACCATTCATTACCAAACCTGAAAATCCGATTATAGGAAATGATGTCTGGATAGGAAATGATGTTGTACTGAAAGGTGGCATCGCAATAGGTGATGGTGCTGTTATTGCTGCCAATTCCGTTGTTACCAAAGATGTGCCCCCATATGCCATAGTTGCAGGAGTTCCTGCAAAAATAATCAGATTTAGATTTGATTCAAATGTTATTGATGAATTGTTGAGAATAAAGTGGTGGAATTATAATTACTCAGATCTTCCGGATAATAACAAATGTGATGATATAAATTATTTTGTTGAAGAGATGAATCGATTGATATCAAATGGAAATATTCAAGAGATGGACTATAAAAAATTCAATCTTTCTGAGATATTTAGAGACCTATAATTATCTGTTCTGCATGATAAATGGGCAAGATAACCAGTTCGGGGTTTGCAATTTCAATGGGACAGCGTCATCAAGGAGGTTGCAATCATCCTGCCATGCATATACTTTACGCCATCTTTTTATATTTACTTTATTCCCTGAAAGTATAAAGCATTTATAGACTCCCGCGCGTCTAAAGTATTGATGATAGAAAAATGTGAAAACAAGGTTCCCTTTGAATCAGTAAGCTGTCTGTATAGACGACAGGAGGGGGATGTTTTCTACTTATTTCAATGTAGATGTCAGGAAAAAGAAGTAAATATTAAGGATAATGTTGTAAACCTGGAGAGTATGAGATGATCTTGCGTACTGTCAGAGCACTGATTTCTCTGACAGTACGTGCTGCGTGCAAAATCACTACATCAAATAAACCAGCCAAATCTCATAGAGATAAGAGTAAACAAACCAACAGCAGCAAAGACATTTATCAGTACTACAGTTCTACTGGAAACATTCATTTTTGCCACCTTTTATCATTGCCCCTATGTGTATAGTACGGGTTAAGAAAATCCGCAATAATACTCATTCTGAAGATGGATAAGGGCAAGTTGCTGTTTGATGATTTTTTCTCAAACTGGTGAAAAAAACTTGATGCACGTCAAAAAATGACGCATATTTGCGCGCGTTTTATTCATCTGGCTGGACGCCCGTACATGTCTCTCTATCAACACATGCTTGTTTTTTATGCGGTTATGGCAGCAATCGCATTTCTTATCACCTGGTTTCTTTCTCACGATAAGAAACGCATCCGTTTCTTAAGCGCCTTTCTGGTGGGGGCAACATGGCCGATGAGTTTCCCGGTGGCGCTGTTGTTTTCACTGTTTTAAATCTTACTCACTGGCTTGACGGCACCACACAGACTTATATCATTTGGATGAATCGATAAATTTCACAAGTGGCTAAGGAGAAAGTATGTCGCATCTGGATGAAGTCATCGCGCGCGTGGATGCCGCGATTGAAGAGAGCGTCATTGCCCATATGAACGAATTATTAATCGCCCTGAGCGATGACGCGGAGTTAAGTCGGGAAGATCGCTATACCCAGCAGCAGCGTTTGCGCACCGCTATTGCTCATCATGGTCGCAAGCATAAAGAAGATATGGAAGCGCGCCACGAACAGTTAACCAAAGGCGGTACCATCCTCTGATTAAAATGAGCGTCTGGCCACCAGCCAGGCGCCAACCACAAGTAAAATTGCGCCACAAATTGGGCCGATCAACGCCCGAAGTGGTACGCCATGGCTGCGGAAGATATCCAGCACCAGACCGCCAATCAGCTGGCTGGCGACCAGTACTGCAATAGTTGTTGCCGCTCCCACATTCTGATATCCGCTGATACTGGCGAAGACAAAAAACGATCCAAGCAAGCCAGGTATAAGTGTCCACCAGCGCACGCTGGACACCAGTTCACCAAACCCCTCCATACCTTGTTTAAACCACAAAATAGAAACGAACAGCACAATTCCTACCAAAGAGTTCAGCAACATGGCGATGAGAATGGTAGAGGAGCTCTGGGTGATGCGCACCATCAGCGTGTTTTGCACCACCAGACCAATTCCGGCGGCAATCAAAAAAGCAAGGGTAAGCGACTGATTCATCCAATCGCGTCCGGTTCAGTGCGCTCGTCGAGTTGCAACTGCATAAATGTCAGATCCAGCCAGCGCCCAAATTTAGTGCCTACCTGCGGCATTTGCGCGGTGACGACAAATCCCAGCGACTGGTGGAGATGCAGCGAAGCCTGATTTTGCGATTCGATCCCCGCGACCATGACATGCTTCCCGCAATCCCGCGCTTCATCAATCAATCGGCTTAACAATTTACGCCCCAGACCTTTGCCCTGATGATCGGGATGGACATAAACCGAATGTTCCACGGTATGGCGAAAACCATCGAAACTACGCCAGTCGCCAAACGAGGCATATCCTGTAACGACGCCATCTTCTTCACTCACCAGCACCGGATAACCTGCTATGGTCCGCGCTTCAAACCAGGCAATGCGGTTATCTGCATCCACCGTTTGGTCATTCCAGATAGCCGCCGTATACAACACGGCGTGGTTATAAATTTCCGCAATGGCAGCACAGTCGGCTTTGCGGGCAAAACGGATGGACATGTCTGGCCTCGATTAAATAATGATGATGACGTTATCAATACTATCGAAAACAGCCCGAAGCAACGGATTCCTCGATGAAATTATTGCGTGTTGCAGAGGGGATGTGACGGCTGCAAACAAAACCAATCCCGTGAGCCTGCTACTATTGATCGATTCATGCCAAAAGCACAGGAGAGCATTATGGGGCAACAAAAACAGCGTAATCGACGTTGGGTTCTGGCCTCGCGTCCGCATGGCGCGCCGGTTCCGGAGAATTTCCGTCTTGAAGAAGATGATATCGCCACACCGGGTGAGGGACAGGTGTTACTGCGCACAGTTTATTTGTCACTGGACCCGTATATGCGTGGACGTATGAGCGATGAGCCATCTTATTCACCGCCGGTTGATATTGGCGGCGTGATGGTCGGCGGCACGGTGAGCCGTGTCGTGGAGTCGAATCATCCTGATTATCAGCCTGGCGACTGGGTGCTGGGCTACAGTGGATGGCAGGACTATGACATATCCAGTGGTGATGATCTGGTGAAACTTGGCGATCATCCGCAAAATCCATCGTGGTCGCTGGGTGTGCTGGGGATGCCAGGCTTTACCGCTTATATGGGGCTGCTGGATATCGGTCAGCCCAAAGAGGGCGAAACGCTGGTGGTAGCTGCGGCGACAGGACCAGTGGGGGCGACGGTGGGTCAAATCGGCAAACTTAAAGGTTGCAGGGTGGTGGGGATAGCCGGTGGCGCGGAAAAATGCCGCCATGCTACCGAGGTGTTAGGCTTTGATGTTTGTCTTGACCATCACGCGGATGATTTTGCCGAACAACTGGCGAAAGCGTGCCCAAAAGGCGTTGATATCTATTATGAAAACGTGGGCGGTAAAGTATTTGATGCGGTGCTACCGTTACTTAATACATCTGCGCGCATTCCCGTCTGCGGCTTAGTGAGCAGCTATAACGCTACAGAGCTACCACCCGGCCCGGATCGTTTACCTCTGCTGATGGCTACGGTGCTGAAAAAACGTATTCGCTTGCAAGGATTTATTATCGCTCAGGATTATGGTCACCGCATCCATGAGTTTCAGAAGGAGATGGGGCAATGGGTGAAAGAGGATAAAATCCACTACCGCGAAGAAATTACTGACGGTTTAGAGAATGCGCCACAGACATTTATCGGCCTGCTGAAGGGTAAAAACTTCGGCAAAGTGGTGATCCGCGTGGCGGGTGATGATTAAAGATACGACGGCGGCGTAAGCCGCCATAAAAATCCAGGCAAAAAGCTTATTTTCAGCTTTAATTAACTAACCACGTCATTGTTCTGCTGCTAATAACAACAAAGGTGAGTGGTTTATGATTATTCACTTTAATACCCCAGGTGAACTCCTTCTGCCATGCAGGCAGGGTTGGACAGAAAACACGCGAAGGAATTAAAATGCCTGGAACGGAAAAAATGAAACATGTCAGTTTGACTCTGCAGGTTGAGAATGACCTGAAACATCAGCTTAGTATTGGCGCACTAAAACCTGGCGCACGCCTGATTACTAAAAATCTGGCGGAGCAATTAGGTATGAGTATTACACCTGTGCGTGAAGCATTATTACGTCTGGTTTCGGTGAATGCGCTTTCTGTCGCACCAGCGCAAGCATTTACAGTTCCGGAAGTGGGGAAACGTCAATTAGACGAAATCAATCGGATCCGCTACGAGCTGGAATTAATGGCAGTTACTCTGGCTGTTGAAAACCTCACCCCGCAAGACCTGGCGGAACTCGAGGAATTGCTCGAGAAATTACAGCAGGCGCAAGAAAAGGGCGACATGGAACAAATCATTAATGCGAACAGGCTATTTCGCTTAGCGATTTATCATCGTTCAAATATGCCCATCCTGTGTGAGATGATTGAGCAACTGTGGGTCAGGATGGGACCTGGTTTACATTATCTCTATGAAGCGATTAATCCAGCGGAATTACGGGAGCGTATAGAAAACTATCGTCTATTACTCGCCGCGTTAAAAGCAAAAGACAAAGAGGGATGCAGACATTGTCTTGCTGAAATTATGCAACAAAATATTGCTATTTTATACCAGCAATACAATCGTTAAAGTAAATGCCCGGCAAATACCGGGCATCAAGGTAATTACTCAAATCGCCATGCAATATTCATGCCGACACCATAATTTCGCCCGGGCGCAGGTTCGTAATATCGCCCGTTTGACTCATTGACAATGACAGAACCAACGTATTCTTTATCGAATAAATTATCGACACGACCAAATAAATCCACAGTTAAATTGTGGTAATTGTATTTATACCCGGTGAATAAGCCGACGAGAGTATAAGACGGCGCTTTGGCCGTATTTTCATCATCTGCCATAATATCGCCCATATAACGCGCTTCCGTACCTGCATACCAGCCATCCTCCGGTACATAACCTATCGACGCAAAGCCCATATTACGGGCGATCCCTGGCATCCGATTACCGTTACAATCCTGTTCATTGCAAACATTGCTGCGATAGGTCGCATCGAGCCAGGTCCAGGACGCTTTTACACGAAAATCTCCCGCGAAACGTTGATCCCATGCCAGCTCAGCGGCTTGACGACGGGTCTTTCCGGCATTTTTGTAAGTCGTACGCCCACCGCTACTGCTATCGACAACAATTTCATCATCGGTGTCGGTCTGGAACAATGCGAGACTAAGCAGCCCATCACCAATACGCGTTTTACTGCCGATCTCAATTGTATCGTTGGTGGATGGTTTTAAACCAAAGTTCATACCGCTTTGACCGTCAGCACGATAAGACAGCTCATTAATCGTCGGCGTTTCAAAACCTCGCCCGGCTGCCAGATAGATATTCCAGGCATCGGTCATTGCATATTTTAACGAACCGGCAGGTAGCCATTTGTGATAACTGGCATCACCGCTGTCATCGCCGTTACCCGGAGTAACGTAATGGTCGTTGGAATCAAACCATACGGAGCTGTAGCGCACGCCAGCATCCAGCGACAGTTTTTCGCTCAGCTGCCACTGTGTCTGCAAATAGGGATCGACGTTCCACATCAGATTGCGTTCGTCACGGCGCAACTCACCTTTTTGCCCGTATTCCGGCACGCCGCTATTCAGGCGGAAGTTATTGTAGCCTTTGCGATTTTCACTCATGTTTTCGTAGTTCAGGCCGGTAGTGAACGTGAGCGGAACGCCCAGCTCGCCACGGTGTGTCCAGCGGCTGTCTATCCCCTGATAATGGCGTTGCAGAGTAATCACGCCGCCCGCATGCGACGGGTTAAGTTGTGGTGCCATCGGGATTGACTGGTACTGGGTCGTTTCTCGCTCCCCGGCATACATCATCACACTCATATCATCTTGTGCGCTCAGGCTACGTTCATAGCGCAACCCAGCCTGAGTTTGCTTGATGGTTTTTCGCGTGTCGTACTGTTCAGCGCGTGGCGCTTGTTGCGGATTCGCCTTCCATTCTGCTTCGGTTAGCCCACCTGGGTCATCTGCTTTGATATCCACACTATTGAAAATCAGGCTTAATTTGCTGGCGTCATCAATGCGTACGCCCAGTTTGGCATTGGCTAAATTTTTCTGTGCGCCACTATGATCACGATAGCCGTGGGTCGTAAAGCGCGTGGTTGAGACGGTGTAATCGACATCGCCAGGCTGAGTGCCGTCGCCCATTGCGCCTGTTGCTTTCAGCCCATAGCGCCAGCTGCCAAAACTGCCGTAGTAACTACTGGCTTCAATGGTTGGTGGCTGTTGTCCGGTCTGGGTGATGACATTCATTACACCGCCAGACGCGTTGCCATACAGAGCAGAGAAGGGGCCGCGCAGCACTTCCACATTTTGTACACTGCTTAAATCGATGTTGGATGTTTGCCCTTGTCCGTCGGGCATGGTGGCGGGAATACCGTCCACATACAGGCGAATACCGCGAATTCCGTAAGTGGAGCGGGAGCCAAATCCGCGAATCGACAGCTGTAAATCTTGCGCATAGTTCTGCCGGTTTTGTACCTGCAAACCAGGCACGCTGGTCAGTGATTCGGACAAGTTAATGCGCGGTGTTGCCAGGCGCATCTCCTCGCCATCCACCACGCTCACGGCTGCTGGGGTATCCAGTTCTGAAACCACCTGCGGTGCGGCACTGACAATCATGGTCTGTTCATCAGCGGCAAAAACAACGGGGGAAAGGACAAGCAGTGCGGGCAAAACGGTCTGTCGGACGGAAAAAATCTTCATGAAAAAAGCCAGGTTAAGAATGGGAAAACGCCGCCATGGTAATAAAATTGTAAATATATGGAAAACGAAACGGCACGATACGTTAAGTAATTGAGAAAATTGTAGTCGTAACGGCAAGAAATGCTCCACATTTGAGAAAATAATGATTACCATTCCCATTTATAACAAGAGCGTAACGATGATTACGCTTAGCGAAGCATTGTGAAGCAGCAAAAATATCGGTTCATCAAAGGGAGTCGTCATGCATTTACGTCATCTGTTTTCATCGCGCCTGCGTGGTTCATTACTGTTAGGTTCATTGCTTGTTGCTTCATCATTCAGTACGCAGGCTGCAGAAGAAATGCTGCGTAAAGCGGTAGGTAAAGGTGCCTACGAAATGGCTTATAGCCAGCAGGAGAACGCGCTGTGGCTCGCCACTTCGCAAAGCCGCAAACTGGATAAAGGCGGCGTGGTTTATCGTCTTGATCCGGTTACTCTGGAAGTGACGCAGGCGATCCATAACGATCTCAAGCCGTTTGGTGCCACCATCAATAACACGACTCAGACGTTGTGGTTTGGTAACACTGTAAACAGCGCGGTCACGGCGATAGATGCCAAAACGGGCGAAGTGAAAGGCCGTCTGGTGCTGGATGATCGTAAGCGCACGGAAGAGGTGCGCCCGCTGCAACCGCGTGAGCTGGTAGCTGATGATGCCACGAACACCGTTTACATCAGTGGTATTGGTAAAGAGAGCGTGATTTGGGTCGTTGATGGCGAGAATATCAAACTGAAAACCGCCATCCAGAACACCGGTAAAATGAGTACCGGTCTGGCGCTGGATAGCAAAGGCAAACGTCTTTACACCACTAACGCTGACGGCGAATTGATTACCATCGACACCGCCGACAATAAAATCCTCAGCCGTAAAAAGCTGCTGGATGACGGCAAAGAGCACTTCTTTATCAACATTAGCCTTGATACCGCCAGGCAGCGTGCATTTATCACCGATTCTAAAGCCGCAGAAGTGTTAGTGGTCGATACCCGTAATGGCAATATTCTGGCGAAGGTTGCGGCACCGGAATCACTGGCTGTGCTGTTTAACCCGGCGCGTAATGAAGCCTACGTAACGCATCGTCAGGCAGGTAAAGTCAGTGTGATTGACGCGAAAAGCTATAAAGTGGTGAAAACGTTCGATACGCCGACTCATCCGAACAGCCTGGCGCTGTCTGCCGATGGCAAAACGCTGTATGTCAGTGTGAAACAAAAATCCACTAAACAGCAGGAAGCTACCCAGCCGGACGATGTGATTCGTATTGCGCTGTAATAGATATGGCGAGGGTGAAAACGGAGAGACTTGCCTGACTTTTATCACGCCGTATCCGGTACCTTCGTCAGTAATTTGAATTTGCCCGGCACGTAGCCGGGCAATTTTGCAATTAACTCGCCGTTTCAGGCTTAAACACAATTTCCTGTTGTTCTTCATCTTCCTCGACGACTGGCGCAGTGCTGTGAATTTCAGCAACGCGTTTGCGCACACCAAACCAGCCTATAACCAGCAGAATACCGATAATCGGCAGCGCCGCGATGGTATAAGTCCCGTTCGGGTAATCGAACGCCATCAGCACCAGGACGCTCAGCAAAAACAGTAATGTCAGCCAGGAAGTGAAGGGCGCGCCAGGCAGTTTAAAACTCACATCCGCGGCTTTGCCTTCTTTAATCGCTTTACGCAGGCGCATCTGGCACACGATGATAAACGCCCATGAGGCGATGATTCCCAGCGACGCGAAGTTCAACACAATCTCAAATACGCGCGACGGCACCAGATAGTTGAGGAATACGCCGACGACATACACAACCAGTGTCGCCAGAATCCCGGCATACGGCACATGCTGACGACTCATTTTCGCCATAAAACTCGGTGCGGAACCGCCCATCGCCATTGAGCGCAGAATACGTCCGGTGCAGTACAGACCTGAGTTCAGGCTGGAGAGGGCAGCGGTCAGCACCACAATGTTCATAATGCTGCCGATATATGGCACACCCAGTTTAGAGAAAAACGTCACGAACGGACTTTGCCCCGCCTGATATGCGCTCCACGGCAATAACATAACCAGCAACACCACGGAGCCGACGTAAAACAGGCCAATACGCCAAATCACACTGTTAATCGCTTTAGGCACCATGGTCTGCGGATCTTTACATTCTCCGGCAGCTGTACCCACCATTTCAATGGAGGCAAAAGCAAACACTACGCCCTGAATCAACACCAGCGCAGGCAGCAAACCGTGGGGGAAGAAGCCGCCATTATCGGTAATTAAATGAAAACCAGTGGTGTTGCCATCCAGCGGCTGACCACTACCGAGGAACACTGTACCCACGACCAAAAAGGTCACAATGGCGAGCACTTTAATAAGCGCAAACCAGAACTCCATCTCGGCAAACCATTTCACACCGATCATATTCATGGTGCCAACGATGGTCAGCGCAGCGAGCGCAAAGACCCACTGCGGCACGCCGCCAAACGCACCCCAGTAATGCATATACAGAGCGACGGCGGTAATATCGACAATCCCCGTCATCGCCCAGTTGATGAAGTACATCCAGCCTGCAACGTAAGCGGCTTTCTCTCCTAAAAACTCACGGGCATAAGAGACAAAACTGCCACTGGAAGGGCGGTGTAGCACCAGCTCACCCAATGCACGCAGAATAAAAAATGAAAACAGGCCGCAGATTAAATAGACCAGTGCCAGTGCTGGCCCCGCCATTTGCAGTCGGGCTCCCGCGCCTAAAAACAAACCCGTACCAATCGCGCCGCCAATGGCGATCATCTGTACCTGGCGATTGCCCATCGCTTTGTGATACCCCTCTTCGTGGGCATTAAGCCAGCGGCGTTTCGCGGCGTGCTGATCTGAAGTGTCGGTGTCGTGTTTACTCATTGCTCTCCCTGATTGCTTTAATGAAAAAGTCATATAAGTTGCCATGAACAATGTTTATTCATCCTGGCGATGATAGTTATCACCATTATTCTTTATGGGTATAAAACTATCGGCGCAGCATCCTACCCGTTATCGATAAACGATGCAAAACATCCCCTTACAATCCTGAAGGGGAATAATACAACTGACGAAAAAATGACAAATCCTTTTGCTGGTTAACCTGTGTACTGTCCTACACTTAATCTTTAAAAGATTGTGAGGGGCATATGATTAAGGTGTATGGCGTACCCGGATGGGGCTCTACAATCAGTGAGCTGATGCTAACACTGGCTGATATTCCTTATCAGTTCGTTGATGTCAGTGGTTTTGACCACGAGGGAACCTCACGCGAGTTATTGAAAACCCTGAACCCGTTGTGTCAGATTCCGACACTGGCGCTGGAAAATGACGAGATTATGACGGAGACAGCGGCGATTGCATTGATGGTTCTCGATCGTCGCCCGGACCTTGCGCCACCGGTTGGGCGCGCCGAACGTCAGCAGTTTCAACGGCTATTGGTCTGGCTGGTTGCTAATGTCTATCCAACATTCACTTTCGCCGATTACCCTGAGCGTTGGGCTCCTGACGCACCCGAACAGTTAAAGAATAATGTTATTGAATATCGTAAATCGCTTTATATCTGGCTGAATTCACAATTGACCGCTGAACCTTATGCCTTTGGCGAGCAACTAACGCTGGTGGACTGTTATCTCTGCACCATGCGCACATGGGGGCCGGGGCATGAATGGTTTCACGATAATGCGCAGAATATCAGCGCGATCGCTGAAGCTGTATGTCAGTTACCGAAATTACAAGAAGTATTAAAAAGGAATGTCATTATTTAACAATAATGCCGGAGGTTAATGTTAATGAATCACTGGCGTAATTAACTGGATATCCATTTGTTTGCTATGAATAGTAATTAAAGTTGGTACAACTATTTATATGATTGATGTAATTTCGTTTTTTATATGAAATATCAATTTAATATAATCCGAAAATAAAACATCTTTTCGCATGTAGAGAAACATGTCGATATGATAGTGCAGTGCAGATCATGTCATCAGGGTAGGGCGGTAGCGTATTTAATCAGGGAAAGATTACGCAACGCTGCTTTTTTGTATTGAACGATTCGCATTTTATGTTTAAAAATTGCGATATTCCTTATTTCCTGAAGCTGTTTTTATTGCTTATACATGATCAAATACTCCTTACATAATTAAGGAGAACAAAATGGAACTTAATACACGCCAACAATTTGTATTACTTAAATAGACCAGTGAAGGTACGCATCAGAACATCCGGTGAAGTGATTAATATTTCGTTGAATATTTCTCCCGATTTTTGAAACCTGCTGCTGTAGAAATTCTGAACAGGAGGAATTATGCCTTTAGCAGCCAAACTCACCGACAAAGGCACCCAGCACGACGGTTATTACGAGACCGTCATCACCGCCGGGTCATCCACCGTCTTTATCGATGGTCTTCCCGCAGCCCGTCAGGGAGATCCGCTGACGCCGCATGCTAAACCGAAGCATCCCCCTCATCCCCGTAAAATCGCCAGAGGTTCTTCAACCGTCTTTATTGACGGCCTGCCCGCCGCCAGAAGCGGTGATGCTGTTGACTGCGGCGGCGTGGTTATTGGTGGCGGTACGGTAAATATAGGCTGATATGTCTGAGAGGTATTTATGTCCTTAAAAGGTCTTCGCTTTACGCTGGAGGTTGACGGCCAGGAGCCGGACACCTTTGCAGTGGTGAATTTCAGGTTAATCCAGAACCAGTCATATCCGTTTGTGATGAGTGTGGATGTTGCCAGCGACTCTTTTATGCAGACGGCGG